>Ga0196970_1000111_pt1 | contig 128743 bp, 125 predicted proteins | sample S1v_513CmetaG_FD_148672 | JGI IMG/M metagenome (GOLD analysis project Ga0196970, IMG submission 148672) | Soil microbial communities from Anza Borrego desert, Southern California, United States - S1+v_5-13C | ecosystem: Environmental > Terrestrial > Soil > Desert | place: USA: California... | reverse complement strand
ACTTCCAGCGTACAGGGTGAATCGTTTAGGGTGGTCAACTTTTCGTTCAGCACGCCCGTTCTCGGGTGGTCAACTATTCGATCAGCACTTACCCCAAAAGTGGTCAACTTTTAGGCTAGCATTCACAACAGCGACTGCGTGTCTTGGAGCAGGCGATTAAAGCACATATTGAGGAAAGATACTACCTCACAGTCCCAGTGGTCCTCGCACAAATCGAGGGGATGATTGCTGATGGGTTCAACCACCGGGGCCGTATGAACCAGGCTACTTACCGCGCATACCTTGACAATCTCCTGGAGAGCAAAACTCCCGCTGCCTTCGATAAATGGGTCAAAGAGTACACGCTTACCACTGTCCTCGCTGGGTTTGAGCACGGAACACCTATCGCTTCCGAACTCAGTCGCCATGCAATAATGCACGGGGCAGACACGAGCTACGGGACAGCTGCCAACTCCCTGAAGGCGATCCTACTCTTCGACTACCTTCAGGCCGCTTTGGCCGGCTCTCGTCAATAACGTTGAAGCTGCACTCCCAGTTGCAGTAGTAATCCTATAAGGCTTTGGGGACGCTCACCATGCACAATGTGGTGTTTCCTCGATACTGCTCAGGTAGACACCTGATGGCTACAGTAAGGCCCGCCCGTTGCTGAACGGGTGGGCTTGGGTTTTTCGCAGATGATGGTCCGTCGCTAGCAAGATCGGGTTGACCGCATTGGAGGACTCCGTCTGGAGGCATAGGACGTGGAATCACGCCTGAACCCAGTCGTCTACATCTCGAACCGACAGAGTGGTGACGTCGTCGCGGATCACGCTGCGTTTCAGGCGCTGTACCAAGTCAGTAAGGGCCTTGGACGACGACCACTCCTAGGTGAGGTCCCTAGTTTCCCCACATCTGGTCGGCCGCCGGGCCAAGTAGGAAAGGGCGAAATTCACCTCGAACATGCGCTCTTCCTAGCCATGGCTCCGCCCCACATCAAGGATGAATCCGCTCAGTATCGGGGGGCAGCAATAAACAGGAACCCCCTGTGATTGTGCGCTCACAGGGGAGTTCGGCCTCTCGCCTGACATATCAGGATCACGGCCCAATCAAAGAGAAACCACGCGCCCCAGGCAAGACCAGCCTCTACCGACCAAAGGAACGCCGCACCCAGGAGATGGCCGAATGAGGCTCCGTCGATAACCAACAGGCAAAGAATTTGACCCGTGATAACCAGCCAGGCGAGGCAGAGCAGGCTCTTCGTCCATTCGGTGTTGATCTCGGGCTGTGGTGCGGTGGCCGGCGCCGGATCGGGACGGGCGGGTTCAGGACGGGGCACGAGTGCTTGCCGGTGGTCCGGTTCCTGCGGGATCTGTCCCCGTTTCCGGGCGAGGTAACGGTCATAGGCGGCTCGGTTCTCCGGGTCCAGCAGCTCATCCTTTATCTTCGTGAGCCAAAGAAAATCCTCGTGGCTGCCGCCGGCGTCCGGGTGGTAGCCGTCCCGTGCTTTGTCCCGGTAAGCCCGCTTGATCTCGTCGGACGTGGCATCCTCGGGAATGCCCAGGAACTCGTAGAAGTTGAAGTCACCCATTAGAACGGGGTCTCCTCGTCGGCGGCTGGGTCTATCTGGGGAGTGCGCCGCTCGCGGATTGCCTGTATCGTGGAACCGTGCGCCCAGCGGACCGTCGCATACACGACCACCAGGCCGAGCGAGAACAGGCCGATGCCGGGCCAGAGCAGCCACACAACGTTCCGATTGGTCGCCAGTTCCATCATGGCAGAACCCAGGATCAGCACCACGATAGGCCCCGAGGCACGGGTCAGGATCACCCAGCGCAGGCCGGTCACGACTCCACCACGGCGGCTGGCGATAGCGGAAAACACCAGCCCACGAACTATGGCGGCGATCTGCTCACCGACCGCGATGGAAACCATGACCGCGACGAAAGCGAACAGCCACGTACCTAACGACATGGGAAGCCCTCCTTTAATCGGTATCAGATAACGCCTGTAGCCTGCCTCCAAGGGCGCAGAGGAACCAGGGAAGCATGATGGCCCATCCGACCGGAGCGGCGTCCATGACAGGCTTCAGATTGAACGCCACGAGGAGGCATGGCCGCCGCCCCATCGTCGGAGGATTCTCCAAGCCGACCAGGTGGATAGCACCCAGCCAGCCACCACGAAGGTGTGGGCAAAACTGCATCCAAGGCAATTGGCAAGACCAATTCCAACAGGCTATTCCAAGGCTCGGAATATGCATCTCTGTGATCGGCGGCCTTGCCCCATAAGGCTGTGGCGGCATCTGGAGAGGGCGAAACTGGGCCGACTATCTCAATAGCAGCAACCCGAATTTGGCACCTAATCTTGACCGCGGTCTTCTGCTCGGTTTGCGCCTGGATGTTTGGTGTGGAATGTCACCTCGGAACCCGCAGGATCGTCCGGGTTGTAGGTCACAACGAAGTTCCCGGCACACCAAAGTTGACACAAACTCTCGATAGATTCACGCCATTCAGCCTGGTCACACAGGTTCCAGCGAGCCGGAAAGATGGCGGCAGTTACGCGGGGTAGCGGATCCATAACCTCGACCAGTACTTTGCCGGGATCTTTGGCAAGGCAAACCGCGGCGCCCACCCATGGAGCCGTTCGCCCGAATTCACTGATCTCGACCTGGCCAGTCTTGAAGTCCGCACTCGGTAAGGACTGTGCCAGTATTAGCAGCGGCTTTTCTGACTGCCGGCCGCCCGCGTGCAAGGGGTAGACACCGATTGTCCCGTCGACATCTGGCGCTTGGTCACCGATGCGAACTCAGAGCGACCGAGCTTCCCACGGCAGATCGTCAACGGACGCATCGGTATCGCGCCACATGGCTGGCGTGCGAATGTAGATGTATCCAAGAGCTGCGAGCAGGCGAAGACCCGCGGCCTGTGACATGATGCGCGGTATTTTGCATTACTCCTCTACATCTATAATGACACACGTGTGTCATTTTGCATAGGTTCTGCCCTGAGGAGATCTACCTTCATGCGGAACGCTGCGCTACAGTTCATGGGTGGGAAAACAGCCCCATCGAGTCATCGACGAGGCTGCCTTGGCGGTCTCCTGCGTTCTGCGGGTTTCCGGATCAAATCCACTGGAACAAACCAAGTCGGCTGCGGGGCGCCCGACACGAAAACCTGCACGGCACCTGGCACATCGCCGCGTCGGGCAGCTCGGGCACATGTATGCCGTCGGTACCCGTGTTCTGCGGCCCATTCGGCGATGGGATTATGATCGGCCGGGGGAACCGTTATTCTAGCCTCCACGAGACCTCCTCCTTAACCTGAACCTATATTGCCACACGACCAGCAAATACGTCCATCGAATTACTCGCTGATGCGTACCCTTGTCATTAATGACACACGTGTTGCATTATAAAGGTAGAGAGAGATGCAAGGTAGATCGCGTCATTCATTTTGTAAACATGGCTTGGGAAAAATTTTCTTTGATGGCTGTCGTTGCTTCTGTACTGAGATGTTTACATTTTGTAAACACCAATTTTTAGGTGTTTACAGCGAGGGGGCATGTTGCCAAGCAAATGGACCTCGTGATAGGGTGTGTCCACCGGGTTCCCCCACGTATCGGCAACACCCGGTGTATCCCATACACAGCTATCAAGGGGTGATCGAGAACTTTGGACACGAGCAGAACCGAGAGAATTGAGGTTCGAAAGCGGACGTGGAGCCTATCGCCTGATGCGCACGCTTTCCACGGTCTCGCGGGCGACTTTGTGAGGGCGGTTGAGCCATTCTCTGAAGCCGATCCAATGGCACTCTTGGCCCATTTCCTGGTCATGTTTGGAAACGTGATTGGCCGCACGGCGCATTTCAAGGTCGAAGCCACCAAACACCATCCTCGTCTGTTCGCCATTATGGTGAGCGAGACGGGGCGGGGAAAAGGGGTCGCGTGGAGCAACAATGTGAACCTCTTCCAATACGTCGATCCGGATTGGCTCAACGAACGTATAGTCCAGGGGCTGTCCTCTGGCGAAGGGCTGATAAGCGCAGTGCGGGACCCCAGCACCAACTCGTCGATTCGGCGTCGGACCGAAGTGGCGGATCCAGGCGTCAAGGATAAGCGGCTTCTAGTAGTTGAGGAGGAGTTCGGAGGCCCGCTGCAGGTCATGCAGAGAGAGGGAAATACACTGTCCGCGGTGATCCGTACAGCCTGGGATGGGGCGCGGCTTAGAACACTTACGAAACTCGACTCGCAGGTGGCCACTGATACACACATCTCCATGATCGGCCACATAACGAGGAAGGAACTAATCGCTCGCCTTGGACAGACCGAGATATCAAACGGCTTTGCCAATCGGTACCTGTTCTTTCTTGTGGACAAGTCAAAGCTTCTGCCTGACGGGACCGGGATCAATCCCGAGGCGATTCAAGCACTTGCAGAACGGGTTCGAGATGCCGTCACATTCGCCAGGGATACCGGCGAGTTGAGACGCGACGCTCACGCCCGCGAGCTTTGGCACCAAATCTACGAATCACTCGCCGTCGGGCACCCTGGGGCGCTTGGTGCGGTAACGTCACGAGGAGCAGCACAAGTAATGCGTTTAGCCTGCTGCTATGCCCTTTTGGACCTCTCTCAGACAATCACCCTAGACCACCTCAAAGCCGCTCTGGCTGTGTGGGATTATTCATTCGCCTCATGTCGCCAGATCTTCGGAGACTCTCTCGGTGACAAAGTAGCGGACCGAATCCTTGACACAGCTAAGGAGGCTTATCCCGACGGAGTTACTCGGACCGAGCTTCGGAACCTGTTCCAACGTAATATCCTCGGACGCGACTTGGATTCTGCAGTGGATTTACTGTCTGAGCTTGGACTGATCCGCGTGATTTGGGAACGAACTGGACGCCGGCCAATTCAGCGGATCGTTGCCGGTACGCAGCAGTAGGTCGTAAACAGCGTAAATGTCGTTTCCCTCGTAGGTTGAACACAAGAAAGGGAGTGCATGAAAATGTCCAAGACTAACAGCGTCGAGCCGATGCTACTCACGGTTCCGGAGGTTGCCCTCGCCCTTCGGATTGCCCGCAGCCGGGCATACGAGCTGGTCGCCCAGGGGGTCTTCCCTTCGGTAAAAATTGGAAAGAGCGTTCGGGTGCCCCGCATATCCCTCCAGACCTGGGTGGACCTAAACACCACGGTCAGAGAAGAAGCTCAAAGTATGTAAGCAACAGTAGGGACGTCCCCTCTCCTCAAACCCTATTACCTAATAAAGCTCGCAGTGGAAGGGACGGCAACCCAATCTCAGCCCGATACACACCACTAGAAGGAGGAATCTCATGGGCAGCCCACGGAGAGTGACAGCCACCACCAAGGAGGCCAAGAAGAAAGGGTCTCGGACCAAAGGCAGCGGCGGATTGTTTGAGCGGACGATCAACGGCAAGAAGGTATGGGTTGCGCAAGTCGAGCTTGGTCGGGACCCGCTTACCGGTATGCGCAGGCGCAAGACTCTCTATGGCGAGAACAAGACGGAGTTGCAGAAGAAGATCACTGGTATCTTGAACGGTGTGCAATCGGGAACCTACGCCGAGCCTAACCGGATGACCCTGGCCGAATACCTGGAGACATGGCTACAGAAGCACTGCTACACCAGGCTGAAAGCAAAGACGATCCAAAGCTATGAAGATGCGATCAGGCGGCACCTTGTCCCCAGCATCGGCCATCTTCATCTCAGCAAGCTAGCTCCGCTCCATCTGGAGTCCCACTACGCTGCTTTGCGGGATGCCGGGGTCGGCACAAGGGAGATTCAGTACGCACACGATGTCCTCCGATCCGCTCTGAATCGGGCTGTGAAATGGAAGCTACTCACCCATGCTGTCACGGACGATGTCGAGCGCCCCGAGCACCAGGAAAGGGAGCAACGTGCTCTCGACGAAGATGAGATCAAGCGCTTCCTGGAAGTAGCCCGAGGTCATCGCAACCATGCTCTGTTCATGATGGCTGTAACAACCGGCATGCGCCCCGGTGAACTACTTGGCCTCAAATGGGATCGTGTTGACCTCGACAAGGGCATCGCCTTCGTTGAAGAGGCTTTAGTATGGCTGGACGGGCAAAAGACACCGTTTTACGCCACCCCAAAGAGCAGCGCCGGTATCCGAAGCATCTCCCTTCCTGATGTAATGGTCCGTGAACTGCGACGCCACCGAATTGCGCAGAACGAGGAGTGCCTAGCCAGTGGTCCTCGCTACTCGCACCAGAATCTAGTATTCTGCACCCGAGACGGTAAACCACTACGGCAGAGCAACTTCAGGAAGACGGTGAAAGCGCTGTTCAAGCGGGCGAACCTCCCAGACGCGGATGATCTGGAACCTTACACCTTGCGCCGAACCCACGCCACGTACCTGATCAGCAACGGTGAAGACATCAAGACCGTGCAAGACAGGATGGGGCACTCAACTGCCAAAATGTTGCTGGATATTTACGCTAAGGTGGTCACCAAGAAGAAAAGGGAGCCGGCCAAGAAGTTCGACGAACTTCTGGGTCCAGACTCCCCTTCCGAAGAAGCGGCCACGAGCAAACCCTAAACCCGTGACCTATCGGGCATCGGAGCGCCAACTCCGGTGCCCGAATTCCTTGTGTAAAACCCCAATGGCTGTAATGGGCTGTAATTGGAACAAAGGCCCCGAAGGCCAAAACCCTCGGAGCCTTGCTATGTCTGGAGCTGGCGACAGGAATCGAACCTGCAACCCCCTGATTACAAATCAGGAGCTCTGCCAATTGAGCTACGCCAGCACGAGCAAAATAAATGATACCACAGGTCACGCGTGCTTTCAAACGTTGATATCTGGAAACACGTTTTCGCTGATGTAAGGAGGGCCCCAAGGCCCTCAGCCCGTTAATGACAGCCGCAAGACTTGACTTTGACGGTCGTCGGGCAAACCTGCGGGCACAAAACGTTCTCCGGGCATACGATACGCGGAATCGGCACCAGGGTCGGGGGCACATTGACCGTGGCCGTTACCGGGACAGTCACAGTCTCCGTCACGGGGGTACAAATGAAGCAGCCGAAATCCGTCGGCTCCTGTACGAAGGCCGTCCGTGTCACCGGCACTGCCAGGGTCTGCGAAACGGCGCAGCTGACCAGGTTAAACGCCTGACCCGGGGTGCGGAACGTGACCGGCGTGCAGTCAATGCTAATGTTTCCGATGGGAATCAAGTGATGGCGACAGCGATGCCGGCGGCGCCTCCGCCGCTTGCAATCAGAGGCGTCGCCACTGGAGTCATCACTTCTAGAGATATCGCTTCCAGTGCAGTCGCCCGTATCGGAGCCGCTCCAATCGCGTTCTCCTTCGTCGTCATGATGGCTGTCGGTGTGAAGTACGTGCGCCATGAGAGGCTGCCTCCCTCCTTCCGTCTACCATCACATTATGACCGAGCCCGGCCAATTGACATAACAAAAGGACCGCCTCGCCAAAGGCGGCCCACTTTCTCGGTACAAATCAATCGCGGCCCGGGTCGCCACCGCCGTTACGGTGGTCCAGATACCGCTCCAGCTTGCGCTTTACACGCTGAAGGGCATTATCAATCGACTTGACGTGGCGCTTCAGATCGATCGCGATTTCGTGATAGGACTTGCCGTCGAGGTAGCTCATGAGCACTTTCCATTCCAGGTCGCTGAGGATCTCGCCCATTTTCTCCTCAATGTCCCCGAACTCTTCACGGCTGATGATCAGTTCTTCCGGATCCGTTACTTTTGAGCCGGAGATAACGTCCAGCAAGGTACGGTCCGAGTCTTCATCGTAGATAGGCTTGTTCAGGGAAACGTAGGAGTTTAGGGGGATATGCTTCTGGCGGGTGGCCGTTTTGATGGCCGTAATGATCTGCCTGGTAATGCAAAGCTCCGCGAACGCCCGGAACGAGCTCAGCTTGTCCGAACGGAAGTCACGGATCGCCTTGTACAGGCCGATCATGCCCTCCTGCATAATGTCGTCACGATCAGCGCCGATCAGGAAGTAGGAGCGCGCTTTCGCCCGGACGAAGTTCTTATATTTATTAATGAGATACTCGAGAGCCGCATTGGACCCATCACGAGCGAACTCGACGATGTCTTCATCGAGCATGGAATCATAGTCGTTGAAGACATCTCGCTGCGGCGACGCCGTCATGTACGTCTTCCCCTCCTTTTCCCTTTATTCATGACTACTTGGGCGGTTTGGCGGGCCCACGCCGGTAAAAAAAACCCCGGCCACCGGCTGTGAAGGGTTAAGAGAGGCTCCTATACAACATTACGTCGACCCAAACCCTACTGTGGATTATACCCGTACACGTCGCGCACCGTCAAGGACAAGCCCGCATTCAGTCGGTCAAAAACGGGCGATTCTTGTCAGAGACGGCAGGGTTTTTGCAGTTTGTGTCGAAACCGACTGGACTTAGACTGTCTCCGTGCCAACGTTTGCTTCTTCAACACGCTGTGCTATCATACTACAGGCGACGTTTGATATCCAACCGCAAAACCTCCCAGCGCTAATCGCCGGGAGGTTTTTGCCTGTTATCGGACACCTGGATCCAACAGCCGCTCGCTGCCCGGCGCATTCCCGACCCCGACCCGCACCTTACCGGGCTTGGGCTGGTACTTATCATGGGAAACGAGCTCGCGCCGCTCCTTGCCGTTATCCTTGAATACCCGGTAGATTTTGACCTCAATGCCGTAGTGACCTTCATCGAGCACCGTGCGCTGGTCGGCGGCCATCGTCCGATCCGGGACCTCCTCCAACTGCGGAGGATAGTACCGAACATCGCCGACTTCAAGGCTGATCGCTCCAGCCGGCAACGGCTGGGGGGCGTATAGCGATACTTCGATCTCCTGGGGCGCCCCCGCCAGAATGCGGGCGCCGATCAGCACCAGCATGTTGGTGTTGTTCCGGAATTTGAAGTCCAGCACGTTCCAGGCCACCGTGGCATCGCGGCCGGGCTCGACGTACTGGAGGGGCCGGTCGTGATGGTACCGTTCCTTGATTTCCAGCCCGGCCAGCAAGACCGAGTTATACAGCGTTGACGACACCTGGCAGATGCCGCCGCCGTAGCCCCGCACGAACTCGCCCTGATACAGTTCGTTGGCCTGCGCCCAGCCGTGCTCGGCATCCCGCGGACCAACGATATCGTTGAAAGAGAAGACCTGGCCCGGCTTGAGCGCAATGCCACTGATTTTGCGCACCGCCATGGCGATGTTCTGAAGCCGCCCCGGTTCCGCGGCCAGAATCGGGGTTGTGAACCGCCCCACCTGGTAGCGGCGTGAATCGGACAGGTCCGCTTGCCGAACGTTAGGCGCGACTTCGCGCACAACCAGGTTCAGTTCCCGGCGCCCCAGCCGCAGCCCACTGCGAATGGCTTCAACGCTGGCCGCCACGTCCAGTGCCCGCCCCGGGGCATCCGCCGTGACGGTATCACTCTCGAAGTGATAGGTGGCATCCACAGCCGGGCGGTCTAATTCCCGGGCGATTTCGTCCAGGCGACGGGTCAGGGCGTCCGGCCGCAGCTTGGGCTCATCGGAGACATAATATCCGTGGACGAGTCCGGTCAGATAGGCTGCGGCCTGGCTCAGCAGCGAGCCCCGGCGGCCAATTAGCCGTGCCTCCTGCAGGGCACCGCTTACGTCCGGCAGGCCGCCGACCGCCCGCAGGTTCAGTTCCCACGCCTGATCCCCCCAGCGTAGAAAAGCTTCCCTGGCCGCCGGTATGCTCCCCCCACCGCCCCCGACGGGCTTGTCGCCCGCCGTGCCGGTGCCTCCCGCCAGCACCGGGTGCCGCCCAATGGTCGCGCCGGAAAGGCGGAATCCGGCTTCCCGAATGGTCAAACCCCCCACCGGCGTTCCCCCTACGGTCACGCCGGGAAAAATCCGATCGGTCCGGGCAAACCACGACACATGGCCCAGAAAGATTCCCGCGCATATACCCGCAGCCAAAACCCCAAACGCAATGCCACGCAACAAAATCTGCCGCGGCAACACTCCCGGCACCTCCCCGCAGGTGCTGCTCAGTAGCGTCGCCGCGGCAACTCTACAGCCACCTTACTTGCGGGTGACCGCAAAATCCCGCTGTCTCCGGATTTCATACACCAGGATGGCGCCCGCCACAGCAGCGTTCAGTGAGGTGACGTGCCCAAGCATCGGCAGGCGGACCATGAAGTCGCAGTTCTCGCTGACCAGCCGGCCGATGCCCTTGCCCTCGCTGCCAATGACCACGGCCAGGGGGCCGGTGAGCCGTGCCTGATGGTACAGCTCCTTGGCATCCTGATGGGTCCCCACCACCCAGACACCCCGCTTCTTCAGCTCTTCGAGGGTACGGGTGATATTGACCACGCGGGCAACGGGCACGTACTCAACGGCACCGGCCGACACTTTGGCCACCGTTTCGGTCAGCCCGGCAGCACGCCGCTCCGGGATGATCACCCCGTGGGCGCCCACCGCGTCGGCGGTGCGCAGGAGCGAACCCAGGTTCTGGGGGTCCTCGATGCCATCGAGCACCAGGATCAGGGGGTCCTCGCCTTTGGCGGCCGCCGCTGCGAAAATGTCGTCCACTTCGGCATACTTGTGGGCTGCCACCATGGCAATGACGCCCTGGTGGTTACGACCCTCGGCCAACTGGTCCAGTCTGGCCCGGTCGACTTCCTGGATAATCACGCCCGCCTCCCGGGCGACGCCGATTACCTGCAGGATGGAGCCCTCTCTGGCCCCTTTCGCCACCAGCAGCTTATTGATTTCGCGCCCGGCTTTCAACGCCTCAAGGACGGGATTTCGCCCCTCGATCTGTCCAGACACTGGTCATTCTCCTTTGTACACAGGATTCCCCGCGGTGCTGCGGGCTATGTGCGGCGGGTGTAGACTTCAAAGGTGCAGTCGTATGGGTTCTTCTCATCCGCCGGACGAAAGACCGAGGACGTCAGTTCCCATTCGGACTCGTCGTACTCCGGGAAGAACGTGTCGCCCTCGAAGTCGGCGTGAATGCGGGTGATATGCAGACTCTTCGCATAAGGCAAGAACTCCCGGTATAGCTCCGCCCCGCCGATGATGAAGACGGGGCGCTCGTCGCGCAGCACTTCCTCAATAGACTGAACGACTTCGCAGCCCGGCGCGGCATACTGCCTGTCCCGCGTCAGCACGACGTTGATTCGCTTCGGAAGCGCCTCCCCGATGGACTCGTGCGTTTTGCGCCCCATAACGACCACGTGGCCCCGGGTCAGCTTGCGGAAGTGGATCAGGTCGGCAGACAAATACCAGGGCATTTTGCCGCCCTTGCCAATGACCCGGTTGCGGCCCATGGCCCACACCAGTGAAATCATGACGACATCTCCCCGCGAATCGCTGGGTGGTACTGGTAATCCATCAGTTTGATATCGTCCATCGAAAAGTCGAAGATGTCCGTGACCGCAGGGTTCAGCCACAGCGTCGGCAGGGGATAGGGATCGCGCTCCAACTGCGTCCGGACCTGGCTAACCAGATTCCGGTAGATGTGCACATCGTTGAGATAGTGGGTGAAGGTTCCCACCTGAAGGCCGGTCACCTGGGCCATCATGTGCAGCAGCAAGGCATAGCTGGCGATGTTGAAAGGGACGCCGAGGAACAGGTCGGCACTCCGCTGCCACAGGGCCAGGTTCAGTCTCCCCTTGCTGACCTGGAACTGGAACGGACCGTGGCAGGGTGGCAGAGCCATATCGTCCAGTTCGGCCACGTTCCAGGGGTTTACGATCAGCCGACGGGCGGTCGCGTGGGGCCTGTCCGGTTCAGCGACGATCTGCTTGATCTGGTCGACCACCCACTGGATCTGATCGAACGTCTTGCCATTGGCGCCTTCCCATGAACGCCACTGCTTGCCGTAGATTGGGCCGAGCTGCCCGCCGCGCCGGGCGGCGTCCTTGTCCCAAATGTGGCAGTCGTGCTTGTGTAGAAACTCCAGGTCGGTCCGGCCGGACAGGAACCAGAGCAGTTCGACCTTAACCAGCCTGAAGAAGAGCTGCTTGGTAGTTAGGGCAGGAAACCCGCTGGCGAGGTCGTGCTTGAGCATACGCCCGAACACGCCCACCGTGCCGGTGCCGGTGCGGTCTTTTGTGAACAGCCCGCTCTCAATCTCCGTTTCGTTTTCGTCCAGTATCTCCTGGCACAGGGCCAGATACTGACGCTCGATGTTCATGCGCACCCTCCTCCGGCAGCTTGGCATCTACTCGATTTTCGCCACGGGAGGGAAGCGAACCTGCCTCACACGAAAATGAGGAGGCGCGGGAGGGCGGCTGACGCCATGCCCTCCCTCTCGCCGTCTAGAAGGAATTGTTCTGTTCCAGGGACTCAAAGAGCTGCTTCACGTTGTTGTCGAGGAAGCCTGCTTCGCCCGTCCGCTCAATCAGCTCGAACATCATCCCGGAAACAGGGTCCCGCTTGGAGAAGGCCTGCTTCAACCCCGGACCGACGATCACGTCCGTGTCGAAGGGGAGTCCCCGCTGGCGCAGGTCATCGACCACCGCGTCGATCCCTTCCACCATGAACGCGACATGCTGCACACCGGGGCCATACTCCTGGACATAGCGGGAGACCTGCGAATCATCCGTGGTGCCCTTGAGCAGCACCACTTTCAGATCGCCCGCCCTCATCACCACCGACAGCATGCCCGTTTTCTTCCCCTCGGTAACGCGCCGCTCCACCTCTTCAAACCCGAGGCGTTCACGGTAGAACGCCACCGCCGCCTCCAAATCATCAACCGCCACCGCCAGGTGGTCCACAGTCCGTAGACTGCGGCTAAGTACGCTGAAGTCGTCCATGGCTTCGGTATACCCTCCGTTTCCGGTGTCAGGATACGCCGGACCGCTCGTCGATGACCCTCAGCGCTTTATTCCGCTCTTCGCTGTGGGGGACAACGGCGAACCGGACGGCCATGGTTACGCCCAGTTCTTGCTTGATCGCTGCCCGGAGCCGTCCAGCCAGCGCATCGCCGGCATCTTCCGCCCAGCGGGCTTCCACAAGCACCTCCGCTTCGTCCAGGGCGCCCTCCCGCCAGATGCGAACCTGGTAGCGTGACTGCAATTCGGGAAAGCTCAGAAGAACGCGTTCCACTTCCGACGGGAACAGGTTGACGCCGCGGATGATCAGCATTTCGTCGACCCGGCCCCGAATGCGGTCGATGCGCACCAGCGTGCGCCCGCAGGGGCACGGGTCAGGGAGCAGGGCCGTCCGGTCTCCGGTCCGGTAGCGGACCAACGGGTACGCTTCCTTGGTGAGCGAGGTAAGCACCAATTCGCCCTCCTCGCCGGGCCGGAGCGGGCGCCCCGTAACCGGGTCGATCACTTCGGGAAGAAAGTGGTCCTCGGCCAGATGAAGCCCCTGCCGGTGCTCGCACTCCCAGGCCACGCCGGGGCCGAGCATCTCGCTGAGGCCGTAGGAATCGTACGCCCGGAAGCCAAACCGCTCTTCGAGGCGGCTGCGCACTGCCTCCGACCACGGCTCCGCCCCGAAAATGCCGTAACGCAGCCCGAACGACCGCGGGTCCACCCCCTCCTGCTCGGCGACTTCCGCCAGGTGCAGGGCATACGATGGCGTCGCCTTCAGGCCGTCGGGGCGCAGGTCACCCATGAGCAGCAACTGCCGGTGCGTCGAACCGGCGGATGCCGGCACGACCGTGCAGCCCAGCAACTCTGCCCCGCCGTGAATGCCGAGGCCGCCCGTGAACAGCCCGTAGTTCAGCGCCACGTGCAGGGTGTCGCCGGGGCGCGCCCCTGCAGCGACCAGCAGGCGGGCACAGAGCTGCGCCCAAGTCACCAGGTCCGCATGGGTGTAGCCCACCAAGGTGGGCTTGCCCCGCGTGCCGGACGTGGCGTGCACCCGAGCAACCTGCTCGCGGGGCACGGCAAACAGACCGAAGGGGTACTGCTCCCGAAGATCCTGTTTGGTGGTGAAAGGGAGTTCCTCGAGCCGGCCCTTGAGGCGCCTGCTGTAAAAGGGCACTCGGGAGACCCGCTTCAGCAGGTGGGCCAGCCGCCGTTCCTGCAGCGCCCGCAGGGCGGGACGTTCCATGCACTCGACCAGCGGATCGTAAATCATACCGCCACCTCGCCCGTATCCTATGCGGTTTGACAGTACGAGGTCGCAGCGGACAACTTCGCCCACAGAACTTGTGCTTTGGGACACGATCTGAAGGGGAGCAGGATGTCGATTTAGAATACTCTGTCCAGAGGTGGGCCGGCATGAACCGAACCCTGGCCGAGTTGGTCGACACCATGGACCCGGCATGGCCGTTAGTCCAGCACTGCCTGGCTGCGGCCCGGAACCGGGCCGAAGTCCTCCCCGTCGCCCGCGATGTGGGGGAGAACACAATCTTACAGTTGCAGATTACCTCCCGCTCCACCCTCGGCGCCGTAGCCCTGGAGACGGGCGGCCTGCTGCTGAACCACGGCTGGCTGCGCTTCCTGGGCGCCGGCCATGACAGGTTGGCCGGGTCGCTGCTGACCTGGAACGGCTATGCTGCCAGCCCGGTCAACCCGGTCCCGCGGGGCTACCTGATTGTGGCGTACGATCTCGCCGGCGGATTCTTCGCCCTGAACGGCGATGCGTTCCCGGGAAGGCAGGGGGACGCGTGGTATCTCGCTCCCGACACCCTTGAGTGGGAGCCGCTGGAGCTGGAGTACACAGCTCTGCTGCACTGGGCGACGCAGGCCAACCTCGACGAGTTTTACCATAACGTGCGCTGGCCCGGCTGGGAAGCAGAGGCGGAATCCTGTCCGCCCGACCACGGGTTCCACTTTTACCCGCCGCTCTTCAGCCGGTGTGATGCCGCACGGCGTTCTCGCCGAACAATCTCTATGTATGAACTGTGGAGCCTGCATCAATAACCTGGGGCCGCCCCCGGACTGACTGGGGAGCGGCCCTTTACACTACTTCAGTTCCAAATGCTTCGCCGCCGCGGCCAGCACCTCTTCCAGCCGCTCATACCGCCCGGCGAGGTACAAATAGCCCGCCAGCGTCTCGAACCCGGTGGAGGCCGCATATTCCGCAGCGTCGCTCCCCTTGGGCGCCGCATGGCTCTTGGCGTTTCGCCCCCGCCGCACCACGTCCTGCTCCTCTTCGGTCAGCGCCGGCAGCAGCTCCGCCACTGCTCTGGCCTGCGCCCCAGCCCGCACATAGCGTACCGCGGTCTTATGAAGGTCGTTTACCCGTACGTGGCCCAGTTCCAACAGGCGCCGCCGCACGAACAACTCATACACCGCATCCCCGACGTAAGCCAGGGTCAGCGGCGGCAGCAGTAGGGGATTCTTCTGGGGCTGCTCTAGCTGCAGCGGGGCGGGAATCAGCCGGTCGTTCATTTCCGCTTCCAGCGCACGCCCTGGGGCGTGTCTTCGAGGATGATGCCCATGTCGCTTAACTGATTGCGGAGGCGGTCGGCCTCGGCGAAGTTCTTCGCCTTGCGGGCGGCCTGCCTGGCATCGACGAGCGCCTGAATCTCCGCGTCAAGATCCTGTCCGGCCTCAAATGCTCCCTGCAGCAGGCCCAGCACGTCGGCCAGCTCCTTCAACAGGTCGAGGGCGCCCTGCGCCAGGCCGGCTGAGGCGGCAGGCTGCACGCGGGTGTTAATCTCGCGCACGAGCTCGAACAGAACTGAGATGCCGCCGGCGGTGTTGAAGTCGTCGTCCATATACTCCACGAACCGCTGCCGCGCCTGGGAGAGTTCGCCCAGCACCTGGGCCTCGTCCGGGGCCATCTCCCTGACCGCCGCAGCCCGCACGATGTGCTGCAGGTTCCCTATGGTGTTGCGCATCCGCTCCAGGGCGCCCTTGGTCTGTTCGACCAGTTCCCGGCGGAAGTCAAGCTGCGTCCGGTAGTGGGCGTTCAGGAGATAAAGGCGGACAACCTCGCCTTCATACTCCTTCAGAATGTCCCGGACGGTGAAGAAATTGCCCTTGGACTTGGACATCTTCTCGCCTTCGATGTTCAGGAAGGCGTTATGGACCCAGTACTTGGCGAAAGGCTTGTCGTTGCAGGCCTCGCTCTGGGCAATCTCGTTTTCGTGATGCGGGAAGATCAGATCCTCGCCGCCGCCGTGGATGTCGATGGTGTCGCCCAGATACCGCTTCGCCATGGCGGAGCATTCAATATGCCAGCCCGGGCGCCCGGCGCCCCAGGGGGCGTCCCAGGCGGGCTCACCGGGCTTCTGGCCCTTCCACAGGGCAAAGTCGAAGGGGTTCTCTTTCCGGTCGTCCGGATCGACCCGCTCGGATGCACCGGCGAGCAGATCATCCAGGTTCTTGTTCGAGAGCTTGCCGTAATCGCTCTTGCGGGCGACGCGGTAATACACATCGCCGCCTTCGACGACATAGGCGTACCCCTTGTCGATCAACTCCCGGATCATCTCTATCTGCTCCGAAATCAGTTCCGTGGCCTTGGGGTGAATGTCGGCACGCAGCACGCCGAGACCCGCCACATCCTGAAAGTAGTTGGCAATCATTTCATCCGCCAGCTGCTTGACGGGGATTCCCCGCTCGTTCGCCCGGGCGATCATCCGGTCATCGATGTCGGTGAAATTCTGGACGAACGTGACGTCATACCCGCGATACTTGAGGTACCGGCGAATGGCGTCCATCGCTACAAAACTGCGGCCGTTGCCGATGTGGAAGAAGTCGTAGACCGTCGGCCCGCAGTTATAAAACCGGGCCTTGCCGGGCTCCAGCGGCACAAACTCTTCCTTCTGCCGGGTCAGGTCATTGAATATTCGAATCGTCATCCAAAACGCCCTCCTGTAGTGACCGGCGCAGAACCGCATTCTCCGATTCCAGGCAGTTGACGCGACGGCGCAGGTCCTGCATTTCCCTCTGAATTGTATCAAACATTGCCATCACCGGATCAGGCAGCTTTACATGATCGAGCGGATCCACTTTGTTGCCGTTCTGCTTGACGATCCGCCCGGGGTTACCGACGACGGTCGAGTCCGGCGGCACCTCACGGAGGACGACGGAGCCTGCCCCGATGCGGCTGTTTTCGCCCACCGTGAAGGACCCGAGAATGCGGGCGCCGTTTCCCACCACGACGTTGTCGGCGAGCGTGGGGTGCCTCTTCCCTTTCTCATGCCCAGTTCCGCCCAGGGTTACCCCCTGATACAGCGTGACGTTGTTGCCAATCTCCGCAGTTTCACCGATGACCACCCCGCTGCCGTGGTCGATGAAGAACCCCTGCCCGATGGTCGCGCCGGGATGGATTTCGATCTGGGTGAAGAAGCGGGACACCTGAGAAATGATGCGGGCCAGCAGCTTCCAGTTCCGCACCCACAGCCAGTGGGTGATGCGGTGCGCCCAAATTGCCTTGAGCCCCGGGTAGCATAGCAGAACCTCCCACACAGTGCGTGCAGCCGGGTCCCGGTCGAATATGACCTGAATATCTCTCTTGATCTGGCTGTACATCCCCTGCCACCCTCCTCATATCTACAATGCAAAAGCCCGCCTCAGGCATACGCCAGAGGCGGGCATAGCTTACCCGCGGTTCCACTCTGATTGGACGCCAATAGAAACAGCGTCCCGCTCATGGGGGTGCCAACACACCCTGTGCCCTGTAACGGTGGCCTACCGTGGGCGCCTCAGGGGCTGCTGCCAGCCCTTCGGACCCCTGCTCCCGGGCGCATGTTCGCTGCGTTCCTCCGGCCTCCGCTTACAGCCCTGGCGGTGGCTCTCTGGTCGGTATCCCGCAGATACTTCTCCCGTTCCTCGCCTTTATTCTAATTGTTTCTCATTATATGGAGGCTTGCAGGTTGATGTCAATAGAGGACGCGCCCTATGCACCGCTCTAATCCGCGGGCGCAATCAGGGCGACCGCGTAAGCAGCCATGCCCTGCCCTTCACCCACGAAGCCCAGGCCTTCGTTCGTAGTCGCTTTCACGCCGACCCGGCGGCACTCCACCCCCAAAACCCTCGCCACGTTGGCTTTCATTGCTTCCACGTGCGGCCCGATCTTCGGACGTTCAGCCAGCAACGTGACGTCGCAGTTGATGGGGCGGAAGCCCTCCCGGGCCAGCAGCCTGACCACGTGCTCAAGCAGTCTCAGGCTGTCGGCGCCCTTGTACGCAGGGTCCCCCGGCGGAAAGTGGTAGCCGATATCCCGTAATCCGGCGGCGCCCAGCAGCGCATCCATGAGGGCATGGAGCAGCACGTCAGCATCGGAATGGCCGTCGAGGCCCTTTTCGTAGGGAATCGTCACGCCGCCCAACACCAGGGGACGCCCGGCGACCAGGCGATGCACGTCGTAACCGAATCCTGCATACACGGCCGCTTACCCCCTCTCCCGGCGTTCCAGGATCGCCTCGGCGACCAGGAAATCGTCCGGCGTGGTCAACTTGATGTTCTCGTTGCTGCCCGGATAAATGTGAACCGGCACGCCCATGCGCTCCAGCAAGGAGGCGCAGTCAGTGCCCACCACCCCGTCGGCAATCGCCTGGCGGAACGCCTGGGCCATGGGTTCGACCCAGAAGACCTGCGGCGTCTGCACCGCAAAGACCGATGACCGATCGGGTGTCTGGGCGACATATCCGTCCGGCCTGGCCACCTTGATCGTGTCCTTGACCGGTACCGCAACCACCTGCGCGGGATACTCGGCGGCTGACATGAGCACGCCTTCGAGCATCTCCATGGTCAGGAGCGGGCGAACGGCATCATGCACGCAGATGATGCGCGGGCGGGAATGCACTTTCTGCAGACCGGCCCAAACCGAATCTTGCCGCTCCTTGCCGCCGGGCACGACGTATGCGACCTTCGGAAAATGGCCCACCAGTTCCCGGGTCGACTCCACGTCGCCGGCGACGATGACGATTTCGTCAACCAGAGGGCACTGACTGAACAGCCGCACGGTACGGACCACCACCGGCTCGCCGCGCAGAGGGAGGAACTGCTTGGCAGTCCCTCCCCCCATACGCTTGCCAGAGCCGGCGGCCGGAATGATGGCGCTTACCGCCACCTGAAGGCCTCCGATCTGGATACTCACGGTGCCACCCTCTCTGCCTGAACCTTGGGTTTGGCAAATATCATGCGTCCTGCGGCGGTCTGCAATACGCTGGTCACGATCACGCCGATTGTATCGCCAATGTAACGTTTACCGCCGTCCACGACAATCATCGTTCCGTCGTCCAAATACGCCACGCCCTGCCCGATCTCCTTGCCGTCCTTGATCACCGTAATGGTCATCTCCTCGCCGGGGAGCACGGCGGGCTTCACGGCGTTGGCCAGTTCGTTGATGTTGAGTACGGGCACGCCCTGCAGCTCGGCGACCTTGTTCAGGTTGAAATCGTTGGTGACGACTCTGCCGCCCAGGAGCTTGGCAAGCTTCAACAGCTTGGAGTCGACTTCGAGGCCTTCGCCCACGTCCTGTTCGTTTATCTGGACTTCGGCGCTGAGTTCCTTCTGAATGCGATTGAGGATGTCGAGACCCCGGCGGCCCCGGTTGCGCTTCAACACATCCGACGAGTCAGCGATATGGCGCAGTTCTTCGAGCACAAACCCAGGAATGATGAGGGGCCCTTCGAGAAAGCCGGTCTTGACGATGTCAGCAATGCGCCCATCGATAATGACCGATGTGTCCAGCACCTTGGGGCAGGCAGCATGGTCTGTCTTGGGAGCCAGCACCTGCTGCTCCCTTTCGACCCGATGCCGGCCCCTGCCAACGTTCCCGAAAATCGATGTGGCTTCCTCCCGCTTGCGGGTACCCACGCTAATGCCGAGGTATCCGAAAACGACTGCCGAAAGCACAGAGATCAAAGACCCGATAACAGGAATCTCCTCCAACACCATTTGGAAGAGGATCGCAATCACGAGACCGATGATAAGGCCAACGGCGCCGAATACGATATCGATAAGTGCGGTTCGAGCCAGGCGGCCCTCAATCCAGGTCGCCAGAGGAAAAAGGAAGAAACCGATCAACCCGCCGACCAGACTGCCAAGTACCAAAATCAGCGGTGTCACTGCAGGGTGCTGAGGCATTCCAGGTATGTCCTGGAACACTCCGAGACTGAAAAACGTCAGACTCAAGCCACCGAGAATCCCTGCGCTGGTTAGCATCAGACGCAGGTTTTTCTTCAACATCGCCTCACCTCCGGATTACTACCTTGTTAAATTGAACTTCGTTACGCCAATGCCCTTCTTAAGACGTCAGGAATGCATCAGGAGGTTCAAAGTTTTCCCCAGTTGGGGGAAGAAAATGGCGCCGGTACTCCCGGCGCCAAGGTTCGCTTACCGCTGCTGCCGCTATTGGGCGAGTACCTGGTCGAGAAACCGGCTGGCCTGGTCCACTTCCAAGTCCTTTGCCAGGATAATTTCAGACAGAAGAATCTGGCGGGCGTTGTCCAGCATTTTCCGCTCTCCCGTGGAGAGTCCTTTCTCGCGCTCTCGCTGTGATAGGTTGCGGACGACTTCAGCCAATTCCAGGATGTTGCCGCTCCTGATTTTCTCCATATTTGATCGGTATCGGTGGTTCCAGTTCTTAGACATGAGCGATTTTCGCGCTTTGAGTAGGTCGAGCATATTGCTGAGCGCCTGCTCCGATATCACCTGGCGCAGCCCCGCATTCTGCGAATGCTCGCATGGGACCATCACTTTCATTTCGTTGATGGGCAGCCGCATCACATAATAGCGCATGCGCCTGCCCAGCACTTCCTGCTCCTCGATGGCCTCGATGACCCCTGCGCCGTGCATGGGATAGACTACTTTATCCCCCACCTGGAACACCGGTCCACCCCCTCACCTCCGACTGCCACTGACCGGATTGGTTCTCAGCCTGCCGGGTGTTTCGGTGTCTCGAGTGTAACAAAATTCGATGTGTTTGTCAATAATCTAGTTATTTTACCAATTACGACCGTTATTGTCAACTGATGTGCTTGTCCACAGTCGGCACGCGTCGCTTGACGAACAGAGTAGGCCACCGGTACAATAGGAGTACGCAACGCGGGGCTATAGCTCAGCTGGGAGAGCGCGTGGATCGCACCCACGAGGCCAGGGGTTCGAATCCCCTTAGCTCCACCATACGCATAGCGGAGACCTTGTCGGGTCTCCGCTTTTCATTTTGGAAATCCGGAATTGGCCACGTCCTCCGCGTCCGTGGCAAATTCAATGCTCACCTCAACGCGCTTGGAAGACAAATGTCAAGACTCGCTCTCAACGTCAGGTGGTGGTACAATTTACCGCAGGGCGCCATTTGTCCCTCACCGCCACGTCTGGTAAAATAGGTGTCGTCAGGCCTGCTAGGCTTCCACACCCAAAGGTGGATCTGCAGCGTACGGCCAACCGGCTCGCCTGTTCTCAACCAGCAGCACGCACAGGTCCAGGATAGGAACTGAGGGGTGAGAAGGTCGATGAAGGATTTGCTGTGCGACCAGTTTCAAGAGACTGTCGGAGAATACCTGATCCGCCATCGCAGCATCCTCGATATCATGGCCAAATTGCAAGAGGCGAATTCTCGAACGAACCGCGCCATTACCAAAGCGGTTACGTCGTGCGGGTGCGTAAAAATCACGGCTGAAAAGCAGGTGATCCCGCCTGACATCGACCTCAACCAAGTCAAAGAGCACATGCAGAACCATCTCAACGGCCAACTCTGTGAGCACTGCCGCGAAGTGCTCGAAAACGAGGTAGGGAACACGCTCTTCTACTTGGCGGCCCTGGCCAACTCGCTCGACCTCAATCTGTATGACATCCTCCTCAAGGAACACAAGAAGCTCTCCGCTCTGGGCGTCTTCAACTTCGCAGATTAGGAAGGGCGCCAAACAAAATGACCCGAGCCTGTTTCAGGCTCGGGCTTTTTCGTTTCTTACTGGCCTGGCGGCAGGTACCGTGTACCGGCCGCGGACCAGCGGATGATATAGGCCTGCCCGGGGGTGGCCCAATCGATCAGCAAGCCCGGCCCGAGCGATTTCCCTTGCCCCGTGCCGGCGTCCACGACCAGTACCGCATCCCAGTCCCTTGCACTATAGAGCAACCGGGCGCCTCCGGGCTCCCAGATTCCCCGGGCCGAGGCCTCGTCACCGGGCAGCACTCGCTGCTGGCCGCTGGATAGGTCGATCACGACCGGCCCGGCCAGCAAGTAGCGTCCATCAGTCGACCAGGCCAGACGGGCAATTCCGGCGGATACAGGCACATCCCGGATAAGGACGCCGACTTCCCGGTCGGCCACGTCCATAGCCACCACATCGCTCCGGCCCGGCCCGGAGGCGCTGTCGGTCAGGGCGGCAATGCGGGCGCCGTCAGCCGACCAGACCACACCGGCGGCGTTTCCGGCAATGCCCGCCCGAACCACAAACCCCGTCTGCACTTGCTGGCGGGCGCCCAACACATCGGAGAGCACCAGGTCCCTCTCGCCCCGCCGGGCGGCCTCAGGCTGGGCAGACAGGCGCAGGCCTGCCACCAGGTTGCGGGCGGGGCTCGCCGCCCAACTCTCGAGATTGGCCGGAAGGCGGGGCTGGAATCCATCCACCCGCCCGACCCGAATTTCGCCGCCGTCCAGGTCCAAGTACAGGCCGGTCGTCTGCCAGTCCCACCGGGTGGCGCCCGGGGACCAGACCGTCAGGTTCAGGTACTTGTGATCCGTCGACAGCGCTGCGCTGACGATGTCCGGTGGCAGGACCGCCAGGGGTGAGTCTGAGCCCCCAGCGGCGTCGGCCTTCACAAACGTGGGTGGATCGCCAACCCTAAGCGACGGAATGCCCCCCGGAAGGGCCAGCCCGTCCTGGTCATGCGCTTCGCCAAGCAGGAAATCGACGCGGGGCGGCAACTGGGCCACCTGCCAGTTCAGCGTCCGATCGTCAGTCCAGCGCATAACGCCGCGAATGGGCGCCGCCTGGGCTTCCATTAACGCCTGCTCCACTTCCTCCCGGCGCACGGGCTTGGAGAACGATAGCCGGATTTCCGCCGGGCCGGCCGGCACGTGGGAGGTCACGTTGGTCACTTGCCGCCATGCATCACCGTAGCGGTACTGCAGGGTGACGGAGGCCGGCACCGGTTTGGCCGGCGCAGGCGTACCAGTTTCGGTTACGGGCTCGGCCCCGGGCGGAGTCCGCGCGCATCCCATCAGGAATGCCGCGAGCAGCAGAAAGCTACTGATAGTGCGTATGGCGCCCATGGACGTCCCTCTCTCTGTAGACCTGCCTCTCATTATGCCATGGCGCAAAACGAAAGGCCACCGTCGCCGTGGTGGCCTTTCGCAAACCTTTACACATGGCGCTCAAGCATCGTCTGTTCGCGCAGCCGCCGTAGTCCGTCCTTCACCGCACGCGCTCGCACTTCGCCTATGCCGTCCACTTCGTCCAGCTCCTCAATGGAGGCCCGCAGAATGGGCTGAAGTGTGCCGAAGTGCGTCGTCAGGTTTTCAATGACCGGCATGGGCAGCCGGGGGATTTTGCGGAGGATGCGGTAGCCACGGGTGGCCACCGGGTGCTCCAGCACGCCGGGCGCCGTCCCCAGCCCGAGCAGACGGGCAATGGCGAGCAGGTCCAGCAGGTCCTCGTTCTCCCAACCTGCCATCGCTTCCCGCACGGACTCAATCGTCCGTCCCTCGCCCGTATTCAGGTAGTCGCGCATGATCAGGTTGCCTTCTTCGGCCACGTTGGTCACCAGTTCCTCCAACTGCATGCTGACCAGGCGACCTTCGGTACCAAGTTCAGAAATGTACCGCTCGATCTCCGCCACCATGCGCAGGACCATCTCCGTACGCTGGACCACCAGCAGCACGTCCATAACCGTCACCAAATCCTCCAGCTCCAAGGCCGAAAGATTGGTCAGCGCCTGGTCCAGCACGGACTTGTACTTCTCCAGCGTCTGCAGGGCCTGATTGGCCTTGGTCAGGATCACGGCGATGTCCCGGAGGATATACCGCATGGTCCCCTTGTACAGGGAGATGATGTTGCGCCGCTGCGAAATGGCGATGACAAGCTCATTCGTCTGCCGGGCCACCCGCTCCGCCGTCCGGTGGCGAATACCGGTCTCGAACGAAGGCAGCCCGGGATCCGGAATCAGCGTGGTGTTCGCATAGAGAATGCGCTTGGCGTCACGGCTCAGAATGATGGCGCCGTCCATCTTGGCCAGCTCATACAAGCTGGCCGGCATGAACTCCGAATCGATGCGGAACCCGCCGTCCACCACCTTCATGACTTCGGCGGAGTCCCCCAGGACGATCAGGGCGCCGGTGCGGGCGCGCAAAATAGACTCCAGCCCCTCCCGCAGGGGGGTGCCTGGAGCCACCGTCCGCAGCACTTTCCAAAAGTCGTCCCGGTCGTCCGGCATGTGGGCGCCCGCTCCTTCCAGGAAGCCTTCCCAGACTCTGTATGACAGTTTCTCCAACAGGTGAAGAATTCCTTCACCCGTTCAGGGCCGCCTCCAGCCCCTCCATCACCGTCTCCACGCCCACCAGGTCCAGGGTCGTCTTGATCGACAGGCTCTTGAGATTGGCCTGCGGCAGAACGGCCCGCCGGAAGCCCATTTTCTCAGCTTCGCGAATCCGCTGTTCCACCCGGGAGACAGCCCTGACTTCGCCGGCCAGGCCCACTTCGCCGATGACCACGGTACGCGGGTCGGGCGGCTGGTCTCTGAAGCTGGACGCCAAGGCCACCGCCAGCCCGAGGTCAACGGCCGGCTCGGCGATGCGCACCCCGCCGGCGACTTTCACGTAAGCATCGTGGTTGCCCAGCAGCAGCCCGACCCGCTTTTCCAGGACTGCGATCAGCAGCTGCACTCGGTTCTGGTCGATGCCGTCGGCCGTGCGGCGCGGCGACACAAAGGTCGACGCGCTGACCAGCGCCTGCACTTCCACCAGCAGAGGACGGGTGCCTTCCATGGACGGCACCACCACGCTGCCGGATACGTCCAGCGGCCGCTCCGACAGGAACAGCTCAGAGGCGTTCGGCACTTCCACCAGGCCGGCGTCGCGCATCTCGAAGAGGCCGATTTCGTTGGTGCTGCCAAAGCGGTTCTTCACCGCGCGGAGTACGCGGAAGCTGGCGTGCCGCTCACCTTCGAAATACAGCACAGTATCGACAATATGCTCCAGCACCCGGGGCCCCGCCAGGGAGCCCTCCTTGGTTACGTGGCCGACGATGAAAACCGAGGTGGATTTTGATTTGGCCAGCCGGAGCAGTTGGGCCGCGGCCTCGCGCACCTGCGTGACGCTGCCCGGAGCGCTGGGTAAGTCCGGCTTGAAGACCGTCTGGATCGAGTCGACGATCAGTACGACCGGCTTGAGCTGCGTGGCGTGCTGCTCAATCACATCCAGGTTCGTCTCGCTGACGACGAACAGGCGCGGGTGCAGGGCGCCGAGCCGGTCGGCCCGCAGGCGGACCTGACGGGCGCTCTCCTCGCCGCTCACGTACAGTACGATGCCGTGGGTCTCGGCGATTCGCATGGCCAGCTGCAGCAGGATAGTGCTCTTGCCGATGCCCGGGTCGCCCCCGACCAGCACAAAGGAGCCGGGGACAATGCCGCCGCCCAGCACCCGGTCCAGCTCGCCGGACCCGGTGGGAAAGCGCGGCGCGTCCTCGGCTTCGACTTGATCGATCGCGACCGGCCGCTCGCCGGTGGAGAGGCCGGGCGAAATGCCGGCCCGCAGGGCCGGCTGAGGAGCGACCGTCTCCTCGACCATGGTGTTCCAGTTTCCGCAGCCCGGGCACCGGCCCAGCCAGCGGGGGGACTCCTGGCCACACTCCTGGCAGATGAACAGGGTCTTCGCCTTGGCCATCTTCTAGTCCAACACCTTCTTGATCGCATCCATTCGGTGGACGACGCCCAGCAGGCGCCCGTGCTCTACCACGGGCAGGACAACCCGGTGGTTGCGGAAGATGATCTTCAGGATCTCGTTCAGGTTCGTCTCCGGTCCGATCGTTTCCGGCTCGGGCGTCATGATCTCGGTTACGCTGACTGCCCGCATTTGCTCCACGTTCATGCCCAGGAAGGCAGGAACGCCGCCGGCAACGCTTACGTCATCGTCGTACTGGCCGGATTCGTAGACGACCCGCGCCAGGTCATGCTCCGTAACGATGCCGGTCACCCGGTCGTGCTCATCGACGACCATGCAGACGGGCCACTGCTCTACTCGCTCAACCACTTCTCCGACGGTCGCCACGGGGCGGACGACCAGGCAGGAACGCATCAAATCCCTGGCAGTGGTCACAGTTGGTTCCCTCCCGCTTCAAACTCATACACACCAATTCGGTTGGCCTGGGGGCTTCTCCTGCGGATGAGCGCTAAGGAACAGCCGCCTCCCCTATTGACGGGGAAGCGGCCCTGCTTGTTCCATACTATTCGTGATCAGCCGGAGCCGGGGTATCGCTGACAGCCACACCCACCGTCTGGGCCGACGGCTCGGTCCGCTTGAACATGATGTTCCCTTCTGCATCCAGGTCGGTGTAGACCAGCTCGCCGTACTTGAACGGCAGCTTGAGCGCCTCCTCGGACAGCGGGTCCTCCAGCAGCCGCTGGATCGCCCGGCGGAGGGGCCGTGCGCCGTACGTCGGGTCGTAGCCGGCCTTGACCAGCTTCTCAAGAGCGGGGTCGGAAATCTGCAGATCCACGCCCTGCTCCCGGAGCCGCTTGCCGACGTTCTTGACCTCCAGGCGGACGATGTCCTTCAGGTGGTCCATGTTCAGGCTGTGGAAGATGATGATATCATCCAACCGGTTGATAAACTCCGGCCGGAAAAGCTTCTTGACCTCGTCCATCACACGGCCCTTCATCTTCTCATGGGCCTGTTCGTCGGTCTCGGCCACGGTAAAGCCGAGCTGCTTATCGCCCCGGATTACCTGGGCACCGGCGTTGGAGGTCATGATGATCACGGTGTTGCGGAAGTCGACCGTCCGGCCCTTGGACTCGGTCAGGCGGCCGTCATCGAGCACCTGGAGCAGGATGTTGAAGACCTCGGGATGGGCCTTCTCGATCTCGTCGAGCAGCACGACGGAGTACGGACGCCGCCGGACAGCCTCGGTCAGTTGGCCGCCTTCCTCGTAACCGACGTATCCGGGCGGGGCGCCGACCAGACGGCTGGTCGTGTGCCGCTCCATATACTCGGACATGTCAATGCGCACCACGGCATCTTCATCGCCGAAGAGCGCCTCGGCCAGGGCCCGGGCCAGGTGGGTCTTGCCCGTGCCGGTCGGGCCGAGGAAGATGAACGAACCGATGGGCCGCTTGGGATCCTTCAGGCCCGCGCGAGCCCGGCGGATGGCACGGGCCACAGCCTTGACGGCCTCATCCTGGCCGACGACCCGCTCATGCAGCACGCTCTCGAGGTTGAGCAGCCGCTCGGACTCGTTCTGGGTCAGCTTGGCGGCGGGAATGCCGGTCCAGGAAGACACGATGTGGGCGATGTCGTCCTCCGTCACCGTTGACTTGCTGGTAACCTTCTTCTGCTGCCACTCGACCTTATGCCGGTCTAGCTCTTCCTTCAGCTTCGTCTCCTTGTCGCGCAGGCGGGCTGCCTTCTCGAACTCCTGGCCCTGAACGGCGGCCTCCTTCTCCTTGCGGACCTCCTCCAGCTTCGCTTCCAGCTCCTTGAGGTCGGGCGGGGCGACGAACGTGGAGAGGCGGACACGGGAAGCGGCCTCGTCGATCAGGTCGACGGCCTTGTCGGGCAGGAAGCGGTCCGTGACAAACCGGTCGGAGAGCCGTACGGCAGCCTCGATGGCAGCATCGGTGATCTCGACCCGGTGGTGAGCTTCGTAGCGGTCGCGCAGCCCCTTTAGAATGGCGATGGCGTCCTCGGTGGTCGGTTCCTCGACCATGACGGGCTGGAAGCGGCGCTCCAGGGCGGCGTCCTTCTCGACGTGCTTGCGGTACTCGTCGATGGTGGTGGCGCCAATGGCCTGCATTTCGCCGCGGGCCAGGGCGGGCTTGAGGATGTTGGAGGCGTCGATGGCGCCTTCAGCGGCGCCGGCGCCGATGATCGTGTGCAGCTCGTCGATGAACATGATCACGTTGCCGGCCTGGCGAATCTCCTCCATGACCTTCTTGAGCCGTTCCTCGAACTCGCCGCGGTACTTGGAGCCGGCGACCAGGGAGGCCAGATCAAGGGCGACGACCCGCTTATCCTTCAGCAGTTCGGGGACACGGCCGTCGTTGATGCGCTGGGCCAGGCCTTCCACGATGGCCGTCTTGCCGACGCCGGGCTCGCCGATGAGGCAGGGATTGTTCTTGGTGCGGCGGGAGAGGATTTGAATGACCCGCTCGATTTCCTTCTCTCGGCCCACCACCGGGTCCAGCTTCGCCTCCCGGGCGTACTGGGTCAGGTCGCGGCCAAACTGGTCGAGCGTGGATGTGTTGGACTTGCCGGGCTTCGCCTTGGCGCCGCCGCCCTGCGGTGCCCCGGACTGCGGGTGCGGCACGCCGCCCAGCAGATGAATCACCTGATTGCGGACCCGCTCGAGCTCGGCGCCCAGGTTCTGAAGCACCTGTGCAGCGACACCTTCGCCCTCCCGGATTAGCCCCAGGAGAATGTGCTCGGTGCCCACGTAATTATGACCAAGGAGCCGTGCCTCTTCGATGGCGAGCTCCACCATGACCTTCTTGGCGCGGGGCGTAAAGCCGATCTCCCCCCGAGTTGACGCCGAGCCCTTGCCAATCATCTTTTCCACTTCGGCCCTGACCTGCTCCAACTGTATGCCGAGGCTCTGCAGCGCCTTGGCGGCAATGCCTTCGCCTTCGCGAATCAGACCCAGGAGCAGGTGCTCCGTCCCGACGTAGTCGTAGTTGAGGCGCCTCGCCTCGTCCTGAGCCAGAACGATCACCCGCTGGGCCCGTTCAGTGTATCGGCTGAACATCTAGCATAACCCCCTTACTTATCCAGACGTTTGATGGCATCCATTACCTTCTCCTTGGTGACACCCAGCGAGGTCAGCACCTCCAGGACCGCGCCATGCTGCTCGAGCAAAAAACCCAGCAAGATGTGCTCCGGCCCTATATGAGTATGCCCAACCAGTGTTGCAGCGGTCTGTGCCCGTTGCCGGCAGACCTGCTCCGCCGTCGGCAGCATGCCGATGGCCTCAGGATCATCCGGGGCGCCCAGGCCGGGCAATAATGCCTCTTCAACCGCTTGCCGTGTACTTTGTAGGTCGAGCCCGAGGTCCGTCAAGATACGGCTCACGGACTCCTCGAGCAATAATCCGAGTAAGAGCTGTTCCCGCTGGATAAACGGATAGCCGAGCCGTTTCGCCTCCCGCTGGGCGAGCTTCACCACACCGGCAACCGCCGGCGTATATGATGGCATCGCCACCCCCCCTTTGATCAGGCACCAAGCCGGGAGCGAATCATGGTTGCACGCCGGACGTCGCGGTCCAGCGGGTTCAATTCCCGCCCTTCCGCTTTTTGCAGGAAGGCGGGCTGCATGGCGATCATCAGCTCGTTCAGGGTCTTGTACGAGAGCTTCGGGAAGAGGCCCAGTTCAATGCCAAGGCGCACATCCGACAGCAGCTTCATCGCCTCTTCCGAAGTGATCACCCGGGCTGAGGAAAGGACGCCGTAAGCACGGCCGATGCGGTCCTCCATCTGCAAGGGCATTTCGGTATGCAGATGGCGCCGGGCCTGCTTTTCGGCTTCGACAACTCTCAGCACCACGGCCTCCAGATGCTCGATGATCTCCTCCTCGGCCTTCCCGAGGCTGGTCTGATTGGAGACCTGGAAGATGTGTCCGGCGGCGTCAGTTCCTTCGCCGTAAAGGCCGCGCACGACCAAGCCCAGCTGCGACAGCCGGTGGAAAAGGCCCCCCGCCTGCTGCGTCAGCACCATGCCGGGCAGGTGCATCATGACCGATGCCCGCAGGCCCGTTCCCACGTTGGTCGGACACGCCGTCAGATAGCCCCGCTGCGCATGGAAAGCGAAGTTCAGCTTCTGCTCCAGGGCATCATCCACCGCCGAAGCGACCTTCCAGGTCTGCTTCAGCTGCAGGCCGGGCGCCAGGCACTGAATCCGGAGGTGGTCCTCCTCGTTGACCATGATCGAAATCGACTCGTCCGCCGAGATGGCGACGGCCTTGCCCAGCGCTTGTTGGGCCTGCTGCGGGCTGATCAGGTGCTTTTCCACCAGCACCTGGCGGTCCAGCGCAGCCGTGTCGCCGAGCCGGTAGAGCTCCACCTTGCTGGAAAGGCCCATCAGGTTGATCTCCCGGACGCCGGCTTCGACCTGGCGGATCAGTTCCCCAGCCTGCGCTTCGGTCATTTGCTGGGGGAAGGGCAGGTCACATACGTTGCGGGCCAGGCGAATGCGCGAAGAGAGGACTACCTCGGCGCCCGGGCCGTTGGAATCCGTCCACTTGCTCGCCGGGCGCGTCACCAGTTCATTCCACGCCACCGCCGTCACCCCCCGCCTGAATCTGGTTCTCCAAGGTCTTGATTTGATCACGGAGGCGTGCCGCCTCCTCGTACTTTTCGGCGTTAATGGCCGCCTGCAGTTCCTGCTTCATGGCAGCCAGTTCCCTCCGCTTGCGGACAATCCCCCCGGTGCGCTTGGGCGCCTTGCCGGCGTGGGCAGTCGTGCCGTGAATCCGCTTGATCAGCGGATTCAGGTAGGGCTCCAGATTATCGTAGCACTGGGCGCAGCCCAGACGGCCGCCTTCGGCAAACTGGCTATAGGTCATGCCGCAGTTCCGGCAGGCGGGCTCCGTCTGCTGGAGCGGCGCCGTCCGTGCTCCGACGTACGGGTCCTGCCCGAGGAAGCTGGAGAGCAGTTGCTGAATCGACAGGTTGGGAAACGAGAAACTCATCTGACCCTTTTCCTGGGCGCAGACTTCGCACAGGTGAGTCTCCTGCGTCTGGCCGTTGATACGCACGGTTGAATGAACAACAGCCGGCCTCTGACCACAGTTTTCGCACAGCATGCGTCGCACCCCCCCTTCTCGGCGCTGACGCGCCATTTACGGGTGCCGTGCGGCCCCGCCGCTTCGCGGCGCCGCACTAGACTAGAACCGCAAGACCGCCAGAATCATCGCCTTGAGCAGATTGGCCCGGACGATGTCCCGATAGGGCAGCTCCAGTCCGATCGTGTCACGGTGAATCGCGGCCTGCATGATCGCTGCTTCGCGCTCATCAATGACGTTTTGTTCTTCGAGTCGGAAAATGTACCCCAGGGCTTCGTCCTGGGACAACTGGGAGCCGATCTGTCTCTGAATCAGATCCTGTAAGGCGTCTCCCGCCTCGAGATTCAGGCGGGTGATACGAATGTACCCACCACCTCCCCTGCGACTCTCAACCAGATACCCGCGCTCCGGGGTAAACCGGGTGGCCAGAACGTAGTTGATCTGGGACGGGGCACAGCCAAACTGCGCCGCCAGGGTGGCACGCTGCACTTCAGCCACGCCGGAATCCCCCATCATCTGCTTCAGGAACTGCTCGATATCGTCAGCAAGGTTGGCCATGGGTTCACCACCATCGTCCTGATGTTTTTTGACCTTCCATAGTCTAATCTACGCCGGTGGTTAGCGATCGGCAATTGCCGTTATCGCCTGTTTTTCGGCACGAGGGGCGGAAATCTCATTCGGGCGAGGACAAGGCCCGTTTCCTGACGTTTTTTGACCATTTCCGGAGGCGAAGAAAGAGCGGGGTGGACAGGCCACCCCGCATATTATTGCCCCACTGACGGGCCATGCATCCACCAGTTCGTGGCAAGAAGAACGGCTGCGCCGAGGGCGAGCAACCCCACCAGCCTGACCACCCGCCGGGCCACGAAGAGCAGCACGCAGCCGGTGGCTACCAGCAAGAGGCAGGCGGCCAGTATGACCAGTCCCGTTACCGTCAAGAACACCACCCCCTCCATGAGCCTATGGCAGGGATGCTGCCCGTAGTACAAGCCCTACAGGACTTCGTAGACGAGGCACTTGAGGTAGTGGCTTTCGTCGTAGCCGATGACGATGGGATGGTCGACGCCCTGGGCCCGCTCTTCGACCAGGCGCAGGCGCCGGCGGGCATCATGGGCGGCATCTGCCACGACGGCCTTGAAGAGCTCCGACCGCATGTGGTAGGAGCACGAGCAAGTCACGAGGAACCCGCCTTCGGGTATCATGCGCATGGCGCGCAAGTTAATCTCCTTATATCCGCGGACGGCGCCTTCCAGGCTTGCCTTGTTCTTGGCGAAGGCAGGCGGGTCGAGTACGATCACATCGAACTTCTCCTGCGCGGCTTCGAGCTGACGCAGAATGTCGAAGGCGTTGCCCTCCCGGTATTGAATCCGATCGCCAAAGCCGTTCAGCTCCGCATTTACCTTCGCGGCCGCCAGCGCTTCGCCCGAGGCATCTACGGCCAGCACTTCCCGGGCGCCGCCGGCGACGGCGTTCAGGGCAAACCCGCCCACATTGCAGAAGCAGTCCAGCACCCGGGCATCCTGCGCGTACGGCCGGATGGCCCGCCGATTGTCGCGCTGGTCCAGGAAGTACCCGGTCTTCTGGCCGTTGGCTACATCGACGGCAATCTTCAGGCCGTTTTCGGGAATGATCAGGCGCGGGTCAAACTCCCCGCCGGCCAGGTAGCCCTTGTGCTGGGTCAGGCCTTCGAGCTCGCGCACGGGCACGTCATTGCGCTCGTAAATGCCCCGGGGTTCGATCAGCTCGTTCAAAATCTCCACGATCTCTTTGAGCCACTTATCAATGCCCAGGGCCAGGGCCTGGATCACTAGAATGTCGCCGAACTTGTCCACAATGAGTCCGGGAACGAAGTCGGCTTCGCCAAAGACAACACGGCACGCCGTCGTGTCCGGCAGCAGCCGTTGGCGGTAGCGCCACGCCTTCTCCAGGCGGCGCCGGAAGAACTCCTTGTTGATGGGCTCATCATGATGGGTAAGCATCCGCACAATGATCTGCGAAGCCGGGTTGATGTAGCCCCGCCCCATGAACGTGCCCCGACCGTCCACGACGGTGACGATGTCGCCCGGATTATAGTCGCCGGAGATGCGGTGCACTTCACCCTGGAAAACCCATGGGTGCCCCTCCGCGATCCGCTGGGTCTTCCCCCGTGCCAAATGTACGACGGCCATATGCGCCATATGTAAAGAATCCTCCTCGATCGGCTTCTGTGAATATCATACCCGATGTCCAGCCTGATTTCCGGGGCACCCTATTATCGAAAGGGGGCTTTCAGATGGGAAAGGCCGACGACGCCAACAAGAAGTTCAAGAACCAGCGAAACGATGAGCCCACCACGATTGATACCACCGAAACGGGCAACCACCCCCGGGGCAACTATCTGAACGATAACAGAATGGGCCTGCCAAATCCAGATCAAGCGAACGACATTTGGATTGAGCAAGAGGACCAGGCTAAGCAAGGCATGGCCCGTCGCCTCGACGCGAGGAACGCCCAGGCGGCGCCCGGCCACCCATACATCCGCAACTCCCAAGGCGGCGGCGAAGTGCAATAATACCTCAGCCCGAAGGAATTCGAAGCTTGTTCAGCGAGCGAGGGGGCAGTTCCGCTGCCCCCTTTTCTGCGCGGGCCTGTATGTGCAGCGCCATGCATGAAGAAGGCCGGCGCATTCACCGGCGACCGCGCTAAGCCTCGGGGGCCGGGGCCGCCCGCAGGAGGCGCCGCACCGAAGGTGGCGCCGACTTACCCCAGGGTCGGTCTGCGGAACGTGCAGACCGACCACAAGGCCCCGGCCCCCGGGGCGTCTCGTTACCCAGAGAGCCGGTGGCCGCGACGGTTTCTTCATGCATGGCGCTGCGAAGCCCAGAACCGCAAAAGGAAAGGGGGCAGCGCAATACTGCCCCCCGAAACTCACTATTCGGCTTCTTCCTTCCGGGCAGCTGCGGCCGCTTCAATAATCGGCTTAGCCACGATTGCCGGGACTTCTTCGTAGCGGTCGAACTCGAAGCTGAACTCGCCGCGGCCCTGGGTCATGGAACGCAGGTCGATGGCGTACCGGGCCATTTCGCTAAGGGGCACGGTGCCCTTGACGACCTGGTGGCCGTCGCCCGTGGGCTCCATGCCGGCGATGCGGCCGCGCTTCTTGTTCAGGTCGCCCATAATGTCGCCCATATACTGGTCAGGTACCCGTACTTCGATCTTCATGATCGGCTCAAGCAGAACCGGCTTGGCGTTGCTGAACGCAGTCCGGAACGCCGTACGGGCGGCGATCTTGAAGGCCATTTCCGAAGAGTCGACGTCGTGGTAGGAGCCGTCCAGCAACGTGCAGCGGATGCCCTGGACCGGGTAGCCGGCGATGACGCCGTCAGCCATGGTCTCCTGGACGCCCTTGTCAACGGCGGGCCGGTAGTTCAGGGGAATGGCGCCGGCGAAAATCCGGTCGACGAACTCGTAGTTGCCCTCAAAGAGCGGCTCGATTTCGATCTTGCAGTGGCCGTACTGGCCGCGGCCGCCGGACTGCTTCTTGTGCTTGTACTCGGCCTGCGCCTTGCCCCGAATCGTCTCCTTATAGGAGACCTTCGGCTCGGTGGTGCTGGCGTCGACGCCGAACTTCCGCTTCAGGCGGTCGACCATGACGTCCACGTGGGTTTCGCCCAGGCCTGAGACGATCGTCTCAGCGGTGACCGGGTCGCGGCGCACGGTGATGGTCTGGTCTTCTTCGGCCAGGCGGGCCAGGCCGGAGCCGATCTTTTCTTCGTCGCCCTTCGCCTTCGGATGGACGGCGACCGAGAAGACGGGCGTCGGGAATTCGATCGGGTTGATGTGGATCTGGTTGGCTTCTTCGCACAGGGTGTCGTTGGTCTGCGTCACGTTCAGCTTTGCCACGGCGAAAATGTCGCCGGGGCCGGCTTCGGTGATGGCGTCCTGCGCCTTGCCCTTGGGAATGAACATATGCGAAAGCTTCTCGGTCTTGCCCTTGGTCGCGTTATAAACCACCGTGTCGTTCTTCACGCTGCCCGAGAACACCCGCATGATCGTCATGCGGCCCACGAAGGGGTCAGCGGTGGTTTTGAAGACGAGTGCGCTGAACGGCGCTTTCTCGTCGGCCTTTCGAGTCAGTTCGTCGCCGTTGGCGTCGGTTCCCTTGACCTCGGCCACGTCGGCGGGAGAGGGCGCAAATTCTACGATCGCATCCATAAGCAGGGACGTGCCAAAGTTCTTGCCGCCCGCAGCCACGAAGACCGGGACGATCTGTCCGTTGGCGATGCCCTTCTTGGTGCCCATCACGAGTTCCTCTTCGGTGAGGGCGCCCTCTTCGAGGAACTTCATGGTCAGTTCGTCATCGGCCTCGGCGGCCAGTTCGGTCAGCTTTTCGCGGATTTCGTCGACCCGGCCCTTGAAGTTGGCGGGGACTTCCGCTTCCTTGACTTCCTTGCCGGCAAACATGTAGGCCTTGCCGTGAATGACGTCCACAATACCCTTGAAATCGGCCTGGGAACCGATGGGCAACTGGAAAGCGATGACAGAGCGGCCGAACGCGTTCTCCAGGGAGGCCAGGGCCTTATCGAAGTTAGCGTTTTCACGGTCCATTTTATTGATCACGGCCATGCGGGCAACGCCGGCCTTGAGCGCATGCTTGTAGGTAAGTTCGGTGCCGACTTCCACGCCGGCAACGGCATCGATGATCGTGACCGCGGTTTCGACTACCCGCAGGGCAGCCTTCACTTCACCGACAAAGTCGAAGTACCCGGGGGTGTCCAGCAGCGTAAACTTGTGGCCCTTCCATTCCAACGGCGCAATACCCATGGAAATGGAGACCTTCCGCCGGATTTCCTCGGGGTCAAAGTCCATGGTACTGTTGCCTTCGTCCACGCGTCCCAGCCTGTCAGTTGCCCCGGCGGTGAAAAGCATCGCTTCGGCCAGCGATGTCTTACCGGCACCGCCATGGGCAATTAGGGCCAGGTTACGCACCTTCTCAACAGGGAATCTTTTCAACTCCATCTCCTCCTCAGCGGTTGATGGAACTGGGCTGGTCGGGAGCCCCGCGGGGACTCGCGTTCCCTAGAGTGGTCCGAAGGGGGCTCAAAGGCGCACCGACTTCCCGGTGCGCCACGCTACTGGCCAGCCGTTCAGGCGACCTTGGTTCTACAGCTACCGGGGGCCATTGTTCGACTACCGGCAAGTTAACTCCTGCCCAAAACGCCCAAACTTGTCCGAAAGTCCTACTCCCGTAAACCTTGTGCCAGGGAAGCCCTGGCTGTGATCTATACGATGCATAACCGCCCCTTAATACCGCTACCCAGACCGCCGTGCCCATGTAGACGCGGGCGAAACTGAGCCGGGCAAGGAATGCCGCGCCCGGGCGGTGGGCAGGGGTATCCGCAGTGCCGTTCGGGGGCGTAGGTTACAGGCAGTTGTCCCCGTTACCCATTTACCGGCGCCGTCGGCGGTGCGCTACCAAAGAAAGCTGCCCGACCGGTTCCGACGGCGGCGAACCAGACCGAGGGATTACTGCCTGTTAGCGGAGCCCCCGGGGCAACAAGGATCCCCTGACCACTGCCCGGGAACCGCGCGCGTCTATTCCTTACCCGGTGGCTGAAGTGCCGCCTCCGTGTATACATTGGCCGCGTTCCACAAAATCCATTCGTTGTATCCAGCGTCATACGTTGCCTGAATCTGTGCCCTCACCTCAGCCGGCCCATACGGGTACCCCCAGGAAAAGTCCTGCAGCCAGGGCCGCACCGTCACCTTTCCGGTCAGGCCGGCCTTCTCCCACCGCTCCTTGGCATCCAGCATCGACCGGTACACCGTCTCATAGGGAGCGGCATTCGGATGGGACAGCCCCAGATTCCCGGGAATGTAGTGACTCGGATACACCATCGGGGAGAGATAATCGACCCCGGCGGAAACCTCCTCCAAATGATGCCCGATGCCAAGGTCGTCAGACAGGCTCGTAATCAGCCCGAACACATCGGCGCTGACCCAGACGCCATAGGGGTGCAACTCCTTGCGGGCGTAGGCAAGAAAGTCGCCGATCACCTGCGCCTTCTCGCGGCCATCCTTGCCGGGATACGAAAGGGTGCTCATCTCGCCGTCCGTCGGAAACCGCACGTAGTCGAACTGTATCTCGTCGAAACCGGCGAGGGCCGCAGCACGGGCAATATCCACCGCGTATTCCCAGGCCTGCCGATTGTACGGATTGAGCCAGGGAACAGAATTGTAGTCCCGCCAAATGCCGCCCCGTGAGCTGTGCACCGCCAGCTCGGGCCGGTACTGCGGCACATGAGCGTCCTTGAATGTAACAATCCGGGCAATGCTGTAGATGTTCTTCGACCGGAGGAGGCCCGTAAAGGCCTCCAAGTCATCGAAATCCGCGTGAACGGCCTCGGCGCCGCGGGCGACGGGGTGGTCAAAGTCAAACGTTACGTTGCCCCAGTCGTCCTTGATGTTTACGACCATGGCGTTCAGCTCGGTGCGCTCAACCAGGGCGAGCAGCGGATCAAACGTGTCGGGGCGGGTCGCGGTTGAAGAAGTCAGATAGATCCCCTTGACCTTCACCCGGGGCGGCTGCATCTGCTGCTGGGCCTGCGCCCAGCCCGCCTTCACCTGCTCCAGCGATATGAACGGCTGCCCGGGTTGATATGCCCCCGCGGCGGCTTGCGGCGCTGTGCCTTCCGCCGCTGACGCCCGGGGCGGCGCGCCAAGGCCGGCGGAGAGCAGGCTCCCGGCAACCATAGCCCACACCGCCACCCGCTTGATTCCGGAGCGATTCCGACTATGCATGAGGGCGAATCCTCCAAATAGTGTGCTTGTATACTTTATAGTTCGCCGTACATCACACGGCCACCTACTACCGTGGCCAGGGGCCGAGCCTCGCGCAGCGCTTCTTCGCTGCCGGAGGAGATGTCGTGGGTGAGCACCACGAAGTCAGCGTACTTGCCGGCGGCGATTGAACCCTTCATATCCTCTTCTCCGGATGCGTAGGCGCCGCCCATGGTGAATCCGTGGAGCGCCTCGTTCAGGCTGAGCCGCTCTACCGGGTACCACGATTCGGACTCAGGCTCGTCGAGCCGCTTGCGCCAGACCGCCGCATGAATCCCGGCCAGAGGGTCAAGCGGCTCGACGGGCACGTCCGAACCGAAGGCCAGCCGGGCGCCCGACCTGAGCAGGCTGCGGAACGCATAGGCCAGCCGGGCTCGCTCTCCCCAGTACTTGTCTGCGATATAGCGGTCGCTGGGCGCGTGGCTCGGCTGCACCGATGCGATGATGCCCAGTTCGGCGAACCGGGGCAGATCATCGTCCGTGAGCAGCTGGGCGTGCTCAATCCGGTGGCGCAGGCCCTTGCGGCGGGAAATGTCAGCCACAGGCTCCAGGGCGTCCAGCACCATCCGGTTGGCCGCATCGCCAATGGCGTGCACAGCGACGGCGAGATTGTGCCGCACGGCCTTCTCAATCACGGCGGCCATTGACCCAGGTGTATGCGTGGGGACTCCCGTGTAGTTCGGGCGCCCCTCGAAGCCTTCCAGCATATATGCCGTCTGCGAGCCGAGGGACCCATCGGAGAACATTTTCACGCACCCTACCCGGAGCCACTCGTTGCCGAAACCGGTCATCAGGCCCGCCCCGATGGCATGGTCCAGCGCGCTTTCCGGAATCTGCTTGAAGAAGCGAACAGAAAGCTCACCGCGGGCCTCCAGGGCCTGCAGGCTGCGGAAGCAATCGATGCCGTCCATGCAGTGCAGCCCGGTTATGCCCACCCGGTTTGCATAGCGGAGCCCCTGCCGCATTGCCTGCAAGTGCTCTTCGGGCGTCCGTTCGGGGATCACGTCGTAAATCAGGGAATTGGCGTTCTCCTGGAAGATGCCCGTCGGCTCGCCCCGCTCGTCGCGCATGATCTGGCCGCCGACCGGTGTAGGGGTGGCGGCAGTAATACCTGCCTCCCGGAGCACCAGCGAATTGACCCAGAGGCTGTGGCCATCCTTGCTCGAGAGCGCTACCCGGTGCAGCGGCGCGACCATATCCAAATCGCGGCACGTCGGCCAGCGGTCCCACAAGTTCGCGTTGAAGCCGTGGCCGCGGACCCAGCCGCCGCCCGGCGTGCGGGCGACCCGGTCCCGCACCAGCGCCACCGCTTCATCGATGGAAGCGACACCGTCGAGGTTAATGTCGAGCAGGCCGAAACTGAACCAGGAGAAGTGGACATGGCTGTCAATGAGGCCGGGCACAACGGTGCAGCCGCCCAGGTCAACCACACGGTCGCCCGGCCCCAGCAGACCGTCCAGCGTATGCGCCGCGCCGGCGCCCAGGAAGCGCCCGTCTTCCACGACAAAAGCTTCTGCCCGTGGATTGCCGGGGTCCATCGTCAATACCTGTCCATTTCGGTAAAGCGTGCGCACAGTCCGAACCCCTCTCCTATCGGTTGTGAGATAGTCAGAAATTCCCCACCGCCACCGTTGTTCCCTCCGGAACCGCACAGGAAATCAAACGGGGCTGCCTCATTCGAGACAGCCCCCATGCCATGTGAAGGTTGAGCAGCAGATCCGATCAGGGCACCCGCAGGACGGTGAAGAAGAGCCAGCTGATGAAGGCGCCAACGACGGACATCGACAGGCCCCAGAGCATCATGTCGCGGAAGATCTTGGACTTGTCCGTCTTCGGGCCGGCCTGAGCGATGAAGACCGCGCCGGTCGTTGAGAGCGGGCTCAGGTCGGTCAGGTGCCCGGCCACGACGATGGTCGAAACCAGCGCCAACAGACTTCCGCCGCCGATCTTATCCAGCAGGAGCGGCGCCAGCGGCAGGAACGCCGGCAGGATCACGCCCGAGGTGCTGGCATATGCCGAAATGATTGCAGCGATAAAGCCGACCACCAGGGTCGCGGTAAACGGCGTGGAGAACTTCGCCATAATGTCGGCGAACAGTTCCATGCCACCGATCTTGCTCATCAGCGATACGAGAACGGTAACGCCGGTCACCATCATGATGGTGTTCCAGGGCATCGCCTTGATGGCCTTGCCCTCGTCTGCCGCCTTCAGCAGGCTGAGGATCGCGCCGATGCCGAAGGCGCCGAGGCCGACATCCAGCTTGAAGATGATGACCCCAAGGATCAGGGCAGCAATGCCGGCCAACGTCATCCACTGCTGCTTGTTGAAGGGTTCGACCTCAATATTGAGCAGGGACTCGATCTGGCCCTGATCCTTCTGCTTCCAGAGTTTCATGCCGCCGAACAGGAAGTAGGCCAGCGCCGAGGCCGCCACGTGTGTTACCAGCATGTTCATCCACAGGGTGAAACCAAATCCGGTGACGTTCATCTTCTCAAGGATCCCGTTGGCAATGATGCCCGTGGGAGCAATCGGCGACATGGCGCCTGCCTGTGCGCCGTTGCCGACCACCAGCGCCATGAGCAGGGGCGGAATCCCTACCGATTCAGCGAGCAGCATGGCGGGAGCAGCCAGGAGTGCACTGATGGAGATGTGGCCCGGTCCAATTGCGGCCAGAATAAAGGCCAGGAAGAAGAGGACGATGGGGAGCAGGGCGACTTTTCCTCTGACGCTTTTGATGGCGTACTTGGTGATCTTCTCGAGGGTCCCGTTGACCTGAGCCAGTGCGAACAGGTAGGTGACGCCGGCCAGCATGATAAACAGGCTCGTCGGATACCCCGCGATGATGCTCGCAACCTTCTGCCCGCCTATGTAGTATCCAACGACCAGCGACAATCCGAGGGCCAGGGTGCCGATGTTGCGTTCAGTCAGGACGCTGACAACAATCGCGATAATCAGGGCGATAAGAGAAATTACCGGCAACGACATTCTGTGACTACCTCCTTGTCAGGATTCGTATGGTTCGAGGAAAGAGCGTTGCGCGGCCTTGAGACCGTCTCCCAACCGGATGTCGACCCCAAACTCTGCCAGAGCCATTTCCACACACCCAATCACAGCCAGGATTTCGGGCTCATATACCGACCCCATGTGCCCGATCCTGAAGACCTTGCCCTCGAGCTTGCCCAACCCTCCTCCCAGTACGACCCGATACTTCTCTCTCAGGAGCTTGCTTAGGGCTTTCCACTCAATCCCCGGCGGTATGTTGACAGCAGTCAGCGTAGGTGACGCATCTGATTCGGAAGGCAGTACCGACAGCCCCATCCCTGTGAGTGCGGCTCTGGTGGCCCGGGCAAGGCGATCATGCCGCACGAAAGCGTTCGCGAGGCCTTCTTCCTGCAAAATGGCGAGGGCTTCCCTCAGGCCAAACAGGATGCCGGTCGGCGGGGTGTAGGCGGAGCCGCCTGCATCGATCGCCTTTTTCATCTGCTTCCAATCCCAGTACCACCTGGGCATCCGGGAGGTCTCGGCAGCCTTCCAGGCCCTGGGCCCAATGGCCAGAATGGCCAGCCCCGGCGGCAGCATCAAACCCTTCTGGGAAGCCGCGATGACCACGTCCACTCCCCATTCGTCCGGCCTGATCTCCACCATGCCGAGGGCGCTTACCGCATCCACGAACAACAGAGCCGGGTGCCCGGTCTCCTTGATCCCAAGGCCTACCCTCCGAATGTCGTTCAAGACCCCGGTGGTCGTTTCAGTCTGAGGGAGTGAGACAGCCTTGATCGACCTCGCTGCATCACTGCGCAGCCGGCTGCAGATCTCTTCGGGGTCGACGGCCTTTCCCCAGCCGACTTCGATCCGCTCCACCTGGACGCCATGAGCCGCAGCGATTTTCGCGAAGCGCTCGCTGAAAACCCCCTGGCTGACGGATAGAATCTTGTCCCCCGGGGAAAGCGTATTGACCACCGTTGCCTCCAGCCCGCCGCTGCCTGACGCCGGAAAGAACAACACGTCCCCCTGCGTGGCGAGCACCGCTTTAAGGCCCGTGATGCAGTCCTGCACAAGCCTCGCGAATTCGGGCCCCCGGTGGTTGATCATGGGTACAGCCATCGCCCGGATGACTCTGTCTGGTACGTTGGTGGGACCAGGGATTTGCAAGTATTGCCTACCTGACACTGTTTGCGCCTCCTAAGCGGTTAACCTTGCGGCCACCTGCCGGCAGACTGAAATGACGCATTGGACATCGCTTTCTTCGATCCCATAGTGCGTGATCATGCGGAAGGACGCCGGTCCTGTCTTCTTGGCCTTGATGCCCTCAGCCGCCAGGTCCGAAAGAAACCCTTCGACCCCACCGCGCAGACCATCAACCTGGGCCCCCACGATGTTCGTCTGCACCTCGGAGAGATTCACCCTGAGACCCACGATCTGGCTGAGACCGACAGCCAGATTCCGGGCGTTGGCATGATCCTCCGGCAGCCGCGATACCATGTGAGTCAACGCCACAACCCCGGGAGCGGCGATCACCCCCGCCTGTCGCATCCCACCGCCCAGGCGCTGCCGCATGACCCTGGCCCGGGCGATGAACTCGTGAGAACCCACCACCAAAGACCCAATCGGGGCGGCGAGCCCCTTCGACAGGCAAAACGTGACTACGTCTGCGTCTCTTACCACCTCCTTAACGTCTACCCCCAGAGCCGTCGCGGCATTGAACACCCGGGCGCCGTCCATGAACAGGGATATCCCATGAGCATCGGCCAACTTCCGTAGCTCCGAAATGTTTGAGGGATGGACGACCAGGCCGCGGTTCAGGTCATAAGTCTGCTCCAGGCAAATGACCGCTGTGCGAGTTGACTGAATGCCCTGGGGACGGATTGCCCGCTCAACCTCGATCGGATCGTACCGCCCCCCGGTTACCGTCACCGGCACCGCCTGCACCTGCGAGAGGGCCGAAAGCGCACCGACCTCCAGATTGAAAATGTGCGTGTCCCGGCCGACGATGACCTCCTCGCCGCGCCCCGCCAGGGTCATGATTGAGACCTGGTTGCCCATGGTCCCGGAAATGACGAACAGTCCTGCCTCCTTGCCGAGCATAGACGCGGCAAGGGCCTCCAATTCCTGCACCGTGGGGTCTTCGCCGAGGATGTCATCGCCCACCACGGCGTTTCGCATGGCGGCGCGCATGGCTTCGGTGGGCTGTGTTACCGTGTCGCTGCGAAGATCGATCATGTTAGGACTCAAGCGGTTACCTCCTCCGTCAGCTTGCCGGCAATGGCGGCGCGCACGGCCGTCAGAGGGGACGCCAGATAGATCTCAGCGCCCTTATCGCCCATTCGGCCGGGCAGGTTGCGCGCAGTGGTCGTCACCACGCGGTCTCCCGCGGCCAGCACCCCCTGGTGGGCCCCGAAACAAGGCCCACAGCCGGGGTTTACCAGAATCCCCCCGCTCTCACGAATCACGGCGGAGAGGCCGCTCCGATCAAGCTCGTCTGCAACCTTTGCCGACGCCGGAATCACGACCAGCGTGACGTCCGGATGCACCTTCTTGCCCCTCAACTCTTCGGCCACCAGCGCAAGATCGCTGAGCCTGCCGCACGAGCAAGCTCCGATAACGACCTGGCTCACCGGCGTCTCTGCGATTTCCGAAAGCGGCTTCACGTTGCCGGGGTCCGGTGGACAGGCCACGGAGACTGGTATCGTTGCAGCATCAAAGCGGTGGGTTTGTTCTACAGGTCCGATTGCCTCGCCGGCCTCAGGGATGTAAGCGGTAACAGCACCCATTTCGCTGACCACGTTCGCGATGGTCATCCGCTCATCCAGGCTGGCTTCACGGAGGGCCTCGCCCCAGAGCACAACTGCTTTGCCTTTCATGCCCGCTGTGCCAAAGACTCCGAGCAGATACAGGATGACATCCTTTGCCGCCAGGGGTGGGGCAATCCGGCCTGTGATTTCCACAGCCGCTACCTCAGGCGCTACCGTTCGGTACTTGCCGGAAGCCATCACTGCCGCCAACTCCCCGGGCTTGAGCGTGAATGCCAAGACGCCGTATGCCCCCGCGGTACAGACGTGCCCGTCGGCTCCAACCAGAATGGATCCCCGCCCGGGGGCCAGGTCCTCGGCAATCACCTGATGGATGACCCCCTGGCCCTGGTCGTAGAGCTTGACGCCGTACTTCCGGGCAAATGACCTGATCCTCAGGTGATTCTCCCTGACCGCAGCGTTTGGGGCAGGTACCCCGTGGTCGAAAAAGAACGCGATCTTGTTCACGTCGAAAACCCTTAGATGGGCAGCTTGCTCGAACTCCGATACCACCGCCGGACCAGAGCCGTCATGAGCGACCACCAGGTCCACCCTAAGCTCAATGCTGTCCCCGGGCTGGACGGCGCCTTTTCCCGCGGCTGCAGCAAGATGCCTCAAAATAACGTTCATCCCGACGACCCCCTTGCGGAACCTGACACAAGCAAAGGCTGTGCCAGACAGAATCCTTGGAAACAAAAAGGCGCCGTGGAACCCCCGGCGCCCTAACGGAAACTATTCTTTTATGGACGAACAATCCGGTATATGTACTATAACGAAATTGTTTCACACGTGTTTCAAGTGGAACACCTTGGTTTCAGTCCGGAAACACTGGGCGTTGCCCGATTACTGTTCGTTCATTTCCTTAAGCCTTCTCCACAGCGTGGTCCTGCCAATGCCCAGTATCCGGGCGGCCTGGCCTTTGTTCCCCCGGGATTTGGCAAGAGCTTCACGGATGTCCGTATCGAAGGAGCTTCCGGAATTGGGCACTGCAGCAGCGGGTTGCCACAGGTCATTCATCCGCAAATCCTGAAGACTTTCGGAGACGGTGCCGGCGCGTACGATACAACCTTCCGTCAAAATGACCATCCGCTCGACGATGTTGCGAAGCTCCCGGACGTTCCCCGGCCAGAGGTATTCACAGAGGATATCCATTCCCGCTCTTTCAACTGCGGTGATCTCCTTGCCAAACCGGCGGTTAAACTCCCCAAGAAAACTCTGCACCAGAAGGGGGATATCCTGGACCCTTTCACGAAGGGGCGGAACCCGCAGGTGCAGGACGTTGATTCGGTAGTAGAGATCTTCGCGGAATGCCCCGGATGCCACCAGCCCCTTCAGGGAGCGGTTGGTAGCGGCAATGATCCGGACATCCACCGGAATGATCCGGTCATCGCCGATCCTCATCACTTCATGTTCCTGAATGACCCGGAGAACCTTTGCCTGGAGGCTCTCCGACATCTCACTGACCTCATCGAGGAAGATCGTGCCGCCGTGAGCGAGCTCAAAGAGACCTTCCTTGCCACCTTTTCGAGCTCCGGTAAAAGCGCCTTCAACGTACCCGAAGAGCTCACTTTCCAGGAGGCTTTCCTGAAGGGCGCCGCAGTTGACGGCGACGAATGGGCCGGCAGCTTTCGGGCTGACTCGATGGATGGCGTGAGCGAAGCGCTCCTTGCCGGTTCCGGTCTCCCCTTCGATCAAGACCGTTGAATCAACGCGCCCGAACCGGTCGGCCTTGGCAATGACATCAGCGATGACCCGGCTTTCGCCGGTGATGTCCCGAAAGGAGTATTTGGCGATGTGACCCGAGGCCTGCAGACGCTGACGAATCTTTTGCTCAAGCTTCTGCAGGCGGGAGACTTCCTGAAACGTGGCCACGGCCCCGTGCACCTTGCCGCCAACTATAATGGGCACCCGGTTGGTAACCACCTGGACCCTGCCGATTTCCTGCATCTCGCCTAGTTCTGCGCTGCCGCAGTCTATGACCGCGGGCAGACGGCTGCCGGGGATCAGTTGCGTGATGCTTCTCCCCAGGGCCTGCGATGAGGGTATGCCGGTGATCGTTTCCGCCACCGGGTTGAAAGCGGTCACCATACCCGCGGCATCTACCGCCACCACCCCGTCGTAGGAGAAGTCGATGACGGCCTTTAATCGCTGCGTGTTCTGCTTCTCGAGCTTCCGGACCTCCAAAATTCTTCCGGCCTCTCGCAGAGCCTGATTTACCGCCTCTTCTCCCGATGTGATCACGACGCCGCGCATGGAGTGCTTCCTGGCGAGCTTGACCATCGCGATCTTCCCGAAAACCGCCGCCACCCCGGTGGCTTTGAGTTCCTGGATCCCCGCGTCAATCCTGGTCTGATCCTTGAGCTGAATCTTCACGATCCGTTCACCAAGGATCTCTTCAAGCGCTGCCACCCCGCACAGCACTTCTTCGACGTCCAGAATTCCGACCGGCTGACCCATGGATTTGGCGGCCACGTAGGCCCGCAATAGGTCATATCCGGTAATGGGAACATCCACCACAGGGATCCCGAGGCCTGCTCTGGCGATCATCCACGCAGTAACTCCCCGGCTGACGATGACTTCAGCCCCACTCCTTTGGGCCTCCTGGGCCAGGTGGACGCCCTGCCTGATCCGGCCTACGAGGACTTCGATCTCTTCACCGAGCTCCTGACCGACTTTTTGGGCGAGATCTCCAAGCTCACGGTATGGCGCAATACATGCAATCTGCGGCATTTTCGGCCCTCCACTGCGGTGGTTAAGACCGAGCCTCCGCTCGCAGCAGGAGGCTCGGTGATTTCCGATGACATTCGCGCAGACTAACCATGAGGTGATGACGCGTGGATCATGAACACGGCAAGGACCCGACTCCGCAAGGACGGACCCCGGACGTTGTGCGCCGCTCGCAGCACCCGAAGCCGTCGGGGTATGAAGAGGAGAAGTACGTCAATAGCACACCCGGCCCGGAAGCGCAAGATGATGGCGTCTGGTTCTATGGTTACAAGCGGGAGAACGCATACCAGCCTGAGCGGACCGAACAGTAGCAGAATAAGCCCGGCGCCCGGCCGGGCCCTTATTTGTCGAGGACCAGCGAAAGCAATTCCTGCGGGCGCTCAACCCAGGCGTCCGGCCCGGCCCCGGCCAACTCCAGCCGGTCGATCACCGTCCAGCCCACGGCTGCCGTTTTCACGCCTGCGTTCCGGCCGCACAGAATGTCAAAGGTGCTGTCGCCGACCATCAGTACGTCCGGACCCGGTACCCGTCCAAGCCGTTCCAAGGCCAGCAGCACGGGTTCTGGCTCCGGCTTGTGCTTTTCGGTGTCGTCCATGCCTACCACGGTCTCGAAAAACGGCGCAAGGTTCGTGACTCGTAGCCCGCGCAGCGCAAGGTCACGCCGCTTGGAAGTCACAATGCCCAGCCGGACCCCTGCAGCCCGAAGCGCTTCCAGCGTGTCCCTTACCCCTTCGAACTCCTTGACCAGGGCGTCATGGTTGGCAAGGTTGTAGACCCGGTAAAGATTCGTCAGCTCCTCAGCCCGTTCTGGATGGTACCGCCCCATCGTCCTGGGCAGCGGCTCGCCGAAATGCCTGTGAATGGTGGCGGCAGGCACATCCAACCCGAGGTTCTCCTTGAGGACATGTTGAAATGAAGCTACGATCAGGTCATTGGTGTTGATCACCGTTCCGTCCAGATCGAACAGAACGACAGAAAACGGCATGCAGCATCCCCCTTCGGGATATTGATTCGCCTTTTTCAGGCGACCCCCTCCCGCCCAATTCGCCCCCCGCAAAAAGGCGCCCGGTGCGCCTGCGCCGAAGCGGGAAAGAGCGAAGGGGGCAGCATAGATGGGTCAGGTAGGCCTACACGGACTCACGGGCCTGGTGGTCGGCGAATATCTGCTCAGCAGCTATGTCGAAAAGCCTGCCGCCCGGCGCGCCTTGCTTTTCGGTTTCACCATGGGCAACCTGATTCCGGACCTGGACTTCCTGGCGGTGGTGGCCATGTACCCGCAGGATCAGGCGCTGGCGATGCACCTGCACCGGGGGTTCAGCCACAGCCTGTTGGCCGCGACTGCCCTGATTGTGGGGTTCTATGCGGCCGGTGCACTCATGCGCGACCTATATGTCCGTTACCTTGGCTACGGCCTCGCCCTCGGCATCGTCGCCCACTTCACGGAAGACATTTTCATTTGGTTCTCGCCCGTCGACATCTTCTGGCCGGCGAGCGTCTTTCAGATCATCCCACCCGTCAACCTGTGGCACTGGTGGAGCACACCGCCGATTGTCGGCCGGCTTCTGGGCGCCGCCGAGTTCGGGGCGTTCGCGCTGTACTACGATTACCTCGTGCGGCTGGCCGTCGCCTATGGCACCAACGAGGAGATCGTCCCACTGGCCCGCCGCATGGCCACGGCCTGCTGGACTACCTGGGCGCTCCTGACGGCCCTCGCCCTTGACCTACCCAACAGAACGTTTGATCTGACGCTGTATGTGCCAATGGGTATCATCTTCATGCCAGCGGTTTTCTACATCACCTGGCGAATGCAGGCCACCATCGAAGTACTTGCCGTACAGCGAAAGCAATCGCTATAACCCACAAGACGCCCCCCTGGCAAATACCGAAACAGGGCGAGCCAGATCTGGCTCGCCCTGCGCTTTATCAGACTATGCCCGCCCTTCCCGAGCGGCAACGGGATGAAGTTCATTGGGTGGCACCACGAGAATGGCGCCCTTGGCGCAAACCTCTTCGCACTCTTTGCAGCCCACACAGGCGTTGGGCTTGGTAAGTACCGCTGTACCAAAGAACTGACCTTCCCCTGCCAGCTCGAGACAGTCGAAGGGGCAGATTTCCACGCAGAAGTCGCAGCCCGTGCATGACACCGGGTCTACGACCGGCTTCGGCCAGTCGGCACGCTTGGGAATGCGGGGCTTGTAAGTGCCGAATTCGTCTGCGATGGCCAGCACCGGGCAGGCACGCACGCAGGCGTCGCAGTCGATGCAGAGCTTGGGATCGATATAGTGAAGGGCTTTCCGTTCGCCGCTGATGGCCTCGGTAGGACAGACGTTAACGCAGGCGGTGCAGCCGATGCACTTGTCGTCAATATAGTGGGCCATTGTTTATCCCTCCTCGGAAGTCCCGCTGCTAAACCCGGTCCGAGCCGCTACTCACCAGTATACCGCGCAAGCACTTCACGTTCAAAGGTGATCGTTTACGAAATCGGTCATTCCTGTCAGGCGCTGCGGAATGCGCGGGTCAGTTGGATGCGCGCCCGCTCGTCCAGTACGGCCTGCCCGCCAAGTGCCCGAACGTAATCGGCCAGGGTTTCTGCATTCAGGACAGTCACTCCACCGGCTGTGAATCCTTCTTCCGCCCGGCGCCGAATGAGCACCAGAATGGTGGAGACCGGGATCTCAGGGCCCGCGACAGTGCCCGTGCGTTCCCGGAGCCAGCGGGCCGCCGCTTCTGCTCTGGCGCGGCTGCGTGCGACCCGGCCGCGGGCGATTCGGGCCCACGTCGACTGGGGCGTCTCGTCCAGTGAAACGCTGACGATGCCGCCGGGCCCGACCAGCAGGTAGTCGGGCCGCCCGCCGCCCTGCTGCGCCCAGTCCGTTATGAGCCAGTCAGGCTCCAGTGACCTGAGCGCAGCCCGGACTTCCTTGAGCCCCTCTCCCGACTGCCAGCGAGAAAGCGCCAGCGTGCCCACAACGCCAAACAGAAAGATGCCGATGGTCGCGAACATGTTCATCAACCGGGCACCTGTCTGCTGTGACGCACGGAAAAGGGACCCGACCATGATGGCCATCAACACCAGAACGATCACGTAGCGGCGCAACTCAGGGCCTCCTACTTCAGACCCAGCAGGTACCTGGCGAGTGTGGTGATCTCCTGGTCGGTCAGCTTGCCCTGGAACCGCGGCATGAAGTACGGTCCCTCGGACTTGATCTGATCCTTCAGGTTCACCGCGGGAGAGGCAGAGGCGCGGTTGGCGCTCCAGTAGACGGGCATGCGCTTGTCATGAGCCAAGGCGGGCGTCTTATCCTGGGCGTTCGCCTGTGGCACGTTTGCGTACTTGATCCAGTCCTCAATGAACTTCTGATCCAGACCCCAGCTGCCCACGTGCGTCAGATCAGGGCCGATCTTCGAGCCACTAGTGCCGATGGTATGGCAGGTCAGGCACTGGGATTTCGTCAGGTTGTTGAGAAGGGCCTTGGCGGCTGCAGTTGTCTCAGCGTCGACCCCTACGGGATCAGGCAGCGGGAACTGGCCGTCCTTGCCCTTCTCGTAGCTCGGATCCTGGAACGGCGCCAGATCGGGGTCGCCAACGATGTTCCACTGCTCACCCGTAGGATTCATGATGAACAGGGCCAGCGCCTTGACGTAGTCGTCATCCAGCGGGCCGCCGAAGTCACGGCCCCACGAAGGCATGGTGGTATAGGAGAGCCAGTTGCCGTCAGCCTGCTTCTCCCACTGGAAGTGGAGGTCGTTGCCCTTGCGGCCCTGCCGCACCGTTTGAATGATCATATCGTACTGCTGCCGGCCGGCGGGCGTCTGGTAGTCAACTTTAAAGACCGAACGATTCAGCGGCATGCCAACAACGCCTTCGCCTCGGGGGCCGTGGCACTGGACACAGTTCAGGGCATAGGTTGCGGCGCCCTTGATCACATATTCGTCATGCTGCCGGGCCTCCGCTGAGTTCATGCGAAATGGTTCCCGCACGCAGCTGCCGACCAGGATGATCGCCAGCACGAAGGTAAGCAGCGATATGATTGTATACTTTCTCTCGTTACGCACAGGCCGTGAGCTCCTTTCCTGTGACGGATTCCCGTGAGCTGCCTACCGCCTAGTAATCACCGATCCAGCGCTGAATGAAGTAGACGGTTATGAGCGTACCAACGAACAGTACGAACACGAGGAGGAGCTCCATCGCCTCCGTAACGTGGATGCCATGATACCAGGGCATCGACGGCCCGCCCTCGGAGGCCAGCGCCAGGTTGAACAGGCTTGTCATGCTGCGTCCTCCTCCCTACACTTTGACGGCGTCGCTCGGGCTGTGAACCGGGCGCTGCTTGATCTTGCCCGTGTTGACGGTGATCTCCTGCCCGCTCACCTTAATCTCCATCGCGTCCAGGGGGCGAGGCGCCGGTCCGGCCACGTTCTGCCCGCTCAGCGTATAGACCGAGCCGTGGCAGGGACACATAAACTTGCCCTGCGCTGCATTCCAGGGAACCGTGCAGCCCAGATGGACGCATTTCCAGTACAGGGCCATCAGACCCTCTTCCGTCCGGGTCAGGTAGAACTTGCCTTCTCGGACGGTAACGACCTCGCCCATCTTGATCTCGTCCAGCTCCTTCGGAACCGCCACGACGCCACCGAAACCGGTCAGCTTGATCGGCCAGAACATGGCCGCACTGCCGCCGGTCACCGTAGCGAACATCGCGCCTATGGTTGCGAACATGCCTGAGCGGAGCGCCTGCCGGCGAGTCAGTCCATCGGCGGCAGGGGCAGCAGGCGGGGCTGCAGCACCGGCCGGGGCCTTCTTTTCTTCAGCCATCGTCTATCACCCTTTCAATAGGTTGTCGCCGGCGAACTAATGGGGCGGCTTGACTTGCCAGGGCCACATGAGCATCATCGACTCACCGCGGAAGGCGGTGCCAATCAGGGAGAGCACGACAAAGCTGGTCAGGTAGAACGTATAGAGGGCGATCATGATCTCACGCGTATTGGCGCTATACCGGCGTCTCACCCACGCGGCCAGAACCCAGGGAATGCCGATCATCAGGATGAGCGGCACGAGAGTCTCGCCAATCCAGGCGAACCAGGACGCATCCAGCCCGGAGGCCTTTGCCAGGCCGAATTTGATCATGGGAGCGATGCCGTGAGAACCGGCTGGATGGATGCCCGGAATGATCAGGAACTCGTCGATGACCACCAGTGCGATTTCGATGACGGACGTGTAGATGGCGGAGAGGATGGCAATCGACGGGCCTTTCTTGGACGAGAACCAGATGCCCGTGCCGTGGCGATCCCTGTCGATGTAGGGGATCATGCCAAGCAGGACGAGCGCCGCCGTCGGTACAATCACGCCGGCCAGCGCCGGGTGCATATGGAGCAGCAGCTCCTGAAGGCCAAGGAAGTACCACGGCGCCTTGGCCGGGTTCGGGGTATGGTCAGGATTGGCCAGGTCCAGCAGCGGGGCGTTGACGAAGGTGGACATGATGGTCAGGGCGAGCGTCATCGCCACGGCCATAATGGCCTCGATGGAGACCAGATACGGCCAGGTGTAGACCATCTCTTCCTTCGTGCCGGGCTGGACCTTCGGGCCTGCCTGCTGATACTTCTCAGTCATGTCGGCCATGCGGTCCCCCTCCTCTACGACTTGCCTTCGTCATTATTTTCGTTGAGCCGGTCGGTCTCCCCGTCCTCTTCATAAGGAATGGGCGTGGAAATGCCGCCGTCCTTGCGGATGCGCCAGAAGTGCATGGCCATGAGTGCGATGCAGGCAAGGGGCAGCAAGATGACGTGGAGCGTGTACCAGCGAATAAGCGTGGCAGGGCCGATATCGAAGCCGCCCAGCAGGGCCTGCTGAACATACGTACCCACCACGGGAGACACCTTGGCCATGTTGGAGCCAACGGTAATGGCCCAGAAGGCCAGCTGATCCCACGGGAGCAGGTAGCCCGTGAACGAAAGCAGCACAGTAACCAGGAACAGCACTACTCCGATGACCCAGTTGAATTCGCGCGGGGGCTTATAAGAGCCGGTATAGAAGACGCGGGTCATGTGTAGCCAGACTGATATTACCATTGCGTGGGCGGCCCACCGGTGCATGTTGCGGGCAAACGCACCAAAAATGACGTTGGTTTCGAGGAATTTCATAGACATGTAGCCATGGGGCACCGCCGGCACGTAGTAGAACATGAGCCAGACGCCGGTCAGGGTGAGGATCAGGAACATCAACAGGCTCAGCCCGCCCAGACCCCAGGTATAACTGACCCGCACGGCGCGCCGGGGCAGCTTGACCGGGTGCAGATGCAGCACCACACTGTTCAGGATGACCAGCACCTGGTTGCGCGGTGTATCAGGATAATCGTTGCGGTAAATGGACTTGTAGAACGTCGTGTCCTTTAATTTGGCCCAAAGACCCACCGAATCAGCACCTCCCTCTAGTTGGGAGCCATAGCTCCAGAACGACAGCAGCGCCTAGCGCGATTCTTGCCGGATCGTCTGCCAGATCCCCCCCGGCGCCCGGTGTGGCGTTTCGTTGGAAGACAACTTTCATGATTATACCTGCTAGCTACTCGGGGATCAACCCAAAATGGCAACAAACGCAGTGTCGTCAAGGGATAAAAAGGACTGCTTGCTATCGACCGTTTGTACACTATGAACAATTCCGCTGTTGGATGTCTGCCGAACCTTAGTATAGTTCTTTCACCCCACCCAGATTCCTCCGCAGAGGAACTCGACAATAGATAGTAAGCCTTTATCGCTAATCGTACCCTACTGGACTCGCTCAGGGGATAGGTGGCGCGTCGGATGTTTGCATCAGGCGCGGGTAGTAGGTTTGCTCGGTCGGGATGGGCCGGGATCACCTTCCCGGGAGGCTCCTTGCCGGTGGGGCGCCGGCCACCCCCCGTCTTTCACGAATAACACAGAGCCAGTGGCTCCAGATCGGACCGCCCCTGATCTTGGGAGGCAGTCGCCGTAGAACCAGTTGGCCACGGGTTCGTCCACGCGGCTGATCGGGTTGGTGGTGAACAGAAACCGGTTACCAATTATGTGCAGGACCTGTGAAGTCAGGACGGCTCCGAGCATCTACCAGGTTACAGACACTGGAGCCGTGCTGATTGTGCCGTGTTTCACAATCCTGAAGAGGAAATCGCCCGTTCGAGCCTGGAGCTGCGGTGCACCATCGCCTTACGATTATGCTCTTATGGTCTATCCCAGTCAAGGTATAAAGGCTCTCGCTGATGATAGGGATTTTTGACTTTGCCCTTGCATTCACATAAGGGTAATGCTACTATTGCTCTCGGGTTGCCCACCCTTGAGGGTTCACCGGGTCGTTTTTCGGATTTACCTGCATTGTATCATCTATAGACCCGAAATGACATGGGTGCAAACCACTAGGGCAGATGCCCTAGACCAAAGGCATGTTGATTTCCGGTCGCAATCCGATGCCCAAAGTACCAATCGTGTGGCATGATGGCACTAGAAAGGAAGGGGTTTACTATGAAGAAGGTTCTTATTTTGGCGATTGTAGCCGTTCTCTCTCTGGGGATCCTGACGGCTTGTGGCGGGGGCGGAGGCGGCCCGGCGAAGCAGCTGCAGGTGATTGCCGGCGAAAACGGCGAGATGAAGTACAACCCTGATGTCCTGACCGTCAAGAAGGGCGAGACCGTCGAAGTAACCCTGGTCAACAAGGACGCCGCTCAGGCCCACACTTTCATCCTGTCCAAGTACAACGTCAAGACCGCACAGGTCCAGCCGAACCAGCAGGAGACCGTCAAGTTCACCGCCAAGGACGCCGGTGAGTGGGAGTTCGTCTGCGACGTGCCGGGCCACAAGGACGGCGGCATGGTCGGTAAGCTCAATATCACCGAGTAAAACACACACTAAAGCGCAGGCGGCCAGTCAGCCGCCTGCTTTTGTGCGTTCGGGCCAATGCAGAAGCCCGGGCAGCGATTGCCGCCCGGGCTTATTGTTGGTGGAGCTGAAGGGACTCGAACCCTCGACCTTGGCCTTGCAAAGGCCCTGCTCTCCCAGCTGAGCTACAGCCCCGTTGCCTTGCTATTGTACCCGCCCAACAGTCACACTGTCAATGCGGAAATGGCTGGTCGTCATAACCGGCGCGTGCGGTGCGCACACTGATGCGGGAGGGATGCACTATGCCGCGCAAGGTGGAGCATTACCACCAGCCGAAGCTGGCCCCGACCGCCGGCGACCTGGGCGTCGAAGCGTATCAAGCCAACCTGGCCGACAAACCCGGGCGCGACAAGACCCACGAAGGTGACCAGGCAGGGGTGTGGCCGCAGTGGAAGGCGCCGGAAGCGCGCAACAGCCCACCCGGACAGCACCGCAATCCAGATGCCCAGGAGATCAGAATCGGGCAGGACTGGAAAATCCACAACGATCACGGCGCATCCGGAACGTAAGTGCAGGGGGAGTTTTCCCCCTGCACCGCTGTATATGCGCTACTTGATGGCCACGATCTCGTACTTGATGGTTCCGTCAGGTGCTTCCACCTCTACGACCGAGCCGACGGTCTTGCCCATGATTGCCCGGCCAACCGGCGATTCGTTGGAGATGCGGTTCTGCATAGGATCCGCCTCTAGCGTGCCCACAATGGTGTACTCCAACTGATCGCCATACTCCAGATCCTTCAGAGCGACGCTCGAACCAAGGGCCACAATTCCGTTGCCGGCGGCGGGTTCGTCAATCACACGGGCGTTGCGCAGGGTCTTTTCAAGGACAAGAATTCGCCCCTCGATGAATGCCTGCTCGTTCTTGGCGTCCTCGTATTCGGAGTTCTCAGCGATGTCACCGTATTCCCGTGCCTGTTTGATCCGCTCCGCCACCTCAAGTCGCTTGGAGGTACGCAGCACGAACAGTTCCTGCTCCAGGTGCTTCAGCCCATCAAGCGAGAGAAGAACTTCTTTCTCGGACATCCCCGGTCTCTCCTTTTGTTATGGCCACACTCCTGCCCGACACCGCCGTGGACGAGGAATCGTACCCGATGTATACGACCCATCTCCCCCGGTATGCCCATTCAACATGCGGGAAAGCACTGCAGAACGCTGTCATGTCCTGCAGTGCTTGTGCGTGTTCGGCACGCACTCATTATAGGGATACATTCAACCAATGTCAACTAAACTGTCTGAATCCTCAGGAGCGTTCGACCGATTTCGCGGTATTCCGTCGAATCCGGTGCAAGTCCAGGTCAGTGACGGGCCGGTGGAACGAGCGCAGCTGGGCCAATCGGAAACCATGCTTGCGGGCAAGGGCACGAATCTCATCAACCTTTGCCAATGAAAGATCGCGGCCCAAGGAAAAAGGCTCGTAACGTTCCTCCAGGGCCAAGAGCATCGTCTCGCTGAGGCATGCCCACGCGATGCCAGGGGGCAGCCCTACGTCATAGTTCAGTTTCAGGTCTCCGGGAACAGAGATCAATCCCCCATCGATCACCAGGACATCGTCGCGGGCCGCCGCTATCCGGCGGTCGACATCCCGCGGAATCGCCACATCGCACACAACGGCGCCGGGCTTGAGGTCCGCCGGATCGATGATGGCCTCCATGGCGCTGGAAACGGTGATCACTACGTCCGCCATGGGCAGTGTCGCCTTGATGTCGGTGGCGATATGGCACAGTGTCCCGGTCTCCAGCAGCACGCGCTCGCTCAGGTCCTTGAGCCGGTCCACGCTGCGCCCTACGAGAATCAGGTTGGGGCAGTCGCGGGCCAGCATCCGCACGCAGCAGGCACCAATGGAGCCCGTCGCCCCCACCACGGCGATCCGGGCCTTTCGAATCTCCTTGCCCATCAGGCGGGCGCCCTCGGCCACGGCTTCCAGGGCCGCCACCACCGTATACGTGTTTCCTGTCGTAACGGGAATGCCGACCCGGCGGGCGATCTCGCGCCCGGCGTCGCCGGGAATCGCGCTGTGCGCCCCCAGCCCGATGATGCGGGCGCCCTGCCGCTCGGCTATCTGGCAGGCTTCCACTACCCGGCGGATCAGGAACTCCTCGGGCAGTTCATGCCACATGCGGGTGGTCAGCGGAATGGCGACCAAGAGACCGGTCGCCGTGTTATACGGCGTCTCCACGCCGCTAATGTCCGAGACCTTGAACGGGCGCTTGAAGCTCAGGACCCGCTCTGTGAGACTATGGGGCACATGCCTGGTCACAGGCCACCGGCGCTGCACAAAACTGATGTCCGTCGGATGGACAGTAAAAGCGAATCGTCCTTGCACGGATCCAGCCTCCTTCGGGGAGCGGGCCTTTCGCTTCCCTTAACGACCCTACCCTCAAGAAAGGTCGTCACACAGCGGCTTTTTCGCCGGTGGCGGACCATTGTCGCTACTTGTGGCCGGGCGAGGCAGAATGCTAGGCTACACGTTGTACAAAGGGGTCGCATAATCATGAGCTCGTCGCCCGCCGCGGGCATCGGGCCCCTGTCCGACAACCGCTGGGCTCTCCGCCGGCAGATCCTGACCCTGGCTGTGCCGGTGGTGATGGAGCAGATTCTCACCACGCTGACACAAATGGTCGACATGATGATGGTCAGCCACCTCGGCCCGGAAGCCGGGGCCGCCGTGGGGCTTTCCAACCAGCCGCTCTTTTTCTCCATGGCCATATTCATGGGCATCGGGGCCGGCCCGACCGCCCTCGTGGCGCGGTTTACCGGCGCCAAGGACCCGGAAACGGTCGAGTCGGTGACGCGGCAGTCGTTCTGGATGGGTCTCTTCGCTGCAGTCGTCGTCGCCTACGGCTACTTCGCGCTCGCGCCCCTGATCATTCGGTATATGGGCGCCGAGCCAGCGGTGGAGCCGCTGGGCATGGGGCGGCTGGTCCGGGAAGTGGAAACATAGGCACATGTGAATGAGCGAACCCCCTACCCGAGTTTTGGTAGGGGGTTTTTGGGACTACGCATCACACGACTGCGGAACCTCACTCTCATCCGGCCCCGGCTCCGCGCCGGCGGGGCGATGGTGTGCCGACCGCTCCAGGTAGTCCAGGAGGATCTGCCGCAGGTCGTCCGGCGTTTCCGCCGTGTTGATGATGTTGCGGGTCTCCGCGGCGCCCCACAGGCCCTTGAGATACCAGGCAGCATGCTTGCGCATTTCCCGGACGGCCAGATACTCGCCCCGGTACTGAATCATCAACTCCAGGTGCCGCAGAGCCGTGGCGACACGCTCCCCGGCGCTGGGCTCGGGCAGCAGTTCGCCGGTTTCGGCGTAATGAAGCGTCCGCTCGAAGACCCAGGGGTTGCCCATGGCGCCTCGCCCGATGGCCAGGCCGGCACAGCCGCTGGTCTGCAGCCGCTCAACAGCTTGCTGCGGCGTCACAATATCACCGTTGCCCAACACGGGCACCGACACGGACCGCGCCACCTGCCCAATGATCTCCCAGTCGGCCTGTCCGCCGTACTGCTGCTCCCGGGTACGGCCATGGACCGTAAGCATCTGCGCGCCCGCATCTTCCGCCCGCCGGGCAATGTCGACCGCGTTGATCGAACTGGCGTCCCAACCGATGCGGAACTTCACCGTGACCGGCACCGGAGCCACGGCCCGCACGACCTGGCGAACGATCTCCCCGGCGTTCTCCGGTTCCTTCAGCAGGGACGAGCCGCCGCGCCCCTTGGTCACCTTGGGTGCCGGACAGCCCATATTGATGTCGATCAGGTCGGGCTGCTGAAGCTCGATGACGCGTATAGCAGCCCGGGCCATGGTCTCCGGGTCGGCTCCGAAGATCTGAATGCCGGCGGGGCGTTCCCCGTCGAACAGCTCCATCATCTCCTGCGTCCGCTTGCTGTCGAACAGGATCGCCTTGTCGCTGACAAACTCCGTAACGACGAGGCCACAGCCCTTCTCCTTGCACAGCAGGCGGAACGGCCAGTTTGTGACGCCGGCCATGGGCGCCAAGGCGAGCGGCCGCTCAATCGTCACCGAACCTAGTGAAATGGGCCGCAGCAGCGTTCCGGGCACAGCCGTCACCTCCCTGGCTAGAGCGAAACGAGCTTATTATACCCGGAATTTGCCGGTGGGGCTACCGGTCGCCGTAGCACATCAGGAACGTTCCCTGTCTCGCCGCCAGAAATCCAATGAAGTAGAGCCGGCCATCGCCCGCCGCAACGGAACTGACGGACGGCAGGTCCGGGAGCTCCCACTTCTGTTGGCCTGCGGCGTCAAGGAGCCGCGCCGAAATCGAGTATGTCCGCCTCCCCGTGCCGCTTGCCGCAAAGACCACTGCGTTGCCGTTGCCGTCCACGAGGCTGAGCGCAGTCTGCAGATTGGGCGTCAGCGCCGCCCTCGACCACTTCTCCTGGTCCCATTTAGCGTCGTATCGTACGATGCCATCCTGCACAAACCCTCTGCCCACACCGAGCGACACGCTGGCCGGTTGGGTAGGTTCGGCCTGGAACAGGGAATTGCCTGACCGGTCTATGACCACCCTTTTAGTGCCGTACACGTAGATGCTGTCGCCGTCGGTGGCAAGCCCCAGAGGCGACAGCGGAGCTACGGTCTCGCGGTGCCAGAGAGTGTCGCCGTTGCGACTCAGCAGGTATAGTTCATTGCCCAGCAGCACCGCCAGCTTTCCGTCGGAAAGCTCGGCCGGGGCCGCGCTGATGTTCTTGCCCTGAAACCGCCACTTGCGCTCGCCGGTGCTGCTGACGGCCATCAAATACTCCCGCCCCGACACGTAGATGACGCCGCCTTGCCCGACGACCAGGGGCCTGGCCTCCCGCAGGTCGACATCGACTTCAGTCTGCCACTCCAGCGTTCCGTCCGGGCTCAGGGCATAAAGCATGCCGTCGGCGAGCGCGTACAGCGTGCCCTGGCGCCCCAGGGCAAGGCTGATGATTGCCGTCTTGCTTTCCCAGGCCCACTTCATCTTTCCGTCCGGCTTGACGGCATGGACTTTGGAGTCGAACCCGACGTAGGCTGTGCCATCCTGCCAGACCACGGGCCCCGCAAACGCCAGGTCGCCGCCGAACCGCGCTTCCCGTTCTCCCGGCTTGAGCGCGTACGACCACAACAGCTTTGGGCTCTGCGGCAGAGGCACCTTGGAGTAGCTGCGGTGGGCAGAGTCGCCGCCTGTCATGGCCCAAAGGGCAGGGTGGGAGCTATTGACACGGCTGATATACCACCCGATGCCCGAGAGCACGGCGACAAAGCCTGCCAGTACCCAGAGCCATGGATGTTGGCGCAAAGTGGAGCACCTCCTGTTGGTAACAGGGGCAGCCCCTGCAGGCTGCCCCCTCGGCTTACAGCAGCGGCATCGTCACGGCCAGCGACCAGGCCAGGACCAGCGAACTGAACGCCGCGGCGCTTCCCGCCGGATAGCGCCACAGATTGAGCAGATACGAGAAAACTTCAAGCACCAGGAAGAGCGGCAGAACCACCGGGATTGTGAGCGGCAGGAAGATCAGAGGGTTGGGCAGAGCCGTCGCGCCCATCCAGGTGGCAACGATGACAAGCTTCCCCGCTACGCCGACCACCGCACCCGCCCACGGACCCAAATCGTTGGCGATGGCCCGCTTGAGCCCTTCCTCCTGCGCGAAGAAGAGCCAGAAGATCAACGCCATGGGGATCATCACGAAGAACCGGTAGGCAGTGGGCACAAAGTTGGCCGCGTTCATGTGGACCACCGTGCCTGCAGCTCCGACAAAGGCCAGGAAAATCCCCGTGACCCGCACCAGGCCGCCCAGGTCGGTGTCCGGCTCCGCCGCCACCGGAAAGCCGAACTCCCTGGGCCAGAACAACCGGAGGCCCAGCAGGACCAACGCCATCACCAGCATATACGCCAGCAGATAATCGGTTGTCGCCAGCTTGGGCCAGGGAATGCGCAGATAAGCCGCCGCCAGTACGGCGGAGAATGCTGCAACGGCCACCATGACCAGTCCGGTCAGAAAGCCGACCCGGGGCAAGTTCCGGGCCGCACGCCTGACTTCCGGCGGAGACAGGAAGGCCGCCAGCGCCAAGACCAGTGCCAGCGCCCCGGCGACGCCCAGCCCTACCCACGCCCAGCCGTAGTCGGGCGCCCGAGCCGGCTCCGGGGCGCCGAGGCTGCGGGCGATCCAGCCAGCCGTCCTCGCCATCGCCCCGGCGTCATACAAAATGGTAATGTGGTTTCGCCCATCAATCACATCCGACTCACGGGCCGTCCCGGCCGAAAAATCCCCGTACTGCTTGCCCAACGCTCCCCTGCCGTTGTCCGACAGGGTAGCCAGGGCCGTGACTGCATCTACCACGGAGGCCGGGTCCCGTTCGGCCGCGAGGCTTAGCAGGTTCGCCGGCTTATCGGCCGGCAGGGGGCGCCCGTACGCGCTGGAGATGGCGACGATAGCCTTAATGCGCCCGTCCGCCAGAGCGGCCTGCGTCACGGCGGCACCGCCCATTGAATGGCCCACGAGCGCCACCTGACCGGGCTCCGCCCGCTTCATCAGAACCAACTGATCGATCAGCGTCGTCAGATTGACCCCGAGTGCGTCCGACTCAGCGTCCTGCCACGCCGGCAGTGGCCGCCGGCTGGCGCCGTGCCCGGGTTCGTCAAAAACGTAGGTCTCAAAACCCGCTGTGGCTAGGTAGTAGCCCCAGGGCCGCATCATCTCTTTGTTAGATGCAAAGCCATGGGCCACGATGACCACGTGCCGGCTCCCGCCCGGCGCGTGGTAGTGCGTGACCGGATTGCCCGCCAGCGTTTCGGTGGTGACGCTGACGCCGGAGCGGTGGCGCCAGGCCATGTATTGGGATCCTAGCACCAGGGCCAGCAGCAGCGTGATGACAAGCACTTTGCGCACGGTGTAACGCTCCTGTTTACCATCTTGAATAGTTTGCCACGTTCTATTTTACGGCGAGTCACCTACGTTGCCTATGCCTGTTGTTACTTGCTAAGATGAATTCAGAACGCGAAGAAGGGGTGAGGCATGATGGAGCTTCGTTGGTTCGGGCACTCGGCCTTTCAACTGACGGACGGCAAGACTACCCTCCTGATCGACCCGTTCATCACAGGCAACCCGGTATGCCCGGTGAAGGCAGAGGAACTCCACCCGCAATACATATTGGTCACGCACTTCCATGGCGACCACGTCGGCGATGCGCTGCCCATTGCCCAGCGCACCGGGGCAACGATTATCACGACTTACGAAGGCGGCTCGGAACTGGCATCCAAAGGCGTCAAGGTCCATGGCATGGCGCTGGGCGGCAAGCACAAGTTTAATTTCGGCATGGTCCGGGTCACCCTGGCTTTCCACGGCTACGGCCCTCAGGGCGGCCACGCGGCCGGTTTCGTCATCCACATGAACGGCAAGCGCATCTACCACGCCGGCGACACCTGCCTGTTCAGCGATATGAAGCTGCTCAACGGCGTCATTGAAGAGCCGGGCATTGATGTGGCCCTGCTGCCCGTGGGCGACAACTTCACCATGGGGCCGGAGGAGGCGGCAATTGCCACGGAGTGGATTGGCCCCAAGACGGTCATTCCCATGCACTTCGGCACGTTCCCGGTCCTGACGGGCGATGTGCAAGCGTTCGCCGGGCGTGTGCAGGCAGCGGGCAAGTCCAAGGTGGTAGTGCTCAAGCCGGGAGACCGTTACGAATTCTAGATGTGAAAAGGCCGCCCACCCGGGCGGCCTGATGTTTTGCTAGTCACCTTGTTGGGGCTGCAGCCCGAACGGAAGCTCGGCTGCGGGTAGGTCATGAGCGGGCCGGGGCGCCACTGTGCTCGGGTTCAACCCGTGGCCAAGCGAGCCGTAAGCCAAACGGCGGTGCGGATCGACCAGTTCGACCTGGTTATGATAGATGCGCGGCGTGCGGGCCAGCGTGACCAACGCCCGGAGCCAGGGCATGGCATGGTACCTCTCCGGCCACCGCCGCACGATTTCGGCCTTCACCAGAGGCGCCCATTTGGGGTTCATGCCCGGGAAAAGATGGTGTTCGGTATGGTAGCCAAAGTTCATGTGCAGAACGTGGACCCACCGGGGCGCCGTCACACTCAGACTGTTAGCCAGGGGGTCGTTGACGTCCGTCAGCGGGTTGAGCTGGTGGTTGGTGGAGATGTAGCAAATGACCAGGAAATTGGCCATCATGACAGGCAGCAGGTAAGCGAAGAGCCACTTTCCGGGGCCGATCAACACGAGCAGCGAGAGCCAGAGCGTCCAGGGCAGTACAGCCTGCCCGATTACAGCCATCCGCTCCCGGGACTTGAACGCGCCGTTGTACCGCTTGAACATGAGCAGACCGTGGACGATGAAGAAGAGTGTAAACGAAGTGAAGTTGGCCGTCGCCCGGACCCAGTTCGGCAGCCGGTACACCCAGCGCAAGGCCGGGCGCCGGTATAGCTCTTCCATGGTGGCCCAGGCGTCGGGGTCGATGTCGGCATCCTGCGTGTGGGCGTGGTGCTCCATGTTGTGCCACTTCCGCCAGAGCTTCGGACCCACGCCAAACTGGACGAACGCAACTCCGCCAAGCAGATCGCGCAGCCAGGCCGTCCTCACCACCGAGCCGTGCAGGATTTCGTGCGCGAGGAAGCCCATGCCGGCGAAGCCCGTGCCAATCGCCAACGAAAGGGCCAGCATGACCAGCGGATGGAGCGTATAAAGACCAATGGCGGCAATGCCGGCCACGGTAATCGTCAGGTAGGCCAAGCCGCCCCACAGGCGCTCCGGCGCCGGCCTGAATGCCTTTTCGGGCAGATGAGGCGCCACGCGGGAAGCATACCACCCAATCGGGTGCCGTTCGTTCATCAGGCTGAGCCCCTTTCCGGATTTCCGCAACAAAGTGATCACAAATGTTCTATCTACTAGGATAGACCAGAGTGCCCGGGTTCACATCTGCCCCGGGGGTCAACGTGAGTCACAAAAACAACCGCCCGGTGCGGGCGGTTGCTGTGTCCTGCGGTATGGTCCGGACGGATAGTCACAAAGCTAAACCAAATCCAGCTCCTGCGCCGTCAGTACGGCCTGCACCCGATCCCGGGCGCCGAGCTTGGCAAAAACGGCCCGCACGTGGTGCTTCACGGTGCCCAGCCCAATGTGCAGCTGCTCGGCGATATCCTGGTTGGTCGCGCCGGAGACAATCAGCCGGAGCACTTCGGTTTCGCGGTCGGTCAGCGGCTCCGCCAAAGGCCGCGCTTTCGGCTTGGCTGGCGCGGCCTGGCCCGCCAGGCGGCTGAACTCCTTGAGCACCCGGGCCGTCACCTGGGGCTGCAGGAGCGCCTCGCCCCGGGCGACCACCCGAATCGCATGCGAAAGTTCGTCATACTCGGCGTCCTTGAGCAGATAGCCCCGGGCGCCGGCCGAAATGCCTTCGTAAATATACTCGTCGTCGTCAAACGTCGTCAGGATGATGATACCGGCCCGCGTGCCGCGCCTGACCAGCTCCCGGGTGGCGTGGACGCCGTCCATTACGGGCATGCGCACATCCATCAAAATGACGTCCGGTTCCAGCCGCTCCGCCATCTCGATCGCCTCCTGCCCATTGCCGGCCTCGCCGACCACGGCCATGTCCGGGTTGCGGTTGAGCAGTCCCGCCAGACCCGCCCGGAGAATCGTCTGATCATCCACCAGCATGATGCGGATTCGTTTTGTTTCGCTCACGTTGTCATGCCCCCATCGGGAGTACGAGCTTGACCTGGAAGCCTCCGGGCGGAATCGGCCCGGCCGTCACTTCGCCCAGCAGGGCGTCGGCCCGCTCTTTGATGCCCATCAGTCCGAACCCGCTCTGCCCCGGATCTGTGCGGCGCGGGCCGCCGCGGTCGTCGTTTGTCACCGTCAGGGTTATGCGGTCGGAAAGCTGCAGGAGCTCCACCCAGACCCGCCTTGCCCGTGCATGTTTCTGGATATTGGTCAGGCTCTCCTGCACGGTGCGGTACAAGGTAATGCGGGCTGCCGTGGAAAGCGGCTCGAAATCGCCTTGAATGCGCAGAATCACTTCGGCATTGTTGCCCGTCTGCCAGGTCTTGACCAGATCGGTAATCGCAACGGAGAGCGGGCGGTCGAACCGTTCCAGCGTCTCCACCATTTCACGGGCCGTCCCCATCGCCGTTTCGATCACGTGCCGAGCGGAGGCAATGTGCTGCATGGCGGCCTGAGCGTCCTCATCGGCCAGCTGCTCCGCATACTGCAGTTCCATAATGACGATCGTAAGGTGATGGCCGAGGCCGTCATGGATTTCTCGGGCCATGCGAATCCGCTCCCGGGCGATGGCCATGCGCCGCAGCTCGGCGAGGCGGACCTCCAGAAGGCGGTTCACTTCGGCCAACTGTTCGGCGTATAGGACCGCCCGCTGCCGGTCTTCCATCTGGCGCTGGGTCATGAAGGCCATGACGCCCCCGAAGAAGTTGGTCACTGCAAAGGCCGCCGTCAGGGTCAGCAGGAGGCCCGGGCGCCCCGTAAACTGATCGGTCATCCACATGGCGGCGCCGGACAACAGCGTGGGGAAGAGCACGCTAGCGGCCAGCCAGCGGTTGACGGGCGGTACCAGAAAGACCATCTGGGCCGCTATGATCAGGAACAGGTGATTGACCAGCGGTTCGCTGGAGACGATGACCAGCCAGACGACCAGCCCGGCCTGAAAGACCAGTGCAAGCGAACGGTTCCACGGCTGCCGGGAGAGGGCGGTCAGCCCATAGGCCCCCAGCAGGGCGGGACCCCCGCCGGCCATGTAGACCCAGCGCCCGGAACCCGCGACCAATAGCGATGCCAGCATGACGCCCGTCGTCACGACAATGACGATGATGTTCCAGATGTGATACACCCGGACGGGGTCCGTCCAGCGCACTGCCGGAGTGGAGGGCGGGAGTGGATCCAAGGGGAGGACATCCGGGGCGGCATCCCCCTCGTCCAACTCGTCCAACTCATCTTCGGCGCCGGGGCGCAGCGTCCGGACCACCTGGCGGACTTCGGCCATCAAATCCTTGGCCTGAAGGCGGGCGGCCCGGGCCGTCTGCCGGTTCAGCGGCAGGATTTGCTCCCGCAGGGCGTCCAACCGGGAGGTCATGTCGGTCAGGCGGGTGAGGAGCGTCATGCAGATCGTTTGCGCGAGCCGTTCACGCTCCTCGGCTTCCGTGAGGTGGTTTACGCGCAGTTCATAGGCACGAAGGGTGTGGTGCCGCAGGTCAACGCCGTGCAGCAGTTCCTGGGCAAGGCGCTTCTGCTTCTCCTGCTGAACGGCGGTGAACGTGACAAACGCAGCGAACAGCAGGTAGGCCAGGTACATGCCGATGGTGGCGACCATGCTGGCGCCCGGGTCGGGGGAAATGGCCAGGTACAGCGTCAGCCACAGGGCCGCCACGATGCCCACGAACCAGGCCCACCGCCGCACCGGTGTAATGTAAACGCCCTGAACGGCCACCATGACAAACAGGAATCGGGTCAGGCCGCCGTCCAGCGCGTAAATGGCGCTCACGAGGGCAGCCTGGCCCAGCAGATAAAGCCAGAGGAAGCCGGGAGACCGGTCCGGGTGGAAGACTCGGGTGCGCGACCAGCCGACCAGGTACAGCAGTGCGATTAGCCCTGCAACCCCGTGCCGCAAAGCAGGCTGCTCGCCTTCCGCAAAGGGCGAGAGCAGCGGCAGAAGCAGCAGCATCAGCGCGGCAAACAGGTTGATCTGGTGCGGATAGCCCGTGCGAAACAGCGCGTCCATGGCGCCCGTGGCCCTGGTTTTCATCTCTTCCATGGGAATATTGTATCACAGAGCCCGGCCATGCTTGAGCCGCATGGGGACATTCGGATTTCGTATACCGAATGCGATCGGCACCATGCTACTATTCATTTACGGCATCCGTCCGATAGTCTAGAATAATGACGGTATATGAACCCTAATAACCCTTTGTCCCCGCCCGAACAGCAAAGGAATTGCCGACACTTTCAGGGAATTGAGGGATAGTCACATGACGCTACGCACCGTTCCGTTTGGAGCGAAAGACACCTTCGACACCGGTTCTGGCATGGCCGTAATCTACCGGCTTTCGAAGCTCCAGGAGGCCGGGCTGGTCCAAATCGACAAGCTGCCCTTCTCGATCCGCATCCTGCTGGAGAACGCGCTGCGCAACTGCGACGGCTTCCTCGTCACCGAAGATGACGTGCGCACGCTGGCGGCCTGGGCGCCCGGAAAGCTCCCCGCCAAGGAGTTCCCGTTCATCCCCTCGCGCGTCGTGCTGCAGGACTTCACCGGCGTGCCGGTCGTCGCCGACCTGGCGGCCATGCGCAACGCCGTCGTGAACCTGGGCGGCAAGGCGGAGAAAATCAACCCGCTGGTCCCGGTTGACCTGGTCATCGACCATTCGGTGCAGGTGGACGCTTTCGGCAGCGAAGGCGCATACCAGTTCAACGTCGAGCGCGAGTACGAGCGCAACAACGAGCGCTACGTTTTCCTGAAGTGGGCCCAGAAGGCCTTCAAGAACTTCCGCGCCGTGCCGCCGGGCATGGGCATCATCCATCAGGTCAACGTCGAATACCTCTCCCCGTGCATCTCCCTGCGGGAGATCGACGGGGAAATGGTCGCCCTCCCCGACACCGTCGTCGGCACCGACTCCCACACCACCATGATCAACGGCCTGGGCGTCCTGGGCTGGGGCGTCGGCGGCATTGAAGCCGAGGCGGCCATGCTCGGCCAGCCTTCCTACATGCTCGTTCCGGAGGTCATCGGCTTCAAGCTGACGGGCAAGCTGCCGGAAGGCGCCACGGCCACCGACCTCGTTCTGACTGTTACCCAGATGCTCCGCAAGAAGGGCGTCGTCGAGAAGTTCGTCGAGTTCTATGGCCCCGGCCTTGACCAGCTGACCTTGGCGGACCGGGCCACCATCGCGAATATGGCGCCTGAATATGGCGCGACCATGGGCTTCTTCCCCGTCGACGAGATTACGGTCGAGTACCTGCGCCAGACCGGCCGCTCGGCCGACCAGATCAAGCTGGTCGAGAAGTACTGCAAGGAGCAGGGGCTGTGGCGGACGCCCAACACCCCCGACCCGCTCTTCACCGATACGCTGGAACTGGACCTCGCCACGGTGGAGCCCTCGCTGGCCGGCCCGAAGCGGCCCCAGGACCGGGTCGTCCTCGGCGGCGTGAAGGATTCGTACCGCGCGAACTTCCCGGATGCCGTCAAGGGCGGCGGCGTGGCCACCGCCACGAAGACGGGCGTGCAGAACGGCTCGGTCACCATCGCGGCCATCACCTCCTGCACCAACACCTCCAACCCCTCGGTCATGATGGGCGCCGGACTGCTGGCCCAGAAGGCCGCGGCGCTGGGCTTGACCCGCAAGCCGTGGGTCAAGACCTCCCTCGCCCCGGGCTCCCGGGTTGTGACCGATTACCTGAACGCCGGCGGCGTCATGCCCGCCCTCGAGTCGCTGGGCTTCCATGTGGTCGGCTACGGCTGCACCACCTGCATCGGCAACTCCGGCAACCTGCCTGACGATGTGGCCGCCGACATTACGGCCAACGACCTCGTCGTTTCCGCCGTCATTTCCGGCAATCGCAACTTTGAAGGCCGGGTCAATCCGCTCGTCAAGGCCAACTACCTTGCCTCGCCCATGCTCGTCGTGGCCTACGCCATCGCCGGCACGGTCGACGTGGACCTGACACAGGAGCCCATCGGTGCCGGGAAGAACGGCCAGCCCGTCTATCTGAAGGATATCTGGCCGACGGCTGACGAGATTCGGGCGGCCATGGCCAAGGCCCTGAAGCCCGAAATGTTCGAGGCGCAATACAGCACTGTCTTCGCCGGCGACGAGCACTGGCAGAAGCTGCAGGCCCCCACGGGCGAGCTCTTCGCCTGGAACGACAAGTCGACCTATATTCAGGAGCCGCCCTACTTCAAGGGCATGCCCGAGGCGGCGCCCGGCTCCGCGGACATCAAGGGCGCCAAGGTGCTGGCCTACGTGGGCGATTCCGTCACGACCGACCATATCTCCCCGGCGGGCAATATCGCCAAGACCAGCCCGGCCGCCGAGTACCTCATGAAGAACGGCGTCCAGCCGGCAGACTTCAACAGCTACGGCTCCCGGCGCGGCAACCACGAGGTCATGCAGCGCGGCACCTTCGCCAACATCCGCCTCAAGAACTTCCTGGCCGACGGTAAGGAAGGCGGCTACGCCAAATACCTGCCCACCGGCGACGTCCTCTCCATCTGGGATACGGCCGTCAAGTACATGAACGACGGCACCCCGCTGATCGTCGTAGCCGGTAAGGACTACGGCATGGGCTCTTCCCGCGACTGGGCGGCCAAGGGCGTCATGCTGCAAGGCGTCAAGGCGGTCATCGCCGAAAGCTACGAGCGCATCCACCGCTCCAACCTGATTGGCATGGGCGTGCTGCCCCTGGTCTTCAAGGCGGGCGAATCGCTGAAGACCCTCGGCCTGGACGGCACGGAGACGTTCGACATCCTGGGCATCGGCGGCGAGCTCAAGACCCGGCAGGACGTGAACGTGATCGCCCGGATGGCCGACGGCACCGCGGTCAAGTTCACGGTCACGGCCCGGCTGGACACCCCGGTCGAAATCGAGTACTACAAGAACGGCGGCATTCTGCAGACGGTGCTTCGCCGGCTGGCGAAGGCGAACTAGAGAAACGTATAACCGGGAGGCGCCTTGCCTCCCGGTTGGTCTTTGCTTACTGTGTCCACGCAAAATTGCGCGAAGGTGCCCAAGTCTCGCCCGCAAACCCTAGTGGAACCTGCGGCAGGACCGGCGACCTGGCACGTCGTGAGGTTGGGCAGGTTCCATTATGCGGTTCTGCGCCAGTGGTCAAAGCCCAGCGCCAACGCTACAGCGCCCACGTAGTAAGGCAGCAACAGGAAAATGAAATAACCCGGCCCCTCCGCAGTCATCCCATAGGCCATCGAGTTCTCCTGAACCCAGTCGGGCGGCAGCGCGAACCGCCACGCCCAGATGATCAGCACCGGCGCCAGGGCTACGGGCAGGAACCGGCCCCACCTGGCGGCCGGATGGCCACCTCTGTAGGCCGCCCACGCCAGCACGCCAAGCATCAGCAGCGCCGGTACGGTGGCGGCGCCCTGGGCATGTGCGTTGTTTTCGCCGCCCATGCTGAAACCGGAATGCTCGACCCGGTACTCGCCGTCCCACCGGCTCTGGTACGACGTGTACCCGCTCACGTTGACGGTCGGCTCCCAGGGCGCCGCAAACGTGAGCGAAGCCAGAGTGATGCCGATCAGGAGCATCAGCCGCCAGCCCCGCCACAGCATGCGTGGATCAAACGGCCCCAGTTCGCCCCGGCGGAACGCATCCTTCACGAAGATGACCGTCGCCGCCGCCCAGAAGATGAATCCTAGGCTGAGCCCGGACACCAGGGCGGTAGTCGTGACAAAAACGCCCGCGGCGATCGACCCCAGCATGGGCCGCCTTACCCAGGCGGGCCGGGGCAACTGCGCCCACCAGGCGGGCATGAGCGTATCGAGCACCAGCAGCACCAGGACCGCCAGCCACGCCAGGGCGCCGATTACGCCTGGCGACGGACCACTGCCCCAGGTGAGCCAAGCAGCCACGAACAGGCCGACCGCAATCCAGACCGGCTTGTTGGCCGCGTCATTCCAGGCCGCCGGTCGGGCGGTTGACAGAGGCGAGACCGGGGCGCCACAGGACGGGCAGAACTTCGGAGCGGTTGGCGGTAGCAGCTGGCCGCAGTTTGCGCAATGCAATGAATCGTCCCCTCTCACCCTCTATGCCTTTCGTAATTATAACATACAAGGACCCCCGTAAGAGGGGGTCCCTCATTCTACTTGGATGGCATGGGGGCAGCGGTGGGCCTTCGACGGCGCCCGACCACGCCGGCCACCGCGGCGTACTTCAGTTCGGCGACCAGACCGGCCGCCAGAGCCGTCAGAATCTCCCCTGGCGCCTTCTCGGCCAGCGCGGGAGCCAGCACCACCAGGCTGACCAGCCAGGCCGCCACAGCGCAGCCCAGGCCACTCAGCAGCGCCCGCGAGAGCCTCTCCTTCGGCGTCACCGCTCCAGCCGCCGCCATCCAACCTACCCCGGCGTAGACCGCAACGGGAATCACCGTGCCCAGTGGCGACGGCAGTGCGATTCCCCGCCACATCAGCAGACCAAGCACTCCACTGTAGGCCGCCCCGAACAGGGCGCCCACCAAGCATTGCCGCATCTATTCAACCCCTGTTGACCGAACGTCCTGAGTCATTAAATGCGGGGTTGTCCTGCCGTATGCCGGCATGCGTAAGGGCCGGCCACCCTGCAAGGTGACCGGCCCGTGATTATGCCTTCCAACCCAGATGCTTTATCACCTTATCCGCCGCCGTGGTGCCTTCCCGGACGCAGTCGCCCAGACCGACGCCCCGGTAGGCGGCGCCTGCCAGGTAGAGCCCGGGCTGCGCCTCCATCAGCTTATCCACCCGGTCCATCCGGTTCAAATGGCCCACCCGGTACTGCGCCATCGACCTGGGCCACCGGAAAATGCGGTGCAGAATCGGCTCCGCATCCAGCCCCATCGTCTTTTTCAGGGCGCCCTTGACGGCTGCCAGAATCGCCTCGTCGGACTCCTTCGTCCAGTCCTTGCCATGGCCCCGGCCCACGAAGCAGCGCAGCAGCACCTTGTCGTCGGGTGTTGAATGGGGCCACTTGGTGCTGACCCAGGTACTGGCGGAGATGTCCAGCGGCTCCGCCTCCGGCACGAGGAAGCCCGTCGCATTCAGCGGATGCTTTACGTCCGACCGGTTATAGGCGACGGCTACCACACACGAATTGTTGTAGGGAATTTCGTTCAGTTCCGCCGCCACTTCGCCGCGGAACTCCTTCATCAAATCCGCCGCCACATAGGCCGGTACGGCCAGCACCACGGCGTCTGCGTCGATCCGCTCCCCGGTGGAAAGCGCGACTTCGTATTTGCCACCGGCCGCCTTCAGCGCCGTCACCTCGGTCGACGTCCGGAAATCCACGCCCGGGCTGGCCTTCACCACCGCCTGGAGAGCGGAGTTCAGGCCCGTCTGAACGGTCTGGAAGGCGCTGCCCGTGGTGCTCTTGGGCTTATTGGCCTTATTCCGCCAGCCCTGCAGCAGCAGGCTGCCGCCTTCCTTCTCCATCTTCACAAACGAAGGGAAGGTGCAGCGGATGCTGACGTTCTCCCAGTCACCGCCGTGAATACCGCCCATGAGCGGCCCGGCGACATTCTCCAGCACCTCGCGGCCGAACCGGCGGCCCACGAAGCTGCCAATCGACTCGTCCGCATCATCCTTCTTCAGGGGCATGAGCGGCTCCAAACCAGCCCGCAGCTTGCCGATGGGCGAGAGCAGGCGCGTCTTCAGGAACGGCCAGACTTCGGTCGGAATCATGATGTTCATGCCCACCGGCAGGCTCTCCATCTGCCCCTTGTGCAGAATGTAGGTCGACTTGCACCGGGGGTTGGTGCCCACGACCGGCAGGCCGAGCTCCTTCGCCAGCTGGCCGAACCATGGCTTGTAGGACAGGTACGAATCCGGACCGTGTTCGATGATCATACCGTCGACGACTTCCGTCTTCGCCTTGCCGCCCAGTGTGGCGTCGCGCTCTACGAGGATGATCCGGGCATCCGCCTTTGCCTGCTTGTTCAGGTGGTAGGCCACGGCCAGACCCGTGGCGCCGCCGCCCACGATGACGATGGTTTGGCTCATACGCTGGCTACACTCCTCTGGCATAGCGGCGGACCACATCGGCCAGGGCCTTGCACAGAAGGGGATGGTCGTTCAGCATCCCGGTGCGCTCAAAGTGCACTCCCAGCTTCTCCGCCTCTTGCTTTAGTTCGATATCCAGGTCATATAGAACTTCCAGATGGTCCGAGATAAAGCCCACAGCAGCCACCAGCACATGCTTTTCTCCGGCGGCGGCCAATTCGGCTACCTTTGCCCGCACCTCAGGCCCCAGCCAGGGCTCAGGGGTGCGCCCGGCGCTCTGGTACGCATAGTCAGTCTTTGTAATGTCCGTCGCGGCGGCAATCGCCTGGCCCATCTCCCGCAAGTGGGCCGGGTAGGGGTCGTTCCAGGTCAGAATCCGCTCCGGCAGGCTGTGGCAGGTGAAGACCACCGTCGGGTCGGCGCCGGCGGGGAACTTCGCCAGCGCCCCCTGCATCTGCTCAATTTCCGCCTGAATGAACGGCGGCTCCAGGTGCCAGCTGAAGACCTTGGCGAACTCGATGCCGGGCGCCGGCAGCTCGGCAAGCGCAGCGTCGAGCCGCTCAAAGTAGGCCCCCGAGCTCATGCGGGAGCCCTGGGGCGCCAGCACGATGCCGACCGCCTTGCGAATACCGTCATCGTACATCTGCCGGACGACGTCCTTGATGAACGGGTGCCAGTGGCGGTTTGCCCCGTACACCCGGTACTCCACGGCATCGCCGCTCGCGGCCAGCTCCCGGGCCACGCCGCGGGTCTGTGCGATGGAGATCTCATTGAGACGGGAGATGCCGCCGATGGCCTCGTACCGCCGGAGGAGCTCCGCCAGCTGTTCAGGTGTCGGGGGGCGCCCCCGGCGAATGTCCGTGTAGTATGGCAGTACGTCCTCCCGCGTGTTCGGGCTGCCGTACGCCATCACCAGAACGCCGACGACCGGCTTGGACAAGGCTACTTCCCCTCCTTGTGGTCGTAGCTGTGGACCATCTCCACAACCTTCTGCAGCGCCGAAATGGTCATGCTCGGCATGCAGCCATGGCCCAGGTTGAAAATGTGGCCCGGGCGCCCCTCCGTGCGGCGGAGCACATCATGCACCTTGTCGCGCAGCACATTGTCTGGCGCATAGACGGCGATGGGATCCAGGTTGCCCTGGACGGCGTGGTTCGGCCCTACCTTCGCCCATGCCTTGTCCATCTCTTCCTTCCAGTCGATGCCGATCACATCGGCGCCAAGGTCGGCGAAGGACTCGAGCAGGTGGCCCGTGTGAACGCCAAATAGAATGATGGGGGCGCCCGTCGCCTTCACGGCGTTGATGATCTTGTACATGTGCGGCTTGACGTACTTGTCGTAGTCCGGCCGGTTCAGGTTGCCAACCCAACTGTCAAAGAGCTGCACGGCGTGACAGCCCGCCTTGATCTGATCGACCATATAGGTAGCGACCATGTCGCTCAGCTTCTCCATGAGCGCCGCCCACACAAGGGGCTCGCTGTACATCAGGTTCTTGACGACCTTGTAGTCCTTGGTGGGCTTACCTTCCACGGCGTAGCTCGCCAGCGTGAAGGGTGCGCCGGCAAAGCCCAGAAGGGGCCGGTCGAGCTCGCGGGAAACGATCTTGATCGTCTCCAGCACGTAAGGCACCATCTCGGCAGCGTTCAGCTCCGGGATTGCCTCGACATCCTTCATGGTCCGAATCGGCTTTTCGAAGACCGGGCCGATATTTTCGACGATGTCCACACCCAGGCCCATGCCCCGCAGCGGGGTCATGATGTCTGAGAAAAGGATCGCCGCGTCCACGTCCAATTGCTTGACGGGAAGGATAGTGACCTCCGCGCAGACCTCAGGATGCTCGCAGATCTCCATGAGCGTGTACTTCTCACGGACTTTGCGGTACTCCGGCTGGTAGCGGCCGGCCTGCCGCATGAACCAGACGGGCACGCGATCTACAGGTTGGCGGCGGGCGGCGCGGAGCAGTCGATCGTTGGTCAGCATGTGGCGGGTTCACGGCTCCTTTCAGGGAATGGTCATAGCAACTCCAGTTTAGTGTATCTCAAACGTTCTCCGAAGCATATAGGTCATGGGCAGGAAGACGGCAGCCCTTTCATGTAATTCCAAAGGTAGTTCTGCCGAGGGGGAGAGGCATATGGGGAGAGTCCTTGACGGAAGGGTTGCGATCATCACGGGCGCCAGCCGCGGCATCGGGCAGGCGCTGGCCGTCCGCCTGGCGCGGGAAGGCGCCGACATTGTGGTCGCTGCGAAAACGGAGACCGAATCGGCCAAACTGCCCGGAACGATCCATGAAACGGCCGAACTCGTCCGGCGAGAGGGGCGCCGCGCCCTGCCGGTCAAGGCCGACGTCCGCAACGAGGAAGAGATCGCCGCCATGGTGCAGCAGGCGGCCGCCGAGTTCGGGCGGATCGACATTCTGATCAATAACGCCGGCGCCCTCTGGTGGAAGCCTGTCCTGGAAACGCCGGCCAAGCGCTTTGACCTGCTCATGTCCGTCAACGTGCGGGCAGCCTTTCTCTGCAGTTAATATGCCCTGCCGTACATGGTCCGGCAGAAGTGGGGCCACATCATCAACATGGCGCCGGCGATCTCGACAGAAGCAAACCCGGGCATGGTCGCCTACATGGTCAGCAAAATGGGCATGGCGCGGGTGGCGATTGGCATTGCGGAGGAGCACAAGGCTGACAACGTGGCGGCCAACGCCCTCTGGCCGGTCACCCCCATTGAAACAGCGGCAGTGATTGTCAACCACCTGGGCGAGCGCTCCCAGTGGCGCACGCCGGAGATTCTCTGCGACGCCGTCATGGCGATTTTGCGACAGGAGCCGGCGCAGTGCACGGGACGGCAGCTCACCGATGAACAGATTCTGCGGGAGGCCGGCGTTACCGACTTTGACCGGTATTGGTGCGAGGGGAAGCCGCCGGAGAACCCCATCTACATCGACGGGAGGCACTGGTAGTCGAAGGACTGAACTGTTGAATATTTGGAAACGTCGTATGAGCGGCTCACTCCAACGCCCGGGGAGGTACATACGCCATGCGCTTTGCCCGCCCGCTGCATCTAGCCTTGTTCACCGCGTTCCTGGCTGCGCTCGCCTGGTGGTCACTGACCGGCTATGCGCCGGTCGCCCCTCCGGGCGCCTTGCCCCAAGTCACGCTGCAGTTCGACGGTCACCGCGCCTGGCAGGCTGTAAAGTCTTTTGTTGAACAGAACCCCGGCCGGGTGACCGGCACGGCGGCCGGCCAACGGTCCGCCGCATACATGGCGGAGCAGTTCAGGGCCGTCGGGCTGGCTAGTGGCACATACCCGTTTACCGAACGGAGTCTCACCGTCGGCAGGGACTTCAGCGGCAACAACACCTGCGGGATCGCCGCCGGTTCGGAAAAAGCCGCTGTTCTCTTTACCGCGCACAGGGACGTCCACCCCAGAACCCGTGACGGCGCGGTCGACAACGGGTCGGGAGTCGGGGCCATCCTCGAACTGGCCCGGGTGCTCGCTCCCGCCCCCCACCGGTACACGTACGTCTTCTGCGCGCTGGACGGCGAAGAGGTCGGCCTGTTGGGCGCCCGGGCCCTGGTCAAGAACCCGCCTGTGCCCCTCCCGGAGATCCGGCTGATCGTCAACCTGGACATGATCGCCTTCCGTGCAGGCGATTCCCTTTGGGTCAGGAACACGGAATATCTCCACCCGCAGGCGCTGGGCCTGCTTCAGGCGGTAATCGGGCTTACGGGCTCTTCCCTGCAGACAGCCGGCCTGGTTCAGCCGCCCATCCCCATCAATACCGACGCCGACCAGTTCCGCTGGGGCAATCTACCCATCGTCGACATCGTCGATGCCAATCCGCGTGCGTACCCGAACTACCACAAGCCGGAGGATACCGTGGACAAGCTCCTGCCCGACTCGCTGCAGCGCATCGGCAGGACGGTGGAGCTGCTGGTCCGGCAGGGCGACGCCGTGGGCGCCTTTGCGCCCAATGCAGGCCTTGTGCTAATGCGCCAGCAGGGCGCGCACTACGAGTATCTGCCGCCCTGGCGCCTGGCTCTGGCCGGAGCCTGCCTCCTGCTGGTTCTGCTGCTGCCTGCGGTCCATGCCGCTGCCGACCTCCGGCGCCGGCAGGTCTATGTGTGGGGGATGCTGCGCGAACAGAGGTGGCCCCTGGTCATCCTCGTTGTGCTGTTGGTGCTCGCCGGACTGGTGAAAACGCCGCTCCTGTCGCTCCTGCTGGGCTTTGCCCTGGCTATCGCGCTGCGAAAGGCCAAGGGTGGGGACCGGGGCCTGGGGCGCCTCCTGGTGGCTCTGGCGCCCCCCTTCCTGTTTGCTTCGGGATGGTGGGCAGCCGGCCAGTGGCCCATGTTTGCCCCCTATGCCCTGGCGGCGCTGCCTGCAGCTGTCTTCACGACCTGGAAGCCCGGCTGGCTCATGCGTACTGCAGACGTGGCCCTCATGACCATACTGGGGTGCATCACCATCTTCCCGGAGATCATCAAAGGTGCCGCCATCCTCTTCCTCACCGCTGCTGCCAACTGGGTTCCGGCCTTCCTGCGGCTGTGGGCAGTACGGATCTATCTGTTCACCCCCGCTGAGAGAGGCGTCCTGGCGGTCTGCTTCACCCTGACATTCCTGGCGGCCCTGTGGGGCTCTTTTGCCCGCAGGCCTGCAACCGCAGACACTCGCCCCGATACGGCCGCTGCATAATGGTACGCGCAAGGGGCCGCCCGCAGGCGGCCCCTTCCTTTACTCCATCTTGCCCATGGTGTGAATCACGCGCCACAGCTCCTCGGGCACCGGCATCACCGACAGCCGTGACTGCCGCACCAGTTCCCACGCGGCAAACCGTTCGTCCGCCTTGATCGCGGCCAGGGTCACCGGCTCGGCGAACCGGTAGGCGGGGACCACGTCTACCACCACAAACCGTGGATCTGACTCCGCCGGATCCGGATACGCCGCCCGCTCCACCCGCCCCACGCCCACTACTGCCCGCTCATTGCCGGTGTGGTAGAACAGGAACAGATCACCGGGCGCCATGGCCCGCATGTGCTTGAGCGCCGTAGGGTTGCGCACCCCGTTCCAGGGCTCGCGGCCCCGGCTCTCAAGGTCTGCATAGCTGAACTCCTCCGGCTCAGTCTTCATCAGCCAGTACGCCATAGGTCCCCCTACTTCCCCTTTCGCAGCACCCGCCCCGGTCGCCCCTCAAGGCGCTTTCCGTCCTGCACGGCGGCCTTACCGTTGACCAGCACATGCCTGATCCCAGCCGGATACTCTTGCGGGCTAAGCCAGGTTGTCCGATCCTGTACGGTCTTCGGATCAAAGACCACCAGGTCGGCATAGAATCCCGGCTTCACGTAGCCGCGATCGGTCAGACCCAGGTTGTCCGCCACGGCACCGGTCATCTTTCGAATCATCGTCTCGGGGGTCATGATCTTCCGCTCCCGCACATACTGCCCCAACAGCATCGGATACGACCCGTACGACCGCCGGTGGAAAGCGTGAGCCAGCGCTTCAGCCGGCGTACCCAATTTCGGCTGCGACTCCCCGTCGGTGCTGACCACCGACCACGGCGCCTGGTAGAACCGAATCATCGCCTTCTCACTGCTGACAAGGGCAACCACACGCAGCCCGGGATCACCTGCTGCAGCCGGTCCAGCCTCACCCATAGTCTTGCCGATCAGGGACGGATCAGCCGCTTTGGTAATAACCAGATACTCGGACGGCAACGACTGCGCCCACTCGCTCAAGGGCCGGTTGATCGCATAGTCCGGCGCCAGGTACGGGTAGACGTCCGCAAAGACCCTCTGCCCGCTGTTGATCGCCTGCTCCACCAGCTTGACGACCTGCTCTTCCTTCCCCCAGTTGGGGTACTTGACAATCTTAAAATGGGAGAGGTTTAGTGGCACACCACCGGCTTTACTGATCGCCAGCGCCTCCTGCAGCGCTTCGACAATCTGGTCACCCTCGCTGCGCAGGTGCGTGCTGTAGACACCGCCAAACGGCTTGGTCTCGCCTACCAGCGCTGCAATCTCGGCCTGGCCGGCCAGGCGGCCCGGCATGTACTCCAGGCCGGAAGAGAGCCCGAAAGCCCCCTCCTCCATCGACTGCCGGACCATCCGCTTCATCGCCTCCAGCTGACCGGCGCTCGCGTTCCCCGCGGCATCCCCCATCACAGCGCCGCGCACGGAGCCCTGGCCCACGAACAGCCCGAAGTTAACGCCCGTTCCCACCTTGGTCAACCGGTCCAGCTCCTGGCCAATTGGCAGGGGCGAACGGCCGTCGACGCCGCCAAACTCGGTGGTGATGCCCTGCATAAGCGATGCAGTCGCGTCCAGATCCTCATATGGGTTGATGAAATCATGCGTGTGCGAATGGGGATTCATGAAGCCCGGCGCCACGACCATTCCGGCCGCATCGATCTCCCGTCCCGCCGTATGCGGCCCGAGTTTTCCCACCGCCACGATTTTATCGGCGATAATGGCGACATCGCCCGCCACCCCCGGGCCGCCGGAGCCGTCCATGATCGTCCCGCCCCGGATTACAAGGTCATATGCAGCAGGCGCCGACTGGACAGGGGGCTCTGTCTGGCCCGGGTCGGCGGGGTTCGCAGCAGGGGGTTGTCCACCGCTGGTGCAGCCGGCCATAACGATGAGTAGAGCCGCCATGGCGGCCGCAAAGCTACGTAGCAAGAGCGTCCCCTCCTGTGATTGATACACTGACACTCTATCGCACCGTTGATATGTAGTCAAATTATGAGGGGGTATTGAATGGGCCGAAAGGCCACCCTCTTGCCAAATTTGTTGAAACAATGTACACTTATCAACGCATCGTCAAATTGGTTCCGCCGGGGTTCTCCTTGACTACAGGGTAACCGTCTCCGTGCAGAACATGGGCGAGCAATATTTGGGATGAGGAGTACGAGAGACATGACGAAGACCCTGTATTTTGGGAACCTGCCCTGGGCGGCCACCGACGCGGATCTGACCAACGCTGTCACGCAGTATGCCGAAGTGATTTCCGCCCGGATCGCAGTGGACCGCGAGACTGGCCGCAGCCGTGGCTTTGGTTTCGTGGAAGTCCCGGCCGACAAGGCTGAGGCCGTCATTAACGCCCTCAACGGCTCCATGTGGGGCGGCCGTCCTCTCACCGTCAACGAAGCCCGGCCCCGCGAAGAGCGGCCCGCCCGGAGTCCCCGCCGCTAATTCATTTTGCATGTAGGCAAGCGCCATCCTTCGGGATGGCGCTTTATTGTTGTGTTCGAAAGGCTAGTCCAATTCACCATAAGGGTCATTTTTTGTTAATCTACACTTTTTTCGGCAGTCTTGGGAACAAACCGGAGCGCGATGTCGTCATTCAAGTGAAATCCCACGTTAGGGAATTCCCGAACAAGGAGGCGTTCCATCATGTTGCGCGCGTTCCTTACTGTCATGTTGGCCGCCCTGCTCGTCTTCACGGGTGCCGGCGGCGCGATCGCAAGCCCCGCCCCCGGCGGCGGCGTCATCACCCTCTCCGGGCGGCTGGAGTATGTCACAAGCGTATCTGCTCCGCACTACGAAGTCGGCCGGGCCGCAGTTCCTGAGCCGATCCACCTCTATGGCAGCCCCTACTACGTGTTATTTGGCCAGATTGAAGCGGGCGACCGGAGCCATCGCCTCGTGCAGGATACTCCGGCGGGCCCGGTGCCGGTCCTGATCCACAGCGCCGCGGTCGACCTCTCGGCGCTGACCGGGCAGCGGGTCGGACTCGTGGCGTCTCGTGACCCGAGCATCCCTGAAACCCCCTCCTACGACGTCATCGCAGCCGTAGCCGTCACGGAGGATGTCAGCGCCCTGCTTAGGATGGGCCCCATCTATACGGTGCCCGACTGGCCGATTTCCGTCATGATGGGCGGTAAGGAAGTCGCTATGGATCAGCCCCCCATCCTGGGCAACGGTCGGACCCTGGTGCCGCTGCGGGCCATCGGCGAGGCGCTGGGCGCCAGTGTCAGTTGGGACGAGGCGACGAAGACGGCTACCCTCGCCCTGGGCGCCCGTGAAGTCAAAGTCACGGTGGGCACCAACCGGGTCTCCATTCGGGAGACCGGCTGGCCGGAAAACGTCATCTACTGCGATGTCGCACCCGTGGTCGCGGGCGGACGGACCCTGGTACCGGTCCGGGTCGTTTCGGAGAGCCTGGGCCTGAAGGTGGGCTGGGACGAAGCCACGCACACCGTCACCCTGAACTGAGAACAGGCGCGCTGCAGGCCGGAGGCAATCCTCCGGCCTGTGTGCCGCGTCGCTCCCGCAGGAGTCAAATCATCCGGCAACGAACATCCTTTAGTATCGGATAGAATGCAGCGGCGTAAAGGATGGGACCTGTGTTCTTTGACTGGATCATGGGCGTGGCACTTCGCCCGCGGGTGACTTTCGAACGCTCCAGGGAGCATTTACGCTTCGGCTACTGGTGGATCGTACTGACCGTCATGTCCCTCGACGCTGTCATGGGCATTTTCCACCCGGAGTCAGTGTTCGGAAGAGAAGCATGGGTAGATGCGACGCTGTTCGTGGTCATGTTCGACCTGTTTATCTTTGACCTGCAGGCCCTCATGCTCCTCGGAGCCGGCAGAGTCCTCGGCTGGAGCCTGACGTGGCCCCAGGCGGTCAAGTTCTGCGGGCTTCTCTGGTCGATTAACGTCCTGGAAGACCTGTTTGTCTTTTACCCTTCCCTGAAAGCCATCGCGCAGATCGAACTCTGGACCATGGGATTCTTTAGCATATGGTATGTCATCGTCATGGCCATCGGAGTACGCAGAATCTCCGGACTTTCCGGCTGGAAGACGCTTGTTGTGACTCTCCTGGCCGGCGCAACCTGGCGCACTGCGTTTTTCGCGCTGGCCTACTATTCGCTGAAGAGTTAAGTAGTTCGACACCATTCGACAGACGCCCCCTCTTCCCTATGCGGGAGGAAGGGGGTCTTTCGCTGTCAGCGAAAACCCGTCTCACAAGGTGTACAGCCTTTTCCAGGTTACCCGGCAGCCAAATGTGAAACCCCCGATCCTCGACATGTTTTTTGAAAAATCCCTTGACCAGAACTGGGATCTTTTGGTAGTATGATCTCACAGCGATTATGCTACAGGAAAGAACGTTAGAGAGCACACGGAAAGGAGGGAGACGGCGATGGAAACGCAGGTGCTTGAGCAGTTGGAAAGAGCGCATAAACGCGGTGAGTACGGGCGGGTCATTTTCACTTGCGAACAGCTCCTCGCCAATCCCGCCTACGCCCCCCACCGTGCCCTCATTCTGTTCTGGAAGGGCATGTCCCATTACAAGGCCGGACAGGCCTGGCGCGGCGAGGCCATTTCGTGCCTGCGCGAGGCTATGGCCTCAGCCGGGAAAGACCGACCAACCAAGGCCCGCATCATGGTCGCCCTGGGCATGGTTTATGCCTACATGGGCGACTGTGTCGCCTACGCGAAAATGCTCAAGGAATGGGATCGCATCGCCCGGGACAACACCCCGGATGTCATGCGGTGGGGAGCGTCCTTCTGGTATAACTACGGCTGCACGCTCGACAATGCATTCCGTTACGCGGAAGCCATTGAGGCGTATAAACGTGCCCTGGATCTCTGCCACTGGTCCGAACATTTGCGGGGCGACTGCTACCACAACCTGGGCGGATCCTATCTATATTCGGGCGACCTGTCCGAGGCCATGGCCGCCATGGAGCACGCGGAGCCACTCTTCCCAGACCAGTCACGCAAGCTGAGCCGCCGTGCCGAGTATGCGCTGGCCGTGAAGGACCTGTCCGCAGCCCAGCAATATATCACCGAAGCGCTGGTCCACCCCCAGGTGGACGATTTCACCCGGGCCGACGTCTACTTCACCTGGGCGCAACTGCTCCTGCTTCTGGACCGGCCCCGGGAAGCGCGCGAAAAAGCGCTGCAGGCCCTCAACCACGCAATTCGGGTCGTGTTTATCCCCTGTATCCACAAAACGAACATGCTCCTGCAGAGGTTCGGCCCGTCCCCTCAGTAACATAGACAAATCCCCCTGGGTAAACCAAGAGGAGGAAGTAAAACATGAAGCGTCTCATGGTCGCGCTCGCGGTGGCGGCCCTCCTCGGCATTTTCGCCGTACCTGCGCTCGCCAGCCAGAACCGGCCTGTGGATCCGTCGGCAGTGGGTAGCGGCATGACCCGTGCATTCAGCAAGTAAGCACAAAACCGGAGCAGCTGCTCCGGTTTTTCTCATGTCTCCACGCCGTTGCGGGTACGGCGGCCCCCGCGTGACGATCCCCAGACTTTCTGCTCGACCACTTCGGGGGTATAGCCGGCAGCCTGGAACTTCTCCACCAGTGTCCGGTACTTGACCGACGGATCCTCAAGCTCAGGCCTGGGTAAGTAGAACCAAAGCTCCGGCAGATTGACAAACTGCGAAAACCGCTGGACAACCGGCCCGGACACGAGCGCCTGCCCCAGCATCATCTGCCGGAGCATCTCCGGCTCAATCAGCAGTTGGCGGGCGATGCGGTCCAGGCTGAACATTCTCGGGTCCTGGGAGGCCAGGAACTCCACCGCGGTACGCAGCCGCTCTCCCGGTGTCGTGTTGACCAGAAGGGCCTCGCGCAGGCGCAGATAATCGTGAAGCTGGTTCTTGATCTGCTTGACCCGGGCGCTGTCCTTCTCCGCCCCGTCTCGGCCGAGGAGCCAGTCCACCGTAACGCCGTAAAAATCGGCAAGCCGGATCAGGTGCTCGTAGGAGGGCTCCCGCTGCCCACCCTCCCACTGGGAAGGCACGTTGCGGCTCGTTCCGAACAGGTCCGCTACATCTTGCAGGACAAGGCCGCAACTCTCCCGCAGCTGCCGGAGCCTCGGGCCGAGCACCAGGGCGCCCGCCTGGTTATGTTTCACCATCAGTCACGCCCTCTTTCCAAAGGTCTCCACCTTCCCTATTCTACATGACTGTTCTCAAATTGTGAACATGCTCAGCCAAATGTGCGGGTGCCATAGGAGCACCAGACCCGGGTTTCGCTGCCAGCAAACTGGGTCTTGCGTCACATTTCTCCAGATTCCCACTTGACGACTGAGCTGGAAGAGAGTACCATTAAGGCACAGGGTCGTTCACGAACCGTGAACAAAAACAAAGAAACGACCCGGCTAAACAAAGCGGTTCCCAAACCCCCGCAGGAGGTGCCGCTCATGCGTAAACTGGACGCTGGGCCCGGTCCACCAGCACTCAGCCCCTGAGCTTTAAAAAAAGAGGGGGGTTCGCTGTGAACAAACACTCGTTCGCCGGTGCCCTGGAGACCCTACCCGCCTTATTGCAATTTGCACATGGCAACCTTGCCGGCACGATCTACGCCCACCGGGTCGGCGGGCGCATCGTGGAAGCCTACCGGGGGTACGGCTATCGGTACACACCCGTCGCGCGAGCCCTCCGGACCGACCCTGCCGGCATCAAGAAACCCTAGTCTAGTGCGGCGCCGTGCAGCGGCGAGGCCGCACGGCACCCGTAAATGGCGCGTCAGCGCCGAGAAGGGCGAATAGTCGTCCCCAAGAGTAACAGAGGAGGCTGCGAGCCGTGGGCGAATCCCAGGGGATCCGGCCGCGATAACTCACCCCGGTTCTGTAGCAACGTACACAATCCAGGGGCCCGCGACCCACCAGAGGGGTTGCGGGCCCTGTCATATGCAGAAAAAAGGCCCGCTGCCGTAAGATGGGCAGCGGGCCGGTCCGGTTTACTTGGTGAACATCTTCTTGATGGCGTGGCCGGTAACCTGGCGGTTCACGTCGGCGATGGAAGTCGTCAGCGGAATTTCCTTCGGGCACGCCTTGATGCAGTTTTGGGCGTTGCCGCACTCGTTGATGCCGCCCGGGCCCATGAGGGCGTCCAGCCGCTCGCCGGCGTTCATCTTGCCGGTCGGGTGGGCGTTAAACAGCCGCACCTGGCTGATGGGAGCGGGACCGACGAACTCGGTGCCCTCGTTGTAGTTCGGGCAGGCTTCCATGCAGCAGCCGCAAGTCATGCAGGTGGACAGGGTGTACATCCAGTCCTGGTTCTCGGGCGACTGCCGGGGACCGGGGCCCAGGTCATGGGTGCCGTCGATGGGAATCCAGGCCTGAACCCGCTTGAGCGCCTCGAACATGCGGGTCCGGTCGACCATCAGGTCACGGATGACCGGGAACGACTTCATGGGCTCCAGGGAGATCGGCTGGGTGAAGTTGTCAACCAGGGCAGAGCAGCTCTGGCGCACCTTGCCGTTGATAACCATGGTACAGGCACCGCAGACCTCTTCGAGGCAGTTGCAGTCCCAGACCACGGGGGTCGTACGCTTGCCGTCCGCCGTCATCGGGTTGCGCTGAATCTCCATGAGGCAGGAGATGATGTTGGCGCCCTTACGGTAAGGGAGCTTAAACTCTTCCCAGACGGCGGGCTTCCCGGGGCCTTCCTGCCGCTTAATGCGCAGCTCAATATGCTTCTGATCGGCCAAGGTCGCTCGCCTCCTTTAGCTCTTGGTGTAGTCGCGCTTACGCGGCTTGATGTGGGTGATGTCCACAGGCTCGTAGCTGATCTCCGGGCCGTTGGGCGCATAGGTCGCGATGGTGGTCTTGTGGAAGTTCTCGTCGTCGCGCTCGGGGAAGTCCGGCTTGTAGTGGGCGCCACGGGACTCGTTGCGCAGCAGGGCGCCCTTGGCGATCACCTCGGCCAGGGTCAGCATGCCGTCGAGCCACCGGGTGAAGACGGCCGGCTGGTTGGAGTAGCTGCCAGTATCGGGCACACCGACCTTCTTGAACCGCTCCTTCAACTCCGCGATCTTCTTCAGGGTCGCCTCGATCTTGTCGTTGTAGCGGACGACGGTAACGTTGTCGGTCATCCACTTGCCGAGCTCATCGGCCAGCGCGTAGGGGTTCTCCGGGCCGTCCATCTTCAGGATCTTGGCGTAATCGGCCTTGGCCTGCTGCACGGCGCCATCGAAGATGGACTCGGGCAGTTCGGCCGCGTGAGTCTTGTCAAGCGTCTTGACGTACTTCACGCAGGCCGGACCAGTGATCATGCCTTCGTAAATGCAGGAGACCAGCGAGTTGGCGCCGAGCCGGTTCGCACCGTGGTACTGGTGCGAAGCCTCGCCGACGGCGTACAGGCCCGGAATGTTGGTCATTTGGGTGTACGGGCTGGAGGTGTCCAACTCCTCGAACTCGCCGACCTTCTTCTTCTTATAGCCGGCCCAGAGGCCACCCATGGTGTAGTGCATGCCGGGGAAGATCTTCATGGGGACCTTCGTCGGGTCGTCGCCGATAAACTTGGTGTAAATGTCAAGCACGGCGCCGAGCTTGCGGTGCGCGACGTCGGCCGGAATGTGGCTGATGTCGAGGTAGACCTGGTTCTTGCCGTCAACACCCAGACCCTGGTTGACACAGACGTCGAAGATTTCGCGCGTGGCGACGTCGCGCGGCACCAGGTTGCCGTACTTCGGATACTTCTCCTCAAGGAAGTACCAGGGTTTGCCGTCCTTATAGGTCCAGACCCGGCCGCCCTCGCCGCGGATCGATTCGGACATCAGGCGCAGCTTGTCGTCGCCGGGAATGGCGGTCGGATGCACCTGAATGAATTCGCCGTTGGCGTACTTCGCGCCCTGCTTGTAAACGATGGCAGCGGCCGAGCCGGTGTTGATCACCGAGTTGGTCGACTTGCCGAAGATCATGCCAATGCCGCCGGTGGCCATGACAACCACGTCGGACTTGAAGGCCTTGAACTCCATGGTATGGAGGTTCTGAGCCGTGCAGCCCACGGTACGGCCGTCATGCAGGATGAGGCCCGTGAAGTCCCAGCCTTCATACTTCCTGACCTTGCCCTGCACCTCGAAGCGGCGGACCTGCTCATCGAGGGCGTACAGGAGTTGCTGGCCGGTGGAGGCGCCGGAGAAGGCGGTCCGGTGGTGCAGCGTGCCGCCGAAGCGACGGAAGTCGATCAGACCTTCGGGGGTGCGGTTAAACGGCACGCCCATGCGGTCCAACAGATAGATGATGCCAGGGGCCGATTCGCACATGCCCTTGACCAGGGGCTGGTCGGCGAGGAAGTCGCCGCCGTAGACGGAGTCGTCAAAATGCTGCCAGGGGGAGTCGCCCTCGCCCTTGGTGTTGACGGCGCCGTTAATGCCGCCCTGGGCACACACGGAGTGGGAGCGCTTCACGGGGACCAGCGAAATCAGTTCGACGTCAAACCCGGCTTCAGCAGCCTTAATGGTGGTCATGAGACCAGCCAGGCCGCCACCTACGACAATGATGTTGGGCATTGACTGATCCCTCCTTTAACGGAACGCAACCGCGGCAGCGATGCCAAGGGCACTCACGGCCACGAAAGCGGCGTTGGTGATGATGTTGGAAACACGCTGGCTCTTGGGACCGATGGTCACGCCCCAGGTGATGAGGAACGTGTACAGGCCGTTGCAAAGGTGATAAGCAGCGGCAACGATGCCAATGATATAAACGGTGAAGATGACGTTATTCTGGAGAGACTTCTGGACGACATCGAACGTCGGCAAGCCGGCCATGGACTCGCCGCCCACATATGTGCCGTAAGCGCCTAACGCCTTCTGAATCCGGAACTCCCAAATATGCCAGGTTACGAATGCGAGGGTCACGAGGCCGGATACACGCTGGAGCACGAAGGCAACGTTGCGGCCATAGCTGTAGTTGCTGACGTTGTGCTTGGCGTCAAAGGCAATGTAGATTCCGTACAGAGCATGGAAGTACAGCGGGAGGAAAATGGCAAAGATCTCAAGACCCAGGACGAACGGCATCGCGTTGATGTGTCGAATAGCTTCGTTGTAGGATTCTGCACTCTGCATTGCCTTGGAGTTCTCGAACAGGTGGAACAGCAAGAACCCCCCTACCGGCACGATTCCAGATAGGGAATGCAGCCGCCTGAGCAAGAAATGGTTGCGCCGGAAGAACTCTCGCATGCCTCTGGTGTCGCTCCTTTCTACGCCTCTGTCATCAGCCTTTTTTGAATTAACCGATAGCATCTGGGGGTCACTGTCACCCTAGACACTACGGTCTACGAAGGTCCCCCCTATTGTATCGCCGGGTAATAAACGGTGTCAACGATTCACCACCCTATTATTTACAGTGATTCCGGGTATAAGTAACGTTTATCTTCTGCATCAGGAAAGACTTCTATGCGTTGGCGGCCCTTCGCTCCTGTATACTTGGAAACAAGTTGTTCGTATGCAGGGAGTTGAAGGAAGGGTCGGACCGTTTTCGTCCGTAACCTTCTGGCCGACGGAAACGGTTCGAGCCTGACGAAACAAGGAGGAACCCGCATGCCTCCAAAGTGCCACTTAACCGTTCCGGGCGGGTCGGCGCACGTGCTCTCCCGCCTCCAACTGGAGGCGCTGCAGTCCATTGTTGCAGACGTTGGCGCCGATACCATACCACTTTTTCTCCGCCTCGGCTCCACCCAACGGTGGCGCATGCAGCCGGTGACGGCCCGCGCATTGCTGGCAGAAATGGAGCGGTTCAGTCGCGGCCTCGGGCTGAGGCTGGTGCCCGGGCTGTCCTTCCGGGATGATCAAGGCGACGAATTAGGCAACATGTACGCCCGTGCCGGGGACGAGCCGCTGGTCAGAAGCGACAAACTGGCCCTGTCTCCCACGCCTGACGGCATCCGCATCACCCTTGAAGGGTTTCCGCCGCCCGCGGGCTTCCGGTCCCGCCCCAGCCTCCCCCCCTTGACCTACGAGTGCTACTTCAGTGAAATCCGGACCGACGGCCAGGGCTGGTCGGGCGTGCGAACCCCCGACATGGGCGGCTCCGGAGTCGCGGTGCCGCTCCCGGTCGTGCCTCTGCCGCCGGCGACACAGTGGGATTATTCGCGGGTGGCCGGGCGCCCCGCCATCTGGTCGGTAGCATACGTGGAGACCCCGGCAAGCGAAGTCTACCGGGACCTGCTGCATGCGCTGGACACGGGCTGCAACGAGTCCATCCGGCTCAGGGCCCCATTGGAGTTCCGAAGGGAATAAGAAACGGCGCCCGGAGCTGCCGGGCGCCTTTGGTTTACTTCTGATCTTTGGTCTGGTCCTGCGGAGCGATAGGCGGCGCTGACGGCGGCGGTGCGGTGGGCGGGTATGCAGGCGGATAGGGCGGCGGATAGTAGGCAGGCGGCGGCGCACGCTTGGGCAGACGCTTGCGGACGAACCGGACGATCGCCCAGACAATGCCGCCGATAACCGCCAGGACCACCAGGACCGGGAAGAGCGTGACGATGGCTACGACCAGGTCGCCTCCGAAATTGACCACGCCATTCCAACTGCCGGTGAAGCCCCGCTGCATCCGTTCCCAGACGGTCTTGGGCGGCTCGATGGGGGCAGGCGCTCCGGGCTCGTACAGGTTCACTACCATGGTGCTGAAATCCACCTGGTTGGAAATGACCCGCATGCGGCCTTTCATCGATTCCAGGTCCGCAGTGACCCGGTCGATTTCGGCCGCGACTTCCAGCAGCTCCTTGGTGGAGCCGCCCTGCGCCAAAAGCTTGTGAAGCGAGTTCAGGTGGGCTTCCTTGGCCTTGATGCGCTCCTCGAGGTCGACATACTGCTCCGTCACGTCCTGCGTCCACTGGTGCTGCTTGGTAACCTCGCCAAGGTCCCGGATGAGCGTGGTCAAGGGTTCGTACTGGCCGGCGGGCACCCGCACGGTGACGTTGATCGTACGGCCCTGCAGTCTTGTACCCGACTGCTTGACGTCCTGTACGTAACCACCGGCGGCGGCGACGGCGGCGGTGATTTTGTTGACCGCTGCGTCACCGTCCTTGATTTTGACATCGAAGTTGGCGTTCTTGATGATCTTGCGGTCAAGGGGCACAGGGGTCGGCTCGCCCGCCGGGGCGCCCGGGGCCGGGGTGGCGGCGGGAGACTGCGGTGCTGCGGCCTTGGATTCTTGTGCGCGATTGCCGCCGGAAGCCGAGTCGTAGGCAGGAGCGGCTCCGGGCGCCATTTCGCTCTTGCCGGCGCCGCAGGCGCCAAACACTGCAGCAGCCAGTACAATGACCAGTCCCAGAATCAACTTGCGCCTCATATCAGGTTCCCCCTCTGCAAGTGGCGTTCGGCGCTTTCTGCCTGATAGACGATAGAAAGTTTCGGCCGGTTTCCGGTCGCTGCCACTACACAAGAAATGAAGGTGCACAGAATTTCTGTGCACCCTTCTATATGATATGTAGAGTATCCTCCTGAGTGGCTATCGCTCCAGAAGGATAAGACCGGACTGGGCCTGAAGACGCAAGTTGAGCACCCGTGCCAGCAGTTCCGCTTGCGCATAGGCGCGATCGCCGTGCAACACCGAGTCGACGGGCGCCCCGTTCACTGTCGCCCGGCGGGACTCACCGTCCCAACCAATGGTCGCCCCGGCTGCCTCGCCGACGGCCCGCACCGGTAGATACGCCTCGCCGTCGAGCGCCGTACCCCGGCGGCTCAGCAGATGACCGCTCAGGAAAATCGGCGTGCCTTTGAGCAGCACCGTGGCGTTGCCGGCGTTCCACTCATACTCCACCCCCAGCACCGCCGCGGCTTCCTCCGCCGCGACGTAGCCAGTGCTTCCCTGCAGAACGGTCGTAACGCTCTGACCGTCAAGCGCTACCGTGCGGGTGTCGGCGTCCCAGCCAGCATCGGCGCCCATCCGGGCGGCCAGGGCGCGGGCGCCCACGTAAGGCGTTCCCTGCTTCAGAATCGCCGGGACCGCCTGCCCGTTGACCAGCGCCTGCGCATCGAGCAGGTAGAGCCCGGGACCCTCGGGTTTGACCGCCTCCGTGTCAATTCCGGCAGCAGCCAGGACCGAAGTCGCCGGTTCACTGCCGAAACCGTACACATTCGGATAAATGGCGAGGTAGCGCCGCCCATCAGGTCCATACTGGATCTGCGCCGTCTCGTAGATGACGTTAACCGGCGTTCCCACTTTGACCTGCTCGTAGAGCCACTCAACATCGGCGTTGTACATGCGGATGCAGCCCGCCGAGACCGTCCCACCAATTGAATCCGGTAGATTGTTGCCGTGAATGCCGTACGAGCCGTTAAACGCCATCCAGCGAGTTCCGAGGGGATTCTGGGGCCCGGGCGGCACAACGGCGCCACCCCAGGGCGGCTGCCACCACGGATGGACGGCCTTGTTCTGGATGCGGTAAGAGCCCGTGGGGGTTTGGTCGGTCGTGCGGCCGACACCCACGGGGAAGACGCGGGAGACCTGCCCATCTACGAACCAGTAGAGGGTCCGGGCGGGCAGGTTGATGACGATGCCTGTCGGCGCCGGCGGTGCGGGGCCGATGCCCTGGGGCCGGGTCTCCACAGCCGCTGCCGTTTTCGCCAGCGAAAGCACTGCCGCCAGGAGTAACCCAGCGGCTGACGCCCTCCAACGAAAAGGAGCCATGCGCACACCTCCTCGGTCAATGCCTGAGGAGAGCGTATGCACGGCTCCCTTGCGTACAACCTTACGCCCTAAAGACGGCGGTGGCAGCCTGTACGGCGGCACCCCGCTCCCGGTAGTATCCCTGGTCGGCCAGCGCCTGCTCCAAGGCGCCGAGGAGGTGGATAATCTGCTTGGGGTTGGCGTTGGTGCCCATGAGCCCAATGCGCCAGGTCTTGCCGACCAGCGGGCCGAAGCCGCCGGCAATCTCGATGTCCAGTTCCAGGAGACGCCTGCGCAGGGGGGCATCTTCAACGCCCTCGGGTATGTTGACAACCTTGAGGACAGGAAGCCGCGGCCCCTTCGTAAAGAGAGTGAGGCCCATCGCCTCCAGGCCGGCCTCGAACGCGCGGCTGGCCTTGGCGTGCCGCTCGAACCGGGCGTCGAGCCCTTCTTCCAGGACGATGCGCAGAGCTTCCCGCAGGCCGTACACCAGGGTGCTGGACATGGTGTGGTGGAACCCGTGGGCGCCGCTCCAATAGTTGAACAGCATGTTCAGGTCCCAATACAGGGACGCGACCTTGGTCTTGCGATTCTTGATCGCTTCAATCGCCCGCGGGCTGAAGGTCGCCGGCGCCATGCCGGGGATGGAGCCAAGGCACTTCTGCGAGCATGACGAGGCGGCGTCAATACCCCACTCGTCGATCTTCACGGGCAGGCCGCCCAGGGAAGTAACGCAATCCATGGCCACAAGCGCGCCGTACCGGCGTGCCACTTCCGCGATTTCCGCGGCCGGCTGCAGGGCGCCGGTGCTGGTCTCGGCATGAATGAAGCCGGCCAGCTTGGCGGGCTTGCGCTTCAGCTCTTCTTCAAACTGCTCGGGCCGGACCACTTCGCCGAAGGGGACCTCGATTACCCGAACGTTGGCCCCGGTACGGGTGGCCTGCTCGACCATCCGCTGGCCGAAGAAGCCGCTCGTGCCGATAACCGCTTCGTCACCCGGCTCCAGGAGGTTGACCATCATGGTCTCCACGCCCGACGTGCCGGTCGCGGACATGAGCAGTGTGTTCGGATTGCGGGTCTGGAAAACTTGGCGGAGGTCCTCCTGGACTTCTTCCATGAGCGCCAGGAAGGCGGGGTCGAGATGCCCCAGAATCGGAGTGGTGAGTGCACGCAGAACCCGGGGGTCAGGGTTCGACGGTCCCGGTCCCATGAGAAGCCGGACAGGTGGATTGAGTTCGGGCAGGTGCATGTGCAGGTACCTCCTCGTTTCGTCAGGCTCGAACCGTTTCCGTCGGCTAGGAGTTACGGACGGAAACGGTCCGACCCTTCCTTCAACTCCTTACGGCAAAGGCGGTTCGCATCTCGTAATATATACGACGGAAATATGGGCGTTCCTACCTCAGTGCACAACCGGATCCTCACCATCGTCCTCTTCTTCCTCTTCCTCTTCCTCTTCTTCCGACTCGTCGGGGGAGGCGGATTCTTCCTCAACGTCATCCTCGTCAATTGCGGCGACTGCCATGACCTCTTCGGAGGCATAAATGGGAGCACCGGCCCGCAAGGCCAGGGCGATGGCGTCACTAGGCCTGGCGTCGAATTCGGTGAGCGTGCCGTCCTGCCGTTCCAGTACAACCGTGGCAAAGAACGTTTGCTCCTGAAAGTCGCGAATGCGGACATCGGCCACACGGGCCCCGAGACCCTGTATGAACTGGTGCATCAGGTCATGCGTCAACGGGCGGGGCGCCTTGATCCCCTCGGCTTCCATGGCGATGGATCGGCCCTCAAGGAGCCCGATTTCCATAACCAGGAGACGCGCCGATTCATCGGCCCGTAGTACGATAATTACGCTGCCGGTGTCTTCCACCATGCCCACGCTGACAATGCTTAGGCGAATCATTTGGCACGTCCTCCTTTCCCCGCTTAGTATACTCTCACGCCCGCGGCAGGCGCAACGCCGCCGTGGACGAGCCAGCGCCTCTCGTCTATACTGGTCAGAGAAGATATCCGACCGGACGCCCCGGAGGGGAGGAACCGCTTTGGTAACGATCCGTTTGTTTGCTGCGGCGGCCGACGCCGTCGGCAGCCGGCAGTTGGAAGGAGACTGGGCGGGGCAGACCGTCTCGCAGCTCCTCGAAGCGCTTGTCCGGGAGCACCCACGCCTCGCTCGCATCGCCCCGGCTCTGGCCACCGCCGTCAACCGGGAATATGCCGAAGGCGACCGGGTACTGCAGGAAGGCGATGAGCTTGCCCTGATTCCGCCCGTCAGTGGCGGCGCAGGCGAGCCGGCCCGACCGCTCTTTGAGGTGACGGAGGAGCCGCTTTCCGCGGACGAGGTGGCTGCCCGGGTCACGAACCCGCATTCCGGGGCCACGCTGGTGTTCGTGGGCACCGTGCGCGAGTGGACCAAGGGCAAGCGGACGATCCTACTGGAGTACGAAGCCTACGCCGAAATGGCGGTCGGGCAGATGAAGGTGATCGGCCGGGAGATCGAAGAGCGGTGGCCGGGCGCCCGCACTGCGATCGTCCATCGGGTCGGCCGGCTGGAGGTCACGGAGCCGAGCGTGATCATCGCTGTAGCCACGCCGCACCGGGCGGATGCGTTCGATGCCTGCCGCCACGCGATCGAGCGACTGAAGCAGATCGTGCCCATCTGGAAGAAAGAGATCTTCGAGGATGGGGAAGAGTGGGTCGGGAGCCAGTTGGGGCCGGATTGGATGCATAAGTAGGTTGTGGAACGCCCGCGATGACAAGTCGTGGGCGTTTCCTGATTGGGGCGTAGGAGGCTTGCCCCTTGTGTAAATGAAGGATGCTGATGTGAAATAATGGATGCATTTTGCATTTTGCCACGGAGTGCGCGCCCGGAAACATCTTTCATCAGTATTTTTCATCCACGTTTTTCCCAAATCAGCGCCTTCAGCCCAATCCGGGGCCATATCACCTTCCCACTTCCACTGCCACGACTCCGTGTCTTCCTCCGCGCCTTCCGTGGAAAAAATCCCGTTCCCATTCCCACATTCAAGGCCCGCACTGTGACACAACATCCAGTCTCCCAATCACAAAGCCCGTGGCGGGTGCCACGGGCTCATCGCTTACCTTCGGTTTGCCAACGTCTGCTCGGCCTGTGCAATCATGCGCCTGACCATCTGTCCGCCGAGATGGCCGCCAAGGCGCCCGCCCACCTTTCCGGCCTGGCGGGACGTAATCTCCCCATTGTACCCGCGCTCCAGAGGCACACCAATCTCGGCCGCAATTTCATACTTCCGCTGGTCGATTCGCTGCTGCAGGTCCTGCGGGCTGGAGACGTTCAAGCCCAGGTCCTGCGCCACCTCAAATTTCAGCTGATTCAAGGCGTTAGCGGCAGCACTCACGAGCAACTGGTTGTTGTTATTGGCCAAAGATTTTCACCTCCTTACGCAGTATCATGCCGCGCAAGGAGGTGAACCATAACCCGAGGTTAATGGGAACGTGCCTAGTCGTAGTGCCCTTCTTCAAAATACCGGCGCACCATGGCCGGGTCGTGCGTGGCGCCGAGCGCTAGCATCAGCTTGATGCGCGACTTCTGGCTGTTGAGAAAGTCGGCGAAAATGACGCCAAAAGTCCGCAGGCGCTTGCCGGCACCTTCGTAGCCATAGGCATCGAGAACCCGCCCTCGCAGCGCTCGCGACGTAATGATGACCGGCAGCCCCTTGTCGAGTGCGTACTTGATGCCCGTCGCAGCCGCCGGCGGAACATTGCCCCGGCCCATCGCCTCAATCACCAGGCCCTGCGAGCCGGAGTCGACCGCGTAGCGGATGAACCGGTCATCGGCGCCGGTGTACATTTTGAATAGTTCGACACGTTCCTCCACCCGGGTGGCGGAAATGGTTTCCCGCATGATCGGGCGCCGATAGAAGAGCACCCGTCCCATATCCACCACGCCGAGCGGGCCGAAATTCGGGCTCTGGAATGTGCCGGCCTCTTCCGTATGCGTCTTGGTAGCCTCGGAAGCCGCCAGGATCTGCTCGTTCATGCAAACCAGCACACCCAGCCCCCGTGCGGCCGGCGCGGCAGCACAGAGGATCGAGTCGCGCAGGTTGGCCGGGCCTTCGAAACCGAGCTCGGAGGCGTTGCGCATGGCGCCCGTCAGCACGACGGGCTTTTCCGAATCCAGAACCAGGTCCAAGAAGTAGGCTGTCTCTTCCAGGGTGTCAGTGCCGTGGGTGACGACGACGCCATCAACCGCCGGGTCCTGCAGCCGCAGGCGAATTAGCTGGGCCAGGTCCCACATGATCTGCGGGGTTACATGGGGGCCGGGCAGCTGGCCGTAATCCAGCACCAGCGTCGTAATGTGCGGGTCCAGGTGGCTGACCGTGGAGAGGATTTGCTGACCGGAGAGCGTCGGTACTGCGGCGCCCACAGTGGGATCAATCTGCATCGAGATGGTGCCGCCCGTGAAGATGATCAGGATCGTTTTCCGCTCCGTTAACATGGCGATCGGCTCACCTTTCTCACTTTACCACCCATTGATCGGTGAACTGGTACACCGCACATGGGCGCCCATTTTCGCAGAAGGCCACACCGTTGCCGCCCGGGGTGAAGTAGGCCTTGATTTCCGTATTCCCGGATACATACAGCCCACGGACAGGCTCGGTCTGGCCGGGCTTATAGAGGATGCGGGTGGCTGGACCGACAGGCAGGTTGATCTCCCGCTCCAGGGCGTTCGCCGGCCACCAGGCCCCGCCGCTCCATTCATACACAAGCAGAGACGCTGACGCCGTGGAGCGGCCAAGCACCAGCAGCCAGCTTTTTCCGCCGGCCTGCACCTCGCGTGCCTCCAGCCAATTTGTGACGGTCCGTGGGGTATACTCCTCCACAATGACATTCTTCCCCGACCAGACCACAAGCGGCATCAGACCGGCGCCGTTCGGCGGGAACGCCAGCACCTTCGCGTTGCCCAAATCCCAGCCTTTTGCGGTCATGTTGGCCGGAGCGTTTACAAGGGCGACCAACTGGGCAGCTGAAAGGCCTGCAGCTTCCGGCGATTGCAGGTACTGCTTGACCAGCCCGGCGGTCTGCATCACGGTGTCGATGGACATAACGTCAAGCGACGCCATCTGCCGGACCTTCGCGGCCGTCCACCCGGCTGCGCTTAGCCGTCCGCCCACCCAGGACAGGGTGAAGCAGGCATCAGCAGTTCGGCAGACTTGAACACTGGCGTCCGGCAGCAGCGTTACGGAACCCCTGGGGTCTTCCACCTCAATGGTGAGGTCGGAAGGCCCTGGGCCTAATCGCTGCTTGAGACCCTGTTCCACCGGCGGGAGGAAGCCGAACCAGTCTTTCGCAGGCTCCCAGTCGTTGGCGTTGTTGATCCGCAGCAAAGTCACGGTGCGCCCCTTGCCGGCCGCGGAGAGAATGGCCAGGCCGGGTAATCCGTCCACAGCAGCCGACCGCACGGCTTCGACCGGCCCGGGCAGAGTCAGGGTGGTCGCCATAGGCAGGCCGTTGCCGACCCGGTGCTGGATCACCGTGAAGCTGGAACGGCCGAGCCCCTCAGGGGCCGGAATGCTGATGACCCGGACCGTCAGATTGACCCCATGCTCGGTCAGCTCTGTGGAACCGGCGGGGAGCTTGGGCAGCACCTGGTCCTGCAAGGACTCCAGTTGCTGGAGATAGGCAGGCAGCTTGCGAATGGCCTTCTCCCATGCTTCGATCCGGGCTTCCTTGGAAGAGCCGGTGTTCGCGGCTGTCACAAATCCTTCAAACGCCGTGAAGTTGCGCTCATCGACAACGACAAACTTGTTCTTCCATTCGATGCCCAGGTCGGCATTGATGTAGAACCGCAAGGGATTTGCCTTGTCGAACTGCGGCCGCCAGGCGCTGTCGACGGGCACGTCGATGAGCAGGAAGTTGCCCCGCGTCTCGAGGCGCACGTCGCCGACGGTCACCGGCAGGCCCCGGAACGGGCTGGGGTCAGGCTTGAACTCGCCGGTTCTGGTGTCGCGCTGGTAGTAGCCAATGTAGCCGCCGCCCCGGGCAAGCGCGAAGACCAGCATGACGCTCCGGTCGTCAAGGGCGCGGGCGCCCAGCAACTGGCCGCCGGGCATGACTTCGACTTCAAAGGCCTGCGGGGTTCCGGCACCGGAATACTGGACGGCCACCCGTTCGCCCGGCGGGACAATGCCGGAGCCCGGCAACGTCAGGCCGAACGCCCGCACCTTGCCGCCGCTCTCGAAATAGTGGAGTCGGACGGGGTCGCCGTCCGCGAACGGCTTTTCCCACTCCTCCTTCGGTACGGTCAGGCTCACGGGCTGACGCAGCACCTGCAGCAGCAAGCTCATGGCCTTGTCGCGCGCCGGCTCCCGCTCCTTGCTGGGCAGGTTGAAGTCGAGCGCAACCTGTGCCTGGCTGCGAACATCGGCGAGCGTGGGGCCTTCTTGGGTCGCCTGTTCGGGCGGCTTGCGGCCACAGGCAGGCAGCAAGGCCAGAACGACCATCAACAGGATCGGATACCACTTGCGCATGGTACTCCTCCTGACACGCGGGGTAATCCGTGAAGTCATAGAGTATTTTGATCCGAACCCGGTCTGTCCCTGCCTCGGCAAAACGAGAACACCGGAAAGAACGGTCTGTCCGAGCTTTCCGGTGCAAAAGTTATTCTGGCCGGTTCTTTTCGTAGACCCGACGGATGCCCTCCAGCGTCAGATAAGGCTCGACGTGCTGAATGGTCCGGCTCTCCGAAGCGACCAGATAGGCCATGCCGCCGGTCGCCACCACCACGGGGGCCGGGCCTTCCGGGGCGATTTCGCGGGCAAGCCGCTTGACCAGGCCGTCGGCCTGGCCGGCAAAACCATACACGATGCCGGACTGGAGGCTCGCAACAATGTTCTTGCCCAGCACCTGCTTGGGGCGGGCCACTTCGATGCGCTGAAGGCGCGCTGCGTTGCGGGCCAACGCTTCCGTAGAAATATTGATGCCCGGGGCGATTACGCCGCCGAGATACTCGCCTTCGGCGTTCACGCATTCCAACTTGGTCGCCGTGCCGAAGTCGACGACGATGACGGGCCGGTTGTCGGGGCGCCCGTAAATCTCCCAGGCCGCCACGGCGTTGACCAGCCGGTCGGTGCCCAGGGCCGCGACATTGTCATAATGGACCGCCGGTAGGGCCTTACAGAGGCTGTTCAACTCCACCAGGCCGATGTTCAGGTATTTGCGGCAGGCCTCTACCAGACGGGCGTTCAGCGGGGGCACCACGCTGGCAAGGGCGGCTTCGGTCACATCCGCCGGGGTATAGCTCTCCCGCTCCAGCAGCTGGACAAACTTGAGTCCGTATTCGTCCGCTGTGCGGCTCCGGTCGGAAGCGACCCGCCAGGTCGCAACCAGTTCCGCCTCCAGGTACAACCCGATGGTCATGTTGGTGTTTCCAACGTCAATGGCCAGGAGCATGGCTATCGTTCCCCCCTGGCTGTATTTCGTTCGTAAATGATCCTGAGCCCGTCCAGGTTGAGGTAAGGATCGATCGCCTCAATTACGCTCGTTTCCGGTGCGACCAGTTCGGCCATGTCGCCCGTGGCAATGACTTTCATGCCGTCGGCCGCGGCGCCCATCTCTTCCTTGAGTCGGGCAACCACTTCGTCCACCTGGCCGGCGAACCCGAAAATGACGCCGGACTGCATGGCATGCACGGTGTTGCGGGCCAGTACGGTAGCCGGCTTGACCAGTTCGATGCGGGGCAGTTTGGCGGCCTGGGTGAACAAGGCTTCGACCGACACGTTGATGCCGGGTGCCATCACACCGCCTACGTACTCGCCTTCTTTGGATATTACGTCAAAGATGGTCGCCGTGCCGAAGTCCACGACGATCAAAGGGCCGCCGTACTTCTCATACGCGGCTACCGCGATGACGATGCGGTCCGACCCCACTTCCCGGGGGTTATCGTAGCGAATTACCACGCCGGTCTTGACGCCGGGGCCGACCACCAGCGGCTTGACGTGGAAGTACTTCTGGAACATGCGGTCGAGAGTGGGTACCACAGGCGGCACGGACGATGCCACGACAACGGACTGTATTTGTTCGGGGCGGAAGCCCTGGTACTCCAGGAGCGCCAGCAGCAGCAGTCCGTATTCATCCTGCGTCTTCCGTCGGTCCGTCGCGACGCTCCATTCGGCACGCAGTTCCTTGCCTTCGTATATGCCGAGGTTCAGTGCCGTATTGCCTACGTCAACTGCGAGAAGCACGTATGTAACCTCCCTGGTAGCCGGCCCCGCGGCTGGGGTCCGTCTCCGCTTCGCGTTCCAGGAGGATTATAACACACACCCTTCAAAAAGGTAGCGGTCCGGGTGGTGTGCCCGGACCGCATCGCCTCGCTATTCAATTCAGAGGAGTCTATGACCCGGTCACCCCCTCTCGGTAAGGCTCGGTCAGGTCTGAACGCCCTCGCATAGCATCAGGAATGGAAGACACTCCGTGCGGGAAAGGCCCGCCGCCTTATGTCCGAGTCTTCAGTCCCTGCCTGCACCTTCACTATAGCAAACAGTCAGCAGAATGTCATCAGGCGCAGGTCCTATTCGAGTTTATTCGACATCCGGATAGGTCTAGTGCGGCGCCGCGCAGCGGCGGGGCCGCACGGCACCCGTAAATGGCGCCTCAGCGCCGAGAAGGGAAGGAGAAGGTGCAGTTCCAGGACTGCACCTTCCGGGTCTTTACAGCACGATGTCGAGGCTGAGATCGAGCGCCTTCACGGAATGGGTCAGGGCGCCCAGGCTGATAATGTCCACGCCCGTCCGGGCCACATCTTCCAAATTGGCTGCCGTAATGCCGCCGGAAGCCTCCAGAACCGCCTTGCCGGCAGTAATCTCCACGGCACGGCGCATGGTTTCCGTGTCCATATTGTCCAGGAGGATGATGTCCGCGCCGGCATCCAGCGCTTCCTGGAGCTGCTCCAGCGTGTCGACCTCCACCTCGACCCGGGAGGTGTGCGAAGCGACTTTCCGGGCGGCAATGACCGCAGCCCGAACCCCGCCCGCCACGGCGATGTGGTTGTCCTTGATCAGGATGGCGTCGTGCAGACCGTACCGATGGTTCATGGCACCGCCGACCCGCACTGCGTACTTTTCGAGAATCCGCAGGCCGGGTGTGGTCTTACGGGTCTCCACGAGCCGGGCGTGGTAGTACTTAATGGCATCAGCCAGGCGCCGTGTGACGCTGGCGATGCCGCTCATGCGCTGCAGGAAGTTCAGGGCGACCCGTTCAGCCGTAAGTACGCTGCGGGCGCTGCCGGTAATGCGGGCCACTTCCATGCCCGGCGTCACCTTCGCTCCCTCGGCGACAAGCACTTCATAGGTCAGGCTCGGATCCATCACCCGGAATACCATCTGCGCCACGGACTGGCCGCAAAGAATGCCCTCTTCCTTGGCGATGATCACGGCGGTGCAGAGCTTGTCCGCCGGAACGGTCGCCTCGGTGGTAATGTCGCCCGGGCCGATATCCTCCAAAAGCGCCCGCCGGACGATATCCTCCACCGCGATCGGGTTCAGCGTCATCGGTCAGACCTCCTCTGTACAACGTGCCGTTTCCAGTTCTCGTCATCGCGCTGCGGATAGTCGCTGCGGAAGTGGCCACCCCGGCTCTCTTCACGGGCGAGGGCTGCCCGCGCCACCAGGACGGCGACGGTGGCCAGGTTGGCCACCTGGAACCCCTTTTTGGTCTGCAGGGCGCCGCCCAGGGATTCCGCAATCGCATCCAACCGGGAGATGGCTTCCGACAGCCCCGCGGCGTTGCGGGTGATGCCCACCTTGTCCCACATGAGCTGCTGAATCTCAGCCCAGAGCGTGTTTACGGGGCGGTCCGGGATGGCAGGGGCCATCCGCCAGCCAAAGTTGGGCGCCGTCAGGGGCGGGAGCCCGCCCTGAATCAGCGCATTGGCGATGCGTCGCCCGAAGACCAGGCCTTCCAGCAGGCTGTTGGACGCCAGACGGTTCGCGCCGTGAATGCCGGTGCAGGCTACCTCGCCGCAGGCAAAGAGGCCGGGAATGTTGGTCCGCCCGTCGGCGTCGGTCTTGATGCCGCCCATCATATAATGGGCAGCCGGCGCCACCGGAATCAGGTCTGTCTTCAGGTCGATTTCCCGCTTCAGGCAGGCCGAGTAGATGCTGGGAAAGCGCTGTTCAACATTTGGAATCGCCCGCGCATCCTCGTAGACGCACGGATGCTTGGTCTGGCGCATTTGATCTACGATGGCCCGGGCCACGATATCCCGCGGCGCCAGCTCGGCCCGGGGGTGGTACTTCATCATGAAACGTTCGCCGTGCTTGTTAAGCAGCAGGGCGCCTTCGCCGCGCACCGCCTCGGAGATGAGGAACTTGGGGCTGCCCTCGCCATAGAGCGCCGTGGGATGGAACTGAACAAATTCGATATCCTCCAGCTCCGCCCCCGCCCGGTAGGCGATCGCGATACCGTCGCCGGTGGCAATTTCGGGGTTTGTACTGTTGATGTAAAGCTGGCCGGCACCGCCCGTGGCAAGAATCGTAGCACGCGCCAGATAGGCGGTCATGCGGTCCTTATCATCGAGGGCCAGAACGCCAATGCAGCGGCCTTCATGGGTAAGTACGTCGACGATATAGCGGTTCTCATAAACGGTGATACCCTCGTCATACGCCTTCTGCTGCAACGCCCGCCGGATTTCGTCGCCGGTGGCATCGCCCCGGGCGTGCAGGATGCGCCGCTCCGAATGGGCGCCTTCCCGGGTCAGCTCATACTCGCCTTCCTCGTTCTTGTCAAACTGGGTGCCAAACTCGATAAGCTCACGCACGCAGTCGGGGCCTTCCTCGACAAGCACTTGGACAGCATCTTCATCGCATAGGCCGGCGCCCGCCTCCAGGGTATCCATCAGATGGAGCCGCGGCGAGTCCTCTGTGCCAATGGCAGCAGCAATGCCGCCCTGCGCATACTCGGTGTTGGACTCTTCCAGTTTCCGCTTGGTCAGCACGATTACCCGGCCAACCTCGCGCACCTTGAGGGCGGTGTAAAGCCCCGCGATTCCGGTGCCAACCACGAGAACGTCGCAGGAGACCTGCGGCAGCCGTGACAGGTCAAAGTTGGCGAGATACCGCTTTAACATGATAGTCCTCCCAACCGTCGCATACGGTCTATTTTACCCGTCGACTCGTTCCTGGAAAAGCCCGGCGTGCAGGAAGACCGCGATTCCCTGGCCGGGCAGCGCGGCCAATGCCTCATGATAGGGCAGATGAGGAGCGATCTCCAGCAGCGGTACAAGCACGAAGGCCCTCTCCGCCATGCGCGGGTGGGGGACCTGTAGATCCGGTGCGGTTACCCGTTCCTGGTCAAACACCAATAGGTCAATATCAACCGTGCGGGGGCCCCAGCGCTCCAGCCTTACCCGCCCCAGCGATTGTTCTACGCTGAGGATGTGGCGCAGGAGTTCGTGGGGCGTCAACGAGGTTTCGACTGCCACCGACATGTTCAGAAAGGCCGGTTGGTCCGTTTTGCCCCAGGGCGCCGTTTCATAGACGGAACTGACGGCGCTGACCCGTGTGTGCGGCGCCGCCAGCCGGCGCACCGCCTCCGTAAGATACCCAAGCCGATCGCCGAGGTTGGAACCAAGGGACAGGTACGCTGTAGCCATAGCTACTCCCTCCGCCGGCGGATCTCGACCATCACGCCGCCAAAGGCGCCGGGAATCGGAGCCTTTGGTTTGTGAACTCGCACAACCACCTCGGAGATGGGGAACCCCTGCAAGAGTTCGGCCGCCGTCTTCTCGGCGAGGGCCTCAATCAGCTTGAAAGGGCGCCCCTCGACGATCTCCTTGACTGTACTGTACACCTGGCCGTAGTCGACCGTCCGCTGCAAGTCGTCGGTGCGGCCGGCCTCGCGCAAGTCGGCGTGCAGTTCCACATCCACCACGAACACCTGGCCAAGGCGGGTCTCTTCGGGGTAGACGCCGTGGTAGCCATAAAACTGCATCCCTGTAAGCACAATCCGGTCGCCCATGGCTCCCCCTCCTCCGCGGCCGCTTAGTCGCCGGTGAAGCCGCCCCTGCCGGGCCGGACGATGGCGTCGGTCATCATCGCCACTCGCTTCATGTACTTGACGTCGTGCACCCGGACGATTTCCGCGCCGTGGGCGATGCCGATGGCCACGGTGGCCGCCGTTCCTTCGATTCGCTCGCTGGTGGGCAGCCCGCCCAGGACCTTGCCGATGGTCGATTTCCGGCTGGTGCCCAGCAGAATCGGGCGGCCCAACACCCGCAGTTCGGCCATGTCCCGCATGACGTCAAGGTTCTGGATCGCTGTCTTGCCGAAGCCAATGCCGGGATCGATGATCAGCAGTTCCGGGGGCAGTCCTGCCGCCACGGCCGTGCGGATCGAGCGGCGAAGGGACCGGATAATGTCGTGGATCAGATCGGCGTACTCGGTATGCTCCTGGTTGTGCATGAGTACCGAGGGCGTCTGGTGCCTGGCGGCTACCTTTGCGATCTCCGGGTCCTTGAGAAAGCCCCACACGTCGTTGATCATGTTGGCGCCCGCCTCGATGGCGGCCTCAGCGACCCGGGACTTGTAGGTGTCGATGGAGATGATGGCGTGCGGCGCCTTCGCCCGGATGCCGCGAATGACAGGCAGCACACGGCGGAGTTCTTCATCGGCGCCCACGGGCGTATGGCCGGGCCTCGTCGATTCGCCGCCGACATCGATAATGTCGGCACCATCATGAAGCATTTCGAGGGCGTGTGCAATCGCCTGTCCGGCGTCCACCCATTCGCCGCCGTCCGAGAACGAGTCGGGCGTGACGTTGAGGATGCCCATGATGGCCGTCCGGCGGCCCAGGATGAGCGTCTCGTGACCACAGGGAATGGTCCACGTTTTCGTCGTCTGCTGATGCAAGGTCTACCCACCTCAGTTGAGAACTGCCACGGAGATTAGTATAACGCAAATAAGACCGGGGCGATATTTCGCCCCGGCTTTGATTGGGACCTTCTTTCCTAGCTGAAGGAGCCAACGATGACCAGTCCGATTGCCACGAAAATCCCGAAGCAGGCGATGCCAACTGCCTTGGAGCCCTTGGCGATGGCGCCGTTCAAGCTCCACCGGGGCGTCAGCCACTCCCAGAGGTAGTAGCCCAGATAGTTGAGCAGAATGCCGAGAATAGCGTAAGCGACGGCCTGGACCCAACCGACGTTGTTACGGAAGGCATCGCTCAGCACAATGCCGGTGGAGATCAGGAAGCCTGCGGCCATCCAGCCGACGGCCTCGTTGCTCTTTTCGATCTCCTGGAAGAGCTTGAACGGAACGAGCCAGTCGAAGACCAGCAGACCCACGAACATGAGGGCCAGCCCCGTCAGGGCGAAGATAGCCGTTATTCCGAAGCCTTCCCAAGGCAGCATGGTGGCGCCCCCTTAGTCCCCGAGGACCTGAATTTCGCGCTGCAAATCGGTGTTGATCCAGATGCCGACGACGCCGCCGCTGGGATCGTCAACCTTGACGTAGATCCACTTGCCGGCGACGCGCTCCACCACGCCGGCGAAGCCGTTGTCGGGGCCCTGCATATCTCGCATGATCCAGATCTTCTTGCCCTGAAGCTCAAACATGGCTGTTATTGCCTCCTTCTCGTGGTTCGGGCGGCGATGACCGCCAGCAGGATCCAAAGGCCGATGCCACCGAGGATAACCACGGGCCACCAGTTGAGGGCCCATCCGGTGCTGTAGTAGACGGGGCGGTGCCACACGCGCCAGTACCATGGCCGGCCCCAGTACCAGTCGTGGTAGTACCACGGGTCGTAGGTGGGGCTGGGTGCATAGATAACGACGGGCGGACGGGTCGGGTAGGTGGTTTTGCCGAGGTCGTAGCTGGGCGGCGGAGTCGTCGCGGTTGAGGATTTCGGCGTCGTGGTGGGCCGCTGGCTGGAGAATGAGCGGTCCTGGGTGGAGTAGCTCCGGTCGCTGCCCGAGTAGCTCGGCGACGACGGCGAGGAGTAGCTCCTCGGCGCCGAAGGCGTGGTGGACGGCGCCGGCGAGCTGTAGGATTTGGGCGGGGTGGACGGAGCGGTGGACTTGGGGGTCGAATACGATCGGCTGGGAGCAGTTGGGGTCTTTGGTTTTGGCGTGGAGAACGACCGGCTCCCTGAGGACGTACTTGGCCGCGGGCTGGAGAAGGACCGGCTGCCGCCCTTGGCGGCCAGGGCCGGAGTAATGAAGATCCCCAGCACGAAGACGACAGTCACTACAAGGGCCAGCACCCGCCGGACCCAGGCCCAAGGGCGCATGGTACCACTTCCCTCGGCGATTGAATTACCCGGCAGAAATTCAGCCAACAGAAGCATTATTCCTGCCCGGTTATTGCTTTCGGAGAGAAAGACGCGGAGCGGGGGGCGAAAGGTTCGCGGTGTAAGAAAGGATATGCGAGTTGGTCGGGGCGGGGCTGTTCATGGTCTTTGTGGCTCAATTCCTGGCGGTGACCGTCACGCATGTCACTGTGGGGGGCTTTGATGAAGGTTCCGCGGCGTCGAACACCGCAGTCGGGGCGGTGCGTGGTACGATCTGGTCGGTTTCTCATTTTTCGTGAATATTCCGGATAATCATGTGCCATAAGGCAAAATCGGTGCAAAGCCTTCGAACGCAGACGATTCGGGGTGTGAACGGGTGATTTGACGACATTCGCCTCGGTTCCAGGCCTGCCATGTACCATTTTGAGGCGGTTTTCCCTTCGGGATGGTGCCTCTGAGCCTCGAATCGTCATCATTCAAAAGCCCGGACGCCCTGCGGGCTTTTCATTCATGACGATTCGCCGGTTTGAGTGCGTCTTCCGACCGCTCCTTCAAGGAAACAGATTAGCGAAATGCGGAGGAGACGGTTTGTCTCCTCCGCATGTTAGGTTCCCGTTTTGGTTTGGGGTTCAGGCGCCGGGAGGATATCTTCCTGGTAGATCGTAACCCGGTTGCGGCCGCTGCGCTTGGAGTGGTAGAGCGCTGCGTCCGCTCGCTTGATTAGGTCGAGCATGTTGACACCTTTTTCCCACTGTGCGACGCCAACGGAGATGGTGACTCTGAATTCGGCGTCTTCTTCGGGGTCTTTGATGACTTGCTGGGAGACTTTGAGGCGGAGGCGTTCTGCGAATTCCTGGGCGCCGGCGACGCCGGTGTGGGTGAGGATGATGGCGATCTCTTCGCCGCCGTAGCGTGCAACGACGTCGGTGTTGCGCGCAGTTTCGGTGACCCAGCGGGCGAGGTGCTTGAGAGTCAGGTCGCCGGTGGCGTGGCCGTATGTATCGTTGACTCGCTTGAAGAAGTCGATGTCGCACATGACAAGGGAGGTTTGCTGCGCGTAGCGGGCGGACTTGGCCACTTCTTGTTCGAGGCGCTGCTTAAAGAATTTGTGGTTGTAGATGCCCATCAGGCCGTCGGTGACCGCGGTTTTTTCGAAGGTAGTTGAGAACTTGTAGGCGACCAGGCCGGAAAGCAAAACAAAAACCAGCATTACAATCAGGATTGTCAGCGAGACGGATTCGAGGAGGTTTGATGTTGGTTCACCATCGATGAATACGACTACGAAGCCCTGCCTTACTCCCTCACTCTCAGTGTAGGCCCATCCGGCCATGGCGGGTCCGGTGGATTGGTTGACCGCGTGATGCCCTGGGTTGTTCCTAATGTACTCGTAGAGTTTCCCTGGCTCTAGGCGCTGTACAGTACCAGCTGGAGAATACTCCTCCGAACCGTCAGCCGGCACATTAAGCATATAGTGCACTTCTCGATCACCGAGAAATTGAAGAACTTCTACACGATCGAGGAACCCTGACTGCACCAGGCGTGTCACCGAGTTGTAGAACTCGCTTTCCTGAAGACCAGTTGGGCGAAGCGGTGCTTCGGCGGCTAGTAGTTCTACCAGTGCATGTGCCTCTGCCTCCGCGCGTTCGCCAACCACTTTGTCCAACATGTCCGTAATGCCGCGTATCGTAAACCGACCGAACAAGTATGACGACACGGCGACGGCGGTGACCACTAATATGGTCAACTTAATCCGTAGTGGCAGTTTGCTCCACATTAGTATCCACCCCACGCTCAACCTTTTCACGTTAAATTTCATTCGACTAATTCGTTGGGATTTCCTTCAATTAGTCCCGAACTCTTAGGACATTTGGTCCGTAATAAACAATGAAGCCAGTCGTTTCCAACACCAGAATTGGGGGGACTTACGTATGATCGTCAAGAGGCGGGTAAGGCGGAGAATCATAGCTGCTGCCCTGGTCCTTTCAGCCGTTTTCATCGCCATTGTTGCTGGAAGTCAAGCGGATGACCGTCAGTTAAGGAGTCGTAGCTACGCGCCTTGTAAACCTATGTGCAGGTTCTTGCGCTCACTTGGGTTCTAAACGGCAAAACGGCGCCCCCCGCGTTAGGGGGCGCCGTTCTTCTGTCATGCACTAGAACAACCCAACGATCGTACCAGCCTCATCAATATCAATCTTCTCCGCGGCCGGCACTTCCGGCAGGCCGGGCATCGTCATGATCTCGCCGGTAATCGCGACCACGAACCCGGCGCCGGCCGAAGGCCGGACCTCCCGGACGGTCAGGCGCCAGCCCGTGGGGGCGCCCAGCACCTTCGGATCATCCGAGAAGGAGTACTGCGTCTTCGCGACGCACACCGGCGCGTTCGCAAAGCCCTCCTTCTGCAGCTTACGCATCATGCGCTCGGCTTCCTTGCTGAAGTCCACGCCGTCAGCGCCGTAGACCCGCTTGGCAATCTTCTCGATCTTGACCTTGAGGGGATCGCTGTCTTCATAGACGAAGCTGAACTTGTTCGGCTGCTCACACAGCGCGACCACATGCTTCGTCAGCTCAATCGCACCCTCGCCGCCATAGGCGAAATGCTCGGCCAGGATGGCCTTGGCACCAGCCTCCTCGGCCAACTGGTCGATCAACTCGATCTCCGCCGGAGTGTCAGCGGGGAACCGGTTGATGGCCACCACGCAAGGCAGCCCGTACACCTGGGTGATATTGCGGATATGCTTCTGCATATTCACCGCGCCGGCCCGCAGAGCGTCCAGGTTCTCCTGGGTCAGGGCGTCCTTTGCCACGCCGCCGTGCATCTTCAGCGACCGAATCGTGGCGACCAGCACCACCGCCGACGGCTTCAGCCCGGCCAGGCGGCACTTGATGTCAATGAACTTCTCAGCGCCCAGGTCGGCGCCGAAGCCGGCCTCGGTAATTACATAGTCAGCCAGTTTCAAAGCATACCGGGTGGCTGCGACCGTGTTGCATCCGTGAGCAATATTCGCGAACGGACCGCCGTGAATCAGGGCAGGCGTGTGTTCCAGCGTCTGCACCAGATTCGGCTTGATAGCGTCCTTCAGGACCACAGCCATGGCGCCCTGGGCGTTGAGCTGATGTGCCCGGACGGCGGCGCCTTCATAAGTATAGCCGACAATAATCTCACCGCAGCGGCGCTTCAGATCCATCAGATCCTTGGACAGGCAGAGGGTCGCCATGATCTCAGAGGCGGGGGTGATCATGAACTCCTCTTGCCGCGGCACGCCGTTGGTCTTGCCGCCCATGCCGATCAGGATATCCCGGAGGGCCCGGTCGTTCATGTCCATGACCCGCTTGAACGTGATCTGGCGGGGATCGAGGTTCAGCTTGTTGCCTTGCTGCAGGTGGTTGTCGATCATGGCAGAGAGCAGGTTGTTCGCAGACGTGACGGCGTGGAAGTCGCCTGTAAAGTGAAGGTTAATATCTTCCATGGGCACTACCTGTGCGTAGCCGCCGCCCGCAGCGCCGCCCTTCACACCGAAGGCCGGGCCCAGCGAAGGCTCCCGCAAGGCGATAATCGCCTTCTTGTTGATATGCTTCATGGCCTGACCGATGCCAACCGTGGTCGTCGTCTTGCCCTCACCGGCGGGAGTCGGGCTGATGGCGGTGACCAGAATCAGCTTGCCGTCCGGGCGGTCCTTGACCCTGTCCCAGACATGTGCAGCAATCTTCGCCTTGTGCTTACCGTAGAGTTCGATGTCGTCCGGCTCAAGCCCGAGTTGCTTCGCCACTTCGGTAATAGGGGCCATCTGTGCTGACTGGGCGATTTCGATATCGGTCTTCACGTACAGTACCTCCTACGCCATGTGAACTGTCCTTAATTTTCCCATACACGTACTAATTCTCGAAAGGGCTACTTCGTCTTCAAAAAGCGCTGTACCGGGTCAGGAGTGAGTGAATACATCGCGTCAGCAACGTCCTTCTGTTCCGCCCGCAGCCGGCTAACGTCAGCCAGAACCGCTTCCTTGAAAGACTCATCCTTCAAGCTGCCGAGGTTGATCGCCACATTCCACAGGGCGCCTTCAAACCCGGCGTTAGCCGTGAGGAACCCGACATAGGCGTCGCTCAGGGCGTTGAGGTTGCCGCGCCCGGCAGCCGCCAGGGCGCCCCGCATCACGATGATGGCGTGCTTCATCGTCTCGAGGGGCGACAGGGTCGCTTCCCGGTACCCGGCCTGAATCGCCTTCTGGCGGGCAGCTTTCTCCTCGTCCGTCCCCTTGGGCAGGGCGAAGGCGGCCATGACCTTGTCAAAGGCTTCGCCGTCGGCATCGGCGCAGCGCAAGAGCGCCACGGTCTCATGGTTGCCCGTCTCCTGCAGGGCGACCATTTCATCGTTTACGGCCGCGTACTTCTCGCGGCCCGCGGTCAGGCCGGCGACCATAGCGACCAGCGAGGCGCCCATGGCCCCGGAAACGGCCGCGGCAGCGCCGCCCCCTGGTGTAGGCGTTCCCGCCGCAAGCTGGGAGCAGAAATCGACAATCTTCTGTTGAGCTGTAGACATTGCAGTAGTCCCTCCAGACTCGGATAGCGGCGGCCTAGCGGCCGCCGCGATACAACCGCCCTTCCTCCACCAAGAGCCGGCCGCGCTTAATCACCGTTGACACGCATCCCTGCCCCATCTTGTAAGGAATGTGGCGGTGGCTGGGCGCATCCAGGATCAGGGCGTCGGCCTGCTTGCCGGGTTCCAGGCTCCCAACTTTGGTCTCCATGCCGATGGCGAGGGCCGCGTTGATAGTGGCAGCGGCAAGCGCCTCGCTCGGGTCCAGTTTCATGTGCATGCACGCCAGGGTGATGATGAAGGGAATCGAGTAGGCCGGACACGACCCGGGGTTGAAATCCGAGGCGATGGCCACGTAACAGCCCACATCAATCATCTTCCGGGCATTGGCGTAGGGCACGTTCATCAGGCAGAAGGCGGTGCCGGGCAGGCAGACCGCCACCACCCCGGCCTTCGCCATCGCCGCCAGGTTCGCATCGTTGGCGAACAGCAGGTGGTCGGCGCTCACCGCGCCCATCTCGGCGGCCAGGGCGGCGCCGCCCAGGTCCGACAGCTCGTCGGCGTGCACCTTGAGGCGCATGCCCAGCTGCTTTGCACGCTGCAGAATGCGGCGCGACTCGTCGACGGTGAAGACGCCCTTCTCCGTGAAAATGTCACAGAACGCCGCCAGGCCGGGATCTGCAGCCACCATGGGCAGCATCTCCTCGCAAATGAGGCGGATGTACCCTTCCCGGTCCTGCTTGTACTCGGGCGCCAGCTCGTGGGCGCCCATGAACGTCGGCACGATATCCAGCGGATGGCGGACCGCCATACCCCGGATTGCCTGCAGCATCTTCAGCTCGTCCGGGGTGGTCAGCCCATAGCCGGACTTGACTTCCACCGTGGTGGTCCCCGTAAGGGCCAGGGCATCGAGCCGCTTCATGCCCAGATCGAGCAGCGCCGGCCCGGTCGCCTGCCGCGTCGCTCGGACCGTCGACATAATGCCGCCGCCCCGGGCGGCGATTTCCGTGTAGGTCGCCCCCTGCAGGCGCATGGCGAACTCGTCGGCCCGGTCGCCGGCAAAGCACAGGTGGGTGTGGGGATCAACAAAACCGGGAACGACCGCCCGCCCCCGGGCGTCGACGACGCGGGTCGTCGGCCCGGTCTGCACCCGGGCCAGGACTTCTTCGGTGGTGCCCACGTCGTAGATGATGCCCTGATAGGCCGCCAGGGCGCCGTTCTGGATGACCCCGGCTTCCCTCATCCGGGCGCCCTTGCGCGGACCCCCGGCCATGGTGACGAGCTCACCGGCGTTAATGATCAGCAGGTCGGCCTCCGGAGCCAACTCCTCGGGCGGCCTTAGCTCCGGCAGCCACTGTGCCTGGGGACGAACTTCCACGTACTATCCCCCCATGAGGCGCTTTTCGAGGACCTGTTCGCTCTTGAACCCTTCCAGCCGCAGATAGTGCCGTGCAACGCCCACTAAGGCGTCCATGGGCACCAGGCCGACGATTTCCGAACCCACGATCGGCACGCCATACCGCTCCGCTTCGACCCGAATCAGCTCGAAGGCCCGGTGCAGGGGCGTATCCTTATAGTTGACCATGTTCATGGTGACCTGAACCCGGTTGGGATCGGCCAGCGTGATGCCCAGGGCCTTGCAGCCTACCAGGCCGCCGCTGGAGCCCCGGATCGCCTTGGCGATCTTCTTGGCGATCTCCACGTCGGCGGTGCCCAGGTTGACGTTGAAGGCCACGAGGGGCATCCGGGCGCCGACGGCCACGCAGCCCGCCGTCGGGTGGATGGCGTTGGGGCCGAAATCCGGCACCCGGTTCGGGTCGGTGCCGATCCGCTCCCGCAGCCCCTCGAATTCGCCCCGGCGTACGTCAGCCAGGTTCTTGCGGTCGGGACGGGAGGCGGCCTCCTCGTACAGGAAAACCGGAATGCCCAGCGTGGAGCCAATCTCCTGGCCCACTTCCTTGGCGAGGGCGACGCAGTCCTTCATATCGCAGCCGGAAATCGGCACGAACGGGATGACGTCAACGGCGCCCATACGCGGATGGTTGCCCTTGTGCTGCGTGAGGTCGATCAGCTTGCCGGCGACTTCGGCGCCCCGTACGGCGGCCCGCTTGACCGCATCGGGATTGCCCACGTAGGTGACGACCACCCGGTTGTGGTCGGCGTCGGGAGCGACCGAGAGCACGGTGACGCCGCAAGCGCGGACGGCCTCGATGATGGCTTCAATCACCTCGGGGCGCCGGCCTTCGCTGAAGTTCGGAATGCATTCTACTACGGCGTTGCGATCCATGAGATGGCTTAACCCCCTACTAGAACTGATACCAGTCTACAACGAAGCTTACGTCATACTCGTGCGGATCATCAAGACCGCGATATTGCTCTTTAGCCCAGGCTTCCGTGCGCCGTATGGCCTCCGCGAGAATTGCATCGGGGATGTGCCAGGTGGAGGACATCGCCTTTTCCCGCAGGGGCTCCAGCACCTGACGGGGCGTCTGCGTCTCCTGCCAGACGGCGCCGATGTGCCGGCTCGCCTGGGCGCCCCACCGGGCCAGCAGTTCCCGGGCCTGCTGCTGTTCCCAGTTGCGCGGCTTGCCGGCGCCCAGTTCCGCCACGATTTCGTGGAACTTCGGGCGGATGAGCGCCAGCGGGGAGAGCTCGTCGTGCCTGGTATGGCCCCAAATGAGGGCACCGTGCGGCTTCAGCACCCGACGCACCTGCTCCAGCGCCTTGAGGGAATCAACTAGATGCAGCACGTGTACCGCGATGACGGCGTCCTGGCTCTGCTCCGCCAGGGGCAGCGGCTGGGTGATATCGGCAATGTGGATCTGCGCCCGGCGCAGACCCGCTGGGCCCAGCTTCGCCATCAGTCGGGAGACCATCGCCTCAGAGATATCTATGCCCCAATAGCGTACGCCGCGCTCGATAAATGGCATTGCAATGCGGCCCGTGCCCACCCCCAGCTCGGTTACGGCTGGGTCGTTCGGCAGGCGCGACAGAATCCAGGTGCAAATCCTGTTCGCTACCCCCGGCGGAAACCCCCGGGTGGCGTCGTACTGGGCAGCGACGCGGTCGAAGTTGTAGCTCGTCATTCCATCATGGGGATGCGCACGCCCCGCTCCTTTGCTACCTGTACGGCTTTCTCGTACCCGGCGTCCACATGGCGGACGACGCCCATGCCGGGGTCCGTGGTCAGCACCCGCTCCAGGCGGGTCCGGGCATCGTCGGTGCCGTCGGCCACCACGACCATGCCGGCGTGCTGGCTATAGCCAATGCCCACCCCACCGCCGTGGTGGATGGAGACCCAGGTGGCACCTGCCGCGGTGTTTACCAGGGCGTTAAGCAGCGGCCAGTCGGCGATGGCGTCGGAGCCGTCCTGCATGCCTTCGGTCTCCCGGTTCGGGCTCGCGACGGAGCCGGCATCCAAATGGTCCCGCCCGATGACGATGGGCGCCTTCAGTTCGCCGCTTTTCACCATCTCGTTGAACTTGAGGCCGGCCCGGACGCGCTCGCCGTAGCCCAACCAGCAAATGCGGGAGGGCAGGCCCTGGAAGTGGATTCTTTTCCCCGCCATGTTCAGCCAGCGATGCAGGGCCTGGTCCGCCGGGAAAAGCTCTGCGATCGCCCGGTCGGTCCTGTAGATGTCCTCAGGGTCGCCGGAGAGGGCAGCCCAGCGGAAGGGGCCCTTGCCTTCGCAGAAGAGCGGCCGGATGAACGCCGGCACGAAGCCCGGGAAGGCGAAAGCCTCTTTGAGGCCCTCGTTGTAGGCCACCTGGCGGATGTTGTTGCCGTAGTCGAAGGTGACGGCGCCGGCCTTCTGTAGGTCGAGCATGGCCTGCACGTGCGTAACCATGCTGGCCTTCGCCCGCGCGATGTACTCCTGCGGGTTCGTCTTGCGCAGTGCGAGCGCGGCTTCATAGGTCAGGCCGGCGGGCACATAGCCATTCAGAGGATCGTGGGCGCTGGTCTGATCAGTCACCGCATCCGGGATGATACCCCGTCTGACGAATTCTGGGAAGATCTCCGCAGCGTTGCCCAACAGGCCAATAGAGAGCGGATCGCCCTTGGCCTGCGCTGTGCGGGCCATGTCAAGCGCTTCGTCCAGGGTCCGGGCGAGCTTGTCGACGTACCGGTGATCGAGTCGCCGCTGAATGCGGGACTCATCCACTTCCACGACAATGGCCACGCCTTCGTTCATCGTGACTGCGAGCGGCTGGGCGCCGCCCATCCCGCCGAGGCCGGCGGTCAGCACCAGGCGGCCCTTCAGCGTGCCGCCGAACTTCTGGCGTGCCGCTTCCGCAAAGGTCTCGTAGGTGCCCTGGAGGATGCCCTGGGTGCCAATGTAGATCCAGGAGCCGGCCGTCATCTGGCCGTACATGATCAGGCCTTTTTTCTCCAGCTCCCAGAAATGCTCCCAGTTTGCCCAGTGGCCCACCAGGTTGGAGTTGGCGATCAGCACCCGCGGCGACAGCGGATGAGTCTTGAAGACGGCAACCGGTTTGCCGGATTGGACGAGCAGGGTTTCATCGTTCTCGAGGCTCCGGAGCGCCTTTACAATGGCGTCGAACGCCTCCCAGTTGCGGGCAGCCTTCCCGCTGCCGCCGTACACGACCAGATCGTCGGGCCGTTCTGCCACTTCCGGGTCCAGGTTGTTCATCAACATACGCAGGGCCGCTTCCTGCTGCCAGCCCTTGCAGGAAAGCTCGGTGCCCCGTGGAGCACGAATTGTCCGCGACATAGCCATACCTCCCCTGATAACCATCGCGCTATGCCAGCGGCCCGGTGGCCGCCTCTACTGCCTTGATCAGTTCCCCGCTGCGAATGAGATCGGCGCAGGCTTCGATATCCGGGTAGAGGATCCGATCCTCGTTGAGCGGTGCCACCCGCCGCCGGATGGCCTGGTAGGCCGCAGCGGTGCCCTTGCCCAGCCCTTCGGGGCCGACGAACTCGCAGGCCTGCGCGGCGCACATTAGCTCGATGGCGAGCACGCGCACCACGTTGGCCATGATCTTGCGGGCCTTGCGGGCCCCAGTGGTGCCCATGGAGACGTGGTCTTCCTGGTTGGCGCTGGAGGGAATGGAATCCACGCTGGCCGGATGGGCCAGCACCTTGTTTTCGCTGACCAGGGAGGCCGCCGTATACTGCGGGATCATAAAGCCGGAGTTGAGGCCCCCGTACCGGGTCAGGAACGCCGGGAGGCCGGAGAGGGCCGGGTTGACCAGCCGCTCAATCCGCCGCTCGCTAATGTTGGCCAGTTCCGACAGGGCGATGCCCATGTAGTCCATGGCCAGGGCCATGGGCTGCCCGTGGAAGTTGCCGCCGGAGATGACGTCGCCATCGTCCGGGAAGAGCAGGGGGTTATCCGTCACGGCGTTGATTTCGGCACCGACCACATCGGCCACATGCGTCAGGGCCTGACGGCTCGCGCCGTGCACCTGGGGAATGCAGCGGATGGTGTAGGCGTCCTGGGTCCGGACTTCGCCTGGGGCAGTGGTCAGCCGGCTCTCAGCCACCAGCCGCCGCAAGTTGTCGGCGGCGACCGCCTGGCCGGGCTGGCCGCGCAGGGCCTGAATGCGGGCATCCCATGCAGCAGGGATGGCGCCCAGGGCTTCGCCGGTCAGGGCGCCGGAAATGTCGGCCACTTTCAGCAAATCGAGGGCCGCTTCCGTCGTGAGCGCCCCGATGCCGGTCATGCATTGCGTGCCGTTGATCAGGGCCAGCCCTTCCTTGCTGGAGAGCTGGATCGGTTTGAGCCCGGCGCGGTCGAGAGCCGCCTTCGCAGGGAGCCGTTCCCCGCGATAGTAGGCTTCCCCCATCCCCAGCAGGGGCAGACACATATGCGCAAGAGGAGCGAGGTCGCCGCTGGCGCCCAGGGAGCCCTGCTCGGGCACCACCGGATGAACCCCGGCATTGAGCATGCCCACCAGCAGGTCAAGCGTCTCTTCGCGAATGCCGGAATAACCGCGCGCCAGAGCGTGCGCCCGCAGGAGCATCATGGCCCGCACGATCTCTTCGTCCAGCGGATCGCCCACGCCACAGGCATGGCTCATGATCAGATTACGCTGGAGCGTTTCAGTTTCATCCGGGGAGATGAATACGTCGCTGAACTTGCCGAATCCTGTCGTAATTCCATAAACGGGACGCCTCGCTGCCACCAGGTCATCGACCATCGCCCGAGCGCGCACCACGGCCTGGCGGGCAGCCTGTCCAAACGAGACCAGTGCCCGGTCCCGGGCGACTGCAACAACATCATCAAGTATCAAGTGGCCGCCAATCTCTACTGCCTGCATGCGCCATTCCCCCTGCGCCATCCGCACCGCCTGCGAATGGTATCTGCCCCCATTATATTGAGCCCCGGGCGGGGGCCGCAAACGACTACTCTGAAGCTTTACCAGAGTGAAAGGGCCAAGGGAGTCATCTCAGAAACCCGCGAAATTGTGTCGGTGGCGGCTGTCGGCGGGCGTGTCGCAGAGCCGCTTCAATAGATGACTTGGTGAAGCGCCCGTATCAGAGGAGGCGGCGATAGGAGGTCGCCGCCGACAAGCTTGAGGGGCCGTCTGCGTTCACGGATGAACGTTCAGACGGCCCCGGGCGCTTCACCAAGTCTACCACTTAGTACAGGACAGGCGGCGTGGCGCCTAAAACCACCCCCGCCGCACAACACACCCCGGCAACGTGCCAAACCCAGAGACCGCCTCATTCCAAAGACCCGTGCCAGTGGGCCTGAACCAGGGGTTAGTCCCACGCGAAGGCGAAGTGGCCATTCGCAACGTCTGCCGGAAAACCAGCCCCGAACACAAAAAAAGGTGCCAGCATCCTTTGGGGGAAGGGTGCTGGCTGCGGCAAAGGGGAGGGTTGTTCCTGACCAGTGGGGGGTGGTCAGGAACTTCAACAAAGGAGGGTGAGCGGTGGGAGATATCTTGGGCCGACCGAGCTACGACAAGTGGGGGTTTGACGTAGATCAGTCCGTTAGGGCGTCCGAAAAAGTGCTGCAGTTCTTTTTCAAGAGTAGGGTGCGTTCCCTGGTTCCTACCGGACGGCCCAAGCTATCGCCTGCACCTTGAGGATACAGGAACAGGCGGCTAGACTGATATCCGTCATCGGGACGCAAATAGTCTACCACCGTAACTAGTGCTTTTTGCTGAAACTATAGGCCACGCAACCCGGTCAGAATGGCATTCAGGTCTGAAAAGTCAGCCGCGACAAGATCTGCACCGCACTCTCGCAACTCCTCGCACTGATGGTACCCCGTTGCAACCCCGACGGTGAGGCAGCGGTTCGCCTTGCCACAGGCAATATCATGGGGCGTATCCCCAATGACCACGACCCGGTCATACTCCCTGCCTTGCTCGGCCTGCGCCCGCGCGATGGCCCGGGCGATCACCTCATCGCGGGTCTCGCCTTCATCGCCAAATCCGCCGACAGGGAAAAAGCGATTCAGGTCATGGGGCGCCAGTTTGAGCCGGGCACCCTCTTCCACATTGCCAGTGCCCAGCGCCAGCCTGTAGCCGCCCTCGGCGGCGCACGCCTCCAACAACCCCACTACACCCGGGTGCACAATGCCTGGGTCGTGCGTCAACTGCTCGGCCAGGTGGGTCACAAATTCTCGCTTGAAGGCGCCAAACGTGCCGGGATCCAGCCCGTGCCGCTGACAGATATCGCGATAAATAATCAGGTCGGTCCGGCCAGCCATCGGAATCCCTTCGGCCGCCCCGGCCACGCCGAAAAACTTCTCAAGTGCATGGTTGAAGGCCCGGCGCCCCGCCTTCGTCGAAATCAAGGTGCCGTCCACATCAAAGATCAATAGTGTGCTCCTCATGGCTCGGTTCGGCCCATCTCCTTCCGGAGCCGTTTCTTTACAGCATCCCACTGCAGGTCGGGCGGCCGCTGCGCCCCCAACCCCTCATCCACCAGTTTCAGTTCATCATCCAGCCAGGCATAGGCGGAAAACGGGGAGAAGCCCTCCTCCTCATAGCGCACATCCGTCCAGCGCACCAGATACAGACTGTCGCGCCGTTCGACGGTGACCCGCGGCTTCCGCACCCAATTGGCAAATACGCCAACTACCTGGGCCTTGAGCGATGCCTGCACAATTCGGTCATGCATGTTTTCGGCCCGGACCGGCTCACTCAGGCGCCCCGGCCAGACCCAGACCATCCCCGTCAGGTATTCGCCTTTCTTCTGGGCCACGTAGCGCCAGGCATTCACCGAAAACAGTGTGGGATGAATTGTCAGCCTTTGCTCGCGCCAACCCGGCCCGCACGGCACCGACTCACCGCAGGCCTCGTTCATATCAAAGCGGTTGGCGACCAGCCGCCACGCACGGCGGCGCAGGAAGAACCGCAACAGCACATAGGCGGCAATCAGCAGCCACACAACGGCAAACACCGCCTGCCGCCGGCCGGGCCACGCCCAGTGCACCAGCCATCCGGCTCCAATCAGCCCCAGCACCCATACATCGATAATGGGGATGATGTCCAGCGCGATCCACCGGCGGGAGAACGGCCACAGCCCCTGCGTGCCGTAATCGTTGCCGAAGTCAAAAAGGACATGCGACATGCCGCCCGCCAGGGCCCACCAAAAAAGCGGCCAGAAACCCGAGCCGGGCAGAACGGCGTAGATAGCGCCGGCGATGACCAGCGCCTGCAGCGGCAGGGTAATCAGGCCATGGGTCGGCCCCCGGTGATGCTTGAGATACTGCACCGGCCCCCCCACCGCCCGGATTACATAGTCAAAGTCCGGCGCCTCTGCGGCGACCAGTGCGGCCAGTGCCACCGCCGGCTGCACGTCGGGCGGGGCCAGGGCTACAACGGCGGACCCGATCAGTGCATGCGAAACGTTGTCGATACGCCGACCCCCCCGGGAAAACGGATGCGGCCCGCCTGAAGGGCGGGCCTCAACCCTTACTTGGGCACGATCACGGAAACAGCTGCCCGGGCCGGGTCAAAATGCGCCTGGAGCCGCTGGTTGGCCGCCTCCAGCGTCAGGCCCTGCGCCGTCGGAATCAGATCGAACAGGCCAATTCCCTTGAAGAAGCCGTCAATGTACATGTAGGCGGCCCCGTCAAGGTCGTTCATGATGCTGACCAGCCGTCCGATTGTCTTCTTCTTGGCACGCTCAAAGTCAGCTTCGCTGAGCCCCTTCTGCCGTGCCGCCTCGATGCCCTCCAGCAGCCGCTTCTCCAGCTCGTCGGGATCCCGGGTGGGGCCGGCGAACTGCGAGAAGCCGTAAGTGTGCTCCGGGTTGTACTCGAAGCCGAACCGGTGATCGATCAGGCCCGCTTCATAGAGCCGGGTGTACAGCTCGGTGGAGCGCCCGCAGATGGCGTCGAGAATTACCGCCGTAGTCAGGTCCTGCTTGAGCAGGTCCGAACCCGTCAGCCCGGTCGGATGGTCCTTGAAGCCCATCCGGAAGAGCGGCTGGTTGACGACCAACTTCTGCTCCCGACGCTTCTCGAGCACCTTCGGCGGCTCTTCGGGCAGAATCCGCTTGATCTCGGCCTGCGGCTTGTAGTTCTTCTTGCCGTAGCTGGCTTTCACCATGCTCAGCACCTGGTCCGGGTCGACATCGCCCGCCACGAAGACCACCATATTCGACGGGTGATAGAACGTGCTGTGGCAGAGGTAGAGCGTCTCCTTGGTGATCTTGTGAATCGACTCGACCGTACCGGCAATGTCGATCTTGACGGGGTGATTGACGTACATGGCTTCCAGGAGATTGGCGTTGGAACGCCAGCCCGGGTCGTCCAGGTACATCCGAATCTCCTGTTCGATGATTCCCTGCTCTTTGGCCACGCTCTCATCCGTAAACCAGGGGTTCTGGACGAAGTCCAGCAGCAGGTCGAAACACTCTGCAAAGTTTTGGGTCGTGTTGAAGTGGTACTCCGTGTGAGTGTAGGTCGTGTATGCGTTAGACTCCGCCCCGAACTCCGAGTAGCGGTCGGAGACGTTCCCCCACTCCTTCTCGAACAGCTTGTGCTCAAGGAAGTGGGCAATGCCGTCGGGGACGTGGACTTCCTTGCCGGTGTTGGGATCGACGAACTGGGCGTCGATCGACCCGTAATGCGTGGCTGCCCGCCCGGTGGCCGATTTGTACCCGGGCTTGTGCAGGACGGAGACGGTCAGCCCGTTCGGCAGCTTTTCGGTGAACAGCGTGTCTTTGAGCAGGGGATCGTAGTGCTTCTCCATGGCTACTCTCCCCCTCCCTGCTTGTTCAAAAAGTAAACGGTGTCGATGCTGAACCTTTGTGCAACGGCAGCCACCTGCTGCTTGGTGACGGCCTTGTACGCGGCCACCCGTTCCTCCACGGTCAGATCGCGGCCCGAAAAGACGCGGTCCACCGCCAGGTCGGCCATGGCTCCCGGGTTGTCAGCGGCGCTGAGTACATCGTTGACCAGGGAGGCGACCGTCGTTTCGAACTCATCGTCCTCAATCTTGCCTTCCTGCAGCTCCTTCAGCTGCTGCAGCATGATCTCCTGGCATTTCGTCCGGTTCTCGAACTCAATGCCCGCGTACATATAGCCGGCGCCCTTGAGGGTCTCCACGGCGGAGTAGGCTACGTACGCCAGCGAGTTCTTCTCCCGCACGTTCTGGAAGAGCTTGCTGTGCGGGAAACCACCCAGCACGCCGTTGGCAACCAACATGGGGAAGTACTCGGCATCATCTTTGATGGTGACGCCCGTGCGCATGCCGATGACGAGTACGCCCTGGTTCACGTCGAGCTGATCCTCGACCTCCTGGACGGGGCGCCCCGGCTCGCGCTTGATGTTGGTGGCAGGCATCTTCCGCCCCTGAGGCCCCGCCGCCGGCAGCTCCAGCGTGCGCTGGACGAGCTCCCGGGCAGCTTCACATTCGACATCGCCAATCAGGAAAATGTCGACCGGCGCGGTGCTGAGCACTTGCTGATGATGCTGCCGCAGGCTTTGCGGCGTAATGTTGGGCAGGTCTTCCACCCGCCCCAGGCGGTAGAGTGCGAAGGGCTCGCCCTTGCACATCGCTTCGTTACAGCGGACCATGGCGTAACGGGTCTTGTTGTTGATCAGCCCTTCGATGGTCTGCTTCAGGTTGTCGGCCTCCTGGCGGAAGTAATCCGCCTTGAAGCCATCCCCCTCCAAAGCCGGGCGGGTGATGATGCCCGCCAGCGTTTCGAGTGCGCGCTGCAGTAGCCCGCTCTCGCCCGGTATGTGCTGCTCGCTGGCAACTTCCATGCGGAAGACGATGGAGTGGACTTCGCCGCGCTTGCTCACGTCAATCCCGAACGACGCGCCGTAAAGCTCATCAAGGTGGCGGGACAGTTCCGCCGTTGTCGGGTAGTCAGCCGAGGCCCGTGCCAGCACCATGGGCAGCAGTGCGTTGCTGGTCACCGTCTCCGGCGCCAGCGGCAAGTGGAAGTAGACGTAAATGACCGTCGTCTTGAACTTCCTGGTCGGCTGAATATGCAGGTTGACCCCTTCGGCCAGGCTATACCTGGTGAAGCTCTCGGTCAAACCATGATCGCCTCCTTAAAATCGAACACTTACCGCGAAAGATCCCGGGGATACTGCGTCAGGCTGCGGGCACCCGCCGGCTCCAGAACCATGTCGTCTTCGATTCGCACACCGCCCAAACCGGGAATGTAGATGCCCGGTTCGATGGTAAAGGTGTTGCCCACCTCGAGGGCGCGGTGATTGCTGCCTACGATATAGGGCTCTTCGTGGACTTCCAGGCCGAGGCCGTGGCCCGTCCGGTGCGTGAAACTGGCGCCGTAACCCTTGGCCGCTATGTACTCGCGGGCGATGGCATCGACCTGGGCGCCCGACATGCCTGGCCTTGCTTCTGCCCGGGCTTTCGCCTGGGCCTCCAGGCAGATCTGGTAGATTTCGGCCAGTTTGCCCGTCACCGTGCCCACCGGATACGTTCTGGTGATGTCGCCGGTGTAGCCGCGGTACTGCCACACGAAGTCCACCCACACCAGTTCGCCTTCCTGCAGCACCCGGTCGGTGGTGGCGGCGTGCGGAATCGCTGACCGGGGCCCGGAGGCAACCATGATCTCAAACGGCGGCTGTGCGCCTAGTTTCTGCAATTCCTGCTCGATGTAAGCGGCCACTTGCTGCTCCGTGACGCCCGGCTTAATGAAACGGTGCGCCGCTTCCACGCCGGCGTCCACGATCTCCGCTGCCTTCTGCATACGGGCCAGTTCGTCTTCGTCCTTCACCGTACGCAGGTCGGCCAGAATCACGCCGGCGTCCTCGTATTGCAGCGTCCCGCCGCCGTGACCCATCAGCCGGGGGGCGTCTGCGACGGCTTTGGCCAGCAGTTCTCGCTCCATCACCCGCATGTACCGGTACTCAACACCCAGAACGCCGCCGCCGACTCCGCACTCTGCCAGCGCACGCTTCAGGACGGGCGCCGGCCCTTCTTCCTCACCCCAGGGGTAAACCCGACTGATCCCAGCACCGGTCGTAACGCGTTCCGCCTCAAAGGCCGGACAGAAGGCAAACGGCTGGCCATGGGCCGGGAAGAAGAAGAGCGCCGGGCGCTCGGAAAGGTGCATCTCCAAACCGGTCAGGTAATAGAGATTTGGTCCGGGCATAATCACGACAGCTTCAAGCCCTTGGCCACGCGCTCGTTCGATCATCCGGGCAACACGCGGACTGTTCAAGTTTGAGATCTCCCTTCGCAAGACTAAAGGTTTAACCATGCCAGGCAGCGCTCCACGGAATCGGTCAGCTGCAACTGCCGGGCCTCGGCGGGTGTAACCCACCGGACGCCGGCGGCATCGTCCGCCGCCCGCAGATCACCGCCAAGTACCATCGCTTCGACATATAGAATCACGTAATGCCACCGGACCCGGTTCTGTGCGTCGCGTTCTATGCCGTCTGCATAGCCCAGAAAGCGTGTAACTGTTACCAGAAGACCAGTCTCCTCGGCCACTTCCCGGATCGCAGCGGCTTCCACTGTTTCGCCAAGCTCCACGCCGCCGCCGGGCAGGCCCCAGTATCCCTGAAACGGGGGGCGGCCGCGCTGTACGAGCAGAATCCGCTCACCGGAGCGGACCAGCGCGTGGCACGAGGGAAATGGATGCTCCGGGTACTCCCGCGCCAACGCTTCGACAACTCCTTCCGAGGAACCGCATATATCTATGCGTTCATCAACGTAGAAACAGTTTCCTTCTGGACGCATACCTGAATCATGACCGCCAAAGACTAGTGTGTACCCGTCCCCGCAAAAGATGAAGCCAAGGAGGCGCACGAGGGTGAGACAAGCCCTGAAGGAAGGGCTGGGCCTTGCGGAACAACTGGCTGCTCTGCCTTTCAAGACGGCTCGCGAAGTCTTCAGGGCGACGGCTTTGAGCCACCGTCCTCTAGGCGAAGTCGTCGTGGAATCCATAGGAATCGGGGAGGGCCTGGCGCGGCTCCCGTTTAGGGCCGCCTCCGCTATGCTGGTACAGGCCGCACAATCCGCCACATCCCTGGAGCAGCGTGTGGCCGAACTGGAGCGGCGGGCCGGCATTGAGCCTCCCGCCCCGTCCCAGCCCGTCGAATAGAAAAAACCTCGCCACCCGGTTGGATGGCGAGGTTTTGTTGTTGAGTGCTACATCGCTGGCTGAATCGCCGGGGCACCGTTGCCGCTGCCGGTGGGCTCGGGCCGGGGCGGCAGCAGGTTGGCCAGCAGGTCGGTAAGTTCCTTGCCTTCGAGGGACTCCTTCTCCAGCAAGATCTGAGAGAGCTTGTCGAGGGAATCCTTGTGAGTCTCAAGGATGCCGCGGGCCCGCTCGTAAGCGGTATGAACGAAGCTCCGGACTTCCTCGTCAATCATGCCGGCCACTTCTTCAGAGTAGTTGCGCTGGCGGGCGAAGTCACGTCCGAGGAAGACCTCGTCCTGCTTGGTGCCGAACGTGAGCGGTCCGAGTTTGTCGCTCATGCCCCACTCGGTCACCATCCGGCGGGCCATGCCCGTCGTCCGCTCAATGTCGTCGTAGGCGCCGCTGGTGATTTCACCGAACGTGAGCTCCTCGGCGGCCCGGCCACCCAGGGCCATGGCCATCCGATCGAGCACTTCGCTCTTGGTGATGTTGTAGCGGTCTTCCACCGGAAGGAACATGGTGTAGCCCATGGCCCGGCCCCGCGGAATGATGGAGATCTTGTGGAGAGGATCCATGTAGGCCAGCATATGGCCGACGATGGCATGACCGGCTTCGTGCCAGGCCGTTACCCGGCGTTCCTTGTCGGAGATGACACGGGACTTCTTTTCGGGGCCGCCGGCCATTACGCGGTCGATGGCATCCTCAAGATCTTCGTGGCTGATCTTCTTCTTGCGCCGGCGTGCAGCCAGCAGTGCCGCCTCGTTCATCAGGTTTGCGATGTCGGCGCCGGTGAAGCCCGGCGTCCGCTTAGCCAGCACTTCCAGATCCACATCCCCCTCAAGGGGCTTACCCTTTGAGTGCACTTTGAAGATGGCGATCCGGCCCTTCAGGTCCGGGCGGTCGAGAACGATTTGCCGGTCGAACCGGCCGGGACGGAGCAGGGCGGGGTCGAGCACATCCGGCCGGTTGGTAGCGGCCATGATGATGATGCCTTCGTTGGCACCGAAGCCGTCCATTTCGACGAGCAACTGGTTAAGGGTCTGCTCACGTTCATCGTGGCCGCCGCCGTAACCGGCACCACGCTGACGGCCCACCGCGTCGATTTCGTCGATAAAGACGATGCACGGCGAGTTCTTCTTGGCCTGCTCAAACAGGTCGCGCACACGGCTGGCGCCGACGCCGACGAACATTTCCACGAAGTCGGAACCGGAGATGCTGAAGAACGGGACGCCGGCCTCGCCGGCGACGGCCTTCGCGAGCAGCGTCTTACCGGTACCAGGAGAACCAAACAGCAGTACGCCCTTGGGAATCCGGGCGCCCAGCTCCATATAGCGCTTGGGATGCTTGAGGAAATCCACGATTTCGACAAGCTCTTCTTTCACTTCGTCGATGCCGGCAACGTCGTCAAAGGTCACGCGCTTGCGGTCGTCCGTATGGAGGCGGGCCCGGCTACGGCCAAACTGCATGACGCGGTTCCCTGACCCCTGCGTTTGCTGCATGATGAAGAAGAACGCCAGCAGGACCAGTACAACCGGTACGAGTGTCTGGAACAACAGCGACCAGATGGTCGGTGAGTTGTTCGACTCAAACTCGACCTTGACGCCCTTGGCATCGAGCTTCTCGAGTAACGCATCGTCCGGTCCAGTTTCTTGGACTTGCGAAACGAACTTCGTTTTGTCTTTCAGGGTGCCTTCGGCCTTGGAGCCAATGAACGTGATTGACTCAACCTCGCCGGCGGTGATCCTTTGTTCCATTTCGCTGTACTTGAGAACCGTAGGGCCGGTACTGGCAGTATTCAGCTGCATGGCGATCGCAACAGAGATCACCAGGAGCAGCAGCCAAAAGGTTAGGTTGCGAAATAGTTTGTTCAACTAACAAGAGCCCTCCTTCCGAAAGGGGGAAGCTTTATCGAAACGCAACGCGTACTTGTCACCGTTAAGTCGCCCGGCCCACTCTTGAAGATACTCGTAGAGTGTACCATATTTTATAGGCCCCGACAACCGCGCCGCCATCGCTGACAAGCTCTGGACGACTTTTCAGGATTCCGGGAACAGCGGCTTTACGCTCACACACACCGTCCCCTCTTTGCCTGGCTCATGCGCCAGAAACCGGCGGTCCAGGCGGTGTCCCACAACCCAGATGACTTCGTCGCCCGACACCAGAATCGGGACCCGGTCCCGGAGACGTTTAGGCACTTTGGCGTCTACTAACAGGTCCTGGACTTTTTTGGATCCGGGCATGCCGGTCGGCCAGATCCGGTCCCCCGGCCTGCGGCGGCGAAGTGTAAGCGGGCCGGGAAGTAAGTTCAACTGGAAGGCTGCCTCCAGGGGGCCCCGGGGCACCCCACCGGGGAGCGCAGTCAGCTCCACGCCCAGTTCGGGAACGATGGTGGAACCGGTGACGGCCACAGGCCATTCCATCTCGGGGACGGCCGCATCTTCAGCGGGCAGAAAGCGGCAGGTACCATACTCAACAAGGACCTCGAGTCCGCCGGGCAGATCGACCCGGGTTGTGCCGTCCGTCCGGGCGGCAGCGTCCAGGACCCTGGTAACGGGGCCGAGGCCCAGGTCGTAGTCGGGTCCGGCTGCCAGACGGGCCGCCAGGCGCACCACTCGGCGTCTTACGGCCAGAGGCTCGCACAGCAGCACGCGGCCGCCCAGCGCGATCCCTTCGCCTTTGCCGCGGCAACGTTCGAACGCCTCTGTTGCCAGTGTGTCCAGGAATTCGTCTTCTTCCCGCATGACCGAAGCTAACTGGGCCAGGTTTTCTGCGATCGCCGGATTGTAGGTGGCAGCCAGGTGGGGAAGCAACTCCAGCCTGAGCCGGTTCCGTAAATAGGCCGGTGTCATATTAGACTCGTCAACCCTGGGAAACAGTTCGCGTTCCCGGCAATACTCCTCAATTTCCCGTCGGGCAACGCCGAGCAGCGGCCGGATGTGCGTCAGGGCGCCGTCCCGCCTGATTGCCGGCATACCGGCAAGGCCGCGGGCCCCGGCCCCCCGCAGGAACCGCATCAGCACCGTTTCCGCCTGGTCATCCCGGTTGTGGCCATAGGCGACCCGGCTGGCGCCAATTTCCGCCGCCAGCGTGGCAAGGGCGTTATACCTGGCCTGCCGCGCGTTGGCCTGGAGGGAGCCCCCCTGCTGCTTGAGTTGGCCGCTCGGAAGCGTCACGACCGTGCAGGGGAGACTTAGCTTGTCGGCCAGCGCCTTTACACACGCCGCATCCGCAGCGGAGTTGGCCCCGCGCAGCCCGTGATCCATGTGAAACACGTGCAGCGAAATGCCCAGGTCCGGCGCCAGCGTGCGGAGCACATGCAGGAGGGCGGTGGAATCGGGCCCGCCGGAGACGGCTACGATCACCTTGTCGCCGGGCGAAACCATGCCACAGCGGGCAATAGTGGTGCGGACCTGCTCCAACATAGTACCCCTTCCTTCCGCCGAAATCCCCGGTTGCGCGTCGATTCGTTTCGACAGCGCTCCCGGGGATTCCCTGCGGGACTTCATGGGTCATTAGTCTCTATTTCAGGGCCAGGTAGAAGAAAAACGCGGCCCCGGCCAGCAATAATAGGGAAAGCACAAGGTACGAATAGCGTGGAGCGCCCTTCGCCGGGGTTGGAGCGCCGGTTCGCAGCGTACTCCCGAGCACCGCCCGGGAGATGAGCTGATGCTGCCACTCTGCCTGCCGCGGGCCGCCCGGCCCCTTAGCTACCACCGTGGTGATGCAGACCTGGTCGTCGGACGTGTGACGCACAGGCTCTCCTCCTTAAGGCTCGTTCCGGTCAGCGGGGCGGGACTGGGCGCGGGGCGCCCGCCGCACGGGAGCCCACTGGCTGGAGAAACGCTTGTCGGCTGCGGGTTCTGAGCCGTCAACCGCGTCGATGCGGGCCGCCAGGACCGTCAGGTCGTCGCCCGTTTCGGGCAGAAGCTCAAGTGCACGCGCCACAAGGCTTTCGGCCACTTCCTCGGGGTCGGAGGATGTCTCCCGGGCAAGGTGCTCAAGAATCCAGCGCTCCTTGTCCACATCGTCCTTGGAGACGTCCCACACGCCGTCAGTGACCATGACGACCAGGTCGCCGGGACGGAGTATGCGGAATTCTGGCTCCACCTGCACCTGGTTAATGATGCCTACGGGCACCGAGGCAGCCTTGACCATGGTGACGTCGGGCCCGCGCTTGATAAAGCTGGGCGCCGCCCCGACCTTAACGAACTCCGCCCGCCCGGTGGCCAGGTCAAGCAGTGTCAGGTCAACGGTGGCGAACGACTCGTCGGGCGAATGAAGCAGCAGGGCCGAGTTGACGGTCTTCACTGCAACGTCTGTGGCGAAGCCGGCTCTGAGAATCTCCCGGAGGAGGTTGACGCACTGCTTGCTTTCGGCGGCGGCGCCGCGGCCCGCGCCCATTCCGTCGCTCAAGGCCAGTAGGTACCGGTCTGTGCCCAGAGGCTCGCCCGCCCACGAGTCGCCCGAAATATGTCCGCCCCGCTTGGGCAGGCGCGCCACCCCTGACTGCACGCGCAGGACGGGCGTGGACTCGAACCGTGGGTTCTCCGGTGAATGGCTGACTTCGTCCACGAACCGGTCCATCATGCGGGAGACATTCTTAAGGTAGTCAACAACCACCGTACGCCCTTCTGCCAGCCGGCGCTCGAACGAAGAATGGACGCGGCGCGTGTCCTGAAGGTAATTGATTTCGCCGGCGATTTGGTCAGGCTTGATGCAGATTTCCTCCAGTTCCTCGGGCAGGCTGTGGAGACTCAGGAGGCCCTCCTGCTCAACCCGGGACCAGAGGCGGGAAAAGACCTGGCGGGTCTGGTCAGCCTGACGTTCCCAGCAGTGATGGTACATGGAGCACGCCGTGCAGATTCGCCCCATGACCTGCTCGTACGGCGGGGCGGCTTCCTCAGCCGACGGAGTTGTTACGGCAGCCACCTGCTCCAGCGTACGGCTGATTTCCTTGAACACACGCGACATGCCGGTAATGCGGTCGGTGACGACGGTTGGCTCGAGACCCTTGGCGCGGTTTTCAGGCGGTGCGCCGCCTACGGGCATGGCCAGTGCAGCAGGGAGGGCGCCCAGCCAGGAACCCGGGGTAAGCCAGAATAGCAGCACTGAAGCACCCGCGCTGAGGGTGACAACCGAAAGCTGGTCAGGATCGCGGAGAGTCACCATAGCATACGAAATAAGCCCCAGCCCGAAGGCAAGACCGGTGCCTGCCTTTCGCAGATCCCGAAAAGCGCCTGCCAGCATGCCGGCCACCACATATGCCATGCTCTGCGGCACCAGGTGTGCCGGAAGGGTGCTTTCTATTTGCCCGATGAACGGGAACAGCATGGTGATGCCCATGAGGGCCCCCGCCGCAGCTCCGACGGGTGGCCCGCCGGCATACGCGCAGAACAGCACCAGCAACCCGATCGCGACGTCAGCCGGAGAGAAGCCCCGGAGCGCCGGCAGCCCGTTCAGTCCGCATACGGCAGCCGCCAGGAGAATCACAGCCGGAATCATGGAGTCGCGGGGCGCCAGCAGCCGCAGCCGGCCCGAGATCGTATCCGACAGACCCAGGGTGAAAACCAGCGCCACGACCCCCGTGAAGCCGACCCAGTAGGAGAGCATGAGCAGATCAGGCTGATCGCCCAGAGCTGCGTGCATGGCAGCTGCCGGCAGGGCCACGCCGATGGACGCGAGCACCCCCGCGCCGAGAGGCGATGGGCCAGAGCGCCCCACCCGGAGAAGGGGCGCCAGCACATGGCAGACGAGAATACTCAGGGCTACCCAGGGAAACCTTTCGGGAATAGCGGTTGCGGCGCCGACCATGACGGCAAGCGCTGCAGGAATGGAGTCGGGCCCGGAAAAACCTGCGCCGCGGACAGCTGCATAGAACGCGACACCAAACGGAGCCAGGCCGCTCCCGGCGAGGGCCCGCCCGAGCAAGAAACCAAACACGATGCCGGCATACAGACGGGGATGCCAGAGCCACCCCAACCGCTTGCCGGCCGCGGCCTTGAACTGAGTCCAGCGGGACCGCTTCAGACCCGGGACCGCAGACGCACTCCGACGCGGCAGCCCAATCACCCCCGGGGCAGAGATTCCTACCCCCAGATTTTACCTCAGAGTGAATGGCTGATTTTGTCGGTTCTTCTTCTGATTCCCATGAATCGAACGACAAGAATCGCCACCGATTGCTCGGTGGCGATTCGCAGGCTGCTTACAAAGGTCGCGACCTAGTCGCGGCCTTTAATATTTCATGCTACAATGGTAATAACTAGCGCGTTGGAGTTGGTCGGTGTGATTCGAAACGCCGTGGAGTCCCAAGCTCAGTTGGAA
>Ga0196970_1000110_pt1 | contig 129390 bp, 108 predicted proteins | sample S1v_513CmetaG_FD_148672 | JGI IMG/M metagenome (GOLD analysis project Ga0196970, IMG submission 148672) | Soil microbial communities from Anza Borrego desert, Southern California, United States - S1+v_5-13C | ecosystem: Environmental > Terrestrial > Soil > Desert | place: USA: California... | reverse complement strand
TCGGACGCGGGCCCCTCTCTCGGCGTGAACTTTCCCCCGAAGGGCGTATCCGGTGTTAGCGTCCGTTTCCAGACGTTATCCCGAACCGAAAGGCAGGTTCCCACGTGTTACTCACCCGTGCGCCACTATGGCCGAAGCCATCGTTCGACTTGCATGTGTTAGGCATGCCGCCAGCGTTCGTTCTGAGCCAGGATCAAACTCTCAGGTTCAATTCACCGCCGGTCCCAAAGGACCAGGGCAATTGATGGGGTCGCTTGTGCGACACACCAATCCTAAGCTCGATTCTGTATCTCTGCTTGGCTTGGAATGCGCGGTCGAACGACCCCGTGTGTGCCAGGCCCCTCCAACCGGAGGTTCCCAACCGCAGGTCTCGCCGCCTGCGCATCCCTTCTCACAACACGATATGCGATTGTCAAAGATCCGTGGGCGCCAGTTCCGAACCGTCTCCGGCGCCGCGTCCGATTGAGGGGCGCTGTATAATCAGCGACGATCAACCGGTCAAGTACTTTTTGATCTCTTTTCGCTTTTCTGAGGAGCGAGGTCATCGCCACTCTTCAAGCCAAGGATTGATCTTCCTTGTTCCCACCGTGTGTCGCCGTTTGTCTTCGGCGGCCACCGCGTCGGGAGGCGGTTTGTAGTCGCCCTCGCCCCCTCGACGCAAGCATTTTCTTCTGTCGAATTTCGCGCCGGTCCGGAAACTTTCGTTCCTACCCTCAGCGCCCGCCGGTGGGCCGGCCCGTCAGCTCGCGCAGCAGCCGGTCCTTGGCCGTCTGGCCGCTGCCCGTCACAGGGCGGCCGGTCAGCGAGGCGAAGAAGCCGGCGATGCCGCCGGCCGGGCGCGCGTCCTTGGCCCGAGGGCGGAGATGGGAAGCGGCATGGCGCTTTGCAAGCGTGGCCGCGTGCGCGGCGAGGCGCGCGCGGCTGTCGCGCGACAAGGTCTTGTAGGCGAGGTCGGCGCGCTCCAGGTCTTCCGGCAGCTCGGTGGCGCGGGCGATGAGCAGCGCCTTGTGCAACAGGTCGACGTCCCAGGGCGGGGCGCCGGAGACGGTCATCGTCTCCACGGCGCGCAGCAGCGTGTCCACAGCGTCCATGGTGGCGTCCATGGCGGCGGCCGTCCCTTCCGACATGCGCTTGGCCTCTCCCAGCCCTATCGACACCCGCCCTGTCAACACCCGCCCTAATCAACACCCATTGAACGCGCGGATCCGCTCGATCAGCAGCCGGCCCTCGGACGGCACGACGATGACGTCGGCGGTGCCATCGCAGCGCCGGCCGGAGCGGTGCACGTAATGATAGCGCACCCGCACCAGCCCCTGCATGATCTCTTTGGCGTCAAGCAGGCGCAGCGGCTCGGCCATGCCGCCATAGAAGTCACCCATGGCGCGGGCCTCGTACGGTCCCTGGTTGCGCTTCTCGGCCACCAGATAGGTGTTGGCCCGCGGGCCGTCGGCCGCCGCCGCCGCCGCGTAGAAGGCGCGCACGACGTCCTCCGCCGTCGCCGCAGGCGGCGGAGGCGGCGCGGCCGGGGCTGTGGCCGGGGCTGTGGCCGGGGCGACGACCGTGTTCGGGGCCGGGTTCGGGACCGGCGCCACGATCGGCGGGGGAGCCGGCGGCTGCGCCGGGGCGGGCGGTGGCAGTGGCGTCGCCGTGATGGAGGGTGCCGCCGGCGGAGGCGCCGTCGGCGCCGGGGCGGGTGCCGGACTCTGCGGCGGGCGCAGCGAGATGGGCGGGCCGACCGTCTGGGCCGCCGCGTCCAGGCCCGCAACGCTGGCCACCATGGCCAGCAACATCACCGTGCGAATCGCGTTCATCGTCCGCCTCCGTCCGTTCGCCGGGGTCTTAGCCGATGCCGCTGCCACGGGGAAGGGTGGCGCTCGCCCCCGGCGGTCATGGCAGCTATAACGCCGCCTTCGCAGGACAGAGTTCGCGCGACAGAGTTCGCAAGGTAGGGGGGACGACGGGCATGGCGGCGTTGACGGTTCCGGTGCTGAGGTTCGAATCGCGGGACGCGTGCGAGCGCGCGGTCGCGGCGCTGCTGGACCAGCAGTTCGACGTGCGGCACGAATCCGACACCGAGATCGGCTGCACCCCGTGGGAGGACCTGGAGGAAGCCCGCATCGTCCTTGAGGCCGAGGGCATTGCCTGCGTGCGCGCCGACAAGGAGGTGCCGCGCCCCGGTCCCCGCCGCCCCGGCCCGGTGCCCTGAAAACCACTCCGCCTCCCCCGTTGACAAACCGGCGCCGTCCTATCATCGTATGTATACGCATGGACAAACGATTGTCTTGGCGCAATCAACGGCGACGGCGAAACCATGCCGCGCACCAAGAACGGTTCCTGGGAGGGAACAGCATGCCCGAGACCCCCGACACCCGGATTCCGCCCGCCCGCCGCCCGGCCTCCCTTTGGCCACAGGGGTAGGCGCATGGCTTCGGTGGTGCTGGAGAGCCTGCGCAAGGCGTTCGGCGGCATGGTCGTCGTCGATTCCGTGTCGATGCGCATCGAGGACGGCGAGCTGATGGTCTTCGTCGGCCCGTCCGGCTGCGGCAAGTCGACGACGCTGCGCATGATCGCCGGCCTGGAGCCGGCCAGCGGCGGCGACATCCTGATCGGCGGCCGCCGGGTGACGGAGCTGGAGCCCAAGGACCGCAACGTCGCCATGGTGTTCCAGAACTACGCGCTCTACCCGCACAAGTCGGTCTACGACAACTTAGCCTTCGGGCTGCGCATGCGCGGCGCCGGCCGGGCGGAGATCGAGGCGCGCGTGCGCCGCGCCGCCGCCATGCTGGGCCTGACCGACCTGCTGGGCCGCAAGCCGCGCCAGCTGAGCGGCGGGCAGATGCAGCGCGTGGCGCTGGGCCGCGCCCTGGTGCGCGAGCCGGACGTCTTCCTGCTGGACGAGCCGCTGTCGAACCTGGACGCCAAGCTGCGCGTGCACATGCGCGAGGAGATCGCCCGCCTGCACGCCGAGGTCGGCACCTCCATGGTCTACGTCACGCACGACCAGGTGGAGGCGATGACGCTGGGTTCGCGCATCTGCGTGATGAAGGACGGCCGCGTGCAGCAGCTGGGCGCACCGCTGGAGGTGTACGACCGGCCGGCCAACCGCTTCGTCGCCGGCTTCATCGGCTCGCCCGAGATGAACTTCGTGGACGGCGAGCTGGCCGCCTCGCCGGACGGGCCGGAATTCCGCGCTGGCGGCCTGCGCCTGCCGCTGGCCGGCTGCCCGGGCGCGGAACGCGCATCGCCGGGCGACCGCGTCACCCTGGGCGTCCGCCCCGAACACCTGGAGGCGGCGCCGGGCGGTGTGGCCGGCGGTGTGGCCGGCAGTCTGGCCGGCACGGTGCTGCTGGTCGAGCAGATGGGCAGCCAGACGCTGGTCCTGCTGCGCCTGGAGGGGGCCGAGCTGCGCGCCGTGCTGCCGCGCGACGACCGCCTCGCCGCCGGTCAGCCCCTGGCGTTGCGCGTGGCGCCGGAGCGCATCCACCTCTTCGACGCGGGCACCGGCCTCGCCCTGCGTCCGCACTGAGAAAGCCGAAAACGGCAGGCCGGACAACCAGAAGGAAGGGAGGAGAAACCATGAGCAAGCGAGGGTCCGAGGGTTCCCTGACACGCCGCCGCTTCCTGGCCACCACCGGCGGGGCGGCGGTGGCCGCCGCGGCGTCCAGCCTGCCCGCCCCGGCCGTGCACGCCCAGGTGCACGAGCTGCGTTTCCTGAACGCCGAGCCGGCGGTGGATTCCGTCCGCGCGCTCCGCGTCGCCGCCGCGCAGTACGAGCGCGAACGGCGGGTGAAGATCACCATCGACACGGTGCCGGTGGGCGACGCCTACACCCGCATGGTCTCCGCCATCCGCGGCGGCAAGCCGTACGACATCGGCACGCTGATCTTCGTGGCGCACGTCCTGTCGCTGGCCAACGAGGGGCAGCTCACCCCCATCACCGATCTGGTCAACAAGTACAAGTGGGGCAAGCGCATCCTGTTCCCCATCAATGGCCAGCACTACTGGTACATGTACGACTACAATCTCTGCTGGCTGTATTACCGCAAGGACCTGTACGACCAGCTGAAGCTGGAACCGGCGAAGACCTGGGAGCAGTTCCTGGAGAACAGCCGCAAGACCATGACCTCGGGCGCCAACCCGCGCTTCGGCATGACCACGCCCATCGGCAGCAACGACGCCACCAACTGGATGAGCCTCGGCTATCTCTGGGCGTCCGGCGTCGGGCTGTTCGACGACAAGTGGAACCTCACCTTCGACAGTCCGGAATCGCGGCAGAAGACGGCCAAGTTCCTGGATTTCTTCGGCGAGCTGTACAAGACCATGCCGCCGGGCCTCAGCCAGATCACCTTCGGCAACGTGCTGGCGCACTTCGGGTCGGAGCAGGCGGCGCACGCCCCCTACGCCGGCCGCCTGATCGAATACCTGGAGCAGCGGGCCCCCACGCTGGCCGACAAGTACGGCATGATGCCCTACCCCGACGACGCGGGCGTGAAGAGCGCCGTCAACCACGGCTACGACGGCTGGGTGGTCGGCAAGACGCCGCTGGCGGAAGAAGCCGTGCGCTTCATGGAGTGGTTCGGCGACGCGCATTACATCAACTTCCTGCACTCCGCCCCGCTGCACTTCCAGCCGCCGCGGCTCGACATCTACGAGGACGCGCGCTGGCGCGCGCACCCGCTGATCGAGAAGCACGCGGGTGCGGTGAAGGAGATGCAGCGCTACCTGGACGACCCGAACATCGTGATCCGCTCCATCGACACCGAAGGCCCGGCGCCCGACATGCGCCCGGCCAAGATCTTCGAAAGCTGGATCCTGCCGGAGATGCTGCAAAGCAAGGTGCTGAAGGGCACCCCGTCCGAGCAATGCGTCGCCGACGCGGCGGAGCGCATGAAGAAGCTGGTGGCGTAGGGAAGAGTCGTAGGTTGGGTTGAGCCGCAGGCGAAAACCCAACGCGTCGGCATTGCGAAGGCCGTTGGGTTTTCGCTGGCGCTCAACTCAACCTACGGGCGCTTGGAGTGGATGGCATGCGTTCGCAGTTCGACTGGCTCATCTACCTGTTCTTCGCCCTCGGCCTGCTGGTCACGGGCGCGTTCATCGTGGTGCCGGCGGTGCACGCGCTGTGGCTCAGCCTGCACCAGGCGAACAGCTTCATCGCGGCACCCAGGTGGGTGGGGTTCGAGAACTACGCGCGCATCCTGGCCGACCCGGCGTTCTGGCACGCCATGGGCAACGGGCTGATCTACGCCGGCACCTCCATCGTGCTGCAGGTGGTGCTGGGCATCGCCTTCGCGCTGGTGCTGAACGAGCATTTCCCCGGCCGGCGGCTGGCGCGCGGCTTCGTGGTGCTGCCCTACCTGCTGCCGACCGTGGTGGTGGCGCTGACATTCCAGTGGATGATGGACGGGTCGGTCGGCATCCTCACCGTCCTGGCGCGCGAGGTGGGGCTGGGCACCATCCCCTGGTTCGAGGACCCGGTGGCGGCCATGGCCTCCACCATCGCCATGTCGGTGTGGCTGTGGACGCCGTTCGTCACGGTGTGCGTGCTGGCCGGGCTGCAGTCGATCCCGCAATCGCTGTACGACGCCGCCAAGGTGGACGGGGCCGGCGCCTGGAACCGCTTCCGGCACGTCACGCTGCCCCAATTGGCGCCGGTGCTGACGGTGGTGGTCCTGCTGCGCGGCATTTGGATGTTCAACAAGTTCGACATCATCTGGCTGATGACCAAGGGCGGCCCGCTGGGCGCCACGGAGCACCTGCCGATCCTGGCCTACAAGCGCGCCTTCTCGCTGTTCGACGTGGGCGGCGGGGCGGCGGTGGCCAGCATCTCCTTCCTGCTGCTCTCGGTGCTGGTGCTGATCTACTTCCGCCTGTTCCCGCTGGAGGACCGCCGATGAGCCAGACGGTAACCGATGTGCACGCCGACACGCACGAGGACCGGCGCTCCGCCGGGCTGTCGCGGCGGGCGCGGCAGGGGCTGCGCCGCACCGGGCTGGGGTTCGCCGCACTGGCGATCGTCGCCTACTCGGCCTTCCCGATCTACTGGATGGTGATCTCCAGCCTGCGCGACCCGAACAAGCTGTTCCAGGTGCCCACCTTGGCGCCCGGCCCGTTCTCGCTTGAATCCTACGAGGTGCTGCTGACGCTGACCGACTATCCCACGCAGTTCCGCAACTCGATCCTGGTGGCGTCCGCGGTCGTCGTCATCACCATCGTCTGCTCCACCATGATCGCCTACGCGCTGACGCGGCTGCGCATTCCGTTCAAGACGCTGATCGTCATGACGATGCTCTACGTCTACATGTTGCCGCCGCTTCTGCTGGCGATCCCGCTGTACGGCATCTTCGTCTGGCTGGGCATATCGGACAGCCTGCTGGCGCTGGCCATCGCCCACTGCACGCTGACGCTGCCCTTGGGCGTCTGGCTGCTGTGGGGCTACTTCAAGGCCATGCCCTTCGACCTGGAGGAGGCGGCGATGGTCGACGGCTGCAGCCGGCTGGGCGCCTTCCTGCGCGTGGTGCTGCCGCTGTCGTTGCCCGGCGTGGTGACGGTGGCGGTGTTCTCCTTCCTGCTGTCCTGGACCGACTACGCCTACGCGCTGGTGCTGGTGTCGTCGGACGCGCAGAAGACGCTTCCCGTCGGCCTCGCCTCCATGATCGGCGCCTTCGACATGCGTTGGGGCGAGGCGATGGCGGGGGCGACGTTGATCGCGCTGCCGCTCTTCGTCATGTTCACCTTCCTCTCCCGCTACTTCATCCAGGGCCTGAGCGCCGGAGCCGTCAAGGGATGACCGAACCCCGCCCCCAGCGCCCGCCAACCCTGCGTGACGTCGCCCGCTTGGCCGAGGTGGACAGCTCCGTCGTGTCGCGCGTGCTGCGCGGCGCGTCGGGCGCCAACGTCCGGCCCGAGACGCGCGAGCGGATCGAGCAGGTGGCGCGCGAGTTGGGCTATTCCCCCAACCCGCTGGCGCGCGGCCTGCGCACGCAGCGCACCAACTGTCTGGCGCTGGTGGTGCCGCAGCTGGACAACCCGGTGTTCCAGCAGATCGCGCAAGGGGCGGAGCGGGCGGCCGCCGCGCGCGGCTTCGCGCTGGTCACCTACCACGTGCGCGAGGCGGCGCAGGAGCGCGAGCGGCTGGAGCATCTGGTCCGCTCCATCCGCGTCGACGGGGTGGTGATCGCCACGCTGATGATGGCCGGCGACGCGCACCAGTTCTTTGAACGCCTCGGCCTGCCCTGCGTCCTGGTGAACCGCGAGGCGCCGGGCGTGCCGGCCTTCGTCTCCGCCGACGACGAGGCCGGCGCGCACCTCGCCACCGCGCACCTGCTGCGCCTGGGGCACCGGCGCATCGCCCACATCGCCGGCCCGCACGGCCGCTACAACGCCATCCGCCGCCGTGAGGGGTACGAGCGGGCGTTGCGCGAGGCCGGCGTGGAGCCGGAGGCGCGGCTGGTCGTGCCGGCCGAATACAGCTTCGACGGCGGCCGGGCCGCCATGGCGACGCTGCTGAACGCCGGCATGACGGCGGTCTTCGCCACCACGCTGCTGAGCGGCATCGGCGCGCTCCGCACGCTGGCCGACGCCGGCCGGCGGGTGCCGGAGGACGTGTCCGTCATTGCGCTGCACGACGCGCCGGTGGCGGAGATGGTGACGCCCCCGCTGACCACCGTGCGCTTCCCCACCGAGGCGATGGGTGCGGACGCGGTGGACGCCGTGATCGACCAGATCGAGGGGCAGCCACGGCACGTGGAACGCCGCCTGCCGCCTGAGGGACTCATCGAACGGGGCTCCTGCGCCCCGCCGCGGGGCTGATCGCTCCGCTTGAACAAACGATTGCCTGCGCCACGATGCGCGGCGACAGGAGGAGGAGACGACCTTGCCCACGCTTCTGAAAGACGGCATCGAGGCCGCGACCGCGCCCGACGACTGGCTGCGCGAGCTGGAGGCCGCCGTCGGCGGCCCCGCGCACGTGCTGTCCTCGCTGCCCGACCGCATCGCCTACGCCCGCGACCGCGCGCCCTACAGCACCTTCCGCTTCCGCGACGGCCGGCTGCCGGGCACGCTGCCGCTCGCCATCGCGCGGCCGGGCAGCGAGGCGGAGGTGCAGGCGGTGGTGCGCTGGGCGCGGCTGCGCAAGGTGGCCCTGGTCCCCTACGGCGCCGGGTCCGGCGTGCTGGGTGGCGCCGTGCCGCTGCACGGCGAACTGGTGGTCGACACCAAGCGGCTGTCCGGCATCGTGGACCTAGACGAGGTCGACGGCACGGTGACCGTCGAGGCCGGCACCAACGGCGGCGCCTTCGAAGAGGAGCTGAACGCCCGAGGCTACACCTCCGGCCACCTGCCGCAGTCGCTGCACATGTCCACGGTCGGCGGCTGGGCCGCCTGCCGGGGGGCCGGGCAGGTGTCGGCGCGCTACGGCAAGATCGAGGACATCGTCATCGGCCTGCGCGCCGTGCTGCCGGATGGGGAGGTTCTGGACGTGCTGCCCGCCGCGCGGCGCGCTGTCGGCCCCAGCATCAAGGACCTGCTGATCGGCAGCGAGGGCACGCTGGGCATCATCACCCGCCTGACGCTGCGCGTCTGGCGCCTGCCCGCCTACACCGAACCGGCGGTGGTCGCCTTCCCCACCCTGCCCGCCGCCTTCGCCGCCCTGCGCGGCCTGCTGCAGGACGAGGTGCGCCCGCTGATGACGCGCCTGTACGACGCCACGGAGAGCACCCACCGCGCCGCCGGGGAGGCGCTGCCGCCCACTCACCCATTCCTGTGCATCCTCGCCTTCTCCGGCCCACGCCGGCTGGCCGAGGCGGAGCGCGACATTGCCATGGAGCACGTCACCGCCAACGGCGGCGTGCGCCTGGGCGACGCGGCGTACGAGGCGTGGAAGGCCGTGCGCTACCAGTCCTATTCGCCGCAGCACCAGGCGGCCGGGCGCTACATGGACACCATCGAGGTCACCGCCCCCTGGCGGGCACTCGACACGCTGTACGACGACGTGGCCGCCGCCGTGCGCGCCGTGCATCCGGAGGTCTATTTCGCCGCCCACTGGTCGCACACCTACCCGGAAGGTGCCTGCCAGTACATGACGCTGCGCCTGCCGCCGATGACGTCCGAGCAGGGCTACCGCCTGCACGAGGCGCTGTGGGACACGGTGCAGACCCTGTGCCTGGAACGCGGCGTGTCGATCAGCCACCACCACGGCTCCGGCTTCCTGCGCAACCCGTGGCTGGAGACGGAGCTGAACGCCGGGATGGACCTGTTGCGCGCCCTCAAACGCGCCATCGACCCGGACAATCTGCTCAATCCCGGCAAGCTCGCCATCTGACGGGGACCCGACCCATGCCGCCGCTGCCCGAATCCCTGCGCATTTGCGCCGTCTGCCCCAACCCCTGCCGCAGCGCGCTGGGCGCCACCGCCGGCCCGCCGGAAAGCCGCCTGCCGTCCGCCATGGCCTACCTCTGCTACGCCATAGCACTGGGGCACCTCCCGCCGCGCGCCGACGTGGTGCGCAGCCTGCGCGACCTGGACGCCGTGCGCGTGTGCCAGGAGCGGTGCGTCTACGGCTACCGCGTCGCCGACGACATCGCCGCCTTCACGGCCGGCCTGAGCGTGGAGGCCAGCGATGCCGCGTGAGGACGCCTGCCTCCTGGGCATCGACATCGGCGCCGGCAGCCTGAAGTCGATGGTGGTGGCGCCGGACGGCCGCGTGCTGGGCGCCGCCTCGCGCGACCTCGCCACCCGCCAGCCGCACCCCGGCTGGACCGAGCAGGACCCGGCCGACTGGTGGGACGCCGTGCGCGCCACCGTTCCCGCGGCGCTGGCCCAGGCCGGCGTGCCGGCCGACGCCGTCGCCGCGATCTCCTTCAGCGCCGGCGCCCACACCCCCGTGCTGACCGACGACGACGGCCGCCCGGTGCGCCCGGCCATCCTGTGGAGCGACCAGCGCAGCGGCGCCGAGTCCCGCGAACTGGACGAGGCGCACGGCGCCTTCATCGTGGAGACCGGCGCCAACCGCCCCTCCCCCACCTGGACGCTGTGCCAGCTGCGCTGGCTGGCGCGGCACGAGCCGGAGAGCCTGCGCGCCGCCACCCGCCTCTACGTCGCCAAGGACTGGCTGCGCTCCCGCCTCACCGGCGACTGGACCACCGACGTGACCGACGCGGTGGGCACGCTGCTGTGGGACATCCGACGGAACGTGTGGTCGGAAACGCTGGTCGCGCTGTCCGGCTTCGACCCGGCCAAGCTGCCGCCCGCCGTGCGCCCGGACACGGTGGTGGGGGCCGTGACCGCCGAGGCCGCCGCCGCGTGCGGCCTGCGCGCCGGCACGCCGGTGGTCTGCGGCAGCTCCGACACGGCGGTGGAGGCGTTCGGCGGTGGGGCGGCGGCGCCGGGGGCGGCCACGGTGAAGCTCGCCACCGCCGGCACGGTCAGCGTCATCCGCGACACCGTCGCCCCCAGCCGGTCGGTCATCAACTACCCCTACGTGACGCCCGGCCAGTGGTACAGCATCACCGGCACCAACAGCTGCGCGTCGGCCCACCGCTGGCTGCGCGACACGCTGTTCCAGGGCTGGGAGCGCGACAGCCGCTCCGCCTTCGCCGCCATGGACGAGGCCGCCGCGCGCAGCCCGGCCGGCAGCGGCGGCATGATCTTCCACCCCTACCTGAACGGCGAGCGCTCCCCCTACTGGGACCCGCTGCTGCGCGCCGACTTCATCGGCGTCACCATGCGCCACACGGCCGGCGACGTCGTCCGCGCGCTTTATGAAGGCATCGCCTTCAGCCTGCGCGACTGCATGGGCGGCTTCGCGCAAGAGGGGCTGTCGATCGCGTCGGCCCGCATCATCGGCGGCGGGGCCAAGTCGGCGGTGTGGCGGCAGACCGTGGCCGACGTGCTGGGCGTGGAAATCCTGCTGCCGGCCTGCACCGACGCCTCCTTCGGCGCCGCCCTGCTGGCCGGCGTCGGCACCGGCGTTTACCGCGACGCCGCCGACGCCGTCGCCCGCACCGTGCACGTCGCCGCCCGGCACGCGCCGGACCCGGCCAACCGCGCCCTCTACGACGACCTGTTCGGCGTCTACAAGGAGGCGCAGGCCCGCCTGTCCGGCCTGAACCACGAGTTGCACGCCATCCTCGCCCGCCACGGAGAGCGCCAAGGAGAGCGCACATGACGATCCGCGCCATGGGTTTCCCCGGCCGCTACCTGCAGGGTCCCGGCGCCTCGGCCGAGATCCCGGCCTTGCTGGCCGAGTTCGGCGTGCGCGCCCCCGCCGTCGTCGCCGACGCCGTGGTGGCCGAGGCGCTGCTCGGACCCCTGTCCCAGCGCCTGCAGGCCGCCGGCCTGACCGTCCATCCCCTGCACTTCCCCGGCGAGTGCACCGCCGCCGCCATCGCCGAACTGGCGGCGACCTTCCGCGCGGCGGGTGCGGACAGCGTCGTGGCACTGGGCGGCGGCAAGACCATCGACACCAGCAAGGGCATCGCCAGGGCGTGCGGCGTGCCGCTGGTGGTCGCCCCCTCCATCGCCTCCAACGACTCCCCCACCAGCCGCCTGATCGTGCTGTATGACGAGGAGCATCGGGTGGCCGGGCTCGAGCTGATGCGCCGCAACCCCGACGCCGTGGTGGTCGACACGAACTTCGTGGTGCAGGCCCCCGTGCGCTTCTTCCGCGCCGGCATCGGCGACGCGCTGAGCAAGCGGTTCGAGGCCGGGCAGTGCGCGGTGGCCCCCGATGCCCGCAACTTCTTCGGCACCCGCCCGCCGCGCACCGCCGGCCTGCTGGCCGACCGCTGCTACGACGTGATCCGCGGGTATGGCGCGGAGGCACTGGCCGACGTCGCCGCGCACCGCGCCACCGAGGCGGTGGAGACGGTGGTGGAGGCCACGGTGCTGCTCAGCGGCCTGGGCTTCGAAAGCGGCGGGCTGTCGCTGGCGCACGCGCTGCTGCGCGGCTTCTCGGCGATTCCCGCCATGGCCGGCGCGCTGCACGGCGAGATGGTGGCCTACGGCACCCTCGTGCAGCTCTGCGCCGAGCAGCGCCCGGCGGGCGAGGTCGCCGACTTCGCCGGCTTCGTCGCCAGCCTCGGCCTGCCGGTGCGGCTCGCCGACCTGGGCTGGACGGCGCCGGACGAGGACGGCTTGCGGCTGATCGCCGAGCGGACGTGCGCAGCACCCTACATCGGGCACTTCAAACGGCCGCTGGATGCGGACGCGGTCCGGCGGGCGATCCTGGAGGCGGAAAGCGTCGGCAGGGGATGAGTTCTCGTAGGTTGGGTTGAGCGCCAGCGAAAACCCAACGTTCCTGCCGTGGAGAGGACGTTGGGTTTTGCGGCTGGCGCATCAACCCAACCTACGGTGACGCGCACGCGCCGGTCGCGCGGCCCAACGTCAGTCACCTTCCGCCGCCGCCGGCACCTCGCACCCCGTGGGGCAGCAGCGTCCCGGCTGCCTGGACACGCGCCGCCCCTCGTCCACCACGCCGCGGTCCAGCAGGGTCTCCACCAGTTCCACCTTCTCCATGACCGGGTAGTTGCGCCAGATCTCCCGCTTCATCGCCTCCGGCGAGCCGCCGCCGTGCAGCGAGATGACCGAGTACCACGCCCCCTGGTGCGACACCGTCAGGTCCTCGATGAAGCGCGCCACCTCCATGCGCTGCGCCGCCGGAATGTCCGGCCGGCCGGCCAGCACGGCGGACAGCGACGCCTGGGTCTCCGGGTTGTGGTCCTCGTCCGGGCCGGGCAGCGCCACGATCAGGCCGCCGGACACGTAGTGCGCGATCCGGTGCATGTCGTAGATCTTGGTGGCCAGCAAGAGCTTGCCGATGTTGGAGAAGACGGCGTCCGGCATGACGTTCCCGGCCGGGTCCTGCGTGGCGTAGACCGAGGCCGCGACGCCGCAGGCGTAGAACCCTTCGGTGATGGTGATCAGCTCCACCATGGCGTCGCGCACATGGGCGTGGCGGTCGGGGTCCAGGCCGTTCGCCTCGATCATCAGGGCACCCGCGCCGATCAGCAGGTCGCCGAAGCCGGCCCGCGCGCCGATGCAGCTGTGGCGGTGGTGGGTGGCGTAGCTGGTGGTGAGGAAGCCGGCTTCCTCGTGCTCGCCGGCCATGAACACGCGGTCCCACGGCACGAACACGTCGTCGAAGATGACGACACCCGTCGACTGGCCGTAGCGCCCGGTGAAGCTGGCCCCCGCCTCCCCCGGCCGCCCGGCCGGGCGCGCCACGATGGTGACGCCCGGCGCGTCCGCCCGCACGGCGCAGCACACGGCGAAGTCCGCATCCTGCGCCGTCATGGTGCGGCAGGGCATGACCAGGAACTCGTGCATGTAGGGGGCGCCGGTCACGATGGCCTTGGTGCCGCGGATGACGATGCCGTCCGGCCGCCGCTCCTTGATGTGCACATACACGTCGGGGTTGGCCTGCGCGCCGGGCCGCTTGGAGCGGTCGCCCTTCGCGTCGGTCATGGCGATGCCCAGCGTCAGGTCCTCGTCCTGCACGCGGTGCATGTAGGCGAGGAAGCGCTGGTGCAGGTCGGTGCCGTGCGCGTCGTCGGCCCGCCTGGTCGCCTGGAAGATGCCGTTGAAGGCGTCGTGCGTCAGGTAGCGCTGGGCGCAGCCCGACGCCTTGCACACCAGCCGCACCGCCTCCAGCTTGCGCAGCAGGTCGTCCGGCGTCTCGTCGATGTGCAGCATGCGGTTGACGGTCTTGCCCGATGTGCCCTGGCGCGCCGTCATCAGCAGGCGGTGCTCCGCCCTGTGCGCGAAGTCGTAGGTGACGCCCACGGCGTTCACGCCGGGGGCCAGCAGCGGCTCGTCCGCCACGCTGTCCACGGCGGCGCCGTTGACGAACACGCGCGGCCTGTAGGCGCGCAGCGACTCCCGGTAGTCGGCGGCGGTCATCAGCATGGGGCGTCCCTCCCGTGGCATTGTTGCTTGTTCACAGAATTGAACGGTGTTAGAAAATTCGTCAAGCGGTATTCGGAGCAGGGATCGCATGGCGGCGGAGCGCAGGCAGGGGCGGGCCCGGGCGGTGAAGGAGCTGAAGCGCGGCCTGATCCTGGAGGCGGCGCGCACGGTGTTCGAGGCGGAGGGGCTGGACGGCGCCTCGCTGCGCGCCATCGCGGCGGAGGCCGGCTACACCCCCGCCGCCCTCTACTTCCACTTCGAATCCAAGGAGGCGATCTACGCCGAGGTGCTGCAGGCCTCGCTCGCCAGCCTGCGCGAGGCTGTGGGGGCGGCGGTCGCGCACGCCGCGGAGCCGGCGGCGCGGCTGCGCGCGGCGGCGCTGGCCTTCTTCGACTTCTACGCCCGCAACCCGCGCGACCTGGACCTCGGCTTCTACCTGTTCCGCGGCGGCATGAAGCCCAAGGGTTTGGGCCGCGAGCGGGACGAGCGGCTGAACGCCGGCCTCGCCGCCGCCCTCTGGCCGATCACCGAGGCCGCCGAGGCGCTGGGCGCCACGCGGGAGGAGGCGGACCTGCTGACCGTGGACGCCTTCGCGCACGCCGCCGGCCTGCTGCTGCTGGCGCACACCGGGCGCATCCGCATGTTCGGCGCATCGGCCCCCGACCTCATGGCGCGCTACGTGGACGATCGCATCGCGGCGCTCACTCGGCCGGCATAGGGCGGCGCCGGCCGTCCAGCCGGCGCAGCGCCGGGGTCACCGTCGTGCCGTGCACCAGGACGGAGACCAGCACGACGAACCCCGCCATGGCCCACACCAGCTCGGCCTGCGCCCACTCCGCCTCCCCCAGGGCGTAAGCGAGGTAGTAGAGCGTCCCCACCCCGCGGATGCCGAAGAAGCCCAGCGCCATCACCTCCTCCAGCGGGCGCCCGGTGCCCAGCAGCCCCACCCACGTCGCCAGCGGCCGCACGACGACCAGGAACAGCAGGCCGCACACCGCCGCCGGCCACGTCAGCGCGTCCAGCAGCCCGTGCGCCAAAGCGCCGCCGAACAGCACCAGCACCACCATCATCAGCAGCCGCTCCGTCTGCTCGGCGAAGTCGTGCAGGCGTTCGTGGAACGCGTGGTTGCGCTCGGCCTGGCGGAAGGCGATGGCGGCCACGAACACGGCGATGAAGCCATAGCCGTGCGCCATCTCCGTCAGGCCGTAGGCCAGGAAGGTCATGCCCAGCGCCAGGAACCCGTCGCCTGTCTTCGACAATTTGGCGCGGTTGGGCAGATGGAAGGTGAGCCAGCCCAGCACCGCGCCGATCCCCCACCCCGCCGCCAGCCCGGCCCCCAGCTTCCATGCGACGTCGTACGCCAGCCACTCCCACGTCCATTCCCCCACCGCGGCGCCGTGCAGCGCCAGCGCGATGGCGAGGTTGGTGAAGGGAAAGGCCAGCCCGTCGTTCAGTCCGGCCTCCGACGTCAGGCCGAAGCGCACCTCGTCCTCCTCGCCCGACTGCGGCGGTCCCACCTGCACGTCGGCCGCCAGCACCGGGTCGGTCGGCGCCAGCGACGCCGCCAGCAGCACCGCCGCCGCCACGCCCAGCCCGGCCATGGCCCATCCCATCAGCGCCAGGGCGACGATGCACAGCGGCATGGTGACGACCAGCAGCCGCCACGTCACCCGCCACGCCCGCAAACCGATCGGCCGGTCCAGCTTCAGCCCGCAGCCCATCAGCGAGACGATGACCACCAGCTCGGTCAGCCGTTCCGTGAGTTCGGGGAAGCGCAGGGGGTGCGGCGGCTCGCCCCCGGCCGGGGCCAGGAAGCGGAAGACCAGGAAGCCGATGCCCACGCACACGATGGGCAGCGACAGCGGCATCTCGCGCAGCAGCATGGGCAGCCACGCGACCAGCAGGATCAGCAGGCCGACGCCGGTCAGCACGGCGATGTAGGGGTCCAAGGGCGCGCTCCTGACGTGGCTGGGGCGCGGGCGCCCAAGGCCATAGACCCTGCGTGCCGAAGGCGGCTCACGGGGAAAACGGCATGTCGAGACACGGATGAACACGGATTTCGCACAGATGAACACGGATGGCTTTTCCCTTTCATCCGTGTTCATCCGCGACCGGCCCCGCCGGCATCCGTGTTCATCCGTGTCCCCTTGTTTCCCCGAGGCGGCCTCGTCAGCCGGGCTTGGAGCCCTGCGCAACCATCGCGTTCTCTCGATGATGGAACACCCGAAACCGCCATCCGGCTCCATTCCGTGACGCGGCGCGGCGGCCGTCCCGCGCGTCCCAAGAATGTCACAACTTTGCCGCGACGCCCAAAAATGTCTCTTTACGTTGCCTTAACAAGCCCGGCGCAAAATCGATTTCGACAACACGCAATGGTCGAACACCGAGTGTAGAAACAGCACACTTTCTCCCTTCTACTTACCTTCGCCGTTCACGGGACGAACGGCTTCGACTCCGCACAACGACGCATCTTGCAAAGACCCGCGTCACTTTCCAACCGCGCGCAGCCGGTCGCGCCGCGGAACGGACGGACGCGCGCCCGAAACAACGACAAAAATCAGCCTGAGCAAGGACTCCATCATGGATCTGGGTAGCTACGTCCTGACCTTCGCCGACGAGTTCGACACGTTCAGCTGGAGCCCGAACGGCGACGCGCGGTGGAAGACGAAGTTCTACTTCGGCGACCGGGTTCTCAGCCGCAACGCGGAGCTGGGCTACTACTCCGACGCCACGGTGGGCACCCATCCCTTCCGGCTGCAGAACGGCGCCCTGGTCATCACGGCCGCCCCCGGCTCCAACGTGCACAACCTGCCCTACGACACCGGCCTGATCACCACCGAGACGTCGTTCGCGCAGACCTACGGCTACTTCGAGATGCGCGCCCAGCTTCCCGAGGGCAAGGGCCTGTGGCCGGTCTTCTGGATGCTGCCGACCAGCAAGCGCTGGCCGCCGGAGATCGACGTGTTCGAGGTGCACGGCGACAAGCCGCACCAGATCCACATCAACGCCATCGACGTGAAGGGTTCGTCCGCCCCCGGCAACGACTGGGTGGAGGTGATGGGCGACGTAACCGACGGCTACCACACCTACGGCGTGAACTGGACGGCGTCGACGATCACCTACTACTTCGACGGGCAGGCGATCGGCCAGTTCGTCACGCCGGAAAACATGCACACGCCGATGTACATCCTGGCCAGCCTGGCGGTGGGCGGCAACTGGCCGGGCCGGCCGGACCAGTCCACGCCCTTCCCGGCCGAGATGAAGATCGACTACATCCGCGCCTATTCGGACCAGCCGGGCGCGGTGGCGATCCCCTCGCCCGCGCGCTCCGTGCCCGATCCGGTGCACGTCACGGCACCCGCCGCCGCGCGCTCCGCGCCGGCCGTGGCGCCGCAGCCCTGGGGCTACCGCGTGCCCGACGGCACCTACGTGGGCACGGCCGGCGACGACTACATCAGCACCCGCTACGGCGACACCATCCCGCGCATCGGCGGCACCGGCAACGACACCTACCGCGTCACCGACTTCCGCCAGTCCATCGTCGAGTACGCCAATGAAGGCGTCGACACGCTGGACCTGTGGGCCGACTACACGCTGCCGCTGAACGTCGAGAACGCCTACGTCAGCTCCAGCTACGGCGTGCAGATCGTCGGCAACGCGCTCAGCAACACCATCCGCGGCGGCAAGGGCAACGACCTGCTGGACGGCCGCGCGGGCGACGACGTGCTGACCGGCGGCCTGGGCCGCGACGTGTTCTGGATCCGCGCCGGCCGGGGCTACGACACCGTCACCGACTTCAAGACCGGTACCGCGGAGGACAGCGACGTCCTGGCCATCAGCGGCTACGGCCTGACCGACTTCGCGGCGGTGAAGGCGGCCATGCGCCAGCAGGGGGCGGACGTGCTCCTCACCCTCGACAACGGCGAGACGGTGCTGCTCCAGAACCAGCGGGTGGAGAACTTCGTCCCGCAGAACATCGTGCTGAACAGCGTGATGTCCCCGACGACCCCGACCGTCATCACCACGCCCACCAGCAGCACGGGCACGAGCACCACGACCACCACCGGCACCAGCGGAGGCGGAGGCGGCGGTGGGGGCGGTGGGGGTGGCGGCGGTTCCACCACGACCACCACGACCAAGCCCACCACCACGGCCAACATCGTGCAGGCGGCGGCCAACCCCACGGAGACGGCGTTCCTCAGCGCGGCCGCCGCGCGCGGCATTTCCAACCCGCAGGTGGCCAGCGGCCTGGCGAACTACGCCGCCGGGCGGAACGTCACCGTCAGCGCGGCGGCACCCACGGCGGCCACCGTGCTCAGCGGCGACGCCAACACGGCCATGCTGCTCGACGCCCGCTCCCTGCCGGCCGGCGCGCCGGTGCAGGTGGACGGCGTGGGCTTCCTGTCGGTGGTGGGGGCGGCCATGGTGACCGGCGGAACCGGCGCCAACTCGCTCCTGGGCGACGAGGCCGCGCAGACCTTCTATGCGGGCGAGGGCGACGACACCGCGGCTGGCGGCGGCGGCGACGACGCAGTCCTCGGCAACCTGGGCGACGACCAGCTGTACGGCAACCTCGGCACCGACAGCCTGTTCGGCGGCCAGGGCGGCGACGCGCTGTTCGGCGGCCAGGGCGACGACGTCGCCTACGGCAACATGGAAGGCGACGTCATGTACGGCAACATGGGCAGCGACATGATGTTCGGCGGCCAGGGCGCCGACCTGATGTTCGGTGGCCAGGGCGACGACGCGATCCTCGGCAACCTGGACGGCGACGCGCTGTTCGGCAACCTGGGCAACGACACGCTGAACGGCGGGGCGGGCGCCGATACGCTGGGCGGCGGGGCCGGGGCGGACGCCTTCCGCTACGACCGCGCGACCGACGGCGGCGACACCATCACCGACTTCGAGGCGGGCACCGACAAGATCGTCCTCTACAGCCCGAACTTCGGCTCGCTGCCCGCGGGCGCGCTCTCCGCCGGCCGCTTCGCGCTGGACAACCCGGCGACGGCCGACCAGTGGTTCGTCTTCAACACGGCGACGGGGGTGCTCAGCTACGACGCCGACGGGTCGGGCGCGGGGGCCGCGGTGGTCATCGCCACGCTCAACGTCCGCAGCTTCGCCAACACCGACATCCTGGTGATGGCCTCGTGACGAGGGGGGAGCGCCGCTGTTTGTTTAGACGGGCAACCGATCAGGCCTGCCATGGCGCACCCGGAACGCGAGGGACACCGTGCAGACACGACCGACCACCGCCTACGACGCGGCCTTCTATGAGGGACAGCGCGGCGGCAGCAGCACTTCGTCGCGCATCGTTCTGACCATCGCGCGGGAGCTGTTCGCACCGCGCAGCCTCGTCGACGTCGGCTGCGGTGCCGCCACATGGCTGCGCACCGCGCGCACGCTGGGGATACCCGACGTCACCGGCGTCGACGGCTCGTGGAGCCGCACCCAGCACGAGGATGCCGACGGAATCGCCTTCCACTACGCCGACCTGTCGGCGTGCAGCCTCGACCTCGGCCGCCGCTTCGACCTCGCCATGTCGGTGGAGGTGGCCGAGCATCTGCCGCCGGACTCCTCCGACCGCTTCGTCGAATTGCTGGTCGGGCTGTCCGACCGCATCCTGTTCTCCGCCGCCGTCCCCTACCAGGGCGGCGTCAACCACGTCGCCGAGCGCTGGCAGAGCGACTGGGCGCGCCGCTTCCTGCGGCACGGCTACCGCGCCTACGACGCGATCCGGCCGCGCGTCTGGTCCAACCCGGACGTGGCGTGGTGGTACCGGCAGAACGTGATCCTGTACGTGAAGCCCGGCGCCGAGGTGCCGGCGCTCGGCCAGCCGCGCGACCCGGCCGACCTCGACGTGGTCCACCCGGACATGCTGGCCAAGGTCCTGAACGAGGTGCCGATGCGCCACGCCTACCGCGCGGTGCTGAACCCGCGGCGCTACACGCGGGCATTGCGCAGCCGGCTGCGGGGGCTGTGGCAGCGGTAGCCTCCTCCCGGCTTCGCTGGCGCTCAGCCACCCTCCCCCTCTACGAGGTGGAGGGTCTGTCGGCTTGCGGCGGAGTTCCCTCCACCGCAAAGCGGGGGAGGGCTAGGGAGGGGGCAAAAAGGCCACCCCACGCCCCGCCCCCTCAATCCCGATAGTACTTCCTGTACCGCGCGTCGCCCATGTCCTGGTCCGGGTAGCCGCGGCTGGCGGCGCGCGGGTCGGTCTGGGTCAGCACGAGGCCGAAGATGCCCAGTCCCGTCTCGGCCACCTTGCGCAGGCCGGCCATCACCGCGGTGCGGCCGGTGTCGCCCCACTTCACGCAGAACAGCGCCGTGTCGGCGATCTGCGTGACGATCTGCGCGTCGGGCGCCGACAAGGTTGGCGGCGTGTCCAGAACGATGAGATCATAGGCAAGCGCCAGATCCTGCTTGATCTCCCGCATGCGGGCGGACATCAGGATGCGCGGCGCGTCGGCCATGGATGTCCCGGCCACCAGGACGCTCAGCCCCGTCGCCTCGTCCACCTTCAGCGCGTCGGCCAGATCGCACTTGCCCTCGACCACCTGCGCCAGGCCCACGTCATTGGGCAGGCGCAGCATGGTGTGCACCGCCGGGCAGCGCAGGTCGCAATCGACGATCACCACCCGCTCCCCCGCCGCCGCGGCCAGGCGCGCCAGCGCCACCGCCGTGCTGCTCTTGCCCTCCTCCGCGCGGGCGGAGGTGATCATCACCGCCCGGCTGCGGAAGTCGTGCATCCACAGCGCCGTGTGGATGGCCTTGATCGCCTCGGAAAAGCGCGAGATCGGCTTGGCGATGATGTACGGCTCGCGCGCCCGCAGGCGGTTCCACCGCACCCGCGGGATGGACGCCAGATGGCGCACGCCCGTGTATTCCTCCAGGTCGGCGACGCTGCGGAAGGTGCCGTCCATCTTCTCGCGCAGCACCACGCCGCCGACGCCGACCAGCGAGCCCACCACCAGCGACAGCACGCCGAACAGCGGCATGTTGGGGAAGCGCGGGCTCTCCGGCACGCTGGCGTAGGACAGCACGCGGGCCTGCGGCTCCTGCGCGTCCAGCTGCAGGTCCGCCCCCATGGAGCGCTGCAGGACGGCCTCGTACAGCGCGCGGCTGGTCGCCGCCTCGCGCTCGATGCCGTGCAGGGTGGTCTCCGCCTCGCCGGCGCGGGCGACCTGCTCCTTCAGGTCGTTGATGGTGCGCTCGATCAGCTCCACCCGCCCACGCGCCGCGTTGTAGGCGGATTCCGTGCTCTCCGACATGCGCCGAACCTCGGCGCCGACGGCGGCGCGCACCTGCCCCAGCTCGCGCCGGATGGCGACGAGGTCGGGGTGGATGTTGCCCATCTTGCTCGCCACCGCGGCCTCGCGGGCAGCCAGCTGCGCCTCGCGGTCGCGCAGCTGGCGGATCAGGTCCGACGCGACGGCGTCCGGCACGCCGGCCGCCGAGCCGCGCTGCTTCTCGGCGCGCCGCGTCTCGGCCAGCTTGGCCTCCAGCGCCGACAGGTCGTTGCGCGCGGTCACCAGCTCCCTCGTCGCCTCGCTCAGCGCCTCAGTCAGGATGGTGGAGTTGACGCCACGGTGCAGCCCGGCTTCCGAGCGGTACTGGTCGATGTGCGCCTCGGCCGCCAGCACCTTCTGCTGCAGCTCGGTCAGCCGGGCGTTCAGGCGGGCGGTGGTGTCCTTGACGGCCTCGGTCTTGCGGCGCCGGTGGTCGGCGACGTAGGCGTCCGACAGCTCGTTCACCACCGCCGTCGCCAGCTTCGGGTCGCTCCAGGTGAAGGAGACGTCGTAGACGCTGGATTCACGCCGCGGCACCACCAGCAGGTTCTTCATCAGCGTGTCGATGGCCAGCTCGCGCGGGGTGCGCGGCACGAAGGGCGGCGGCGCCTCCTCCGGGCGGAAGGCGGCCTTGATCGGCTTGACGACGGTCTCGCGCAGGTAGCCCATCGCCTGCGCGGCGATCGACGGATCCTGATTCAGGCCGGTGAACTCGTCGTTGCGGTCCAGATGCAGCTTGTCGACGATGCGCCCGGCGATGTCCTGGGACGCGATGATGTGCAGCTGGTTGCCCAGCGTGAACAGCGGCGGCTGTTCGGCCACCGAGATCTCCTTCACCGGCCCCAGGTCGACCGTGCTGGGGTCGAAGATCACCGTGGTGTTCGCCACGTACAGCGGTGTGGCCGTCAGCAGGTAGGCCGCCATGCCCAGCGGGATGCCGACCAGCGGGATGAAGAAGGCCCAGCGCCGCCGCCGGATCGCCGCCGTCAGCTCCGACAGCGACAGGGCACGGCTGTCGGACGCGGGGGCCGGCGGGTGGGCCACCTCCGTGCCGCCGTGGTCCAGCCGGGCGGGCACCCAGCGGTGGTGGAGCGGGTTCAGGTCGTGCGTCGTCATGCGTCATCCCTCCGCCGGGCCGTTTCACCCTGGCCATCCTGTTGCCGGCCTGTCGGCCGGGTCGCCTGTTGCCGGCCTTCCGGCCGGTTCGCGCGCTCCAGCGCCCCCTGGCACACCGCGGCGCAGTGCCGGACGTAGGTCTCCCGCCGGTGGTTGCCGTCCACCAGCCGGCGCTGCGCCGCTGCCGCCATGTTCCGGCGCCGCTCCGGATCGGCGGCCAGCGCGTCCACCGCCGCCCGCAGGGTCGCCGGGTCGTTGTCGGCGACGTACAGCACCTCCCCGTCGCCGAGGTATTCGTCCAGGTCGGGCTGGCGCGTGGCGACGATCGGCACGCCGGCCGCCGCCGCCTCCATCAACACGGTGATTCCGGAAATGTGCAGGTTGTGGCGCAGCGGCAGCACCACCACGTCGGCCCAGGCGTAGCCGGCCTTCACGTCCTCCGCCCCGCGCGCCTTGCGCAGCTCGACGTTGCCGGCCCCGTCGGGCACCGGCAGGCGGCGCGGGGTCAGCACGCGCAGCGCATAGCGCCGGTCGCCGGCGAAGGCGCCGAACAGCGCGTCCCAGTCGCGGTGCACGTCGTTGCCGACCGACAGCACGCGGACCGGGTCGTGCACGGCACCCGCCCCGTCCGGCCGCACGCCCAGGAAGGCGTCGAGGTCGATGCCCCACGGCACGCGCTGCGCCGTGGCCTCCGGCAGCAGCGCCCGCACGTCCGCCTCGCGGTGCGAGATCATGGCGAAGGTCGCCCGGCCCAGCAGGCGGCGGTACAGCGTGCGCCGCCGCCACCCCATCGCCCGCCAGTCGTCCAGCAGCCAGACGATGCGCGTCACCAGCTGCGGTGTGCGCCCCTGCCCCAGCGTCAGCACGGACCACAGCGCCAGCAGCAGCGCCACCGCCGCCGCCTCGCGCTCCGAATGGGTCCACACCACGTCGGCACCCAGGATGCGGTGGCGGTTGTGCAGCGCGTGCAGGATGTCGCAGCCCACCACGCGGTTCACCGCCCGGCGCAGGAAGCGGCCCACCGGCCCCTCCGCCCGGTCCTCGGAAAAGCGGACGTCGAAGCCGCCGTCGGCGAACAGGTGATAGCTGTAGGGCGTGTGGTCGGGGTTGGGGGCGCCGCCGGCACGCTGCGCGGCGCGCCACGTGTTGACGCCGTAGCCGTGCCACAGGTGCACCGTCAGGCGCGGCCGGGCGGTGGCCGTGTCGGCCGTGGCACCGGCCCGGGTCTCGGCGCCGCCGTCGATGGAAGGGGCGAGGGCGTCGGAAGTGTTCATGGCGTTGGCCCAGCGGCTGCGGATGGGTCAGGCTCGGAAAGGGCCGGCGCCGGGCGCCGGGCGTGCGGACGGTTGAGGACGGTGCCGAGCAGCGCGCGCAGGCGCCGCGGCGCCGCGACGGCCAGCAGCGCCAGATAGGCCAGCGTGCCGCTGCCGGCCGCCGCCACCAGGGCCACGACCGGCGGCACGTCGCCGCGCAGCGCCAGCTCGACCCCGGCGCCGAGCAGCACGCCGCCGACGGCGGCGGCGAAGGGCGGCGCCACCACGGCGGCCAGCTGCCCGCCGGTGAAGCCGGCGATGCGGCTGACCATCCAGTACTGCACCGGCATGCGGACCAGCGCGCGGACGTTCCACACCACACCCACCGCCAGCGCGCCCAGGCCGGAGCACGCGGCGAGCGCCAGCACGCCCACCCCGACGTCCACGAGGTTCAGGACGAAGCGCCGGTGGTCGTTGGCGGTGGCGGTGAACAGCGCCGTGGTGCCGGACAGCACGGCCGACAGCATCGCCCACGCGGCCAGCGCCTGGAACATCGGCACGGCGGCCAGCCATTGGCGGGAGAACACCACCTCGATCAGCGGGTGGGCCGAGGCCGCCAGCGCGCCGAACACCGGCAGCAGCAGGAAGCACGACAGCTCGGCCGAGCGCAGGGTCAGCGCCCGCAACTCCTCCGGATCGTGGTGGCTGCGCGCGAACACGGACATGCTGAGCTGCCGCACGGCGACGAACAGCGTGCCCCACAGCGTCTCCACCGCCCGGAAGACGAGGTTGACGAGGCCCAGCGTCGCCGGCCCGTACAAGGCGCCGATCAGCAGCTGGAACGCCGGCTTGGCGATCAGCAGCACGAACTCCGCCCCCAGCCAGACGCCGGCGAAGCGCAGCAGCTCGCCCGCGTGCCGGCGGGTGGTGGTAAAGCCCGGCCGCCAGTCGCCCATGATCCACAGCGACACCGCCCCCACCCCGTGCAGCGTCATCTGCTGCGCGATCAGCGCCCAGGCGCCGAAGCCGCCCCAGGCGAGGCCCACGCCCACCGCCACGGAGGCCAGCCGCGCCACCAGCGTGCGCACCGCCAGGTCGCGGAAGCGCATGCGCCGGCGCAGCAGCGCGATCGGCACCGCCCCGCAGGCGTGCGCCAGCAGCGTCAGCGCCCCCCAGGGCAGCATGCCGGCGACGTCCGGCTCGTCCATCAGCCGGGCGAAGGCCGGCGCGCCCAGCGTCAGCGCCACCGCCAGGACCGCCGTCATGGCGATGTTCATCCAGAAGGCGGCGTTGGTGTGCTCCCGCTCCAGCGTGCGGGCCTGGATCATCGCGTCGATGAACAGGCCGCCGGTCAGCAGCGACAGGATCTCCACCGTCAGCACGACCATGGCCGCAGTGCCGAAATGCTCCGGCCCCAGCAGGCGGGCGACCAGGACCAGCCCGGCGATGGACGCCCCGGTGTTGATGGCCGTCTCGACGACGGCCCACACCGCGGCCGGATGCGTCAGCTTGCCCTCGGCCACGGCGCCGCACCCCTTTCCGCCCCGGCCGGGGCCATCGTTTCACGCAACCGGGTTTCACGTGGCAGGGTTTCACGCGGCAGGATCGCCAGCAGCAGCATCACGTAGCCGCCGAGCGGCGTGAGCAGGAATCCCCCCAGGAAGCAGTAGAAGAACAGCAGCGCGCCCCCGAGGATCCATGAGCGCGAACCGTGGAAGACGCAGTAGGCGATGAAGGCGGCGAAGGTCAGGAAGCCGAGCGTGCCGTATTCGAACAGCAGCTTGATCCACGTCGGGTCGTGCGCCGTGAACTCCAGCCCCGCGAGGTAATTGGTGATGGAGCCGGGACCGAAGCCGAACAGCAGCGCCGACGGGTTCTGGTGCATCACCCGGTCCAGCACGTAGAGCGGCGAGAGGAAGCGTGCGAAGCCGCTGGAATGCGGGCTGTTGAACTCCTCGGCGCGCTGCGTGATGGCGTCCAGGTAGATCAGCTCGCCGAAGCCCACCACCAGCAGACCCAGCAGGCCCAGCAGCACCGTGGTGCCGAACCCCGCCGTGCGGAACAGCACCAGCGGCAGGAAGGCGGCCAGCAACACCAGCCCCGTGCCGGAATAGGACAGCACCAGCCCCGCCACGCAGGCCAGCAGGAACAGCCGGCGGCGGAAGTACAGCAGTTCCACGATCAGGCCCAGCGCCGCGAACTGCGACAGCGACGACGGCTCGCCCAGGAAGAAGCCGTTGCTCTTGTAGAGGCCGGCGCGGGCGGGCAGCGGGATCACCGTGTGCGATCCCGGCCGCAGCAGCGCCTCCGGCACGATTCCGGCGAAGGTGAAGAGGCGCGGCCCCGGTATCACGAACTGCGCCAGGAACTGGATGGCGCCCGCCACGCAGACGAACAGCACGAAGCGCTGGAACAGGTCCAGGCAGCGCAGCCGCGTGGCCGGGCTGACCGGCATCATCAGCACCATCGGGATGTAGATGGCGAACAGCAGCGCCAGCGACGTCCACGACAGGCTGCCGCCGTTGGCCAGCGCCGACAGCGCGGCGGCGGCGGCGAAGCCGGCCAGCAGGATCAGCCGCCCCGTCTCCACGAACGCCCGCCCGCGCAGCATCAGCCAGCCGAGGCCCGCCAGGCAGATCGGGAACATCAGCGGCACCTCCGACCCGGCGGCCGGCACGCCGAAGCGATGCAGGATGAAGATGGCGAACAGCATCACCCCGTACGCCCACACCACGTCGCGCTCGACGGCGGCAGTGGCGGCGTTGGCGGCGGCCGGCGCGGCTGCGGGGGGGTGGCTCCATTCCGCCCAGACGGTCATGGGGCGCCCCCGCCGTCGGCGCTCATGGTGCAGGACCAGAGTGCGAGCTGCGTGCGGTTGCGCAGGCGCGTCTTCAGGCGCAGCACGCGCAGCCGCGCCGCCACCGCCGATTCCGGCAGGCGCAGCACCGCCGCTACCTGCCGGTTGGTCGCCCCGGTGGCCAGCAGCGCCAGGATCTCCGCGTCGCCCGGCGCCAGATCGGGCGCCGGGGCCGGCTCGCCGGCTCCCTCGGGCTCGGTGACGGCCTCCAGGCAGCGGACGAGGCGGATGGGCGGCGCGGCGCGCTCGATCACCGCCGCCGCCCCGCACTTGCGGTAGCTGGCCCGCTCTCCCCCGGACGGCCGGGCGGCGACCACGACGACGGCCGCACGCGGCCAATCGCGCCGCAGGATGCGGACGGCGTCGCAGGTCTCCATCAGGTCGCCCTCGGCCGCCAGCACCACCGCCCGCATGCGGTTGACCGCCGCGTGGCGGGCGAGATGCGACACCGTCGCCGCACTCGCCGCCACCGGGAAGCCGTAGGTGCGCAGCAGCGTCGCCATCGCCTGCCGCGACAGCCGGTCGCGGGCGATGATGGCGAGCGCCGCGGCACCCGTATCCTGATTAGGCGGATTGGTATCAGGCGGATTGGTCATGGACCCGCCCGATCGCCATAGCCGCCTGCCGGATCGGCGCGACGTTGACCTTCGGCGCCTTGGCTCGCCGGCCGTAGCCGTTGGGATGCGCGACACGCCACGCCCAGGCCGTTTCCAGCATGCACTTCAGGCTGGAGAAGCGCGGCTCCCACCCCAGCTCCGCCCGCAGCCGGTCGGAGCAGGCGACGAGCACCGCCGGATCGCCCGGCCGCCGCCCGACCTCGCGCACCGGGATCGGCCGGCCGGTGACGCGCTCCGCCGTCTCGATCACCTGGCGCACCGAGAAGCCGTGTCCACTACCGATGTTGAAGCGCCAGCTGCGCTCGTCCAGCCGGTCCAGCGCCCGCAGGTGCGCGTCCGCCAAATCGCAGACGTGCACGAAGTCGCGGATGCAGGTGCCGTCCGGCGTCGGGTAGTCGGTGCCGTAGACGTCCACATGCGGGCGGCGCCCGGCGGCGGTGTCCAGCACGATGGGGATCAGGTGCGTCTCCGGGTCATGGTCCTCGCCCAGGATGCCGTCGGGGTGCGCGCCGGCCGCGTTGAAGTAGCGCAGGCAGGCGGAGCGCAGGCCGTACACCCGGTCCATCCACGCCAGCACCTTCTCGATCATCAGCTTGCTTTCGCCGTACGGGCTGCCGGGGTCGTCGCGGCACTCCTCGTCGATGGGAAAGCGTTCGGGGTTGCCGAAGATGTTGGAGGTGGAGGACAGCACGAACTTGCCCACGTCGTGCCGCACCGCCTCGCCCACCAGATTGAGCGCGGCGTCCAGATTGTCCTTCAGGTAGAGGAACGGCATCTCCATGCTCTCGCCGACCAGCGCGTTGCTGGCGAAGTGCATGACCGCGTCGAAGCGGTGCCGCTGGAAGACGCGGCGCACGGCCTCGGCGTCGCGCAGGTCGGCCTCGATCAGCGGCACGTCCTGCGGCACCGCCTCCGGGTGGCCCTGCTGGAGGTTGTCCAGCACGGTGACGTCGAACCCCCGCACCACCAGTTCGTGGACGACGTGGCTTCCCACATACCCGGCCCCGCCGGTCACCAGAACGCTTTTGGTCATGGATTCACTGTCTCCCGTTCGGATTGGGTCGCGATGCCCGTTTCCTGGTGGCCCGGTCTTTGCCGATGGGTGTGGCGTGCCAGGGCGTAGGCATCGGCCGTGCGTGCGGCGATGGCCCGCCAGTCCGGCAGGTCACGGCCGCGTCGCGCCATCGCCGCCGCCATGCCGGGCAGCCGCTCGGGCGCGTCGAGAAGGTGGAGGAGCGCGTCGCGCAGCGCTTCGGCCGAGCCGGGCTCGACCAGCAGCGCCTCCTCGCCGCCGGCCAGCATCTCGGCGAACCCGCCGAGGTTGGAGGCGACGACCGGCTTGCCGAAGGCCATGGCGGCCATCAGCACGCCGCTGACGTCGATCTGCCGGTAGGGAAAGACCAGCGCGTCCGCCTCGGCGATGCAGCGCCCCAGCTCCGCGTCCGGCAGGAAGCGGAAGTCCAGGCGGACGATGCCCGGCCCGCAGGCCGCCGCCAGCTCCTCCAGCGGCTTGGTGTCCAGGTACGGCTTGCCGGCCACGGTGACGCGCAGCCGTTGCCGTGCCTCGTCGGGCAGCAGGGCGACGGCGCGCAGCAGCACGTCGACGCCCTTGTAGTCCTGCACCTTGCCGAACTGCAGCAGGCGCAGCACGCCGTCCGCCGCGCGGGGCGGTGCCGTGTCGGGGATCAGTTCCTCGTGCAGCAGGCCGTGCGCGATGCGCGACACGCCGTCCGCCCGGTGGCCGCCCCGTACGAACTGTTCGGCCGCCTTCGCGGTGTGGACGATCAGATGGTCCACGCCGCGCCACAGCGCCTCCGTCCCCAGGCCCAGCAGGCGGGCCTGCCGGCTGCCGTTGTAGGGCGTGCTGTCGTGCACGGTCAGCACCACGGGTGCCACCCGCCGCAGCCGGCCCAGCAGCCGCGCGTCCACCACCGGCAGCGGCATCCACTGGAAATGGATGACGTCGGGGCGAAACGCCTCGGCCCGCTTTATGAGCCGGCGCATGGACAGGAGGTGGCTCGCCGCTTTGATACCCCGGCGCACGGGCGCCGGCAGCCTCCGCACCGTGGCGAACGTCTGTTCCGGGTAGAACCACGCCTCCGGCGGCGGGTCCATCGCCCAGTCGCCGGTCCCGGCGGCGGTGACGAACAGCACCTCGTGCCCCAGCGCGCGCAGGCCCGCCACCAGCGCCGCGTCGTAGGCCGGCGTGAAGCCGGGGGGATCGACCATCAGGATCCGCATGCGACGCCCCGCCTCAGCCCGACACGGTGGGGAAGCGGCTGCGCACGCTCTGCGCCGGCTTCCAGGTGGTCACGGCGCGCCGGCCGGCCAGCGACATGTACACGCCGATGGAGGTGGCCAGCAGCGCCAGCGCGATGTTCACGATGCCGGTCGCCAGCCGCACGCGCAGCACCCAGCCCAGCCCCAGCAGTGCGGCTGGCAGCAGCGCCGCCGCCGTGCCGCCGACCGGCCCCAGGGCCCGCACCAGCCCGATTTCGAACAGTACGCCGGCCAACGCCAGGCTGTAGCCACCGACCCAGCGCAGGTAGCGGTGGCCCAGGTACTGGTACAGCGTCCAGGCATCCAGCCGGCGCAGGCGCGGCCACAGGCGGCGGTGGATGGTGAAGGACTGGGAGCTGATGCGGATCTTGCGCTGGAACTCCTCCGCCGGGTCGCTGACGTGGATCTCGCAGGCCCGCACGTCGGGGGCGCGCACCACGCGCTTGCCCTGCGCCAGGATGCTCATGGACACGAACAGGTCGTCGAACAGGTCCTCCGCCTCGTTCGGCAGGCAGTCCCGCCGCGCGGCGTAGAGGGAGCCGTCGGCGCCCATGGCGCTGCCGGTGTCCGTCTCCAACTGCTTGGTCCACTCGTCCAGGCGCCAGTACAGCGCACCCACCCCGGCGGTGGCCGATTCCTCGCCGTTCACATAGGACAGGTGCCCGCACACGCAGCCGATCTCGGGGTCGGCGAAGTAACGGCGCAGGCGGGTGACGGCGTCCGGCGCGATGGCGACGTTGGCGTCGGTGAACACCACGATGGGTGCGGTGCACCGCGCCAGCAGCTGGCGCACGCCATAGGCCTTGCCGCGCCGCTCCGCCGAGGCCACCAGCGTGATGCGCTCGCCATACCGGTCAGCGCAGTCCTGGGCGATCGCCAGCGTGCCGTCGGTGGCGCCGTCCACGTAGAGAAGGAGTTCCACGCTGCCGTCGCCGGGGTCGAGGGCGAGCGTGTTCTCGATCTTGTCGCGCAGCACCGCCTCTTCGTTGTAGGCGCACAGCAGCACGGCGACGCGCCCGCCCGGCTCTTGCGTGAAGCCCGGCCGCGGCGCCGGGAGAACGCCCCGCACGCGGCGCACCAGCCACAACGTCGCCTGGAAGGGGCCGAACGGGTACAGGCCCAGCAGCGCCGTGACGCCGAACAGACTCCAGATCGCGATGTCGACGGCCATCGGTCCCTCCTTCCGCTCTCCGACCCGGGGTCAGTAGGCGTTCTTGCCGGTCAGCAGGACGATGGGCGTCACGAGGAGGATCTGGATGTCCAACCAGATCGACCAGTTCTCGATGTAGAACATGTCGTGTTCCCACCGGCGGATCAGCTTCTCCTCGTCGTCGGTGTTGCCGCGCCAGCCGTGGATCTGCGCCCAGCCGGTGATGCCCGGCGTGACGCGGTGGCGCGTGGCGTAGCGGTCCACCACCTCGGCGTAGAGCGACTGCCCGGCCTTGGCGTTCAGCGGGTGCGGCCGGGGTCCCACCAGCGACATGTCGCCCAGCAGCACGTTGATGAGCTGCGGCAGCTCGTCGATGCTGCTGCGCCGCAGGAAGGCGCCGATGCGGGTGACGCGCGGGTCGTTGCGCTCCGTCAGGCGGTCGGCCAGCGGGTCGGCGGCGCGGTCGTGCATCGTGCGGAACTTGTAGATGCGGAAGATGCGGTTGCGGTAGCCGACGCGGTCCTGGCGGAAGAACACCGGCCCCGGCGAATCCAGCTTGATCAGCGCCGCCACCAGCAGCATCACCGGCGACAGCAGGGCAAGGCACAGCGCCGCCATCGTCACGTCCAGCGCGCGCTTCATCATGGCGTCCGCCCGGCCCATGGGGCGCGGCACGATGATGATGCGCATGAGCGGCGGCGCCTCCCGCCACACACGGGCGACCAGTGCGGGCTCGTGCGTCAGCAGTGCGATCTGCACCGGGTGCACCTCCAGCCGCCGGACGAGGTGGAGGACGAAGTCGGACTCCTGCTCGGTCGCCAGGATGTCCACCGTGTCGATGCGGTCGAGGTCCAGCCCGGCCACGGCCATCTCGGCGGCGCGCGCGGGGTCGGCCTCGACGGCGTCGCCGGCGGCGGTGAACAGCGTGTGTCCGCGCCCCGGTGCCGCCGCCGCGGCGCCGGGGCCGGCCATGGCGCGGCCGGCCACGCTCCCCAGTGCGAGGGCCCCCAGTGCGAGCGGCGTCGCCACGCACGCACTCATGGCCGCCGGACGGCGCCGGCGCGCGGCACCGGGGCGCACCCCGGCCGGCGCGTCGGCGACGAAGCGCGTCTCCAGCGTGCGCGACCCGGCGATCAGGCCCAGCGCCAGCAGGCCCCAGGTCCCGCCCCAGGCGAAGGCGATGTTGACGTCGTGCGCCAGGGCCGGCGCCACGGCGGCGGCCAGCACGAGGCAGGCCGGCAGCACCGTCGCCATCATCGCCAGCGCGCGGGCCAGGATGAAGCCGCGCCGTGCCATCCGCGACCGGCGCAGCCGGTGCAGCGCGTTGGCGGTGAACAGCGCCCCCAGCAGGGCCACCGCGTAGGCCGCGCTGAATTCGAAGGTGAAGGCCAGGGAATGCGACGTCGCCGGCAGGGCGAACGGCAGGGTGACGACCCCGGACAGCAGGATCAGCAGCCCCTCCCGCCAGACCGGCATGCGCCACGCCTGGTCGCGGTCGCCCGCATGGCCGCCCAGGTCGGGGGAGGCGGCGTCGATGGGAACGGCGATCGGGATGGCGGCGGGGCTCGCCAGCGCCACGGCCCCGACGACGGCGCCGACGGGGGGCGGCACGGTACCATAATCGTCCGACACGTCCGTGCCCCCGGCCGGAAATGAGGATTGGCTGGTGACCTCTGTCATCGCGACCTTGCCCTCGCCCAGTTTCTTGCCGCGTGTTCTTGGCGTCTCTTTCAGACGCCGGTATTCGGCGCCCGTGTTTTTGTTTTGCCGTGTACGGAGCAACTCAACAGCTTGGGAATGATTTTATTCAACAATCAAAAGTGGTATCAGCAGACGCATTGGTGATGAGCGTCGAAAAAATCCGAAAATTTTTAGATATCGGAGACTTTGTTTATAAAAATCGAGAGGGAATGACTGCTGATGATTTGTCATTCGGGCAATTATTCAACCTGCATTCCGTACAATCTTTCAACGATAATTGGCGCAGGAACCGAACCATACGGGGGGGCCTTCTCCGCTGCAAAGCGGGAAAACGAATTACAAACTACCCCTACAGCCACCGTTGCGGCGCGCCGCCGCGTCGAAATGCATGTCGGCCGTGCAGCCTGGACGCTCATTGGGCAACAGCGATGCACGGCCAACCTCTCGCTGGCGTTGCCGACTTTCCCGCCGGATGCGTTGATTTTCTTGCACCATTGCCTGTATCCGAAGGTTCATCTACACAGAAGCTGGATAAGGCGACGGTTGTGGCGGCCCCGCCGGTGTTACCCTGTCTCGGGTCAGAATCGTTCAAAGAAGAAGCACGGATTCCGGCCGTTTTTACCGCCTTCGGTACCCCCGTGCGGGTGAGCCCTAACCACACTGAACGTCTTCGGGCGGCGGAACCCGCCCGGTAGGATGAGGGTTCGCCCCGCGACGGGGCCCATCCCCACACAACGAGAGCGCCACGCCCATGCCGGATATCATGCCGGACACCGCCGCCACGGCGCCCACCGAGGACCTGACGCTGTCGGTCGTCATCACCTGCCACAACTACGGCGCCTTCGTCGGCGACGCGATCCGCAGCGCGCTGGCCCTGCGCTGGCCGCGCGTGGAGGTGATCGTGGTGGACGACGGCTCCACCGACGGTTCGCCGGGGATCATCCGCGGCTTCGAGCCGGCGGTCCGCCTGATCGAGACGCCGCACGTCGGCCCCAGCGGTGCGTGCAGCGCCGGATTCGCCGCCAGCACCGGCGCCGTCGTCTCCTTCCTGGACGCCGACGACCTGCTGCACCCCGACCTGATGCGGGAGGTGGCGCGCGTCTGGCACGCGGGCGTGTCCAAGGTTCAGTGCCAGATGGCGACCATCGACCGCGACGGTCGGCCGCTGGGCACCGTCTTCCCGCAGTTCCCGCCCGGCCTGACGCCGGAGCGGATCCGGTCGATGCTGCGCACCTCCTACGCCTATCCCACCCCGCCGGGCTCGGCCAACCTCTACGCCCGCTGGTTCCTGGAGCGGGTGATGCCGCATCCGGAGACGCTGGACGGCCTGCGCGTCGGCAACGACACCATGCTGCTGGGCATGGCGGTGATGAGCGGCGACGTGGTCACCATCCCCAAGCCGCTCGTCTTCTATAGAATCCACGGCTCCAACCTGTCGGTCGCCTCCGACCAGGGGGCCAAGGCGCTGGTGCGCCGCATCCGCGTCGATCAGGCCAACCTGAAACGGCTGCGCGCCAGGGCGCCGGATCTCGGTTTCGACCTGCCGGAAGGGGCGCTGGAGCGCAGCCCGAACCACCTGCAGTACCGCATCGCCTGCCACCGCCTGTTCCCGGACGAGCATCCGGTGGCCGGCGATCGCACCGCCGGGCTGCTGGCCCGCATGGCGCGCGCCGTGCTGGCCTTCGACGGCATGTCGGCCAAGGGCAAGGCGGCGATGCTGGTGTGGAGTGCCGGCGTGCTGCTGGGGCCGAAGCCGCTGGCGCGGCGGCTGGTGCGCTGGCGCTTCTCCCCCACCGCGCGCCCGCGCCTGCTGCGCCGCGCCCTGTCCGCCGCCGGCGTGCTGACGCGGCTGGCGCCACGCGCCGGAGACGCCGCCAAGTAACGGATTTGCCCTAATGGATTTGCGTTGATGGATTTGCCGCCCGACCTTCCCCCCGGCTACGTCCTGACCTTCGCCGAGGAGTTCGATGCCTTCGACTGGAGCGCCGACGGCCACGCGCGCTGGAAGACGAAGTTCTACTTCGACGGCCGCACGCTCAGCCGCAATGGGGAGCTGGGCTTCTACTCCGACGCCACCGTCGGCCCCGACCCCTTCCGGCTGGAGAACGGCGCCCTGGTCATCACCGCCAGGCCCGCCGCCGGCCTGCCGCGCGACCTGCCCTACAGCACCGGCCTGATCACCACCGAGACGTCCTTCTCCCAGACCTACGGCTATTTCGAGATGCGCGCCCAGCTTCCCGAAGGCAAGGGGATGTGGCCGTGCTTCTGGCTGCTGCCGACGCACAAGCGCTGGCCGCCGGAGATCGACGTGTTCGAGGTGCACGGCGACAAGCCGCACCGCATCCACGTCAACGCCATCGGCGTCAAGAAATCCGCCAACCCCGGCACCAAGTGGATCGACGTGACCGGCGACGTGACCGACGGCTACCACACCTACGGCGCCCACTGGACGCCGACGGTGGTCAGCTACTACTTCGACGGCCGCAAGATCGCCGAGCTGCCGACGCCGGAGACCATGCACACGCCGATGTACCTGCTGGCGAGCCTGGCGGTCGGCGGCAACTGGCCGGGCAAGCCCGACGCCTCCACCCCCTTCCCGGCCGAGATGCGCATCGACCACATCCGCGCCTACGCCCAACGGCCGGATGCACCGGCCGGCGCGATGGCCGCCGCGGCACCGCGCGAGGCGGTTCCGCCCTCCCCCACGCCGCCGGCCTCCCCGCGCGCCGAACCGGCGCAGCCGCCGCAGCCCTGGACGACCCGCATCCCCGACGACGTGGCCGACGGAACGGCCGGCGACGACTACCTGGGCAGCCGCCACCGCGACACCCGGCCGCGCGCCGGCGGTCGCGGCAACGACACCTACAAGATCACCGACTTCCGCCAGTCCGTGGTCGAGCAGCCAGACGAGGGCATCGACACGCTGGAACTGTGGGCGCACACCACGCTGCCGCCCAACGTGGAGAACGCGGTGGTCCGCGCCCGCTACGGCGTGCAGGTGGTGGGCAACGGGTCGAGCAACACATTGCGCGGCGGGCCGGGCGACGACCTGCTGGACGGGCGCGGCGGCGACGACGTGCTGACCGGCGGCGGTGGGCGCGATGTGTTCTGGATCCGCGCCGGCCGCGGCCGCGACACCATCACCGACTTCAAGCCCGGCGCGGAGCCGGACAGCGACGTGCTGGAACTGGCCGGCTACGGCCTGCGCGACGTCGCCGCCGTGAAGGCGGCGATGCGCCAGCGTGGCCCCGACGTGGTGCTGACCTTCGACAACGGCGAGACGCTGACCCTGCAGGGCACGGACGCAACGAAGATCGCGCCCGAGAACGTGCGCATCGTGCCCATAGCGGGTTCGTAGAATATCCCCTCCCCTGCCTCCGGCGGGGGAGGGAGGGGCCCGGCCGAAGGCTGGGAGGGTGGGGGCAAGGCGTTCCCACGGATCAGCGGCTTTACAGCTGACGGTGAAGGTGCAGATCAGAAAATAGAGATTTAGAGATGGAGAGATTTGAAGGGGCGTGCGTCAGCTGAAATTTCGCGTAGCGTCGCGGCGTGACCAAGATCCTTTTCCATCTCTGAATCTCTAAATCTCTGTCTTCTTGGTCATCCCCTCCACCGCCAGCCGTTGCCCACACCCTGCCCACTACGCGGGCTTCCCTCCCCCGCCAGAGGCAGGGGAGGGAGTGAGGGTCACCCCCGCCTCCACCGTCTCGACCGGCCGCTTCAGCACGACCAGCGCCAGCGCCGTCACCAGCGTGCCGGCAAGGATCGCCAGGACGTAGCCGCCCAGCGGCGTCACCGCGTTGGGAATCGCCAGCACGAAGATGCCGCCATGCGGCGCCCGCAGGCCGCAGCCGAACCACATGGACAAGGCCCCCGCCGTGGCCGAGCCGGCGATGCACGCCGGGATGACGCGCAGCGGGTCCTTGGCCGCGAAGGGGATGGCCCCTTCCGTGATGAAGGCCAATCCCAGCACGCCCGCCGCCTTGCCAGCCTCCTGCTCCTGCACGGTGAAGCGGTTCCTCGCCACCATGGTGGCGAGCGCCAGGCCCAAGGGCGGCGTCATGCCCGCCGCCATGACGGCGGCCATCGGCGTGAAGGTGTTCGACGCCAGCAGCCCCACCGCGAAGGTGTAGGCCGCCTTGTTGACCGGCCCGCCCATGTCCAGCGCCATCATGCCGCCCAGCAGCAGGCCCAGCGCCACGGCGTTCGCCCCGGTCATGCTCTGCAGGAACCCGGTCAGCCCGGCCATGATCGCCGCCACCGGCGTGCCGATCACGTAGACCATCATCAGCCCCACCACCAGCGTCGCCAGCAGCGGGATGATCAGCACCGGCTTCAGCCCCTCCAGGTTCACCGGCAGGCGGATGGTGTCGCGCAGCCAGCGCGCGACGTAGCCGGCCAGGAACCCGGCGACGATGCCGCCCAGGAACCCCGCGCCGAGCTTCGCCGCCAGCATGCCGCCGATGAAGCCCGGCGCCAGCCCCGGCCGGTCGGCGATCGAATAGGCGATGTAGCCGGCCAGCACCGGCACCATCAGCCCGAACGCCGCCTCGCCCCCGATCTGCATCAGCGCGGCCGGCAGCGTGCCCGGCTCCTTGAACGCCTCGATGCCGAAGACGAAGGACAGCGCGATGATCAGCCCGCCGGCCACCACGAAGGGCAGCATGAAGGACACGCCGGTCAGCAGGTGCTTGTAGGGACCCGACGATTCGTCCTTCTGCTGCGCCTTGGCCCGCGCCACCTCCTGCGCGAAGCCGGCGCCGCCGGCCGCCGGGGGCGGCAGCGCCAGCGCGTCGTCCACCACGCGCCCGGCGTGCTTCAGCGCGTCGCCGACCGAGGTCTTCAGCACCCGCTTTCCGGTAAAGCGCTCGGTGGTGACGTGCGTGTCGGCGCCGATGATCACCGCGTCGGCCTCGGCGATCTCCTCCGCCGTCAGGGCGTTCTTGGCGCCGACGGAGCCCTGCGTCTCCACCTTGATCCGGTAGCCCTTGGCCTGTGCCGCCTGCTTCAGCGCCTCGGCCGCCATGAAGGTGTGGGCGATGCCGGTCGGGCACGCCGTGATGGCGACCAGCAGGCCGGAACCGCCGGGGGCCGGCGCTGGCGCGGCCGGTGCGGCGGCGGGGGCATCCTTCGCCGGCTGCCGGACGTGCGCCAGCGCCTCGTTCAGCACCATCTCCGTCTCGCGGATGGCGCGGGCGGTGGTGGTGCGCACCACCGGCTTGCCGGCGAAGCGGGCCTCGTCCACCGTGATGTCGGCGGCCACGACGACCGCGTCGGCGGCGGCGATGTCGGCGGCCTCCAGCGGCGCGCCGGGTCCTTCGGCGCCCTGCGTCTCCACCGCGATGCTGTGCCCCTTCAGCGCGGCGGTGCGGCGCAGCGCCTCGGCCGCCATGACGGTGTGGGCGATGCCCGTGGGGCAGGCGGTGACCGCCACCAATCTTGCCATGTCGAACCCCTCCGACGCACGTGATGCCTCGTAGGTTGGGTTGAGCCGCAGGCGAAAACCCAACACTCGTCGCGATGCGGACACGTTGGGTTTTCGCTGGCGCTCAACCCAACCTACGACGTACCGAACCCCTAAATTTCCTCCACCCGCACGGCCGCCATCAGCTCGGCGATGCGGTCGGGGGGCGGCAGTTCCGGGCCCAGGCGGGCCAGCGTGCCGGCGGCGAACGCCGTGCCGCGCCGGGCGCAGGCCTCCAGGTCGCCGCCCGCCAGCCGGGCCGCCAGCACGCCCGCCACCATGGCGTCGCCCGCCCCCACGGTGCTGGCCACCGTCACCGGCGGCGGCACCGCCAGCAGGGCGCGCGCGCCCTCCACGAACACCGCGCCGTCCGCACCCATGGATACGACCACCAGCGCGATCCCCGTGCCGCACAGCTCCCGCGCGGCACGCACCACCGCCTCACGACCGTCCAGGGGGCGGCCCAGCAGGTCGGACAGCTCGTGCACGTTGGGCTTGATCATGTCCGGCTTGGCGGCCACCGCGTGGCGCAAGGGCGCCCCGCTGGCGTCCACCGCCACGAAGGCGCCGCGCGCGCGCAGGTGCGCGGTCAGCTCGGCATAGGCCGTCTCCGGCACCCCGGCCGGCACGCTGCCGGCCAGCACGAAGGTGCCGTTGCCTGCGGCCAGCCCATCCACCGCCGCCAGCAGCGCCCGCCAGCTTTCCGCCCGCACCTCCAGCCCCGGCAGGTTGATGTCGGTGACCGAGCGGCCCTCGCGGTCCACCACCTTCACGTTGACGCGGCTGCTGCCGGGAACGCGCAGGCAATGGTCGTGGATGTGGCGGCGGCGGAACAGCGCCTCGAAGACGGCGGCGTTGTCCGCGCCCAGGAAGCCCGTCGCCGTCACCGGGACCGGCCCGCCCGACAGAAAGGCGGCGACGTTGATGCCCTTGCCGCCGGCCGTGCGCGTCTCCGCCACCGCGCGGTTGACGGCCCCGGCGGTGAAGCCCGGCACGTCCAGCGTCTGGTCGACCGCCGGGTTGAGGGTGACCGTGACGACTCCCTTCATGCCGCACCTCCGCCGAAGCGCTCGCGCACCAGCGCGCGCACCTCCCCTGCGTCGGCGCAGTCCAGCGCCGCCTTCGCCGCACTCTCCGCCTCGGCCATCGCTATGGTGCGCAGCCGCGCCTTCACCGCCGGCACGCTGGGAATGGCGACGCTCAGCTCCGCCAAGCCCAGCCCGGCCAGCAGCACCGCACCCGCCGGGTCGCCGGCGATGCCGCCGCAGGCGCCCACCCAGATGCCGGCCGCGCGCGCCGCCGCCACCGTGCGCTCCACCATGCGCAGCACCGCCGGGTGCAGCCCGTCGGCCTGCGGCGCCAGCACCGGGTGCAGCCGGTCCATGGCCAGCACGTACTGCGTCAAATCGTTGGTGCCGATGGAAAAGAACGACACCTCCCGCGCCAGCCGGTCGGCCATCATGACGGCGGACGGCACCTCGACCATCACGCCCACCTCGACCGGATCGGCGCCGACCTCCCGCCGCACCTCCTCGGTGATCGCCTTGGCCTTCGCCAGTTCGGCCGGCGTGGCGATCATCGGGTACATGATGCGCACCGGCCCCTCGGCCGATGCCCGCAGCATGGCGCGCAGCTGCGTGCGGAACAGGTCCTCGCGTTCGAAGCACAGGCGGATGCCGCGCACGCCCAGGAACGGGTTCTCCTCGGCCGGCATGCGCAGGTAGGGCACGTTCTTGTCGCCGCCGATGTCCAGCGTGCGCAGGATGATGGGCAGCCCGTTCATCGCCCGCACCATGGTGCGGTAGGCCTCGAACTGCTCCTCCTCGGTGGGCGGGAACTCGCGCTGGAGGAACAGGAACTCCGTGCGCATCAGGCCGATGCCCTCCGCCCCCGCCTCCACCGCCTTGGCGGCGGCCAGCGGATCGGAGATGTTGGCGGCGACCTCCACCCGCCGGCCGTCGGTGGTGATCGCCGGCTTGTAGCGGTCGAGGTGCTCCGCGTCGCGCCGTTCCTTCACCGCCACGCGGGCGGCGGCGGCGCGGGTGCGGTCGCGCTCCGACGGACCCACCACCAGCACGCCGTCGTCGCCGTTGATGATGGCCTCCCGCCCGTTCTCCAGGTCCAGCACCGCCGGCCCGGCCGCCACCACGGCGGGGATGTCCAGCGACCGCGCGATGATCGCCGTGTGCGAGGTGGCCCCGCCGCCCGCCGTGCACAGCCCCAGCACCATGGCGGGGTCGAGCTTCGCGGTGTCCGACGGCTCCAGGTCTTCCGCCAGCAGGATCACCGGGTGGTCGGGCAGCGCCGCGACGCTCTCCGTCGTGTCGGCCAGCAGGCGCAGCACGCGGCGGCCGACGTCGCGCAGGTCGGCGGCGCGCCCGGCCAGCAGCGGGTCGGCCAGCTGCGCCAGCATGCCGGCGCGGTCCTCGTACACCGCCCGCCACGCCCAGCCCGCACTCTTGCCCCCGTCGATGCCGGCGTGGGCATCGGCCACCATCTCCGGGTCGTCCAGCAGCTCCAGGTGCGCCTTGAAGATGGCGGCCTTGGCCGCACCGGCCTTCTTCCAGAACTCCTCGTGCAGATTGCGCAGGTCGGCGGCAGCCCCGGCCAGCGCCTGGTCCAGGCGGCGGTGCTGCACGGCGGGGTCGGCCGCCGTCTCCTCGACCGTCAGCTCCTCGCGCTGGAACTTCCACACGGTGCCGACGGACACGCCGGGCGACGCCGAGATGCCGGCGATCACCGCGCCGTCGTAGTCCAGGTCGGCTGGGGCCGTCGCCGCCGGTGCCGGGGCGGGGGGCGGGGGCGTGCCGGCCACCGCCGGCTCGTCCAGCCCGTCGGCGAAGGCGGCGCCGATGGCGACCAGCGCGGCTTCCGCGTCCTCCCCGGCGGCCGTGACGGTCAGCGGCTGCCCGCCCGACACGCCGAGGCGCAGCAGGGAGACGAGGCTCTTGGCGTTGCCCACGCCGTCCCCGTGCCGCACGGCGATCTCCGCGCGGAAGCGCTTCGCCACCGCGACCAGCGCCGTCGCCGGCCGGGCGTGCAGCCCGTGCGGCGACGGCGCGGTAACGTCGATGGAAACGCCCCCATCCGGTAAGGACACCGGCGCCGGGGCCGGGGCGGCAGCCGCCTCCGCACCATTCAGCACGGCCATCACGGCACGAGGATCGGTGGTGCGGCCCAGCCGCTCCGCCTCCTCCGGGTTGCCCAGCACGCCGGTGAGGCGCTGCAGCACGGCGATGTGTTCGTCCGACTTGGCGGCGATGCCGACCACGAGGCGGGCGGGCTCGCCGCCGCCCCAGTCGACGCCGCCGGGGAACTGCACGACCACCACGCCGGTCCGGCGCACGAGGTGGCGCGCCTCCGGCAGCCCGTGCGGGATGGCGATGCCGCTGCCCAGGTAGGTGGCGGCGACGCGCTCGCGCCCGAGCATGCTGTCGACGTAGCCCGGCTCGATCAGGCCGCTCTCGACCATGGTCTGCCCGGCAAGGCGGATCGCCTCCTCCTTGCTGGCCGCCGAGAACCCGAGACGCACCTGCGCTTGCGTGAGCTGGAGCATCGGCCGTCCTCCCCCTGCGGGATCCCGGCCCCCCGGGAGGGGGCGGCGCCGGGTTCCCTTATCCGCAGGTGTAACGCCCCATGCCCCGGGGCGTTCCGGCCGTCACTCCTTCTGGCCGATCTCGAAGTTGGCGAGCGTCTCCAGCGCGCGGACCATGGCGGAGTGGTCCCACGCCTTACCGCCGCGCGCCGCGCAGGCGTTGAACAGTTCCTGCGCGGTGGCGGTGTTCGGCAGGCTCACCCCCAGCGAGCGCGCGGTGGACAGCGCCAGATTGAGGTCCTTCTGGTGCAGCTCGATGCGGAAGCCGGGATCGAAGGTGCGCTTCACCATGCGCTCCCCATGCACCTCCAGGATACGGGAGGAGGCGAAGCCGCCCATCAGCGCCTGCCGCACCTTGGCCGGGTCGGCGCCGGCCTTGGATGCCAGCAGCAGCGCCTCGCCCACCGCTTCGATGGTCAGCGCCACGATGATCTGGTTGGCGACCTTGGTCGTCTGCCCGTCGCCGTTGCCGCCGACCAGCGTGATGTTCTTGCCCATCAACTCGAACAGCGGCTTCACCACCGCGAACGCCGCCTCCGGCCCGCCGGCCATGATGGTGAGCGACGCCGCCTTCGCCCCCACCTCGCCGCCCGACACCGGCGCGTCCAGGTAGGCGCAGCCCAGCTCGTTGATGCGCCGGGCGAAATCCTTGGTGGCGACGGGGGAGATGGAACTCATGTCCACCACGATCTTGCCGGCGCTCAACCCCTCCGCCACGCCGTCGGGGCCGAACAGGGCGGCCTCCACGTGCGGCGTGTCGGGCACCATGGTGATGACCACGTCGGCCGCCTGCGCCACGGCCCGGCCGCTTTGGCAGGCGGTGGCCCCGGCGTCCAGCAGGTCCTGCGGCAAGGGGGCGAGGTCGTGCAGGAACAGCGTGTGCCCGGCGGCGATCAGGTGCCCGGCCATCGGCCGTCCCATGATGCCCAGCCCGATGAATCCGATCTTCATGGCGTCTCTCCCCGTGCTCGCGGATGTGCAGGGGCAGCGTGGGCGCAACCGCCGGCCCCGGACAACGCGCGGGGGCCCGCTTTTTCACGATGCGGGAAAGCGCGGCCCCGAAGCGCCGCCGCCTTCCACCATGTGGAAACAAAAGGAAAAGCGATGGCCGCCCGCCCGGGCGCGATCCCACTGTCACCGGAGTTTGGCGAAACGCCATTCAGGGAGGCCATCCAGGGAGGTTCGACCATGGCAAGGATGACAGCGATCGAGGCGGCGGTTCACGTCCTGGAGAAGGAGGGCGTCACGGTCTGCTTCGGTGTGCCGGGGGCCGCCATCAACCCCTTCTACGCTGCCCTCTTCCGCCGCGGCGCCATCGGCCACGTCCTGGCCCGCCACGTCGAGGGCGCCTCCCACATGGCGGAGGGGTACACCCGTGCGCGCGCCGGCAACATCGGCGTGTGCGTCGGCACCTCCGGCCCGGCGGGGACGGACATGATCACCGGCCTCTACTCCGCCTGGGCCGATTCCATCCCCATCCTGTGCCTGACCGGGCAGGCGCCCCGCGCGCGGCTTTACAAGGAGGATTTCCAGGCGGTGGACATCGAATCCATCGCCAAGCCGGTCACCAAGTGGGCCGTCACCGTGCGCGAGCCTGGGCAGGTCCCCTACACCGTGGCGCAGGCGTTCCAGACCATGCGCTCCGGCCGGCCGGGGCCGGTGCTGATCGACCTGCCGCTCGACGTGCAGACGGCGGAGATCGCGTTCGACCCCGACACCTACCACCCCCTGCCCGTCTACAAGCCCCGCGCGACCCGCGCCCAGGCGGAGAAGGCGCTGGCCATGCTGAACGCCGCCGAACGGCCGCTGATCGTGGCAGGCGGCGGGATCATCAACGCCGACGCGTGCGAACGGCTGGTCGAGTTCGCCGAGCTAACCGGCGTTCCCGTGATCCCCACGCTGATGGGCTGGGGCGCCATCCCGGACGACCACCCGCTGATGGCCGGCATGGTCGGGCTGCAGACCGCGCACCGCTACGGCAACGCCACGCTGCTGCAATCGGACTTCGTGCTGGGCATCGGCAACCGCTGGGCCAACCGGCACACCGGCTCAGTCGACGTCTACACCCGCGGGCGCACCTTCGTGCACGTGGACATCGAGCCCACGCAGATCGGCCGCGTCTTCATGCCCGACTACGGCATCGTGTCGGACGCCGCCGCAGCACTCGACCTGTTCCTGTCGGTCGCCGAGGAATGGAAGGCGGCCGGCACGCTGAAGAACCGCACCGCCTGGGCCGCCGGCTGCATGAGGCGCAAGCGCACCATGCTGCGCCGCACCGACTTCGACGCCAAACCCATCAAGCCGCAGCGCGTCTATGAGGAGATGAACCGCGCCTTTGGCCCCGACACCTGCTACGTCAGCACCATCGGCCTGTCGCAGATCGCGGGCGCCCAGTTCCTGCACGTCTACAAGCCGCGCCACTGGATCAACTGCGGGCAGGCCGGTCCGCTGGGCTGGACGCTGCCGGCGGCGCTGGGCGTGCGCGTCGCCGATCCCGGCCGCCCCATCGTGGCGCTGTCCGGCGACTACGACTTCCAGTTCCTGATCGAGGAGTTGGCGGTGGGCGCGCAGTTCAAGCTGCCCTACGTGCACGTGCTGGTGAACAACGCCTACCTCGGCCTGATCCGGCAGGCGCAGCGCGCCTTCCAGATGGACTTCCAGGTCCAGCTGGCGTTCGAGAACATCAACGCACCGCACACGGCCGGCTACGGCGTCGACCACGTGGCGGTGGCGGAGGGGTTCGGCTGCAAGGCGATCCGCGTCACCGACCCCGACCGTCTCGCGTCCGCCTTCGCCGACGCCCAGGCGCTGGCGCAGCAGCATCAGGTGCCGGTGGTGGTGGAGGTGATCCTGGAGCGCGTCACCAACATCGCCATGGGCCCGGAGATCGACGCGGTGACCGAGTTCGAGGAGGTGCTGGACCTGCCCGAACCGGCGCTGGATCCGGTGCACGCCTGACATTTCCTGGGGAGAAACCCACCATGCCGAAGTTCGCGGCCAACCTGACGATGCTCTACGCCGAGCATGACTTCCTCGACCGCTTCGCCGCCGCCGCGGCGGACGGCTTCACCGGGGTCGAGTACCTGTTCCCCTACGCCCACCCCGCCGACACGCTGGCCGAGCGCCTGCGGCGCCACAGTCTGACCCAGGTGCTGCACAACCTTCCGGCCGGCGACTGGGACGCGGGCGAACGCGGCATCGCCTGCCTGCCCGGCCGCACGGGCGAGTTCCAGGACGGTGTCGCCAAGGCTATCGCCTACGCCACCGCACTCGGCTGCCCGCAGGTGAACTGTCTGGCCGGCAAGGCCCCGGCCGGCGTACCGCAGGAACGCCTTGAGCAAACGCTGGTCGACAACCTGACCTTCGCCGCCCGCGCGCTGAAGGACGCCGGCATCCGCCTGCTGGTCGAGCCGATCAACACCCGCGACATCCCCGGCTTCCACCTGTCCACCACCGCGCACGCGGAGCGGCTGCTGGACGCGGTCGGCTCCGACAACCTCTTCATCCAGTACGACGTCTACCACATGCAGATCATGGAGGGGGATCTGACCCCCACCATCCGGCGCCTGCTGCCGAAGATCGCCCACGTCCAGGTCGCCGACACCCCCGGCCGCAACGAGCCGGGCACGGGCGAGATCAACTATGGATACGTCTTCTCCACCCTTGACCGCCTCGGCTACGGCGGCTGGGTGGGGTGCGAGTACAAGCCGGCCGGCCGCACGTCGGACGGGCTCGGCTGGCTTGCCCCCTACCGCGCCTCCGGCCGCGGTGCCCCGTCCGCTGCGCCGGTGCCGGAGCAAGCCGTTTAGGCATTCCGGATTCGGCATTCCACACAACACCGCTCCGCGAGCCCATACGGAGAGTTCCCGTTCGTTTCCGTTGACACTGCGTATACCGTATACCAAACTCCATCCGATGGCGGTTCCGACAATCAGCCATACACGCGATTGCGCGCCGCCCGCGTCCATGATGGGAGGGGGCCAGGGCATCATGAAGATCTGCATCTACGGGTCCGGGGCGATCGGCGGCTACCTCGGCGTGCGGTTGCATCAGGCGGGGGCGGAGGTCAGCCTCGTGGCGCGCGGCGCGCATCTGGCGGCCATGAAGGAGAACGGCGTCACCCTGCTGGTCGGCGACGAGGCGCAGACCGTGAAGGCGCGCTGCACCGACAACCCGGCGGAGCTGGGGCCGCAGGACTACGTCATCATCGGCCTGAAGGCGCATTCGGTGCCCGGCGTGGTGGACGCCATGCAGCCGCTGCTGGGGCCGGACACCGCGATCGTCACCGCCGTGAACGGCATCCCCTACTGGTACTTCCACAAGCACGGCGGCCCGTTCGAGGGGCGCACCCTGGAAACGGTGGACCCGGGCGGGCGCCAGTGGCGCGGCCTGGGGCCGGAGCGCGCCATCGGCTGCATCGTCTACCCGGCCACGGAAGTGGTCTCCCCCGGCGTCATCAAGCACGTCTACGGCGACAAGTTCGCGCTGGGCGAGCCCGATGGTTCCATGTCGGAGCGCGTCACGGCGCTGAGCCGCATGATGGAAGCCGGCGGGCTGAAGGCCCCGGTGCGCGACCGCGTGCGCGACGAGATCTGGCTGAAGCTGTGGGGCAACCTGTGCTTCAACCCGATCAGCGCACTGACCCACGCGACGCTGGACGTCATCGCGTCGGATCCGGAAACGCGCGCGGTGGCCAAGGCGATGATGCTGGAGGCCAAGGAGATCGGCGACCGCCTGGGCGTCCACTTCCGCGTGGACGTGGAGCGGCGCATCGACGGCGCGGGTGCGGTGGGCGCGCACAAGACCTCCATGCTCCAGGACCTGGAGCGCGGCCGGCCCATGGAGATCGACGCCCTGCTGTCGGTGGTGCAGGAGATGGCCCGCATGGTCGGCGTCGCCACGCCCACCATCGACGTGGTGCTGGCCCTGGTGCGTCAGCGCGGCGAGGTCGCCGGCCTCTACACCCGCCCGCACCCGCCCACGCCGGAGCAGGACCCGCAGCCGGCCGTCGCCGCGCAGTAACGCCCGCATGAGGAGGCGGCGCCATGGAGCACCCCGATCCCGCCGGCCAGATCGCCGCCTTCCAGGGCGCGCTCCAGACCCTGCCCGGCGACGCCGTCCTCATCGGCTTCGCTCTGCTGATGCTTGCGGGGGCGTTGTGGTCGTTCGGGAGAGGGCGGAAGTAGGCGACGTTTTGCCCCCACCCTCCCCACGCTCCGCGTGGGTCCCCTCCCTCCCCCGCTTCGCAGGGGAGGGCTATTTTACCCTCCCCTGCGAAGCGGGGGAGGGTGGCGCCGAAGGCGCCGGGTGGGGGCAATGGGTGGGGGCAATGCACGCCGCCACTCTTCGCGCTACACTGCGCGCCATGATCCCGACCCCGCCCGTCCTCCTCATCACCGACCGCCATCAGGCCGCCCTGCCGCTGCCCGCGCTGGCGGAACGCGCCTTCGCCGCCGGCCTGCGCTGGCTGTCGCTGCGCGACAAGGATCTGCCCGATGCCGAGCGCGCGGCCCTCGCCCGCACCCTGGTCGCCGCTGCCCGCCCATGGGGCGCCACCATCACCCTGCACGGCGATCCCGAACTGGCCCTCGCCACCGGTGCGGCCGGCGTGCACCTGCCGGACGGCGGCGACGCGGCGGCCGCGCGCGCCCTGCTCGGCCCGCGCGCGTTGATCGGCGTGTCGGCGCACGACGGCGCCGGACTCGCGCGGGCGGCGGCGCAGGGAGCGGACTACGCGACGCTCTCGCCCGTGTTCCCCTCCCCCAGCAAGCCGGGGTACGGGCCGCCGCTGGGCCTCGACGGCTTCGCCCGTCTGGCGGCGAACGCGCCGCTGCCGGTGCTGGCGCTGGGCGGGATCGACGCCGGCAACGCCGCCGCGGTGCGCGGCGCCGGAGCCTCGGGTGTCGCCGTGATGGGCGCGCTGCTGCGCGCCGACATGGCGCAGGCGACGGCCCGCCTGCTCGCCGCCGTTACCCGGTGAGGGCGGTCAGTCGTCCAGGAAGTCGCAGTGCTTCTCGACGTGCTCGGCGAGGCCCAGCGTGTGCTCGCGCACCAGCCGTTCGGCCAGGTCGGCGTCACGGCGTTCCAGCGCCTTGATGATTTCCTTGTGGTCGTGGATCGACCGTTCCGCCCGGTTGTCCTGCCCGATGGTCAGCTTGCGGATGGCGCGGACGTGGATGAACAGGTTGTCCGTCATCTCCTGCAGCAGGGTCGAGCCGCTGAGGCGGATGATGTTCTTATGAAAGGCGATGTTCGCGTCCGAATACTCGGTCACGTGGTCCATCGGGCTGCGCTGTTCGAAGTTGCGGAACAGGTCCCACAGGGTGCGGATGTCCTCGTCCGCCGCGTGCTGCGCGGCCAGCCGCGCCGCCATGCTCTCCAGAGCCGCCCAGGCCTGGATCATCTCGATGATCTCGGTCTTGGTCTTGCGCACCACGAACACGCCCCGGCGCGGCTGCAGGCGGATGAAGCCCTCCTGCTCCAACAGGCTCAGCGCCTCGCGGATGGGGGTGCGGCTGACGCCGAGAAGGTCGCTGAGCTGCCGCTCCTCCAGCCGGATCTCGGTGGGATGGTCGTAGATGTCCATCTCCGTGATCGCCTGCTTCAGCGCATGATAGACCTGGCTGCGGAACGTGGTTCCGGTGTCGAGCGGCTGGACGTTCAGCGCGGGTGCCTTCATCGTCGTCAACGATCCCCTGCCCTGCCGGGAAAGGGCGCCCGGCGCATCTGGTATCTCATACACCAGATGCACACGCCCGGCCAGGAATTCCAGGGCGTTCCTTAACAACACGCCACGGCGTCACCGCGTCACGCAGGCAGCCGGCCGCCGATCTCCATGGTCACGGCCGCCGCGGTGCGCCGGGCCATTTCGCCCAGCGCCGCCGCGCGGCCGTCGGCCATGCGCCGGTTGCAACCGGACAGCGACAGGGCGCCGATGACCCGCGCGTTCTCGTCGTGGATGGGGGCGGCGACGCAGCACAGGCCGGGCACCCGCTCCTCCTGGTCCAGCGCGTAGCCGCGGCTGCGGATCAGCGCCAGTTCGGCGTGCAGCGCCGGCAGCGACGACACGGTCGTGCGGGTGAACCGGCGCATGCCGCGCTGGGTCAGGATGTCCTGCACGCGCGCCTCCGGCATGCCGGACAGCAGCGCCTTGCCGACGGCGGAGCAGTGCAGCAGCGTGCGGTCGCCCTCCGGCACCGCCGGGTCGACCACGCGCGGGCCGCCGACGCGGGCGAGGTAGACGGCCTCCCCGTCCTCCTCGACGGCGAGGTTGACGATCTCGCAGCTTTCCTCCATCAGCCGCCGCATGCGAGGCTTGGCGACGTCGACGAGGCTGCGCGTCTTGAGGAAGTTGGCGCCGGTGATGTAGGCCTGCACCCCCACCGCCCAGCCGCGCGCCGCCTGGTCGAAGCGGACGTAGCGTTCCTGCTGGAGCGTGGTGAGCAGCCGGTGCGCGGTGGAGGGTGACAGCGCCGCCTGCTGCGCCAGATCGGACAGGTGCATCGGCCCGCCCGCCCGGCCCAGGATGGTCAGCAGGCTCATCGCGCGGGTGAGCGACTGCACCGACTGGCCCTTGGCAGGTTTCTCCATGTCTCCCTCCTCGGTACCGTCGTAGGTTGGGTCAAGACCCAACACCCTGCGCACCGCGGGCACGTTGGGTTTTCGCTGGCGCACAACCCAACCTACGACGCCCTACTCATGCCGCCGGCTCCACCTTCGCCGCGCAGAACTTGAACTCCGGGATCTTTCCGAAGGGGTCCAGCTGCGGGTTGGTCAGCACGTTGGCCGCCGCTTCCGCGTAGCAGAACGGCACGAAGATCAGCCCCGACGGCACGGCGGAGTCGGAGCGCGCCTTCAGCTCGATCCGGCCGCGCCGGGTGGTGACGCGCACCGGGGCGCCGGCCTCCACGCCCATGCGCCGCAGGTCGGCCGGCGCCATGTAGGCCACCGCCTCCGGCTCCAGGTCGTCCAGCACCTGGGCGCGGCGCGTCATGGCGCCGGTGTGCCAATGCTCCAGCTGGCGGCCCGTCGTCAGCACCATGGGGAAGTCGGCGTCCGGCTCCTCCGCCGGCGGGATGACCGCCGCCGGCACCAGCCGCCCGCGCCCGCTGGACGTCGGGAAGCCGTCGCCGAACACGATCTGCTGCCCCGGATCCTCGGGCGACAGGCTGGGATAGGTGACGGAGCCCTCGCGCTCCAGCCGGTCCCAACTGATGTTGTCCAGCGACGGCATCGCCCCCTTCATCTCGGCGAACACGTCGCGCGGGTGGGTGTAGGCCCAGTCCAGCCCCAGCCCGCGGGCCAGCTCCTGCACGATCCACCAGTCCTGGCGCGCGTCGCCGGGCATGGGCAGGGCGGTGCGGCCCAACTGCACCTGCCGGTTGGTGTTGGTCACCGTGCCGTCCTTCTCCGGCCACGCCGAGGCCGGCAGCACCACGTCGGCGTACTTGGCGGTCTCCGTCAGGAAGATGTCCTGCACCACGAGGTGGTCCAGCTTCGCCAGCGCCTCGCGGGCGTGCTGCACGTCGGGGTCGGACATGGCCGGGTTCTCGCCCATGATGTACATGCCGCGCACCTGTCCGGCGTGGATGGCGTCCATCACCTCCACCACCGTCAGGCCACGCTCGGGGTCCAGTTCCGTCTTCCAGAAGTCCTCGTAGAAGGCGCGGACCTCCGGGTTCGTCACCGGGCGGTAGTCCGGGTACATCATCGGGATGAGGCCGGCGTCCGAGGCGCCCTGCACGTTGTTCTGCCCGCGCAGCGGGTGCAGGCCGGTGCCGGGGCGGCCGACCTGCCCCGTCGTCAGCGCCAGCGCGATCAGGCAGCGCACGTTGTCGGTGCCGTGCGTGTGCTGCGACACGCCCATGCCCCAGAAGATGATGGAGGCCTGGGCGCGCGCGTACAGCCGCGCCACGTTGCGCAACGTCGCCGCCGGAATGCCGCAGACGTCGGCCATGGCTTCCGGCGTGTAGCCGGCGATGTGCGCCTTCAGCCGGTCGAAGTCCTCGGTGTTGGCCTCCACGTACTGGCGGTCGTACAGGCCTTCCGTGATGATGACGTTGAGCAGCGCGTTCAGCATCGCCACGTCGCGGCCCGGCTTGAACTGCAGCATGTGCGTGGCGAAGCGCTTCAGCGCCTGCCCGCGCGGGTCCATGACGACCAGCTTGGCGCCGCGCTCCACCGCGTTCTTGAAGAAGGTGGCGGCGACCGGGTGGTTCTCGGTCGGGTTGGCGCCGATCACCACGATCACTTCGGCGTCCTCGGCCGCGTTGAACGGCGCCGTCACGGCGCCCGAGCCGATGCCCTCGATCAGCGCCGCCACCGACGACGCGTGGCACAGCCGCGTGCAGTGGTCGACGTTGTTGGAGCCGAAGCCGGTGCGCACCAGCTTCTGGAACAGATACGCCTCCTCGTTCGACCCCTTGGCCGAGCCGAAGCCGGCCAGTGCGCGCCCGCCGTGCGCGTCGCGGATGGTCTTCAGCCCGCCGGACGCCAGCGCCAGCGCCTCCTCCCACGACGCCTCGCGGAAGTGGGTCAGCGGGTTGGCCGGGTCGATGTCGGCGTCGTGCTTGGACACGCCGTCCCGCCGGATCAGCGGCTTGGTCAGCCGGTGCTTGTGGTGGATGTAGTCGAAGCCGAAGCGGCCCTTCACGCACAGCCGCCCGTGGTTGGCCGGCCCGTCGCGCCCGGTGACGGACAGCAGCGCGTCGTCCTTGATGTTGTAGGTCAGCTGGCAGCCCACGCCGCAGTACGGGCACACGCTGTCGACCTTCCGATCAGGTGCGGCGGTGAACACGCCGGTCACCGGATCGACCTGCGTCTTCGGCATCAGCGCCCCGGTGGGGCAGGCCTGCACGCACTCGCCGCAGGCCACGCAGGTGCTGCCGCCCATGGGGTCGTCGAAGTCGAAGACGATCTTCTCGCTGTGCCCGCGCAGCGCCATGCCGATGACGTCGTTCACCTGCACCTCGCGGCAGGCGCGGATGCACAGGCCGCACTGGATGCAGGCGTCGAGCTGCACCGCCATCGCCGGGTGGCTGAAGTCCTTGTCCACCGGCGCCGTGCGGGCCGGAAAGCGGCTCTCCGTCACGCCGACCCGGTCGGCCCAGTTCCAGAACTTGGAATCGGGATCGTGCGCGCGCGCCCGGTCCGGCTGGTCGCCGACCAGCAGTTCGAACACCATGCGCCGCGCCGCCTTGGCGCCGTCGCTGGCGGTGCGCACGCGCATGCCGGGCGTCGGCTTGCGGATGCACGACGCGGCCAGCGCGCGTTCGCCGTCGATCTCCACCATGCAGGCGCGGCAGTTGCCGTCGGGGCGGTAGTCGGGTGCCGTGGAGTGGCAGAGGTGCGGGATCTCGGTGCCCAGGCGCGTGGCGACCTGCCAGATGGTCTCCCCGGGCCGCGCCTCGACCTCGACCTCGTCGAGATGGAAAGTGACGCCCTCGCTCATCCCACGTCCTCCCGGTTCGCGGCCGATCCAACAGCCGGTGCCGCGAACTCATCCTGGAAATGCTTCAGCACGCTTTTAAGCGGGTTCATGGCCGCCTGCCCCAGCCCGCAGATGGAGGCGCTGCCCATCACCTTGGCCAGTTCCAGCAGCAGCGGCTGGTCCCACTCCGGCCGCTTGACCAGCGCCATGGCCTTCTCGGTGCCCACGCGGCACGGTGTGCACTGGCCGCAGCTCTCGTCCTCGAAGAAGGCCAGCAGGTTGCGCACCACGGCGCGCATGTCGTCCTTGTCGGACAGCACCACCACGGCGGCCGAGCCGATGAAACAGCCGTGCGGCTCCAGCGTGCCGAAGTCCAGCGGCACGTCGTCCATGCTGGCCGGCAGGATGCCGCCCGACGCCCCGCCCGGCAGGTAGGCCTTGAAGCTGTGGCCCTCGGCCATGCCGCCGCAATGTTCCTCGATCAGCTCGCGGATGGTGATGCCGGCGGGGGCCAGCTTGACGCCCGGCTCCTTCACCCGGCCGGACACCGAATAGCTGCGCAGGCCGGTGCGCCCGTTGCGCCCGAAGCTGCCCCACCAGGCACCGCCCTTCTCGACGATGTCGCGCACCCAGAACAGCGTCTCGACGTTGTTGATCAGCGTCGGCCGCCCGAACAGGCCGACGACGGAGGGGAACGGCGGCTTGTGGCGCGGCATGCCGCGCTTGCCCTCGATGCTCTCCAGCATCGCCGATTCCTCGCCGCAGATGTAGGCGCCCGCCCCCCGGCGCAGGTGGATGCGGGTGTGCCGGGCAAGGCCGGCGGATTCCACAACGGCGATCTCCTTCAGCAGGATCTCGCGGATCTGCGGGTACTCGTCGCGCAGGTAGATGTAGACGTCCGTGGCCTCGATCGCCCAGGCGCCGATCAGCATGCCTTCCAGGAAACGATGGGGGTCCGTCTCCAGGTGGTGGCGGTCCTTGAAGGTGCCGGGCTCGCCCTCGTCGGCGTTGACCGCCATCAGGCGCGGCCCCGGCTCGTGCCGGACGTAGCGCCACTTGCGCCCCGTGGGGAAGCCGGCGCCGCCCAGGCCGCGCAGGTTGGCCGATTCCAGGCGCTGGAGGATGTCCTCCACCTCGTAGCGGTGCGCCAGGCATTCCGACAGCAGCGTGTAGCCGCCACCCGCGCGGTACTCGCCGAAGCCCATGTAGCGGGGGATGTGCGGGTGGGTGTCGCCGGCCGCGACGGCGGCCGTGACGCTCTCCGGCGTGGCGTTCTCGTGCAGCGCGTGGCCGATGGCGACAGCGGGCGCGTTGTGGCACGCCCCCATGCAGGGTGCCCGCACGACGCGCACGTTGGGGCCCAGCGTGCCGGGCAGGGCCTTCAGCAGCTCCTCGCCGCCGGCCATGCAGCACGACAGGCTGTCGCAGACGCGGACGGTGACGGGCGGCGGCGCCTCCTCCCCGTCCATGACGATGTCGAAGTGGGCGTAGAAGGAGGCGACCTCGTACACCTCGACCAGCGCCATCCGCATCTCGTGCGCCAGCGCCGCCAGATGGCGGGCGTGCAGCCCGTGATAGGTGTCCTGGAGGAGGTGCAGATGCTCGATCAGCAGATCGGGCTGGCGGGACCGCGTGCCCAGCAGGTCCCGGACCTCGGCCAGCGCCGCCGGGTCGACCTGCCGTCCCTTGGGCTGACCCCGGGTGTTCCGCCGGCCGGAGCCGGGGTGAATGGCGCGTGCTTTGTCCGGGATGGCCGTATCCATGGGTCGCCTCCCCTCCCCTTTATCATCGCTGTTCATTGCGGACGGCATGGTGGAACCTGAAGCCGGCCGGGCTGCCGCCCAGAGCTTACCGCACCCGCGCCCGCCACGCGACGGCCCGAAAGGGCAGTGCGGGTCAACATTTTCATCCGTAGGCTGGGCCGTAGGTCGGGTTGAGCGCCAGCGAAAACCCAACGTCCTTCGCATGGCAGGCACGTTGGGTTTTCGCCTTCGGCTCAACCCAACCTACGGGCCCCCCGTCACAGCAGCCCGGCCGCGCGGGCCCAGCGGTACTTCGCGCCCAGCACCGCGACCGGCGTCTCGGTCGAGTAGGGGTAGGCGACGACGCCGTGGTCGTAGAGGTACTCGGCCGCCTGCTCGACCTGCACGTCGCCGGCCAGCGAGGCGACGATCGGCTTCTCGATGCCCTTGGCCTTCATCTCCTCCTTCACCTCGACCACCAGCTTGGCGAACACCATCGGCGGCGTGATGATCGTGTGCCAGTAGCCCAGGATCAGCGCGTGGATGCGCTCGTCCTCCAGGCCCAGGCGGATGGTGTTCTTGTAGGTGGTGGGCGGCTCGCCGCCGGTGATGTCGACGGGGTTGCCGGCGGCGCCGAACGGCGGGATGAACTTGCGGAACGCCGTGTCCAGGTCCGGCGGCATGGCCATCAGCGACAAGCCGTTGTCCACGCACGCGTCCGACAACAGCACGCCCGACCCGCCGGCCCCGGTGATGATCACCACGTTCTCGCCCTTGGGCGTCGGCAGCACCGGGATGCCGCGGGCGAACTGCAGGAGGTCCTGCAGGCTGCGCGCCCGCACCACGCCCGACTGGCGCAGCACGTCCTCGTAGATCTTGTCGTTGCCGGCCAGCGCACCCGTATGGGAACTGGCGGCGCGGGCACCCAGCGACGTGCGGCCGGCCTTCAGCACCACCACCGGCTTCTTCTTCGATACGCGCTTGGCGGCCTCGGCGAAGGCGCGGCCGTCCTTCAGGTCCTCGCAATGCATGGCGACGACCTGGGTGTTGTCGTCCTGCTCGAAGAAGGCCAGCAGATCGTCCTCGTCGATGTCCGACTTGTTGCCCAGGCCGACGATGGCCGAGACGCCCATCTTGGTGGAGCGGCTGAAGCCGATGATCGCCATGCCGATACCGCCGGACTGCGACGACAGCGCCGCCTTGCCCTTCACGTCGAACGGCGTGCAGAAGGTCGCGCACAGGTTCTTGTGCGTGTAGTAGAAGCCGTAGATGTTCGGCCCCATCAGGCGCACGTCGTACTTGCGCGCGATGGCGACGATCTCATCCTGCCCCGCCACGTTGCCCGTCTCGGCGAAGCCCGACGGGATCAGCACGGCGCCGGGGATCTTCTTCTCGCCGACCTCGGTCAGGGCCTGCGCCACGAACTTGGCGGGGATGGCGAAGACCGCCACGTCCACCTCGCCCGGCACGTCCTTGACGCTCTGGAAGGCCTTGTAGCCCAGGATCTCGTCGGCCTTCGGGTGGATCGGGTAGATCTTGCCCTGGTAGCCGCCGTTGACGAGGTTCTTCATGACCGAGTTGCCGATCTTCCCGTCCTCGGACGACGCGCCGATCACCGCCACCGCTTCCGGTTTCATGATGCGGTTCATCTGGCGCACAATCTCGTCCTGGGACGGCAGGTAGCGCCGCGATTTCGGCTCGAAGTCCAGCACCACGCGCACGTCGGCCGCCGTGGCGCCGTCCTCGCGGGCGAAGACGGGGTTCAGGTCCAGCTCGACGATCTCCGGGATGTCGTTCACCAGGTTGGAGACGTTGACGATGATGTCGGCCAGCGCCTCGCGGTTGGCGGGCCTGGCGCCGCGCACGCCCTTCAGCACCTCCGCCGCCTGGATGCCGTCCAGCATGGTCAGCGCGTCGGCCCGGCTGACGGGGGCAAGGCGGAAGGTCACGTCCTTCAGCACCTCCACCAGCACGCCGCCCAGGCCGAAGGCCACCAGCTTGCCGAAGCTGGGGTCGGTGATGGAACCGACGATGACCTCCTGCCCGCCTTTCAGCATCTGCTGCACCTGCACGCCGATCAGGTCGGCGTTCGGATCGTGCTGGCGGGCGCGGTCCATGATGGTCTGGAAGCCGCTCTTCACGTCGGCGGCCGAGTTCACGCCGACGATCACGCCGCCGGCCTCCGTCTTGTGCAGGATCTGCGGCGAGACGATCTTCAGCACGACCGGGTAGCCCATGCCGTCGGCCAGCCGCGCCGCCTCGTCCGCCGTTTTGGCGACACCCTCCTGCGGTACGGGGATGCCGTAGAGGTCGCACAGCTCCTTGGCCTCCGGCGCGGTCAGCGCGCTGCGCCCCTCCGCCTTCGCCTTGTCGAGGATGCGGCGGACGACGTCGGGGGCCGGAGCGGTCCGCGGCGGGTCGATGACGGCGGGTATGGCGACTGCGGTCATGGCGTTTCCCTCCTCTGGTGTCTCTTCTGGCGTCTCGCGCCCGCCGTTCGCGGGCAAGGTGCGGGCGTTCGCCGGGGGCGTGCGGCCCCCGGCGCGGCCGGTTCTCGTCGGAATGGCTGGCGCCGGCCCTACTCGGCCGCCAGCAGGCGCGGCGCGCCGATGGCGCCGGCGCCGCGGAGGTCCGCGATGGCGCCGTCGTCGAAGCCCAGCACGTCGCGCAGGATCTCCTCGGTGTGCTCACCCAGAAGGGGCGAGCGCTTCACCTCGGTCGGGCTGTCCGACAGCTTGATGGGGTTGCCGACGGACAGGTACGTGCCGCGGGTGGGGTGGTCGACCTCCACCACCGTGCCGGTGGCGCGCAGCGACGGCTCCTCCGCGATCTCCTTCATGGACAGGATGGGGCCGCAGGGAATGTCGTACTGGTTGAGGATCTCCATGGCCTCGAACTTGGTCTTGGTCATGGTCCACTTTTCGATCTCCGCGAAGATCGACATCAGCCGCGGCAGGCGGGCGACGGGGGTGGCGTAGTCCGGGTCGGTCTTCCACTCCGGCTTGCCGATCACGTCGCAGATGGCGCCCCACACCGGCGCCTGGGTGATGAAGTAGATGTAGGCGTTGGGGTCCGTCTCCCATCCCTTGCACTTCAGGATCCAGCCCGGCTGCCCGCCGCCGGACGCGTTGCCGGCGCGCGGCACCGCCTCGCCGAAGTGGCCGTTGGGGTACTGCGGGTATTCCTTCAGCGGCCCGTGCGCCATGCGCTGCTGGTCGCGCAGCTTGACGCGGCAGAGGTTGAGGACGCTGTCTTGCATGGCCGCCAGCACCCGCTGCCCGCGCCCCGTGCTGTTGCGCTGGTACAGCGCCGTGACGATGCCGAGTGCCAGATGCAGCCCCGTGCCGCTGTCGCCGATCTGGGCGCCCGTCACCAGCGGCGGCCCGTCGTCGAACCCGGTGGTGGAGGCGGCACCGCCGGCGCACTGGGCGACGTTCTCGTAGACCTTGCAGTCCTCGTACGGGCCGGGGCCGAAGCCCTTGACCGAGGCGACGATCATGCGCGGGTTCAGCTCCTGGATGCGCTCCCAGGTGAAGCCCATGCGGTCGAGCACGCCGGGGGCAAAGTTCTCCACCAGCACGTCGCAGCTCTTCACCAGCGCCTCCAGCACCTCCCTGCCCTTCGGGTTCTTGGTGTCGAGCGTGATGGAGCGCTTGTTGTGGTTCAGCATCGTGAAGTAGAGGCTGTCCACGTCCGGCACGTCGCGCAGCTGGCCGCGCGTGATGTCGCCTTCTCCGGGCCGCTCCACCTTGATGACGTCGGCCCCGAACCAGGCGAGCAGCTGCGTGCAGGTTGGCCCCGACTGCACATGGGTGAAATCGAGGATGCGCACGCCGTCCAGTGCTTTGCCCATATGCCCCTCCCTCGGGCTTTTGATTGCACGCATTACTTGTACATCGTCTGGGCCTTGGTGCCCGGCGCGTACTCCCGCGGGTCGACCCAGATGTTGACCACGGCCGACTTGCCGCAGCACCGCACCGCCTCGCGCGCACGCCGGAGCGCCGGGGCGATCTGCGAGGATTCCCGCACCTCCTCGCCGTAGCCGCCCAACATCTCGGCGAACTTGCTGAAGGGCACGTCGCCCAGCAGGTTGCCGACGTCACCGCGCTCCTCGCCGTACTTGGTGATCTGCCCGTAGCGGATCTGGTTCATGGCGGAGTTGTTGCCGATCACCGCCACGTACGGCAGGCCGAAGCGGTTGGCCGTCTCCATGTCGAAGGCCGTCATGCCGAAGGAGCCGTCGCCGTAGTAGCAGAGCACCTCCTTCTCCGGGTTGGCCGCCTTGGCCGCCAGCGCGAAGCCGGTGCCGACACCCAGGCTGCCCAGCGCGCCGGGGTCCATCCAGTGGCCCGGCCGGCGCGGCCGCACGGCCTGCGCGGAGATGGTGACCACGTCGCCGCCGTCACCGATGTAGATCGTGTCGTCGGTCAGGAACTCGTTCAGCTCCCAGGCCACGCGGTAGGGGTGGATGGGCGACTGGTCGGAGGTGAAGAGCGGCATCAGCTTGGCGGTCGCCGCCTCCTCCGCCGCGCGCAGTTCCTGCATCCACGCGCGCCGCTTGGCCTGCGCGCCGCGCTCGATGCGGCCCGACGCGGCCTGCCGCACGGCGGCGAGGATGGCGCCCGGATGGCCCACGAGGCCCAGCGCGATGTCGCGGTTCTTGCCGACCGTGCGGTAGTCCATGTCGATCTGCACGACCGACGCGTTGCGGCCCAGGCGCTTGCCATAGCCCATGCGGAAGTCGAAGGGCGTGCCGACGATGACGATGACGTCGGCCTTGTCGAACCCCTCGCGCCGGGTGCGGTCGAAGTGGTGCGGGTCGCCCGGCGGCAGCAGGCCGCGCGAGGCGCCGTTGAAGTAGGCGGGGATGTCCAGCGCGCGGACCAGTTCGATCGCCGCCTCGTGCCCGCGCGCCGTCCACACCTGGCTGCCCAGCAGGATGACCGGGCGCTCGGCGTGCGCCAGCAGGTCGGCCAGCGTCTCGATGTCGGCCGGATCGCCGATGGAGCGGGTGGAGGCGCGGTAGGCGCCCGGCTGCGGGATGACGGCGCGGCTGATGTCCACCTCACGGTCCAGCACGTCGCGCGGGATCTCCAGGTACGCCGGGCCGGGGGCGCCGGCGAAGCACTCGCGCGCGGCCATGGAGATCATGTCGGCGATGCGTTCGGTGGAGCGGACGCCGGCCGCGAACTTGGTGATCGGCCGCATCATGTCGACGTGCGGCAGGTCCTGGAGCGAGCCCATCATGTGCTGCGTCAGCGCCCCCTGGCCGCCGATGTGCAGCACCGGGCTTTCCGAACGGAAGGCGGTGGCGATGCCGGTGACGGCGTTGGTGCAGCCCGGGCCGGCGGTGGTGACGACGCAGCCCAGCTTGCCGGTCTGGCGGGCGTAGCCGTCAGCGGCGTGGGCCGCGACCTGCTCGTGCCGGACGTCGATGATGCGGATGCCTTCGTCGATGCAGCCGTCGTAGATGTCGATGATGTGGCCGCCGCACAGCGTGAAGATGGTGTCCACCCCCTCGTTCTTGAGCGCCTTGGCGACGAGGTGGCCGCCGGAGACGACGTTGCCGTCCTTGGTCTTCCTCTTCAGCGTGTCGTCCGCCGTCGTCGAGGCGGGTGCGGCCGCCACAGTGGGCGCGGCGGTGGCAACGTCGTTCGCCATGGGTGTCTTCCTCCTGTGAATGCGTCCGTGCGGGAGCGCCCTTGCCGGGTCGGCCGCAATTGCTTTTTTCGCGTCGCACGCGGGGCGGACGGCCAGAACGGCGTCCGGCGCGGAGAGTCCGGGCGTCGATGCCCGCGTCTCTGAATAAATGATACGGTATACCAGATGCCTAACAGCGGCAAGCGCATTTGCTGGCGTCGCCAACTGTCCAAACGGCGGATAGATGGCCCGAGCGGGTGATCGCGCGACCAGCAACGCGCCCGGTTCCACCGCTGCTTACCACAAAACCGGCGGTTTTCCTGGGTTTTCAGCCCCGCCCCGGCTGCGCTGCCACGGCGACAAGCCTCGTCAGCCCTTCTGGTATACCAAATACGCTAGGCGCATAGCTGGCATACGGAATCCCAGATGGTCGCGCTGCGCTCCAACGGAGTACAAAGGAACCGGGTCTACGCGGTGTCCTCCCGCTGGATTCTCCCTAACTCCCCCGGCGCACCCCGCGCTCGGGGGATTTTTGTGCGCGCGGGGGTCGAGCGGAAACAGGAAGACTCCACACGCGCGGACGCGGGCGGAGTTTTTGCGTTGGCGATGGCCGGAACGTTGGGTTTTCGCTGCGCTCAACCCAACCTACGGTTACATCGTAGGTTGGGTTGAGGCCAAAGCCGAAAACCCAACGCCGCCCCTCACTGGTTCACGGCGATGGGATAATCCCACTCCTCCTCCGGCGCCTCGGCGAGCTGGTGTTTGATGAGGTCGCGCACGCTGATCACGCCGACCAGCGTGAAGCCGTCCAGCACCGGGACGTGGCGGATCGCATGCTCGTCCATCAGCTGGAGGACGTGGCGCACGGGGTCGGACGGCCGGCAGGTGATGGGGTTGCGGCTCATCAGCGCCGACACCGGCTGCTGGAGGATGGCGGGGCCGCTGTCGACGAGGCCGCGCACCACGTCGCGCTCCGAGATGACGCCGACGATGGTGTTGCCCTCCGTCCGGCAAACGTCCTTGACGACGAGGGCACCGATGTTCTCCCGCCGCATCAGCTTCAGCGCGGTTTCCACCGTCTCGTTGACCCGCACCATGTTGATCCGGGTCCCCTTCGTCCGGAGAATCTCTTCGACCTTCATGACACCCCTCCTCTGAACGGCTCCCTCCCTGGCGTGCCCGCGCGTTCCGGACAGGGGTTCGCACGGCCGCGTTGTGGGATGCCTTATACTGGTATACAGAATGCCACGCCGTCAAGCGGATTCGCTTGTCATGCGAATTATTCGATGCCCTGATGTTGTGCGGCGGCGCTACGGCGCGCCGAGGGTCACCGTGAAGCCGCCGTCGCCGCGCGCCCGCCCGTCGGACAGCTGGTTCAGCCAGTCCAGGAAGTCCCCGTGCTTCTCCACGTGCTCCGCCAGGCCCAGCGTGTGGTCGCGGGCCAGCCGTTCCGCCAGGTCGGCGTCGCGGCGTTCCAGCGCGGTGATGATGCCGTGGTGGTCGTGGACCGAGCGTTCCACCCGGTTGTCCTGGGCGATGGTCAGCTTGCGGATGGCGCGGATGTGGATGAACAGGTTGTCGGTCATCTCCTGGAGCATCTTCGCCCGGCTCAGCCGGATGATCGCCTTGTGGAAGGCGATGTTGGCGTCCGAGTATTCCTTCAGGTGCTCCGACGGGTTGCGCTGCTCGAAGGCGGCGAACAGCGTCCACAGGCCCCGGATGTCCTCGTCGCTGGCGCGCTGGGCGGCAAGGCGCGCGGCCATGCTTTCCAGGGCGGCCCAGGCGATGATCGTCTCGATGATCTCGGTCTTGGTCTTGCGCACCACGAAGATGCCGCGGCGCGGCTCCAGCCGGACGAACCCCTCCTGCTCCAGCAGGGTCAGCGCCTCGCGGATGGGCGTGCGGCTGACGCCCAGCTGGTCGCTGAGCTGGCGTTCGTCCAGGCGCACCTCGCCGGGATGGTCGTAGATGTCCATCTCGACGATGGCGCTCTTCAGCGCCCGGTAGACCCGGCTCCGGAACGTGGCGCCGACGTCCAGCGGCTGGACGTTGATTGCGGGAGGGGGCATCCGGCGTTGCTCCTCTGTCTATGTGGCACTACCCGACGAAGCGGTTGCGGTGCAGGTGCTCCTCGATCCGCTTCACGCCGGGCACGCTCTCGGCGGCGACGCGCAGGGCACGGCGCTGATCGTCGTTCTCGACCACGCCCCACAGCTGCACCACCGCGTCGGCCACCACGATGTTCACCTGGTTCAGGTCGATCCACCGCTCGCCCGACAGCCGCTCCAGCAGGGCGGCGCGGATCGCCATGTCCCCCTCGGCCCCCGCTCCCGCAGCCGCCCCCTCCGGCGCGTGGCGGTAGGCGACGAGGCCGTGCAGCAGGTTGGCGCGGCTGACGATGCCCACCGCCTTGCCATCCACCAGCACGGGCACGCGTTTCACGCGCTCGCTCTCCATGATTTGGGCGATGTCGGACAGTTCGGTGTCGGGCGTCACCGAGATCACCCGGCGGGTCATCACGTCGCGGGCACGGCGCCCGTGCGACTTCACGAACTCCGACGCCTGTCCGGTCGGCCCGGTCAACAGCTCCAGCCAGCGCGAGCGGCGGCGCTCCGTGCCGGTTTCGGCGCGGTGCAGCAGGTCGCCCTCGGTGACGATGCCGATCACCTTGCCCTCGGCGTCGGTCACCGGAACGCCGCTGATGCGGCGCGACAGCAGCAGCTCGGCGATCTCGGGCACGGTGGTGTCCAGCGTCACCGTGATCACCGGCGATGTCATGACGTGCTTGGCTTGCATCGGACCCTCCTCTCGGACTCGCGTTTACCCCGGTGCCCTTCGCTCGTGTGCCCTTCGCTCGTGTGTCCTTTGGTTCACCGACCCGCACCTTGCGGCCGTTCCGCTGTTGATGGAGCGCCGCGCAGCGCGGCATGCGCACGTTACGTATCTGGTATGCCAGATGCCGTCTGCGGCATACGGTCGCCTTGCAATCGGGAAGCGGTTCTGCCATATATGCGGCGCCGCACAAGACACCCCCGAAAGAGGAGCTGGATATGGCTTTCGACTACGCGCTTGAGATCGTGGCCCTCGTCGTCACCGTGGCCGGCTTCGCCGCGGTGGTCAGCGAGATCGTCGCGCGCGATCCCAAGCTGCTGGTGGAAATCGTGACCGACGTCCGCGCCATGGCCCGCCCGGGCGCCCACGTTCCGCCGGAAGACCGCCGCGCCGCCGCCACCCGCGGCGTCCACGCCCACCACGCCGCCTGACCCCGGCTCCTTTTCCCGACGCGGCGTCATGACGCCGCGTCGGTCTGCTGGCGCCGCCGTTCGGCGACCACGCGGGCGAACAGGTGGCCGATGAGGATCACCGCCGCCGCCCCCGCGAAGGGCGCCGCCCCCTCCACCAGCGGAAGCGCCTGCACGGCGGTGCCGTGCACCAGCGGATCGGTCAGCATCACCTCCGCCGCGATGTAGCCCAGCAGGCCGGCACCCGCATAGATCAGGGCCGGGAACCGGTCGATCGCCTTCAGGATCAGCGTGCTGCCGAACACGATCAGCGGGATGCTGATCGCCAGTCCCAGAATCAGCAGGACCGTGTTGCCGTGCGACGCCGCGGCGATGGCGATGACGTTGTCCAGGCTCATCACCGCGTCGGCGATGACGATGGTGCGGATCACGCCCATCAGGCCGGACACCGACTGCACGTGCCCGCCGTGCTCCGCCTCCGGCTCGGGGATCACCAGCTTGACGGCGATCCAGAACAGCAGCAGGCCGCCGATGATCTTCACGTAGGGGATCGCCAGCAGCCAGACGATGATGACGGCGAACAGCACGCGCAGCACGATGGCCGCCCCGGTGCCGAGCATGATGCCGATCTTCTGCTGCTTGGGCGGCAGCGACCGGCAGGCCAACGCGATGACCACCGCGTTGTCGCCGCTGAGCAGGATGTCGATCCAGATGATCTGGAGCAACGCGATCACGAAATCGGTCGTGTCCATCGGACGTGTCTCCGGACGGTCGTCGCGTGTGCGGAGTTTGCGGAAAAGGGCGGGGAACGCCACCTCGGGCGCTCCTCGCATGCCGCGGCTCACTTGGCCGGGATCGCCTCGGTGCTCTCCACGCGGCGCGCCTGGCGCTTGCGCAGGAAGAGCGCGAGAACCGGCCAGAACAGCATGACCAGCGCCAGCGAGATGATGCCGCCCACCAGCGGGTTCGACCAGAAGATGGCCAGATCGCCCTGCGACACCAGCATGGCCTGCCGGAACGAGCTTTCCGCCATGTCGCCCAGCACCAGCGCCAGGACCAGTGGCGCCAGCGGGTAGTGCAGCTTCTTGAAGACGTAGCCCAGCACCCCGAAGACCATCATCATGACGATGTCGAAGAAGGCGTTGTGCACGGTGTAGGCGCCGACCGCGCAGACCACGATGATGATGGGCGCGATGATGCTGAACGGGATGCGCAGGATGGAGGCGAACAGCGGCACCGTCGTCAGCACCACGATCAGGCCGGCGATGTTGCCGATGTACATGCTGGCGATCAGGCCCCAGACGAACTCCTTCTGCTCGACGAACAGCAGCGGCCCCGGCTGCAGGCCCCAGATCAGCAGCCCGCCCAGCAGCACCGCCGCCGTCGGCGACCCCGGAATGCCCAGCGTCAGCATGGGCAGCAGCGCGCTGGTGCCGGCGGCGTGCGCGGCGGTTTCCGGCGCCACGACGCCTTCCATCTGGCCGGTGCCGAACGTCTGCCCGTCGCGCGAGAAGCGCTTGGCGAGGCCGTAGCTCATGAACGAGGCCGGGGTGGCGCCGCCGGGCGTGATGCCCATCCAGCAGCCGACGATGGAGCCGCGGATGGCGGTGATCCAGTAGCGCGGCAGCTGCTTCCAGGTGTTCCACACCACGGTCGCGCTGATCTTGGCGCTCTTGCCGCGGAAGGCCAGCCCTTCCTCCATGGTCAGCAGGATCTCGCCGATGCCGAACAGGCCGATGACCGCGATCAGGAAGTCGAAGCCGCGCAGCAGCTCCACGGACCCGAAGGTCATGCGCAGTTCGCCCGTCACCGTGTCGATGCCCACCGCCGCCAGCGCGAAGCCGAACATCATGGCGCACAGCACCTTGAAGGGGGATTCGCTGCCCATGCCGACGAAACTGCAGAACGTCAGCATCTGCACCGCGAAGAACTCGGCCGGGCCGAAGCGCAGCGCGAAGCGCGCGATCAGGGGTGCGAGGAAGGTGATCAGCACCACCGCCACGAAGGCCCCGAAGAAGGACGAGGTGAAGGCCGCCGTCAGCGCCTCCCCCGCCCGCCCCTTCTGGGCCATGGGGTGGCCGTCGAAGGTGGTCGCCACCGACCAGGGCTCGCCGGGGATGTTGAACAGCACCGACGTGATGGCCCCGCCGAACAGCGCCCCCCAGTAGATGCACGACAGCATGATGATGGCCGAGGTCGGCGACATGCTGAAGGTCAGGGGCAGCAGGATGGCCACGCCGTTCGCCCCGCCGAGGCCGGGCAGCACGCCGATCAGCACGCCCAGCGTGATGCCGACGAACATGTAGACGATGTTCATGGGGTCGGCGAGCACGCCGAATCCCTGGATCAGTGAAGCGAGCGCTTCCAATGTTCCCTCCCTTTATGGCTGCCCGGCCTTTTTCGGCGGTCGGGTGGGGCGCGCGTTCCTATGGCATGCGCCTGACGTTGGGTTTTCGCTGCCGCTCAACCCAACCTACGGGAGCGCCGCGGGTAGGTTGGGTTGAGGCACAGCCGAAAACCCAACGTCCACCGGCCCGCCATTCAAAGGCGCGCGGGAAAGGCTCTAGTACCCGAGCATCGCTTCCAGCGGACCCTTGGGCAGCGGCACCAGGAACCAGATCTCGAAGGCGACGAAGAGCGCCACCGGGACCAGCACGGCGACCGGCAGGATGGTGCGGAGCGGGTATTTGCCGACCCAATGCATGAAGAAGGCGATGAACAGCATCGCCGCGACGTAGATGCCGATGAAGCCGACGGCGACGACGAACACCATGCTGGGCACGAAGACCTGCATGACCAGCGCGAACTGGTCGCGCTCCACGAAGGTGCTCTTGTCGCCGGCGCGGCGGAAGACGGCGATGCCCAGCGTCGACAGGCTGCTGACCAGCATCACCAAGCCGACGTAGAAGGGGAAGTACCCGGCCCGCGGCCCGTCCGGCGCCCATCCGGCGCCGACGCGCAGGCTGTCGGCCATGACGATCACCGCGACGGTGGCGAAGAACAGGGCCGCCACGATCTCCATGGTCCGGTTGGTGACGACCGGCTCGCTGCTTTGCGTTTCGTGTTCCACGGTTCGACTCCCGCGAGGAAGGGCGGCACGGCGGGCCTCCGGGTGCCGTCACCCGGAGGCGGCGCCGCCGGGGCGGCCGGCTATTTGGCGAAACCGGCCTTCTGCATCAGGTCGCGGTGCATGGTGTCGGCGCCGGCCAGCCACGTGTTGAACTCGTCGCCGGTCAGGAAGCGCGTGTTGAACGCCCCCTTCTCCATGAAATCCTTCCACTCCGGCGTCGCGCGGACCTTCTTGAAGAGGTCGACGTAGTAGGCGACCTCGTCCGGCTTCACGCCGGGCGCCATGAAGACGCCGCGCAGCATGGTGTATTCGACGTCCAGCCCGGATTCCTTGCAGGTCGGGATGGTGTTCCACGACTGGCTGCCGGCGATCGGCTCCTTCAGCGGGATGCGGTCGCGGTCGAAGACGCACAGCGGGCGCAGCGCCCCGGCGCGCCACTGCGACACGGCCTCGATCGGGTTGTTCACGCTGGAATTGATGTGCCCGCCGACCAGCTGCGCCGCCACGTCGCCGCCGCCCTTGTAGGGGACGTAGGTGAAGGTGATGCCGGTCGCCTGCTCGATGGCGGCGGTGATGATCTGGTCTTCCTGCTTGGACCCGGTGCCGCCCATCTTGAACTTGTTGGGGCCGGCGGTCTTGACCGCGTCGATGTATTCCTTGGCCGTCTTCTGCGGTGCGTCGTTGTTCACCCACAGCACGAAGTTGTCGAGCGCCAGCATCGACACCGGGGTCATGTCCTTCCACGAGAAGGGCACGCCGGTGGCCAGCGGCGTGGTGAACAGGTTCGACAGCGTGATGATGATCTTGTGCGGGTTGCCCTTCGACCCCTTGACGTCGAGGAAGCCTTCCGCACCCGCCCCGCCGGCCTTGTTGATGACGACCATGGGCTGGGCCATCAGGCTGTTCTTCTGGATGATGCCCTGGATCATCCGCGCCATCTGGTCGGCGCCGCCGCCGGTGCCCGCCGGGACGATGAAGTCCACCGCCTTGGTGGGCTCCCAGGCGACCGCGGCGTTCGGGAACATCGACAGGGCCGAAGCCGCGAGGAGGCCCATGCCGAGCGCGGCCAAGCGCGTAACGTGCGGACGTTCTACCTCTTTCATGTCTCGTTTCCTTCCCTGGCTGACCGGGGCGTCACCCTTCCCGGGCGTTCTTGGTTCCGGCGCGGCGGCTTGCGTTTGCATCACGGATGGTTGGTGACACTGATATGCCGCGTGGGATACGGTATCTGGCATGCAGTGTTCGGATCAACTCCTTTCTTGCACAGATGATCGGTGCATCAAACAATTAGGGTGTGGGGCGGCATCCTTCTTGCTTAGCCTCAGACCCGAAAGACGATGCGTCAGCGGCGAAAGGAGGTCCGGCAGCCCCGCCACCCGAACACGCGCACGAACAAATCACCGACGGAGGACGCGATGAAGATCCTGGTTCCCATCGACGGCTCGGAGACGTCCCTGCGCGCCGTCCACTACATCGCCAAGGCGTTCCCGCGCGCGGAGACCGAGGTTCACCTGATCAATGTTCAGGCCCCGCTGCCCAGCGCCGTCAGCGACTTCGTCGGCGTGGCGGAGCGCAGCGCCTACCACCAGGAGGAAGGGGAACGTTCCCTGGCCGACGCGCGCCGCACGCTGGAGGAGGCGGGCATCGCCCACCACGTGCATCTGGCCGTGGGCGGCGTGGCGGACACCATCGTCGGCCACGCCGCCAGCCTGGGCTGCGACCAGATCGTCATCGGCAGCCGGGGCCTCAGCCCCTTGCCGAACCTGCTCCTCGGCTCCACCACCACGCGCGTCCTGCACTTGGCGGACGTGCCGGTGACCGTTGTGAAGTAAAGGTTTGCGCCGGCGCGCGGCGGGGCCGGAGCGGCAGCACCCGGCCACGCCGCCTTTTCCACATGGTGGAAATCTTTCAGGCCGGCGACTCCGGCGGTGCGCGACGAGCGCGGGCATGCTCTCGGCCTCCTCCCGGACAGGGCGGCCGCGATGAAGGACGCGGACGACCGCCGCTCTGGAGTTCGGTGGACGGATTGTTGGTATACCACATTCCGTATTATCGACCCAGACCGCGGATCGTCATAGCCGCCCCTTCCGATGCGGTACCCGAAGCGTCGCCGTCCGGCCCGCGAATCGCCGCGCCACTGAAAAGCCCAAATTCCCAAAAATCATCGGCGCCCATCCCACCCGCCAAAGGCCACCGGGAAAAACAACACGCAAAATCATTTTTGCCGCCCGGCGTTGCCGATTTCAGCGCCGCGGGCGGCGTAATCATAATAATATACTTTGAAAAACCCGCTCCGAAGCCCCATTTTCATCGGGGAATTTTCCCGAAGACGGTGGAGAACGAGGGTATGGCGCGCATGAAGACCGGTCCCGCCAAAGCCCCCGCCGGCCGCCCCCCAGCCGGCCGCTGGGCCGGCGTCGCGTTCCGCACCGGCGAACTGGCGGCGCTGTGCGGCTCCCCACGGACGGCGAACCCGCACCCCGCCGGCAGCGTGCCCGCCAGGAGCTGGTCGGAGGGATGGCGCGCCCGCACGCCGCCCGCACCGGCCGCCCGGGCGACGACGGCGCCCGCCCGACACGGCGCCGAAGACGACACAAAGCAAGAAAGCGACAGTGACATGAACCTCCTCGACAAGCTGCCCGACATGGCCGACGCCGCGCTCGACACCCTGGGCGCCAACGCCGAACGGCTGGCCCAGTCCGGAACCGCGAAGCAGCGCAAGGAGGCGCAGGCGGTGCTGCCGGCGATCCAGGCGGAGATCACCGCGCGCCGGGAGCGCAAGGCGGCCGCCGCCCCGCCCCGTCCCGCCGCCCGCAAGACGGCGGTGAAGAAGGCGGCGGTGAAAAAGGCCGCCGCGACGAAGACCGCGTGACACCCCCCTCGTAGCCGGAGGTCACCCATGAACGATCAGAAGTATCACGTCGGCCAGATCGTCCAGTTCTGCGGTTGGGAGGTGAAGCGCGGGGCGCCGTCGGGCGACCACCGCGTCGAACGCCTGCTGCCCCCGGACAGCGGGGAGCACCAGTACCGGGTCAAGGCGGTGGAAAGCGGCCGCGAGCGCGTGGTGCGCGAAAGCCAGATCGGCGGCCGTGTCGCCGTCGAAACGCTCGCCCAGAGCCTCTACGAGGCCGAGAACGCCACAAACGTCCCCTGGTCGCAGCGCGGCCGGCCGATCCGCGACCTGTGGCTGAAGGAAGCCCGCAGCCGCCTTGCCGATGCGGACGGGGTCGGCTGACGCCGGCCCGCGCCGTTCATCCGGCCTTTCACCCCTCCCGCGCCAGGCGCTCCTCGGCCATGGTGCGCAGGCGGGCGCGCTGGATCTTGGTGCCGTTGGCGCTTTCCGTCGTCGGGAACGCCTCCACCGGCCAGACCCGGTACGGCACCTTGAACCCCGCCATGCAGGCGCGCGCCCGCGCGACTAGCGCGTCCGGGTCGATCGTGGCTCCCGGCTGCGGGATGACGAAGGCCACCGGCTTCAGCTCCGTGCCCACCGCGACCGCCACCACCTGCGCGTCGGCCACCCCGTCGAAGCCCTTCAGCACGTCCTCGATCTCCACCGGGCTCACCAGATAGCCGCCCAGGCGGATGGCGTCCCCCTTGCGCATCTCGTAGACGAAGCTGCCGTCGGCGCGCAGGTGGCCGACGTCGCCCGTGCGGAAGAAGCCGTCCGGCAGCATCACCTCCGCCGTCGCCTCCGGATCGTCCAGATAGCCCACGAAGTTGCCGGGCGCCGCGATCTCGATCTCCCCCGACTGTCCCGGCGGCAACAGGTCGCCCGTGTCGACGTCGCGCACCCGCACCCGGGCCAGTTCGCCCGCCGACGGCAGGCCGCCGCCCAGAATGCGCTCCTCCAGCGGCAGTCCCTCCGGCTGGATGGCGAACAGGGCCTGCACCTCGCTCGACCCATACAGGCCGACCATCGGCACGCCGCGCGCCCAGGCCTCCGTCGCCAGTTCGATGGCGCCCGGCTGGAAGGCGGCGAAGCCGAACAGGCGAGCGGTGGGGAACGGCCGGTCGCCGGCGCGCACCTGCAGCAGGCGGCGGTACATCTCGTCGCTGCCGAAGGTGTGGGTGACGGCGTGCCGCTCGATCAGCGCCGCCGCGCGCTCCGCGTCGAAGGTGTCGAGGATGACGACCGGCGTTCCGGCGGCGAAGGCGGCCAGCGTGCCGACCAGCCCGAAGACGCCGCAGAACGGCAGCATGCCCAGCAGCCGCGCCCCCGGCCGGTCGAGCCCCGTCCGCACCGCCACCGGGCCGCTGTGGAAGACCAGCGTGCGCTGCGGGTGGATCACCAGCTTCGGCCCCTTGGTGGTGCCGGATGTGGTGAAGAGGATGCACGGCAGGTCCGGTTCCGCCGCGTCGGCCGGCGCGTCGGCCACCGTGTCCAGCCGCAGCGCCACGGCCGGCCGGCCGAGGATGGCGGTGGTGTCGGTCTCCCCCGACGGATCGGCGACGATCACGCTGCGCAGGTCGGGCACCGCGGCGGGATCGACCGCCGAGACGATGGCGCGGAAGTCGATGCGGCGGAACCCCGGCTGCATGATCAGGTGCGCGGCGCGCGACTTCTTCAGCACGTACTCCAGCTCGCTGCTGCGGAAGCGCGTGTTGACCGACATCATCACCGCCCCCAGCCGCGCCAAAGCGAAGAACAGCGCCAGCCACGTGACGCCGTTGGGCAGCCAGACGGCGACGCGGTCCCCCTTGCGCACGCCATGTCCCGCCAGCCACGCCGCGGCGCGCCGCGTCTCCGCCTCGAACTCCGCATAGGACCAGCGCCGATCCCCTTCGATGAAGGCGGTATCGCCCGAACGCTCAACGGACAGCCGCGCGGCCAGGGACGGCAACGTTGCAGGCGACACCATCAACACGGTTCCTTCCGCTGTTCAGGAGGGGGGCGGTTCGAATGCTTTGCCAACGAACAATGGCACGCAACGCGCAACGGCGCAACGCCCCGACGTTCCGCACGCCGGGCGGCAAACCCCCGCCACCCAAGTGGTTACCCCTAACCACCCCATCGCTCCGTTCCGCAATGCAGAACACCTCCCCATGGGGCGCGCCGCTCGCTCCGGCCCGTTCGCTCCGCTATGATGCCCGCCCATGACGCCCGCCCCGCCTTCCCTGCCCCTGCTGGCCGCGCTGCTGGACGCGGAGCGCGCGCTCGGCCGTCTGGCGGAGGCGATGCGGGACGGGGAGCTGCGCGCCCGGATCTGGGCCGACGCGGCGCGGCGCGAGGCGTTCGCCGGGGCGCGGCTGGACGGCGTCGCCGTCGATCCCACCGACTTCATGATCGCCACGCTGGAGCCCGCCCTCGTCCCCACCGCCGGCCGCAGCGAGGCGCAGGCGGCGCACGCGCTGTGGCTGGGGGCGCGGACGGCGCAGGGCGAGCGGGCACCCGGCCCCGCCGCCGCTGCGGCCGAGACGCCGGTGGGCGCCGCCGCCGCCGCGTGGCAGGCGGTCGCCGACCTGGAAAGCCTGCTGGCCGAAAGCCTGCCGGACGGCGACGAGCCGCTGCCTGAAACGGACGGCGACGGGACCGCCCCGGCCTGGACGCCGCCCTGGCTGGAGGGCATCTGGCGCGCCACGCAGACCGGCGTCTCCGGCCGCGATCCCGCCCGCCTCGCCTTCTCCGACCGGCAGCGGGCGGAGGCGCGCGCCCTGCTGCGCCGCGCCGACGACGCGCTCGGGTGCCCGGCGCTTTACGGCGGCGTGCTGGCGCTCGACCTCCTGCTGCGCCCGCCGGCCGACCCGGCCTGGGCGGCGCCGCTGGCACGCCTGATCGCCCCGGCGGCGCTGGCGCGGGCCTGCCGTGTGCCGGAGGTGTGGCTGCCCGCCTCCCCCACCCTGCTGTCCGAACGCACGGGAATGCGCCTCGCGCTCTCGGCCGGCGCGGCGGACTGGCACGTCTGGCTCGCCAACGCCGTCGCCGAGGCCGCGCACCGCGAGCGGCGGCGCGCCGCCGCCCTCGACCAGGCGGCATCCGGCTGGCGCCGGCGCGTGGGCGCCCGGCGCAGCAACTCCCGCCTGCCCGACGTGCTGGACTTCCTGTTCACCCAGCCGGCGCTGACCGTGCGGCGCCTGCAGCAGCACCTGGACACCACCTTCCGCGGCGCCCAGCTCATGGTCGACGAACTGGTGGAGGCCGGCATCCTGCGCGAGGTGACGCAACGCGCGCTCGACCGCGTGTTCGTCACCGTGGAGCTGATGCCCTGACGGGGTGGGCTGGACGCAGCACCTTGGTCCGGCGTAAGGTCCCGGCGTCTTCCACGGACACCAAGCGCAAGGGATCGGCATGAAGTACGCCATCGTTCCGGTGACGCCTTTCGAGCAGAACTGCAGCATCCTGTGGTGCGAGGCCACGAAGAAGGCCGCCATCGTCGATCCCGGCGGCGACCTGGAGCGCATCCTGTACGCCGTCGAAAAGCTGGGCGTGACGCCGGAGAAGATCCTCGTCACGCACGGCCACATCGACCACGCCGGCGGCGTGAAGCCGCTGGCCGACCGCCTGGGCCTGCCCATCGAGGGGCCGCAGCGCGAGGACGCCTTCTGGATCGACGCCATGCCGCAGCAGTCCATGAAGTTCGGCTTCCCGCCCGCTCCGGCCTTCATCCCCGACCGCTGGCTGGACGACGGCGACACGGTGACGGTGGGCAACGAGACGATGGGGGTGATCCACTGCCCCGGCCACACCCCCGGCCACGTGGTGTTCCACCACGCCCCCAGCCATCTGGCGGTGGTGGGCGACGTGCTGTTCCAGGGCTCGATCGGCCGCACGGACTTCCCGCGCGGCAACCACGCCGACCTCATCCGCGCCATCACGACGAAGCTGTTCCCGCTGGGCGACGACATCGCCTTCATCCCCGGCCATGGCCCCATGGGCACCTTCGGCGAGGAACGCCTGACCAACCCGTTCCTGACCTGACTTGTCACCGGCACCGGCGCCGCGTCGGCGGTAGGATCCGCGCGCCCCTTCGCGCGCGGAGACCTCGCCCATGCCCACCGACCCTGTCGCCTCGCTGGCCGCTTCCCTGTCCGCCACCCTGTCCGACGACGTTGTGCTGACGCTGTCCGACTACCCGGATGAGACGCGGGAGGCGGCGCTGGCCGTGTACGACGAGATGATCACGCTCCTGCTGCTCGGCCAAGGCCTGAGCGCCGAGGAGGCCGCCCGCGCGTCGGCCGACATCGCCCGGCGGGTGCGCGCGCGGCTGGCGACGATGGCGGGGGCCGGGCGGGCGTAGACCCGCACCCCCATGCGACGTCGTATGTGACATGGGCCTCCCCCTTCCGGAAGGGATGCGGATCGGAAAACAAGGCCCACTGTTAGATATTCACGACAGTCCGCCGCCCGCCCCGAACCCGAGGAGAGCCGTCATTTCACCGACCATGATCCTGGTCGATATCCTGGGCGCCGTTGCCCTGCTGCTGTGGGGGCTGCGGCTGGTGCGCACGGGCGTGTTCCGCGCCTTCGGCCCCAGCCTGCGGCGCTGGGTGGCACTCGCGACGCGCAACCGCGCCAGCGCCTTCGCCGGCGGGCTGGCCGCGACGCTGGCCTTGCAGAGCAGCACGGCCACCGCCCTGATGGCCGCCTCCATGGCCGGGCAGCGGCTGCTGCCCACCGCCATGGCGCTGGCCGTCATGCTGGGGGCGGACGTCGGCACCAGCGTCGTGGCGATGCTGCTGGCGCTCGACCTGCGCTGGCTGTCGCCGGCCCTGATCCTGCTGGGCGGCGCCCTGTTCGCCACCGGCGACTCCAGCGGCCGGCGCCGCGCCGTCGCCCGCACCCTGGTCGGCCTGGGCCTCGTCCTGCTGGCGCTGCGGCTGCTGGCGGAAGCGACGGTGCCGGTGCGCGAGTCCGAACTGATCCACGCCGTGCTGTCCAGCCTGGGCGCGGCCCCGGTGCTGGCGCTGCTGGCGGCGGCCGGGTTGACGGTGGTCACCCACTCCAGCCTCGCCGTGGTGCTGCTGGTCGCCTCGCTGGCGGCGGCCGGGTTCCTCGACGTGGCCGGGGCGACGGCCATGGTGCTGGGCGCCAACCTGGGCGGCGCGCTGCCGCCGCTCCTCGCCACGCTGAAGGACGACGCGCTGGCGCGGCGCGTGCCCTTCGGCAACCTGCTGATGCGCGGCGCCGGTGCGGCGGCGGCGCTGCCCTTCACCACGCTGCTGCCGCAGGGCGCTGCCGACGCGCACGCCGTCATGCTGCTGCACGTCGCCTTCAACGTCGGTCTGGCGGTGCTGCTGCTGCCACTGGTCGGACCGGTGGCGCGGCTCACCGCCGGCCGCTTCCCGCACGCCGAGGACGCCGACGACGCCACGCGCCCCCGCCACCTGGACGAATCCGCGCTGGAGGCCCCCTCCGTCGCCATCGCCTGCGCGGCGCGCGAGACGTTGCGCCTGGGCGACGTGGTGGAAGACATGCTGCGCCGCAGCCTGGACGTGCTCCGCCATGACGACGAGCGCGCCATCGCCGATCTCAGCCGCATGGACGACGCGGTGGACGCGCTGCACACGGCGATCAAGCTCTACCTCGTCAAGCTCGGCCGCGAGCAGCTCGACGAGGCGGACGGCAAGCGCGTCGGCGCCATGATGGCCTTCGCCATCAATCTGGAGCACGTCGGCGACATCATCGACAAGAACCTGATGGAACTGGCGGCCAGGAAGATCCGCCACCGCCTGCACTTCGCCGACGACGATTTCCGCGCCATCGAGGAACTGCACGCCCGCACGCTGGGCAACCTGCGCACCGCGCTCGGCGTCTTCCTGTCGGAGGACCGCCGCCTGGCCCGCGCGCTCATCGCCGAGAAGGACGCCATTCGCGCGCTGGAGCGGGCCAGCGCCGACCGCCACCTGGACCGCGTGCGCCAGGGCCGGGCCGAATGCATCGAGACGAGCGCTTTGTTCCTCGACGTGCTGCGCGACCTGAAGCGCATCAACGCGCACGTCGCCTCGGTGGCCTACCCGATCCTGGACCAGAGCGGCGAGCTGCGCGGCAGCCGGCTGCGGACGACCGCCCCCTCCCCCGCCGCCGAGCAAGGGAGGGGGTTGGGAATCAACCCCTCTTCTTGATATCCGGGGTCGTGACGTCCAGCGTCAGCGGCGGCGGGCTGGCCAGCGTCTGGAAGACGACGCAATAGCGTTCGGTCAGCTTGGTCAGCGTGTCGATGCGCTCCTGCGGCTCGTCGGTGTCCAGGTCGAAGCGCAGGCGGATGGCGCGGAAGCCCACCGGCGCCTCCTTCGACACGCCCAGCGTGCCGCGGAAGTCCAGGTCGCCCTCGGCCGACACGGTGCCGCCGCGCAGTTCCATGCCCAGCGCCGTCGCCACCGCCTTCAGCGTCACGCCGGCACAGGCCACCAGCGCCTCCAGCAGCATGTCGCCGGAGCACGCGAAGGTACCGGGTCCGCCGGTCGCCGGGTGCAGCCCGGCGGTGACCAGCGCGCGGCCCGTCTCCACCTTGCAGGCGATGTGGGAGTCGTCGAGTTCACCCTTCGCCGTCAGCGTGATGACGGCGGCGTCCGGCGCCTCCTTGTACTTGTCCTTGAGCGGGGCCTGCAGGGCCCGCAGTTCCTGGGCGTCCATTCCTCTCCTCGTGTGTTTGTGCGTCTGAACCCTACGGTACGTCAGATCGCCGCCGCGGGGAACGCTTCCTCGCCGGGGTGGCGGTCGCGGAAGGCGCGGCTCAGCTCGCCCAGCAGGCGGTGTTTCCAGTCCTCGAACAGCGGGTCCATGCGGTCGCGCGGGCGCGGCAACGAGGGTGCGGCCACCGTCTGGACGCGCCCCGGTCCCGGCTGCATCACCACCACGCGGTCGGACAGCACCAGCGCCTCCTCGATGTCGTGGGTGACCAGCACCATGGTCGGCCGGTCGTACGACCACAGCTCCAACAGGTGGTCCTGCAGATCGTACCGCGTCAGCGCGTCCAGCGCGCTGAACGGCTCGTCCAGCAGCAGCACCGACGGCCGCCCGACCAGCGCGCGGGCCAGGGCCGCGCGCTGCGCCATGCCGCCGGACAGCTCGCGTGGCCACGCGTCGGCGAACCGGTCCAGGCCGACGCGGGCCAGCGCCTCGTCCGTGCGGGCCTTTTGCTCCGCCTTGGGCAGGTGGCGGATGCCGAAGGCGACGTTGGCGCGGATGCTCAGCCACGGCATCAGCCGCGGCTCCTGGAAGACGAAGCCGATCTCGTCGCGCGGCGCCCGCACTTCCGCCCCGTTCAGCACCACGCGCCCCGCCGTCGGCGCCTCCAGCCCGGAGACGACGCGCAGCAGCGTGCTCTTGCCGCAGCCGGACCCGCCGACGATGCCCAGGATCTCGCCCGGCCGCACCTCCAGGTCGATGCCGCTCAGCGCCAGATGGCCGTTGCCATAGCGCTTGGACAGCCCCTCGATGCTCAGCATCTCATGCCTCCGGCTTGAAGGAATCCTGCCAGCGCAGCAGCGGGCGCGACAGCGCGGCCAGCAGCCCGTCGGTCAGCTTGCCCAGCACCGCGAAGGTGACGATGGAGGCGAGGATGAGTTGCGGCTGCCCGGTCATCTGCCCGTCGGTCAGCAGGAAGCCCAGCCCCTCGCTGGCCCCCATGAACTCGGCCGCCACCACGAACATCCAGCCCAGCCCCAGCCCGGCGCGCAGCGCGATGACGTAGCTGGGCAGCGTCGCCGGCAGCAGCACCCGCCACACCAGCTCGAACCCCGACAGGCGGAAGATGCGCCCGACCTCCACCAGCTTGCGGTCCACCCCCAGGATGGCGCCGGAGAGCGCGAGGTAGATGGGGAAGAAGACGCCGACGGCGATGAGGATGACCTTGGACGTCTCGAAGATGCCGAACCACAGGATGAACAGCGGCACCCACGCGATCGACGGGATCGAGCGCAGCGCCTGCAGCATCGGGTCCAGCAGCCGCCGCGCCAGCGTCGAATAGCCGGTCAGCGCCCCCAGCACCGTGCCCGCCAGCACGCCGAACAGGAATCCGGCACCCACGCGCCACAGCGTGGCGGCCACATGCGTCGTCAGCTCCCCCGACTTCGCCAGCCCCCACAGCGTGGCGAGGATGCGCGACGGCGGCGGCAGCAGCCGCCCGTTGCCCCACCCTTGGGCCACCGCCAGCTCCCACCCGAGCGCCAGGGTGACGGGGACGAGGAGGGCGAGGAAAAGGTCGGCCGCGCGCCGGCCGCTGGGCCCCCACCCGGCCTGCGCTGACGCTCGGCCACCCTCCCCCGCTGACGCAGGAGAGGGTTTGTCGGCCGCACCTTCGACAATCACGGTCACTGCGTCAGCGCCTTGGCGAAGCTCGGGTCGATCAGCGCGTCGGCGGCGGCCTTCACGTTCACGTCCGCACCCAGCACGCCGGCCTGCTGCAGCGCCAGCCCGGCCTCGACGATCGTGCCCTTCTGCGTGTCGCCGATGGCGGAGTGGCTGAGGTCCGTGCGCTCCAGCTGGCGGGCGGCGACCGGCTCCGACAAGCGGGCGGCGGTGGCGATGGTGGTCTTCAGCTCCGCCGGGTTGGCCAGCGCGTAGGCCCGCGCCTTCTCGTAGGCGCGCAGCACGCGCCCGACCAGCTCCGGGTTCTCCTTGGCGAACTCCTCGCGGACGTTCAGGATGCCCCAGGTATTAGCGGCGGCGTTGCGGTAGAAGAGCTTCGCACCATTGTCCAGTTCCGCCTGCGCCATCAGCGGGTCGAGGCCGGCCCAGGCGTCCACGTCGCCCTTCTCCAGCGCCAGCCGCCCGTCCTGGTGCTGGAGCAGCACCAGCTTCACGTCCTTGTCGGTCAGCCCGTGCTGGGCCAGCGTGCGCACCAGGAAGATGTGCGGGTCGGTGCCGCGGGTAACAGCGACGCGCTTGCCCTTCAAATCCTCGACTTTGGCGACCGTGCCGTTGGGGCCGGTGACCAGCGCCGTCCACTCGGGCTTGGAATAGACGTAGACCGACTTGATCGGGTTGCCGTTGATCCGGCCGATCAGCGCCGCCGCACCCGCCGTGGAGCCGAAATCCAGGCTGCCGGCGTTCAGGAACTCCAGCGCCTTGTTGGAGCCGAGGCTCAGCACCCAGCGCACGGTGATCCCGTCCTTCTTCAGCTCCTCCTCCAGGAAACCCTTCTCCTTCAGCACGAGGCTGACCGGGTTGTAGTAGGCGTAGTCGAGGCGGATCTCGCTGACCTTGCCGCCGGCGCGGGCGGCGCCCGGCAGGGCGGCGGCGACGCCGGCCGCCAGCGCGGCGGCAAGGACGAGGCGGCGGGACAGGGACTTGGACAGGATCATGGCGTACCTCCGGCGTTCCCGCACCCGGGCGGCGCCGGGCGGGCTGTTGTTTTCCAGGAGGCGGGGAACGGCCCCCGCCCGTTGCGCTACCGGCGACTGGGCGGGGAATGCCCACGCGCTTTAGCTGCATTTTTAGCGCGCCCGCAAGCTGATGGCTCAAATCGGCGCGTGCTTTTGTTCTATTATTCCTGTGAATTTCCGTCAATCGGAAAAATATTACACTGCGTATCTGCTATTTACACGCTGGACGCAGGACTTTTGTCCTATCGCCCGCACCGACCACCGTCCGCTACGCATTTCCGGCATTCCCCGAAGTGAGGATCGCTGCGCCGAAGTGATGCCTAGCCCGCCGCCGGGGCGGCGCGGACAATGCTCCCCATCGGCGTCAACCGGCGGGAGTACGGCATGAAGGTCATCATCCAGATCCCCTGCTTCAACGAGGAGGCGGCGCTGCCCGTCACCTGCGCGGAGCTGCCGCGTTCCCTCCCCGGCGTCGACCGTGTGGAATGGCTGGTGATCGACGACGGCTCCACCGACCGCACGGTGGAGGTGGCGCGGGCCTGCGGCGTCGACCACGTGGTCGTGCTGCCGGCGCACCAGGGGCTGGCGAAGGCCTTCATGGCCGGGCTGGACGCGGCGCTGCGGGCCGGCGCCGACATCATCGTCAACACCGACGCCGACAACCAGTACTGCGCCGCCGACATCGAGAAGCTGGTGGCCCCTATCCTGGCGCGGCGCGCGCAGATCGTCATCGGCGCCCGGCCCATCGACAACATCGACCATTTCTCGCGCACCAAGAAGCTGTTGCAGAAGCTGGGCAGCTGGGTGGTGCGGGCGACCAGCGGCACGACGGTGCAGGACGCGCCCAGCGGCTTCCGCGCCTTCAGCCGCGAGGCGGCGATGCAGCTGAACGTCTTCAACGGCTACACCTACACGCTGGAGACCATCATCCAGGCCGGCCAGCGCGGCATCGCCACGCTGTCCGTGCCGGTGCGCGTCAACGGCGACCTGCGCCCGTCGCGCCTCGTCAAGAGCATCGGCACCTACGTCACCCGGTCGCTGCTGGTGATCCTGCGGATCTTCAGCATCTACCGCCCGCTGCGCTGGTTTTTGCTGGTGGGCGGGGTGCCGGTCACGCTGGGCATGCTGCTGGGCGTGCGCTGGCTGATCCTCTTCGCCATCGAGGAGGGGCCGACCTACCACATCCCCAGCCTGATCCTGGCGGCGGTGCTGCTGCTGATGGGCTTCCTGATCTGGGTCGTCGGCATGATCGCCGACCTCATCTCCGTCAACCGCGTGCTGCTGGAGGAGATCCGCTACCGCCTGCGCCAGGCCGAGTTGCGGCAGGCGGAGATGCAGGCGTCCGCCCGCCGCCCGCTGGGCCGCGGCGGCGCCGACCGCGCGGCGTGACCGCGAGAGAGGAAAGTACCGGCGATGCTGGGCTTTTGGGGATCACGAAGCAACAAAGACAACACAAGCACACGAAGAGGCGCCACGCTGACGGCGGACACGCCGCCGCGCCAAGGCTCTCTTTGTGCTCTTTGTGTCCTTTGTTGCTTCGTGATGAACCGCAGTCCGGCACGGCGGACTGTTTCCAGTCCCCATCGGCACGCTCCATGAAACGGGCCGTGCACATCGCCGTCGGCCTGCTGATCCTGGCCGCGCTCTACGCGCAGGTCGATCCGGGGGCGGTGGCCGGCAGCCTGGCGCGCAGTTCGCCGCTGTGGCTGGCGGCAGGGCTGGCGGTATCGGTGCCGATCACCGTGGTGATGGCGCTGCGCTTCACCCTGCTGTTCCCCGCCGGGCGCGGCATCGGGTTGGGGGAGGCGGTGCGGCTGGTGCTGATCGCCGGCACGCTGAACTTGATCCTGCCGTCCAACATGGGGCAGATCGCCAAGGCCTACCCGCTCAGCCGCCGCAGCGGCTTTCCCCTGGCGCAGGCGCTGGCGACGGTGGTCGCCGAAAAGGGATGGGACACGGTGGCCCTGCTGCTGTGGTGCCTGTTCGGGCTGCTCGCGGCCGGGGCCATCGTGCCGTTCCGCGCTCCGGCGCTGGCCGTGGTCGCGGCGCTGCTCGCCGCCGGGCTGGTCGCGCTGACCTGGGCCGGGGTGACGCGCATCGCCCTCCTCGCCGCCGCGCGCCGCCTTCCGGCGACGGCGGGAAGCCGCGTCACGGCGCTGGCCGACGCCTGGGGCGGGGTGATCGGCCGCTTCTGGGGTGATCGGCGGCGGGCTGGGGCGGTGGTCGGGCTGTCGCTGCTGATCTGGTTGCTGTCGCTGGGACAGGTCTGGCTGTTCACCGTGGCGCTGGGCGCCGGGGTGCCGTTCCTCGCCTGCCTGTCGCTGGCGCCGCTGGCGATCCTGGTCGGGCTGCTGCCGGTCACCATCGGCGGCATCGGCACGCGCGACGCCGCACTGGTGCTGCTGTTCCAGCCGTTCATGGACGGCGGCACGGCGGCGGCGCTGGGCGTGCTGTGCACCCTGCGCTACCTGCTGCCCGCCATCGCCGGCCTGCCGCTGGTCCGCGATTTCCACGGCCCCGCGCAGGCCGTGCCGGACCGTTAGGAGGAGAACGGATGCCCGACCGCTGGACCGCCACCGTCCCGGCGCTCGCGCTCTCCGCGGCGCTGCTCTGCCTGCCGGCCCTGTACAACGGCTTCCCGCTGGTGTTCAGCGACACCGGGACCTACATCGCCCAGGCGCTGCAGGGCTTCGCCGGGGGCAACCGGCCGGTGTTCTACAGCCTGTTCATGATGCCGCTGCACGGCGGCGGCGTGACGCTGTGGCCGGTGGTGGCGGCGCAGGCGCTGATCGTCGCGCACCTGCTGCACCTCGTCCTCCGCACCACGGTGCCCGGTGCGGGACCATGGTGGACGCCCGCCGTCACGGCGGTCCTCACCGTCGGCACCAGCCTGCCCTGGCACGCCGGGCAGCTGATGCCCGACGTCTTCACCTCCGTGCTGATCCTGGCCGCCTTCCTGCTGGGCTTTTGCCTGGACCGGCTGCGCCGGGTGGAGGCCGCCTACCTCGTCCTCCTCGCGACCGGCGCCGTGGCCGTCCACTTCTCGCACGTGCCGCTGGCGGCGGGCTTGCTGCTGGTGGTGCTGGCGGTGCGGCTGGCCCGGCGGGACCCGGTGGCGGAGACGCTGCGCGCCGGGCTGGCGCTGGCGGCGCCGGCGGTGCTGGCGGTGGTCGCCATGGTTTCCGTCACCAAGGCGGCGCACGGTGAGGCGCGGATGGCCCGCGACGGCGACCTGTTCCTGCTGGCCCGGATGCTGAGCGACGGCCCGGCCCGCGATTACCTCGCCGATGCCTGCCCCGCCAGGCCCTACCGCCTGTGTCCCTACCTGGACGGCATCACCCCCGATTCCAACGATTTCCTGTGGAAGACGGACAGCCCGCTGTACAAGGCCGGCGGCCCGCAGGCGGTGCGGGAGGAGGCGGGGGAGATCATCCGCGGCACGCTGGCCGCCTACCCCGGCCGGCAGGCCCTGGCGGCGCTGCGCAACTTCGCCACGCAGTTCGTCACCGCCCGCAGCGCCGACCGCCTGCACCCCTTCCTCGGCGACGACGTGCAGCCCGACCCCAGCATCCGCCAGCACTTCCCGGCCAGCCACGCCGCTTACACGGCGTCCCTGCAAAGCACCGGGCGGCTGCCCATCGACGCCATCCGCCGCCTGCACGGGCCCCTGACGCTGGCGGGTGCGGTCGCGGCGGTGGCGGGGCTGGCGTGGTTCCTGCGCCGGGGCGACCGGCACGGGGCGGCGCTGTTCGTGGTGATCCTGGCCGGGCTGGCGGGCAACGCCTTCATCACCGGCGCCTTGTCCAGCGTGCGCGACCGCTACCAGTCGCGCGTGGTGTGGCTGGTGGTCTTCTTCGCCCTGGCGGCAGGCCTGTCGGCCTTCCTTTCCCGGCAAAAGGAAAGGGGCCGGCAGCGCGCGCTGCCGGCCCCCGAGGGCGTACCGAACCGTTGACCCGTTAGCCCGCGTTGGTGCCGGACAGGTCGTGCTGGTCGAACAACGGGTCGGCGTGGAGCGCGTTGACCGCCGCCGCGTCGAAGGTCGTGGCCTGGGCCGCAGCCGCCTCGGCGGAGACCGCCGGGGCCTGCTGCATGGCCACGTGGTTCCACAGGTCGACCGAACCCGCTTCCGCCGGAGCCGCCGACGCCACCGGCGCCGAGGCGTGGAAGTAGTCCTTGGTCGGGTTGAACGTCAGCGTGCCGTTCCACCACATGCCGGTCTGGCCGGGGATGACGTCCTGGCCGTCCAGGGCGTACTTGTCGTAGGTGACGCCGGTGGCGGTGGAGGCCATGGCCTTGCCGTCCACGGCGATGCCCTTGATGTGCAGGTTGCGGTCCACGCCGTTGACCACCGCGTCGTTGTCGTACTGCACCTGGATCTTGTGCGCCGCGTCCTGCGTCAGGCTCGCCTTGAAGGTGTAAGGCTGCGAGGTCGTGGTGTTGGCCGTGGCCTCGCCGATCTGCTTGCCGTCCACCAGCACCTTGAAGTGCCCGCCGACGCCGCCCGCCAGGTTGGAATGCGCGTTCACCGTGATGGTGTTCGTCGCCGTCGCACCCGTCGTCGGGGCCGGAGCCGTGGTGGTCGCCAGACCCGGCGCGATGACGTTGGTGCCGACCTTCAGCGCCGACGACGTGACGTTGTCCAGCGTCAGCACGGTCTGCGAGGCGCCCGCACCCGTAGGGCCGTCCACGTCCACGCGCACTTCCGTGCTCGTGCCGACCTGGACGAAGCTCAGCCCGTTGGCCGGCAGCGTCTTGCCCGCGGCCTTCAGCACGTCGATCATCGGCGTCAGGTCGATCTTGTCCTCGATCGCCTTGAAGTCGACGACGCGGTCGGTGCCGGTGCCCAGCTTATCCACCACGAAGGTGTCGGCACCCGCCTCGCCGAACAGCTTGTCGTCGCCGCCGCGGCCGACCAGACGGTCGCTGCCCGCACCGCCCAGCAGGACGTTGGTGGCGTCGTCACCGCTCATGGTGTCGTTGAAGCCGCTGCCGACAACGCGCTCGAACATGGTCACGCTGTCCGAACCGGTACCGCCGGTCACCGTCTTGGCCAGCAGGTCCACCTTCACCGCCGCCGTCCCGTCCGACAGGTCCAGCGTGTCGTAGCCGGTGCCGCCGTCCAGCACGTCGTTGCCCGAGCCGCCCTTGATCAGGTCGTCGCCGGCCTGGCCGCTGATGGTGTCGTTGCCGCCCAGGCCCGACAGGGTGTCGTTGCCGGTGGTGCCCGCCAGATTGTCCGCACCCGAGGTGCCGACCGAACCGGTGCTGGGCGTCGGCGCCGGGGTGGGCGTCGGCGTGGGCGACGTCGGCATGGTGCCGGCCGTGCCCGACCACACGCCGTCGGTGTCGTTGCTGGTGTTGACCAGCCCCTCGCCCTGGCCCGAATTGACGCGCAGCCAGTTCGTCGTCTCGAAGACGTTGTCCTTCAGCGTGATGTTCTTCGTGTTGAACACGTCGTGGTACATCGAGCTGCGGGCCAGCTCGACGGTGGCGCCGTAGCTGTTCTCGGGGTGCAGGAAGTTGTTCGTGGCGATCGAGTTCTGGGCGCCGATGAACATCAGCGCGCGCTGGCCGACCGAGTGCACCTCGTTGCCGATGACCTGGATGTCCTTGGCCTCGTAGGTGTCGTAGCCCGGGCGGAAGAACTCCACGCCCGTCCAGCCGCCGATCTTGATGGCGTCGACGTCGGCGTCGTGCACCAGGTTGCCTTCCACCAGCACGCGGGTGGAGCCGCCCTTGACGGTCAGCGCGTTGTCGCTGGTCACGCCTTCGATGTGGTTGTAGGCCAGCACCGAGTCATTGGTGGCGACGAAGTCGATGCCCTGCCCGCCCGAGCCCTTGGTGTGGTTGTTCACCACCCAGATCTTGTCGGCCTGGGAGATCTTGATGCTGTCCTGGCCGCTGCTCAGCACCGTGTTGTCGCGGATGACGACGTTCTTCACCAGCTTGGAGAAGTCGCTGCCCTGCTGCGAGAACTGGATGCCGTTCGAGTTGCTCGCACCATCGACCGTGAAGCCCTTCACGACGATGTCGTGCACGCCCAGGCCCTTGACGGTGGACACGCTCTGGTCGGTGGCGCGGATGGTGGCCTTGCCGACGCCGTCGGCGGAGATCAGCTGGATCGGGGCGTCCGGCGTGCCGCTGTTGTAGAAGCGCACATTGCCGTCGTACGTGCCCGCCTTCACCATCACCGCGGTCCCCGGCGTCGCCTTGTCGAGCGCCGTCTGGATCGACCGCAGCGGAGCGGACTCGGAGCCGCTGTTGGCGTTGTTGCCGGTCGGGGAGACCCACAGATATCGGGTCGGCGTCACGTTCGAGAAAAGAATTTCGTTCACGTCGAACTCCATGCATGTCGCTGCATTGCTTGTGGCCAGGACCATAGCGAAACACGCACTGAGCCAGTGAGGGCTATATTTGAGGCATTTTTCGGTGACTCTCATATCTCATTCCCGCTAAAGGCCGTAGACTCCAGGAACGCCACCGCTGTATTGCCAACCCATTCGATATCTTGGCGCGGCCAGCACCCGCAAGGCGTTCGAGGGATGTAGGCCTGCGCCCGACGGGGGCATCGCCGGCGCCTTCCCCAACCGCGAGGAGCGAGTTTCTCTCTGTTTGGGACTCTTTACCTGTATATACCGCTACCTTTAGGACTCCCAACCCGTAGCCATCCGCCGAACGGGGGTGACCGGCGCGGGGACGAGGGCAAGGCATCGGCCGAATTCGGTACGGCCGCACACCCACTCCGCACGATGACGGATCGTCGCATTGCGACTTTACCGGCCTTCGCAAATGCCGCACTGTTTTCGGCGAAGAAAAAACCCGTCATCTCGGAAGCAAGGACAGCCGTGCCGATTACGCAACTGTTCCGAGAAGGCCACAATGGCTGCATTCGATATGAATGGGCGCCGCTCCAACGCCAGCCCTCGACTTGAGGGCGGCACAACGGTTGTGTGCGGCCAAATACAGAAAACAACAGGGAAAGAGGAACGGGCGACATCGTCCGTATCCGTCCCCGCCCCCGGCGATCAGGCGCCGCCCGGCGCCGACGGCCCTTTGCGTTCCGCCGGGCTGGCGGCACAGGCGCTGGTGCTGGCCGGCGACCTGATCGTGCTGTCGCTGGCCTCGGCGGCACTCGTCGGGCCGAAGGTGGCGTGGTCGATCATCGCCCCCCCGGCCCCGGCCGGTGCCGGCGCGGGGGAAGCGGCGGCGGTCGCCGCCGCGGCGATGGCCGGCCTCTATGCCTTCAAGCTTCTCGGCCTCTACCGCCTGGAACGGCTCGACCGCTTCGCCGACCAAATCGTGGCCCTGCTGCTGGGCAGCGGCGTCGCGGCCGTGCTGCTGCTGGCGGTGGACCGCTGGCTCGCCCGGTCGGGCGGCTGGCCGGGCGACCGGGTGGCGGTCTGGTTCGTCATGGTGGCGCTGGGCACGCTGCTGGTGCGGCGGATGTGGGCGCAGGAGATCGCCGGCTGGCGCCGCGCCGGCCGCTTCGCGCGCCGGGTCGCGGTGGTCGGCACCGGGGAGGCGGGCGGCGGCGTCCTCGACCGCCTCGCCGCGCGCGGGCCGGCGGCCATCCAGATTGTCGGCGTCTTCGCCGACGGCACCGGAACGCCGCCCGCCGCCGTGCGCGGCCAGCCGGTCCTGGGCAGCCTCGACGAACTCCCCCGGCACCTGCGCGAGCATTCCGTGGACGACGTGATCGTCGCCCTGCCGTGGGCGTCCGGCCCGGACCTGCGCGCCGCGATCGAGGCGGCGTGCCGCCTGCCGGTCGACGTCTGGCTGCTGCCGGACCCGCGCGACGTCCCGTTCGGCGCCGTGGCGACGCTGCGCTTCGCCGGCCTGCCGATGCTGCACGTCGCCCGGCGCCCCCTGGTCGGCTGGAACGCCGCGGCGAAGCGGGCGGAGGACCTGCTGCTGGCCGGCGGGCTGCTGCTGCTCACCGCGCCGCTGATGGCGCTGATCGCGCTGGCGATCGTGCTGACCGACCGCGGGCCGGTCTTCTTCAAGCAGGAGCGGTTCGGCTTCAAGAACCGGATCATCCGCGTGTGGAAGTTCCGCACCATGTACGCCGACCGCAGCGACCCGTCGGGCGGCCTGCGCACCGTGCGCGACGACCCGCGCGTGACGCCGCTCGGCCGCTGGCTGCGCCGCTTCAGCCTGGACGAGCTGCCGCAGCTGTTCAACGTGCTGCGCGGCGAGATGTCGGTGGTCGGCCCCCGCGCGCACGCCGTGGCCATGCGGGTGGGCCACGTGCCCTACGACCAGCTGATCGCCGAATACGCCGCCCGCCACCGCGTTCTGCCGGGCATGACCGGCTGGGCCCAGGTCAATGGACTGCGCGGCGAGATCGACACGCCGGAAAAGGCCCGCAGGCGGGTGGAGTACGACCTCGCCTACATCGACAACTGGTCGATGCTCCTGGACCTCAACATCATCGCCCGCACCGCGATGATCATCTTCAAGGACGAGAACGCGTACTGAAAGGTTGTTTCATGACCGCCGCGAAGACCTCTTCTCAAGAAATCGATCGTCATGCCCGGCCTTGTGCCGGGCACCCACGCACTCCGACCAATCCAAGGTGCGTGGGTGCCCGGGACTGGGCCCGGGCATGACGAACTCTGTGGAAGCGCGGATGAAACAAGGCGGGCGTCATTGAACCGGCACTGGAAACACTAGGGAACGCAGCATGCAGCCGATCACGCTTTTCTTGCAGGACCTGAACGGCGGCGGGGCGGAGCGCGTCATGCTGCAGCTCGCCAACGGGCTGGCCGGGCGCGGGCGGGCGGTGGAGCTGCTGCTGGTCAACCCGGTCGGCCCCTACCGCTCCGCCGTGGATCCCGGGGTGCGCGTCGTCCCGCTGGGTGCCGGACGCACGCTTGCGGCGGTGCCGGCCGTCGCCCGCCACCTGCGCGCCACGCGCCCGGCGGCGCTGGTCGCGGCGCTGCCGCACGTCAACGTGGCCGCGGTGCTGGCCCGCGCGCTGTCGGGCACCCGCACCCCCGTCATCCTCACCGAACACAGCCAGCCCGGACAGGCGCGGCGCAACGCCAGGACGGCGGCCGTGCGGCTGGCGCACCGCCTCGTCCCGCTGGCCTACCGCGCGGCCGACGCGGTGGTCGCCGTGTCCGGCGGCGTGGCGGAGGAGCTGGCCGCCCTCACCGGCCTGCCCCCCCGGCGCATCGCCGTGGTCCCCAACGCCGTCGTCTCCGCCGACCTGCTGCGCCGCGCCGCGGAGCCGGTGGAGCACCCCTGGTTCCAGGACGCGTCCACCCCGGTCATCGTGTCGTGCGGGCGCCTCGCCTGGCCGAAGGACTTCGGCACGCTGATCCGCGCCTTCACCCTGCTGCGCCGCGAGCGGCCGGCGCGCCTGATGATCCTGGGCGAGGGGCCGGACCGCGCGGCGCTGGAACGCCTCGCCGCCCACCTCGGCGTGGCCGGCGACGTCGCCCTGCCCGGCTTCGCCGGCAACCCCTTCGCCGTCATGTCCAGGGCCGCCGTCTTCGTCCTCGCCTCGGCTTCCGAAGGCATGCCGACCGTGCTGATCGAGGCGATGGCCTGCGGCACGCCGGTGATCGCCAGCGACTGCACCGCCGGCCCGCGCGACCTGCTGGAGGGCGGGCGGCTCGGCCGGCTGGTCCCCGTCGGCGACGCCGAGGCGCTGAGCCTCGCGCTGCGCGCCACGCTGGACGGCCGGCCCGACGTGGAGCCGGCGCGGGCCAAGGCGTGGCGCCATTCCGTCGACAACGCCGTCGACGCCTACCTCGACGTGATGTCCGGCTGCGGCGGCGCGCGCCGGAGTTCCAGGGACGAAGCCGCGGGAGAACGCGCATGAAGACCTTCCTGCCCGACACCATCGACCTGGGCGACCTTCCCGCCTCGCCCGGCGCATCGGGCCCGACCCTGGGCATGCACCAGCTGTTCAAGATGCTGCGCCGCAACATCTGGCTGCTGATGGCCATCGTCACGGCGGTCACCGTGCCGGCGGCCTACGTCGTCCTGTCGCTGCCGCCCTACTACACCGCCGCCGGCTCGCTGATGGTGGCGCCGTCGGAGCCGACCGCCTTCGATCCCCAGTCGCTGTTCACGATCAAGCCGGAATCGGTGTCGGTGAACAACGAGATCCAGGTGCTCTATTCGCCGGAGCTGGCCGGCCGCGTCGCCGCCCGCACCGGCTTCACCGGGACCGAGGCGGCCAGCGAGCCCGACCCGCTGACGCGCGCCATTGCCGCCGTGCGCGGGGCGGTGCGCGCGGCGAAGCGGACGATCATCGAATGGATGGGCCTGCCGCAGTTCGAAACGTCCGGCGGCCGCACCGACCCGGCCACCGAGGCGCTGCTCGATTCCCTGAAGGTGCGGCCCATCGAGCGCTCCCGCGCCGTGGAGGTGCTGTTCACCTCCCAGGATCCGGAACTGGCGCGGCGCATCGTCGACACGCTGATGGAGATGTACCTCGCCCAGCAGGTCGACAACCGCATCAAGGCCGTGCAGGCCACCAGCCTGTGGCTGTCCCAACGCCTGGAGGAGCTGCAGGCCCAGGTCCGCCGCCAGGAGGAGGCGCTCGAAGCCTTCAAGGCGCGGAGCGCCCCGGACAGCAGCAACCTCTCCCTCATCCAGGCGCAGATCGCCGAAAGCAACGCCCAGCTCGCCCGCGCGCAGTCGGAGGCCGCCGGCTTCCTGGCCCAGCGCGACCGGGCCGAGGCCGCGATCCGCCAGTTCGGCCCGCGCGGCATCTTCGGCGTCATCCGCTCGCCGCTCGCCGACTCCCTGCGCGAGCAGGAGACGCGCCTGCGCGCCTCGGAGGCCGAGGCCAACAGCGGCTACGGCACCTCCCACCCGCGGGTGCGCAACATCCGCTCGGAAATCTCCATCGTCTCCAACCAGGTGAACCGCGAGGCCGCCGACCTCTACACCCAGGTCGAGACGGCCGCCGCCATGGCGGCGGGCCGCGTGCGGGCGCTGGAATCCACCCTGGCCGGGCTGCACGCCAAGGTGCAGGCGATCGGCGCCACCGCCGCCGAGCAGCGCGCCCTGGAGCGCGAGGCGGAGGCCAGCCGGCTGGTGCTGAAGCGCTTCCTGGAACGCTACGAGGAGATGGAGCAGGGCAGCACCAACCAGTCCAACGCCTGGGTCATCCACTCCGCCTTCGTGCCGTCGCGCCCGACGGGGCCGAAGACCAAGCTGCTGCTCATGGCCGCTTTCGCCGGCTCGCTCGTCCTCGGCCTCGTCGTCGTGGGCTGGCGGGAGCTGGTGCGCCGCGGCGTCGCCGGCCACGACGACGTGGAGGAGCTGCTGGGCCGCCCCTGCTTCGGGCTGGTGCCGCGCCTGCCCGCGCACGGCTTCGCCGCCCGCCCGCCGCAGGACCACGTGCTCGACCACCACTTCTCGCCCTACGCCGAGGCGCTGAAGCACATCCTGGTGTCCATCGACATCGCCGCGGCGGACCGGCCGCGCGGGCGCACCGTGCTCGTCACCTCGGCCCTGCCGGCCGAGGGGAAGAGCACGCTGGTCGCCTCCATCGGCCGGCTGTGCGCCGCCATGGGCGGGCGGGCGCTGGTCATCGACTGCGACCTGCGGCGCCCGGCCATCGCGCGCCTGCTGAAGGTCCCGCGCAAGGCCGGCCTCGCCGAATACCTGGAGGGGTCGGCGACGCTGGAGGAGACGATTTCCGAGGATTCCAAGTCCGGCCTCGTCTTCATCTCCGCCGGGGCGGCCACGATCCAGACCTCGGCCCTGCTGCAGTCGCGGCGCATGCAGGACTTGATCGAGCTGGCGGCGCGGCGCTTCGACATCGTGCTGATCGACGCCCCGCCGGTGCTGGCGGTGCCGGACGCGCGCGTGCTGGCCCGCCACGTCCAGGTCTGCGTCGTCGCCGCGCGCTGGCTGCGCACCAAGCGTTCGGTCCTGAAGATGGCGGTCGACCGGCTGGCGCAGTCCGGGGCCGCCAGCCTGGGCGTGGTGCTGTCCAACGTCGACCTGGGCAAGGCCGCCGTCTATGGCAGCGAGTCCATGGAGTACCTGTCGGACGTCCGCGGCTACGGCGCCACCTCCCGGCTGCGCGCCATCACCATCGACGGCGGCGCCATGGACGGGCGGCAGGCCGCGCCATGAGCCTTGCCGCCAGCCCGCGCTCCGCTCCCCCCGCGGCTCTCCGGAGCGCCGACCACACCGCCACCCGCACCACCACCCGGACCGGCCCGACCCGCGAACAGCGCGGGCTGGCCGGGACGGCGGAGACGGTCTTCCTGATCCTGACCCTGCTGCTGATGAGCGGCGCGCTCGGCCCGTTCTACGTCGACACCACGGCGGACAAGGAGCTGAGCGAGGGCAACCCCATCTTCCAGCTGCTGTCGGGCACCGTCTACGTGATCGCCGCGGCACTGCTGGTCGGCCGGCTGGGCGAGGCCGCGCGCCTTGCCCGGCAGAACTGGCCGCTGGTGGCGCTGGTGGGCCTGGCGCTCCTCTCGGCCACGTGGTCGGCGACGCCGGAGGTGACGTTCCGCCGCGCCACGGCGCTGGCGCTCACGCTGATGCTGGCGTTCTGCCTCGCCTGCCGGCTGCCGCCGGCCCGCTTCCTGCGCCTGCTGGGCTGGACGTTGCTGATCGTCGCCGTGGGCAGCATCGTCGCGGCGCTGGCCGTGCCGTCAATCGGCAAGCACACCGTCGCCAACTTCGCCGGGCTGTGGCGGGGCCTGCTGCTGCACAAGAACTCGCTGGGCCGGGTCATGGCGCTGGCGATCATCGTCTTCTGGTTCCTGCGGCGCGACCGCTCGTCCTGGCAGTCGCTGAGCTGGATCGGCATCCCGCTCGCCGCACTGCCGCTTTTCATGTCGGATTCCCGCACGGCGTGGCTGTCGCTGATCACCGCCATGGGCGCGCTGCCGCTGGCCTACCTGCTGGGCCGGCGGCGGATGACGCGCGCCGTGCGGGTGCTGGGCGTGGGGCTGGCGGTGGTGCTGGGCGCCGTCTTCGTCGGCGCCGTGCTCGACCCCATCCTGCAGATCAGCGGGCGCGACCTGACGCTGACCGGGCGCACCACGCTGTGGGCCATGGCGATCGAGGCCGGCTGGCAGAACCCGCTGCTGGGCGCCGGCTACCGCTCCTTCTGGACGGAGACGGGGGCGGCGGCGGTCTATGAATCCCTCAGCTACCGCAGCGGCCTGATGGGCAACGGCCACAACGGCTACCTCGACGTCTGGCTGGAGCTGGGCTTCGTCGGGCTGGGCATGTTCGTCGTGGTCGTCGCCATCGCGCTGCACCGGGCCGCCGCCGTTCTGGTCACCTCCGGCCGGCCGGAGCACGCCTGGTACGCCCTCATCGTCGTGTTCCTGCTGGTCTACAGCGTGGCCGAGCGGGTGCTGCTCCAGCACGGCGACATCGCCTGGCTGATCTTCTCGGTGAATTTCCTCTACCTCGGCCGCTGGGCCGCCCAGCGCAAGGCGGCCCTGCGCAGGGCCGCCCGGGCGTGGCCCGCCCGGCGGCCGCCCTTCGGAATGCCCCCCTACAGGATGGAGGCCCCGCGATGACCGGACGCCGCGTGATCTGCGTCGCCTCGTTCATGAACCACGCCGGCGCGCAGGAGGCGCTGGTCCGCCTCGCCCGCCTGCTGCGCGAGCGCGGGTGGGAGGCGGAGGTGTGGTTCCTGTACGAGGAATCGGCGGCCTACCATGACGAGCCCAACGTCCGCGTGCTGCTGCCGGTGACGCACCCCGGCAAGCTCGGCTACCTGCGCATCGCCGCATCCCTGGTGCGGGAGTTGCGGCGCGCCCGGCCCGACGCGGTGGTCAGCTTCCTGCCGCTCGCCAACATCATGGCGCAGGCCGCCGCCTGCGCGCTGCGCGTGCCGGTGCGCGTCGCCTCGCAACGCATCCACTACCACGCCTATTCGCGCGGCATGCGGCTGCTCGACCGCGCCGCCGGCACGCTGGGCGTCTACACCAGCATCGTCTGCGTGTCGCGCTTCGTGCTGGGCACCTTCGCCGGCCATCCCGAGTCCTACCGCCGCCGCCTGGACGTGGTGCACAACGGCATCCAGTGGCAGCCGTCGGCGCTCTCGAAGGCGCAGGCCCGCGCCCGCTTCGGCCTGCCGCCCGACCGGCCGCTGGTGCTGGCGGTGGGGCGGATGAAGACGCAGAAGAACTACCCGTTCCTGCTGCGCGTCATGGCCCGCCTGCCCGGCGCCCGGCTGCTGATCGCCGGCGACGGCCCGCTGCGCGCCGCGCTGGAGGTGCTGGCGGCGGACCTGGGCATCGCCGACGCCGTCACCTTCCTCGGCAACGTGCAGCGCCGCGACATGCCCGACCTGCTGCGCGCGGTCGACGTCTTCGTCCAGCCTTCCCTGTTCGAGGGGCAGAGCAATTCCCTCCTGGAGGCGATGCACGAGGGGCTGGCCATCGCCGCCAGCGACATCCCGGCGCAGGCGGAGACCCTGCGCGGGCCGGACGGCACCGCCGCCGGCCTCCTCGTGCCGCTCGACGACGAGCCGGCGTGGGCCACGGCGCTACGCGCCCTGCTGACCGACGGCGCCCGGCGCGCCGAACTGGGCCGCCTCGCGCAGGAGCGGGTAGAAGCCTTCACGCCGGAGCGGATGGCCGACGGCTTCGAGCGCGCGCTGCGCCCGGCCGGCGGCACGCCCACCGGCTGGGTGCGCGCATGAACGGCGCGGCCCTGGCCCCCCTCCCCCGCCCGGCGGCGGAGTCCGCCGCGCCGGACGGCCTGCGCATCCGCATCCTCGACGCCGCTCCCGAGACCTTCGACCTCTGGCGGCGGTTCGAGGCGGAGGCCTGCGCCCTGCCCTTCCAGTGCGCGTCCTGGTCCGCCACGATCCTGGAGACGCTGGGCCGCGATGCCCCGGTCCGCCCCGCCATCACCCTGGTGACGGATGGCGCTGGCGCGCCGCTGATGCTGGTCCCGCTCCTGGTGCGGCGGGCGCACGGGCTGCGCGTGCTGGAGTTCATCGACTTCGGGCTGGCCGACTACAACGCCCCGCTGATCCGCGCCGATTTCGCCCGGCATCTGGCGGACGGCGGCTTCCCGCCGCTGTGGCGGCGCATCGTCGACGCGGCCGGCCCGGTGGACGCCGTCACCGTCGACAAGATCCCGGAGGCCGTCGGCCCGGTGCCGAATCCCTTCATGCAACTCGCCCCCCGGCACGGCGGCGACAGCTTCCAGGTGGTCCGCCAGGGCGGCTTCGCGGACTATCTGAAGACCCGCTCGCCCAGCCTCGTGTCCAATTCGAAGGTCAAGCGGCGCCGGCTGGAGCGGCTGGGCCACGTGGAGCTGCGCGTCGCCCGCACGGCGGCGGAGATCGAGCGCACCGTCGCCACCATCATCGCGCAGAAGTCCCGCCGCTACGAGGCGACCGGCCGCGCCGACCTGATGCGTCAGGAGGCGCGCCGCCGCTTCTACGAGACCATCGCCCGGCGGGAGGCGGACGGCGGCCTCGTCCACCTGTCGGCCCTCTGCGTCGACGGCGGCATCGTCGCGGCACACCTGGGACTGGCGTTCCGCGGCGGTTTCTATTGGGTGGTGCCGACCTTCGACGACCGCCTCGCCCGCTGCTCGCCGGGGCGGCTGCTGATGCTGGACCTGATGGAATGGGCGTTCGGCGCCGGCTTCGACACGTTCGACTTCACCTGCGGCAACGACCCCTACAAGCACGACTGGGCCAACCGCATCAGCCCGCTCCACACGCTGCGCGAAGGCCTGACGCCGGCCGGGCGCCTCACCCTGGCGGGCCTCGGCCTCGCCGGTCAGGCCAAGGCGGCGCTGCGCACGCACTGCCCGCCGGTCTTCGCCGCACTCCGATCCCTGAAACACGGGACGCCCCTGAAACACAGGACGCAGAGACGATGACGGCCATTCCCCTGCACAAACCTGTCTTCGACGACGCCCGTGACGGCGTGCGCCGCCGGATCCTGGACTACGCCCGCGCGCGCTGCATCGGCCTGGGCCAGCCGCCGGCGCGCGCCATGGCGCGCGGGCGCTTCGCCGACCATCCGGGCGCCGACCGGCCGACGCTGATGGGCACGGTGGATTTCGCCTACGCCTTCCACGTCACCGGCCTGCTGGACGAGCTGAGCAATCCCGACGACCGCCGCCGCTGGATCGAGCTGGTGCTGTCCTTCCAGGGCGAGGACGGCTGGTTCCGCGCCAGGGACCGGCAGACGCATGGCGTGGAGCACGCCACCGCCTACGCGCTGGGTGCGCTGCAGATCCTGGCCGGCAGCCGCACCCGCGCCGACGGGCTGGCGGTGGCACCGCTGACGGATCTTCGTGGCCAGTTGGCGCCGCAGCCCTCCGCCCGGCAGGCGCCGTTCGCCGTGGGGCTGCTCGACCGCATCCATTTCTGGCGCGGCTCGCACCGCGTCGGCGGCATCGCCGCCATCGTCGGCGCGGTGCGCGACCTGCGGCTGGACTCCGCCCGCCTGCTCGGCCTCGACGACCCGGACGCGTGGCTGCGCGGCTGGGCCGGGAACGTGCTGGCCCGCGTCAGCCCCGCCGACGGGATGTGGCACGAGGCGCCCGCCGCGCTGCAAATGGCGTTCGACGCCGCCTACCGCCTGCGCCACGACCCCGGCCACGCCCGCATCGGCGGCGCCGCGCACCTCTACTGGATCATCAGCCGCCTGGGCATCCCCTACCCGCACCCACGGCCGCTGATCGACGCGGTGGCGCCGCGCGTCGGGCCGGGGGGCCTGTGCGAGCGGCATCCCTACTGCCTGGACTTCGACGCCGCCTTCCTGCTGGCCCGCGCCGCCGACCACCTGGACGCCGCCGACCCCGCGGCGGAGCGCGCCCGTCGGACGCTGGAACGCAGCCGCCGCGCCGTCCTGGCGTGGCTGGAGGAGCGTGCGCCGGAGCGCTGGCCGGCCGGCTCCCACTTCCTGCCCGGCGCGCTGGCCGCCGTGGCGGAGGCCGACCGCGCGCTGCCCCCGGCCGACGCACGCGGCTGGACCGACGCCTTCGAAACCGTCTGGTGGCTGTGAGCGAGGACCGATGGACGCCTCCACGCTCCGCCCCGCCCTGCCACGCCCCGACGCCCGCCTGCTGCGCGGCGGCCCGTCCGCTTGGGCGCTGCTCGCCGCGCTGGGCGCGCTGCTGACCGCCGTCATGGCGGCGATGGAGGCGGACACCCCGGCGGTCAGCCCGGATTCCCGCGAATACCTCGGCTTCTCGCCGCTGCGGCCGTGGGGCTATCCGGCGTTGCTGAAGCTGGCCGGGCTGTTCGGCGACCCGGTGGCGCTCGTGCCGCCGGTGCAGATCGCGCTGGCCGGCGGGGCCGCCGTCTTCCTGGCCGGCACCGTCGCCACCCTCACCCGCTCCCTCCTCGCCGGGGCGGCGGCGCTGGTGCTGCTGCTCGCCAACCCGGTGGTGTTCGCCTACCACCACGCGATCCTCACCGAATCCCTGGCGACCTCGCTGCTGACGGTGGGTTTGGCGCTGCTGCTGCGCCTGCTGCACCGGCCGTCGCGCGCGTGGTTCCACGCCCTGTGCGCCGTGGGCGCGCTGGGCTGGGCGCTGCGTCCGGCGGGGGCGGTGTTCCTGCCCTTCCTGCTGCTGGTGGCGCTGTTCGCGTGGCGGTGGCTGGGCCTGTCGCTGCGGCCGCTGCTGGTGGCGCTCGCCCTCATGGCGGCGGCCGGCCAGGGCGGCGCCATCCTCGCCAACGCCCTGGTGCACGGTGAGGCGCGCGCCAGCTCCAACCTGGGCACCGGCCTGTTCGGCAAGGCGCTGCTGCTCGCCCCCGGCGTCGAGGACCGCTTCGCCGGCAGCCCGCTGGAAGCGGACCTGCGCCGCGTCGCCGCCGTGGCCCGCCCGGCGGTGGAGGCAGTGGAGCGCATCGGCGACCCGCGCCTGCGCCTGATCCTGCGCCACGACTACGTGAACTTCCTGCGCTTCGGCCTGCTGTTCCCGGAGTGGGCGGAGCGCGCCGGCCGCGTCGACACCGTCGAACGCAACGCCAAGGCCGGCGCCCTGGCGATGGAGATCCTGCGCCACGACCCGGCCGGCTTCCTGCGCCTCGCGGCGTGGGAGTTCGCCTCTCTCCTCGTCCTGCCGCCCATCGCCACCGCCGCCGAGCAGCGCGCCTGGGCTGGCGAGTTGGAACGCCTCGCCCCCTGGCCCTACGACGGGGCCGCCGGCATCAACCACGAGGACGGCGAGCGCCGGCTGGAGTTCCACGTGCCGGCCGGCGGCGGGGACACGGCCCGCGCCCGCCCGGCGCCGCTGGTCCACGCCTTCCGCGCCGTCCTTTTCACCTTCTACGCCGCCGGTCTTGGCGCGCTGGCGTGGGTTCTGGTCCGGCCCGGCCGCAGCGGCCCCGTGGCGCGCGCCATGGCCGGGGCGGCGCTGCTGTACGCCGGCACGCTGGCCATGACCGCGCTCGGCGACGTCGGCGGCGTCCGCTACACGGTGCCGGTCTGGCCCTGCGCCGCCCTGGTCCTGGCGCTGCTGGCGCACGCCGTGCTCGAACGTTGGGTTTTCGGCTTTGCCTCAACCCAACCTACCCCGGACGTTCCCGTAGGTTGGGTTGAGCGCAGCGAAAACCCAACGTCCGTGCTTTCCAGCCGCTTTACAGGAGGAAGCCCATGGCGCAACCGATAACGGTGACGGTCGTCCACACCGCCGACGACCTCGCCACGCACGCCGACGCACTGGAGGATCTGGCCCGCGACCTGGAGGTGCAGAACCCCTCCTACGAGCCGTGGCTGGCCATCCCGCTGGCGCGCCTGTGCGCCAGCCACCAGCGCTTCGTCTTCCTGCTCATGCACGAGGGCGAAGAGTCCGGGCGCCGCCTCCTCGCCTTCTTCCCGTTCGAGCGCGGAATCTTCCACCGGGTGGCGCCGCTGCCGTCGTTGCGCCTGTGGAAGGACCCCTTCAACTACGCCGGCCACCGGTGCGACCCGCTGGTGCGCACGGGTGCGGCGGACCGCTGCGTCGCCCGGCTGTTCGACTGGCTGCGGAGCGACCCGGCCAGCCCCGGCCTGATCGACCTGCGCCGCCTGACCGGCGGCACCGCCATCACCCGCGCCGTCGAGCGCCACCTGGGCACCGACGGCGCCCCGCACCCCACGCTCTACCACGTCCACACGTCGGAGGAGAGCCACCTCTACCGCCGGCAGGCGGACGCCGACGCCTACCTGAACACGGTGTTCTCCGCGTCCGAGCGGCAGACCCTGCGCCGCAAGGCGCGCCGGCTGCAGGACCTGGGTCCCGTGGACATCCGCGACGTGGACGAATCCGGGGACGTCGGCGCCGTCATCGACGGCTTCCTCGACCTGGAGGCGCGGGGCTGGAAGGGCCAGGAAGGCGTGGCGGTCGAGAAGCACCCCGGCCACCGCCCGGTGGTCAAATCCATCCTGGAGGAGGCGCACCGGCGCGGTCGCCTGTCGCTGCTGACCATGCGCGTGGACGGGCATCTGGTGGCGGCGCGCTGCGTCTTCCTGGCCGCTCCCGGCAGCTTCCTCTTCAAGCTGACCTACGACGAGGACGAACGCTACGCCCGCCGCTCCCCCGGCCTGCTGCTGGAGATCGAGGCGATCCGCCGCCTGCATCGCGACGACACGCCGTCGGGCGCCGGCATCGCCTGGATGGACACCTGGGGATCGGCGCGCTCCAAGCTGTTCAACCACACCCGGTCGGACGCCTTCCTCATCCACCGCTACGCCGTCGCCGACCGCCGCGCCGCCGTCGTCTGGCTGCTGCCGCTGTTCCCGGCGGCGCGCGCCGTGGCCCGTGGCGCGGAGGCGCGCTGGCGCACCGTGCGCGAGCGGACGGCCGCCTGGCTCGCCGCCGCCCGCCGCGCCACCACCGCGCCCGCCAAATGAGCCCGCCCATGCCCGACGACCTCACGCTGCGCCAGCGCCCGCCCCCGCCCTCCACCGGACACCCGGTCTCCATCACCCTCGTCCGCGACGCCGACGGGCTGGCCGGGCACGCGGCGGCGCTGGACGATCTGGCCGGCAACGCCGAAGCGCCCAACGCCTATTACGAGCCGTGGTTCGCGCTGCCGCTGCTCCGCGCCTTCGGCGCCGCGCAGGATCTGCTGTTCCTGCTGCTGTCCACCCCCGCCCCCGGTGGCCAGCCCCGCCTGATCGGCTTCTTCCCGTTCGAGCGGACGCGGCTGCACCGCCTCGCCCCGCTGCCGTGCCTGCGGCTGTGGCGCGACCCGTATCTCTACGTGCCGCGCTGCGATCCGCTGGTGCGGGCGGGCGCGGAGGATGCCTGCGCCGCCGCCCTGCTGGACTGGGTGGAGCACGCGCCGGACAGCCCCGGCCTGCTCGACCTGCCGCGCCTGACCGCCGACACCCCCTTCGCCCGCGCGCTGGAGCGCCGCCTCGCCGCCGGGCGGACGCTGCGCCACGCGCGCCTGACGCAGAACTCCCACCTCTACCGCCGCCAGACCGACGCCGACACCTACCTCAAGACCGCGCTGTCCGGCGAACGGCGGCAGACCCTGCGGCGCAAGCGCCGCCACCTGGACAAGCTCGGCCCCGTCACCTTCACCGACGTCGACGATGGCGATAGCGACGTGGACGCCGCCATCGACGGCCTCATCGACCTGGAGGCGAGCGGCTGGAAGGGTGCGGAGGGCACCGCCATCGCCACGCTCGGCCACCGCGCGGTGATCCGCGACGTGCTGCGCGCGGCGCACGCGCGCGGCCGGCTCTCCCTCCTCGCCCTGCGGGTGGACGGGCGGCTGGTCGCCGCGCGCAGCGCCTTCCTCGCCCCGCCCGGCAGCTTCGTCTTCAAGATCGGCCATGACGAGCGCGAGCCCTACGCCCGCTCCTCCCCCGGCTTCCTCCTGGAGGAGGAGGCGATCCGCCGCCTGCACGCCACGGACGGCCTCGCGTGGCAGGACACCTGCTCGGCGCCGTCCTCCACCCTGTTCGGCGCCATGCGCTCCGACCCGTTGCCCCTGGCCCGCCACCTGCTGGCGGCGCGCGGCGGCCCGGCGGCGGCGCTGCTGGCCCTGCTGCCGGTCCTGCTGCCGCACGCGCGCCGCATCCGCCGGGCGCTTCGCCGCGCCCGGCCGTAGGATGGGTGCACCCATGGCCATCGCCCTCAGCCGGCTGCGCAGCATGACGTTCGTGCGCAACGTCGCGGTGCTCGTTTCCGGCACGGCGGCGGCGCAGGTCTTCACCGTGCTGGCCTACCCCGTCCTGCTGCGCCTCTACCCGCCCGACGCGTTCGGCGCGCTGGCCGTGTTCGGCGTGGTGACGATGCTGTCCGGCACGGTCGCCGGCTGGCACTACGAAGGAGCCGCCATTCTGGTGAGGACGGAGAAGGAAGCGGCCAACCTGCTGGCCCTGGCCATGGCGCTGGTGCTCGGCACCACGGCGGCGGCGACCGCGGCCGTCGCCACCTTCGGCGGGGAGGTGCTGCACCTGTTCGGCGCCGGGCATCCGGACGAATTGCTGGTGTGGCTGCCGCCGGCCGTGCTCATCTTCGGGCTCTACTCCACGCAACTGTGCTGGGCGACGCGGCACAAGCAATTCACCCTGATCTCGGCCGGCATGGTCAGCCGCTCGGCCGGCGTGGCGGGCGTGCAGGTCGCCGCCGGCTTCGCCGGGCTGGGCATCGCCGGGCTGCTGGGCGGCGTGCTGCTGGGGCAGGCGGTGGCCCTGGCGCTGCTGGCCGCCTACACGCTGCGCCACCACTGGCGCCAGTTCCGGGAGGCGGTGAGCCTCCGCCGGATGGCGCGGCTGGCGCGCGCGCACCGGCGCTTCCCGCTCTACAGCCTGCCGGCCGGGCTGCTCAGCTCCAGCATCGTCACCATCCCCTCGCTGTTCCTGGCGGCGTGGTTCGGGCCGGCGGTGGCCGGCGCCTACTGGTTTGCCTACCGCCTGCTGGAGATGCCGCTGACGCTGCTGGGCGGCACCACCAACCGCGTCTTCCACCGCCATCTGGTCGAGGTGCACCACGAGGGCAAGCCGATCCTCGGCCTGTTCCTGCGGGCCACCGGCTGGATGGCGCTGCTGGCGGCCGGGCCGGCGCTGGTTCTGGTCGCCGTGGCGCCGCCGCTGTTCGAGATCGCCTTCGGCGCCGCGTGGCGGCCGGCCGGCACCTACGCCCAGTGGATCGCCGTGTGGTGGTTCGCCCGCTTCGCCTCGTTTCCCAGTCTGGCGGTGATCCCGATCCTGCACCTGCAGCGCCTGCTGCTGATCGGCGAGGGTGTCGCCATGATGCCCCGGCTGCTGGTCATCCCCCTCGCCGCCCGCCTCGCCGCCCCGGCGCAGGCGCCGGAAATCGCCGTCGCCGCCTTCGCGATGGTGGGCGCGGTGTTCTCCGCGCTGTGCGTCCTGGCGGTCTGGCTGATCCTGCGCGCCCGCGAAGGCGCCGGAACGGCCACGCCGGCGGCCAGGATCGAGTGGGGGGATTGACGGGCGTTGGGTTTTCGCTGCGCTCAACCCGACCTACACGGAACGCTCCCGTAGGTCGGGTTGAGGCCAAAGCCGAAAACCCAACGTCCAACGCCGAACGTCAGTGCCGCGTCTCGCTCTCGGGTGCGCGACGACGCGCGGCCAGAGCGTGACGCGCCACCATCGCCGCCACGCTCCACGGCTCGACCAGATAACGGCGCCAGAAACGGCGCGGGTTGCTGGCGAAGCGGTACGCCCACTCCAGCCCCAGCGGGCCAAGGGCGCGCGGCGGCGTCGGCACGACGCCGGCGAAGTATTCCAGGCACGCGCCGCAGGTGGCGACGCAGTGCGCCGGCAGCCGGTCGATGTTGTCGCGGATCCACTGCTCCTGCCGGCCCATGCCCATGCCGACCAGCAGGATGTGCGGCCGGAAGGCGTCGATGCGGGCCAGCACCGCGCGGTTCTCCGGCCCGTCCGGGCGCATGTCGAAATAGCCGTGATGGCCATCCACCACGATGCCCGGGCAGCGCCGCCGGATCCAGTCCAGCCCGCGATCCTGCACCTCCTGGCTGGCACCCAGGTAGAACAGGCGCCAGCCCCTGGCCTGGACCATGTCCATCAAGTCGGGGAACCAGTCGATCCAGGCGGTGCGGTGGGCGAAGCGCAGCTTGTGGCCCAGGGTGCGGGCCAGCAGGACCACCGACATGCCGTCGATCCGCACCATGGTGCGCGGGTCCGCCTGCAGGGCGCGGAACGCCGGCTTGCGGTCGCGCACGTAGAGGGCGTGCAGGTTCAGGCTCGACAGGATCAGCGTCCGCCGTTCCTCCACCGACTGCGCGATCACCGCCAGCAGCTCGTCCTGCGTGCAGGGGTGAACGTAACAGCCGGCGATGTCGACGGGATGCACTCGATCGACCATGATCGCCTCCCAAGCAACGGCCACAAAGAATTGTCGATTTTTAAAGTGAAATTCGCACCGCCTCTCAAAGGCGGGCGATACTCTGTGCAGACTTCAGCCTGCACGAACAATAAATCCCATAGCCAGCAAAAGAAACGGGAGCGCACCCATTTACGGATGGGGCGGAAGGCGACTACGCCGCGATGGGTACGGGGGTATGCGCGGCTAGGCATTTTTGATGCGTTGCCAGCTTCCCCGAAAGAATGCGACCTTTGATGGTCCCGACCCGCCTATTCCTCGACCGCACTTTCCCGGCGCACGGCCCCCGGCCCGGCGCACGGCCCATGGGAGGCGAGATGAAGCAACTGGCGCTGAAGATCCGGAATTCCCTGCCCGCACCGCTGCGTTCGGAGCTGCAGATCCAGTTCGAAAGCCTGCGCCTCGGCCGGCTGCCGCGCGTGGCCTGCGACCCCGGCCGGCTGGGCCCGGCCGGGCCGGTCGGCCTGGGCGACCTGTTCACCGACCCGGCCATCACCGCGCGCTGGAACGGCCACGGCCGCCACGTCGACGCGCTGCCCGCCTTCCCCGTCCACGCCGGCAGCATGAGCGACATCGACCGCCGCGCGCTGTATTTCCTGGCGCACCGGCTGGCCCCGGCCGCGGTGCTGGAGGTCGGCACGCACCTCGGCGCCTCGACCCTGCTGATCGCGGCGGCGCTGGACGACCTGGCGGCGGCCGGGCGCCTGCCGGGCTTTTCGATCACCACCGTCGACATCCGCGACGTCAACGACCCCGTGACCCGCCCCTGGCGGACGTACGGCAGCGCCGCCTCCCCGCGCGAGCTGCTGGCCAGCATCGGCTGCGCCGACCGGGTGGAATTCGTGACCTCCCCCTCGCTGGACTACATGGCCCGCACCGACCGGCGCTTCGACCTGATCTTCCTCGACGGCAGCCACAGCGCGGCGGTCGTCTACCGCGAGGTGCCGATGGCGTTGCGGCTGCTGCGGCCGGGCGGCTACGTGCTGCTGCACGACGTCCACACGGATTTCGCGGATCTTCGCCGCCGGGGGTCGCTGTGCCCGGGGCCGGCGCTGGCGCTGCGGCGCCTGCAGGCGGAGGTGGGCGGCTTCGCCGTGCAGCCGCTGGGCGCCCTGCCCTGGTACTGCGCCGAGCACGACAGCCACACGACGACCCTGGCCCTGCTGACCCGATCCGCCCAGGCATGAATCGAAACGGGCATGAACCGGAACGCAAACCGTCGCGGGAGGCCCTGAATGGGTCTGGACACACCAGTTGCGGCGCGCAAGCCCCTGCTGGTCACCATCGACACGGAGGGGGACGACCACTGGTCGGCGCCGCGGCGGATCACCTGCCGCAACGCCGCCTTCATTCCCCGCTTCCAGGAGCTGTGCGAGCGCTACGGCTTCAAGCCGACCTACCTGACGACCTACGAGATGACCGGCAACGGCTTCTTCGTGGAATTCGCGGCCGACGCCCTGAAGCGTGGCGCCGCCGAGGTCGGCATGCACCTGCACGCCTGGCATTCGCCGCCCGACCACCCCCTGACGGCGGCCGGCGACGGCGCGCTCACCCCCTACCTTATCGAATACCCCGACCATGTGATGCGGGCGAAGATCCAGTACCTGACCGCGCGCCTGGAAGACACCTTCGGCACCAGGATGACCAGCCACCGGGCCGGCCGCTGGGCGCTCGACGCGCGCTACGCCCGGATGCTGGTGGAGCACGGCTACACGGTCGACTGTTCGGTGACGCCCTACGTCAACTGGGCGCGGGCGCGCGGCGCCACGCGCGGCGGCGTCGACTACCGGGCGTTCCCGACGCACCCCTACCGCATGGACCTGGACGACATCGGCCGCCCCGGCACCAGCAGCCTGCTGGAACTGCCCATGTCCATCCGGCCGCGGCGGTTCGATCCCGTGCGCGGCCCGCTGGGCTGGCTGTTCCGGGCACCAGGGGCGTACCGGACCGCCGGCCGGCTGGCCGGCATCGACTGGCTGCGGCCCAACGGCCGCAACGGCGCGGCCATGATCCGGCTGGCCGCGCGGCTGTGGCGGGAAGACGCACCGTATGCGCAGTTCGCGCTGCACTCCTCCGAACTCATGCCGGGCGGCAGCCCGACCTTCCGCACGGCCGAGGACATCGAACGCCTGTACCGCGACCTGGAGGCGCTGTTCGAGGCCATGGCCCCCCGCTACGCCGGCTGCACGCTCCAGGACTTCGCGCGCGGCTACGCGCCGCCACCGCCGACGGTGTGCCGCGGCCGGACGATCTTACCCCGCACGGCCTTCCCCCCGCTCGACCCGCCCGTCATCCGATGATCAGGTCATCCGATGATCAGGCGCTCCTGCTCGAAGGCCAGGTAGGCGGCCTGCGTGCGGTTGGACGCGCCCAGCTTCCTCAGGACGTTGCGGACGTGCACCTTCACCGTGCTTTCGCACATGCCCAGTTCGTAGGCGATGATCTTGTTCGATTTCCCCTCGCGCAGGCATTTCAGCACGGCGTGCTGGCGCGGCGTCAGCTGGCCCACCGTCTCGGGATCGGCGTGCGCCGGGCCGAGCGCGGCCGGCGGCAGGTCGCCGCCCGCCGCCGGCCAGTGCGTCAGCTCCGCCAGCGGCGCGGTCGGGATGAAGGTGCCACCCGCCGCGACCAGCCGGATGGCCTGCAGCGCCACGCTGAGCGGCGTGCGCGTGGTCACGTAGCCGTGCACGCCCAGCGCCAGGCTCTTAAGGATGGCGCCGGCTTCCTCGACCTCGGAAATGACCACGAGGTTGCGCCCGCCCGCGCTTTCCTTCAGCTCCCGGATCGCCGAAACGACACGGTCGTCGGCGAAGTCCCGCCCGCCGATGTTGAACACGACGACGCTCACCGGCGCTTCCGAGCGAAGCGTCGCCCGCGCCCCATCGACAGAAGACGCCTCGATGACGGAGAATCCCGCATCGCCGGACGACAACCCTAACGACAGACACTCACGAGTAAACACCTTATCGTCAAGCAGCAGGATCGTCTCGTCCGCCCTCCTCTTCTTGCCGTTGCGCCACCGAAGTTCATGCCCATCCCGTGCTGTCTCGTAACCCTGCTCAGCTCCTCCCTTTCGATTCTCCCCTTCCGCGATTTTGATGGGATTGATTCCCTTGTCGCCATTCACGGCTCGCGCGCATTGCATCTATCGCCCTCTCATAGTGCGTTATTTTATTTCTGCGCCTCATTCTTTTATTGCCGGCGAATCACCGACAGTTCATCAAAGAAGACTATCAGACAACAATCAACCAACGCCTCTCGACTCCATTCTTCTTAACAGTCCCTTTTCGTCAACCTGTGGCGATTCAGCAACTCAAATATCGGATGAGGGGTTTACCTTACCACCACGGAGATATTCCATCGCTCCATATATGCCTCTTCTGGATAGGATCGCGTCGGCGGCATTCGCTTTCAGGCCCCGGCAAAAAACTGGGCAAAAACCTGGGCAAAAAGCTGCGGCATGGGTGCGCGCGACGGTGGACGCCGCGTGGGGCGACCTCCGGCCCACGGCTGGACGTTGGCCGAAGACCGCGCGGGTCCACCTGATCTTAAAGAGAATTTCTTACCGCGTCCCCGCACCCATTACGCGAGTCACGCCCCCCGGAGCGGCCGCTCAGGGCTTCTTCGTCTCGATTTCGTCCAGCACCGCCTCCGGGGCGACGTCCTGGGTGATCTCCTCCAGTTCCCCGGCGACCTCCGTCCGCACGCCCAGGTGGTCGGCGATGGCCCCCGCCAGGGCGGCCAGCTTGGTCACCTCGTGCTCGGCCAGCAGGCTGATCTGCAGGTCCAGGTCGGCGCGCTTGTCCGCCTGCGCCGCCATGCGGTTCTGGCTGATCAGCACGAAGGTGGACAGGAAAATGGCCTCCACCGACGCCATCATCGCCAGCACGACGAAGGACTCGTCCCATTGCGGGACGCCGGGGATCCAACCCAGGTTGGCGACGATCCAGACGCCGAAGAAGGCGAGGTGCAGGTAGACGAAGCGCATGCTGCCGGTGAAGCGGGTGATCGCCTCCGCCACCTTCTCCTGCGCGCTGGCCTCCGCCTCCTCGCGGCGGCGGCGTTCCTCCAGCGCCTGGATGTTGCGCGCCAGCACGGAGCTGAGGCCCGGCGGCTCCGGCGACGGGGCGGTGGGGCCGCGGCGGCGTGTGTCCTTGAAGCGGTGTTCGGCCATGGTCGTTCCTGAGCAGAGTACCTCCGCCAGTGAACCCGGCCGGCCATGCGGGGTTCCCCCGCCCGCCGCCCCCGCGCGCAAGCCTTGCCCCGGCGCCCGGTCTGCGGGAAACATGGGGCGACGCCGCCAAGGGAGTCCCCGCATGCCGATGCCCGACGCCATCATCTTCGACTTCGACGGCGTGCTGGTGGATTCGGTCGACATCAAGACCGAGGCCTTCGCCGAGCTGTACCGCCCGCATGGCGAGGAGGTCGCCCGGCAGGTCGCCGCCTACCAGCGCGCGCACGGCGGCATGACCCGCCACGCCAAGATCCGGCATTTCGGCGCCACGTTGCTGGGCCGCGCGCCGACCGACGCGGAGGTCGACGCGCTGGCCGCACGCATGGGGGCCCTGGTGGAGGAGAAGGTCACCGCCTGCCCGATGATCGCCGGTGCGCGCGACTTCCTGGACCGCCACCACGCCCGCGTCCGCCTGTTCGTCGCCTCCGCCACGCCGGAGGCGGAGCTGCGCCGCATCGTCGCGGGCCGCGGCCTCGCCCCCTACTTCCGGGGCGTGCACGGCTCCCCCACGCCGAAGGACCGCGTGGTGGCGCAGATCGTGCGCGCGGCCGCGCTGGACCCGGCGCGCACCGTCATGGTCGGCGACGCGGAGGAGGACCGCGCCGCCGCCGCGGCCAGCGGCGTGCCCTTCATCGGCGTGCTGGCACCCGGCCAGCCCAGCCCCTTCCCGCCCGGCGTGCCGACCATTCCCGACCTGCGCACGCTGGAACAGGCGATCCTGGCGCTCGGGTGATCGCGCTGGGGTGATCGCGCCGGGGTGATCGGTGGGGCCGCCGCCCTGCGGCAAAATCGCACCCGTTCGCATGCACGCAGACAAACGCCCATTCCGCGCCTGCATTTGCGGCCAAACCCTTAAATACCACTCAAAAGCCGAGAAATTGTGCGCGTTGACAGGCCACGATCCCCCTGCCACGATCGGTTAATCCAATCGGATCTAAGTAATACTCGGGTATGCAATCTTGCTGAGACATGCGCGATGACGTCCGCCGACCTTCAGAGACGCGACGTAGAGATCAGTGAAGTCGGTCCCCGCGATGGTTTACAGAGTCTGAAGACCTTCGTGCCCACCGCGACCAAGGCGGCGTGGATCACGGCGGAGGCCGCGGCCGGCGTGGCCGAGATCGAGGTGTGCTCGTTCGTCCCGGCCTCGGTGGTGCCGCAGTTCACCGACGCCGCCGCGGTGGTGGAACACGCGCTGTCCATCCCCGGCCTGACGGTGGCGGCCCTGGTCCCCAACCTGAAGGGCGCGCAGAACGCGGTGGCCGCCGGGGTGCACAAGATCACCTTCACCCTGTCCGCCAGCCGCAGCCACAGCCTCGCCAACGTGCGCCGCACGCCCGACGACCAGCTGGCGGAGTTCGCCCGCATCGTGGCGTTCTGCCGCACGCTGGATCCGGCGCGCCGCCCCTTCCTGTCGGCCGGCCTGTCCACCGTGTTCGGCTGCGTCTACGAAGGCGCCGTGGACGAGGGCGAGGTCTGCCGCCTCGCCGCCGCCCTGGCCGAGGCCGGCGCGGACGACGTCAGCCTCGCCGACACCACCGGGTCCGCCCACCCCGCGCAGGTCCGCCGCGTCGTGAACGCCGTGCGGGCGGAGGTCGGCGACCGGCTGACCGCGCTGCACCTGCACGACACGCGCGGCCTCGGCCTCGCCAACGTGCTGGCCGGGCTGGACGCCGGCATCCGCTCCTTCGACGCCGCACTGGGCGGCCTGGGCGGCTGTCCCTTCGCGCCCGGTGCCCTGGGCAACATCGTCACCGAGGACCTCGTCTACATGCTGGAGGCGATGGGCCTGCGCACCGGCGTCGACCTCGACCGCCTGCTGGAGGCCCGCCGCCTCGTCGAGGCCGCCCTGCCCGGCGAGCGCTTCGTCGGCCACCTGCACCGCGCCGGCGTGCCGAAGGGGTTCCGCCCCGCCACGATCCCCATTTCCGCCGCCTGACCGACCCGGATACCCTCATGCACGCCACCGCTTCCGACCCCGCCTCCCCCACCGAGAGCGCGGCCGCTCCGCTCGCCGGCATCCGGGTCCTCGAACTCGACCACATGGTGATGGGGCCGTCCTGCGGCCTCGTGCTCGCCGACCTCGGCGCCGACGTGGTCAAGGTCGAACCGATGCCGGGCGGCGACAAGACGCGCCGCCTCACCGGCTCGGGCGCCGGCTTCTTCGTCACCTACAACCGCAACAAGCGCTCCATCGCCGTCGACCTGACGAAGCCGGAGGGCACGGCCCTGGTGCGCCGCCTCGCCCAACGCTCCGACGTGCTGATCGAGAACCTGCGCCCCGGCTCGGTCGAGCGCATGGGCCTGGGCTACGAGGATCTCGCACCGCTCAACCCGCGCCTCGTCTACTGCTCCATGAAGGGGTTCCTGCCCGGCCCGTACGAGAACCGCACGGCGCTGGACGAGGTGGTGCAGATGATGGGCGGGCTGGCCTACATGACCGGCCCGCCGGGCCGCCCGCTCCGCGCCGGCGCCTCGGTCAACGACGTCATGGGCGGCATGTTCGCCGCCATCGCCGTTCTGGCGGCGCTGCGCCAGCGCGACCGCGACGGCAAGGGCCAGCTGGTGCGCGCCGGCCTGTTCGAGAACAACGTCTTCCTGATGGGCCAGCACATGGCGCAGTACGCCGTCAGCGGCAAGCCGCCCGCCCCCATGCCGGCGCGGCTCGCCGCCTGGGCCATCTACGACGTCTTCGCCACGGCCGACGGGGAACCGCTGTTCCTGGGCGTGGTGACCGACACGCAATGGCGCGCCTTCTGCACGCATTTCGGCCTGACCGACCTGCTGAACGACCCGGATCTCGCCTCCAACACGCAGCGCGTCGCCGCGCGCGACCGGCTGCTGCCGGCGGTGGCCGCGCTGTGCGCCGCCCGCCCGAAGGCGGAGCTGATGGAGGTGTTCGAGCGCTTGGGCCTGCCCTACGCCCCCATAGCCAAGCCCGAGGAGCTGTTCGACGACCCGCACCTCAACGCGTCCGGCGGGCTGGTGGAGCTGACGCTGCCCGATGGCACGCGCACCCGTCTGCCGGCCCTGCCCGTGGAGATCGGCGGCCGGCGCCCCGGCGTCTACCGCGACGTGCCGCGCGCGGGCGAGCACACGCGTGATATCCTCGCCGAACTGGGTTCCGGCGACGAGGAGATCGACCGGCTGGCCGCCGACGGCGTGATCGGCCTCCCCCCGCGCTGAAGCCCGCCCGCGCCCGCAACAGGAGAGTATCCCCGTGACCCGATCCCTCTTCCGCGCCGTCGCCCTCGCGGCCGTGCTGGCCACGGCCTTCCTGCGCCCGGCCCCGGCCGCCGCGGCCGGCGGCGAGCTGGTCATGGCGACCGTGTCGCTGACCAGCGACGACTTCCAGCTGGCCATGGCATGGTCCGACGTGCTGGGCCAGCAGAACACCGGCTTCCGCATCACCCCGGTCGCCACCGGCACGGTGAAGGGGCTGCGCAACCTGTCGCAGGGGCGCGCCGACCTGTCGCTGATCGGCGCCCCGCACTTCCTGGACGCCATCAACCGCGAGGGCAGCTTCAAGGACGACCCGCCGGGACTGGTGGATTCCTACAAGGGGCTGCGCGTGCTGTTCGCCATCGACACCGGCATGGGCCAGTACGTGGTGCGCGCCGACAGCCCGATCCGCACGCTGTCCGACCTGAAGGGCAAGCGCGTCGCCATCGGCCGCCCCGGCGGCAACGCCGGGCGCGTGTCCAGCGTGCTGTTCCAGGTGCACGGCGCCGACGTGGGACGCGGCGGCGGCGTGCAGGCCGAATACCTCGACTACGGCCCCTCGCTGGAGCGGCTGGGCAACGGCCAGATCGACGCCGCGCTGGTGTGGGGCGGCATCCCGCAGGCCGGCATCGACCAGGCGTCGCGCAGCACCAAGCTGCGCTTCGTCTCGCCCGACGCGGGCAGCCTGCCGGCGCTGCAGGCCGCCATCACCAACGGCGCCCACTACCTCTACCGCACCATCCCGGCGGAGCGGATCAAGGAGGCCTACGGCGGCCGGGTGGAGAGCGACGGCGACGTCCGCTTCTGGACCTTCGCCTTCATGGTTCTGGCCCGCGCCGACATGCCGGAGCAGACCGCCTACACCATCTGCCGCACCTTCTGGACCAACGCGGACAAGATCCGCGCCAGCTCCGCCGCGCTGTCGCTGGTCGACCTGTCCACCGCCGCCCAGGGCCTGTCGGCCGAACTCCACCCCGGCGCCCGCCGCTGCCTGACCGAGCTGGGCGCGCTGTAACGTCGTTGGGTTTTCGCTGCGCTCAACCCAACCTACGGGGGCTTCGTAGGTTGGGTTGAGGCCAAAGCCGAAAACCCAACGGCTGGACCCTGAGACAAGGAGCCAGCATGACCACCCTGTCCGCCACCGCCGGAACCGGCCTTTCCATCGACGGCGTGCGCCGCCAGATCGGCCTCGCGCTGTGCGCCGTGCTGGCCGCGTTCATCGTCGGCTCGGCCCTGTACGGCCGGCTGACCGCCTGGGTGCAGTACGAGGTGGTCTTGATGCTGGCGCTGGGCGCCACCTTCGCGCTGCGGCCGGGGCCGCTGCGCGCACGGCCGGCGCTGGACGCGCTGCTGTCGGCGGTGCTGGCCGGCGGCGGCGTGTTCGCCGGGGTCTACATGCTCGGCCACTACGAGGAGATCGCCGCCTTCCGCGAAGGGCTGCCCAACGACTGGGACATGGCGGCCTACGTTGTCGGCACCCTGGTGGTGCTGGAGGGGGCGCGGCGGGCGGAGGGGTGGCTGCTGCTGGGCGTGGTGCTGGCCGGCATCGCCTATCTGGCGTTCGGGCACCTGCTGCCGGGCTGGGTCGGCCACCGCGGCCTCGGCGCGCCGGAGGTGTTCGAACTGGCCTACAGCGCCAACGGCATCTTCGGCGTGGCGCTCGGCTCGGTGGTGGAGATCGTCTACGTCTACGTGATCTTCGGCGCGGTGCTGCGCCTCAGCGGGGCCGGCGCCTTCTTCGACTGGATCGCCGGGGCGCTGGCGATGGGCCGCCGCTCGGGATCGGCGCAGTGCGCGATCATCGCGTCGGCCCTGTTCGGCTCGATCAACGGCTCGGCCCCGGCCAACGTGGTGGCGAACGGCGCCATCACCATCTCCATGATGCACCGCGCCGGCTTCACCAAGGCGTACGCGGGCGCGGTGGAGGCGTCGTCCTCGGTGGTCGGGCAGATCATGCCGCCGGTGATGGGGGTGGGCGCCTTCATCATGGCGGAGATCACGGGCATCCCTTACGCCAACATCATGCTGGCGGCGGTGGTGCCGGCCTTCCTGTTCATCTTCTCGCTGTCCTGCGTGACGGCGCTGGAGGCGGCCAAGCTGGGCATCCGCCCGCCGGAGGGGCTGGACGGACGCTGGAACCGCCTGCGCCTTCTGCAGATGCTGACCGTGCTGGCGTCCTTCGGCGTGCTGCTGGGCATGCTGTTCAGCGGCTATTCGGTGGACCTGTGCGGGCTGGGCGCCATCGCCGTTCTGCTGGGCCTGTCGCTGCTGTTCAAGGAGACGCGCCCGTCCTTGCGCGACCTGCGCCGCATGCTGGTCGACGGCGGGCTGGAGGGGCTGAACGTCGCGGTGGCGTGCGCGGCCATCGGCATCATCATCGGCGCCGTCTCCGCCACCGGCCTGGGCATCAAGATCAGCCAGGCGATCGTGGCGCTGGGGCAGGCGGACCTGTTCCTGGCGCTGCTGGCGGCGGCGGGCTGCGCCGTCCTGCTGGGCATGGGGCTGCCGACGGCGGCGTCCTACCTGCTGGTGGTGTTCACCGCCGGGCCGGCGCTGACGCAGCTGGGCCTGCCGGTGCTGACCGTGCACATGTTCGTCTTCTACTACGCCGTCATGTCGGCGATCACGCCGCCGGTGGCGCTGGCCGCCTTCGCCGCCGCGGCCATCGCGCAGGAACCCGTCATCAAGATCACGGCGCACAGCATGCGGCTGTGCATCGTCGCCTTCCTGTTCCCCTTCCTGTGGATCTACCAGCCCGAGCTGATGCTGCAGGACCTGTCGGCGCCGCACCTGCCGGCGCTGTTCGGCGCCCTGGCGGCGCTGGTGCTGGCGGTGGTGATGCTGGCCGCCGTGCAGGTCGGCCACTTCCGCGGCCGCCTGTCGTGGCCCGAGCGGCTGGCGCTGGCCGTGGCCGCCGCGCTGATCTACGTGCCGGGCGCCGTGACCACCACCATCGGCTTCGCCGCCGGCGCTGCCATCCTGGGCCGCCGCCTCTTCCTCACCCGCCGCCAATCCGTGGAGGTCACCCCTTGAGTCTCTACCCGCCGCCCGAAATCATCGAGGCCGAGGTCTTCGCCCGGCTGCCCGACAGCTTCCGCAAGCAGGGGCGCCGCAGCGCCTGGTCCGACGCCAACAAGCGCGGGCAGGAACTGCACTCCTTCCTGGAGGGGCCGGCCTTCGACGCCGAGGGCAACCTCTACATCACCGACATCCCGTTCGGCCGCATCTTCCGCGTCTCCCCGGACGGCGCCTTCACCCTGGTCGCCGAATACGACGGGGAGCCGAACGGCCTCGCCTTCCACAAGGACGGCCGGCTGTTCATCGCCGACTACAAGAAGGGCATCCTGTCGCTCGACACCCGCACCGGCGCCGTCACGCCGGTCATGGAGCGCACCCACGGCGAGTGCTTCAAGGGCGTCAACGACCTGGTGTTCGCCGCCGACGGCGACCTCTACTTCACCGACCAGGGGCAGACCGGCCTGCACGACCCCACCGGGCGCCTCTACCGCCTGTCCAGGGACGGCCGGCTGACCTGCCTGTTCGACACGCTGCCCAGCCCGAACGGCCTGGTGCCGAACAAGGGCGAGACGGCCATCTACGTCGCCGTCACCCGCGCCAACGCCATCTGGCGCGTCCCGCTGGCGGCCGACGGCACCACCTCCAAGGTGGGCCTGTTCATCCAGATCTCCGGCGGGCTGTCGGGTCCGGACGGTCTGGCGATGGACGCGGACGGCGGCCTGTGGGTGGCGCACGCCGGCAACGGCAGCGTCTGGGGGTTCGACATCCTGGGTGCGCCCAAATACCGCATTGTCTCGCGCGAGGGGCTGTTCACCACCAACATCGCCTTCGGCGGCCCCGGCAACCGCACCCTCTACATCACCGAATCCGAGAGCGGGACCATCCTGCGCGCGACCCTGCCGATGGCCGGTAAGCCCTTGTACGGACCCGATAATTCCTGATTCGCGCCTCCCGCGAATCAGTCCGCGACTCGACGCGCGAATCGGGTAGCGGACTCGGCGGCAGCGACCGCCGCGCGAACGGCGCCGGGCCTCCCGGCGCCGTTCGTTGTTCCAACGGTGTACCGATAATTGCGAATTAACGGTTTTTTATGAGTTGGATGTTGCGCAGCCAGCCCTGCGCGGCCCGCAGATCCCATGTGCATGTATGCGTATTCATTTGGGTTGCATTTGTTCCAGTTCTGACATAAAAACCAAACACACGACGGCGACGCGATGCCTTCAAAAGCGAAACGGTCGGCCGCCGGACACAACCATAAAAAACTATGCGAATCTGAGTCGAATTGCCGGAGCCATGACGAGGCACCGGCCAGCCGGCTTGGATTTTGGGCGTGAACGCCAGACCGACGAATTCTCGTCGGAACGGTGAACACTGTCCTGACTGTGAATGAATGCACCTGGCGGGCATCGCTCTGCCAGAACGAGGAATCTTGTTTCCCCCTTCGAGCCGAGAAAGGATGCAGGGCGCATGTCTTTGCAGAATTGTTTCATCATTGACAGCACCCTGCGCGAGGGTGAGCAGTTCGAACTCAGCCACTTCGACCTGGGCGACAAGATCGAGATCGCCAAGGCGCTGGACGACTTCGGTGTGGATTTCATCGAAGTGACGTCCCCGGCGGTCAGCGAAGCCGCCCGCAAGGCTTGCGAAGTGCTGGCCGGCATGGGTCTGCGCGCCCGGATCGCCGCGCACCTGCGCTGCCATATGGACGATGTGCGCCTTGCCATCGAGTCGGGCATCACCTGCTTCAACCTGTTCATGGCCGCCTCCCCCATCCTGCGGGCCTCCAGCCACGGCCGCGGCGTGCAGGAAATCGTCGAGCGCGCCACCGAGGTGGCCGCCACCATCAAGGTCGAGGTGCCGGACGCCATCGTCCGCTTCTCCTGCGAGGACGCCTTCCGCAGCTCGCTCAGCGACCTGCTCAGCATCTACATGCCGCTGGCCAAGACCGGCCTGTTCTCGCGCTTCGGCATCGCCGACACGGTGGGTGCCGCCAGCCCGCTGCAGGTGATGGAGACGGTGCGCACGGTGCGCCAGCTGCTGGGCCCGGACATCGACATCGAGTTCCACGGCCACAACGACACCGGCTGCGCCACGGCCAACGCCTGGATGGCGGTGCTGGGCGGCGCCACGCACATCGACACCTGCGTGCTGGGCCTGGGCGAGCGCAACGGCATCACCCGCCTGGAAGACCTCGTCGCCGCCATCTACGCGCAGGATGCCGAGACGGCGCGCACCCGCTTCGACCTGCCGGCGCTGATGCCGCTGGTCGAGATGGTGGCCGGCAAGGTCGGGGTGGAGATCCCTTTCGGCCAGTGCATCGTCGGCTCCAGCGCCTTCACCCACAAGGCGGGCGTGCACAGCAAGGCGATCCTCGCCAACCCGAAGACCTACGAGATCCTCGACCCGGCCGATTTCGGGCGCGAGCGCAACGTGATGATCGCCCACCAGCTGGTCGGCTGGAACGCGGTGCGGGCGCGCGCCGACCAGCTCGGCTACGACCTCGACGCCGACGCGCTGAAGGCGATCACCGCCCAGCTGAAGGACATCGCGTCGCGCCGCCGCATCGCCAACAGCGACGTGGACGACCTGATCGCCTCGGCCGCCGCCCTCGCCAACCGCAAGGCCGCCGCATGAGCCCCGCCGCCATGAACACCACCATCCAGACCCCCGACACCGCCCCCTTCACCACCATCGCGCCCGGCCTCGGCTTCGGCCGGCCGCTACCGGCCGGCTGGCGCCCGCTGGCCGAGACGGAGCTGCTGGTCCTGGTCGGCGTGACCGGTGCCGGCAAGTCCACCGCACTGGCGGCGCTGGACCAGCGCCGGGTCGCCTACAACCTGCTGCCCGACCGCCGCGTCGTCACCGACCGCGTCATCATCCCGCTGTACGACGGCGGCGCCGTGCTGGACCGCGTGCGCCGGTTCGAGATCACCCAGCGCTTCACCCGCGACTGTCCGGGCGGCATGGCCGCCGTGCTGGCCGGCATGGCCGCCGACGCCCACCGCCGCTCCCTGCCGCTGGTGTTCGACGGGCTGCGCGGCGAGGTGGAGGTGACGCACGCCGCCGCATCCCTGCCGAACGCCCGCTTCCTGGTGCTGACCGCGCCGGACGCCGTGCGCCTCAACCGCCTGCTGCGTCGCGGCGACGCCTTCGACCGCGCCACCGCCTCCGGCGCGCCGTCCACCGGCGACCTCGACCTGCCGGGTGCGGAGGACATCCTCTCCGCCGACGACATCGCGCAGCTGCGCGCCGACGTGGCGGCCGGGATCCTGACGGCCGACGACGTGCGCGGCAAGTTCGCGATCATCGCCGCCGAGCGCCGCAACTACGACCCCGACCGCACCGTGGCCGCCCTTCTCGCCCACGCGCCGGAGCGCACGGCGGTGGTCGACACCACCGTCTGCGGCCCGGCCGAGGTCGGCGCCGCCCTGGCCGGCCTGCTGGCCGGCGACCGCACCGAAGCCGCCGCCTGACACGGCGCGCGCCTTACGAAAAGCCGCCGGCCCCGCAAGGGACCGGCGGCTTTTCGTGCGTCAAAGACGTTGGGTTTTCGCTGGCGCTCAACCCAACCTACGGACGCGTTTCATGTAGGTTGGGTTGAGCGCCAGCGAAAACCCAACGTCGGACGCGCGCTCACCCCGCCCGCAGCACCATGTCCAGCAGCGACAGGCCGCCGGCGGCGGCCACGCAGATCACCAGCGCGCCGCCCAGGTTGCGGCTTAAGATCAGCTTCGGATAGGGCACGCGGAACATCTGCCCGGCCACCATCACCGTCACGCCGACCGGCGAGATGGTCACCGCCAGGCTCCAGCCGATGATCAGCGCCACGGCCAGCGCCAGCCGGTCCACCGCGTCCGGCAGGATGGCGAAGACGCCCAGCAGCACGGCGGCCGAGATGGCCGGGTGGAAGCCCAGCGCCCCCGCCGCCAGCATCAGCAGCAGCACCGCCAGCAGCAGCGGGAACGGCGCCAGCCCGGCCAGCAGCGGCGCCACCGTCGGCGCGAAGCCCGGCAGGCCGGCCAGCACCGCGGCGAAGACGTTGGCCGCCGCCACCAGCAGCAGTTCGTCGCTGCCGTAGACGATGCCGGCGAGGCTGGTCTTCAGGATGCGCGGCGCCTGCTCCCGCCCGCTCACCACCAGCATCACCGCGCTCAGCAGCGGCACACCGACCACCACGGCGCCGATGGCGCTCATGCCCGTCAGCTCCATGATGGCGATGAACACCGCGGCGATCATCGCCGATATGGGCGCCAGCGGCGCCAGACCGTGGATGATGCGCCCCAGGCTGCGCGGCCCCGTGCCGGTGCTGGCGAGATCGCACAGCAGCGCCAGCGTCGCGCAGAACAGCCCCAGAAGGATCACCGACCCCGCCGGCACGTCGTGCATCTGGTGCGTGACGAAGGCGACGCCGACGAAGAACGGCGACCAGAAGGCGGCGAAGCTGATGCCGCGGATCGACCCCAGCGCGGCGGCCCGGCGGGCGCCCTCGCCGGCCTCCGGCATCAGCAGCGGCGCCAGCACGGCGTGCGCGCCGAACGACAGGAAGCTGCCCAGCCCGAAGGCGCCCACGGCGAATCCGCCCGGCACGTGCCGCGCGTCCAATTGTCCCAGGCGGGTGCGCACCTCGCGGATGGCCGGTCCGGCGTGCGCGATGGTGCGCAGCAGCTGCAACACGCACAGGAAGGCCCCCAGCAGCATGGCGTTGTGCAGGCCCAGCCAGATCGGCCGCGGGTCGCCGACGCTCAGCGTCACGCCCGCCACCGCCGTGGCCAGGAAACCGAACAGGATTCGCGTCGTCCGCCGCGCGCGCAGGAACGCCGGCACGATGAACAGGGCCAGCAGCACCGCCGCCACGTCGCCCAGCGGCCCCTTCCACGCCGGCACCAGCAGTGCGGCGAATTGCAGCGCCGTCAGCCCCAGCAGCAGCGCCTGGATCAGGCGGATGACCCCGCGCTGGAGCGGCGACGGGTGCGCGGCGTCCGGCAGGACGGTGTTTTTGTCGGCTTTATTCATCTCACCACCGCCGGCTTCCGGCTCGATAACGGCGTAACATACGGGAATATGCAGATCATCAGGGGTTATCATACCCCCATACCGACCGGCATCTACAGAATGAATTAACTCATTCGTAGTATCAAAGTCACTCATCCAGGGCCGGCGGTTACGCTCCGTCCGGGATCTCGCACATGGGAAGACCGGACCGGCGGCTGCCGGCCGCGGCGTACGGCCGACTCACGCACCGGTTGTTTAACCTCTGCTGCTTGGTGCGTATGCGTCGTAATGCCGCGCCTGATACGTCATGGAACTTTAACGAAAATGCTCGTTTTTTAATGTGTGTTGCGCGCCAGTCGCACATTGCGTATTGGTTAGAAGGCAAACCACAGGTCGTACTGCTTTAAGTGGAACCATCTCACGGAAGGTGAGCAGCATGTTTATGATCTCGAAACTGGGACGTGTGGCGTCCGCCATGGGCGCCGCCGCGCGCTTCGCCGCCGCCGGCGCGCTGGTCGCCGGCCTTCTGGGCGCCGGGACCGCCTCGGCCCAGGTGGCCCGCGTGGTCACCGCCGACTTCGCGCCGCTGACCGACAGCACGTCGCCGGACAAGAAGGGCCTCGTCCACGACATCGTCCTCGAGATGATGAAGCTCCAGAAGATCGACAAGCCGATCGAGTTCATGGCCTGGAGCGCGGCGGTGCAGCTCGCCGACGGCACGCCGAACGTCCTCATCCTGCCGATGACGCGCACCGCCGCGCGCGAAGACAAGTACCTGTGGCTGACCAAGACCTTCGACCTGAACCGCTCGTTCGGCGCCCGGCCGGGCAGCGCGCCGGTCAACACGATCGATCAGGCCAAGGCGCTGAAGGCCGTGGGCACCACCGTCAACAGCGCGTCGCTGGCCTACCTGAAGGACAAGGGCCTGACCAACATCCAGGAGTTCCCCTCCTCGCGCGACCTGATGCAGGCGCTCAAGGATTCCAAGATCGACGCCGTGTACCAGCCCGACGCCTTCGCCAAGGCCGACTGGAAGGCCGTCGGCGGCTCCGGCGCGCTGGTCTTCGGCGAGATCCAGGAGCGCTCTGCATCCTATCTGGCCGCCAACAAGGGCTCGAACCTGAACCCGGCCGACTGGCAGGGCGCCATCCAGGTTCTGGAGCAGGACGGCACCATCGACAAGCTGGTCGCCCTCTATGGCATGAACTGATCCGCACCGCCCGTGGGGCCGCCGGCCCGGACCTCCGTCCGGTACCGGCACCCCATGGAGCCGCAGAAGAACAGGCGCCCGCCGCATACCCGGATATTCTTTTGCGCCGGCCTGCTCATTGCGACTTCACTGAAAAATGAGACACATCAATCCGTTCCCGTAATTAGAAAGCTAACTTAGCGATGCGCCAACGCGTCGCATTGTTTTGGGCAGGTGGCGCTGTCGAACTTGTTTGTCTATCCTCGTCCAGCCGACGGCCTTGGTTTCCGGCGATGGTTGTGACGTTCTGTCCTGGGGGAATACTCTGATGTCGATCGACGGTATGGCGGGGACGGCCCCGAGGGGTCTGCCCGTGATGCGCAGCATCAGCCAGAAGATCATCCTGTCCGTGGTTGTGCTGCTCGCCCTCGGACTTGGCAGCCTGGTCACGTACCAGACGATGAAGGCGCGCGATCTGGCGCTGCGGGTCTTCGATCACGGCTTCACCCAGGGCACCGAGCTGCTGGCCGACAACATGTCGGCCGCCGTGCGCTACGCCCGCCTCGAAGCGATCAAGGGCTCCTACGCCAAGATCATCCAGGATCCGGAGACCGGGCTCGACGCCATCCTGGTGTACGACAAGGCCGGCAAGCTGCTGGACAGCCACACCCGCGCGGGCATCGACGAGAAGCCGCTGGCCCAGCTGGCCGAGGCCAACCGCAACCGCACCGACACCAGCAGCGTCGTCCAGGCCACTCCCCTGCAGACCCTCGTGGTGAGCAGCGTCACCATCGGCGCCCAGCGCGAGCGCGTCGGCTCCCTGGCCGTGGCATGGAGCCGCAAGGTGGTGGTGGACCAGATCGCGGTCGACACGCAGGCGTCCGTCGCCATCTCCGTCGGCGTCGTCGTCGTGCTGGTGGTTGCGCTGTTCCTGCTGATCCGCCGCGTCATCATCGCGCCGACGCGCGAGATTTCCGCGGCCATGCAGATGATCTCCGACGGCAGGCTGGACATCCGCCTGTCCTGCCTGAAGCGCGTGGACGAGATCGGCACCATCGCCCGCGCGGTCGAGGTGTTCCGCGACAGCACCTCCAAGGTCACCCTGCTGAACGAGGAGCAGGAGCGGATGAAGGCCGAGTCCGAGGCCAACCGCAAGAAGCTGATCGCCCAGCTGGCCGCGGATTTCGAATCCAACGTGTCGTCCCTGGTCGAACAGGCGCTGATGGCGGCGGGCGAGATGGGCGACTTCGCCCACACCATGGCCGGCCGCATCGCCGAGGCCGAGCGCGGTGCGGTGGAGATCGCCAGCGCCACCTCCCACACCATGGAGAACGTCGGCAGCATCGCGTCCGCCACCGAGGAGCTGTCGGCCACCACCTCGGAAATCTCGCTGCGCATCAACCAGTCGGTGGAGGGTGCCCGCAACACCGCCGAGGCCGCCGACCAGACCAGCCACACCATCGAGGCGCTGGCCAGCCAGGCCCTGCGCATCGGCGACATCGTCAAGCTGATCAACGACATCGCCAGCAAGACCAACCTTCTGGCGCTGAACGCCACCATCGAGGCGGCGCGCGCCGGCGACGCCGGCCGCGGCTTCGCGGTGGTCGCCAGCGAGGTGAAGGCGCTCGCCAGCCAGACCGCCCAGGCGACCGAGGAGATCACCCAGCAGATCAACGGCGTGCAGCAGGCCACCCAGCGCGCGGTGGACGAGATCAAGTACATCTCCAAGGTGGCCGACGGTGCCCGCGAGATCGCCACCGGCATCGCCGCCGCGGTGGAGGAGCAGAACATCACCACGCGCGAGATCTCCCGCGCCGCCAACCACGCCGCCTCCGGCACCCAGGCGGTGGCCACCAACATCGACATGGTGACCGGCGAGGTGGTGGACGCCAGCAAGATGGCGAAGGATCTGGTGACCACCAGCCGCAAGGTGTCCGACCAGTTCGACATGCTGCGCCAGCAGGTCTCCAACTTCATCGCCCACGTCCGCGCGGCGTAAAGCGCCGGCCGTGCAGAGGATTTTGGATCACGAAGCAACAAAGGGGACATAAGAACACAAAGGGGCGCCGGCACGACCGCAGGAATGTTCGCGCGCCGGACCCTCTTCGTGTTCTTGGTCGCCTTTGTTGCTTCGTGATGAACCAAAGCCTGCCAAGGCGGATCCTCTCCGGCCCCCTCCCCCTCCATACGGGCGACCTTGAACGGCGGCGCCGCGACGGCATCTTTTCAGCTGTCGCCGTCGAAGGAAGAGCCGAACGCATGCGCACCGCCCGTTTCGCAGCCTGGATCCAACTGGCCATGATGGCCACCGCCGCCACGGCCTGCGCCGGCGCCGGCGCAGCCGGCCCCGCCGGCACCGGCGCCGGTCCCGGCGGCCGCGTCTTCCAGACCGAGAAGGCCACCGTCCGGGTGACCACCGTCGCCGGCGGGCTGGAGCGCCCCTGGGGCCTCGCCTTCCTGCCCGACGGGCGTATGCTGGTGACCGAGAAGAAGGGCACCCTGCGCCTCGTCAGCCCCGACGGTGCCAAGTCCGAGCCGCTGCAGGGTGTGCCCCGGGTCGACGCGCGCGGCCAGGGCGGCCTGCTCGACGTGGCGCTGGACCCGGATTTCGCGCGCAACCGCCTCGTCTACCTCAGCTACGCCGAACCGGGCGAGGACGGCCGGAACTCCACCGCCGTGGCGCGCGGGGCGCTCAGCGCCGACGGCCGGGCGCTCACCGGCACGAAGGTGATCTTCTCCCAGAAGCCCAAGCTGCCCAGCACGCTGCACTTCGGCTCCCGCCTCGTGTTCGACGGGCGCGGCAACCTGTTCATCACGCTGGGCGAGCGCTCGAAGGACGAGTTCCGCGGGCAGGCGCAGGACCTCGGCTCCCACCTCGGCAAGGTGATCCGCATCCGCACCGACGGATCGGTCCCGCCCGACAACCCCTTCGTCAACCAGCGCGGCGCGCGGCCGGAGATCTGGTCCTACGGCCACCGCAACAGCCAGGGTGCGGCCCTCCACCCGCAGACCGGCGCCTTGTGGATGAACGAGCATGGGCCGAGGGGCGGCGACGAGATCAACGTGCCGCAGCCGGGGAAGAACTACGGCTGGCCGGTGGTGTCGTACGGGGTGAACTACGACGGCACGCCGGTCGGCACCGGCAAGCAGAGCGCTTCGGGCATGGAAGAGCCGGTCCAGCACTGGACGCCGGTGATCGGCGCGTCCGGCATGGCGTTCTACACCGCCGACGCCGTGCCCGGCTGGAAGGGCAGCCTGTTCAACGGCGGCCTCGTCAGCCGCGGGCTGGTGCGCCTGGAGCTGGACGGCACGCGCGTGGTGCGCGAGGAACGGCTGCTGGGCGAGATGGGCCGGCGCATCCGCGACGTGCGCCAGGGTCCGGATGGTGCCCTCTACCTCCTCACCGACGAGGCCGACGGCGCCATCCTGCGCGTGGCCCCGCAGGGCTGACCCGCGGGGCTCGGCCTCCCGCGTCCCCTCAGCTCAGGAAGCGGAAGCAGTGCTCGTCGTAGGCGACGGCCGGCAGGCCGCGGTTGCGCAGGCGGGCGTTGACCTTGGCCAGGTGCCGCATGCCCACCTCGTGCGCGACCTCCGGATCGGGGCCGCCGTAGAGGTGGCGCAGGTAGGCGGCGAGCAGAACCCCCTCCACCCGCTCCCGCGAGGCGGCGCGGGCGATGGATTCGGCCAGCTGCGCAATGGTCGTGTCGGTCACACGCGGGCGTGCGGCGGCGGTGTGCGTGTCGGCGTGGGTGGGCATGGGATCCTCCCGGGATCGTTGTCTCTGACGGGCGGCTCTGGTTGCCGTGCGGCTGCCGTATTAGTTGCGCGCAGGATGACTCTCCGCACGCTCCGCGTCGACAGCGCGTTGGTTAGCCCCCACCCCTTCCGTTGGACGGGGGGCATGCCTATGCCGGCCGACTTCCGTCCATCCGCCCTTCACGGAAGGGCAAGCGGAATAGCGCTTGCCGCGGTGCCGGCTCTGAGCTACTAATTGCGAGTAATTCGCATTCGCACAATCCGGCCCCACAGAGGTCACAGACGGGGGCTCGGCAGCCGGAAAGGTCCTGCCCATGACTGACGCCCGCATCGGCGATGCCCCCGCCTTCGACGCCGCCCGGTGGGAGGCGCTGACCTTTCCCGAGCGGTTCACCGTCTGGACCGTCCGCCTCTGGCTGGCCGCCTTCACCGGCGATCCCGACGCGGCGCCGCAGATCCGCGTGGCGTTCGAAAGCGTCGACGCCGTCCCGGCCATTCCCCTGCTCGACCGCCTGATGCGCGTGGTGGCCAATGGCGCGCGCCGCCCGGTGCGCTTCACCCCCGTCGCCATCCCGGCCCTGTCGGAGGATGAAGGGCTGCTGCTGCGCGCGGTGGAGCTGGCGCAGGCTGACGGCGCCGTCAACGGGGCGGTCGACGGCACGCTGGTCCTGCGCGGCATGCTGACGGCCGACGCCTGCCGGGCCTTCCGCCCGGCCTGCCGCGGCTTCGCGCGGGCGCTCGCCGGTGCCGGCCTGCGGCTGCCGGGCGCCGCCGTGGCGGCCCCCCGCCCGGTCCCGGCCGCCGCCCCGCCGCCCCGCGCCCGCCGCGGCGGAGGGCTACCGCGATGACGGCCCCCGCCGCCCGCACCACCGTCGCCGGCACCGCCGCGCTGGCCGACCTGACCCGCGAGGAGCGCCTCCTCCTGTGGGGCATGCGGGTCTGGGTGGCCGGCGCCCACCGCTGCGCGCCGGTGCTCGGCATCATCGAGACGGCGTTCGCCACCGTCATGGCCGACGCCGTCATCCCGCTGCTCGACGTCACGCTGTTCCAGATCATGACGGCGCGCCCGCTCGCCTTCCACAGCCCGGAATGCCCGGCCATCGGCGACGACGAGCGCACGCTGCTCGACGTGCTGGCCCTGCACCAGCACGGCGAGGGCACGGCCGCGCTGCTCCTCACCCGCCGGCTGCTGCCGGCGGCGGCCGCGCGCCTCGTGGGCGGCGACCTGCGCGGTCTGGCGAACGGCCTGCTCGCCTCCGGCATCGCCCTGCCCGACCGCCGCGCGCGGGAGTTGGCGGCGGCCGTCGCCCGCCCGGCCTCGGCCTGGGCGCCGTCGAGCCGCGCCGTGCACTGACCGCCCAGGGCGGCATACGCATGCGTGGCGGCTGCATGCAAGGATATGGACTCGCCGCCGCGCCGCACCCTATCCTGCCCCGAACCTGCTATGGCGAAGGTAAGGGGAGAGGGCGGCATGGATGCGTTCACCGTGGCGTTGCGGCCCTGGGGGCTGTACCTCGCGGTGCGCCGACCGTTGGAGCGCGACGAGCGCGACGAATTCGCCGTCCTCTTCGAACGCGCCTGCCAGGTCCTGTGCACGCGGGAGCCGGGCTGGGGCGCCATCGCCGATCTGCAGGGCGCGCGGCTGGCCGAGATGGCGGGCGACCGGCTGATGGCCTACATGCACCTCGCCCGGCAGCTGGGCAACGGCCGCGCCGCCACCGTCGTGGCGGGCCGGCCGGACGCGGACGCCTTCGCCGCGGCGCTCGCGGCGGCGGGGCTCGGCGGCACCACGCGCATCCTGGTGGCCGAGGACGTCGGGGTCGGCGTGACGCACGCCGCCTACGAATGGGTCCTGCGCGGCGTCGAACCCCTGGCACACACCCGCACGGGGTGATCAATACAGGATGTTCAGCGCCGCCGCCGGACCCCGTCCACGCTCCAGCGCCCGGCGCCGGCCGCCACCAGCGCCAGCAGCCCGCCGATGATGGCGAGGTTCTTCATGAACTGGATGTGCTGCATGCGCTGCTGCTCGGCCGGCACGTCCCAGAAACGGTGCGCCAGCAGCGTGGCCGCCACGGTGAACCCCGCCACCAGGATCGCCGCCAGTGCCGTCCAGGCGCCCAGCACGATGGCGAGGCCGCCGAAGAACTCCACCGCCGCGCCGACGGCGCCGGCCACCATCGGCATGGGCACCCCCATGCCCTCCAGCCCGGCGGCGAACCCGGCGAGGTTGGTCAGCTTGCCGAACCCGCTCTCCACGAAGATGGCGCCCAGCAGGACGCGCGCCAGCAGCAGCAGCAGGTCCTGCCATCCCGTCGTCGGGCGCGCCTCCCAGGACGCGGCGTCGGAGGAACGCTTGCCGTAGCTCGCCATCGGTGGTCTCCCGCGCAAGACCGGAAACCGGAATCCCGGTCACCGCCTCAACACGGCGCCACCCCCCGCCGTTCCGGCCCCAGCGTTCAGGCGGCGTTCAGGCGGCGTTCAGGCCGCCTTCTTGCCGACCCGGCGCAGCAGGTCGATGAAGCGCGCCCGCTCCTCGTCGGAGAAATCGCCGAACAGCGACCGCTCGTGCTCCTGGATCCTGGGGATCAGCTCGTCCAGCAGGGCCAGGCCGGCGTCCGACAGCTTCAGCGCGTAGGAGCGGCGGTCGTTCGCCGCCGGGGCGCGCACGACGAGGCCGCGCGACTCCAGCCGGTCGATCACCGCCACCATGGTGGAGCGGTCGATGCCGATCGCCGTGCCCAGCGCCGATTGGCTGAGCCCGGCGTTCTCGCGGATGCGGACCAGCACGCCGAACTGGCCGGGCGTGATGTCGTGCGGCGCCACCGCCTTCTGGAAATCCTCGAACACGGCGGCCTGCGCCTTGCGCAGCGTGTAGCCGACCAGCCCCGGCAGCAGGCCATAGGACAGCGTCGCGCGCTTGCCGCGGCCGCGCCCGTTGGGGCGCCCCTCGTCCTCGTCGGTCATGGCGGCGGAATCCATGCGTACCGGTCTCCGTACAACGGCAAGTATCATCCGGTATAACAGTTATATGACAGGCGAGCAAGTTCAGGGGCCCGGCTGTGTCGCTTCGCCGCTCCTCCCGGCGCGCTCAGAAGATGCCCGCCTCCAGCCCGGCGGCCATGGCGAGGCCCAGTTCCTCGCACCGCGGCACGAAGTCGTCGCGGAAGGCGCCGCGCAGGATCAGCGGTTCCTGCACCGCGCGCCAGCGCAGGCCCGTCGTGATGGTGTCCACCGCCCGGCGCGTGCCGGTGCCGTCGTGCCCGGCGCGCACGTACAGCGCATAGGGCATGCCCTGCGTGCGCTCCAGGCAGGGGTAGTAGACGCGGTCGAAGAAGTCCTTGAGCGCGCCGCTCATGTACCCCAGGTTCTCCGGCGTGCCGAGGATCACCGCCTGCGCCGCCAGCACGTCGTCGGGTCCGGCGTCCAGCGGCGCCACCGCCACGACCTCCACCCCCTCCACTTCGTCCGAGCGGGCGCCGCGCACCACCGCGTCGCGCAACGCCTGCGTGTTGGGCGACGGACAGTGGGCGACGACGAGCAGACGCTTCCCGGTCATGGGCGGAGTCTCGCAGGGAATCCGGGCCGATGCCACCGATTTCCCGGCAGCCCGGCGGTTACGATCGGTCGCACCCGCCGAAATTTGATTTCGTCGCGTGGTCCGTCTACCCTGGCGCGAACCATGAGGTGACCCGATGTTGGCACTTGGCCGCCGCGCCGTATTGTGGGGGATCGGAGCCATGAGCATGCAGCCCTCCCTGTCGAATGCCGGCCCGTCGAATGCCGGCCCGTTCGCATCCGCCGCCAGCCCGCAGGACGCCGGCTTCTCCGCCGACCTGGGCGAGCGGCTGGAGGCCGGCGTGCGCTCCGGCCTGCTGCGCAACCTGCACGCCGTGCTGGTGCTGCGCGCCGGCCGGCTGGCGCTGGAGCGCTACTTCGACGGCCCGGACGAGAGCTGGGGCCGCCCGCTCGGCACCGTCGCCATGGGACCGGACACGCTGCACGACCTGCGCTCGGTGACCAAGAGCATCGTCGGCCTGCTCTACGGCATCGCGCTGGAGCGCGGCCTCGTGCCGCCGCCCGACGCACCGCTGCTGGCACAGTTCCCGCAGTGCGCGGACCTCGCCGCCGACCCGGCCCGCGCGCGCCTCACCGTCGCCCACGCGCTCACCATGACGCTCGGCCTGGAGTGGAACGAGGATCTCCCCTACACCAGCCCGGCGAACAGCGAGATCGCCATGGAGGGAGCGCCCGACCGCTATCGCTACGTGCTGGAACGGCCGGTGGTGGCGGAGCCCGGCACGCGCTGGACCTACTGCGGCGGCGCCACGGCGCTGCTGGGCGGCCTGATCGCTCGCGGCGCCGGCCGTCCGCTGCCCGACTTCGCCCGCGAGGCGCTGTTCCAGCCGCTGGGGATCGGGCGGTTCGAATGGGCGGCGGGCCGCGACGGCATCGCCTCGGCCGCGTCCGGGCTGCGCCTCACGCCGCGCGACCTCGCCCGCGTCGGCGGCCTCATCCTGAACGGTGGGGAACTGGATGGTCGGGCGGTCGTGCCGAAGGCGTGGCTGGACGCCTCCTTCACCCCCGCCGCGGAGACCGGCGACGGGCTGCGGTACGGCCGGCAATGGTTCCTGGGGCGGGAGCCGGTGGCGGCCATGCCGGGGCCGCCGCAGATGTGGGTCAGCGGCTTCGGCAACGGCGGCCAGCGGCTGTGGCTGATGCCGTCCGCCGGGCTGGCCGTCGTCATCCTGTGCGGCGCCTACAACGCCCCCGACCACTGGGTCACGCCAACCCGCGTGTGGCGGGAGATCGTCGTGGCCAACCTGAAGGCGTGACGGCCCGTCAGGCGCTGCGGCCGAACAGCATCTCCCGCCGGGACGGCGGGGCCGGCGGCGGGGCGGGTTCGGGCGCCGCCTCCTCCTCCGCCTTCAGGAGTTCGCCCAGGCACGCCTCCGCCGTCAGCACGGCGACCGCATGCTCGGCGAATTCATCCATGGGGGAGAACAGCGACAGGCTGAGCAGCGGCCCCACCCCCTCCAGCCGCCCGGCGAGGAAGTCGTACTCGCCCGACGGCAGGACGCGCGCCACCGTGGCGCCGCCGGCCAGTTCCGCCCACGCCGCCGGGTCGCGCGGCAGCAGCACGGCGTTCATGCACCAGGGCGTCACCACGATGCCCAGCCACGCGTCGTCCCCGAAGGGCTGGAAGCCCACCGTCTCGACGCGCAGCGCCGCGTTGCAGATCGGCACGTCCTTCATGCCGCCCTCCGCCGCCGCCCGGTAGGCGGCGGCCAGGGCGGAGACCCGCGCCGCCATGGGATCGACCGTGCCGGCGGTGGCCCCCAGCACCATGAACTTGTCGGGCGGGGCGTCGCAATTGGGGCAGCTCCAGCCGTCGGGCAGGGCGGTAAAGGGCGTGCCGGCCGGCACCTGCCAGACCGGGTCGCCCTCGGCCGGGTCGTACACGTGCCAGCAGATGCCGCATTCCATGCGGGCATCGTCCGGCACGGGCACGCCCTCGAACAGCGTCTTTTCGAACGAGGGGCGGCCCATCAGTAATAGGCCTCCAGGATCTCCTTCAGGCGGAGTGCCGAGTCCGCGAAGTCCTCGTCGGCGGCGCGCACCGCCAGCGGCACGTCGCCGACCTCCAGCGTGTCCAGCACCACCTTGTCCTGGGCGTTCATGTACTGCACGCTCCACACGTTGCGGCGCGCCGTCAGCACCACCCGGCAGGAGCTGTAGCCGCGCGACAGCGCCAGCACCGGCCCGGTGCCCAGCGTCGCCTGCAGAACCTCCAGGTCCACCGGGTTCATGGGCAGCAGCGTGAAGCTGATCACGTGGTTGGGCGTGCCGGGCACGTAGGTGGCGGCGCGGTCGCGCACCTCGGCCAGCACCGGCAGCACGTTCATCGCGTCCGGCGGCGGCTCGGAGATGGGAATCTCGGCGGTGGTGGCGCGCTCGGCCGCCGCGCGGACCAGGGCCGGCACCTCGGCCACCTCCACGTGGTCGCCCAGGCGCTTGCCGGTGGCGGGGTCGGAGGTGCGGATGCGCCAGACGCCGGTCAGCGTCGATTCCTGGATCTGGTACTCGGCAGCACCGGTGACGAGGATGGACACCTCCCCCTCGCCCAGCGTCTGGTCGAGCAGCGTGCGGTTGGCGTCGTCCAGGGGCCCGGCGTCGAAGGACACCGGCGCGTCGGCGGCGCGGTAGCCTTCCAGCGCCGCCAGCACCTCGCGCAGCAGGGTCTGCACCGGGGCGGCTTCGTCGCCGACCTCCGGCAGGGCGGCGAGGCCGCGCGTCGCCACGCCGGCCGGCAGGCCCAGCAGGTCGAGACCAACGGAGCCGGTATCGCAGGCGTTGCCGAGGAAGGCCGCCGTCGGCGCCTCCTCGTCGAGCCACTTCATCGGGTTGGGCCGTTCCATGGAGGCGTTCCTCTGCAAGGAGTGGAAAGTCGTAGGTTGGGTTGAGCGCCAGCGAAAACCCAACGTCCGCGGCGTCGCGAACACGTTGGGTCCCGACCCAACCTACGGATCAATGCGTGGCGAGGCTGGGGGCGCCGTCCAGGGCGGCGCGCAGCCGCTCGACGTAGACGGTCCAGTCCTGGACGCGGGCGATGATGTCGGCCACCTCGCCGTCGCGCAGCACGACGAGTGCCGGGAAGACGACGACGTTCCAGCGCTTCTTCAGCACCTCGCCGGCCTCGCGGCCGACGACGCCGGTGCGGAAGCGGCCGGGGAAGGCGCCGATCAGCTCGCGCAGGATGACGGCGACGTCGAAGCTTTCCGGGCGTTGCGCCGTGTCGCCGGTGAAGAACAGCACCGTCATCCCGCCCGGCGCCAGGAAGGCGTCGGCGTCATCGGGGGTGACGGGCACGCAGCCGCCGGTGGTGCACAGCTGGTCGATCAGCGGAAGGCTCATGATCACGCTCCGGAAGGGAGGAAGCGGGCGTCGCCGATGCGGCAGGCGTCCTCGGCGGACGGGCGGCCGCCCTCGTAATGGGACAGGCTGAGGCTGCCGTGCAGCACGCCCTCGGCCGGCGCCGTGCGCTCCTCCGCCGGGAAGCCCCAGGCGGCGAGCTGGTCGAGCGCCACGCGCAGCGCCGGCTCGACCTGGGCGCGCACGCTGTCGGTCAGGCTGCCGCCGTAGTCCTCCAGCACCTCGGCCTGGACGCCGATCAGCAGCATCTCGGCCGGCGCCCCGCCCAGCAGGTCGGCGGCGGACAGCACGTCCTGGAAGCCGGTCTGGTGCAGGCTCATCTTCTTGGCGCCGGTGAACTTCGGCACCTCGTCGTCGCGCACCAGCTTCAGCGTGCCCGGCTCCTCGCCGTAGTCGATGGCGTCGAAGACGATCAGGCGCTTGGCGGCACGCACGTCGTGCACGAGGTAGAGGCCCTGGGTGCCCCCGTCCATCACGCGGACACCGGGCGGGAACGCCCAGCGGCGGTCCAGCTCCTCCACGCAGCGCACCCCGAACCCCTCGTCGGCCCACAGGATGTTGCCGATGCCGAGCACGAGGACGTCGCAGGATTCTTCGGTCATGGTCGATCTCCTAGCGAAAGCGTTGGGTTTTCGCTGGCGCTCAACCCAACCTACGGGTTCATCGTAGGTTGGGTTGAGGCCAAGGCCGAAAACCCAACGTCACGCACTCAGCGCCGGTTGTCCTTGAACATGCGCCAGCCGCCGACGATGGTGCTGATCATCGTCTGCCGGCTCATGATGTCCTCGCGGATGGCGGCGTAGACGTGGACGGTGACGAAGATCACCATCGCCCACATGCCCAGCCGGTGCACCGTGTGCAGGTTCTGGGTGTTGCCCGCCAGGTCGATGACCCAGCCGAACACGCGGTGCTGCCAGGAATCCAGCCCCGTGCCCTCGGCGTACAGCGCGAAGCCGGTGCAGATCATGAAGATGCCGCCCAGCGTGAACATCGAGAACATCGCCAGCTGCGCCAGCGGGTTGTGCCCGATGTACTTCTTGGGATCGGGGGTGAGGAACGAATACCACTTCGCCTCGAACAGCACCTCCGCCCAGAAGCGGCCGCGCCAGAACGGGATGTAGAACATCTGCCGGGCGTGGTGGTTGC
>Ga0196970_1000109_pt1 | contig 129674 bp, 137 predicted proteins | sample S1v_513CmetaG_FD_148672 | JGI IMG/M metagenome (GOLD analysis project Ga0196970, IMG submission 148672) | Soil microbial communities from Anza Borrego desert, Southern California, United States - S1+v_5-13C | ecosystem: Environmental > Terrestrial > Soil > Desert | place: USA: California... | reverse complement strand
CGGCCGGCGGCGCGCCAAAGCGGCGGGCGAAACGGTCCAGCCACTGCGCCGACAGCGCGATCTCCGGCAGCAGCACCAGCACCTGCCGGCCCTGCTCCAGGCAGGCGGAGATCGCCTCGTAATAGACCTCGGTCTTGCCGGAGCCGGTGACGCCGTCCAGCAGCACGGTGGCATAGGCGCGGGCCTCGACCTTCCGGCGCAGGAAGTCGGCCGCCGCCCCCTGGTCGGGCGACAGCGTCGGCCCCGGCCGGTCCCATTCCGGGTGCGGCGACGCCGACGTGGGCTGCAGCAGCACCGGCTCCAGCATCCCGGCCTCGGCCAGCCCGCGCACCACGGTGACGCCGCAACCGGCCTCGTCCGCCAGTTCCGGCGCCGTGCGCGGCGGCCCGTCAGCGAGCAGCGCCAGCACGCGCTTGCGCGCCTCGGTCAGCTTGAAGCCGGGCGGCGGTTCCGCCGCGCTGCGGTGGTAGGCGATGGTGGGCTTCGGCGGATCCAGCGCGGCGGGCACGCTGACCGCCATCTTCAGCACCATGCCGGGCATGGTCATGGTGTAGGCGGCGACCCAGTCGATGAAGCGGCGCTCCACTTCCGGCATCGGCGGCACGTCGAAACGGCGCACCACCGCCTTCAGCCGCCCCGACTCCACCGTCCCGCCGCCCGGCCCCCAGACCACGCCGATCACCCGGCGCGGCCCCAGCGGCACTTCCACATAATCGCCGGGCTGGATCTCCAGCCCCGGCGGCACGCGATAGTCGTACGGCTCGCGCAGCGGCAGGGGCAGCAGCACGCTGACCCGCACCTCGGCCGGGGGCGTGTGGCCGAGCAGGTCGGCCGGGGCGGAACTGGCGTGCGAAGCGCGCATACGTTAGACTGCCTTTCGGACGATGCGCCCGGTGCCGCTGTTGTGGTAGGGGGTGCGCTCGCGGGCAACCCCGCCACACCGACTCACGTATGGACCCGTCATCATGAAGTTCTTCGTCGACACCGCCGACATCGCCGAGATCCGCGATCTGGCCGACTCCGGCCTGTTGGACGGTGTTACCACCAACCCCTCCCTGGTCGCCAAGACCGGCCGCAAGTTCCTCGATCTGGTGGCCGAGATCTGCGAGGTGGTCAACGGCCCGGTGAGCGCCGAAGTGGCCTCCACCGATTTCGAGACCATGCTGCTCGAGGCGCACAAGATCGCCAAGATCTCCCACCGCGTCGCTGTGAAGGTGCCCCTGACCCCGGCCGGGCTCAAGGTCTGCAAGATCCTGTCGTCGGAAGGGACGTTGGTCAACGTCACGCTGTGCTTCTCGCCGGCGCAGGCGATCCTGGCCGCCAAGGCCGGCGCCAGCTTCGTGTCGCCGTTCGTCGGCCGCCTCGACGACATCGGCCAGGACGGCATGGGGATCATCCAGGACATCTGCGAGATCTACCGCAACTACGACTACTTCAAGACCGAGGTGCTGGTCGCCTCGATCCGCAACCCGATGCACATCGTGAAGGCGGCGCGCCTGGGCGCCCACGTCGTCACGGCGCCGCCGGCGGTGCTGAAGCAGCTGTTTGCCCACCCGCTGACCGACAAGGGCCTCGCCACGTTCGTCGAGGACTGGAAGAAGACCGGCCAGAGCATCCTGTAAGCGTCGGAGACCCTGCATGGCCCGCGATCCGGGACCCTCGCCCAAGGTGGCGCCGACCCTCACCGCCGAGGACGTCTGCGCCTACCTGCGCGAGCACCCGGATTTCCTGGTCCAGCACGCCGAGCTGGTCGACCACCTCACCCCGCCGACGCACGACCGCGGCCGGGGGGTGGTCGACCTGCAGGCCTTCATGGTGGACCGGCTGCGCGGCGACATCCGCGCGCTGAAGGACCAGCAACGCGAACTGATCACCACCACCCGTGCCAACCTGAACAGCCAGAACCGCATCCACGCGGCGGTGCTGTTCCTGCTGGACGCGCAGAACTTCGAACAGCTGATCCAGACCATCGCCACCGATCTGGCGGTGCTGCTCGACCTCGACGTCGCCGGGCTGGTCGTCGAATCGAACGGCCTGGACATCCCGCACGTCCACCGCACCGGCGTGCGCGTGGTCGAGCCCGGCCACATCGACGGGTGGCTGGGCACGCGCGACGTGGTGCTGGCGTCCGACACCCCGGGCGACCCGGAGCTGTTCGGCCCCGGCGCCGGCCTCGTGCGCTCGCAGGCGCTGATCCGCCTGCAGATCTCCAGCGAGACGCCGCAGGGCCTGCTGGCCTTCGGCTCGCGCGACCCGGACATGTTCCATCCCGGCCAGGGCACCGAACTGGTCTGCTTCCTCGCCCGCGTGGTCGAGCGCTGCATCCGCTCCTGGCTCGATCTCCCCGCATGAGCCAGCCCGATCCCGTCCTCGGCTTCTCCGCCCAGGCGGACGTGCAGGACGCGCTGGCCCACTGGCACCGCTGGCTGGTGAGCGAGAAGGCCGTCTCCCCGCACACGCTGTCCGCCTACGTCGGCGACGTGGCGGAGTTCCTGAAGTTCCTCACCGGCTACCACGGCCGGCCGCCCTCCATGAACGACCTGGGCGGGCTGAAGGCCACCGACTTCCGCGCCTGGCTGGCGGCGCGCGCCGCCGACGGGCTGACCGCCGCCAGCCGCGCCCGCGCGCTGGCGGCGGTGCGCAACCTGTTCCGCTGGCTCGACCGCTCCGGCCGGCTGCACAACGCCGCCATCGGCACGCTGAGCACCCCCAAGGCCAAGCGCCCGGTGCCCCGCCCGCTGACCGAGCGCGACACCGCCACCTTGCTGGACACCTCGGGCGACGAGCCGGACGCGCCATGGATCGGCCGGCGCGACCGCGCGCTGTTCACCCTGCTGTACGGCTGCGGCCTGCGCATCTCCGAGGCGCTGGACCTGCCGCGCAAGGACGCGCCGCTGGGCGACACGCTGCGCGTGCTCGGCAAGGGCCGGAAGGAGCGCATGGTCCCGGTGCTGCCGGCGGTGAACGAGGCGGTGCGCGGCTATCTCGACGCCTGCCCGTTCGATCCGGGGCCGGACGGGCCGCTGTTCCTCGGCGCCCGCGGCAAGCGGCTGCAGCCCGCCATCGCGCAGCGGCAGATGCAGCACCTGCGTCGCCTGATGGGCCTGCCGGAGACGGCGACGCCGCACGCGCTGCGCCACAGCTTCGCCACCCACCTGCTGGCCGGCGGCGGTGACCTGCGCGCCATCCAGGACCTGCTGGGCCACGCCTCGCTGTCCACCACCCAGCGCTACACCGACGTCGAGGCGGAGCAACTGCTCGCCGTCTACAACGGCGCCCACCCCCGCGCGCGCAAGCGCGACTGAGAAAACCGTGCGCGAACGAGAGTGAGCTTCCGCCGCGCGGCGCAACCGCCGGTCTGCAATTGTCCCTTGGTGGCCATGCCGCGACCGTTTAGTCTGGTCTCCCGACGAAGCCGCGCAAGGAACGCTCCCGCCGCATGCACACCAAGCCCCGTATCGCCGTCGTCGCCTTCGCGCTCATGGTGGCGCTGCTGGGCGGTCTGCTGTGGATCGGCGAGGCGTGGATCGACCACCGGGATTCCGTGCGCGATGTCGAGCGCACCGCCCAGGACGTGACGGCGCTGCTGGAGGAGCACGCCAAGCGCACGGTCGAGGCGAGCAACATCATCCTCATCCACGTCATCGACCAGATCCGCGAGCACGGCTACCAGGAGGTCGTCACCTCCGAGCGGATGTGGAGCGACATCAAGGAGATGGCGGAACACCTGCCGCAGGTCGGCTGGATCTTCATGACCGACGCCGAGGGGCGGTTCGTCCTGTCGTCGCTGCAGCGCCCGGCGCCGGAGGGCGGCATCGCCGACCGCGAGTACTTCCACGCCCACCGCGACGGGGCGGCCGTGGTGGTCGGCCCGGCGGTGCTGAACCCGGTGACCGGCCGCATCGTCTTCACCGTCAGCCGGCGGCTCACCGCACCCGATGGCGGCTTCGCCGGGGTGGTGATGGCGGCCATCGACGCCGGCTATTTCCGCGACCTGTACCGTTCGCTGAACCTCGGCAACGGGGCGGCGAAGACGGAGCTCGCCATCCTGCGCGACGACGGCGCGCTGCTGGTGCGCCACCCCATGGGGCCGGCGGACATCGGCACCAGCCTGCGCGACAGCCCGCTGTTCCGCACCCACCTGCCGCAAGCCGCCGCCGGCGTGTTCACCGAGGACGGCCCCGACGGCGAGCGGCGCCACGTCGCCTACCGGCACGTCGCCGGCCTGCCGCTGGTGGTGACCGCCGCGGTGGCCCACGCCGACGCGCTGAGCGAATGGCGCGAGCGCGTGCTGTGGACCAGCGCGCTGCTCGCCGCCGCGCTGCTGTCGGTGGCCGGCTTCGTGGCGCTGGCGCTGGGCGCCATCAACCGCGAGGAGACGGCGCGCCTCGCGCTGATCCAGGCCAACAACAGCCTGGAGCAGCGCGTCGCCGAGCGCACCGCCGAACTCACCGCCGCCAAGGAGGACGCCGAGCGCGAGAGCCAGGCGAAGTCGCACTTCCTGGCCAACGTCAGCCACGAGCTGCGCACGCCGCTGAACGCCGTCATCGGCTTCTCCGAACTGCTGGCCAGCGGCCATCCGGGGCCGCTGACCGAGAAGCAGCGCCAGTACCTGGACACCATCCACGCGTCCGGCAGCCACCTGCTGAGCATCATCAACGACATCCTCGACCTGTCGAAGATCAGCGCGGAGCGGTTCGAACTGCACGAGCAGGAGGTGAACGTCGCGGCGCTCGCCGCCTCGTGCCTGGACATCGCCCGCGGCCGCGCCATGGACCGCGCCATCCGGCTGGAGACGGCGGTGCCGCCCGGCCTGCCGCTGCTGTGGGGCGACGAGCTGCGGCTGAAGCAGATCCTCATCAACCTGCTGTCCAACGCCATCAAGTACACCCCCGACCCCGGCACGGTGACGGTGCGTGCCGAGCTGGACCTCGGCGGCGGCATGGTGATCGCGGTCACCGACACCGGCATCGGCATGAGCGCGGAGGAGATCCCGCGGGCGCTCAGCATGTTCGGCCAGATCGAGACCGGGCTGGCCCGCACGCACGAGGGCACCGGCATCGGCCTGCCCATCGCCAAGGCGTTGACGGAGCTGCACGACGGCCATCTGCTGATCGACAGCACGCCCAACGTCGGCACCACCGTCTCCCTGCACTTCCCCCCGGCGCGCGTGGTGATGGCGGGAGAGATGGCGGGATAGCGCTCAATCCCCCCGCCGCCGCTCCTGCCCCAGCAGGCCCTGCGGGCGCAGCACCAGGAACAGCGCGAGCAGGCCGAAGGCGACGATGTCCTTGTATTCGATGGCGAAATAGGCGGACCAGAAGGTCTCGACCACGCCCAGCAGCGCGCCCCCCAGCATGGCGCCGGGCACCGAGCCGATGCCGCCGACCACCGCCGCGGCCAGCGCCTTGAAGCCCACCAGATAGCCGGTGAAGAAGTTGATCCCGCCGTAGTACAGCGCGATCACGTAGCCCGCCGCCGCCGCGTAGGCGCCGCCGATGGCGAAGGTGGTCGCCACCGTGCGGTTGACGTCCAGCCCCATCAGCGCCGCCGCGCCCACGTCGTCGGCGCAGGCGCGGTGGGCGCGGCCGAAGGCGGTGCGCTTCATCACCCAGGCCAGCAGCGCGTACAGCCCCGCCGTCAGCGCCAGCACGATCACCTGCGAGGTCAGCGCCGTCAGTGTGAAGCCACCGGCGCTCGCCAGGTCGTGGCGGGTGGCGAACACCGGCTGCGGCCACCAGTCGCGGGCACCATGCAGCAGCCGCACCGCCTCCTGGTAGGCGATGGCGAGGCCGACCGCGGCGATCAGCGGCGTGTGCGTGCGCATGCCGCGGAACGGCCGGAACACCAGCCGGTCCATGGCCCAGCCCTGCACCGCGGTGAAGCCCATCACCGCGAGCAGCACCGCCAGCAGCGCCGGCGCCGCCCCCTGGGCGCCCAGCATGACCAGCCCGGCCGTGGCCACCGCCGTGGTCATGGCGCCGATCATGGTCAGCTCGCCCATCGCCAGATTGATCTGGCCGAGGATGCCGTAGACCAGCGTGTAGCCGATGGCGAGCAGCCCGTACACGCACGCCACCGTCACCGCGTTGACCACCTGCTGCAAAAGGAACAGCACCGGCGTCCACGGTGAGGGCGGGGGTGTTGCGGCGCGCTCCGGCGCGTCGGGCAGCTCCCAGCGGTTGCCGAGGCCGGCCCAGATGCGCAGCATGACCATCTGCGTGGCGGTGAGGTCGCCGCGGTCGGTGGCGACGTGTTCCACCGCGTCGCGGCCAGGGTCGAAATGGCGGCCGGCGAAGCGGCAGGCGATCCAGTGCTCCCGGTCTTCCGCCGCGTAGCGCACGGTCAGCGTCCGCCCGTCGGCGGCGTAGGCCTCGTCGAGGACGCGGACGCGCTCGGGATGCGGCTCGAAGGCCGGGATCAACCGGCGGCACAGCGCCGACTGCTGCGCATCGACGCCGCAGGCGCCCAGCAGCACCGCGGCGAGCGTCAGCAGCAGCAGGCGGCGGAGCAGGAGCCGCCCTCCCCTAGTGCGTCGCGTGCGCCGGACCGCGGCCGGCGCCGATCAGCTCGCCGGGGGTGAGGGCGCCATCGCCGTCACCGTCGAGCTGGCGGAACCGGGTCTCCAGATGCTTGGGCGAATCGGGCGCCGACGCCGTGCCCTCGCCGCGCGAGCCCTTGAGGAATTCCTCCAGCGTGATCCGGCCGTCGCCGTTGGCATCGAGCGCCTTGAACATCGGCGTCGCGCGCCCGGCCTGCGGCGTCTGCGCCGACGCGGGCGAAGCCAGCGCGAGCACGGCGGCCAGCGCCGCGGCCACAGGGATAAAGGTCTTCGTCGCCATTCCCGCCACCCGTTGTGCACAAAGGACGGGCATCATCCGGCGCAAGCGCGGACCGGGGCAAGCGTTTTCACGAAGCGCTCTTCACGACGACGGGTAGCGCGCCTCGACGAAGTACAGGCCGTCCGGCGGGGCGGTGGGGCCGGCCCGGCTGCGGTCGCGGGCGTCGAGCGCGGCGCGCACATCCGCGGCGGTCCACTTGCCGATGCCGACCAGCTCCAGCGTGCCGACCATGTTGCGCACCTGATGGTGCAGGAAGGAGCGCGCCGCGGCGTACACCCGCACCTCCTCGCCCTCGCGCACCACGTCCAGCCGGTCCAGCGTCTTCAGCGGCGACTTCGCCTGGCACAGCGCGGCGCGGAAGCTGGTGAAGTCGTGCCGGCCGACCAGCACCTGGGCGGCCGCGTGCATCGCCTCGGCGTCGAGCGGCCGCTGCACGTGCCACACCCGCCCGGCGTCCAGCGCCGGCGGGGCGCGGCGGTTGAGGATGCGATAGACGTACGAGCGTCCGATGGAGGTCAGGCGGGCGTGGAAGTCCTCCCCCACCGCCTGCACCGCCAGCACCGACACCGGCCAGGGGCGCAGGTGATAGTTCAGCCCGTCGCGGATCTTGTCGGCCGGGAACGGCTTCTCCAGGTCGAAGTGCACGACCTGCCCCAGCGCGTGTACGCCTGCGTCCGTACGTCCCGACGCGTGCACGCGTACGGTCTCGCCGGACAGCCTGTGGACGGCCTCCTCCAGCGCCTGCTGCACCGACGGGCCGTTGTCCTGCCGCTGCCAGCCGGAGAACGGGCGGCCGTCGTACTCGATGGTCAGCTTCCAGCGCGCCATGTCAGGGGGTCGCCACCGCCCCCGCAATCGAAACCGAGGTTTCGAGCACCGTGCCAGGCGGCAGCGCGAAGCCGCGAAGGAACGCGGCGCCGTCCACCGGCGCCTTGCCGGGCCGCTGCACCAGCGTCAGGCGCACCGCGCCTTCGTTGCAGGCGATGGTCAGCCGGTCGTCCACCACGGTGCCCGGCGCGGCGGCCGGGCCGCTGGGCACCAACTCGGCCTTCAGCACCTTGATGCGTTCTCCCGCGGCGTCGAACCAGCAGCCGGGCCACGGGGTGAGCGCCCGCACCTGCCGCTCGACGTAGGCGGCGTCCTTCGACCAGTCGAGCCGGCCGTCCTCGCGCGTCAGCTTGGCGGCGTAGGTGACACCGTCCTCCGGCTGCGGCTCCGCGGTCAGGCGGCCGGCGGCCAGCCCGTCCAGCGCCTCGACGATCACCCGCGCGCCGAGGTCGGCGAGCGCGTCGTGCAGGCTGGACGCGGTCGTTTCGCCGGTGATCGGAACCGCCTCCTTCAGCAGCATGGCGCCGGTATCGAGCCCGGCGTCCATCTGCATGATGGTGATGCCGGTTTCCGCGTCGCCGGCCAGGATGGCGCGCTGGATCGGCGCCGCGCCGCGCCAGCGCGGCAGCAGCGAGCCGTGCACGTTCAGGCAGCCCAGCCGCGGCGCGTCGAGCACCGGCTGCGGCAGGATCAGGCCGTAGGCGGCGACCACCGCGGCGTCGGCGTTTAGGCCGGCGAACTCCGCCTGCGCCTCCGCCGTGCGCAGCGTCTTCGGCGTGCGCACCGGGATGCCGCGTTCATCGGCGAAGCGGTGGACGGGGGACTTCTGCACCTGCTGCCCGCGCCCGGCCGGACGCGGCGGCTGGCTGTAGACGCAGACGAGGTCGTGCCCCGCGTCGATCAGCGCACGAAGGGTGGGCACGGCGAAGTCCGGCGTGCCCATGAAGACGAGGCGGAGCGGCGTCATCGGTGGATCAGGCCGTGGCGCCCTGGCGCTGCTGCTTCTGCAGCTTGCGCAGGATCATGTTGCGCTTGAGCATCGACAGGTGGTCGACGAACAGCACGCCGTTCAGGTGATCGATCTCGTGCTGGATGCAGGTGGCCAGCATGCCGTCGGCCTCCAGCTCGCGGATCTCGTTCTGCTGGTCGAGGTAGCGGACGCGCACCGCCTTCGGGCGGGTCACCTCGGCGTAGTGCTCGGGCACCGACAGGCAGCCCTCCTCGCAGGGCACCAGCTCGTCCGAGGCCCAGACGATCTCCGGGTTGGCCATCCGGATCGGGTTGGCGGGTTCGTCCTTCTCGTGCACGTCCACGACGATGACGCGCTCCAGCACGCCGATCTGCGGGGCGGCCAGCCCGATGCCCTGGGCGTCGTACATGGTCTCCACCATGTCGTCCATCAGCCGGGCGATGCGCGCATCGACCTTGGCGACGGGCTTCGCGGTCTGCTTGAGGACGGGGTGCGGGGCGACGAGGATCGGCAGAAGGGCCATGGGTGCTCGGGCGTGCTGGGGGGAAGGGTTATAAAGTTGCAAAATATGGACGCGGGGGCGGGAGGTCAAGGAAGGCGGGACACTCTCACTCCGCCGCCACCTTGTCCGCCCGCAACTCCGGCGCCTGCAACTGCCGCGGCGCGTGGTCGAGCGGTTCGAGCAGCGGCAGTTCCGCGCCCTCCGGCGCCACGTGCAGGTCGCGGAAGCGCCGCGCGGTGACCAGGACGCGGGATTCCAGGCTGCCGACCGCGCCGTTGTAGCTGCCCACCGCCTTTTCCAGCTGGCTGCCCAGCCGCTCCATGTGGCCGCCCAGGTCGCACAGGCGCTTGTACAGCTCGGCGCCCAGCGCGCTGATGTCGCGGGCGTTGTCGGCCAGCCGCTCCTGCCGCCAACCATAGGCCACCGCGCGCAGCAGCGCGATCAGCGTCGTCGGGGTCGACAGGATGACGCCGTGCTCCATGCCCACCTCGATCAGCGCCGGGTCGTGCTCCAGCGCGGCGGAGAAGAAGTTCTCACCGGGCAGGAACAGCACGACGAATTCCGGCGTCGCGTCGAACTGGTCCCAGTAGGCCTTGCCGCCGAGCTGCTTCATGTGCTCGCGCACGTGGCGGGCGTGGCGCAGCAGGGCGTCGCGCCGGGTGCCGTCCTCGGCCGCCTGCACGCCGTCCAGGTACGCCTCCAGCGGCGTCTTGGCATCCACCACGATGGTCTTGCCGCCGGGCAGCCGCACCACGAGGTCGGGGCGCAGCCGGCCGCCCTCGGCACCGACGCTCGCCTGCTCGAAGAAGTCGCAGTGGTCGAGCATGCCGGCCATCTCGACGACGCGCCGCAACTGGATTTCGCCCCAGCGGCCGCGCGCCACCGGGGTGCGCAGGGCGCGCACCAGGTTGCCGGTCTCGGCGCGTAACTGGTTCTGGGTGTCGAGCAGTGAGAGCACCTGCTGCTTCAGCCCCTCGTAGGCGCCGGCACGGGCGGTTTCCATCTCGCGGATCTGGCGGTCCATGGTTTCCAGCGTGGTGCGCACCGGGGCGACGATCCCGTCGATGGCCTGCTGGCGCTTCTCCAGGTCACCCTTCGCCTGCTCCTGGAAGCTGGCCAGCGTCTCGCGGGCGAGGTCGAGGAAGCTCTGGTTGTTCTGCCGCAGCGCTTCCGACGACAGCGCCTTGAAAGCGTCGGAGAGCTGGGCCTGCGCGCTCTCCAGCAACGCCAGCTTTTCGCGCGCCGCGGTGCGTTCCTTGTCCAGGGTCGTGACCAGTTCGGCGTGCTTCTCGCGGGACGCCGCCAGTTCCGCCTGGAGGCGGGCGACCTGTCGGTCGCGCTCGGCCACGCCCTCGCGCAGCTCGCGCTCGATCCGGCCGCGCAGGTCGATGTGGGCGACCAGAGCGCCGCGCTCAGCCGCCGCGCGGGTGGCGGCGCGCGTCGCCGCGGCCCACAGCCACAGCCCCGCCGCGGCGGCGCCCAGCAGCGCACCGATGGCCAGCGAGATCCCGTCGAACGCGAACTGCATGCCCCATCCTTCCCGTGCCCCACCGTCCACCCTAACCAAACCGCGACCGGATGAGAACAGGCAAAGAACATGCTGGCCGCAAAGCCGGCTTGCCGGGCGGCGCGGAATGCGCCATATCCGACGGATGTCGGAGGAGTCCCCCAGCCAAGGACCACGCGTCCGCGCCGTGCCGCCCGGTGACGACCGGGAACGGCTGCTGTGCCCGGATTGCGGCTACGTCGCCTACCAGAACCCGCTGATCGTGGTGGGCTCCGTCGTGACATGGTCGGACGGTGGAGAGGACAGGATCCTGATGTGCCGGCGCGCCATCGAGCCGCGCAAAGGATTCTGGACGCTGCCCGCCGGCTTCATGGAGGAGCACGAGACCACCCAGGCCGGCGCCATGCGCGAGGCGTGGGAGGAGGCACGGGCGAGAATCGCGATCGACGCGCTGCTCGCCGTCTACGACATCCCCCGCATCAGCCAGGTGCAGCTGATCTTCCGCGCCCGCCTGACCGCGCCCGACGTGTCCGCCGGCCCGGAGAGCCTGGAGGTGGCGCTGTTCCGCTGGGACGAGATTCCCTGGAGCGAGCTGGCCTTCCCCACCGTGCACTGGGCCCTGCGCGAATACCACGCGCGTATCGGCCAGACGGCCTTCGCCCCGGCGGTGAACCCGACGCCGGACGCGCTGGCGCGGTGGGAGACGATGCTGTAGCCCGGTCACTCCGCCGGGAACTTCGCCACCAGATCCTTCGTCTTGCCGCCGCGCTTCACCGTCACCGGCAGCCAGGTGCCCGGCCCGGTCTTCTGCACCGCGCCGGTCAGGTCGCCGGCCACGCGCACCGGCTTGCCCGCGGCGGCGGTGACGATGTCGCCGCGCTTCAGGCCGGTGGCTTCGGCGACGCTGCCCGGCAGCACGTCGGCGACCTTCACGCCGGCCTTGTCCGGCTCCAGCATGACGCCGAAGCGCGGCTTGGGCGGGCCGGACGGCTCGCCGCCGCTGTCGATGCCGAACACCGCGTCGGCGATCTTGCCGTCCAGCTCCCGGCACGGACGGTCGGCGTCCCAGGGCAGCAGCACCACCGAATCCGGGATGCCGAGGTCGGCCAACTGGTGCGGGATGCCGAAGCGGTTCTGCACGTGGCCGGCACCGACGATGGTCACCACGGTGCGCCCGGTCTTCCGATGGGTCTCGGCGATGCGCTCGGCCATGGCGCGGTCCCACACCGACTGCGCTTCGACGAAGTTGCGGAAGCGCTCGGTGTCCTGGTTCACCGCCTGCTCCTCCGGCCCGTGCTGGCCCAGCACCTTGGCGAGGAAGTCGCGGTATTCCGCCGAGGGCGGGGCGGCGGTGCCCACCCCCTCGCGCTCCGCCTCCGGGATCGAGGCCCAGCCGCCCCGGCTGGTGCGGCGGACGAGGTCCTGCTCGACGTTGATCGCCACCAGCGGCAAGCGGTTCATGCGGGCAAAATGCAGGATCGGCAGGTAAAGCTGTGGGTCGAAACCCCACACCGTGCGCCAGTCCACCTCGCGCAGGAAGTCCGCCTCGCTGAGCGTGCCGTCCACCCAGCGGTCGAGCACCGCCTGTTTGGAGCGCGGCACCATCTCCATCGCCACCGCCAGCTTTGCGTTCAGGCCGTAGAGCTGGCTGAGCGTCTGAAGTTGCCAGCGGTGCTGCTCGGCGCTGTCGTGCCGCTCACCCAGCAGCACGGCCGGCGCCTTGGCCGCCCGCTCCAGCAGCGCGTCGCGCGGGGTCGCCTTGCCGGCGGCGTCGGCCCAGGTGCCCGGCGGCACGCACTTCGCCGCCTCCACGGGCGCGGCCTCGGCCGGCGGCGCGGGGGCAGGCGCCGAGTGGGACTCGGAGACGACGCAGCCGCCCAGCAGCAACAGGGGCAGCAGCAGGGCGTACGGACGAAGCGGCACGGGGATTGTCCTCAAGGCGGGGTGGGCTTTTGTCTAGGTTGGGCTTGGCCCCGCCCCGTTCAATCCGTCAAACGACCGGGCGGTCGAAGGACGGGGCCCGAATGGCAATGGCGCGCCCCGGCGATCCGCGCTATCGTGCGCCGCATGCCGCACCGTAAGACCGTGATCCTCACCGGAGCCAGCCGAGGCATCGGCCACACCACCGTGCAGCGGTTCAGCGCCGAAGGCTGGCGCGTGATCTCCTGCTCGCGCGAGGACGTGCCGGACCATTGCCGCCGCGACCCGAACTGGACGCACCACATCACCGCCGACCTGTCGGACCCGGAGAGCCGCGCCAACTTCGTCAAGGAGGCGTGCGCGGCGCTGGACGGCGACCCGCTGCACGCGCTGGTCAACAACGCCGGCGTCTCGCCGAAGACGCCGATCAAGGAGCGGCTGGGCTGCCTGAACGGCGACATCGCCGGCTGGTACCGGGTGTTCGAGCTGAACTTCTTCGCGCCCCTGGTGCTGGCCCGCGGCTTCGCGGCGCCGCTGGCGCGCGGCAAGGGGGCGATCGTCAACGTCACCTCCATCGCCGGCCATTCGGTGCACGCCTTCGCCGGCTCCGCCTATTCAACGTCGAAGGCGGCGCTGTCTGGCCTGACCCGCGAGATGGCCGTGGAGTTCGCCGAGATCGGCGTGCGCGTCAACGCCGTGGCGCCGGGCGAGATCGAAACCTCCATGACCGGCCCCGAGTACGACGTGCTGATCCCGCGCATCCCGCTGAAGCGCATGGGCACGCCGGATGAGGTCGCCTCGGTGATTTTCAGCCTCTGCGGCCCGGATTACCAGTACGTGACCGGGACGGAGATCTTCATCACCGGCGGGCAGCACCTTTACTAGGGACGCAAGATCAGCGATCCCGCCCCGGGGCCGGCGGAGTCTTGCCATAGCCGGCGCGGTTCTGCAGGTCCTCGATCCGGCGGTCGGCTTCGGTCGGCGTCATGCGCTCGCGCTCCGACTCGTCGAACGCCTCGCCGACCTCCTCGGACAGCACGCGCAGGTGTTCCATCTGGTTGTCCGTGACCGCGCCGCCGCGCGCCGCCTCGTCGCTCGGGGATTCGTGGGACTGGTCGCGTTCGGTCCGCTTGTCGGTCGCCATCGGGGCCTCCCTTCGCCTGGGGTGAGACCCGGATCAATGGCCTGAAGGGACGGAAGTTCCGTCCCGTCCTACCCCAGATTGAAGCGCGTCACCGCCGCGGCGAGGTCGTCGCCGAAATGCTCGCCGACGCGGATCAACGCAACGCCCGGCGGGATCTCCTTGAGCGCCGGGTTGTCCAGGCTCATGGAGGTCAGCAGCGCCATCGGCACGTCCTTGGTCACGCTCATGGCGCGCAGGCCGCGGATGAGGTCGAGGCCGGACAGGCCGTCCATCACCATCGACGCGATCAGCATGTCGGGCGGCACGCGCACCGCGTGGCTGATCGACTCGATGGGGTCGTTCACCGTCACCGTGCGGAAGCCGCAGGCCGCCAACTCGTTGCCGACCTTCTTGGCCACCACCTTGCTGGGCGTCACCAGCATCACCTCGACGTTGCGGATCTCCACGTCCGTCACGTCGAAGCGGTAGCGCACCGGCAGGGCGCGGATGATCTGGTTGGTTTCGCCGATCGCCGGCTGCTCGGCGCGGTCCACCACCTCGGCGATGCGGTCGAGGAAGACCGGCAGGTCCACCCGCTCGCGCGGGTCGAGGCGGGTGACGCCGCTCAGATAATCCTCCAGGCGGTGCGCGATCAGGCTGACCGTGGGGAAGCCGAAGGAGGTGCCCATGCCCTTGAAGTTGTGCGCCTCCAGCCGGAGCACGCCGATCACGTCGGCGGCGCTGCGGGACCCGTTCGCCAGGCCGTCGAGCGCGTCGTACATGGTCTGCAGACGGTCGCGGGCGTCGTCGACGAACTCGACGCGCAGCTGGTCTTCGAGGTCCTCGGTCAGCTTGCCTTTGGCCATAGGGTGCGATTCCGGGTCGAGGGACGGGGCATTCTTGCCCGCCGGAGGGTACACCAGAACCGTCAGCGGAAACAAACGCTCGCTGCCCGGACGAAACGACGCGGGTCCACAGCGAAAAGGAGTGCTCAGACGCGCGCCAGCAGGTCGTTGAACCACGCCAGCCGCGCCTCGGCGACGGCGATGTCGTGGTCGAGGAACGCCGGCAGATAGCCGGCGTCGCCCGCGTGGCGGCGCTTCAGGTCACCCAGGCGCGCCAGTTCCATCTCGTGCATGGAGACGAGGTTGTCGATCTGGTCGCGCTGCGACTCGGCGTCCAGCAGATGCAGGAAGCGCAGCTTCAGGCTGATGACCAGCTTGTTCAGCCCGTCGGCCGAGGGGGTGCGGACGTTGGCGCGCATCAGCGTGTCGAACTCCGCCCGGCCGGCCGCGGTGGGGCCGAGCAGCGCGTTGTCCTCCATGCCGGTGCCGTCCAGCGCCTCGATCAGGCCCTCGTAGCGCAGCATCTCCAGCGACGTGCCCATGAGGTCGAGCGACGGCCCGACGATGCGGTCGAGGAAGTGGCGGATCGAGCCGGCCAGGTCCGCATAGCGCATCGCCCCGCCCTGGATCAGCGTGCCCAGCACGGCCAGCCGGACGGCTTCCTTCGGCATCAGCGAGTTGTCGCGGTACATGGCGGCCTCCACAAGGTCGTCGATGGGCGACGAAGAGTCGTCCACTCGCCTAAGCTAATCGCGACGGGCTCGCAAGTCCAGGGGTCAAGCGAGCGGCGTCCGTTTGTCACCACGGCCTATGCCGTCCGGAACGGCCGGGCACCGGGGCTGTTGCTGGGAAGGCACCGAGAGATGAGGAGACGACCGTGACCAAGCTCGCACCGCTCGCCGCCGCCCTGCTTCTGGGCATCGCCGCCGGGCCTGCCCTGGCGCAGCAGCCGGGACAGCAGAACCAGCAGGGGCAGACCCAGAAGGCGCAACCGCAGCCCCGCCCGCAGCTTCCCAACGACCAGCGCCCGCGGGCGGAGGAGCACGACTCCACCGGCCGCACCCTGGGCCGCGGCGACACCACCAGCATCGGCGAACAGCACGGCCGCCCGGCCGGCGACGCGCTGGCGCGCCCGGCCGATCCGAACGCGCCGCCGCCGGCCGGCGGCATGAAGCCGACCGCCCGCAAGGGCGACACCGCCGCCACCAGCGCCAAGACCGGCGTCGGCGCCGGCAGCATGGGCGAGGAGCAGGGCACCGACACCCGCCGCCCCTCCACCGCCGAGCGGCCGGTCGGCCCCGACGAGTCGCACCGCGTCGATCCCGGCGGGCGCACCCCGGCGAAGCGCGCGGACGACGCCCGCAACAACCCGCCGCCGGGCACGTCCGGGTCCTCCGGCCAGCCGCCGCGGCAGTAGAAACGCGAAAGGGCCCGGAGGCGTTCGCCTCCGGGCCCTTTCCGGTTCAGGGAGCGGCCGGCGTTCAGGCCGCCAGCTTCAGTTCCAACTCGTCCCACACGTCGCGCAGCGAGGCGACGAGGTGCGCCATCATGGCGTCGTCGTGCAGCGGGGTGGGCGTGAAGCGCAGCCGCTCGGTGCCGCGCGGCACGGTCGGGTAGTTGATCGGCTGGACGTAGATGTTGTGGCGCTCCATCAGCAGGTCGGACGCCCGCTTGCAGCGCTTGGCGTCGCCCACCATCACGGGAACGATGTGGCTGACGCTGTCCATCACCGGCAGCCCGGCGTCGGCGAACATCCGCTTCAGCGTGGCGGCGCGCTCCTGGTGGCGGGTGCGTTCGGTCTGGCTGGACTTCAGGTGGCGGATCGAGGCGAGCGCGCCGGCCGCCAGCACCGGGGCCAGCGAGGTCGAGAAGATGAAGCCGTGCGCGAAGGACCGCACGCAGTCGATCAGCGCCGCCGAGCCGGTGATGTAGCCGCCCTGCACGCCGAACGCCTTGCCCAGCGTACCCTCGATGATGTCGATGCGGTGCATGGCGCCGTCGCGCTCTGCCACGCCGGCGCCGCGCGGGCCGTACATGCCCACCGCGTGCACCTCGTCGATGTAGGTCAGCGCGCCGTGCTTCTTGGCCACGTCGACGATGGCGTGGATGGGGGCGATGTCGCCGTCCATGGAATAGACGCTCTCGAACGCCACCAGCTTCGGCCGGCGCGGGTCGGCGGCGCTCATCAGCTGGTCGAGGTGTTCGGGGTCGTTGTGGCGGAAGACGTGCCGCTCGGCGCCCGAATTGCGGATGCCGGTGATCATCGAGTTGTGGTTCAGCGCGTCGGAATAGATGATGCAGTTCGGCAGCAGCTTGCCCAGCGTGCCCAGCGCCGCGTCGTTCGACACGTAGCCGGAGGTGAAGAGCAGCGCGCCCTCCTTGCCGTGCAGGTCGGCCAGCTCGCGCTCCAGCAGCACGTGGTAGTGGTTGGTGCCGGAGATGTTGCGGGTGCCGCCGGCACCGGCGCCGACCTCGTCGAGCGCCTTGTGCATGGCCTCCAGCACCACCGGGTTCTGGCCCATGCCGAGGTAGTCGTTGGAGCACCAGACGGTGATGGTGCGCTCGCGCCCGGCCGAATCGCGAAAGGTTGCGCGGGGGAACTTGCCGGCGTGCCGCGCGAGGTCGGCGAACACGCGGTAGCGGCCCTCCTGCTTGAGAGTCTCGATCTGGCTCTTGAAGAAGCTCTCGTAGTCCATCTCGCGGGATCCGTTCACAGTGCCGGGGCGTGGGTGCCACCAACGGCGATCGTCCAAACGATGTGCGCCGTATGTAGGATGGCATCATTGTTTCCCGGACGCTACCCGGCATTGACCGAAATCAACTGTGCGTGGAACGGAGCGTTCCGTTTCGGGTGCACGGGCCGGCACGGAGACGGCCGGCCCGCGCCAGCCCCTACCCCTTCAACACCGGCACCGCGGCGTCCAGCGCCTTTTCCAGCCGGTCGAACATGGCGCCGACCTCCGCCTCGGTGATGATCAGCGGCGGGCAGAGCGCGAGGCTGTCGCCCATGGCGCGGGAGATCAGGCCGTTCTCCTGGCACAGCCCGTTGACCCGGGCGCCGGCCACGCCCACCGGCTCGAACGGCAGCTTGGTCGCCTTGTCGGCCACCAGCTCCAGCGCGCCGATCAGGCCGGTGCCGCGCGTCTCGCCGACCAGCGGGTGGTCCGACAGCGCGTGTAGCCGGCGCTGGAACACCGGCGCCACCGAACGCACGTGGCCGAGGATGTCGCGCTCGTCGTAGATCTTCAGCGTCTCCAGCGCCACCGCCGCCGACACCGGATGGGCGGAGTAGGTGTAGCCGTGGCCGAAGGTGCCGATCTTCTCGCTCTCCAGCACGCAGGCCTGGTAGATCGCCTCCGACACCATCACCGCCGAGATCGGCAGGTAACCGGACGACAGCGCTTTCGCACACGTCAGGATGTCCGGCTGCATGCCGAAGGTCTGCGTGCCCCAGTAGTTGCCGGTGCGCATGAAGCCGCAGATCACCTCGTCGGCGACCAGCAGGATGTCGTATTTCTTCAACACCGGCTGGATCTTCTGGAAGTAGGTGGCCGGCGGCACGATGACGCCGCCCGCCCCCATGATCGGCTCGGCGAACATGGCGGCGATGGTGTCCGGCCCCTCGGCCAGGATGAAGGCCTCCAGGCTCTCGGCGAGGCGCGTGGCGAACGCCTCCTCGCTCTCGCCCTCGTTGGCGAAGCGGTAGTGGTGCGGGCAGTCGGCGTGCAGGATGCGGGCGATCGGCAGGTCGAAGTCGCGGTGGTTGTTCGGCAGGCCGGTCAGGCTGGCGGTCGCCACCGTCACGCCGTGGTACGCCTTGACCCGCGAGATGATCTTCTTCTTCTCCGGCCGGCCCAGCGCGTTGTTGTAGTACCAGATCAGCTTGATCGCCGTGTCGTTCGCCTCGGACCCGGAATTGGCGAAGAACACCTTGGACATCGGCACCGGCGCCCGGGCGATCAGCGCCTCGGCGAGGTCGATGCCGGGGTCGTGCGACTTGTGCCCGAAGACGTGATAGGTCGGCAGCTTGCGCATCTGCCGCGCCGCCGCCTCGACCAGACGCTCGTTGTCGAAGCCCAGCGACACGCACCACAGGCTGGCCAGCCCCTCGATGTACTCCTTGCCGGAGTCGTCGTAGACGTACACGCCCTTGCCGCGCTCCACGATCATCGGACCGGCGGTCTCGTGGACCTTCAGGTTGGTGTAGGGGTGGAGGAAATGCGCCTTGTCGCGGCTGGCGGCCGAGTTGCCGATGGCGGTGGTGCCGGTGGTGCCGGTGGTCATGGAGCCTCCCATTGGACGTCGGGTTTCGTGCCCGGTCGTTCGAGATCTTAAACACCCCCGGTGAGAGATGCCACATCCGCATCGCGGCCTTGCGCGCGGCGTGGGGCCGGGGTCCAATGGCGCTCCCCGCCTCCGGAGGACCCGCCATGCCCACGCTCTACCTGATCCCGAGCAGCGCCGCCATGGCGCCGCACATCCTGCTGCGCGAGATCGGCGCCCCGTTCGAGCTGGTCGTCCTCGACAGGGAACGCGGCGAGCACCAGTCGCCGGAATACCTCAAGCTCAACCCCAACGGCCGGGTGCCGACGCTGGTGGACGGCGACCTGGTGATCTTCGAGTCGGCGGCGATCTGCCTGCATCTGGTGGACACCCACCGGCACGCCCGCCTCGCCCCGCCCGCCGGCACGCCGGAGCGGGCGCGCTTCACCCAGTGGCTGGTCTACCTGACCAACACGGTGCAGGCCGACATGATGCTGTACTTCTACCCCGAGCGCTTCGCCCCGGCCGACGTGGCGGAGCGCGTGAAGGCCATGGCGGTCGACCGCCTGATGAACCAGTTCGGCCTGCTCGACCGCGAACTGGAGGGGCGGGAGTTCCTGGTCGGCCATCACTTCACGGCGGCCGACGCCTACCTGTTCATGGTGGCGCGCTGGACCCGGCACATGCCGCGCAAGGCGCGCGACCTGCCGCACCTCGGCCCCTACCTGGCGCGCATCCAGGCGCGCGCCAGCGTGCAGGCGGTGTATCAGGCGGAGGGCTGCGAGGCGTTCTACTAAAGCTCCTGCCGCCAGGGCAGGTTGCCTTCGACCAGCGGCTCGGCGTCGCGCGCCGGGAGCGGCTTGGCGAAGTGGTAGCCCTGGCCGTAGTCGCAGGCCAGCGCCCGCAGCAGGTTGGCGTCGGCCGTCGTCTCGATGCCCTCGGCGATCACGTCGAATCCCAGCAGCCGCGCCAGATCCACGATGATGCGGACGATGGCGCGGTTCTCCTCGCTCTGGTGCATGGCGGAGACGAAGGAGCGGTCCACCTTCAGGCTGTCGATGGGCAGCTTGTGCAGGTAGCTCAGCGACGAATAGCCGGTGCCGAAGTCGTCGATGGACAGCTTGATGCCCAGACCGCGCAGCGTCTCCAGCAGGCGGATCGACTGCTCCGCCTTCTCCATGACGGCGCTCTCGGTCAGCTCCAGCTTGATCCACGCGGGCTCAACCGCGGTTTCGCGCACGACGGTGCGCACGCGGTCGGCGAAGTCCGGCTCGCGCAGCTGGCGGGTGGACAGGTTGACGCTCATGAACAGCGGCGCCGAGCCCGGCACCCGCTTCTCCTGCCAGTCGGCGACCTGCCGGCACGCCTCGCGCAGCACCCACTCGCCCAGGCGCACGATCAGTCCGGTGCTCTCGGCGATCGGGATGAAGACGCCGGGCGGGATCGAGCCGCGCTCCGGATGGCTCCAGCGCACCAGCGCCTCGAAGCCGGCCAGACCGCCGGTGACCATGTCGATGATCGGCTGGTAGGCGACCCACAGCTCGTCGCCGCGCTCCATGGCGCGGCGCAGGTCGTGCTCCAGGCGCACCTGCTCGACCACACGGGCGTGCATCGCCGGGTCGAACCAGGCGTGCCGCGCCCCGCCCTGCTCGCGCACGCGGCCGGTCGCGATCTCGGCGTCGCGCAGCACGTCCTCGGCGCGCTCGTGCAACTCGCTCCAGGTCGCCACGCCGATGCTGGCCGACAGGAACACCGCGGCACCCGAGGAGGAGCGCGCGGCCCGCACCACGGCGGCGACGCGCTCGATCTTGCGCTCGACCGCGGAGGGATCGCACTCGCCGGCGATCAGCAGCGCGAAGGCATGGTCGCTGACGCGCGCCAGCAGGTCCACCGGCCCGCCGTCGCGGCCCAGCCGGTTGGCGAGGTCGATCAGCAGCTCGTTGGCGAAGGCCTGGCCCAGGCTGGTGCGGATCTCGACGAAGCGGTCGATGTCGACGATGACCAGCGTGAACGGTTCGCCGACCGCCTGATAGTCGCCCATGTGCTTAAGCAGCAGCAGCCGGTTCGCCAGCCCGGTCACAGGGTCGTAGTAGGCGAGGCGGAACAGGTCGTCCTGCGTCTTGCGCCGCTCCGTGATGTCGTAGAGCAGCACGAAATAGCCGCCGATCGAGCCGTCCTCCCGGCGGTTCGGCGCGTGCAGGCGGATCACGTAGTGCTGGCCGCCGTTCGGGTGCGGCATCCAGCCTTCGGTCTGCACCACCTCGCCGCGCAGCGCGCGGTCGGCCATCGACTGGGTCAGGCGGAAATGGTCGTCGCCCAGCACCTCCGCGATGGTGCGGCCGTTGAGGTCGGCCGGCTCGCTGCCCATGAAGGCGCGGTAGGCCGGGTTGGCATAGACGTGGCGCCGGTGCGTGTCGAACAGGCCGACCATCACCGGCATCGCCTCCATCACCTGCAGAAGGATGTCGGGCGCGGGCACGCCGTCGTCGCTTCCGGTCAAAGAAGCGGCCAGTGCGGCGAGGTTGGGGTCCGGCATCATGGGCAAGGGAGACATGGAACCAAAGGATGGGTGAATAACCAACAATTACGCGAAACCTCGCGTGCACGTCAAAACCAAACCCGCCAATAACGCCGGGGGTCCGCACAATTATACTCGGGTATGCACCTCAGCCGCTGCGGTTCAGTCTCCACTTCGGCACGTGTCGGTTGCCAGTTCGATCCATGCCAAGCCGGGCGCGTGCGTGGCGGTCCGTCGCCGGCCCTGCGCCCGGCGCGCGGCGGGGCCGCTTTTGCCGCCGTCGCTTTCGTGCGCGCAGCTGGTCTATAGTCATACGAAACGCGTGCGGTCCTACCAGCGGTCCCGGCAACCGCGAGCGTCGAGCCGCGCCGGTGGGGAGACGACAAGGAGACGATCATGGCACTCAAGGATCTGCTGGTTGTGGTCGACGACACGCCGGCGGCCGCCGCGCGAATCGACGTGGCCGCACAGCTGGCGGTGAAGCACGACGCTCACCTGACCGGCCTCTACGTGATCACCACGCCGTTCATCCCGAACTTCCTCGACGCGCAGATCCCCGAAGCGGTGCGCGCCGCCCAGCGCGACTTCGCGAACGAGCTGGCGGCCAAGGCGGAGACGCTGTTCGAAGCCCGCATGCGCCGCTTCGGGTTGACCGACCGCTCGGAATGGCGGGCGCTGCGCGGCCTGCCGGGCGAGTTGGTGGCGGTGCACGGCCGCTACGCCGACCTCGTGGTGGTCGGCCAGGTCGATCCCAGGCACGACCGCGACGTCCCGCTGCTGCAGCCGCAGGACCTCGTGTTCGACTGCGGCCGGCCGCTGCTGGTGGTGCCCTACGCCGGCACCTTCCCGACGGTGGGCGAACGCGTGCTGGTCGGCTGGAACGCCAGCCGCGAGGCGGCCCGCGCCGTCGGCGACGCGCTGCCGCTGATCACGGCGGCGCAGAAGGTGCTCGTCCTGGCGGTGAACCCGAAGCCGGGCCAGCTCGGCCTCGGCGACGAGCCGGGGGCGGACATCGCCAAGCACCTGTCGCGGCACGGCCGCGTGCAGGCGACGCACGTCACCACCGACGCGGTCGAGCCGGGCGACACCATGCTCAACACCGTCGCCGACGAGTCGTGCGACCTGGTGGTGATGGGCGCCTACGGCCGGTCGCGCCTGCGCGAGCAGGTGCTGGGGGGCATGACGCGCTACATGCTCGAGCACATGACCGTGCCCGTGCTGATGAGCCACTGAGAATCGGCGGGAGCGGCGGATGGCCGGACCGGACTGCCGCAGCTCCCGCTGCCGACACCGCGGCGACTGCGCCCGCAACCCCGCGCCGCCGGCCACGGCGGCGGACGATTCGGAGCGGCCGCGCTGCTTCGAGCCCGCCGAGGCCGGGGCGCCGCCCGGCAGGACCCTCGGCCGGATGGCCAGTTGAGAGACGGCGCCGGCGCCCCACCTTAAACGGACAGCGCCGCCCTCACTCCCCTTCAACCGCCCCGACGGCCCGATGCCCCCGACCGGAACGCCTCCGTCCAAGACCCGCGTGCGGACCTTCCCGGAGGATCCTGACACCATCGGCATCGACATCACCGGCCGCGAGTTCCTGCTGAACCGCAACGACGCCGTCGAGCTGGCGCTGAAGATCCTCACCGCCTGCGGCGTGCAGCTGCTGGAGTCGGCCGACGGCACTCCGCCCGACGGCGAGCCCTGACCGCTCAGCGCTCCACCGGGTTGGGCTCGGTGCGCCCGTAGGAGAGGTGGTCGACGCCGCCCCGCCGCGGCCCGGTCACCGGCGGATCCGTCGTGATCTGGTTGAAGAGCCGCTCCAGCGTCACCCCGAGCGACGGCTGGGCCTTTGCCTTGGTCTTCGTGCGGCGCGGCGCCTTCGCCGGCTTGGCCGGCTTGGCCGGTGCCGCCTTGGCCGCGTGGGCGCTGCGGGCGAAGACGTCCTGGCAGCGGCCTTCGGCGCGGGCCTTCTCCAGCTCCGGGGCATCGAGCAGCAGGCAGTCGGCCGCCCGCGCCGGGCCGGCCGCGAGCCCCGCCCAGAACACCACCCCGGACATCACCCAGAAAGCCCCCAGGACCGCCGCCCCGCGCATCGCCCGCCGCCGCATGCCTCCCCGCTCCGCCGCTCGCCGTCACTTCCAGACATAAACGCATGGCCGAGGCCGGTTTCGAGCGCGCAGCCGGAGTAGCCATCTCCCCTCTTCCGCAGGACGGAGGAGCGGTCTGTCCGTTTCGTGCTATTCCATCTGTGACATGCCCGGCGCCTTCGGCGCCTGCTATGGTCGCTCACGAGAGCCGCGCATCCGGCGGCCAATGGAGACCTCATGAAGTCCGACTCGAAAGCCACCGACCGCTCCAGCCTTGAGGCTCTGACCGAGGCGTACCTGTCCAGGGGCGGCACCATCACCCAATGCGCCCCCGGCCCTTCGGAAAACGTGACCTACAAGCACTCCATGCGCGGACGCCCCCGGGCGAAGCCCGACGCCGCTGAAAAACCCCAGGATTCCAAGGATTCTGCGCCGGCAACGGACGCTTGACGAACAATCCGGCACAACAGCGGGGGCACCCGGGCGGTGCCCTTCGCTTGTGACCGTTGCGCCGAATCCTTAGCTGACCTAAGCATGGCCATTGATTTTGCCCGCGTGTCGGGAGAACATACGTCAGTATGTTCCCGCACCCCTTGTGGCAAACGATCGACAGGCACCCATGGTCAAGCAAAAGACGCAGCAGCCCACCGGCCCGAAGAGCGAAGACGACGAGGGCGGCCCGAACGCGGTCGATGTGCACGTCGGCTCGCGAATCCGGCTGCGGCGCACCCTGATGGGCATGAGCCAGACGGCGCTCGCCGAGTCCGTCGGACTGACCTTCCAGCAGATCCAGAAGTACGAGAAGGGCGGCAACCGGGTTTCGGCGTCCCGCCTGTGGCAGTTCGGCCAGGTGCTGGACGTGCCGGTGTCGTTCTTCTTCGACGACATGCCGCAGGAGATCCTGTCCGATCGCGGCCATCCCGGTGCCACCAGCACCGCCGGCGACAGCGAGTCGACCGGCGTGATGACCCGCCGTGAGACGCTGGAGCTGGTGCGCGCCTATTACCGCATCCAGAACGAGCCGGTGCGCCGCCGCATTTACGAGCTGTTCAAGGCGATGGGGTCGGCCGGCGACGAGTCGTCGAAGGACTGACGCGGCCACACGTCGTTGTGGAAAGGGCCGCCGGCCGCTAGGCTGGCGGCCTTTCGTCGTCACCGACATCCACCGAGGAGCCGATCATGACCACCCCGCCGCGCCGCCGCATGCCGTGGTCGTTTCGCCTGTGGTTCGCCTTCCTGGGACTGGTGGCGGCCGGCATGATCGCCGCCGCCGTCTGGTCGGCGCTGGTGGTGATGGACGCCGGGCCCGCCGGCTACCGCGGCATGAATGTGACGCCCCCGCCATCGGATCCGGCACCGTCGACGGCCACGGGCCGGCCGTGAGCGCGGGTGCGCTCCGGTTCCGGCCCGCTGGTGCCGACGCTGACGTGCTCGGACGCCCTTAACGGAACAGGCTGGCCAGGATCTGCGGCGCCTGGTTGGCGATGCTGAGGGTCTGCGCGCCCAGCTGCTGCTTGATCTGCTGGGCCTGCAGGGCCGCGCTTTCCTTGGCCAGGTCGGCATCCACGATGGCGCCCAGGCTGGTGGTCAGCGAGTCCTGCATCGTCTCGTTGAACTTGATCTGCGCGTCCAGGCGGCGGGAGTCGGCGCCCAGCGTGTTCAGCGCGTTGCCGGTCACCTCTTCGGCGTTGGCGAAGGCGCCAGTCAGCAGCACCACGGCCGAGGCCGCGCTGCCCACCGAGGTGAAGGCCGACACGACGGCCGAGGACAGCGAGATGCCGGAGCCGCCGACGGTGTACTGCGTGCCATCCGTGCTGGCGATCACCGAAATGTTGGTCTTGCCGCCGCTCAACAGGTTCATGCCGTTGAACTTGGCGTTCGAGATGTAGTTCTGCACCTCGGCCTTCAGCGCGGTGAAGTCGTTGTTGTACTTCGTGCGCATGTCGGTGTTGAGGTTCTGGTCGGCCAGCTTGGTCAGCGTCTCGCGGGCCCGGCCCAGCGCATCGGACACGTTGGTCGCCGCGGCGCTGAAGACCGCGGTGGCGCCCTTGGCGACGTTGAGCTGGCCGTTGACGGCACTGAGCACGCCCTTTTCAGAGCGCAGCGATTGCGCCACGGCGAATGCCGCGCCGTCGTCCACCGCATCGGCCACCTTGTAGCCGGTGGTGACGCGCTTCTGGACCTTGTTGAGTTCGGTGACGGTTCCGTTGAGGGATTTGAGCGCAACTATGGCGCTCTGATTGGTGTTGACGGAGTTAACCATTTTGCCGCTCCTTCAGGTCAGCGAAATTTTCTCGCTGAACACAAAAAAGGATAATCCCTCTCCCTTAGTACATGCAATTGTTTGGTCGGCGGCTCGGCCGTAAGGCTGAGGCCGGCCCCGCCGCCGCTGCACCCTCCCCGCCGCGCGCAGGCAAAAAATTTGCCGCTAAGTCATTGACCTAGCGGCGAAGTTGAACAGGGAGGCTTCACGTCTGGGAGACGCCGGACCGAAGTCCGGCCCCGGGAGCGACCCCAGGATGAAACGCCGGATGCTGCGTCGCAACACCCAACGCCCCAAATTTGAGCACTCCGCGCGGCCGGCGCTATTTACAATTCATTAATGCTACCATGCGTCATCCGCATGGCTTGCAAGAGGCTGGAATCGTTGTTGGAATCTGCGCTCCGATCGGGGTTCCACCAAAGAGGCGCGCGATCTCCGCCACGTCGCCCCGTGCCGTCGCCCACCGCTCGATTCGCACCGGGAATCCGAGTCGCGTCGATGACATTTGGTTAAAATGCAATCGTTTACGGTGGGCCGACCGGCTGCAAGCCGCACCAATTAAGGATGCGTAAACTTTTATGCGATTGCGGCGGGCGGTGTCCGAACGGACGCGCGCCCGCGCACCTCCCCGCTTTGCGGGAGAGGGCCGGGCGTGGACGTCGGCGATGGCTCAGAAGTGGCTCTCGGCGACCTTGCGCACGAGGAAGTCGCGGAACACGGCGATGCGCTTGGAATGGCGCAGTTCCTCCGCGTAGACGAAGTAGGCGTCGACCTTGGGGCCGCTGACGTCGGGCAGCACCCGCACGAAGTCGCGGGCGTTCTCCACCAGGAAATCGGGCAGCGCGGCGATGCCCAGCCCGCTCTCCACCGCGCGGTAGATGGCGTAGACGCTGTTGACCTGCAGCGCCGGGCGGCGCGAGCGCGCCGCGCCTTCGGCGACGTCGAGGATCCAGTTGACGTTCGGCACCGGGGCGCGGACGTCCGGCGGGTAGGTGATGATGTCGTGCTCGGCCAGCTCGGCCGCCGTCTTCGGCAACCCGCGCTTCTTGATGTAGCTCTGGTGCGCGTAGATGTGGAAGCGGATCGACATCAGGTGCCGCTGGATCAGGTCCGGCTGGCGCGGCGTGTTCATGCGGATGGCGATGTCCGCCTCGCGCATGGCCAAGTCCAGCTCATTGTCGTCGATCAGCAGGGTCAGCTGGATGTCCGGGTAGATCGACAGGAATTCCTGAATGCGCGGCGTCAGCCAGGTCGACCCGAAGGCCACCGTGGTCGTCACCTTGAGCGGACCCTTGGGGGTCTCCTTGCTCTCGGTGAGCATCGCCTCGGTCATCGACAGCTTGGCGAACACGTCGCGGGCGGTGCGGTGCAGCAGCTCGCCCTGTTCGGTGAGGATCAACCCGCGCGCGTGGCGGTGGAACAGCGGCACGCCGAGGCTTTCTTCCAACGCGCTGATCTGCCGGCTGACCGCCGACTGACTCAGGTTGAGAGATTCGCCGGCGTGCGTAAAGCTCCCTGCTTCGGCCACGGCATGGAACACCCGAAGCTTGTCCCAGTCCATCATCCTGTCCTGTTCGGCGTTGGCGGAGAACCGGCCCCCGCTCTTCTTTTGATTGGTTCGGCGCATAGTACGCCGACTTCGGTTATAGCGTTAACGCGGCACAAACGCACGCCCAACCGACGGAGATCGGCGTAAAAGCTGTGCAATACTTCGCGGAAAGCCCATAAAGCCGCCAGACTTGCCGCTTACCGACCACCAAACACCGGCTTGCGCTTCTCCAGAAAGGCGCGGTAGCCCTCGCGGTAGTCCTCGGTGCCGAAGCACCGGTAGCATTCGGCGAGTTCCGCGTCGGTCAGCGGCGCCGGGTCGGCGGCGCGGCCGACGAACGCCTTGTGCCAGCGCGCCGCCAGCGGGGCGCCGTCGGCGATGCGCTTGGCCGTCGCCGTGACCTCGGCATCGAGCCCGCCGTCCGCCACCACGCGGTTGACCAGCCGCATCTCGCGCGCGAGGTCCGCGCCGAACACCCGGCCCTCCAGCAGGATCTCCATCGCGAAGGGTCGGCCGACCACGTCGAACAGCAGCTTCAGCTCCGGCAGCGCCATGGAGATGCCGAGGCGGCTGACCGGCACGCCGAAGCGGCTGGATTCGGTGCAGACCCGCAGGTCGCAGGCCAGGGCCACCGCCAGCCCGATTCCCGTGCACGGCCCGTCGATGGCGGCCAGCGTCGGCGTCGGGCAGTCGCGGATCTGGAACATCACAGCGTCCATCAGCTCGCCGTAGGCCATGGCCTGTTCGGGGCTGCCGCGCTCGCTCTCGAACTCCGAGATGTCGGCGCCGGGGCTGAACGCCCTGCCTTCGCCGCGCAGCACGATGACGCGCACCGACCCGTCGGCCGACAGATCCGTCATGGCGTCGCGCAGCGCCAGCCATTGCGGCTTGTCGAAGGCGTTCAGCTTGCCGGGGTTGCTGAGCAGCACGGTGGCGACGACGCCGTCGCGCTCCACGGTCACGGTGCCGGCCATGCGGCGGGTCTCCTGCTTCGGGCGGAAAAAACGGGCGGCGATGGTCGGCCGCACCGCAGCATCGGTCAAGTGCTTTACCGCAACCGCGGCGGTCCCCATAGTTCAGAAGGTTTCAAACCAGGGGGGCCGAACAGGGGAAACGATGCGACACCATCTTGCCGCTCTCGCGCTCGCCGTCAGCCTCACCGCCGCCCCGGCCTTCGCCGCGCGCGACACGCTGACCATCGGCATCAGCCAGTTCCCCGCCAACTGGCACCCGTCCATCGAGCCGATGGCGGCCAAGCACTTCATCCTCGACGCCACGCTCCGGCCCTTCACCGTCTACGACGCCGACTGGAAGCTGACCTGCCTGCTGTGCACCGCGCTGCCCAGCGTCGAGGCCGGCACCGCGGTGCTGGAGACGCGCGCCGACGGCCGGCAGGGCTACGCCGTCACCTACACCATCCACCCGGACGCCACGTGGGGCGACGGCACGCCGATCACCACGAAGGACGTGCTGTTCACCTGGGAGGTCGGCCGGCACCCGCAGAGCGGATTCACCAACGCCGACCTCCACGCCCGCGACATCGTCGGCGTCGACGCAAAGGACGACAAGACCTTCACCATCCACCGCGACAAGCCGCTGTGCACCTACGCGGAGATCAACGACTTCGCCGTGCTGCCGGCGCACCTGGAGAAGCCGGTGTTCGACTCGGACCCGGCCGCCTACCGCCAGCGCTCCAGGTACGAGACCGACACCACCAACCCCGGCCTGTGGTTCGGCCCCTACCGGATCGCCGCCGTCGAGAGCGGCGCGCACGTGGTGCTGGAACCGAACCCCACCTGGTGGGGCGCCAAGCCGCCGTTCCGGCGCATCGTCGTCAAGGCCATCGAGAACACCGCGGCGCTGGAGGCCAACCTGCTGTCCGGCGGCCTCGACTTGATCCCCGGCGAGGCCGGCCTGCCGTTCGAGCAGGCGCTGGCCTTCGAGAAGAAGCACGGCGGCAAGTACAACGTCGTCTTCAAGCCCGGCCTGGTGTTCGAGCACATCGACCTCAACCTCGACAACCCGGTGCTGGCCGACCCGCGGGTGCGCCGGGCGTTGCTGCTGGCGGTGGACCGCGCGTCGATCTCCCGGCAGCTGTTCGAGAACCGGCAGCCGGTGGCGCACAACCAGGTCAACCCGCTCGACCGCGTGCACGTCGAGGATTTCCGCCACTACCCCTACGACCCCAAGGAGGCGGCCAGGCTGCTGGACGAGGCGGGCTGGGGTGAGAAGGGCGGCGGCATCCGCGTGAACGCCAAGGGAGAGAAGCTGTCGCTGGAGTTCATGACCACCGCCGGCAACCGGGCGCGCGAACTGATGCAGCAGGTGCTGCAGGCGCAGTGGAAACAGGCCGGCATCGAGGTGCGCATCGCCAACGAGCCGGCGCGCGTCTTCTTCGGCCAGACCCTGCACGAGCGCCGGCACAAGGCGATGGCGCTGTTCGCCTGGATCTCCTCGCCGGAGAACATCCCGCGCACCACCTTCCACTCGACCATGGTGCCCACGGCGGCCAACAACTGGGCGGGGCAGAACTACATGGGGTTCCGGAACCCCGAGATGGACAAGGTGCTCGACGATCTGGAGACGGTGTGCGAACCGGCCGCCAACAAGCGGCTGTGGACGCGGCTCCAGCAGATCTACGCCGACGAGCTGCCCTCGCTGCCGCTGTTCTTCCGCGCCGACCCGCACATCCTGCCGAAATGGATCGACGGCATCATCCCCACCGGGCACCAGGCGTCGACCATGCTGTGGGTGGAGACCTGGAAGGTGAAGGAGTGAGTGGGTGACCCGCTTCCTCGCCTCCCGCCTGCTCCAGGCCGTGCTCGTCCTGCTGCTGATGAGCGTCCTGGTCACCGTGCTGATCGCCCTGATGCCCGGCGACCCGGTGGACCTGATGCTGGCCGGCAACCCGAAGGCGACCGCGGCGGACGCGGCGCGGCTGAAGGCACTGTACGGGCTCGACCGGCCGCTGTGGGAGCGGTACGTCAACTGGCTGGGCGCGGCGCTGACGGGCGACTTCGGCTATTCGCGGCTGTTCGCGCAGCCGGTGCCGGCGGTGCTGCTGCCGCGGCTGGGCAACACGCTGCTGCTGCTGGGCGCGTCGTTCATGCTGGCCGTCGCCATCGCGCTGCCGCTCGGCGTGCTGGCGGCGCGCAAGCCATATTCGCTGCTCGACGACGCGGTGAACCTGTTCTGCTTCGCCGGCATCTCGGTGCCGCCGTTCTGGCTGGCGCTGCTGCTGATCCTGCTGTTCGCGGTGACGCTGGGCTGGCTGCCGGCCTCGGGCATGGGGCCGGTCGGCGAGGAGGGCTGGCTGGCGCGGCTGCCACACTTCGTGCTGCCGGTGGCGACGCTGACGCTGGCCAGCGTCGGCGGCTACACCCGCTACGTCCGCTCCGCCATGCTGGTGGAGCTGCGCCAGGACTACGTCCGCACCGCCCGCGCCAAGGGGTTGGGGGAGGGCCAAGTGGTGTGGCGCCACACGCTGCGCAACGCGCTGATCCCCATCGTCACCATCGTGGCGCTGGAGTTCGGCACGCTGTTCTCCGGCGCCCTGGTGACCGAAACCATGTTCGCGTGGCCGGGCATGGGCAAGCTGATCTACGACTCGATCATGGGCAACGACCTCAACGTGGCGCTGGTGGCGCTGCTGCTGGCGACGGCGACGACGCTGGCCGGCAACCTGCTGGCCGACGTGGCGTACGCGGCGCTCGACCCGCGGATCACGTTCAAGGACGTGCGGTCGTGAGGGCGCGGCTTGCCCCCTCCCCATCCCTCCCCCGCTTCGCAGGGGAGGGGGCAGAGCGGCGGAGTTCCCTCCCTTGCGATAGCGGGGGAGGGTTAGGGTGGGGGCCATAGCCGCCATGCGCAGCCGCTTCCTCCGGCGCTTCACCCGCCACCGGCTCGCCACCGTCAGCGCCGTAGTGCTGGCGCTGCTCGCCCTGGCGGCGCTCGCCGCCCCTCTCATCGAATCGGCGATGGGAGTCGACCAGACCGCCGTCAGCCTGCTCGACCGCTACGGCCCGCCGTCGTTCGAGCACCCGCTGGGCACCGACGAGCTGGGACGCGACGTGCTGGTGCGGCTGCTGTACGGCGGGCGGGTGTCGCTGTTCGTCGGGCTGGCGGCGGCGCTCGCCTCGGCGGTGATCGGCACGGCCATCGGGCTGCTGGCCGGCTATTTCGGCGGGCGGGTGGACGATGCGCTCATGCGGCTGACCGACGTCCTGATCGCGCTGCCGCTGCTGCCGCTGCTGATCGTGCTGTCGGCCATTGACCCGACGCGCCTGGGCGTCCCGGAGGATTGGGTGTCCGGCGAGGACGCCAGCCTGGGCCGCATCGTCGTGCTGGTGGCGCTGTTCGGCTGGACCACGGTGGCGCGGCTGGTGCGCGGGGCGACGCTGTCGGCGCGGCGGCGCGACTACGTGCGGGCGGCGGTGGCGCTGGGCGCCGGCAGCCGCCGCATCATGCTGGCGCACATCCTTCCCAACGTCGCCGCCCCCGCGGTGGTGGCGGTGACGCTGACGGTGGGCAACGTCATCCTGCTGGAATCGGTGCTGAGCTTCCTCGGCCTCGGCATCCAGCCGCCGCTGCCGAGCTGGGGCAACATGCTGACCAACGCGCAGGAGCTGGTCTCCACCGCGCCGATGCTGGCGGTGTGGCCGGGGCTGCTGATCTTCGTGACGGTGATCGCCGTCAACCTGCTGGGCGACGGCTTGCAGGACGCGCTGGACCCGAGGAGCGGCGGGTCGCGGTAACGCCTCACCCCCGCGGCAGCACCGTCTCCACCAGCGTCGCCCAGTAGCTGGCGCCCACCGGCAGCATCTCGTCGTTGAAGTCGTAGTGCGGGTTGTGCAGCGTGCAACCCAGGCCGCTGCCGCCCTGCCCCAGCCAGACGTACGCCCCCGGCTTCTCATGCAGCATGTAGCCGAAGTCCTCCGCACCCATGCTGGGCGGCGGGTTCCAAGTGACGTTGGCGTCGCCGACCACGCGGGCCGCCACCTCGGCGGCGATCCTCGCCTCCGCCTCGGTGTTGACAGTGGGCGGGTAGCCGGGGCGGATCTCCAGCCGCGCCGTGGCGCCGAAGCCCAGCGCCACGCTGGACGCCAGCCGGGCGAACTGCTCGTGGACGCGGGTGCGGGTCTCCGGCCGGAAGGTGCGGATGGTGCCGTGCAGCAGCGCCTCGTTGGGGATGACGTTGAAGGCCGTTCCGGCCTGCACCCAGGTCACCGACACCACCGCCGCGTCCTGCGGGTCGGTGCCGCGGCTGACCAGGCTCTGCGCCGCCGTGATGATGTGCGCGGCGACCAGCACCGGATCAACGCCCAGGTGCGGCATGGCGGCGTGCGCGCCGCGGCCCTCCACGGTGATGGTGAACTGGTCGGCCGCGGCCATCACCGCACCCGGGTGCACCGCCATGGTGCCCGGCGGCAGGTCGGGCCAGTTGTGCATGCCGAACACCCGCTCCATGGGGAACGTCTGGAACAGCCCCTGCTCGATCATGGTGCGGGCGCCGGCCTTGCCCTCCTCGGCCGGCTGGAAGATGAAGTGCACGGTGCCGTCGAAGTTGCGCGTCTCCGCCAGATAGCGCGCGGCGCCCAGCAGCATGGTGGTGTGCCCGTCGTGGCCGCAGGCGTGCATCTTGCCGGGCGTGCTGGAGGCGTGCGCGAAGTCGTTGGCCTCCGGCATCGGCAGCGCGTCCATGTCGGCGCGCAGGCCGATGGCGCGGGTGCTCTCGCCCCGGCCCTTCAGCGTGCCGACCACGCCGGTGCCGGCCAGCCCGCGGTGCACGGCGATGCCGAACGCCTCCAGCTTCGCCGCCACGAGGTCGGCCGTGCGGTGTTCCTCGTAGGCCAGTTCCGGGTGCGCGTGGATGTCGCGCCGCCACGCGGTCATGTCGGCGTGGAACTCGGCGATGCGGTTGATGACGGGCATGGGGCCTCTTGCCTACTCGGGAACCGCCAGACCGCGCTGCACGGCGGGGCGGGCGATGATGGCGTCGTGCCAGCGCCGGATGTGCGGGTAACGCTCCAGCAGCCGCCCGCCCATCGTCGCCGCCACGGCGATGAAGGTGAAGCACGAGATATCGGCGATGGAGTACTCGCCGGCAAGGTACTCCTCCTCCGCCAGCCGGTCGTCGAGCGCCTGGTAGCAGCGCAGCAGCTCGCCCTTGAACAGGTCGATGGCGTAGGGGATCTTCTCCGGCGCGCGGACCGAGAAGCGGAACATGTCCATCGCGGTGGGGCCGAGGTCGGAGATGCCCATCATCATCCACGACAGCGCCTCGCCGCGCGCGTCGCCCTGCGGCAGCAGGCGGCCGGTGCGCTCGGCGAAGTGCATGAGGATGGCGCCGGAGCCGAACAGCCGGCGCGGCACGCCGCCCGGCAGTTCCTCGACGATGGCCGGCATCTTGCCGATCGGGCTGATCTTCAGGTAGTCGGGCGACTTGGTCTCCCCGGCCGCGAGGTCGAGCCGGTGCACGCGGTACTTCAGCCCCAGCTCCTCCAGCAGGATCGAGGCCTTGTGCCCGTTGGGCGTCGGGGACGTGTAGAGCGTGATCATCGCGGGCATCCTCCCAGCGTTTCTTGCGTGTCCGTGACACGGAGTGTTCCCGCCACTGTCGCGCATTTGCGCGCGGGGCGCCAGAGGGGGAGGTCCACCGAGCGCCGTCGACCGCCAACGGAAAAGGGGGCCTCGCGGCCCCCTTCCCGTTCAGTCCCGAAACCGGATCCGCTCAGTGCAGCTCGCGCACGTCGGTCAGCTTGCCGGTGATGGCGGCGGCGGCGGCCATCGCCGGGCTGACGAGGTGGGTGCGGCCACCGCGGCCCTGCCGGCCCTCGAAGTTGCGGTTCGAGGTGGAGGCGCTGCGCTCGCCCGGCGCCAGACGGTCGGCGTTCATCGCCAGGCACATGGAGCAGCCGGGCTCGCGCCACTCGAAGCCGGCCTCGGTGAAGACCTTGTCCAGGCCCTCCTGCTCGGCCTGCTCCTTGACGAGGCCGGAGCCGGGCACCACCAGCGCACGGATGCCCGCGGCGACCTTGCGGCCCTTGGCGACATCGGCGGCGGCGCGCAGGTCCTCGATGCGGCCGTTGGTGCACGAGCCGATGAAGACCGTGTCGACCTTGACGTCGGTCAGCTTCTGCCCCGGGGTCAGGCCCATGTAGTCCAGCGCGCGCTCGACCGCGGCGCGCTTGCCCGGGTCGGCGACGTCGGCCGGGTTCGGCACGCTGGCGGTGATCGGCAGCACGTCCTCCGGGCTGGTGCCCCAGGTGACCTGCGGCACGATCTCTGCGGCGTTCAGCACCACGGTGGTGTCGTAGGCGGCGCCCTCGTCCGACGGCAGCGTCTTCCACTGCGCGACGGCCTGCTCCCAGGCACCGGCCTTCGGAGCCAGCGGGCGGCCCTTGATGTACTCGAAGGTGGTCTCGTCCGGCGCGATCAGGCCGGCGCGGGCACCCGCCTCGATGGCCATGTTGCAGACGGTCATGCGGCCTTCCATGGACAGGCCGCGGATGGCGTCGCCGGCGAACTCGATGACGTGGCCGGTGCCGCCGGCGGTGCCGATCTTGCCGATGATCGCCAGCACGATGTCCTTGGCGGTCACGCCCGGCGGCAGGGCGCCGTCGACGCGGACCAGCATGTTCTTGGCCGGCTTCTGCAGCAGCGTCTGGGTGGCCAGCACGTGCTCCACCTCCGACGTGCCGATGCCGAAGGCGAGAGCGCCGAAAGCGCCGTGCGTGGCGGTGTGGCTGTCGCCGCAGACGATGGTGGCGCCGGGCAGCGTGAAGCCCTGCTCCGGCCCGACGATGTGCACGATGCCCTGGCGGACGTCGTCCATCGGGAAGTAGCGCACGCCGAAGTCACGGGCGTTCTTGTCCAGCGTCTCGACCTGGACGCGGCTTTCCTCTTCGACGATGCCCTTGTCGCGGTCGGTGGTCGGCACGTTGTGGTCCGGCACGGCCATCGTCAGCTCCGGCCGGCGCACCTTGCGCCCGGCGGTGCGCAGCCCCTCGAACGCCTGCGGGCTGGTCACCTCGTGGACCAGGTGGCGGTCGATGTAGAGGATGCAGGTGCCGTCCTCCTGGCGGTGGACGACGTGGCTGTCCCAGATCTTGTCGAACAGGGTGCGCGGCTTGGACATCGTAACGGCTCTCTCTGGCAGGCGAACGGCATCGGTTTCCGGTCCGAGGGGCGCACAATAGCCATATGGACCGCGCGCGACAAGCGGACCTTCCGCAGGGCGGAACCCTATGCTAGCGTCCCGCCGTCCTGACGGAGCCTACCCCCGTGACCGATACCCAGACGCGCTGTCCCCGCTGCGACTTCGCCTACCCCGCCGATGAACCCGGCTGCCCGCGCTGCCGCCGCATCCGCCAGAGCAACATCCTGATCGTCACCACGCTGGTGATGCTGGTGGTGCTGGCTCTGGTCGGCTGGCTGGGCATGCAGGTCCTCTTTATGTGATTGAGGGGTAGCGGCCGGCTTTCCGTTTGACGCGGAGCCGGCCTGTGTGCTGCAACCCGTCCATGACCGATACCGCTGCTCCGACCTCCGCCCGCACCTGCGGGGACTGCACCCTGTGCTGCAAGCTGATGGGCGTGCCCGAGCTGAAGAAGCCCTCGGCGCGCTGGTGCGCCTCGTGCGACCAGGGCAAGGGCTGCACCGTGTACGAGGAGCGGCCGCCGTCCTGCCGGAACTTCCAGTGCTTCTGGCTGATGGACGAAAACTTCCCCGAGGAGTTCCGCCCCGACCGCATCCACGCGCTGGCGGCGTTCAACGACGCGCCGGACAGCTGCGTCCTGCACGTCGATCCCGCCCACCCCAAGGCGATGCGCAGCGCGGAAGTGCAGGCACTGACCGACGCGTTGCTCAAGGCCTACGCGCGGGTGTTCTTCGTGAGCGGCAAGGAAAGCGCGATGCTGACGCGCTGAGCGCGCATGACGCCTCCGCCGCCGCGCCGGCTACCATGGCGCCGGAGGAAACGGGAGGCGGCATGACGGAGCAAACGGCCACGGCGCGCCCCACGCCGGGCGTGGCGATCTACGCGCAGCTCGGCGCGGTGGTGCTGTTCTGGGGCACCAACTGGTTGATCATGAAGGCGGCGCTGCCCAACATCGGGCCGTTCACCTTCAATGCCATGCGGATGACCGGGTCGGCGCTGCTGCTGGGGGTGCTGCTGGCGGCGCTGCGCATGCCGTGGCTGCCGCTGCGGGGCGAGCGCGCGGCGCTCGGATTCATCGGCTTCCTGCAGGTCGGCGGTATGCTGGCGCTGAGCACGGCGGGGCTGCAGTGGGTGCCGCCGGGACGGGCGGCGGTGCTGGTCTACACCATGCAGATCTGGGCGTTGCCGCTCGCCTACCTGATTGCCGGCGAGCGGCCGTCCGGGCAACGCATCCTCGGCGGGCTGCTGGCTTTCGCCGGGGTGCTGGTGTTCTTCAACCCGGCGCTGCTGGACTGGAGCGACGGACGGGTGCTGCTCGGCAACGGGCTGCTGCTCGGCTCCGCGCTGTGGTGGGCGCTGGCCGCCAGCCTGTACCGCCGCCGCGTCTGGCGCACGCCGTTCTGGACGCAGACCTTCTGGCAGATCGCGGTCAGCGCCGCGGTCGTCGTCCCGCTGGCTCCGCTGCTGGAAGCCGGCGTGCCGGTCACCTGGGCGCCGGAGCTGGTGGGCGCGCTGGTCTACAACTGGCTGATCGGCACGGCGCTCTGTTACTGGTGGTGGTCGAAGGCGCTGGCGGTGATGCCGGCCGCGCAGGCCGGACAGATCGTCTGCCTGGTGCCGATCACCGCGCTGCTGGAGAGCGCGGTGATCTTCGGCGAACCGCTGAGCCTGGGCGTGCTGCTCAGCGTCGGACTCATCGCCGCGGGGATCGTCACCACGGCGCGGTCGCGGTGATCCCGCGGGTTCGGCGGGTGGAGGCAACGGTCACACGGATTTCGCGGATTGAGGCACGGATTTTCCTTTGTCCTCCCGACGCCGCCGCGTGCCCGTAAGCCCTGGCTGCGCAAGCCAAAAGATCCGTGTAATCCGTGCTCAAATCCGTGCAATCCGTGTAGCCCCTGTTGCCCCAAAGAGCGGTCACTCCGCCGCGCGGTAGATCTCCCCGCCCTGCGACCGGAATGTCTCCGCCATCTCGGCCATGCCGGAGTTGGCGTAGTCCCGCACCTCCTGGGTGATCTTCATCGAGCAGAACTTCGGCCCGCACATCGAGCAGAAGTGCGCCACCTTCGCCCCCTCCGCCGGCAGCGTCTGGTCGTGGAAGCGCTCCGCCGTCTCGGGGTCCAGCGACAGGTGGAACTGGTCACGCCAACGGAACTCGAAGCGCGCCCGCGACAGCGCGTCGTCGCGCTCCCGCGCCGCCGGGTGGCCCTTGGCGAGGTCGGCGGCGTGCGCGGCGATCTTGTAGGTCACCACGCCCACCTTGACGTCGTCGCGGTCGGGCAGCCCCAGGTGCTCCTTCGGCGTGACGTAGCAGAGCATCGCCGTGCCGAACCAGCCGATCATCGCCGCCCCGATGCCGCTGGTGATGTGGTCGTAGCCGGGCGCGATGTCGGTGACCAGCGGCCCCAGCGTGTAGAACGGCGCCTCACCGCACAGCTTCAGCTGCTTGTCCATGTTCTCCTTGATCTTGTGCATCGGCACGTGGCCGGGGCCTTCGATCATGGTCTGCACGTCGTGCTTCCAGGCGATCTTCGTCAGTTCGCCCAGCGTCTCCAGTTCGGCGAACTGCGCGGCGTCGTTGGCGTCGGCGATGGAGCCCGGGCGCAGCCCGTCGCCCAGCGAGAAGCTGACGTCGTACGCCTTGAGGATCTCACAGATCTCCTCGAAGTGCGTGTAGAGGAAGTTCTCCTTGTGGTGCGCCAGGCACCATTTGGCGAGGATCGAGCCGCCGCGCGAGACGATGCCGGTCACCCGCTTCGCCGTCAGCGGGATGTGGGCAAGGCGCACGCCGGCGTGGATGGTGAAGTAGTCCACCCCCTGCTCGGCCTGCTCGATCAGCGTGTCGCGGAAGATCTCCCAGGTCAGGTCCTCGGCCTTGCCGCCCACCTTCTCCAGCGCCTGGTAGATCGGCACGGTGCCGATGGGGACCGGCGCGTTGCGGATGATCCACTCGCGCGTGGTGTGGATGTTGCGGCCGGTGGACAGGTCCATCACGGTGTCGGCGCCCCAGCGGATCGCCCACACCATCTTGTCCACCTCCTCGCCGATCGACGACGCCACGGCGGAGTTGCCGATGTTGGCGTTGATCTTGGTGAGGAAGTTGCGGCCGATGATCATCGGCTCGGCTTCCGGGTGGTTGATGTTGGCGGGGATGATGGCGCGACCGCGGGCGATCTCGTCGAGCACGAACTCCGGGGTGATGAAGTCGGGAATGCTGGCGCCGAACGATTCACCGTCGCGGGCCTGTTCCAGCGCGGCGGCGCGGCCGAGGTTCTCGCGGATGGCGACGTACTCCATCTCCGGCGTGACGATGCCGGCGCGGGCGTACGCCATCTGCGTCACCGCCCGGCCGGGCTTGCCGCGCAGCGGACGGCGCCCCGAAACACTTTGGGAGCCCGGGTGTACGTCGAGGTTGCGCGCCTCGTCGGGGCGCAGCCCGTCGTCCTCCGGACGGACGGCACGGCCATCGTACTCCTCAACATCGCCGCGGCCGCGGATCCAGGAGGCCCGCAGCGCGGGCAGCCCCTTGCGGATGTCCACCGCGACGTCTGGGTCGGTGTAGGGGCCGGAGGCGTCGTACACCCGCACCGGCGGCTCGCCGCCGCCGACGCAGATCTCGCGCATGGCCACGCGTACACCCCGCTCGCCCGGCACGTACACCTTCTGCGAGGCGGGCAGCGGCCCGGTGGAAACGGAGAAGTTGGGATCGGTCAGGTCTCTGGGCACGGTCGGTCTCCTTCGTGGTCGAGGAGATCCGGTCACAAGTGCGGAAGAAGGTGCGGGTGTGGTGGTCCCAAGGCGCCCGCAGCGGTTCCCTCCCTTCGCCGGTATGAGCCGGATCAGGTTCGAAGGGTCACCACGTCGCCGCGAACGGCCGGTGGTATCTCAGCCCCCTACGGGACCCCCCTGGAACGAGGCGCCATGCTGGGCCGCTTGCAAGCCGTTGTCAAACGGGAAAGGAACCGACCCCGCCGTCCCGCCGTTGCGTTTCCGTATGGTGGCAGCCGCGGGAGACAGACCTATGTTCGGGCACGAAGAATCGGACGACGACGCGCGCATCCGCCGCGAGGTCACCCAGCGCCTGACCGAGGATGAGTTCGTCGACGCGCACGGCCTGGAGGTGACGGTCCACCACGCCGCGGTGACGCTGACCGGCAGCGTCGGTTCGGTCGGCCAGGGCCACCGCGCGGCGGAACTGGCGGCGCGGGTCCACGGCGTGGCGCAGGTGATCGACCGTCTGGGGCTGCGCCGCTCCGCGCAGGCGGCGCAGGCGATGGGCGAAATCGGTTCCAGCCCGGCCGATCCGGAGACGCGCACACCCGGCGTGGTCGGCGACATGGACGAGCCGGCGACGCTGAAGGAGGCGCACACCAATTCGCTGACGCGGCGGTAGGGGCGCGGCTTTGGCGTCAACAACCCGGTTCACACGGATTTCACGGATTTGGGCACGGATTACACGGATCTGCTCTGAACCGGCTTGTCCTCTCCAGCGCCTTCTCGACCGTCATCCCCGCGAAAGCGGGGATGACGGTTTGGAAGGTGCTCGAGCTCAGAACAAGTCCGTGTAATCCGTGCCCAAATCCGTGAAATCCGTGTAGCCCCTGTTGCCCCGGGACCACAGACACGCATCCAACGCCGAACGCCCGCCGCGGGTTTCCCCACGGCGGGCGCCGGATGGCTCTCGAAAGACCGGGCGGATTACTCCGCGGCGGCGGCGGTCTTGTTCATGCCACGGCCGGTGGTGCGCTCCGAGATGCGGGCCGACTTGCCGCGGCGATCGCGCAGGTAGTACAGCTTGGCGCGGCGGACGTCGCCCTTGCGGACCAGCTCGATCGAGTCGATGCGCGGGCTGTACAGCGGGAACACGCGCTCCACGCCCTCGCCGTAGCTGATCTTGCGCACGGTGAACGACGAGTTCACGCCGGCGTTCTTGCGGGCGATGCACACGCCCTCATAGGCCTGGACGCGCTCGCGCGTGCCCTCGACGACCTTCACGTTCACGCGGAGCGTATCGCCCGGCGAGAATTCCGGGATGGCCTTGTCGCCAAGGGCCTTCTGGATCTGCTCCTGCTCGAGCTGCTGCAACAGGTTCATGACACTACCCCTTTTCCTCGGCGCGCCTCGCGGCGGACCGTCACTCCGTCGTTCCACTCGGCCTGCGTCTGCGGGCCCGTTTCTCCGGCACCGGACGGCTCGACTCGTAGCGGGACCACAGGTCGGGCCGCCGGGCCCGGGTGATCCGCTCCGCCTCGGCGAGCCGCCAGGCGCGAACCTTCTCGTGGTGGCCGGAGAGAAGAACCTCCGGCACCGTCCGCTCCACACCCAGCCCGTCGGTCCAGACGGCAGGCCGCGTGTAGTGGGGGTATTCGAGCAACCCCCGTTCGAAACTCTCGTCTTCGGCCGTCGCCACGTTCCCCATGACGCCGGGCAGCAAGCGCACCACGGCGTCGATCAGGGCAAGCGCGGCCGGCTCGCCACCGGACAGCACGAAATCGCCGAGGCTGACCTCCTCGACTCCGTGCGCCTCCAGCACCCGTTCGTCGACCCCCTCGTACCGGCCGCAGAGCAGCGTCACGACCGGGGTCGCCGCCAGCTCCTTGACCAGGGCCTGGTCCAGGACCCGGCCGCGCGGCGACAGGTAGATCACCCGGCCGCGCCCTTCCGCACCCGGCGGTCCGCAGGTTTCGGTGAACGCGGCGTCCAGGACGTCCGGCCGCATCACCATGCCCGCGCCCCCGCCGAAGGGGGCGTCGTCAACGGAGCGGTGTTTATCGCGCGCAAAATCGCGAATGTCCACTGATTCCAGCGACCACACGCCATTTTCCAGCGCCTTGCCGGCCAGGCTGTGACCCAGCGGCCCGGGGAACATCTCCGGGAACAGGGTCAGCACCTTGACGGTCCAGGCGAGCGGGCCGGTGGCGCCGTGATTCACGGCTCCGACTCCCCGTCGCCCGCCCCGTCGGGCTTGGCTTCGACCACCGCGGGCGGGTCGACGACAACCCGTCCGCCGCGCACGTCCACCACCGGCACGCAGGCCCTGGTGAACGGCAACAGCTCCGTGGCACCGGCCTCCGTGCGGATCTCCAGCACGTCGCCGCCGCCGAAATCGTAGAGCGCCAGCACCGTGCCGAACGGTTCCCCCGCCGTCGTCTCGGCCCGCAGGCCGATCAGGTCGGCGTGGTAGAACTCGTCCTCGTCCTCCGTCTCCGGCAGCGCCGCGCGGTCGACGTACAGGCGCACGCCGGCCAGTTCCTGCGCCTGCTCGCGGGTGGCGATCCCCTCCACGCGGGCGAGCCACAGGTCCTTCACGGTGCCGTTCAGCGTCACCTTGAAAGTGCGCCGCCCGGAGTCGTCGGTCAGCGGACCATACGCGGCCACGGCTTTGGGATCCTCGGTGAAGCTGCGCAGCTTCACGAGGCCCCGGACGCCGTGCGAACCGGCGAACTGGCCGATGCAGACCTTGGTGGACATGCTGGCGATTCCCTCCCTCTCCCCTCCGGGGAGAGGGTCGGGGTGAGGGGGACCCGCGGTGCGTCCGTTTCCGGCCCCCCGCGAACCCCCTCACCCGGTCCTTCGGACCACCCTCTCCCCGGAGGGGAGAGGGGTCATCCCTTACTCGCCGGCGGCAGCCGCGGCGGCGGCAGCGGCCTTGGCGCGCTCCTGGGCCTTGGCCTTCGGAGCGGACTTCTTCGGGGTCTCGCGGATGGCCGGCTTCTCGACCAGGCCGGCGTTGGCGAAGAACAGCACGACGCGGTCCGTCGGCTGGGCGCCGACCGACAGCCAGTGCTTGGCGCGCTCGGCGTCGAACTGGATGCGCTTCTCGTCCTCGCGCGGCAGCATCGGGTTGTAGGTGCCGATCTTCTCGATGAAGCGGCCGTCACGCGGGCTGCGGGCGTCGGCGACGACGATCGCGTAGAACGGGCGCTTCTTGGCGCCACCGCGGGCCAGACGGATCTTCAGAGCCATGGGTCGAAACTCTCTTCTTCTCAGGTGGTTAAACGAAATCCGCCGGTCAGGCGGGGAGATGGCAGACCGCCTCGATCCGGTTTCCGTCCGGGTCGATGACGAATCCAGCGTAGTAGTCGGGGTGGTAGCGCGGCCGCAGGCCCGGCGCGCCGTTGTCGCGCCCGCCGTGCGCCAGCGCGGCGGCGTGGAAGGCGTCGACCGATGCGCGGTCCTTGGCGCGGAAGGCGATGTGCACGCCGGCGGCGGAGCCTTGCGCCTCGCCTTCGGCCGGCACGCCGATCCAGAAATGCGGGTGCTGGTCGCCGTAGCCGGCAGCCTGCCCGTAATCCATCATGCGGCGGTAGCCGACGGTCGCCAGCACGGCGTCGTAGAACGCCTTGGCGCGGTCGATGTCGGCCACGGGCAGCGAGATGTGGTCGATCATCCGAACGGCCCCTTCCCGCCACCGCCGCCGAAGCCGCCGCCGAACGGCCCGCCGCCGCCGCCGAACCCGCCCAGCCCCTTGGGCAGCAGGTTGCCGAGGCCGCCGCGCATCAGGCCCTTCTGCCCCATCTTCTGGACCTTCTTCATCATGGTGCGCATGTCGTCGAACTGCTTGAGGAGCTTGTTGACCTCCTGCACCGACGTGCCCGAACCGGCGGCGATGCGCTTGCGGCGCGATGCCTTGATGACCTCGGGGTTCTTGCGCTCCTTCTTGGTCATCGACGAGATGATCGCCTCCTGGCGCTTGATCATCTTGTCGTCGATGTTGGCGTCCTTCAGCTGGTTCTTGATCTTGCCGATGCCCGGCAGCATGCCCATCAGCCCCGACATGCCGCCCATCTTGCGCAGTTGCTTGAGCTGGCTGGCCATGTCGTCGAGGTCGAAGCCCTGGCCCTTCTCGAACTTGCGGGCGAGCTTCTCGGCCTCTTCCTGGTCGATGGTTTCGACCGCCTTCTCGACCAGCGACACCACGTCGCCCATGCCGAGGATGCGGCCGGCGATGCGGTCGGGGTGGAAGGGCTCCAGCGCGTCGATCTTCTCGCCGACGCCCAGCAGCTTGATCGGCCGCCCGGTGATCTGGCGCATCGACAGCGCAGCACCGCCGCGGGCGTCGCCGTCCACGCGGGTCAGCACGATGCCGGTGATGCCGACCTTGTCGTTGAAGTTGGTGGCGACCGTCACCGCGTCCTGACCGGTCATCGCGTCGGCGACCAGCAGCGTCTCGACCGGCTTGGTGGCGTCGCGCACGGCGACCACCTCGGCCATCAGCTCCTCGTCGATGGCGAGGCGGCCGGCGGTGTCGAGCATCACCACGTCGTAGCCTTCGAGGCGTCCGGTCTCCAGCGCCCGCCTGGCGATGTCCACCGGGCCCTGGCCCATCAGGATCGGCAGCGTGGCGACGCCGATCTGCTCGCCCAGGACCTTCAGCTGCTCCTGCGCGGCCGGACGGCGCACGTCCAGCGACGCCATCAGGATCTTCTTGCGCTCCTTGGTCTTGAGGCGCAGCGCGATCTTGGCCGTCGAGGTCGTCTTGCCCGAGCCCTGCAGGCCGACCATCAGGATCGGCACGGGGGCGGCGGCGTTGAGGTTGATCTCCTCGCCCGCGCCCAGCATCTCCACGAGGTTGTCGTGGACGATCTTGATGACTTGCTGGCCCGGCGTGACGGAGCGCAGCACCTCCTGCCCGACGGCGCGCTCCTTGACCTGGGTGACGAACTGCTTGACCACCGGCAGGGCGACGTCGGCCTCCAGCAGCGCGACGCGCACTTCGCGCAGCGCGGCGGAGACGTCCTCCTCGGTCAGCGCGCCGCGGCGGCGCAGCTTGTCGAAGATGTCGCCCAGTCGTCCGGTCAGGCCTTCGAACATCGGGTCCTCAAAGTTCCAAAGCGCCCCGCCCTTGCCCCAAACGCTTTCGAGCCAGTGCGCGAAACTCGCGGACTGGCGGGTGCCCGTGGGCACGGCGTCGACACATCGACGGTGGCTGGAGGCGCGACAATACGGATACGCACGCGGCGAGTCAACCAATCCGGCCGGCAATCCGGCCGGCCGATTCGGCCGAACGTCGCATAGACCCATTGTTGGTGTGGTCTTACCGCCTTGATCTGAATAAATTCTTAAACCCGGTTAACGCTTTGTTTGCGGCTTCGGCGCAAGCTGTTCGCCTCACCATGCAAAGGCTCGTCGCGATGTCGACATCGCAAGGTTTCGGTTCGAACTCGCCGCGCACCAAGCTCACGCAGAGCCAGCTGAACGCCATCCTGATGCGCCACCAGGCCTTCCGGAAGAGCCAGCCGGGCGGCGTGCGCGCCAACCTGAAGATGCGCGACCTGTCGCACCTCGACCTCTCCGGCATCGACCTGTCCGACGCCGACCTGTCCGGCGCCAAGCTGTTCAGCGCCCGGCTCACCGGCGCCAACCTGCAGAACTGCAACCTGTACGCCGCCGACATGCGGCTGGCCAACCTGGAGAAGGCCGACCTGCGCCGGGCCGACCTGCGCGGCGCCTGCCTGCGCGGCGCCGTGCTGAGCGAGGCGATCCTCGTCGAGGTGGACCTGCGCGACGGCACCCTGCTGCACTACACCGAGAGCGGCGACGTGCGCGAGCACCAGTTCGACAACGTGCTGAACGCCGAACTGACCGCCGCCACCATGCGCAACGCCGACCTGTCGCGGGCGAAGCTGGCGAACTCCTTCGTCATGCAGACCGACCTGACCGATTCGATCCTGCGCGGCACCAAGTTCCAGCGCGCCAACCTGACCAACGCCAACCTGACCGGCTGCGATCTGACCGACGCCGACCTGTCGGAGGCCAACCTGTCCGGCGCCCGGCTGTCCGGCGCGGTGCTGACCGGGGCGGCGATCGGGCGGGCCAACTTCACCAACACCAACCTGATCGGCGCCATCCTCGATTCGGGCCAGCTGCGCTCGCCCAACCTCGCCGGGGCGGTGACCGCCAAGGTGCTGGAGAACGCCGACGAGGAGTTGAAGGCGATCATCGCCTCCCACCTCGCCTGGATCGACAGCGGCGGCAAGGAGGGCAAGCGCGCCGACCTCTCCGCGCTCGACCTGTCGGGCAAGGTGCTGGACGGCATCAACCTGTCGGCCGGCATCCTGCAATGCATCACGCTGCGCGGCGCCTCGCTGGCCGGCGCCTCGCTGGCCATCGCCGACATGTCGCTGGCCGACCTGCGCAAGGCGAACTTCACCGGCGCCGACCTGCGCGGCATCAACTTCGAGCGCGCCACGCTGTCCAACGCCAACCTGACCAACGCCAAGCTCGGCCCCGTGCACATCCAGACCATGAGCGGCCACGTCTGGCGCGCCAACCTGCAGCGCGCCCGCCTGGGCATGGCGACGCTGACCGGCGCCGACCTGCACAAGGTGAACCTGAGCGGCGCCAACCTGGTGGGCGCCGACCTGCGCGGCGCCAACCTGGCCGAGGCCGACCTCACCGGCGCCGACCTGACCGGCGCCGACATCGAGGGCGCCGTCTTCACCGACGCCATGCTGGCCGAGGTCATCGGCCTGAACCGGTAAGGCAAGCGCCAGACGCCGATATCGTTTCCAATATGTAATATTAGAACGGCGCGCATTTAGTCTTTGTGTGCCGTCCGGAGGCTGGTATTCTCTTTCGCGCTCTACAGGCGCGCCAAGAAACGCCAAATATTCCAGCATCCGCGAAGAGGACACCATGCGCAAACTGGCTCTGCTCTGCCTGATCGCCGGCATGACCGTGGGCACCGCCCCGGCCGTCGCCGGCGACAGCTACAAGTTCAACCTGCACAACAAGTCGTCGCAGTACACGATCAACGGCTTCCGCACCTATGAGGGCGGCAAGTGGAGCAAGAACTGGATCGACTTCACCCTCAAGCCCGGCGAAGCCGCCGAGATGGACTGGGGCAGCGACGAGGGCAGCTGCGTGGTGCCGTTCCGCGTCAGCTGGGTCGGCTACGAGGCCGAGCAGTTCAAGGTCGACTGGTGCAAGGTGAAGAACATCTACATGAAGGACGACGGCTTCACCTACGACTGACCGGGCGACTGACCGTCCGGCGCGGAGCGGCGGAGGCTCACCGCCGCTTCGCCCAGTCGCCGGAGCGGTAGGCGGTGCGGACGTGCTTGATCAGCAGGTTGCGCGCCTCGATCAACTGGGCCATGCGCTGACGGCAGCCGACCACCCCGGTGTCCGGATGGTAGACCGGCGCCAGTTCGCGGAAGCGGCGCACCACGCGGTCCTCGTCGAAGCACCACTCGTTGACGAAGCCGAACAGCGAGGCGGCATCGCGCACCTGCGTCAGCCCGCCCTCCAGCGGCTGGAACGACACGCGCTCCAGCGCGCTGGCCAGCGCCTTGTTGCGGTACTCCAGCGTCTCCAGCCGGCCTTCCAGCCGCGACGCCGCGGCCGTCGGCACCAGCGTCCAGCCGTCCGCCGCGGCCAGCGCGGTGGCGAGCGCCCGGCGGACCGCACCATGGTCCTGGACCGTGTCCAGCCGCAGCTCCAGCACCGCATCGCCCGCGCCGGGGTCCGGCTCCGTCCCGGCGCCAAGCAGCAGCGCCGCGCCGGCCAGCGCCGCGGCGTCGCAGCCGCGGCGCGCCGCGAGGTCGAGCACGGCGGTGTGGAACTCCGCGGGGCAGGAGATGCTGTGCGGCACGCCGCGCACCGGCAGCGAGACGCCCGCGGCGGCGAACGCGTCGACAACGGAACCCCCGTGCACGTCGGACCGGCGGTCCAGCGCGTCCATCGGGAATCCATCGGGAGCGGTCATCAGCGGCACCAAGGCGTAGTGCGTGCGGGACGAGTCTAACGCAAGACCTGGATTCCGCGCAACCGTCCTCCGAGTCGCGCCCTCGGGTGCGGCCGCGACATAATGGCAACGGGCACCGTGGTGTCGGCGCCACACCCTGCACCGATGCGAAGCCGGCACCGGACTCCGGGGCCTTGTGAGCACCGATCGTAAGCTCTTGATTCGGGCCGGGAAAGCGTGTGTGCAGGGTACCGACGCCGGCCGGCTCGGCGGGATGGTATACTCCCACGGAGGAGGTCCGGCCGTTCCCCTTCCCCTCCCACGCCGTTGGCCGGCGCCGCGCCCACGCTCATGCTCCCCGGCAAAAGCAATACACGGCGGACTGGAGAGAGGGGTACGACACGATGGACGAAACGCTCCCACCACGAAGCGAACGCCCGCACTGCTTCGCCTGCGGCCAGCCGGTGCGCCGCGGCGAGCCGCACTGGGCCGGCGACCGCGAGGGACGGCCCTGGCACTACGCCTGCGCGGAACGGGCCGGACTGACCTGGTCGTGGGGCCGTAACGTCGTTCCCTCCCCTCCCCCGCCGGTGGCAGGAGAGGGACTGTTCAGCGCGGCGCCGGCAGGGGCTCCCGGGTGACGGTGCCGGAGCGCGCGGCGCGCGGGGTCTCATCCACGCCCGAGGGCTGGGCGAGCGGCAGCTTTCCAGACGGCTTGCCGCCCGCCGGCAGGCGGTTGAGGATGTCGCCGATGTAGGCGTCCTCGGTCTTGCCGGACATCGCGGCGAAGCCGCGCAGCATCTGGCCGCCGTAGCTGAAGACGTTGGTCAGGTCGATGCGCCAGCCGCCGGCCTCGCGCACGAAATCGGCGGGCACCAGCGCCGGCCGGTTGTCCACCAGCAGCAGCGCCGAGGCGCGGTCGCCCTTCACCCGCACCGGCCCCAGCGAACTCTGCGCGATCACGTTGGGGCCGAGCCAGCCCGCCTTCACCGCGTGGTCGGCGACGTCGCCCAGGCTCATGCGGCGCAGCTCGGCCGGCGGCAGGTGGCGGCGCAGGCCCATGGCGGCGAACTTCTCGCCGGGCTCCAGCCGGCCGATGGCCACCTGGTCGCCGTTGCGCGCCGCGACGCGCACCGCTTCCAGCTTCTGCTGGGTGGCTTGCGAGAGCAGCGGCACAACCGCCGCGCCCTTCCCCTGGCGGAGCGCGCCGCGCGCCTTCTCGAACACGGCGGCGACCTGCCGCTCCTCCTCGCTCGGCTGCGGCGCCTGGGATTGCCCTGGGGATTGCGGCGCCTGCGCCGGTGGCGCGGCGAAGGCCGGGACGGCGGACAGCAGGAAGACGGCGAAAAGAACTCTGCGCATGGTCAAGCCCGAGGTTGCGGCGGGCGCCTACTTCTTGTCCTCGACGCCGAAGAATTCGAGCTGCCAGCGCATCTCGTCCTCGCTCATCGGGAAGTGGACGCCGTCCCGAGCATTAAGCGCCGACTTTGGCGGAATCTGGGCGAGGCGCAGCTGCACCTGCTTGGCGAAGCGCATCGACAGGCCGGCGCGCCAGACCAGCGCGGTCACCGCGCGCGGGCTGTGGGTGGTCATGATGCGGTCCACGGTGCCCAGCGGCACCCCGGCCAGTTCCCCCAGCCCAGCCATGACGAAGGCGCGGTCGCCCTCCGACAACGAGCCGTCGAGCAGCTTTTCCGTCAGCTTGCCTTCCTTGTTCAGGCGGGCGGCGCGGTCGGTCGGGCGCTCGGCCGGCTTCTCCTCCACCACCTCGTCGGCCCACAGGTCGACCGGGCCGACGCGCGGCTTCACCTCGCCCGACGCCACGCGCTCGCGCACCGCCTCGGCCAGCCGGCGCGCCGCCTCGGGGTCGAGGTCGTCGCGCTGCTGCAGCACCTTCAGCAGGTTGTCGGCGACGAAGCTGGCCAGCCGCGCCACGGCGCGCGCCGGCAGCTTCGGCCGGCGCACCAGGGGGGCGTGCCAGGGCTCGTGCCGCGGCGCGTCGTCGATGATGCGGTCCAGCGTCTCCTCGCGGATCTGCGCCGAGGGGTTGGCCAGCAGCGCGGTCACCGCCGCCTCGTCGTCGGAGCGCGCGATGGCGTCGGCCACCGAGGGGGAGACGTCGCGGCGCCACGCGTGGCCGACAGCGCCCCCGGCCACCGGCCCCATCATGATGATGTCGAGCAGGTCCTCCTCGGTGAGGATCGGCGAGTGCTGCAGCACCGGGCCGCAGACCGACAGCTCGACGTCGCGGGCCAGCGCGTTGATGATGGCGTAGGGCGCGTTCGGCAGGTCCTTCAGCGCGTCGGCGAGGATGGCGCGCACCTCGGTCGCCTGGTCGCGGGCCAGCGTCTCCAGGCACTCGACCGTCATCTTCTCGATCTGCGAGAGCTGGCCTTCCGGCAGGTCCGGCACCAGCCCGGCGACCTTGCGGGCCAGCGAGCCGCGCACGTGCTGGTCGGCGTCGGAGGCGAGCAGCAGGTCGGCGTGGCGCGGCGTGCCGGTGTTGGTGGCGATGGCGAGCCGCACCTCCGGCGCCGAATCGGCGGCGAGGTAGTACAGCAGCTCCGCCCGCGCCTTCGGGTGCTCGGCGACGCGGCGGCGCACCGCCGGGTCCGGGCTCTGGACCATCGTCTTGGCGGCGTTGAAGTCGCTGGGGTCGAGGTCACGGGTCACGGGTCGATCTCCGCGGCGGAGGGGGCTGCGGTGGGAACGGCGATGTGCGGCGGCGCGAAGGCGAAGTTGCCCTTGCCGCGCCCCTTGGCGGCGTACATGGCCGAATCGGCGCGGTCGGTCAACTCCTGCACCGTCTCGCCGGTGCCGGGGCGGTGCACGGCGATGCCGATGGACAGGCCCAGCGGTTTTTCCGGGCTGGCCGACAGGTGGCTCAGGCCCTTGATGCCGGCCAGCAGGCGCTCGGCCACGATGCGGGCGCGGTCCTCGTCGGTGCGGCCCAGCCACAGAACGAACTCGTCGCCGCCCAGCCGGCCCGGCAGGTCGCCCGGCCGCACGCCGTTGGTCAGGAGGTTGCCGATCGACCTCAGCACCACGTCGCCCTGCTGGTGGCCGTGCAGGTCGTTGACCGCCTTGAAGTTGTCGAGGTCGACGTAGAGCAGCGTCGACGGTCCGGTCTCGCGCGTCGCCAGCTGCTCCTCCATCCGCTCGAAGAAGGTGCGGCGGTTGAACAGGCCGGTCAGGCCGTCGCGCTCCGACAGGCGGCGCAGCCGCTCCTGATAGGCCCAGTGGGCGTGCGCGATGCCCAGCTGGTCGGCAACGCCGCCGATCAGCTGGCGGTCCTCGTCGTCCCACGGGTCGGCGTAGTCGCCGCGCCAGACCAGCACGGCGCCGTTGACCGCCTGCTGGTACTCGGTGCGCGCCGCCAGCACGCGGGTGTGGCCGAGGATGCCGAGCACCGGGTCGTCGGTCGCCGCCGCCTGGCTGAGCAGCGGCGCCAGCGCCTCAACCGCGATCTCGTCGGGCGCCGCGTCGCCGCCGACGTCGACGGCCAGCGTCATCGGGCCGTCGTCGCCGGCGCGGTAGATGCGGCAGCCCTCCGCGCCCAGCGCCCGCGCCGTCTCGGCCGCGGCCACCGCCAGCGCCTCGGTGGCGTCCAGCCGGTTGCGCAGGGTGTGGACGATGTGCGCCAGCAGCTTTTCGCGGTTTCGCACGCGGGCCAGTTCGGCGGAGCGGGTCACCGTCTCGGTGACATCGCGGCAGACGCCGCGTGCCCCGGCCCACTGCCCCTGCGCGTCGTACAGCGGCAGCGCCGAGGCGACGACGCAGGCCGGCGTGCCGTCGGCGCGCTTCAGCCAGAGCTCCGCCTGATCGACCGGGCGGCGGGCGTCGAAGGGGAGCGGCATGTCCTCCCACTCCTCCACCGCCAGCTCGTGCGGGTCGCGGCCGATCAGCGCCTCCGGCCCGTAGCCGAGCGCGCCCTTGGTGGTGACGAAGACGAAGCGGCCGTCCGGCCCGGTTTCCCACGCGAAGTCGCTGGAGACCTCGACGAGGTCCTTGTAGCGCCGCCGCGACTCGGTGAGCGTGTGGCGCAGCTGGCGCTCCAGCGTGGCGTCGCGGCCGAGCAGCAGCGTGCCGGCCTCGCCCAGCGGCACCGCCGCCCATTCGATCACCATGCCGCCGCGCGGCACCTGCACCGGCACCGAGCGCAGCCCCGGCGCGACGCTGGAGGTGGTGAGCCAGCCCAGCACGTCGGGCAGCCAGCGCGGGTCGCCGTCCAGCAACTCCTGCGCGGCGGCGTTGGCGTCCACCACACGCAGGTCGGCGGTCAGGCGGAAGGCCGGGCCGGGATAGCCGGCGGCGACAGTGGTCGTCGCCGTGTCGGTGGCCGGCAGGGCGGGCGGGGGCGGGGTCTGGACCACGGGGGACGGGGCGTGCATGAACGGGAATGATATACCGCAAAAGCTAACGACAATTAAGCGCGGGCGCAATCGACGCCCGATCGGCTTACGGCGCGCGCATCGGCCTTGTCCAACCGGACGCGTCCGCCCATTGTTCAGCGCATGACCCTGCCCCTCTCCCGGATCCCCCTGTCGCAAGTCCAGGCCTGGATCTTCGATCTCGACAACACGCTGTACCCGGCGTCCTGCAACCTGTTCGCCCAGGTCGACCGCCGCATCGGCGAGTTCATCGCCCAGCATTTCGGCATCCCCTACGACGAGGCGCGGGCGATGCAGAAGCGCTTCTTCCGCGAGCACGGCACCACGCTGCGCGGCCTGATGGTCGAGCACGACGTGGATCCCGAGCCGTTCCTCGACTACGTGCACGCCATCGACGTGACGCCGGTGGAGCCGTCGCCGCGGCTGGACAAGGCGCTGGAGCGGCTGCCGGGACGCAAGGTGATATACACCAACGGCTCGGTGGCGCACGCCGACAACGTCACGGCGCGGCTGGGCATAGCGCGGCATTTCGACACGGTGTTCGGCATCACCGAAGCCGGCTACATCCCCAAGCCCGACCCGCGCCCCTACGCCACGCTGGTGGAGCGGCACGGCATCGACCCGAAGCGCGCCTGCATGGTGGAGGACATCGCCCGCAACCTCGCCCCGGCGCACGCCATGGGCATGACCACGGTGTGGGTGCGCAGCGAGGCGGACTGGGCGCGCCCGGACCTTGGCGTTTCGGGCGGCGGGGTGGGCACCGGCAGCCACATCGACCACGTCGCCGACGACCTGATCGCCTGGCTGGAGGCGGTGCCGGTCTGACCGGGCGCCATTACCCGGCAGGTAATCGACGGCCGTCCCCGCCCCTGCTTTCATGGCGCCACGCCATGCAAAGCCAGGGAGGATCGCCATGACGGCACCGGGTCACACCGCCTTCATCGTGTCGCTGCACGTCAAGCCGGGATGCGAGGAGGAATTCCTCGGCCTGCTGACGCCGGTGCTCGACGCCATGCGGCACGAGCCGACCTTCGTCAACGCCGCGCTGCACCGGGATCCGGCCGATCCGAGCCGGTTCATGCTCTACGAGACGTGGACGGACCTGGACGACGTCGTCACCGTCCAGATGAAACGCGACTACCGCCGCGCCTACGAGACCCGGCTGCCGGACCTGCTGAGCGAACCGCGCCAGGCGCAGGTCTGGCAGCCCCTGCGCGGCGATTTCGCACCGCTCAACCGATGAGCGGCGACTCCGCCTCGGCGTCGTCGGGGGTGCCGTAGATCTCGTCCTCGGTGCGGCCACAGCCTTCGCAGCGTCCGTCCTCGCCGATGATGCAGATGCCGATGCAGGGATTCTCGTCGTCCATGCGCCAGAGGTGGCATGGCGACCCCGTACCGTCAAGGTCACGCCGGCCATCAAACGCCGCCCCAGAAACGCCCCCCAGAAACGCCGAGGGGCGGGAAGCCTTCGCTTCCCGCCCCAGCGTTTCCCCCCGAAAATTCGGTTTTCGGTGCGCCTCCGGTGTTCCGGGGCTTTATTCGGGCCGCCTTGGCGCCTGCGTTCCGCGTGGCAGCCGGCGTTTTTCGCCCGTTGCTTTTCGTTCCTCCCCCAACTCGGGCCTGCCGCACTGTGCGGCCGGCGTACTATTTCGTTGGCGAAAAAAAACTGCAAGCGGAATCCGCAGCCCCGCGCAACGACCATGCGAAAACGTTCACATTCCTTCGCTAAAAATACAAACCAAACACCGGCCGACGCCCTCCGCCGCGCCGCGCGGAAGACCCGTGTCGGGGTGTTGTTGACAAGGCCGCGGCGCCCGGCCCATGAATGGCCGCTTAACCGTCCACCCGACCGGAACCCGTCATGCCGAACACCCGTCTCGAATCCGCCATCAACGCCGCCTGGGATGCCCGCGACACGCTGTCCACCGCCACCACCGGCGACGTGCGCAGCGCGGTGGACGAGGCGCTGGCCGGCCTCGATTCCGGCGACCTGCGCGTCGCCCAGAAGGTCGGCGACGCCTGGACGGTGAACCAGTGGCTGAAGAAGGCGGTGCTGCTGTCCTTCCGCCTGAACAGCAACGAGGCGATCTCCGGCGGCCCCGGCAGCTCGTCCTGGTACGACAAGGTGATGCCGAAGTTCGAGGGCTGGCACGAGGGCCAGTTCCAGGCCGCCGGCTTCCGCGCCGTGCCGGGATCCGTCGTGCGCCGCTCGGCCTACATCGCGCCGGGCGTCATCCTGATGCCGAGCTTCGTCAACGTCGGCGCCTACGTCGATTCGGGCACCATGGTGGACACCTGGAGCACCGTCGGCTCCTGCGCGCAGATCGGCAAGAACGTGCACCTGTCCGGCGGCGTCGGCATCGGCGGCGTGCTGGAGCCGCTGCAGGCCGGCCCGGTGGTCATCGAGGACGACTGCTTCATCGGTGCCCGCTCGGAAGTGGCCGAGGGCGTGATCGTCGAGCGCGGCGCCGTGGTCTCCATGGGCTGCTACATCGACCGCGCCACCGGCGAGGTGTTCATGGGCCGCGTACCGGCCTACTCGGTGGTGGTGCCCGGCACCATCCCGGGCAAGCCGCTGCCCGACGGCACGCCCGGCCCGGGCCTGTACTGCTGCGTGATCGTCAAGCGCGTGGACGAGAAGACCCGCTCGAAGACGTCCATCAACGACCTGCTGCGCGATTAAGGCGTTTGCTGCCCCCGACGTTGCCCCCACCCCATCCCTCCCCCGCTCTCGGCGGATCCGAAGGATCCGCCGAGAGCGGGGGAGGGGCAGGGCGGTGGAGTTCCCTCCCCTGCGCAGCGGGGGAGGGTCAGGGTGGGGGCAAAAGGAATCTTCCCATGACCCCCACCGACCCCGTCGCCCTCGCCCAGGCCCTGATCCGCTGCCCCAGCGTGACGCCGGAGGACGCGGGCGCGCTCGGCGTGCTGGAGGCGGCGCTGACGCCGCTGGGCTTCACCTGCCACCGCCTGCGCTTCGAGGAGCCGGGCACCGCGCCGGTGGAGAACCTCTACGCGCGGCTCGGCAGCGGGGGTAAGAACTTCTGCTTCGCCGGGCACACCGACGTGGTGCCGCCGGGCGACCTGAAGGCGTGGTCGGTGGACCCGTTCGGCGGCGCCGTGCTGAACGGCAAGCTGTACGGCCGCGGGGCCGCCGACATGAAGGGCGCCGTCGCCGCCTTCGTCGCCGCGGTGGCGCGCGAGCTGGAGGCCGGGCGCCCGCCCCAGGGCTCGGTCAGCCTGCTGATCACCGGCGACGAGGAGGGCGTGGCGGTCAACGGCACCCGCAAGGTGCTGGACTGGCTGAAGGAGCGCGGCGAGCGGCTGGACGCCTGCGTCGTCGGCGAGCCGACCAACCCGGCGAAGCTCGGCGACATGATCAAGATCGGCCGGCGCGGCAGCACCACCGGCCGGCTGACCGTCTACGGCGCGCAGGGCCACACCGCCTACCCGCACCTCGCCGACAACCCGCTGCCGCGGCTGGCCCGCATGCTGGTGGCGATCACCGACGAGCCGCTGGACCACGGCACCGAGCATTTCCAGGCCTCCACCCTGGCGCTGACCACGGTCGACGTCGGCAACCCGGCGACCAACGTGATCCCGGCGCAGGGCACGGCGGTCTTCAACATCCGCTTCAACGACGCGCACACCCCCGCCTCCATCGAGGCGTGGCTGCGCGGCAAGTTCGATGCGGCAATCGAGTCAGGGGGGGGCGGCGCCTACGACCTGACGATGAGCACCAGCGGCGAGTCCTTCCTGACGCCGCCCGGCCCGCTGACCGAGCTGGTCGCCGAGGCCGCGGAGCGGATCACCGGCCGCCGGCCGGAGTACTCGACCACCGGTGGCACCTCCGACGCGCGCTTCATCAAGGACCATTGCCCCGTTGTCGAGTTCGGGCTGGTCGGGCAGACCATGCACAAGGTGGACGAGCACGTCGCCCTCGACGACCTTGCCGGCCTCACCGACATCTATGGGGCGATCCTCCGGGATGTCTTCGCCCGGCTTCCCTGACCCAGTAGGGCGTGCATGACGCTGACCGCTCGCGACGTGGCCACCTCGGTGTTCGGCGCCTACCGCCTCGCCCGCTTCGACCCGGCCGGCCTCCAGTTCATCGACCGCACGCCGGAGGGGGCGCTCAAGTCCTTCTACGCCGCGGTGCTGGTGCTGCCGGCCTACGCGCTGCTGCTGGCGATCCGGCTGGCCGACCAGGGGATCGAGGCGCCGTTCCTTCAGGTCGTGCTGGTCGAGGGCATCGCCTATGTCGTCAACTGGACCGCCTTCCCGCTGGCGCTGCACCGCGCGACGGTGCTGCTCGGCCGGACGGAGCGCTGGTCCGGCGCTGTGGCGGCCAACAACTGGGCGGCGGTGGTGCAGATGTGCGCCTACCTGCCGGCCGTGGTGCTCAGCAAGATCGGCCTGCTGCCGGGTGGGCTGGGCAGCGCCCTGGTTTTCGGCGTCATGCTGGCGATGATGGTCTACCAGTGGTTCGTGCTGCGCACCACGCTGGAGGTGAACGGTCCGATCGCCGCGGCGCTGGTGATGCTGGATCTCTTCCTGTCGGCCCTGATCGGCGATTTCGCGGATAATCTTCTGTAACCCGTCGGGATTCGCTGAACCCGCCCCCGCCGCCGCGCGTTGGTGCAATCACGCCAACGAGGCCGCGGGGAGGGCCCATGTTCCATCTGGTCGTGGTCGTCTGCATGGCGGGGAACGCGTGCGAAAGGATCCCCGTGCCGGTCCCCTACCCGTCCGAGGCGCGCTGCGCCGGGCAGGCGGCCATCCTCGCCGGCATCGTGCGCGGCCACCACCGCCCGGGCCGCGCCTTCCGCTACGAGTACACCTGCACCGCCAATCCCAAGGCGGTGACCGCCTGGGGCGAGGCGGCGCGGTAGCGTCCCCCTATGCCGCCCGGATGCTGGACAGGAAGCGCCCGACCTCGCCGCGCAGCCGTTCCGCCGCCGCCGCCAGCTCGTCCGAGCCGCCGAGCACCGCATCAGCCGCCGTGCCCGCCTCCGCCGAGGCGCGGTTCACCCCGGTGATGTTGCCGGACACCGCGCGCGCGCCGGTCGCCGCCTGCTGGATGTTGGCGGCGATGTCGCGGGTCGCCGCACCCTGCTGATCGACGGCGGTGGCGATGGTGCCGGAGATGGCGTTCATCCGGCCGATCACCTCGGTGATGTCGCGGATCGCCGTCACCGCGGCGCCGGTCGCCTGCTGGATCTCGGCGATCTTCGCCTGGATCTCCTCGGTCGCCTTGGCGGTCTGGTTGGCCAGCCCCTTCACCTCGCTGGCGACCACGGCGAAGCCCTTGCCGTGCTCGCCGGCGCGCGCCGCCTCGATGGTGGCGTTCAGCGCCAGCAGGTTGGTCTGCCCGGCGATCGAGTTGATGAGGTTGACCACGTCGCCGACCTCGTTGGCCGCCGCCGCCAGCCCGGCCATCAGCGCGTTGGTCTTCTCCGCCTCTTCCACCGCCTGGGTGGCGACGCTGCCGGAAGCGGCGACCTGACGGCCGATCTCCTGGATCGAGGCCGACAGCTCCTCGGTGGCGCCGGCCACGGTGTTGACGCTGCTGCTCGCCACGTCCGCCGCGGTGGCCGCGGCGGCGGCCTGGCGGTTCGCCTCCTGCGTGGTGGAGGACAGCGCCGTCGCCGAGGACCGCATGCCCTGCGCCGAGGCGGCGACCGCCTCGACCACGCCGCGGACGGAGCTTTCGAACTCGTCGGCCAGCCGGACCAGCATGGCGCGGCGCTCGGCGGCGTTGCGGGCGCCGGCCTCCTCCTGCTCCTGGCGCAGGCGGCGGTTCTCGGCGCCGCGCTCCTTGAAGACGGCGACCGCCTTGGCCATGGTGCCGATCTCGTCGCCGCGGTCGGCGTCCGGCACGTCGACGCCCAGATCGTCCTCGGCCAGCCGGTGCATCACCCCGGACAGGCGGATCAGCGGCGAGTTGACCGAGTGCGCGATGGCGTAGGCCAGCGCCAGCCCCGCGGCCGCCACCAGCGCGCCGATCAGGCCGGCCCGCCACGCGTGCCCGCGGAAGTCGGCGTCGATGTTGTCGACGTAGACGCCGGTGCCGACCACCCACTTCCAGTCGTTCGACATCGCGGCGTAGGCAAGCTTCGGGCTGGGCTGGCTGCCGCCGGACTTCGGCCAGACGTACTCGACGAAGCCCCCGCCCTTGCGCGCCTGGTCGATCATCGCGCGCACGAACAGGAAGCCGGTCGGGTCCTTGAGGTCGAGGACGTTCTTGCCCTCCAGATCCTGCCGGCCGCCGTTCACCTCCATGCGGCCATCGACGTCCTGCACGAACATGTACTCGCCGCCGGCGTAGCGCATGGCGCGCAGCGAGCGGCGGGCCGCGTCCTTGGCGGCGTCGGCGGGCATCTCGCCCTTGGCGGCGCGCGCCTCCAGGTCCTTCACGATGCCGACCGCCGTCTCGACGATCGACTGCACCCGCACCCGGCTGTCCTGCACCTGGGCGTCCCACAGCGCCCGCAGCAGAACCGCCCCCATCACCACCACCGACAGCACCGTCACCAGCGACAGCAGCAGAAACTTGATCCGGATGCCCATGCTCTTCACGGTCGATACCCCCATAGTTCGTAGGGGCAGCATACCAACGCAATTCAACCGGTTTCCAGTGGTATAGTGACTTGACAGAATGCGAGTGCCTACGCCGCCCGGATGCCCGACAGGAAGCGCCCGACCTCGCCGCGCAGCCGCTCCGCCGCGTCGGCCAGTTCACCCGAGCCGCCGAGCACCGCATCCGCCGCCGTGCCGGCTTCCGCCGAGGCGCGGTTCACGCCGCTGATGTTGGTGGAGACGGTGCGTGCGCCCATGGCGGCCTGCTGGATGTTGGCGGCGATGTCGCGAGTCGCCGCCCCCTGCTCCTCGATCGCCGCGGCGATGGCGCTGGAGATGGCGTTCATCCGGCCGATCACCTCGGTGATGTCGCGAATCGCCGTCACCGCCGCGCCGGTCGCCTGCTGGATCTCGGCGATCTTCGCCTGGATCTCGTCGGTCGCCCGCGCCGTCTGGGAGGCGAGGCCCTTCACCTCGCTGGCGACCACGGCGAAGCCCTTGCCGTGTTCGCCGGCGCGCGCCGCTTCGATGGTGGCGTTCAGCGCCAGCAGGTTGGTCTGCCCGGCGATGGTGTTGATGAGGTTGACCACGTCGCCCACCTCGTTGGCGGCGGCGGCGAGGCCGGCCATCAGCCCGTTGGTCTTCTCCGCCTCTTCCACCGCCTGGGTGGCGACGCTGCCGGAGGCGGCGACCTGACGGCCGATCTCCTGGATCGAGGCCGACAGCTCCTCGGTGGCGCCGGCCACGGTGTTGACGCTGCTCGACGCCTCGTCGGCCGCCACGGCGGCGGCGGCGGCCTGGCGGTTCGCCTCCTGCGTGGTGGAGGACAGCGCGGTGGCCGAGCCGTGCATGCTCTGCGCCGAGGCGGCGACGGTCTCGACCACGCCGCGGACCGAGCGCTCGAACTCGTCGGCCAGCCGGATCAGCATGGCCCGACGTTCGGCGGCGTTGCGCGCCTCCGCCTCCTCCTGCGCCTGATGCAGGCGCCGGTTCTCCAGGCCGCGTTCCTTGAAGACGCTCACCGCCTTGGCCATGGTGCCGATCTCGTCGCCGCGGTCGGCGTCCGACACGTCGACGCCCAGGTCGTCCTCGGCCAGCCGGTGCATCACCCCGGTCAGGCGCAGCAGCGGCGCGCTGACCGAGCGGGCGATGAGCCAGGCCAGCGCCAGCGCCACCGCCGCGACGGCGCCGCCGATCAGCCCGGCCCGCAGCGCGTGCGCGCGGAAGTCGGCGTCGATGTGGTCCACGTAGACGCCGGTGCCGACCATCCACTTCCAGTCCGGCGACAGCAGGCCGTAGCCGAGTTTCTGGCTGGGCTCGCTGGCCCCCGGTTTCGGCCATTGATAGGTGACGAAGCCGCCGCCGCTCTGCGCCGCCGCGATCAGCTCGCGGATCACGAACACGCCGTTCGGGTCCTTGAGCCCGAGCATGTTCTTGCCTTCCAGCTCGGGCCGGCCGCCGTTCACCACGGTGTTGCCGTCCAGCTCGTTGGCGAAGATGTATTCGGAGCCGGCGTAGCGCATGGCGCGCAGCGCGTTGCGTGCCGCGTCCCTGGCACGGTCGGCCGGCATCTCGCCGCGGGCGGCGCGCGCCTCGAAATCCTTCACCACGCCCAGCGCCACCTCGGACACGGCGCGCACCCTGGCGCGGCTGTCGTCCACCTGCGCGCCGCGCAGAGCGGCCAGCAGGACGGCGCCAACCACAACCAGGGCGAGCACCGTCACCAGCGACAGCAGCAGAAACTTTGTCCGAATGCCGATGTTCCGCATGGCTGGCCTCCCTGATTGAAGGCCAGAATACCATGTTATGATGCCGCATCCGGCCGGCACAAATTGCCGCAGACTCCCAAAGAAAGAATGAACGCGCACTTGGTAATCAAACGCCCGAGACTGCGAACATGATTTCTCTGGCTACAACTGAAAAATACTGCCCTGCTTTTGTGAACACCGTGAAATCATCGGCCGAAAGGCGAGCCGCCCAGCATCAAGAACTGGACAACTCGCCTATGACGTTCAGCCAGCCTTTCCGCTGACGCCGGCCTCGGCGAAGGTCGACATGCCGGCGTGGCAGGCGGCGGCCGCCTTGCAGATCGCGATGGCGAGCGCCGCGCCCGAGCCCTCGCCGAGGCGCATGCCAAGGTCGAGCAGCGGGGTCTTGCCGATGGCCTCCAGCAGGTGGGTGTGCCCCGGCTCGACCGAGCGGTGGGCGACCATGCAGTGGTCGAGCGCGCGGCGGTCGGCCTTGAACAGCACGGCGGCGGCCACCGTGCAGGCGTAGCCGTCGAGCATCACCGGTACCCGGCCCATGCGCGCCGCCAGCACCGCGCCGGCGATGGCGGCCAGCTCGAAGCCGCCCAGGCAGCGCAGCGCCTCGAACGGGTCGGTGCGGGCCTGCGGGTTGGCCTCCAGGCCGGCCTGCACGGCGGCGACCTTGCGGCGGAAGCCCTCGTCGTCCACGCCGGTGCCGCGGCCGACCCACTGCTCCGGCTCGCCGCCGAACAGTGCGCAGGCGATGGCGGCGGCGGAGGTGGAGTTGGCGATGCCCATCTCGCCCAGCGCCAGCAGCTGCACGCCCATCTCCACGGCCATCATGCCATAGGCCATGGCGCGGCAGCACTCCTCCTCGTCCATGGCGGGGCCGGTGGTGAAGTCGCGGGTGGGGTTGTCGAGGTCCAGCTCGTAGACTCGCAGGTCGGCATCCACGCTGTCGCACAGCTGGTTCACCGCGGCGCCGCCGTTCTGGAAGTTGGCGACCATCTGCGCGGTGACCGACGCCGGGAAGGCGGACACGCCGCGCGCCGCCACACCGTGGTTGCCGGCGAACACCGCGACGCGCGGCCGGCGCACCTCCGGCGGGTGCTGGCCCTGCCAGGTGGCGAGCCATTCCGCGATTTCCTCCAGCCGGCCGAGCGCGCCCGGCGGCTTGGTCAGTTCGCGTTCGCGCTGCACGGCGGCGGTGCCGGCGCCCAGGTCGGGACCGGGCAGGTTGCGCACGAGCGCGCGGATTTCCTCGAACGTCAGGGCAGGCTGCGGATTGCTCATGGGGATAACCGAAACTGAGGGGGAAAAGCGGCCGGGACATTGGCAGGAATCGGCGTGGGCGTCAAAGCGCATGCATACCAAAGCCCCTCCACCGCCGCACCGCCCACTTCCGCCCCTCGTCCGCCGCGACCATCGCCAGCACCACCGGCACACCGGCCAGCCACGCCCAGCCGGGCAGCGGCACCGTGCCGAACAGCAGGTTGCCGGGCGGGGTGTAGACGATGGCGAGGATCAGCAGCACCTCCAGCCCAACGCCCAGCGGGATCAGGCGGTTGCGCGGGGCCGCACGGTCGAAGACGCTCTCGCGGTCGCCGCGGCAGAGGTACACGTTCGCCACCTGCGCCACCACGATGGCGGCGAGGCAGGCGGTGGTCGCCTGGAGGTACAGCGGATCGTGTGCGCCCAGCGCCTTGCCCCAGCTCCAGCCGCCGACGTGCAGGACGGCGAAATACGCGGCCATCGCCGCCGCCGCCTCGAACACGCCGAGGAACAGGTAGGCGCGTGCCAGCAGGCCCCAGCTCAGCAGCCGCTCGCGGCGGGGGCGCGGCGGGCGGTTCATGACGTCGCGGTGCGGCGGCTCCGCCCCCAGCGCCAGCGCCGGCAGCATGTCGGTGCCGAGGTCGACGGCCAGGATCTGCACCACCGTCAGCGGCAGCGGGATGCCGAGCAGCACGAAGGCGAGGTAGGGCACGACCTCCGGGATGTTGGAGGTGAGGATGTAGGTCATGAAGCGGCGGATGTTGGCGAACACCGCCCTCCCTTCCTCCACCGCGTGGACGATGCTGGCGAAGTTGTCGTCGAGCAGCACCATGTCCGCCGCCTCGCGCGCCACGTCGGTGCCGCCGCGGCCCATCGCCACGCCGATGTCGCCCTGCTTCAGCGCCGGCGCGTCGTTGACGCCGTCGCCGGTGACCGCCACCACCTCGCCGCGCCGCTGCAGCGCCTGGACGACGCGCAGCTTCTGGTCGGCGCCGATGCGGGCGAAGACGATCTCCTCGGCGTCGAGCGCCAGCAGCAGATGGCTCTCCGACATGGCGCGCAGCGCGGTGCCGGTCACCACCTCCGGCTCCGGCCCGCGCACCAGCCCGACCTCGCGGGCGATGGCGACGGCGGTGTGCGGGTGGTCGCCGGTGATCATGATGACGCGGATGCCGGCGGCCCGGGCCTGGGCGATGGCCGCCGGCACCTCCGGCCGGGGCGGGTCCTCCAGCCCGACGAGGCCGGCGAACACCAGGGCGCGCTCCGGGTCGTCGGCGTCGGGAGCCTCGCGCCACGCCAGGGCCAGCACGCGCAGCCCCCGGTCGGCCATCGCCTCCTGCGCCGCCAGGATACCGGCCCGGCCGGCGTCGTCGAGCGGCACGGCGCCGTCCGCGGTGGCCCGCCGGGCGCACAGCGGCAGCACCGTCTCCACCGCGCCCTTGGTGTAGACGACCCGGCCCGCGGGCGTGTCGTGCAGGGTGGAGAGGCGCTTGCGTTCGGTGTCGAAGGGCACCTCGCCGGCCAGCGGGTGCAGCGGCCCGGCTCCGGCGTGCTCGACCAGCGCCACCTCCATCGGGTCGCCGAGCCAGGCGCCGTTGGTGTTCTTGAGCGTGTGGCAGTGCCGCTCGACGGCCGCCATCGCTTCCGCCACGCCGTGCGCCGCGCGCACCGTCATGCGGTTGAGGGTCAGCGTGCCGGTCTTGTCGGTGCAGATGACGGTGGCGGCGCCCAGCGTCTCCACCGCCGGCAGGTGGCGGATCAGCACGTTGCGCCGGGCCATGCGGCGGGCACCCATCGCCAGGGCCAGGGTGACGGTGGGCAGCAGCCCCTCCGGCACGTTGGCGACGATGATGCCGATGCCGAAGACGAAGGCCGACAGCACCGGCAGCCCGGCCTGCACCCCCACCACGAAGAACAGCCCGCCCAGCGCCACCGCCAGCGCCGCGATGATGCGGCTGACCCGGGCGATCTCGTGCAGCAGGGGGGAGCGCTCGCGGTCCTCACCCTGGGTCAGGCTGGCGATGCGGCCGAACTCGGTGCGGGTGCCGGTGGCGTAGACCACCGCCCGCCCCTCGCCGGTCGCCACCGCGGTGCCGGCCAGCACCAGGTTGCGGGCCAGGAGGGGATCGTGCTCGTCGGTCGGGTCGGCGTCGCGGAAGACCGGCAGAGACTCGCCGGTCAGCGTCGACGCATCCAGGCGCAAGCCCTGCGCCGACACCAGCCGCGCGTCGGCCGGCACACGGTCGCCCTCGGCCAGCAGCACGAGGTCGCCGGGGACGAGGTCGGCCGCCTCAACCAGCTCCAGGGCACCGCCGCGCAGCGTCTTCACCCGCTGCGGCAGCAGCCGGGCGAGCGCGGCCAGCTCGCGCTCCGCCTTGTAGTCCTGCCAGAAGCTGAACAGGCCGTTGACCAGGACGACGCCGACGATGGCGCCGGCCAGCACCCCCATGCCTTCGCCCGGCTGCCGCCATTCCGCCAGCAGCGCCAGCGCCGCCGCCAGCCACAGCAACAGCGCGAAGAAGTGCGTGAAGCTGCCCAGCAGCCGCAGCAGCATCGGCCGGCGGCGCGTCGCTTCCAGCGTGTTGGGGCCAAACTTCGCGAGCCGGCGGGCGGACTCGCGGGGCGTCAGCCCGTCCGGGCCGCTGCGCAGGCTGCTCAACGCCTGCGCGGGCGGGAGTTTCTGGAGGCGCATGGGCGGGCTCCCGAACCGGGACTCCGCCATCATAGGCCCGCGGCCGGCACCGCGACACCGGACACAACGCCCCGCTCGCGCATGGCAGCGCTTTGGGTTAGGAAGGGCTGATGCCGGACTCCACGCCCCACCGCCCCCGCCACCGCGCCACCTGGCTGGACGAGCTGATGCTCGCCTCCGTGTTCCTGACGCGGCTGCCGCTCCGCCTCAGCCACGCACCGGAGCCGGAGCTGTACCCGCGCTCCATGGGCTGGTACCCGCTGGTCGGCGCCGGCCTGGGGCTGTTCGGCGGCGGGGTGTTCGCGCTGGCGACCCTGGCGCAGCTGCCGGCGACGGTGGCCGCGGTGCTGACGGTGGCGGCGCTGGCCTGGGCCACCGGCGGCCTGCACGAGGACGGGCTGGCCGACGTGGTCGATGGCTTCGGCGGCGGCCGCACGCGCGAGCGCAAGCTGGAGATCATGCGCGACAGCCGGGTCGGCAGCTACGGCGTGCTGGCCGTGGTGCTGTCGGTGGCGTTGCGGGTGTCGGCCCTGGCCGAATTGGGGGCGCCGCTGGCGGTCGCGGCGTCGCTGGTCGCGGCGGCGGCCTGCTCGCGCGCGGTGCTGCCGGCGCTGGCCTGGACGCTGGAGCCAGCCCGCAAGGACGGCCTGGCCGCCACCCATGGCTGCCCGCCGTCGCGCCGGGTGGTGCTGGCGCTGGCGCTGGCGGCGGTGGTGACGCTGGCGGCGGTCGGGCCGGCGGTGCTCGGCGTCGCGCTGGCCTCGCTGGCGGCGGCGGCGGCGGTCGGGCTGCTGGCCCTCAAGCACCTGCGCGGCTACACCGGCGACGTGCTTGGCGCCGCGCAGCAGGCGGTGGAGATCGCCGTGCTGCTCACCCTGGTGGCGCTGCGGTGACCGCCGTCGTGACCCGCTGGTGGCTGGTCCGCCACGCGCCCATCGCCGCGCCGCCGGGGCTCATCACCGGACAGTTGGACCTGGATGCTGACGTGGACGGCGTGGCCGCCGCCGGCGGGCTGCCGCCAAGCGCGGTCTGGCTGGCGACGCACCTGCGCCGCACGCGGCAGACCGCCGCCGCGCTTGGATGCCCCGCGCCGCGGATCGAGCCGGACCTCGCCGAGCAGAGCTTCGGCGACTGGCAGGGCCTGACCTACGACGCCGTGGAGGCCGACGCCTCGCGCCGCTTCTGGAGCGCCCCCGCCACCGAGCGCCCGCCCGGGGGCGAGAGCTTCGCCGACGTGGCGGTCCGCGTGTCCGCCGCGCTGGAGCGGCTGACCGCCGCGCACGCCGGCCGCGACGTGGTGGCGGTGGTGCACGCCGGCACCGTCCGCGCCGCGCTGACCCTCGCCCTCGGCCTGGAGCCGGAGGCGGCGCTGCGCTTCCAGGTGGACACGCTGTCGCTGACCCGCCTCGACCACGTCGCGGCGCCGGGCCACCCGCCGGCGTGGCGGGTGGCGGGGGTGAATCACCCGTTCCCCCGCTCGCTGTCCAGGTGCGCCGTCTGCGACGGGGCGTAGCGCTCCAACCGAACGCCCGGTGCGAAAATCCCGGGCGCGGCGCCGCCGGACGTTGCGGAACTTCCGCGAGAGGCGCCCGGTTTTCCGGAGTCCGTTGGGGCTACCGAAGGAGAGGCAAGCCATGACCCGAGAGGCGACCGAGCGCGAGGCGGCCGACAAGCTCTGGCAGATGATCAAGGGCATGCGGATCGCCATGATGACGACGCTGACCGACGCCGGGCACCTGCATTCGCGGCCGATGGGCACGCTGCCGCACGCCGGCTTCGACAACGCCACGCTGTGGTTCTTCACCGATGCCGCCTCCGGCAAGGCGTCGGAGATCGAGCGGCACTGGCGCGTCAACCTCGCCTACGCCGACCCGGACGCGCAGACCTATATCTCCGTGTCCGGCGTGGCGGAGATCGTGCGCGACCAGGACAAGATCCGCCACCTCTGGCGCGAGATCATGACGACGTGGTTCCCCAAGGGGCCGGACGACCCGAACCTCGCGCTGATCAAGGTGAGCGTGGATTCCGCCGAGTACTGGGACAGCCCCTCCAGCGCCATGGTCTGGGCCTACGGCTACGCCAAGGCGAAGCTGACCGGCGAACGGCCGGATCCGGGGGAGAACGCACGGGTGGCGTTCCAGTAGAGCGGGAACGAACGTGACTCCGTCACAGACGCACCTCCGCCGAAGGGAGTACAAGGGCCTCACACGAGTTCAACCCCTTCGCGGAGTGCCCTGTCCATGTTCTGCAGCAATGTCGGTGGCGTCGATCGCGCGCTGCGGGCCGTCGTCGGCCTGATCCTGATCGCCCTGGTGTTCGTCGGCCCGCAGACCCCGTGGGGCTGGATCGGCCTGGTCCCGCTGCTCACCGCGGTGCTCGGCTTCTGCCCGGCCTACACGCTGATCGGCCTGAAGACCTGCTCCACCAAGAGCTGACGCCGGCATGCCAAAAAGCCCCCTTCCCGGCGGGAAGGGGGCTTTTTGGCGTCCGGATCGTCAGGCCCGCGGGGCGTGCTTGTTGAGGATGCGCTGCAGCGTGCGGCGGTGCATCTTCAGCCGGCGCGCCGTTTCCGACACGTTGCGGTCGCACTGCTCGAACACGCGCTGGATGTGCTCCCAGCGCACGCGGTCGGCCGACATCGGGTTCTCCGGCGGGGCCGGCAGCGGCCGTCCGTCGGCCAGCAACGCCTGTTCCACCGCGTCGGCGTCCGCCGGCTTGGGCAGGTAGTCCACGGCGCCGGCCTTCACCGCCGCCACCGCGGTGGCGATGTTGCCGTAACCGGTCAGCATGACGATGCGCGCGTCCGGGCGCGCGTCACGCAGGCTCTTCACCACGTCCAGGCCACTGCCGTCGGCCAGCCGCAGGTCGACCACGGCGAACGCCGGGGCGGATTCCTGCGCGACCTCGATGCCGACCTGCACGGAATCCACCGCAACCACGTTGAAGCCACGCTTTTCCATCGCCCGTGCCAAGCGAATGCGGAAGGGTGCGTCGTCGTCCACGATCAGCAGGCTGCGGGTGACGTCTCCGCTGAACGTGAGCTTGGTCACGTCCGTGACGGGGCTCTCGTCCGATGCCATCGGGTTATCCACCACTAGTCCTTTGGTTCTAGGATAGCACGCTCCCAGCGTACGACAACTCGCGCGCCACCGCCACGATTATTAGTGAACGACACGCTCGCTCCGGTCTTTTCGAGGAGCGTTTGCGCAATGAAAATGCCCAAACCCATGTGCCCTCCGCGCTCGGCGCGGGTGGAGATGTAGGGCTCTCCAATACGGCTTAGGACCTGCTGCGGGAAGCCGGGACCGTCGTCGGTGACGGTCACCACCGCGCTGCCCTCGTCCCACGCCGCCTGCACGGTGACCCGGCGCTGGGCGAACTGGTGCGCGTTCTGGATGAAGTTGCCGAGGCCGTGGATGATCTCCGGGCTGCGGCGGATCACCGGCTCATCGGTGTCGGCGTTGGGCGCCGCCTCGACGACGAAGTCGATGGTGCCCAGGCGGTGCGGGGCGCCGGCCGCCTCGATCAGCGCGGTCAGGGGCAGCCGTTCGAACGGGTCGCCGCCGTCGGCCTCCGGCTTGCGGGCGAGGTCGGCGAGGATCTCGCGGCAGCGCGTCACCTGGCTGATGAGGAGCTGCACGTCCTCCGCCGCCTCGCCGCCGGGGGGCAGCTCGCGCGACAGCTCCTTGGCGACCACCGCGATGGTGCCGAGCGGCGTGCCCAGCTCATGCGCCGCCGCGGCGGCCAGCGCGCCCAGCGACGACAGCCGCTGCTCGCGCGCCAGCGCAACCTGGGTGGCGGCCAGCGCGTCGGCGAAGCGGCGGGCCTCGTGGGCTACCCGAAAGACATAGGCCGCGATGAACACCGCCGACACCGACAGCGACATCCACAGGCCGAACGCCAGCAGCGGCGCCACCACCGGCGTCGGCTCCGCCCAGGGCAGCGGGAAGTGCCACAGCGCCAGCACGGTCAGGCAGAACAGGTCCAAGCCGGTCAGCAGCACCACGCTGTAGCGCGACAGGATCGCCGCGCCCACCGTGATCGGCGCCAGCAGCAGCACCGCGAACGGGTTCGACAGGCCACCGGTCAGGTACAGCAGCAAGGTCAACTGCAGCATGTCGTAGGCGAGGTACAGCGCCGCGTCGCGGTCGGCCAGCCGCAGCCGCCCGCCGCGTTGCGCCATCGCCACGAGGTTGAGCAGCACCGAGGCGCCGATCGCCGCCAGCACCGGGCCGAGCGGCAGCGCGAAGCCCAGCCCCCACTGCACCATCGCCACGGTGGCGAGCTGCCCGGCGATGGCGATCCAGCGGATGAGGATGAGCGTGCGCAGCGTCACCCGCCCGTCCTTGGCCGACCAGATGCCGGGCGGCAGGACGAGCGCGGACGACGCACCCGGCGACGGGCCCGATGAGCGGGAAGTGGCGGCGAGCGTCATGGGGCGGGCCAGCAGGTTTGTGATTCCGGAATCGGCGGCCATATTCTTCGCCCATGAACCATCCCCCCATCAAGGCCGCGATTAGGACAGATCGCCTCACCAAGCGTTTCGGCGACGTCACCGCGGTGGATTCCGTCTCGTTCACGGTGACCGCGGGGTCGGTGACCGGGCTGCTGGGCGGCAACGGCGCCGGCAAGACGACCACCATCTCCATGCTGCTGGGCCTGCTGCTGCCGACCGGCGGCACGGTCGAGGTGCTGGGCGCCGACATGGCGCGGCACCGGCACGCGGTGCTGCCGCGCATGAACTTCTCCTCCCCCTACGTGGAGCTGCCGCACCGCCTGACCGTGCGCGAGAACCTGACGGTGTACGGGCATCTCTACGGCCTGCGCGGCGTGCGCGCCCGCGTGGAGGAGCTGGCCGGGGCGCTGGACCTGACGAAGTTCCTGGAGCGCCCGTCCGGCAGCCTGTCGGCCGGGCAGAAGACCCGCGTGGCGCTGGCCAAGGCGCTGCTCAACCGGCCGGAGCTGCTGCTGCTCGACGAGCCGACGGCGTCGCTCGACCCGGACACGGCGGACTGGATCCGCACCTACCTGGAGCGCTACCGGGCCGAATCCGGCGCCACCATCCTGCTGGCCTCGCACAACATGCTGGAGGTCGAGCGGCTGTGCGACGACGTGATGATGCTGCGCCAGGGCCGCATCGTCGACCACGGCGCGCCGGCCGCGCTGATCGCCCGCTACGGCCGCGCGTCGCTGGAGGAGGTGTTCCTCGACATCGCCCGCGACCGCAAGGCGGAGGCGGCGGAATGAGCGATACCCTGGAATGGATCGACAAACTGGCCGGCACGGACGGCTGGTCAGCCGACCCGCCCCTTCCGTCATCCCCGCGAAGGCGGGGATCCACAATTTCCAAAGCGTTACGCTATGCCAGTTATGGATCCCCGCTTTCGCGGGGATGACGGCCAGGAGAGCGCGTGATGCGGAGGTGGCTCCAATGACCCTGACCGACACCCTTGACCTCTCTCCCCGCCGCGTCGGCGCCATGGTGCTGCGCTACTGGTACCTGCTGCGCGGGTCGTGGCCGCGGTTCCTGGAACTGGCCTACTGGCCCACCATGCAGATGATCCTGTGGGGCTACATCAACCAGTTCATGGCGCAGAACAGCTCCTGGGTGGCGCAGGGGGCGGGGGTGCTGATCTCCGGCGTGCTGCTGTGGGACGTGCTGTTCCGCGGGCAGCTCGGCGTGTCGGTGTCGTTCCTGGAGGAGATGTGGTCGCGCAACCTCGGCCACCTGTTCGTCAGCCCGCTGCGCCCGGCCGAATGGGTGATCTCGCTGATGGTGATGAGCCTGATCCGCACCGTCATCGGTGTGGTGCCGGCGGCGCTGCTGGCGGTGCCGTTCTTCGGCTTCTCGGTGTTCTCCATGGGGCTGCCGCTGGGACTGTTCTTCGCCAACCTGCTGCTGTTCGGCTGGGCGCTCGGCCTGTTCACGGTGGCGCTGATCCTGCGCTACGGCATGGGGGCGGAGGGGCTGGCGTGGATCCTGGTGTTCATGCTGGCGCCGGTCAGCGCCGTCTACTACCCGGTCTCGGTGCTGCCGGACTGGCTGCAGTGGGTGGCGTTGGCACTGCCCTCCACCCACGTGTTCGAGGGCATGCGGGCGCTGGTCTTCCACGGCGCGCTGGAGTGGCGGCACATGGCCTGGGCGGCCGGGCTGAACCTGGTGTTCATGGCGCTGTGCGCCGGCAGCTTCCTGTGGTCGTTCCGTCAGGCGCGGGTGCGCGGCGCGTTGCTGCAGACCGGGGAGTGAGCGCCCCTACCCCCTCCGCACACGTGCCGATCGCCCGCCCCTCCGGTTGAGTCAGCCGAACGAAACCGACACGGAGGAGCCCTTCATGGCCGACCACAAGGACAAGCGCGACCGCGAGGCCGCCGCCGAGGCCGAGCGCACCAAGCGGCAGGTCGACAACATGGGCACCGGCAACACCCCGCACGGCCAGGACGACCCGCAGCACGGCGCCACGCAGTCCCCCATGATGCCGGGGCCGAACCAGACCGGAGGCAAGGGCGGCCGGCCCTAAGCCGCTTCCTCCGCCTCTCCGCCCGGCGCGGCCAAGCCGGCGAAGTGCGCCACCAGCGCGGTGGCGCGCTCGGCGGTCAGGCGGTCGGGGCGGAAGCCGGTCACGCCGCAGAACCGCCGGCAGACGTCCTGCGTCAGCCGGTCGGCGCCGACGTAGAGCATCGACCACACCGGGAACAGCCGCGTCGCCACCGGCGTGAAGGTGACGATCCCCACCTCGTGGTGGCGCGGGTCGGCGAGGATGCGGCCGAACACCCGGTTGACGTGCAGCCGCTTGCCTTCCAGCACCTGGAGGATCCGGCTGTGATCGAAGCACAGCGCCCCGGTCACCGCGACCGCGGCGTTGTTGCGGCGCGAACGGGCGAGGATGTCCTTGAGGTCGGCGCGCGACAGGCCGGCGCGCACGCGGCTGAAATAGATGAGGCGGCACAGCTCCGCCTCGGCGTCCACCCACGTCGGATCCCATCCGTCCATACGCCGTCCCCTCTGGTCCGGTCCTGATACGCGCCGGCCGCGCCGCCGGATCGCGGCTCCCGGCTCGGCATTTCGTCGGTCTGCATTTCGTGCTAGGGGTAACGCCCCACCACCGCAGCCCGAAGCGCCCCGCCCATGAAGCTCGCCGAGATCGCCGCCGCCCTGGACGCCCGTGTCGAGGGCGACGGCTCCATCGAGATCGCCCGCGCCGTCCACCCGTCCGAGGCCGAGGGGCCGGGCGACCTGGCGCTCGCCATGGACAAGGAGCTGCTGGCGCTGCTGCCCGGCACCAAGGCGCGCGCCGCCGTGCTGGCCGAGGGCGTCGAGGTGCCGGGCAATCTGGACGGCGTCATCCTGGTGAAGCGGCCGCGCTATGCCATGGCCGGTCTGATGGACGTGTTCGAGAAGCCGGTGCACGCCGAGACGGGCGTCCACCCCCAGGCCTTCGTGGCGCCCGACGCCGAGCTGGGCGAGGGCGTGTCGGTCGGCCCCTTCGCCTACGTCGGGCCGAAGGCGAAGCTCGGCCCCGGCTGCATCGTCATGCCGCACGTCACCATCGGGGCCGAGGCGGTGGCCGGCCGCGACTGCCTGTTCCACCCCGGTGCGCGCATCGGCGAGCGCGTGGTGATGGGCGAGCGCTGCATCATCCACCCCAACGCCGCCATCGGCAACGACGGCTTCAGCTTCGTGACGCCGGAGCCGGGCAGCGTCGAAACCGCCAAGGCCAGCGGCCGGGTGACCGCCACCAACGTGCTGATCCGCCGCGTCAACTCCATCGGCACCGTGATCCTCGGCGACGACGTGGAGGTGGGCGCGGGTGCCACCATCGACCGCGGCACCGTCACCGCCACGCGGGTGGGCAACGGCACCAAGATCGACAACCTCGTGCAGATCGGCCACAACGTGGTGATCGGCGCCAACTGCATGCTGTGCGGCCACGTCGGCGTGGCGGGCAGCGTCACCATCGGCGACCGCGTGGTGCTGGCCGGCAAGGTCGGCGTCGCCGACCACAAGACCATCGGCAGCGATTCGGTGGTCGCCGCCAACTCCGGCGTCGGGCGCGACATCCCACCGAAGACGGTCTGGATGGGCTATCCCGCCGTGCCGCGCACCGAGGCGTTCGAGCAGTACAAGAACCTCGGCCGCCTCAAGCGCTACTTCGCCGACGTGGTAGACCTAAAGAATCGCATCAAGGCCTTGGAATCGCGGTAACCTTTGCGGCGGCACAGCCGGAGCCGCCGCATGAGCCCAGTCCCCGCGGACATTGCAGACGACGTCCTCGCCATCATCGCCGAGAAGGGGCAGGTGGACCGCGCGCGCCTGACGCCGGACGCCCGCCTCGCCGACCTCGCCATCGCGTCGCTGGACGTGATCGAGATCGTCTTCGCGCTGGAGGACCGCTTCGACATCGCGATCCCCTTCAACGCCAACGACGCCCGCCAGGAATTCGCCACCGTCGGCGACATCCTGCGCGCGGTCGAGGCCGTGGTCGGCGAGAGCCGCGCGGCGTGACGCGAGCGGTCATAACCGGCCTGGGCGTCGTCTCGCCCATCGGGATCGGCGTGCCGGCCTTCGCGGACTCGCTGTTCGCCGGGCGCGGCGGCATCGGCCCGCTCACCGGCATGCCCGACCGGCCGCTGTCGATCCCCGTCGCCGCCCAGGTGCGCGGCTTCGATCCGGCGGCGCATGTCGATCCCAAGCGCCTGAGCCTGCTCGACCGCACCAGCCAGTTCGCCCTGGTGGCGGCGCGCGAGGCGGTCGGCATGGCCGGACTGTCCTTCGCCGGTCCGCTGTCCGAGCGCACCGCGGTGGTGCTGGGCATCGGGGTGGGCGGCATGACCACGCTCGACGACGCCTTCCTGCGCCTGTACGGCGAGGGCGCCAACCGCCTGCACCCGCTGACCATCCCGCGCCTGATGTTCAGCGCCCCGGCCGCGCACCTGTCCATGGAGTTCGGCATCACCGGCCCGGCCTTCGCGGCGTCGAGCGCCTGCGCGTCCTCCGGCCACGCGCTGGGCACGGCGCTGCTGCTGCTGCGCGCCGGCATGGCCGACGTGGTGGTGACCGGCGGCGCCGAGGCCAGCCTGAGCTTCGGCGCGCTGAAAGGCTGGGAGGCGATGCGCATCGCCAGCGCCGACACCTGCCGCCCCTTCTCGAAGGACCGCAGCGGCATGGTGCTGGGCGAGGGCGCGGCGGTTCTGGTGCTGGAAACCGAGGAGCACGCCCGCCGTCGCGGCGCCGCGGTCCTGGCCGAGCTGGCCGGCGTCGGTCTGGGCTCGGACGCCGGCGACATCACCACCCCCGACCCGCAGGGTGCCGCCCGGGCGATGCGCGCCGCGCTCAAGGACGCGCGGCTGGATCCCGACGCGGTGGACTACGTCAACGCGCACGGCACCGCCACCGCCGCCAACGACGTGGCGGAGGCGCAGGCGATCCACAGCGTGTTCGGCACACGGGCGGCACGGCTGCCGGTGTCGTCGTCCAAATCCCTGTTCGGCCACGCGCTGGGCGCGGCGGGCGCGCTGGAGGCGGTGGCGACGGTTCTGGCGCTGACGCACGGGATCGCCCCGCCGACCGCCAACTTCACCGAACCGGACCCCGCCTGCCCGGTGGACGCCGTGCCGAATGCGGCGCGCGAGATGCCGATCACGGTGGCGTTGTCCAACTCCTTCGCGTTCGGGGGGCTGAACGCGGTGCTGGCGTTGCGGCGGGCGTGAGCCCATCCTACCTGAACAACTCGCTGTGCGAGCCCAGCCGGACCAGAACCAGCGCGTCGCCGGCCTTGGCGTAGATGAGCACCAGATCCGGCTTCAGGTGGCAGTCCCGGTGGTCTTTCCACTCACCAGTCAGCGCGTGGTCCCGCATCCGCTCAGGAAGATCCTGGTCGTTGGCGAGTCGCTCGATCACCGGAACGAGCGTTCCATCCAGCCGCGGATCGGACTTCTTCTCGCGCTTGTAGTCGCGCTTGAACTGGGTGGTCCGTTCGATCTCCCGCACCACGCTCCTCCCGGGGATGACGCGGCAGGATAGAGCGCTTGATCGACCGGCGACAAAGCCTCATATTGCCGCATGTAGCTACAATGTAGCCATACACCCAAGAGGTGCCCCATGGCCGCCACCGATGTCGTCCGCGCCCGCATCGACTCCGACCTGAAGAAGGAGGCGACCGCCGTGCTCGCCGGGATGGGGCTTTCCGTATCCGACGCGATCCGGCTGATGCTGGTGCGCGTCGCCGCCGAACGCGCCCTGCCGTTCGAGGTCCGCATGCCCAACGAAACGACGCAGGCCGCCCTCCGCGCTGCCCAGCGCGGCGAGGTCGCGCGGTTCGATACCGTGTCCAATCTGATGGCGGATCTCAACGACGACGAGGATTGATCCGGCTCACGCCGCCATCCCCTCCAGCCCGCGCACGTCGCGCACCAGCACGCGCCCGCGGGTCAGCTCGACCAGCCCGCGCCGCTCGAACTCCTTGAGCTGCCGGCTCACCACTTCGCGCGCGGTGCCGAGCTCCACCGCCAGCGCCTGGTGCGTGGTGTCGAGCCCGCCCGCCGCGTCCCGGTGGTCCACCAGGAAACGCGCCAGGCGCAGGTCGACGCGGCCGAAGGCGACCTCCTCGACCAGCGTCATCATGCCGGTCAGCCGGGTGCCGAAGGACGCGAAGACGAAGTCGCGGAACACCGCCGAGCGCGCCAGCAGCGCGTGGAAGGCCGACGCCCCCAGCCCCACCGCGTCGATGTCGGTCTCGGCCACGCCTTCGGCGCTGTAGCCGGTGCGGGTCATCAGGCAGGCGGTGGTGAGAATGCACGTCTCGCCGCGCGCCACCCGGTACAGCACGATCTCGCGCCCGGATTCCGACACCATCTGCACCCGCACCGAGCCGTCCACCATCATCAGGTAGCTCTGGCACAGTGCGCCGGCCTGGAACAGCACGGTGCCGCGCGGCAGGTGCACGCGCATGCCGTCGGCCGTCAGCAGGGCCATGGCGTCGGGCTCAAGCCGCGCCAGGGCCGGAAACGCGTCCAGCCAGTCCGTGCCCGTCAGCGCCATGCCGCCCTCCTCCGCGAAAAAGACTCGGCCATTATCGGCGAGCGCTCCGCACGGGTCCATACCGACGGCGCAATGGTTCCAATGGATGATCCACAAGGGCGCCCTTGCCTGTCCGGATGCACCGCATCACACGTGAAACGGCACCCTCTCCGGCGTGTTCATGCCCCCAGGACTATGCCGCCCCGGCGGCGTCGGAGGCATGTGGGAGGAGCGGCTTTGGCGACGCAGGAGATCCAGGAATACCCGGCACGGAGGCCGGGCGGACACGTCAGTTTCAACATCTCGGACGCCGCGGTGAACGCGGTGCGCCGTACCGCCGGCATGCTGTGGCGGCACAAGCTGCTGATCGGCGCCACCATGCTGCTGGGCACGGGGGCCGCGGTCGGCATCGCGTTGCAGCTCACCCCGCTCTACACCGCCGAGACGCTGGTGATGCTGGAGCACCGCAAGACCTCGGTGACGAATTTCGAGGAAGTGCTGTCCGGCCTCGGTGCCGACATGAGCGTGATGCAGAGCGAGGTGGCGGTGCTGAAGTCCCCGACCTTCGCCGAGAAGGTGGTGGACCGGCTGAACCTCGTCAACGATCCGGAGTTCAACGCCGACCTGCGGCCGCCGCCCAACCCGCTGCTCGCCTACCTCAACCCGCGCAACTGGGTCCCCGACTCTTGGTGGACCGCGGCGCAGGGCGACCGCCCGGTGATCGAGCTGACCGAGGAGGAGAAGGCGAAGAACCGCAAGACCTCGGTGGTCAACGCGGTGATCGAGAACCTGAACGTCCGGCCGCAGGGCCGCTCCTACGTGCTGTCGCTCACCTTCGACAGCGAGGACCCGCGCAAGGCGTCCACCATCGTCAACACCATCGCCCAGATGTACCTGGTCGATCAGTTGGACGAGAAGTTCAAGGCCACCAAGCGCGCCACCGTGTGGCTGGAGGAGCGCATCGCCGAGGTCCGCAAGGAGGCCCGCGAGGCCGGCGACGCCGCGGAGGCGTTCCGCGCCCGCACCGGCCTGACCGCGTCCGGCGAGGCGCGCACCATCGGCACCCAGCAGCTGGCCGAGCTGAACACCAGCTACCTCCTCGCCCGCACCCAGCGCGAGGGGGCCGAGGCCAAGCAGCGCGACGTCACCAACCTGGCGCGCAACCAGCGCAGCGTCGGCACCATCGGCGACGTGCTGGGCAACGGCCTGATCCAGTCGCTGCGCCGGCAGGAGGTCGAGCTACAGCGCCAGATGGCCGACGCCACCCAGCGCTACGGCGGCAAGCACCCGGCGATCCAGACCTTGCAGAGCCAACTGCGCGACCTGCAGATCCAGATGCGCCTGGAGGTCGACAAGATCGTCCAGGGCCTCAACAACGAGGTCGAGCTGGCGCGCGGCCGCGAGGCGTCGCTGAAGGCCAGCCTGGACGAGCTGCAGGCCAAGGTGGACGAGCAGCAGAAGTCCACGGTCGCCCTGCGCACGCTGGAGCGCGACGCCGACACCGCGCAGACCATGTACGAGACTCTGCTGACCCGCTTCCAGGAAATCAGTTCGCAGAACAACATCCAGCAGCCGGACGCCCGCGTCGTCTCGCAGGCCGCCATCCCGCTGCTGCCCAGCCAGCCCAACAAGAAGCTGATCGTCGTGCTGGCGCTGATCGCGTCGGCCGCGGTCGGCGTGCTGCTGGCGATGCTGGTCGAGTACTTCGAGCGCGGCTTCCGCAGCCCGCACCAGTTCGAGCTGGCCACCGGCGTGCGCGGTCTGGGCATCGTGCCGATGATCGGCCGCTGGGGCCGGCTGCGCGGCAGCCCGGCCGACTACGTCATCGACAAGCCGCTGTCCTCCTACACCGAGGCGCTGCAAAGCCTGCGCACCACGCTGCTGCTGGCCAACCCGGACGGGCGGCAGCGGGTGCTGCTGTTCACCTCCTCGGTGCCGGACGAGGGCAAGAGTTCGGTCGCCGGCGGCTTCGCGCGGATCTGCGCCAACGCCGGGCAGCGGGTGGTGATCGTCGACTGCGATCTGCGGCGCAAGGGCCTGCACCGCATGCTCGGCCTGGAGAACCGCGCCGGCCTGTACGAGGTGCTGTCCGGCCAGGCGGCGGTGCACGACGTGGCGCAGGTCGACCCGCGCACCGGGCTGCACGTCATCTCCGCCGGCCACGGCTCGGCGCTGCCGCAGGACATGCTGGGCTCGGCCCGCATGCACCAGCTGATCTCGCGCCTCGCCCTGGAGTACGACCGGGTGATCCTCGACTCCCCGCCGGTGCTGGCGGTGTCGGAGAGCAAGCTGCTGGCAGCGCTCGCCGACCAGACGGTGTTCATCGTCCGCTGGGGCAAGACCAAGCGCGAAACCGCCATGGCCGGCCTGAAGGAGCTGGTGGAGGCCGGCGCCGACGTGGTCGGCGTGCTGTTCAGCCAGGTCGATACCCGCCGCCACGCCCAGTACGAGTTCCCGGACAGCGGCCGGTATCACGGCTACCGGCGGTATTACGTGAACTGACCCTGTGAAGCCCTCCCCCACCCCCGGTGGGGGAGGGTTTGAGTGGGGGCCACGGCCTCCCGAACAGGCGTTGCCCCTACCCTGACCCTCCCCCAGCGGGGCTGGGGGAGGGAAATTCGTCTCAACCACCGACAGGACCCGCATGTCCGCCGGACGGCTCATCTTCCGCAACATCCGGGCGCTGGCGATCGCCAAGGTGCTGACCATGGCCTTCGGGCTGGTCGCCACCGCGTGGACGGCGCGCCACCTCGGGCCGGAGCATTACGGCTTCATCGGCTTCGGCACCGCGTTCATCGCGTACGCGGCGCTGTTCGTGAACCTCGGCCTGTCCACCTACGCGGTGCGCGAGATCGCCCGCGACCGCACCCAGGCCAAGCGGATCGTCGACCACGTGCTGACCATCCGCGTGCTGCTCGCCGTGCTGGTCGGCGGCCTGTACGCCCTGATCGTCCACGCGCTCGACAAGCCGACGCTGGTCAAGGCGGTGCTGTGGGTGCAGATCGTCCAACTGTTCGGGCAGGCGCTGATCATCGACTTCTACTACCAGGGCACCGAGCGCATGGGCGTCATCGCCGGGCGCGAGGCCGGCAACGCCATCGTCACCATGATCGCCACGCTGGCGCTGGTGCGCGGGCCGGACGACGTGGTGATCGCCGCCGGCATCACCGCGCTGTCAGTGCTGTTCAACGCGCTGCTGGTGGTGGTCCGCTACACCCGCGAGTTCGGCGCGCCGCACCCGCGCATCGACTTGGCTGCGTGGCGCGCCATGTTGACCGCGGCGGCGCCGATGGCGGTGAGCGTCTTCGCCTGGGCGATCTTCTCGCACCTCGACACGGTGATGCTGGGCTTCATGGCCGACAAGGTGCAGGTCGGCTGGTACGCGGCCTCCTTCAAGGTGCTGATGCTGGCCTCCACCGCCGGCCACATCGTGATGAACAGCTTCCTGCCGCAGCTCGCCTCCGCCTACGGCGATCCCGAGCGGATGCGGATGCGCATGCACGACTACGCCACGACCATGCTGGTGGTCGGCGCGCTGGCCTCGGCGGCCGGGCTGACGATGGCGCCGGAGATCCTGATGCTGTTCTTCGGCGAGGCATACGCGCCGGCGGTCAACGCGCTGCGCCTGCTGATGGCGGCGCTGGGCGTCATCTACCTGAACATGGTGCTGGGCAACCCGCTGCTGGTCTGGCACCGGCAGAACGGCTACATGGCGGTGATCCTGACCGGCGGCGCCGTCAACGCGTCGCTCAACCTCTGGGCCATCCCGCGCTGGGGCATGGAGGGCGCCGCCGCCGCCACGCTGGCGTCGGAGCTGGTCTGCACCGCCGGCATGGCGTGGCTGCACCGGCGCGCGGTCGGGCAGCTCTACCTGGGAATCGCGGCGCGGGCGGCGGCCTGCGCGCTGCTGGCGGTGGCCAGCTGGGTGCTGGTCGAGCACCTGCTGCCGCAGGCGCTGCCTCGCCACCCGCTGGCGGTGCTGGCGGTGGGCGGCCTGTGCATGGCGCTGGTCTACGCGGTGGCGGTGCCGCTCGCCGGGCTGGTCGCGGTGTCGCGCCTGCGCCGGCTGGTCGGAGCCTCCGCATGAGGGTGATCCCAACCGGATAGGCAAGCCGCGCGGACGGATGATGCCCGGCCGCGCCGTTTTGGCCGCAAGTACATTTTCAGAATTTCTCTTGCAACACTGTCGATCATCCACCTGACGAACCGCACAATCCCGATATCTTCTTTTTCGATGCTTTCTAATCCATTGGAATCAGGGGAACAATCTCATCTCAAAACCTGTTGGCACTGAGGCACTACGAGGCGACGCATGGGCGACGCCTTTCTGAGTATGGCGTCAAATTAGGCAGGGCCACGGACGAATGCTTCCCAACTCCTTTCCCGACCGCAATGTGTGCGTGCTGGGCCTCGGCTATGTCGGCATGACGCTGGCGGTGGCGATGGCCGACGCGGGTTTCCAGGTGCACGGCGTGGAGATCCGCGGCGACATCCTGGACAAGCTGGCCCATGGCCTGCCCCACTTCCACGAGCCCGGATTGGCCGAACGGCTGCGCCACGTGCTGAGCCGCGGCCGCCTCAGTTTCGCCCGGACGCCCGAATGCGAGCGCCGGCACAGCGTCTACATCATCACGGTCGGCACCCCGCTGGACCCGTCCGGCCGCGTGCGGACCGACATGATCGAGGCGGCGACCCGGCAGGTGGCCGAGTGCCTGAACGACGGCGACATGGTGATCCTGCGCTCCACGGTGAAGCTCGGCACCACGCGCGGCGTCGTGAAGCCGATCCTGGACGCGTCGGGCAAGCGCTTCGACATCGCCTTCTGCCCCGAGCGCACGCTGGAAGGCCAGGCGCTGATAGAGCTGAACCAGCTGCCGCAGATCATCGGCGCCGAGAGCATGGACGTGGCGGCGCGCGCCTCGCAGATCTTCGGCTTCCTGACGCCGACCACGGTCAAGGTCTCGACGCTGGAGACGGCGGAGCTGATCAAGCTGGTGGACAACACCTACCGCGACGTCACCTTCGCCTTCTCCAACGAGATCGCCAAGCTGTGCAACAGCCTGGAGATCAGCGCGGCGGAGGTGGTGCGGGCCGGCAAGCTGGGCTACCCGCGCACCAACCTGCCGCTGCCCGGCCCGGTCGGCGGCCCGTGCCTGGAGAAGGACCCGCACATCCTGATCGAGGGCGCGCGCGAGCACGGCGTCGAGCTGGAGATCACCGCCGCCGGCCGCCGCGTCAACGAGACCCAGCCGCAGGAGGTCGCCGGCTTCCTGCACAGCCTCGCCAACTCCATGCAGGGCTTCCCCAGGGAGCCGACGATCAGCCTGATGGGCCTCGCCTTCAAGGGCCGGCCGGAGACGGACGACCTGCGCGGCACCATGGCCAAGCCGGTGTTCGACGAGCTGCGCGCCCGCTTCCCCAGCGCGCGCTGGCGCGGCTTCGACGCGGTGGTGGCGCCCGACCAGATCCGCGCCTTCGGCCTGGAACCGGCGGAGAGCATGGACGGCGCGGTGCGCGGCGCCAACCTGGCGGTGATCCTCAACAACCACCCGGTCTTCACCTCGATGCCGCTGCCGGATCTGGCCAGCCGCATGGACCGGCCGGGCTTCATCTACGACTTCTGGAACAACTTCAACAGCCGCGAAGTCGATCTTCCCGAGGGCACCGCGTACATCGCGCTGGGCGGCCACGGGGCGGCGCGCTTCGCGCACGCAGGGTGAGGGGCATGGCGCACTATCTGGTCACGGGCGGCAGCGGCTTCATCGGCGCCGCGCTGGTTCGCCGCCTGCTGAACGACGGGCACCGCGTCCGCGTGCTCGACGACAACTCGCGCGGCCACATGGGCCGGCTGGCCGGCATCGCCGACAGCGTGGAGTTCGTCGGCGGCGACATCCGCGACGCCGGCACCGTGCGCACCGCGGTGCGCGGCACCGACGCGGTGCTGCACCTCGCCGCCGTCAACGGCACCCGGCACTTCTACGAGAAGCCGGAGGTGGTGCTGGACGTCGGCGTGCGCGGCATGCTGAACGTGCTGGACGCCTGCCGGGCCGAGGGGGTGGGCAACCTCGTCCTCGCCTCGTCCTCCGAGGCGTACCAGACGCCGCCCCTGGTGCCGACGCCGGAGGACGTGCCGCTGGTGGTGCCGGACGTGCTGAACCCGCGCTATTCCTACGGCGGGTCGAAGCTGATCTCCGAGCTGCTGGCGGTGAACTGGGGGCGCACCGGCTTCGACCGCGTCGCCATCTTCCGCCCGCACAACGTCTACGGCCCCGACATGGGGTGGGAGCACGTGGTGCCGGAGTTCGTGCGCCGCGCCGTCGCCGCGGTCGGCCTCAGCCAGCCGCGCGCCCCGGTCGCCTTCCCGATCCAGGGCGACGGCACGCAGACGCGCGCCTTCGTGCACATCGACGACGCGGTGGACGGCATCGTCACGGTGATCGAGAAGGGCGAGCACCTCGGCGTCTACCACGTCGGCAACCCGGAGGAGGTCAGCGTCGCCGACCTCGCCCGGCGCGTGGTGGCCTGCTTCGGCCGCGAGGCGGAGATCATCGCTGGCCCGCCCGCCCCCGGCGGCACCGACCGCCGCTGCCCGGACATCGGCCGCCTGGAGCGTCTCGGCTTCCGCCCGCGCATCCCGCTCGCCGAGGGCTTGCCGGGCGTCGTCGACTGGTACGCGGCGCGGATCACCGGCGACGCGTCGCTGCGGGCGGCGGAGTGAACTGTCTCATTCCGTCATGGCCGGCCTTGACCCGGCCATCCACGCCAACGCGGACACGTTCCGCTGCGTCCGTGGATGCCCGTGCCAAGCACGGGCATGACGACCTTTGAAAAGGTCTTAGGGATCCATTCCATGACCCTACACCACGACAGCCGCATCTTCGTCGCCGGGCACCGCGGCTTGGTGGGATCGGCGATCCTCCGGCAGCTCGCGGCCGAAGGCCACACCAACCTCGTGACGCGCACCCGCGACGAGCTGGACCTCACCGACCAGGCGGCCGTGCGCGCCTTCTTCGACCGCGAGAAGGTCGAGGTCGTCTTCCTCGCTGCGGCGCGCGTCGGCGGCATCCTCGCCAATGAGCGGCAGGGGGCGGACTTCATCCGCGACAACCTGCTGATCCAGACCAACGTCATCGACGCGGCGTGGCGGGCGGGGGTGGAGAAGCTGCTGTTCCTCGGCTCCTCCTGCATCTACCCGCGCCTCGCCGAGCAGCCGATGCGCGAGGACGCGCTGCTGACCGGTCCGCTGGAGCCCAGCAACAAGCCCTACGCCATCGCGAAGATCGCCGGCATCACCATGTGCCAGGCCTACCGCAAGCAGCACGGCTTCAACGCCATCTGCGCGCAGCCGGCCAACCTCTATGGCCCCGGCGACCATTTCGAGCCGGAATCCTCGCACGTGCTGCCCGGCCTGATCCGCCGCTTCCACGATGCCAAGGTGGCGGGGGCGCCGAGCGTCACGCTGTGGGGCACCGGCACGCCGCGGCGCGAGTTCCTGTACGTGGACGACATGGCCGACGCCTGCATCCATCTGATGCGCAGCTACGACGAGGGCGAGCTCATCAACCTCGGCACCGGCGAGGACATCGCCATCCGCGATCTGGCCGGGATGGTGCGCGAGACCGTCGGCTACGCCGGCCGCATCGAGCAGGACCTGACCAAGCCCGACGGCCACCCGCGCAAGGTGGTGGACGTGACGCGGCTGGCCGCCACCGGCTGGCGCGCGCGGATGCCGCTGGACGAGGGCATCCGGCGGACCTACGCGTGGTTCCTGGAGAACGGCGCCGCCCCCTACGCCGCCGCGGCGGAGTGAGGCGATGCCCGACACCGCCCTGCACACCCCGGCGGAAACCCGCCCGACGCTCGATCAGGTCGCCGTGCCGCCGGCCGTGCTGCTGGTCGCCATGAGTTATTGGCCGGAGCCGGCCGGCAGCGCGCCGATGATGACCGACCTCGCCACCTCCTTCGCGGCGGCCGGGGCGGCGATGACCGTCCTCACCGCACGCCCCAACTACCCGGGCCAGCAGGTCTATCCCGAGTACACCGACGGCCGCCGCGACAGCGAGGTGGCCGACGGCGTGCGCGTCGAGCGCTTCCTGACCATCCCGCCGAAGGGTGGCGGGATGCGCGCCCGCTTCCTGCACGAGGGCGTGCTGCATTCCGGCTTCATGGCGGCGCGCGCCGGCGGTCGGGTGCCGGCGCACGCGGCGGTGCTGTCGCTGTGCCCGTCGATCTTCAGCGTCGCCGTCGCCGACCGCTGCACCGCGCCCGGCGGCCGGCACGTCGCCATCGTGCACGACATCCAGAGCGGGCTGGCCGGCGCGCTCGGCCTCGGCGGCGGGCTGGCGGTGAAGGCGCTGCGCGCGGTGGAGCGGCTGGCGCTGAACCGCGCCGACGCGGTGGTGGTGCTGTCCGAGCCGATGCGCGAGGTGCTGCGCGACCTCGGCGTCACGGTGCCGGTCCACGTCATCCCGCCGCACGTCGACACCGACCGCATCCACCCCCTGCCCCGCCTGCCCGACCGCCCGCCGACCGTGCTGTACAGCGGCGCCTTCGCCCGCAAGCAGGGGCTGGAGGTGGTGCTGGACATGGCGGCCATCCTCAACACCCGCGTGCCCGAGGCGCGCGTCGTGCTGCGCGGACAGGGCGGCATCGAGGCGGAGTTGCGCGAACGGGCCGGGCGCATGGCGCTGCCCAACCTGGCGTTCGAGCCGCTGACCCCCGGCCACCGCCTGAACGAGGGGCTGGCCGAGGGCGACGTGCACCTGGTGCCGCAGCGCCCGGAGGGCGCGGCCTTCGCCATGCCCGGCAAGGCGGTGACCATCATGGCCGCCGGCCGGCCGTTCGTCTGCACCTGCGAGAAGGGCTCGGCGCTGGAGCGCTTGGGCACGGAGGTCGGCGCCTTCCGCTGCGTGCCGCCCGGCGACGCCGAGGCGATGGCGGACGCCGTCACGCTGCTGCTCGACAACCCGGCGGTGTGCACCGCCATGGGCCGCCGCGGCCGGGCCTGGGCGGAGGAGAACGCCTCGCGCCCGGTGACGCTGGCGCGCTACGCGCGGCTGCTGACGGGGGAGGAGGGTCGATGAGCGGCGCCCGCAAACCCACCCTGGTCTTCTCCTGGGAGATGTTCGGCCCCTACCACATGGACCGGCTGGAGGCGGTCGGCCGGCGGCTGGGCGACCGGTTCGACGTGGTCGGGCTGGAGATCGGCTCGAAGAGCCACACCTACGCCTGGGACTCCACCGGACAGGGCCGCCACTTCCGGAAGGTCACGCTGTTCCCCGGCCGCTCCAAGGACCAGGTGGCGTGGCCGCGGATCTACGCCGCGCTGGCGCGCGCCTGCTTCAGGCTTCGTCCGCATGCGGCCTTCCTGTGCAACTACGAGGACCCGGACATCTTCGCGCTGGCGGTGACGCTGCGCGCGACGGGCCGCCGCCTCGTCGCCATGCAAGCGTCGAAGTTCGACGACAAGCCGCGCTTCCTGTCGCGCGAGCTGGGCAAGGCGCTGTTCTACGCCCCCTATCAGGCCGGGCTGGCCGGCAGCGAGCGCACGCGCGACTACCTGCGCCTGCTGGGCATCCCGGGGGAGCGGATCTTCCTCGGCTACGACACGCTGTCGCTGGACCGCATCCGCGCGCTCGCCGGCACGCCGCCGGCGCCGGACGGCACGCCGTGGGCCGGGCGCCACTTCACCATCATCGCCCGCTTCGTGCCGAAGAAGAACCTGCTGCACGCGGTCGAGGCCTACGCGCTCTACCGCGACCTCGCCGGCCCGGCCGCCCGGCCGCTGCACCTCTGCGGGTCCGGCCCGCTGGAGGCGGAGCTGCGCGCCGCGGTCGACCGGCACGGGCTGGGCGAACACGTGGTCTTCCGCGGCTTCCTGCAGGAACAGGGCATCGCCGAAACGCTGGGCAGCACGCTGGCGCTGCTGCTGCCCTCCACCGAGGAGCAGTTCGGGCTGGTGGTCAACGAGGCGCTGGCCATGGGCCTGCCGGTGGTGTTGTCCGATGTCTGCGGGGCGCGCGACCTGCTGGTGCGCCAGGGCGTCAACGGCCACGTGGTCGAGCCCGACAACCCGGAGGGCCTCGCCCGCGCCATGCTGTCGCTGTCCTTGGACGAGGCGGAGTGGCGGCGCATGAGCCTCGCCGGCCGCGCCTTCCAGCCGATCGCCGACGCCGGGTATTTCGCCGAGGCGGTGGAGAAGGCGCTCGTCAGCCTGAATGCCCTGCCGGAAACCACTCCGCTGCCGGCGAACCTGCCCGCCGCGCGCCGGAGCGAGGGATGAGCCGCATGCCGAGCCGCCGCGCGCCCGACGCGCCCGCGTCCCCTTGGATCGTCGTCGCCGGCCGTCTGCCGCCGCCCATCGACGGCATGGCCCGCGTCACCACGCTGGTGCTGGAGCGGCTGCGCCGGCACGGCACCGTGCGCGCCGCCAACCTGTCGCCCGGCCACAACGGGCGGGGGCCGCTGTACCACGCGGGGAAGGCCAGCCGGGTGCTGTGGGCGGCCTTGCAGCTGTGGGCCGGCGCCATGCGCGCCGACAAGCGGCTGTACATGCCGGCCGACGCCGGGCTGGGCTGCTGGTACACGATCTTCCTGCTGGGGGTGGCGCGACTGCTCGGCTACGCGCTGTTCGTGCACCACCACTCCTACGCATACCTGACGAAGCGCACGGCGCGCATGACGCTGTTGACCCGCGTCGCCGGGCCGCGGTGCCGGCACATCCTGCTGTCGCCAGCCATGCAGGCGCGGTTCCAGGCGCTGTACCCGGCGGCACGCCAGGGTGTGGTGCTGTCCAACGCCATCTTCACGCCACCGGACGAGGCCCCCGCGCCGCTGCGCCGCAGCCATGGCGCGCTGCGCCTGGGGCACCTGTCCAACCTGTGCGTGGACAAGGGGCTGGACACGCTGTTCTCGCTGCTGCGCGCCCTGCTGGACGAGGGCATCCCGGCGACGCTGGTGCTCGCCGGGCCGGGCCTCGGCCGCATGGACGAGGCGCTGATCGCCGCCGGCCTCTACGAGTTCGGCGACGCGGTGGAGTACCTCGGCCCCCTCGACGGCGAGGCCAAGGAGGCGTTCTACCGCGACATCGACGTCTTCGTCTTCCCGACCCGCTACCGCAACGAGGCGCAGCCGCTGGTGCTGTTCGAGGCGCTGGCGGCCGGAGTTCCGGCGCTGGCCTACGCCCGCGGCTGCATCGCCGGCGATCTGGGCCGCGGGCTGGCCGGGTACAGCGTGCCGGTGGACGAGGACTTCGTGCGGGCGGTGCTGCCCACCCTGCGCACCTGGGCCGCCGACCGCGAGGCGCTGCACCGCTCCGCCGACGCTGCGCTCGCCCGCGCCCAGGCCGCCCACGACCAGAGCCGCGAGGGGCTGGAACGTCTGGTGGCCATGCTGATCGGCCCGGTGCCGCAGCCCGAGCCCGCGCCGCGCGACCGCGAAGCGGCACCGGCGCCGCGGTCGCTGTAGAGGGGGCGACGCCCCCTACCGCCCCGGATACCCCGCCGGCCCGATGCGCGACCAGGGCAGGTCCTCGATTCCCAGTTCGCGCGCCTGCCCGTCGGGGCGCAGGCGGAAATCATCGTTGGCCGGATCGACGAAGTACGGGTTGGCCAGCCGCGGCCCCTGCTGCGAGCGCGCGGTCACCGGGGCGCGCATCGCCGCGCCGCTGCCGGGGCGGTCGATGACGTTTGCGCTCAGCACCGGCTGGCCGCCGGTGTGGCTCTCGACGATGTCCTTCACCGGCGCGCGCAGGTGGATGATGTTCTGCGTGATCGCGTTGTCCTTCAGGAAGCCGGCGACGCCGGCCTTCGGCACCCACTCCAGGCGCAGGAACTTTTCGTTCGGCCGGGTCAGCACGGCGATGTTGTTCTCCACCCGGTTGTTGTCGCCGCCGTGGATGAAGACCGCCGCCCAGCCGGTGTCCATCAGGAAGTTGCCCTCCACCAGCACGCCGTTGGTCTGGTCGTCCAGGTAGATCCCGAAGCCCTTGTAGCGCTCCAGCCAGCGCCCGGCGGCGTCGGTGGCCAGCCCGCCGGTCTCGCGGATGTCGTTGTAGCGGATGACGGTGCGGGTGTCGGTGTCGCTGCGCCCCAGCGTCTCGATGGCGCCGGCATCGGCGGTTTCGCGCCCGGTGTCGCGGATGCGGTTGTACTCGATCACCGTGTCGGTGTTGACCGTCTCCGGGCTCCAGTTCTTCAGGGAGATGCCGTAGCGCGCCGACCGGCGGATGTCGTTGTGGCCGACCACGGTGTCGTCGACGCCGGACAGGAACACCCCGGCGCTGAACAGCGCCACCTCCCCCACGCGATCGATGGTGTTGGCGACGATGCGGTTGCCGGTGCTGCCCGGCTTCACGTCCACGCCGCTGCGGCCCAGGTGCTCCATCCGGTTGCCGCGCACCTCGTTGCCGGAGCTGCCGTTCAGCTCCAGCGCCTTGCCCACGTTGGCGAAGCGGTTGCCGACGATGCGGTGCCGGCCGCCGCCGTCGATGAGCACCGCCGGCCCGGTGTAGGGCACGTCCTCGAAGCCCAGCCCCTCCAGCGTGACGGAGAAGGTGCCGGCCAGCCGCACCAGCGGCGCCAGCCGCGCCACCAGCACCGCCGGCTCGCGTCCGAACGCCCCGGCGTCGGGCGGCAGCAGCAGCAGGCGCTTGTCCCGCGCCCGCCAGGCGAACTGCCCCGGATGCTTCAGGAAGTCCGGGTGGCCGAGCAGACGGAAGGTCGCGCCGTCGCGCAGCGGATACCACGCGTCGGCGTTCAGCGTCAGCGTGTGGCGCGCCGCGTCGATCTTCTCGATGCCAGCGATGTCGTCGGCGAGCCGCTCGCGGTCCAGGGTCTGCACGCGCACGCCGGGCTGCGCCCATTTCGGGTCAACCGCGCCGGGGGTGAAGCGGAAGCGCCGCTTGTCGCCGCCGCCCTTCACCGCGGTCGCCACCGCCCAACCCGAGCGGAACGGGTCCTCCGGCGAGTAGTCGCCGCTGCGCGCCGCCTGAAGGCGCTCGCCGGCCAGCGTCACGTCCAGCCCCGGCTCGCGCGCCAGGGGTGCCGCGAACACGCCGCCGGCTTCCGGCTTGAAGCCTTCCACCCGCTCGCCGCCGGAGAACACCGGCGTCTCGCCGGGGGCGGCGGCGATGCGCAGCCCCTCGTCCTCGGCGGCGAGGACCAGCGTCTGCTCCATGCGGTAATGGCCGCCGCGCACGACGATGGACTTCACCCCGGCCTGCCGCGCCGCCTCCACCGCGCGCTTCAGCGTGGCGAAGGGGCTGTCGGGGCGGCCGTTGCCGCCGTCGCTGCCGGTGGGGGCGACGTGGAAGGCGCCGTCCGCCGCCCACGCCGGAAGCGCCCAAAGCACCGCGAGCATCACCGCAAGCCGCCGGATCATCATCCCTCCGTCCGTGTCACCCGCGAAAACTGGAGTCCCGGCGGCGGCGCGTCCAAGGCCCAAAGGTGGTGCCACCGACACGCGCCCAAGACGCGCAAGCGGTGCACGTCCGCCCGGGGCAAGCCCGATGCGCCCCATCGCGAACGGACCCCGCCGCCGGAGACGCTGTTTCACCGGTCGGACGAACGCAGCGGATGGGGCGGGACCGACCGATGATCGAAACGGCGCTGATCGCACAGGCCGCGGTGTTCGCGCTGGTGGTGGCGGTCTTCCTGATGAGCGGGTCGGCGTCGATGTTCCACCCGCTCACCTACTACCTGATCTTCCACGGCCTGGTGTTCGTCGCCCGGCCGGTGCTGGTGCACCTCTACGGCTTCGACAACGTCTGGCTCTTCATGGGCTTCTGGCCGAACGACCAGCAGTTCATCTTCACCCTGACGGTCAGCACGGTGGCGCTGGTCGCCTTCGCCATAACCTGCGGCGTCGCCGGCAACGTCCGCCCGAACCTGGAGGCGCAGCCGAAGCTGGAGTTCGACCGCGCCGAGCTGATCGCCTACGGCCTGACGCTGGCGCTGCTGGCGCCGCTGGCGATCTACTCCGCGGTGATGCGGCAGGACGGCGCCAGCTTCGACTTCACCGGCGACGTGCAGATGGAACGCGATCCCGTCACCGGCCAGCCGATCTACGTCAACACCACCGGCTACATCGCCGAGGCGCACGCCATCGGCCTGCCGCTGACGCTGGGACTGATCTTCGTCAGCCGATTCAACCCGCTGTCCTTCATCCCGTTCCTCGGATTCGTGATGTACCGCGCGTACCTGGGCTGGGGGCGCTGGGCGATCGTCATGGGGGTGATCTCGCTGGTGCTGCTGCTGCTCTACCGCTCGAGGCACAAGTGGTTCGCGTGGTGGCACGTGGCCGCCGGCCTGCCGGTGCTGTACCTGTTCCACCTGCTCGGCTCCAACCGCGGCTGGATGCGCGCGGCGCTGAGCGGCGAGGCGCCGCCGCTGGTGGACGAGCCGGGGCGCAGCTTCATGGACAGCCTCGCCAACCAGGACCTCGCCAACTTCGACTTCCTCAGCTTCATCCTGTGGGTGGTGCCGGGGCAGTCGGGCACCCACACGTGGTTCACCCAGTACCTGCAGCTGTTCACCGAACCGATCCCGCGCATCTTCTGGCCGGGCAAGCCGGTCGGCGCGCCGGTCAAGCTGGTCGAGCTGAACGACTTCGGCAACTTCTCCAACCTCACCGCCTCGCTGGCCGGCGACGGCTGGATGAGCGGCGGCTGGATCGGCATGATCCTGACGATGGTGATCGTCGGCCTTGTGCTGGGGATGGTGCACCGCTGGTTCTGGACCAAGGGCTGCCGCTCCCCCCAGGGCGTGCTGTTCTTCTGCACCTTCGTGCCGCTGTCGCTGCAATGGTACCGCGACGGCGGCATCACGATCTTCAAGTTCGGCTTCTTCGCCCTGCTGCCGATTCTGCTGTGGGTGCTGCTGAGCCGGTTCATGCGCGCCTGGATCGCCTTCGGCGCGCGCGAGCAGAGCCCCGGCCCGCTCATCACCCGCGCCCCCCGCTGAGGACCGCCATGCCCCATACCGCTCCGGTGGCCGCCGCCATCGTGACCTTCAACCGTCTGTCCTTGCTGCGCGCCTGCGTCGAGGCGGTGCGCGCGCAGGAGCCGCGGCCGGCGCGCATCATCGTGGTCGACAGCGGCTCGACCGACGGCACCGCCGAATGGCTGGCGGCGCAGCCGGACCTGGACGTGGTGCGGCAGCGCAACTGCGGCTCGGCCGGCGCCTACCACACCGCCTTCGCCCGCGCGATGGAGAGCGATACGCTCTGGACCTGGGCGATGGACGACGACGGCCGCCCGCATCCGGGCGCGCTGGCCGAGCTGCTGCGCCAGGCCGAGGCGCACCGGCTGGACATCGCCGGGGCCATGGTGGTGGCGGCGCAGGCGCCGGACGAGTTGGCCTTCCGCCTCGCCGGGCACACCCGCGCGGACGACGCGGCGGCGGCGGCCGGCGAGGGCGGCGTGCTGCACGGCGACGTCTGCCCGTTCAACGGCACGCTGATCCACCGTCGCGTCTTCGAGACCATCGGCAACATCAAGCGCGAGATGTTCATCTGGGGCGACGAGTGGGAGTTCGGCCTGCGCGCCCGCCGCGCCGGCCTGCGCCTGGGCACCGCGGTGCACGCCCGCCACGTCCACCCGCGCGCGCAGAGCCGCCGCGTCGACCTGTTCGGCGGCCGGTTCGGCTGGGTCGAGGAACTGCCGGAGGCGCGCGCACCCTTCTATTTCCGCAACATGGGCTACATCCACGGCCGCTACGAGGCCAAGGCGGCGGTCCCGAAGACGCTGGTGAAGTACGGGCTCTACCACCTGCTGGTGCGGCGCGACCCGGCGGCGTTCCGGCGCTTCGCCGGGTGGTACGTGTCCGGCCTGCTCGACCGCTACCCGGAGGAGCTGAAGGCGCCGCCCGTGCCGCTGCCCCTGCCCGGCGCGGACCGCAAGAGCGCCTGACATGGCGACCGTCAGCGCCGTCATCGTCACCTTCAACCGTTGCGCCGAGCTGCGCACCGCGCTCGACCGCCTGCGCAGGCAGAGCCTTGCGGTGGCGGAGATCCTGGTGGTGGACGACGGCTCGACCGACGGCACCGGCGCCATGATGCGCGCGGCGTTCCCCGACGTGCGCTACGTCCGCCTGCCGGAGAACCGCGGGCTGATCTGGGCGCGCAACTTCGGCTTCGTGAACACGACCGGCGACTACGTGCTGTCGGTGGACGACGATTCCTGGTTCGTCGAGGACGACGGCCTCGCCCGCGCCGTCGCCTACATGGACTCGCACCCGGACGTGGCGGCGGCGGCCTGCAACATCACGACGCGCGACGGCTTGGTCTACCTGCCGACGGGCGCGGCGCCGTTCGAGGTGCCGTGGTACGTCGGCTGCGGCCACCTGCTGCGCCGGACGGCGGTCGAGCAGACCGGGCTCTACCTCGCCGAGTTCTACCGCCAGGGCGAGGAGAAGGACCGCGGCCTGCGCCTGTACGGCGCCGGCTGGCGGGTGGTGGCGCTGCCCGACGTGATGGTCCACCACCACAAGAGCGAGAAGAACCGCGTTCCGGGGCTGGTCCGCCGCTTCGACCACCGCAACGACCTGATCCGCGAGATCGCCCGCTGCCCCGCGCGGCTTCTGCCCTGGCGATTCGCTCGCGCCTGGGCGGGGAACACCTGGAAGAACCTGCGGCACGGGCCGCGGAGGACGGACCTGTGGGTGCTGGCGAGGCTGCCGGAGATCGTGCGCATCGGGCTGAAGCACCGGAAGCCCGTGGACGAGGGCGCGTACCGGCACTGGCTTCACCTGGCGGCGACCGCGGCGCCGGGGCGGCTTGGAAGCGCGCCGGCTTCGGACCCCCACCCAACCCTCCCCCACTTCGCTCTCGCGGGATCTTCGATCCCGCTGACGCGGCAGGCGGATCCTCCGGATCCGCTGAGAGCGGGGGAGGGCTGCCAAGGCGGGCGGCGGAGTTCCTCCCCCCGCGAAGTGGGGGGAGGTTAGGAGGGGGGTGGGGGCGGACGCCTCCACACACCCCGTTCACCCTACGGCCACGCCCGTGCTACGCTCCGGCGCCACAACGCCGGACCCGCCCCATGCTCGAACTCCGCCCCAACTGCGAGTGCTGCGACAAGGACCTGCCGCCGGAGTCGCTGGACGCCTACATCTGCTCCTTCGAGTGCACCTTCTGCGGCGACTGCAAGGACAAGGCGCTGAACGGCCGCTGCCCGAACTGCGGCGGCGAGCTGGTGCGCCGCCCCGTGCGCCCGGCGGAAAAGCTGGCGAACAACCCGCCCGGCACGGTGCGCATCCTGAAACCGCAGGGCTGCGCCGCGTAGCCCACCCCCGTGGTTGACTCTCGGGACCGTCACCCTTATACAGCGGGGCTCGTTTTGCCTCGCCCTCGTCGCGGGGCTTGTCTTGTCCCGTGATCGATCTGACGGAGTAGTGTCGTGAAGCGTACCTTCCAGCCGAGCAAGCTCGTGCGCAAGCGCCGCCATGGTTTTCGCGCCCGCATGGCCACGGTCGGCGGCCGCAAGGTCCTCGCCCGCCGCCGCGCCCGCGGCCGCAAGGTCCTGAGCGCCTAAGGGCTCGATGACGGCGCCGGACCTCAAGGTCGGGCGCCTGAAGAATCGGCCGGAGTTCCTGGCCGTGGCCGGGGCGCGCCGCAAGCACGTCGCTCCCGGCCTGATCCTGCAGGTGCGCCGACACGATGACCGCCAACGGCCCGCTCCCGGCGAGCCGTTGCTTCGTGTTGGCCTGACGGCGAGCCGCAAGGTCGGCAACGCCGTGAAGCGCAACCGCGCCCGCCGCCGCCTGCGCGAGGCGGCGCGGCTCCTGCTGCCCGCCAACGCGTTGCCGGGCTTCGACCTCGTCCTGGTGGCGCGCGGCGAGACGCCCGACCGCCCCTGGCCGGACCTGCTGAGCGACCTCACGTCCGGGCTGAAACGCCTGGGCGTCTGGCGCACGGACCAAGAAGAACCATCCGCGGAGAAACGGCCATGAGCCCGCTCGCCCGCGTGCTGTACGGGCTGGTCGTCGTCTACCAGTACACGCTGTCGGCGTTCATCGGCCGGCACTGCCGATTTCTTCCGACCTGTTCCAACTACGCGCTGGACGCGCTATCTAAGCACGGGGCGATCCGGGGCAGCCTGCTGGCCGGCCGGAGGATCCTGCGTTGCCATCCCTGGGGCGGTTCGGGCTACGACCCGGTGCCCGAGCCGGGGGAGGACCGCCGCACCACGCATCACCGGTGCGGCGGGGCGCACCACCAGCACTGAACCGTTTCGACCACCGCCGCACACCCATTCGATAGGCCCGCTGGAGATTCTCGGGGAGCCATGACCGACCAACGCAACCTCATCCTCGCGATCGCGCTGTCGATCGCCATCCTGCTGGGCTTCCAATACTTCTACGAAGGCCCGAAGGTGCAGCAGCAGCGCCAGCAGCAGGCGCAGCAGACGGAGGCGCCGGTCAACGTCCCCTCCCCCACGGCCGCCCAGCCCGAGGTGGCGAAGGACGCGGCGACGCTCGTCGCCGAGCAGGCCGCCAACCGCATCAGGATCGACACGCCGGCGCTGCACGGCTCGATCAACCTGGTGGGCGGGCGAATCGACGACCTGAAGCTGGCCGACTATCATGCCACGCCCGACCGCGGCAGCCCGGAGATCGTGCTGCTCGCCCCGGCCGGCGCGCCGAACGCCTATTACGCCGAGTTCGGCTGGGTGCCGGAGGACCGCTCGCTGCCCGTCCCCGCCGCCGACACCGTGTGGACGGCCGCCGCCGGCCAGACGCTCGGCCCCGACAAGCCGGTGACGCTGACCTGGGACAACGGCAAGGGCCTGGTGTTCGAGCGCACCATCGCGGTGGACAAGCAGTACATGTTCACCGTCACCCAGAAGGTGCGCAACAGCACCGGCGCGGCGGTGAAGCTTCTGCCCTACAGCCTCGTCTCGCGGCACGGCACGCCGCACACCGAGGGCTACTACATCCTGCACGAAGGCCCGCTGGGCGTCTTCGACGGCAAGCTGAACGAGCACAAGTACGACGACCTGAAGAAGGCCGGCACCATCAGCGCGCCGACCACCGGCGGCTGGATCGGCATCACCGACAAGTACTGGCTGGTCTCGCTGATCCCCGACGCCAAGGCGGCGGAGACCGCGCGCTTCGTCCACACCACCGCCGGCAACCAGGACCGCTTCCAGGTCGACCTGATGGGCCAGGCGATCGAGGTGCCGGCCGGCGGCACCGCCGAGGACACCGCCCGCCTGTTCGCCGGCGCCAAGCAGGTTCGCCTGCTGGACGCCTATGCCAAGCAGTACGGCATCACCAACTTCGACCTCGCCATCGACTTCGGCTGGTTCTACTTCCTGACCAAGCCGTTCTTCTACGCGCTGGACTTCATCGCCGGCATCGTCGGCAACTTCGGCATCGCCATCCTGATCTTCACGGTGATCATCAAGGGCGCGTTCTTCCCGCTCGCCAACAAGTCCTATCAGGCCATGAGCAAGATGAAGAAGCTCCAGCCTGAGATGACCAAGATCCGCGAGCGCTTCGAGGACGACAAGGTCCGCCAGCAGCAGGAGATGATGGCGCTCTACAAGCGCGAGAAGGTCAACCCGATGGCGGGCTGCCTGCCCATCCTGGTGCAGATCCCGGTGTTCTTCGCGCTCTACAAGGTGCTGTTCGTCACCATCGAGATGCGGCACGCGCCGTTCTACGGCTGGATCCGGGACCTGTCGGCGCCCGACCCGACCACCATCTTCAACCTGTTCGGCCTGATCCCGTGGGATCCGCCGGCCATGCTGATGCTGGGCATCTGGCCGATCATCATGGGCGTCACGATGTGGTTCCAGCAGAAGCTGAACCCGGCCCCGCCCGACCCGGTGCAGGCCAAGATGTTCCAGTTCCTGCCGATCATCTTCACCTTCATGCTGGCCAGCTTCCCGGCCGGTCTGGTGATCTACTGGGCCTGGAACAACACGCTGTCCATCGCCCAGCAGTGGCTCATCATGCGCCAGAACGGCGTTTCGGTGACCTGAGGCCGGCCTTTCCCCCTCCGAAGCCCCTCCCTCCTCGCCGGGGGAGGGGCTTCGTGCTATCTGGTGGTTCCATGACCGACGCCGAACCGACTCTCCCCACCCTCACCGGCAACCTCAGCGATGCGGAGATCGAGGCCGGGCGCCTGCTGTTCGCGCAGGCCTGCGACTTCGTCTGGGGCGCGGATTCGCTGCCGCAGCTGCCCGAGGCGGCCCTGCCGGAGGTCGCCTTCGCCGGCCGCTCCAACGTCGGCAAGTCCAGCCTGATCAACGCGCTGACCGGGCGCAGGACGCTGGCCCGCACCTCCAACACGCCGGGGCGCACGCAGCAGCTCAACTTCTTCGACCTCGGCGGCCGGCTGCGGCTGGTGGACATGCCCGGCTACGGCTACGCCAAGGAGGCCAAGGACAAGGTCGAGGCGTGGAACACGCTGGTCCGCCGCTTCCTGAAGGGGCGCGTGGTGCTGCGCCGGGCGCTGGTGCTGATCGACGCCCGGCACGGGCTGAAGCCCAACGACCAGGAGATCCTGACCATGCTGGATCAGGCGGCGGTGCCCTACCAGATCATCCTGACCAAGGCCGACAAGGTGAAGCCGCAGGCGCTGGAGAACATCCGCATCCAGACCCTTGCCGCCCTGAAGAAGCACCCCGCCGCCTTCCCGGAGGTGCACGTCACCAGCTCCGACAAGGGCCTGGGCATCGCCGAGCTGCGCGCCAGCCTCGCCAAGCTGACCGAATTCTGACGCGGCCATGCACGCCGAGGTCACGCCGGCCCTGCTCTTCCTGGTGCAGGCGATCCTGCTGATCGCGGTGCCGTTCCTGCTGTGGCGCCTGACCGGCATACGCCGGGTGGCGCCGATGGTGGTGATCCAGATTCTGTTCGGCGTGGCGCTCGGCCCCTCGCTGCTCGGGCGGGTGGCGCCGGAGCCGTGGGGGGCGCTGTTCGGCCCGGCGGCGCTGGCGCCGCTGTCCGGCCTGTCCTGGCTGGCCGTGGTGCTGTTCGCCTTCCTGACCGGCCTGCACCTGGACGTGACCGAGTTCCGCGGCAAGGGGCGCGCCTTCGTGGCGGTCAGCCTGTCCAGTCTCGTGGTGCCGACGCTGCTCGGCGCGGGGCTCGGCTGGTGGATCGCCGGCGCGCTGCCGGGCATGGCCGGCCCCGCCGCCTCGCCCGCCCTGTTCGCCGCCGGCTTCGGTGTCTGCCTGGGCGTGACCGCGCTGCCGGTGCTGGGCGCCATCCTGCGCGAGATGGGGCTGCTGGAGCAGCGCATCGGCCGGCTGGCGCTCGGCTACGCGGCGGTCAACGACGCGGCGCTGTGGGTGCTGGTGACGGCGGTGCTGGCTTGGGCCTCCGGCCGCGGCGGCGAGGAGGTGACCGCCGTCATGGCGCTGGGCGCCAGCTACCTCGCGATCTCCGCCTTCGTCGCCAAGCCGCTGCTGGAGCGCCTGTTCGCCCGCGTCGCCCCGGGCGACGAGGTCGGCGACACCGCCATCGTGCTGACCTGCGCCGGCCTGCTGGCATCCGCCGCGGTGACCGAGGCCATCGGCCTGCACTACATCCTGGGGTCCTTCGTCGCCGGCACGGTGATGCCGAAGCGTCTGGCCGCCGCCATCCTCGACCGGCTGGAGCATTTCGCCACGCTGGTGCTGCTGCCGTTCTTCTTCACGCTGACCGGGCTGAAGGTCACGCTGGACGTGTCCGAACCGGCGCAGTGGACGGTGTTCGCGCTGGCCACGCTGGTGACCGTCGCCGGCAAGCTGCTGGGCACGGCGCTGCCGGCCCGGCTGTCCGGCGAGAGCTGGGGCGATTCCTGGCGGCTGGGCACGCTGATGCCGTGCAAGGGGCTGATGGAGGTGATCGTGCTGACCATCCTGCTGGACGCGCGGGTGCTGTCGGTCGGCGCCTTCTCGGCGCTGGTGCTGATGGCCATCGCCACCACCGCGCTGACCCAGCCGATGACTCTGCTCGCCGGGCGCTGGGCGGGGTTCGGCAAAGCCGCTATCCTTCCCGCCGACCACAGGGGAGAGACGCGATGACCAAGCCCATCACCCGCCCGCTGCCGCAGCCGACCATCGGCGTGCTGGGCGGCATGAGCAACCAGGCGACGGCCGAGTACTACCGCCTGCTGAACGACGGGCTGAACCGCCATCTGGGCGGCTGGGACAACGGCGAGATCGTCATCGTCAGCGTCAACTTCGGCAACATCGAGCACTTCGTGCGCAACGGCGCCTGGGACGAGGCCGCCGCCTACCTGACGGCCAAGGTTGACGCGCTGGAGCGCGCCGGGGCGGACGTGATCCTCTGCGTGTCGAACACGCTGCACCGGGTGGTCGAGCCGATCATGGCCGGGCGCGCGACGCCCTTCCTCCACATCGCCGCCCCGACCGGCGAGGCGATCCGACACGCCGGGCTGTCGCGCATCGGCCTGCTGGGCACGATGCCGACCATGCGCTCCGACTACCTGCGCACCTGGCTGACCGAGCGCTACGGCATCGAGGTGCTGGTGCCGCCGCCCGCCGACATGGAGGTGGTCGACCGCATCATCTTCGACGAGCTGGTGCGCCGCGACCTGCGGGAGCCGTCGAAGGCCGAGTACCTGCGCATCATTGACGGCCTCAAGGCGCAGGGCGCCGAGGGCGTCATCCTCGGCTGCACCGAGATCTTCCTGCTGGTGGAGCAGGCCGACCGGCCGGAGTTCCCGATGTTCAACACCACCGAGCTGCACGCGGCGGCGGCGGTGGCGTTCGCGCTGGAACGGATGGGCTGACGCCGCCCGAACGGTGTCAGGCGTCGGTGAACAGCGGCTCCTCGCCGATGCCGCCCGGCCAGCGGGCCAGGCACACGCTCACCAGCTCCATGTCGCGGCGGCGGACGGGCGTCGCGTCGGCGGCGCCCGCGGCGCCCTCGGTCTCGGCATTGCGCGCGACGGCGTCGTAGAGGGAGCGGTCCTGCATCGTCATGTCTCCTGGGACACGTGAATGGGATGACGGCCCCATGCTGCCGGTCCGCGCCCTGAGAGTCAATACTAGTATATCACTTCGTCAACTCGGGCTGTCGATCCCTGGATCCTCGACGGGACCGGGTCCCGGTTTCCTCGCGCTGCCAGGCCCCAGCTTCTCTCCCGTCTGCGGCGGGCGCTCGTCGCGTTCCTGCTTGAAGGCGTCGGTGAAAGGGGTGCGGGGCTCGGGCATCCGGCGGTCGGTCATGGCACGCTTCCCTGTCCTGATCGGCATCCTTGGTCAGAAGGGCCAACCGTACGCCGCACCCCCGGTTCCCGCAAAAGGCGCTAGGCAGCGCGGCGCGGTTCCGATAAAGAGTCGGCAACGTCCAATCCCACCGATGGCACCGCCGTGACGAACGACCGCGAAGAGTGGCTGGGCAAGGCCCGCACCCTGTCCGAAGCGCTCCCCTACATGCGCCGCTACGCCGGGCGCACCTTCGTCATCAAGTACGGCGGCCACGCCATGGGTGACGAGCACCTGGCCGAGCTGTTCGCCCGCGACATCGTGCTGCTGAAGCAGGTCGGCATCAACCCGGTGGTGGTGCACGGCGGCGGCCCGCAGATCGGCGAGATGCTGAAGCGCCTGAAGATCCAGTCGAGCTTCATCGACGGCCTGCGCGTCACCGACAAGGAGACGGTCGAGGTGGTCGAGATGGTGCTGTCCGGCTCCATCAACAAGCAGATCGTCACCGCCATCTCCAAGGCCGGCGGCCGGGCGGTCGGCATCTCCGGCAAGGACGGCCAGTTGATCATCGCGCGCAAGCTGCGCCGCACCCAGAAGGACCCGGACAGCAACATCGAGAAGGTGCTGGACCTCGGCTTCGTGGGCGAGCCGTACCAGGTCAACCCGCAGATCCTCGAAGGGCTGCTGGCCGCCGACATCATCCCGGTGGTCGCCCCGGTGGGCGTCGACCGCCAGGGCGACACCTACAACATCAACGCCGACACCTCGGCTGGTGCCATCGCCGGGGCGCTGGGGGCGACGCGCTTCTTCCTGCTGACCGACGTGGCCGGCGTGCTGGACAAGGACAAGAACCTGATCCCGCGCCTGTCGCTGGAGGAGGCCCGCAACGCCATCGCCGACGGCACCGCCACCGGCGGCATGATCCCGAAGATCGAAACCTGCATCGAGGCCGTCGAGCAGGGCGTCGACGCCGCCGTCATCCTCGACGGCCGGGTGCCGCACGCGCTGCTGCTGGAGATCTTCACCGAGGGCGGCGCCGGCACGCTGATCGGACGGGAATAACCGCCCGGGGAGGCTGACCCCATGTCCAACGAGTCCTCGGACCTGCGCAAGGAGCTGCTGCGCCGCATGGCGGCGCTGCGGCAGACCATCGACCCCAAGGTGCTGAACCGTGCCAAGCTGGCGACGTTCGGCAAGGTGCCCTACGACCAGGAGACGGCCAAGCGGGCGGTCGCCAGCTTCCTCGACCAGCGCGACGACGGCGGCGCCTTCCGCCGCAAGCTCGAACAGGCGCTGAAGCAGGAAGGCGCCGCGCTCGACCTCGATCCGGCAAGGAACGAGGCACCCAAGGAGCAGTCGCACCCGCTGAAGCCCCGCCGCATCGGCCGCATAGCCTGAGCCGCCGGCCATGATGCACGTCTTCGTCAACGACGGCGGCATCCTGCGCTGGGCCAAGGGCGCCGGCGCCCACGGCGCGGCGCTGCCGGCGGAGACGGCGTGGCTCGACCTCGTGACGCCGACGCACGAGGAACAGGCGCAGGGCGAGGCGCTCATGGGTCTTCCCCTGCCGACCCGCGAGCAGATCGCCGAGATCGAGGAGTCGAGCCGCCTGCGCCTCGCCAGCGGCGCCGTGCACATGACGGTGCTGGTGCTGACGCTGGCCGAGACGGAGGCGCCGCGCCTCACGCCGGTGCGCTTCGTGGTGGCCGGCGGGCGGCTCGCCACCATCCACTACATGGACGCACAGCCGTTCCTGACCTTCCGCCGCCGCACGGTGCGCCAGGGTTTCGGCGGCACCAGCCCCGATGCCATCCTGGTGGCGCTGCTGGAGGCGGTGGTCGAGCGCACCGCCGGCGTCCTGCGCCGCACCGCCGCCGAGCTGGATTCGCTGAGCAGCCGCGCCTTCCGCCGCTTCGATCCGGGCACCGCGAAGACCGACGACACCCGCGCGCTGAAGGCGCTGGGGCAGTGCGGCCACGTGCTGGCCAAGGCGCGTGAGAGCCTGGTCAGCCTGCGCCGGATGCTCGACTTCCTGATGCGTGGCGAGGGCGACGTGGCGCTGCGCAAGGCGGCGCGGCGCTGGGCGCGCGGCATCCTGCAGGACGTGGAGGGGCTGGACCAGTACGCCCGCTTCCTGTCCAACAAGGTCGGCCTGCTGCTGGACAGCACGCTGGGCCGCATCACCGTGGGGCAGAACGACATCGTCAAGCTGGTCAGCGTGCTGACCGTCATCCTGTTCCCGCCGCTGCTGGTCAGCAGTTTCTTCGGCATGAACTTCGACGTGATGCCGGAGACCGACTGGGTCTTCGGCTACCCGATGGCGCTGGTGCTGATGCTGGTCGCGGCCGTGCTGCCGCTCTGGTACTTCAAGCGGCGGGGGTGGCTGTAGGCGTCACACCGCCAGCAGCACCGCCCAGCCCAGCACGATCAGGTTGACGGCGAAGGTCATCGCCATGCCCGGCGCGCGGGCGTAGGGGTGGACGACGTACCCCGCCCAGAACAGCAGCCGCCCCACCACGAACAGCGCCGTCGCCAGCGAGAGAACGCCCAGGCTGGCGACCGGCAGCAGCGTGCTCAGCGCGGTCAGGGCCGGCACGAAGACCAGCGTCTGTTCGACGGTGTTGGACAGCGCCCGCTGCGCCACGCGGTAGGCGCGGCTCTCGCTGTCCTCGATGGGGTTGAAGGCCTGCGTGCGGCCGCGCACCGCCATCACGCCGATCACCATGGCGAACAGCACCAGCGCCGGTCCCAGCGACAGCCGCGCCGCCAGCGCCAGCCGCGCCTGCGGGGCGACGACGCCCTCCGGCGCCGGCATCAGCGGCGCGAGCAGGACGAAGAGGGCGACGGTGACCGCCGCCGAGGCGAGGTTGACGCCGGCCGCCGTGGCGATGAGGCGCTTCCCCCCCGCCATGGCGTCAGCCCAGCCCCTTCTGGCCCATCTCCAGGAACTTCTCGCGGCGGTGGCGGCGCAGCGTGGCGGCGTCCTGGCCGTCCAGCTCGCGCAGCGACTCCTCGATGGCGTCGCCCAGCGCCGTCACCGTCTCCTCCGGCGCGCGGTGGGCGCCGCCGATCGGCTCCTGCACCACGCGGTCGATGACGCCCAGCTCCTTGAGGTCCTGGCTGGTCAGGCGCAGCGCGGTCGCCGCCTCGCCGGCCATGTCGGAGCTGCGCCAGAGGATCGACGCGCAGCCCTCCGGCGAGATGACCGAGTAGATGGCGTGCTCCAGCATCAGCACGCGGTCGGCGGTCGCGATGGCGATGGCGCCGCCGGAGCCGCCCTCGCCGATCACCGCGCTGACCAGCGGCACGCCGATGCGCAGGCAGGTTTCGATGCTCTTGGCGATGGCCTCGGCTTGGCCGCGCTCCTCCGCCTGGACGCCGGGGAAGGCGCCGGCGGTGTCGACCAGCGAGACGACCGGCAGGTTGAAGCGCTCGGCCATCTGCATCAGGCGCTGCGCCTTGCGGTAGCCCTCGGGCTTGGCCATGCCGAAGTTGTGGCGCACGCGCGACTCGGTGTCGTGGCCCTTCTCCTGGCCGATCACCACCACCGAACGGCCGCGGAAGCGGCCCAGGCCGCCGACCACCGCGGCGTCCTCGGCGAAGTGGCGGTCGCCGGCCAGCGGCGTGAAGTCCTCGATCAGGCCCTCCACGTAGTCCAGGCAGTGCGGCCGGTTCGGGTGGCGCGCCACCTGCACCTTCTGCGCCGGGGTCAGCTTGGCGTAGGTCGAGCGCAGCAGCTTATCGACCTTGCCCTGCAGCTTTCCGACCTCGTCGGCGATGTTCAGGTCGCCGGCGTCGGTCAGGTGCCGCAGTTCCTCGATCTTGCCTTCGAGTTCGGCGATCGGCTTTTCGAATTCCAGGAAGGTCTGCATGTCGGGTGTATTCGGGGCTCTGCTCGGGACCGGGCTACCTACCACGCGCCGCACCGCAGCGCCATAGCCTAGAACGCCGCTCCGTTGTTACCATGCCCGCTCCGCGACGGAGGGCAGCGATGGGCAGCGCGTTCAAGGACCATTTCTCCGGCCACGCCGGCGACTACCGCGCCTTCCGCCCGCTGTACCCGGCGGCGCTGGTCGACGTGCTGGCCGACGCGGCGCCGGGGCACGCCCTCGCCTGGGACGCCGGCTGCGGCAACGGCCAGCTGTCGGGCGACCTCCGCCGCCGCTTCGACCGCGTCGCCGCCACCGATGCCAGCGAGAAACAGATCGCCGAGGCGGTGCCGCACGACGGCGTTGACTACCGCGTCGCCCCGGCCGAGCGCAGCGGCCTGCCCGCGGCTCAAGCCGACCTGATCGTCGCCGCGCAGGCGGCGCACTGGTTCGACCTGCCGGCCTTCTACGCCGAGGCGAAGCGCGTCGCCCGCCCCGGCGCCGCGCTGGCGCTGGTCAGCTACGGCGTGCTGACGGCGGACGGGAAAGTCGGGACGCTGCTGCGCACCTTCCACGACGACACCATCGGCCGGTGGTGGCCGCCGGAGCGGGCGCATGTCGACGACGGCTACCGCTCCCTGCCCTTCCCGGTGCCGGAGCGGCCGGTGCCCCCCTTGTCCATGGAGATGCCCTGGACCTTGGCGCAGGTGGTCGGCTACCTGGGCACCTGGTCGGCGGTGAAGGCGGCGGTCAAGGCCACCGGCGCCGACCCGCTGGACGCCTTCGTGCCGGAGCTGGCGGCGGTCTGGGGCGATCCGGACGCGCCGCGCGCCATCCGCTGGCCGCTGGCGGTGCGGCTGGGCACGCTGTAGTCCACCATCGGCGTACTCCGCCGCGACTCCCTGGCCGCCGCCCCTGTTCCACACCACGTGTACTGGAAAAGGGGGAGACGAGCCATGGTCGCGACCGCGCCGCCGGGGACCCGCCCCGACTACACCATCGAGCAGGACTGGGACGCCTACACGCCCGAGGAGCACGCCATCTGGCGCACGCTGTTCCGCCGGCAGGAGGAGATCCTGCAAGGCCGCGCCGTGCCCGAACTGGTCGAGGCCATGCGGGCGCTGGAGATGACCGCCGCCGGCATCCCGCGCTTCGAACGCCTGACCGAGATGCTGATGCCGGTCACCGGCTGGACCATCGTCGCCGTGCCGGGGCTGGTGCCGGGCGAGATCTTCTTCGAGCACCTCGCCAACCGCCGCTTCCCGGTCACCCGCTGGATCCGTACGCCCGAGCAGATGGACTACCTGGAGGAACCGGACCTCTTCCACGACCTGTTCGGCCACGTGCCGCTGCTGATGAACCCGGTGTTCGGCGACTACATGGCGGCCTACGGCGCCGCCGGGCTGAAGGCGAAGGACCTGGGCTTCCTCGACTATCTGGGCCGGCTGTACTGGTACACGGTGGAGTTCGGGCTGATCGACACCCCCGACGGCCTGCGCATCTACGGCGCCGGCATCGCGTCGTCCAAGGGCGAATCGATCTGGTGCCTGGAGGACCCGTCGCCGAACCGCATCGGCTTCGACCTCAAGCGCGTGATGAACACGCATTACCGCATCGACGACTACCAGGAGACCTACTTCGTCATCGACAGCTACGACCGCCTGTTCGCCGAGACGACGCAGGATTTGACGCCGCTCTACCGGGAACTGGCGGGCGGCCCGCCCTACGAGCCCGGCGCGGTGCTGCCGACCGACCGCGTGTACCACCGCGGCACCGGCACCTACCACGCGGCGAAGCGGCGGGCGGCCGAGTAGGCGGTCGCCGCGCCGGCTCCGGTGGGGTATCGTCGGCGGACACCCACCGGAGAGGAACGCCATGGCCACGGTAAAGCTTTGGACCGACGAGGACGTCGCGGCGGACCCGCGCGTCAAGGCGGTGTTCGACGACATCCGGGCGACCCGGAAGACCGACTTCGTCAACAACATGTGGCGGGCGCTGGCCAACCAGCCGGAGCTGCTGGAGGCCACCTGGGCGCGGCTGAAGCAGGTGATGGTGGCGCCGTCCTCCCTCGACCCGCTGACCAAGGAGATGATCTACCTGGCGGTGTCGACGGCGAATTCGTGCGGCTACTGCGTCCACTCGCACACCGCGGCGGCGCGGGCGAAGGGGATGACCGACGCGCAGTACCAGGACTTCCTGGCCGTGGTCGGCATGGCGATGCAGACCAACGCCCTGGCCACCGCCATGCAGGTGCCGGTGGACCCGGAGTTCCAGATTTAGCCGCGCCCGGACGCCCCTTCCGGTCAGCCTGACTCTTCCCTTTTCGTCATCCCCGCGAAGGCGGGGATCCATACGCTCCATAACCGCAAGCTTCGGGAATTATGGATCCCCGCCTTCGCGGGGATGACGGTGAGGGCGGTGTGGGCTCTGGCGAAAACGCCCTCACCGCGTCCACACCCGCCGCGCCTCCGGGTCCGGCGCCTGCCAGCCGAGGCGTTGCAGCTCCGGTTGCGGCAGCGCCTCGACCGGGTAGCCGATGCACAGGTAGGCGACCAGCCGCCAGCCCTCCGGCACGTCAAGCGCGCGGGTCACCGCGTCGGGGTCGAGGATCGACACCCAGCCCACACCCACCCCGTGCGCCCGCGCCGTCAGCCACAGCGTCTGCACCGCGGCCACCACCGAATAGCGCAACGCCTCCGGCATGGTGCGGCTGCCGAGGCCGTGGCCGGTCGCCGTGCCCTCGTCGCAGAACACCGCCAGTTGCACCGGCGCGTCGGTCAGCCCCTCCAGCTTCAGCTTGGCGTACAGCTCCGCCCGCTCGCCCTTGTAGCCGCCCAGCGCCGCCTCGTTGCACGCGGTGAAACTGGCGCGCACGACGTCGCGGCGCGCCGGCTCGTCCACCGTGACGAAGCGCCAGGGCTGGCTGAACCCAACCGAGGGGGCGAGGCACGCCGCGTCGATCAGCGCGTCCAGCACCCCGCCCGCCAGCGGATCGGTGCGGAAGCGCCGCACGTCGCGGCGCCAGCGGAACAGGTCCACCAGCCGCTCGCGAAACGCCGCGTCGAAGTCGGGAGCCCCGATGCCGGACAACGTCACGCGCCTTCCGCCACGATGCGCTCATAGGCCGGCAGCGTCAGGAACTCGACGAACTCCGTCCGCGCCGCGAGATCGCGGAACAGCGCCGCCGCCTCCGCCCATTTGCCGGCGCCGTAGGCCGCCTCGCCCAGCCGGTCCTTCCAGGCCGCCAGCTCCTCGGCGATCACCGCGTCGACCAGCTCCAGCGTCACCGCCCGGCCGTCGTCCAGCGACGCGCCGTGCCGCACCCACTGCCAGACCTGGGAGCGGCTGATCTCCGCCGTGGCGGCGTCCTCCATCAGGTTGAACAGCGGCACGCAGCCCAGGCCGCGCAGCCACGCCTCGATGTAGCCGATGCCGACGGCCACGTTCATGCGCAGGCCCTTCTCGGTCTTCGGCCCCTCGGGCACCTTCAGCAGGTCGGCCGCGGTGACCTCCACGTCGGTGCGCTTGCGCTCGATCTGGTTGGGGCCGGGCATGTAGGCGTCGAACACCTCCTGCGCCACCGGGACCAGCCCCGGATGCGCCACCCAGGTGCCGTCGTGGCCGTTGGAGGCCTCGCGCTCCTTGTCGGCGCGCACGCGGGAGAAGGCCACCTCGTTGGCCTCCAGGTCGCCCTTCACCGGGATGTAGGCGGCCATGCCGCCGATGGCCGGGGCGCCGCGGCGGTGGCACGTCCTGATCGCCAGCAGGCTGTAGGACTGCAGGAAGTGCGTCGCCATGGTGACCTCCGAGCGGTCGGGCATGACCGCCGCGGGGTCGTTGCGGAACTTCTTGATGAAACTGAAGATGTAATCCCAGCGCCCGCAGTTCAGGCCGGCCGAGTGGTCGCGCAGCTCGTACAGGATCTCGTCCATCTCGAACGCGGCGAGGATCGTCTCGATCAGCACCGTGGCCTTGATGGTGCCGTGCGGCAGGCCGAGCCAGTCCTCCGCCACCAGGAACGCCTCGCGCCACAGCCGCGCCTCGAAATGGCTCTCCAGCTTCGGCAGGTAGAAGTACGGGCCGCTGTGCCGCCCCAGCAATTCCCTGGCGTTGTGGAAGACGTACAGGCCGAAGTCGAACAGCGAGGCCGAGATCGGCTGCCCCTCGTAGCGGACGTGGCGCTCCTCCATGTGCCAGCCGCGCGGGCGCACCTTGAGCACCGCGGTCTTCGGGTTCAGCGCGTAGACCTTGCCGGTCGCCGGATCGGTGTAGGCGATGGTGCGGCGCACCGCGTCGCGGACGTTGATCTGCCCCTCGATCTGGTTGGCCCAGGAGGGGGTGTTGGCGTCCTCGAAGTCGGCCATGAACACCTTCGCGCCGGAATTCAGCGCGTTGATGACCATCTTGCGGTCGACCGGCCCGGTGATCTCGACCCGGCGGTCAAGCAGGTCGTGCGGCAGCGGCGCGATCTTCCAGTCGGCGGCGCGGATCGCCTTGGTCTCGGGCAGGAAGTCGGGCGTCTCGCCGGCGTCGATCAAGGCCTGGCGCTTGCGGCGGACGTCCAGCAGGCGTTCGCGCTCGGGGCCGAAGCGGCCCTCCAGCTCGGCGATGAAGGCCAGCGCCTCGGGCGTCAGGATCTCCTCGTAGCCCGGCTTGATGGGGCCGAGGATCTCGAGCCCGGAGATCGTGGTTGCCATAGCGGTTTCCCCCTCCATGAACGCTGCCGCGCTTCGGCGCGCATCCTTTCCAGCCGCTATAGCACAGGCGTGGCGCACCCGTCGCGGGCGTTTGGTCGCGCCCGGCCGGACTGCACGCCGTTCGGGAATTCCGCGCGGCGTTCGCCTGTTGAGGGATCAGCGACGGGGATCGTCCCGCATCATGAGAAGGAAACGACCATGAAGACCGCACTTCGCGTGGCCGCGATCATCGCGGTGCCCCTGGCGCTCGCCGCCTGCAACGAAACCAGCAACGGACGCGGCGGCGGCGGCCTGTTCGGCGGCTCGGGCGGGCTGTTCGGCAACTCGGGCGGCGACTACGACGACGGCTACGGCCCCCGCGGCCGCCGGGGTGGCGGCGGCCCGTACGCCTACAATGGGCAGTGCGACGACGCCGCCTACAACACCTCGAACGGCGGCAACGCCGCGCGCGGCACGGACGAGTTCGACTGCAGCCGGTACGGGGACGGGCTGAAACGGTGACGCGCGCTCAGGTCTCTTCCTTCACCGCCCGCTTCCTCGCCAGCGGGTGGTGTTCGGTGACGACCTTGCGCAGGCGGTCCGCCACCACGTGGGTGTAGATCTGCGTGGTGGCGATGTCCGCGTGGCCCAGCATCTTCTGCACCGAGCGCAGGTCGGCGCCGTGGTCCAGCAGGTGCGTGGCGAAGGCGTGGCGCAGCACGTGCGGGCTGACCTTCTCCGGGTCGATGCCGGCTTCGATGGCGAGATCCTTGAGGATCTGCGCGAAGCGCTGCCGCGTCAGATAGCCCTCCGCCGCGGTGCGCGAGGGAAACAGGAAGCGCGCCTGCACCGCCTCGCGCTCGGGCAGCAGGAAAGCCGCGCGCAACGGCAGGTAGGCGGATATGGCCGCGCGCGCCGGGTCGGAGAGCGGCACCATGCGCTCCTTGCCGCCCTTGCCGCGCACGATCAGGCCGCGCCCGTCGCGCAGGATCGCCGAGATCGGCAGCCCCACCAGCTCCGACACGCGCAGCCCCGTCGCGTACAGCACCTCCAGCAGCGCCACCAGCCGCACGCCGTCCGGCCCGCCGCGGGCGCGGGCGGTGTCCAGCATCCGCTCCACCTCCGCCTCGGACAGGATCTTCGGCAGCGGCCGGCCCTGCTTCGGACTGTCGAGCGCCGAGGCGGGGTCGTCGGCCCGCCGCCCCTCCGACACCAGGAAGCGGAAGAACTGCCGCAGCGCCGACAGCCGGCGCGCCACGGTGCGCGGCGCCGCCCCCTCCCCGGCCTGGAGATGCGCCAGATAGCCGCGCAGGTCGTCGGTGCCGGCGCGGTCGAGCGTGACGCTGCGCTGCGCCAGCCACAGCGCCGCGTCGGTCAGGTCGCGCTCGTAGGCCTGCCGGGTGTTGAGCGCCGCCCCGCGCTCCGCCATCAGCATGTCGAGGAAGGCGTCGAGCTGCGGCACGCGCGACACCGGGCGGGGCTTGCAGGGTCGTCCGCGGCGCTTCGTCGTCGTCATGGGCGGTCGCTCAGAGCCCCTGCGCCACGATGGCCTCGCGCGCCAGCGCGCGGGCGTCGGCGTCCAGCCCCACCGTGCGCAACGCGCCGACCAGCCGCGCCAGCACCGCCGGCGGCATCCCGGCCGGCCCGGCCTCGCCGAGCAGCACCAGGGCAAGAAGCACCGTCTCGCCGACGCGGCCGTCCTTGACCGCCATGTCCAGCTGCGACCAGCGCATCGGCTCGCCCGGCAGCGCGGGCGGCTCGGCGGCGGCGCGGCGCAGCGCCTCCTCCGGCACCTCGACGCCCAGCGCCTTGAGCAGCGCCAGCGTGCCGCCCGCTCGCGCCGAGGCCGCGGGGTCGCCGCCGCGCAGCGCGTCGTCCAGCCACGCCGACAGCCCGCCCGCCGCCGGATTCCCCACGGCGGCGAGCGGCCACAGCCGCGCCCCGGCGCCGGTGCGCGTCGCCAGGTCACGCCAGCGCCGCACCTGTTCCGTGCGCCCCTGCGCTTCGTACAGCCGCACCGCGGCGGGGGCGAGCGCCGCCGCCTCGACGTTCACCGTGACGGTGTCGAACATCGCGGCCACCACCGTGCCGGCCGGCCCGGCCCACATCGAGGGGTCCAGCAGGTCGATGGCCTGCGCCGCCAGCGCCATCCGCCGGTTGCCGTCCGCCGCCCCGGCGAAGGCCTGCTGCACCAGCCCGCGCACCCGCGCGCCGCGGTCGCGGGCGGCAAGGTCCTTCAGGCGGTACAGTTCGTCCCCCTTGGCGGGCGCGGCGCGGTACGCCTCGCTGAGCGCGCGGGCATCCATATACAGCGATGTGGCCGCCCGCTCGGCCGCGGCGACGCGGGTGGCGGGGTCGGCGGACGGCAGCCGCGCCACCCCGGCGAGCCGCATCGGATCGAGGTCCAGCAGGTCCGGCGACACCGGCGCCGAGGCCAGCCGCATCAGCGCGAGCGTCAGCGGCGCCGGGTCCTTCAGGCCACGCAGGGACGGCACGCCGCCGGCGATGGCCGCCTCGGCGAGCGTGCGGAAGCTGTCGTCGCTGTCGTTCTGGCCGCGCAGCAGCTCCAGGACCAGCGCCGCGCCGGCACGGTCGCCGCCGCGCACCCGGCAATACAGGTCGAGGCGCTGCCAGTAGGTGGCCGGGAACGGCTTGCCGGCCTCCACCGCCCACGGGCAGTCGAGCGTGCCCTGCAGAAGCTGCGCGTCGACGACGGCGCGCGCCGCCGATTCGTCCTCCAGCACGCCGGGCAGCTTCGCGGCGAGGTCCAGCGCACCCTTGGGGTCGCCCAGCCCGGCCAGCGCCTCGACGCGCAGCGCGCCGAAGCGGCGGACCGGCGGCCCCTCGTCCATGGCCGGCGGCGGGGCGGCGGCGTCGGTGAGCAGCAGCCGGCGCATCAGGCTGCGCGCGGCCGGCGACGGCACCGACAGCGGCAGTTCGGACAACAGGCGCAGCACCGCGCCGCGCGGCACCCCATGCCACAGCAGCACGCCCAGCCCGCCATGGGCGGCGTCCAGCACGCCGGCGCCGTCCGGGTCGGGAGCCGCGAGCGGGGCCGCCTGGATCGTGCCGGGCTTGGCCGGCGCCGGGGTGATCGGGTCGGCGACGGGAGGGGGCACCGGCGCCGCGTCCGGCCGGGCCGGCGGCGGCACCAGGATGATCGGGGTGTCCGGGCCAGCCGGCACCACCGGCACGGTCACCGAGCGCGCCGTGTCGGCCGCGGGCGGCCCGAGGCGAATCGGACCCTGCGACTGGGCTTGCGCCACCGGTGCGGCGAGAAGGATCGCCCCCAGCGGAATCAGGATGGCGGCCGGCGCGGCGCGGCGGCCTGGACGGACGCTCCCGGCGCGCTCAGCGCGGGAAGCGCTCATCCGGGATGACCTTCTCGACCGCTTTCGAGGGAGCGGGCAGATCCCAGGTGCCGAGGACGGCGAGGCCGCCGACGGCAACCACCAGCAACAGCACCAGGAGGGCGGAGAGCGCGCGAGACTTCATGGAACGGGACGACCCGGCAGCGGAATAGGAACGGGATTTCGGACGTACCATGGGGCTGGTCCGCAGGGGTTGGGACAAGGGTGCGCTTTCATGCTAAAGCAAGGCACCCGCGCCCTGGGACCGGCCGTTCGGCTGGGGCCCGAGCGGGACGTTAGTTTAGACCCGGCACGGGCGGCGCGCAACAGCGGCCGAGCCCCGCGCCGAATCGACCGGGAGTTGCGAGTTTTGCCCAAGACCGTCGTGCCGCCCCTCCTGCCGCGGACCATCGTGCTGGTGGGCCTGATGGGCGCCGGCAAGAGCGCCATCGGCCGGCGCCTGGCCTCCCGGCTGGGGCTGCCGTTCGTGGACGCCGACACGGAAATCGAACAGGCCGCCGGCTGCACCATCGAGGAGATCTTCGCCCGCGACGGCGAGGCCGCCTTCCGCGCCGGGGAGCGCAGGATCATCGCCCGCCTGCTGACCGAGCGCGCGCCGCACGTGCTGGCCACCGGCGGCGGCGCCTTCATGGACCCGGACACCCGCGCGCTGATCCGCGAGCGCGGCATCTCGGTCTGGCTGCGCGCCGAGCTGGAGGTGCTGCTGGATCGCACCGCGCGCCGCACCCACCGGCCGCTGCTGAAGAAGGGTGAGCCGCGCGAGATCCTCTCCCGCCTGATGGAGCAGCGCTATCCCGTCTACGCCGAGGCCGACCTGACGGTGGAGAGCGACGAACACCCGCCCGAATACACCGTCTCGCGCGTCATCGAGGCGCTGGAGGCGCATTTCGGCCACCCCATCCGCCCGTCCAGGTCCGCCGCCGCCGCGCCCGAGGAGAAGCACCCATGACCGCCCCTATCGACACCGTCCGCGTCGACCTCGGCGCCCGCAGCTACGACATCCTGGTCGGCGACGGCATCCTGGCCGAGGCCGGACAGCGCATCGCCGAGATCACCCGCGGCAAGCCGCCGATCATCGTCACCGACGACGCCGTGGCGCCGCTGCACCTCGGCACGCTGGAGGCCAGCCTGGGCCGCGCCGGCATCGACCCCGGCACCGCCATCGTCCTGCCGCAGGGCGAGAAGACCAAGGACTTCGCCCATCTGGAGCGCCTGCTCGACGCCATCCTGGCGCGCGGGATCGAGCGTTCGGCGGTGCTGGTGGCGCTCGGCGGCGGGGTGATCGGCGACATCACCGGCTTCGCCGCCGCCACCGCGCTGCGCGGCATCGACTTCGTCCAGGTGCCGACGACGCTGCTGAGCCAGGTCGACAGCTCGGTCGGCGGCAAGACCGGCATCAACACCCGGCACGGCAAGAACCTGGTCGGCGCCTTCCACCAGCCGCGCCTGGTGATCGCCGACACCGCGACGCTGGACACCCTGCCGAAGCGCGAGGTGCTGGCCGGCTACGCCGAGGTGGTGAAGTACGGCCTGATCCGCCTGCCCGACTTCTTCGCCTGGCTGGAGGAGAACGGGCAGCGGGTGGTGGACGGCGACTCGGCCGCCCGCCGCCACGCGGTGACGGTGAGCTGCCGCGCCAAGGCCGACATCGTCGGCGTCGACGAGCGCGAGAGCGGCGACCGCGCGCTGCTCAACCTCGGCCACACCTTCGGCCACGCGCTGGAGGCGGCGACCGGCTTCGGCCAGCGCCTGCTGCACGGCGAGGGCGTGGCCATCGGCATGGTGCTGGCCTTCGACCTCTCGGCGCGCCTCGGCCTCTGCCCGGCGGCCGACGCCGAGCGGGCGCGGGCGCACCTGAAGGCGGTCGGCCTGCCGACCAGGCCCACCGACATCCCCGGCGTCGAATGGGACGTGGACGAGCTGATCGCCTCCATGGCCAAGGACAAGAAGGTGAAGGACGGCCGCATCGCCTTCGTGCTGGCCCGCCGCCTGGGCGATGCCTTCACCATGCGCGACGTGGACGCCGCGGCGGTGCGCGCGCTGCTGGAGGACGCGGTTGCCGCCTGAGGCCCTCCCGTCGGCGCCGCACACCGACCCGGCGCTGTGGATCCTGCTCGCCGTCATGCTGGCGCTGGTCGGGCTGTCGGCGTTCGTCTCCGGTGCGGTGACGGCGCTGATCGGCCTGTCGCGGGCGCGGGCGCACCTGCACGAGCAGGAGGGCGGCGGGCGGCGCGACGGCCTCGCCGGCCGGCTGTGCGAGGGCGTCACCGCGCTGGTCCTGCGGCTGTTCGGCAGCTCGATCCGCACCGCCGCCGGCGCCACCTCGGCCGGGGAGCTGCGCGACGCCATCGAGCTGCACCGCGGCGAGGCCGCGGCCGAGCCGGAGGAGGTCCGCCACGAGCGCGCCATGCTGCGCTCCATCCTCGACCTCGGCGAGGTGCCGGTGTCCGACGTGATGACGCACCGGCGAAACCTGGTGACCATCGATGCCGGCCAGCAGCCGGCGCAGATCGTAGACGAGGTGCTGGCCAGCCCCTACACCCGCCTGCCGCTGTGGAAGGACGACCCCGACAACATCGTCGGCGTGCTGCACGCCAAGGCGCTGCTGCGCGAGGTGCGGGCGCACGGCACGCAGCTGGAGCCGGTGGACGTGGTGGCGCTGGCCGCCCAGCCCTGGTTCATACCCGACACCACCACGCTGCTCGACCAGTTGCAGGCCTTCCGCGAGCGGCGCGAGCACTTCGCCCTGGTGGTGGACGAGTACGGCAGCCTGATGGGCGTGGTGACCCTCGAGGACATCCTGGAGGAGATCGTCGGCGACATCTCCGACGAGCTGGACGTCAACGTCGCCGGCGTGAAGCCCCAACCCAACGGCTCCTACGTGATCGACGGCTGGGTGACCATCCGCGACCTCAACCGCGAGTTCGAGTGGCGCCTGCCCGACGACAAGGCCTCCACCATCGCCGGGCTGGTGCTGTACGAAGCGCGCAAGATCCCCGAGGTCGGGCAGGTCTTCACCTTCTACGGCTTCCGCTTCGAGATCCTGCGCCGCCAGCGCCACCAGATCGCCGCGCTGCGCGTCACCCCGCCGGCCACGGGCGAGGACCGGCAATAGCCCCGCCTTTCGTGCGGCGACTTGACGCATCCGAAATCTCCGCCCACCATACTTTCAGTTGGCCGAACAAATGGCCGCCGAACCGGGATGGACAGGGAGAGATCGCATGCCGACACGCAAGCTTATGCCCGACGTGATCCAGCGACAGGAGCTGGTCTGCCTGTCGCTCGACTCCACGGTGCGCGACGCTGCGGTGCTGATGGCCGAGCGCCGCATCGCCGCCATCCTGGTGGCCGAGGGGCGCCGCCTCCAGGGCATCTTCACCGAGCGCGACCTGACCGTGCGCGTCGTCGCGGCCGGCAAGGACCCGACGGTCACGAGGCTCGCCGAGGTGATGACCCGCGCCCCCGACACGCTCGGCCCCGACGCCACGGCCGGCGAGGCGCTGGAACTGATGGAGCGCCGCCGCTACCGCCACCTGCCGGTGGTGGACGGAAACGAAGTGGTCGGCATCGTCTCGATCCGCGACCTGTTCGCCGTGGTGCGCGAGCACCTGGAGCACGAGATCAAGGACCGCGAGGAGTTCATGTTCGGCTCCGGCTACTCGGCCGGCGCATTGCCGTAATGTGACGGCGGGGGGTGGGGCTCGCTTGACGTAAGCGTCAGCCCCACCGATATTCGCTTCGCACCTGCGAACGCGACGAAAGACCCGAAGCGATGCCCCTGTCCCCGCCGGCCGAGCGCCAACACGTCCACACCCGCGAGATCGCCTGCCGCGGGTACCGGCGCGCCGACGGGCTGTGGGACATCGAGGGCCACCTCACCGACGTCAAGACCTACGCCTTCCAGACCGAGCAGCGCGGCCGGCTGGAGCCGGGCGACCCGGTGCACGAGATGTGGCTGCGGCTGACCATCGACAGCCAGTTCAAGGTGCACGCCATCGAGGCGGTGACCGACAAGTCGCCCTTCCTGGCCTGCGGCGACATCGCGCCGAACTACCAGCGCCTCGTCGGCCTGAACATCGGCAAGGGCTGGACCCGCGCGGTCAAGGAGCGGCTGGGCGGTGTCGAGGGCTGCACGCACCTGATGGAACTGCTGGGCCCGATCGCCACCACGGCGTTCCAGACCATCTACCCGATCCTCGCCCGCGAGGCGGAGGAACGCGCCAAGGCCGAAGGCCGCGGCCAGGACAAGAAGGCGCGCCCGGTGCTGCTCAACATGTGCCACATCTTCGCCAGCGACGGCGAGGTGGTGCGCAAGTTCTGGCCGGAGCACTACACCGGCGACTGCGAGCCCACCAACGCCGAGGCGGAAGCGGCGGAGTAAGGACTTTCTGGGCCGTTGGGCTCAGGCGACCCCGCCACCAGCGCTTTTCTGGCCGTCACCCCCCGCCTTCGCGGGGATGACGCTTTGAACAGTGCAGCCGTTCCCCTACATCTCCATCCGCGCATCGCCCTGCGCGCGGCTCTTGACGCCGGTCGGCCGGGTGGTGCCGGGCAGGCCCGGATCCTCGCTGGGAATGCCGCCCCCGCCGCCGCCGGAATCGCCGCTGGCGTCGCGCGGCAGATCGAAGGGCGTGCCGACGAACGGGTCGCCCAGGCCGTGGCCGGCCTTCTGGTGGCCCGGCTCGGTCGCCGCCTGCACGAAATACGAGGCGATCAGCACCCGCACCGCCGAGGTGAAGGTCGACTTCTTCTCGGCCGCGGTCTGCGGCTTGGCGCCCGGTTCCTGGGCGGCGCGCTCGCGCTGCTTGTCCAGGCGCTCCTTGATCAGCGTGCACAGGGCGTTGATGGTCAGGCCCTCGCGCCGGGCGATGGCTTCCAGGGCCTGCCACATGGACGGTTCCAGGCGGATGCTGGTCCGCTTGTGCCCGTCCATGACGACATTGCGGCTTTCCAGCGGCCCGACGCCGCCGGTGGGTCGCACGGTCTGTTTCTTCCGCCCGCGATTGGCCATGCAGAACTCTTCCCTCGCTCCGCGTCCGTGGGGCTCTTCCCCTCGGGCAGACACGATAAACGGTTGCATAGACCGCACTCTACCGAATGAAGCGCGAAATGCAACCGGCACTGCATATTGCACTTGCCGAATGCGCGAAGTCATCCGCCGTCGGTTGCACACCAGTGTATGCAAATGGACGGCAGGATTGATTTAGCGGTCTTCTTGCGGGGCCAGCGTGGTGAGGGCGAGCGCGTGGACGCGTTCGGCCATTTCCTCCTGCAGCAAGGCATAGACCATGCGCTGCCGCTCGACGCGCGACTTGCCGGCGAAAGCCTCCGACACGACGGTGACGTGGAAGTGCGTCTCGCCCTCCGGGTGGGCGCCGCCGTGGCCGGCATGGCGGTGCGACTGGTCCTCGATGTCGAGACGCGTCGGCGACAGGCCGTCGGTCAGCTTCCGGCGCATGCGGTCGGTGTAGGGCGTGGCGGTGGCCATGGTGCCTCCTTTGAAAAGCGGTTCACCGAAGCTGTGTGGTCCCGGCCCCCGGGGCTGTCAAGGTGCGCTGTCAAGGCGTGGAAAACGCTGTCAAGACGGCCATGCGCGCGCTTGCCAGCGCCCCGGGCGGTGCCCATACTCAGCCGATGCAGCGCAACCGTGCCCGCCTCGATTCCCGTTACGACTTCGCCCCGCGCCCGGCGACGCGGGCGTGCGACCATCCCGGTTGCGCCGCCGACGGCGAGTACCGCGCGCCCAAGGCGCGCGACCGGCTGAACGAGTACTTCTGGTTCTGCCTGAACCACGTGCGCGAGTACAACAAGGCCTGGGACTACTACGCCGGCATGAACGCCGACCAGATCGAGAGCGAGGTGCGCCGCGACACCACCTGGCAGCGCCCGACCTGGCCGCTGGGCTTCTGGAGCGTGCAGGAGAAGTTCCTGCGCGACCGCGTGACCAAGGGCTTCGGCTTCGAGTTCGGTCGCGAGCCCGGCCAGGGCAAGGCGGAGGAGCAGGCGCAGCGCCGCCAGACCGCCCGCACGCCGGAGGAGGAGGCGCTGGCCGTCCTCGACCTGACGCCGCCGGTGGACTTCGCGCGCATCAAGGCCCGCTACCGCGAGTTGGCGAAGCTCCACCACCCCGACGCCAACGGCGGCGACCGCGCGGCGGAAGAGCGACTGAAGGACATCAATCAGGCCTACAACACGCTGAAAGCCTGTTATGGTGCATGAAGACCGCCGGCGGCGTATGATTGTATCACTGCCGCCCTCGGCGGCGCCCGGATCCGACCCTCGCTGAAACGACCAAGAAAACCGTACTCATGCCGTCTCAAGGAGCCACGCAGGCCAGCTCGGCCCTGTTCGATCACGTGCCGGACATCACGCTGTCGGTGCGCCAGACCTTCGGAATCGACAGCGACATGCAGGTGCCGGCGTTCAGCACGCGCACCGAGCACGTGCCGGACGTCGATGACGCCTACCGCTTCGACCGCGACACCACGCTCGCCATCCTGGCCGGCTTCGCGCACAACCGGCGCGTCATGATCCAGGGCTATCACGGCACCGGCAAGTCCACCCACATCGAGCAGGTGGCCGCCCGCCTCAACTGGCCGTGCATCCGCGTCAACCTCGACAGCCACATCAGCCGCATCGACCTGATGGGCAAGGACGCCATCGTGCTGCGCGACGGCCTGCAGGTGACCGAGTACCGCGAGGGCATCCTGCCCTGGGCCTTGCAGCACGCCTGCGCCCTGGTGTTCGACGAGTACGACGCCGGCCGCCCGGACGTGATGTTCGTGATCCAGCGCGTGCTGGAGGTCGAGGGCAAGCTGACGCTGCTCGACCAGAACCGCGTCATCCGCCCGCACCCGGCGTTCCGCCTGTTCTCCACCGCCAACACGGTGGGCCTTGGCGACACCACCGGCCTGTACCACGGCACGCAGCAGATCAACCAGGGCCAGATGGACCGCTGGAACATCGTGGCGACGCTGAACTACCTGCCGCACGACGCCGAGGTGGACATCATCCTGGCCAAGGTGGCCGGCTACGACGACGCCAAGGGCGCCGAGACGGTATCCAACATGGTGCGTCTGGCCGACATGACCCGCCAGGGCTTCATAAACGGGGACATCTCCACCGTGATGAGCCCGCGCACGGTCATCACCTGGGCGGAGAACGCCAAGATCTTCAGCGACGTGCCCTTCGCCTTCCGGATCACCTTCCTGAACAAGTGCGACGAGGTGGAGCGCCCGGCCGTGGCCGAGTACTACCAGCGCTGCTTCGGCGCAGAGCTGCCGGAGACGGGGGTGAGCGTCAACTTGGTGTGATGCGAAGCGCTTGCTCCCGTCACAACCCGGAACACGGATTACACGGATTTGAGCACGGATTTCACGGATGAGGGTCGCGCTTGACGGTGAAGTCGAAGCCCTGACCGAGAGCATCATTGGCGCCGGATACGAGGTGTACAATGGGCTCGGCCATGGCTTTGTCGAAGCCGTCTACAAGAAGGCCCTCGTCTGCGAACTCCAGCGGCGCCGGCTGGAGGTGGGGCATGAGGTTCCGTTCCAGATCGACTACAAGGGCAACAACGTCGGCACCTATTACGCCGATCTGGTGGTCGAGCGGCACGTCATCGTCGAATTGAAGGCAGTCGAGAGCCTTCTGCCGATCCACGCACGGCAGGTGCTGAATTACCTGCGTCCCAGTGGCCTCGGCGTCGGCCTGCTGTTCAACTTCGGCGGATCGAGCTTGACCTTCCGGCGCGTGCTCCTGGACAGGCCAGGATCCGTGAAATCCGTGCCTCAATCCGTGAAATCCGTGTAATTCTTGCCCTCCGCACCACGCCGCACCCGGAAAACAGAGATGTCCGACCGCGAATCCCCCGTCGAGATCTTCAAGCGCTCCACCGCGTCCACGGTGCGCGCCCTGGCGGGGCGCGAGGACGTGCAGGTCACGCACTCCTCCGAGCCGCCGGGCCTGCTGGGATCACGGGCGCGCATCCCGGTGCCGCCGCGCGACCTCAACCCGCACGACGTCGCCACGGTGCGCGGCGCCGCCGACGCGGTGGCGCTGCGGCTGCGCTTCCACTCCAACACCATCCACGCCCAGCGCATGCCCATGGGCGACACCGCCCGCGCCGCCTACGACGCGCTGGAGCAGGCGCGCTGCGAGGCGCTGGGGGCCCGCGCCATGCCGGGCGTCGCCCACAACCTGGGCGCCGCGCTGGAGGAGCGTTACCGCAAGCACGGCTTCGACAAGATCACCGACCGCGACGGTGCGCCGCTGGCCGAGGCGCTGCGCCTGATGGCCCGCCAGCTGATGACCGGCGAGGCGCCGCCGCCGAACGCCGCGCACGTGGTGGAGCTGTGGCGCGGCTGGGTCGAGGAGAAGCTGGGCACGGACTTCCACGGCCTCTCGCAGCACATCACCGACCAGGATTCCTACGCCCGCGCCGTGCGCAAGCTGCTGGCCGAGCTGGAGATGGACGTCGGCGAGGAGCCGGAGACCGAGGAGGACGAGGACGAGGACCGCAAGTCCGAGGAGAACGAGAACGAGCCGAACGACGGCCAGACCCGCGGCGAGGACCAGGTTTCGACCGAATCGGAGTCGATGTCCTCCCCGCAGATGCAGGAGAGCGACCTCGGCGACGGCGCTGAGGAGGGCGGCGACGACAGCGACGCCGAGATGGGCGAGGGCGAGGGCTCGGAGGAGCCGGCCGGCCCCGGCCACCCCTGGCGCCCGGAGAACAGCCGCCGCAACGAGGTCGATCCCAACGCCTACAAGGCCTTCACCACCCAGTTCGACGAGGTGGTGGACGCCGCCGACCTCTGCGACCCGGACGAGCTGGCGCGGCTGCGCATGATGCTCGACCAGCAGCTCCAGCACCTGCAGGGGGTGATCTCCAAGCTGGCGAACCGCCTGCAGCGCCGCCTGATGGCGAAGCAGACGCGCAGCTGGGAGTTCGACCTGGACGAGGGCATCCTGGACGCCGCACGCCTTTCGCGCGTGGTGGTCAACCCGGTGCTGCCGCTGTCGTTCAAGCGGGAGAAGGAGACGGATTTCCGCGACACCGTGGTCGGGCTGCTGATCGACAATTCCGGCTCCATGCGCGGCCGGCCGATCTCCATCGCCGCCATGAGCGCCGACATCCTGGCCCGCACGCTGGAGCGCTGCGCGGTGAAGACCGAGATCCTCGGCTTCACCACCCGCGCCTGGAAGGGCGGGCAGGCGCGCGAGGCGTGGCTGTCGGCCGGCAAGCCGGCCAACCCCGGCCGCCTCAACGACCTGCGCCACATCATCTACAAGGCGGCCGACCAGCCCTGGCGGCGCGCGCGCAAGAACCTGGGCCTGATGCTGCGCGAGGGCATCCTGAAGGAGAACATCGACGGCGAGGCGCTGATGTGGGCGCACAACCGCCTGATCGCCCGGCCGGAGCAGCGGCGCATCCTGATGGTGATCTCCGACGGCGCGCCGGTGGACGATTCGACGCTGTCGGTCAACGCCGGCAACTACCTGGAGCGCCACCTGCGCGAGGTCATCCAGTACATCGAGGGCCGCAGCCCGGTGGAGCTGGTGGCCATCGGCATCGGCCACGACGTGACGCGCTACTACCGCCGCGCGGTCACCATCGTGGACGCCGAGCAGCTCGGCGGCACCATGATGAACAAGCTGGCCGAGCTGTTCGACGAGGACGACGGCCGCGGCGCGCCGGCCTGGGCGCCGCAGCGGGCGGCCGGCGGGCGGCGCTAACGTTCATGCTGACGTTCGGGACACTTCACGCGCGCCCCGATCCGTTTTAGGATCGGGGCATGCGAACCATTCCCGACTTCCCGAATCTGTTCATCCTCGACCACCCGCTGATCCAGCATAAGCTGACGCTGATGCGGGAGAAGGAGCGCTCGACCGGCGGCTTCCGGCAGCTGCTGCGCGAGATTTCGCTGCTCATGGGCTACGAGATCACCCGCGACCTGCCGATGACGACCGAGCGGATCGAAACGCCGCTGGAGCCCATGGACGCCCCCGTCCTGGCCGGCAAGAAGCTGGCCATCGTGCCGGTGCTGCGCGCCGGCCTCGGCATGGCGCAGGGCCTGCACGAGCTGGTGCCCTCGGCGCGCGAGGGACACATCGGCCTCTACCGCGACCACGACACCAAGATGCCGCACGAGTATCTGGTGAAGCTGCCGGAGGCCGAGGGGCGCATCTTCATCGTCGTCGACCCGATGCTGGCGACCGGCAACTCGGGCGTCCACGCCTGCGACGTGCTGAACCGGCACGGCGTGGCCGACGAGAACATCCGCTTCATGGCGCTGGTGGCGGCGCCGGAGGGCATGCGCGTCTTCCACGCCGCGCACCCCAAGGTGAAGGTGTTCACCGCCGCGCTCGACAGCCACCTGGACGAGAACGCCTACATCGTCCCCGGCCTGGGCGACGCCGGCGACCGCATGTTCGGCACGAAGTAATAAAAGCCGCCCCTCTCCCTCGACGGGAGAGGGGTTGGGGAGAGGGTGGCGCCGCAAAGCGGCCACGTTCCTCCCCCTCTCCCCAACCCCTCCCCCGCAAGGGGGGAGGGGCTTTTGATTCTACCCCTTGAACGTGTCCCCGTACCGGTCGCGCAGCAGGTTTTTCTGCACCTTGCCCATGGTGTTGCGCGGCAGCTCGTCGAGGAAGAAGACGCGCTTCGGCACCTTGAAGTTGGCGAGCTGCTCCTTGCACACCGCCACCACCTGCGCCTCGTCCGGCCCGGCCGCGCCCGGCTTGCGCAGCACCACCGCGGTCACCGCCTCGCCGAAGTCGGGGTGCGGGACGCCGACCACCGCCGATTCCACCACCCCGTCGATGGCGTCGATCACCGTCTCGACCTCCTTCGGGTAGACGTTGAAGCCGCCGGAGATGATCAGGTCCTTGGCGCGGCCGACAATGTGCACGTAGCCGCGCGCATCCACCTTGCCGACGTCTCCGGTGATGAAGAAGCCGTCCGGCTTGATCTCCTGCGCGGTCTTCTCGGGCATGCGCCAGTAGCCGGAGAAGACGTTCGGCCCCTTCACCTCGATGACGCCGATCTCGTCCGGCCCCAGCACCTTGCCCTGGTCGTCGCACACCCGCACCTCGACGCCCGGCAGCGGGAAGCCGACGGTGCCGGGGATGCGCTCACCGTCCAGCGGGTTGGAGGTCAGCATGCCGGTCTCGGTCATGCCGTAGCGCTCGAGGATGGCGTGGCCGGTGCGGGCCGCGAACTCCTTGTGGGTGTCGGCCAGCAGGGGCGCCGAACCAGAGATGAACAGGCGCATGTGCGCCACCGCCTCCTTCGTCAGCCCCGGATGGCCGAGCAGGCGGGTGTAGAAGGTCGGCACGCCCATCATCACCGTGGCGCGCGGCAGCAACGAGAGCACCTGGTCGGCGTCGAACTTCGGCAGGAAGATCATCGACGTGCCGTTCAGCAGCACGCAGTTGGTGGCGACGAACAGGCCGTGCGTGTGGAAGATCGGCAGCGCGTGCAGCAGCACGTCGTCCGGCCGGAATCCCCAGTACTGGTGCAGCACCAGCGCGTTGGAGCCGAGGTTGCGGTGGCTCATCATCGCGCCCTTGGAGCGCCCGGTGGTCCCCGACGTGTAGAGGATGGCCGCCAGGTCATCCAGCCCGCAGGGCACGGTGGCGAAATCCGGGTCCAGCCCTGTCGCCTGCTCCGGCAGGCTGCCGTCCCCCTTGGTGCTGAGGGTCAGCAGGTGCGCCACCCTGGCCTTGTCGGCGACCTCGCGCAGCGTCGCCTCGGTTTCCGGCCGGCAGACGAAGACGCGCGGCTCGGCGTCGGTCAGGAAGTATTCGACCTCCGCCTTGGTGTAGGCCGGGTTGAGCGGCAGGTAGACGCCGCCGGCGCGCACCACCGCAAGATAGAGCACGATGTTCTCGGCCGACTTCTCGACCTGCACCGCGACGCGGTCGCCCTTGGCCACGCCCAGGTCGGCCAGCAGACGGGCATAGCGCCCCACCGCCGCGTCCAGGTCGCCGTAGGTGAGGATGCCGCCGTCCTCCGTCTCGATGAAGGGGCGGGTCCGGTCCTTCGGGAAGCGGGAACGGAACAGGTCGTAGATGTTGTCGCTCATCCTCGTCGCTCTTCTTGTCGGTGGCGTTCCTCCGGGGCATCGACCTTAGCGGTTCGCCCCCCGGGGGTCCAGGGTCCGATACGGTGCCGTAGGGTGAGGGCCGCGTAGGTTGGGTTGAGCGCAGCGAAGCCCAACGTGACGGCTGCACCAAGGATGTTGGGCTTCGCCTTCGGCTCAACCCAACCTACGCCACCGCCGCGAAGCCCGTGGCTTCGGCCGGCGCCTCGACGCCCACGAGATCCCCGTCCCGCCAGCCGGCCAGCCAGGATCCCGGCCGGCCGCCGCGGCAGCGCAGCAGGTCCAGCCGCCAGCACGGCGCGCCGACGCCGGGTTCGCCATCGGTCAGACTCGGCGCCGGCGTGACGCGCCAGCGGGTCACCGCGGCGCTGGCCGACCCGGCCCGCTCCTCCCCCGTGTGCAGCAGCAGCCCGGTCACCCCGCCCGCCTCGGCGGCGAGCTGCAGCCGCCGGCTGGCCGTCAGGTCGAGGCGCCCCACCTCACCCAGCACGGCGGCCAGGCGGTTGCAGCGCAGCGCCTCCTCCAGCGCCCACAGCGCGTCGGCCGTGCGCTCCGCCCGCACGGCGATCAGCCGTTCCGGCGTCAGCCCATAGGCGGCCAGCCCGGCGGCGTGCAGGTCGCGGCCGCGCACCACCCACAGCACCGGCGCGCCACGCGCCGCGGCCAGCCGGGCGAGCAGCGCCGCCGCGAAGGCGGTGCCGGCGCCCGGGTCCTCCGCCGCCACCTCGTGCAGGCAGCTCAGCGGCAGCCCGCCGTCGGGCAGGCCGGCGTCCAGCTCCGCCACCCCGAACGGCAGCACGCCGCCGCCCGCCTCGCCGCCCAGCCCTTCCATGCGGCGGATGCGGCTGCGCAACTCGGCCAGCAGAGCGGCCTTGGCGGTTTCGGCCATGGGAATCCTCCGGTCGGCACAGGACTTTGTTCTTGTTGTGTTCTAGCACAGGACTCGTGTCCTGTGGAGTCCGTTTGCCCCGGAAAAGCGAAAGGGCACCCGCAGGGGGTGCCCTTCCTGGTGCGTCGTGGGAGCCGTGTCAGAAGGTGGCCACCTTGGCGTAGGCGTTCCCCCTGCCCTCACCACGGGTGGCGGCCCAGGCGGCGGTCGTCACGCCGGCCCACGCGCGGCGGCGCACCGCCATCTGAAGGCGGCAGTCCTGCGAGCAGTAGAGCGGGGCGGGGCCGCGGTGCGAGGCGCGTTTGAAGGGCCGGCCGCAGCAGGCGCAGTACAGGGCTTCCATGGTTCCTCCCGGACTTTGGTTTTCCCGGATATTCAGCAGCCTTGCGGCTTTTTCTTTCGTTGGGCTGAGTGTCACCGGAATCCTCGGTCCCTGGCTAGCGGCGAAAAGGACATATGGCGGTTGGAGACGCCCCCTCCACCCTCATCCTTCCGCTGGTATTGACACGACAAATCAACAGCTTACGCCGGCAACCACAGCCGGACGCGGCGATTCGCCGCGCACCTTTAGCCCAGGTCGGGTTACGACCCGATGAACGCATGTTTAAGAGAATGTGAAGTTATCGATCGCGGAGCAGTGCTGAAATTTCGCATCCGCAACACCATATCGAACCCGTCCAAATGGTTGTCGCTAACGGAAATCGGGAGACGTTCTCGTGAAGCTCACCGCCATCCGCCACTTCCTGCACAACGAGGCGTCGGGCGGTATCGTCCTGCTGGTGGCCTCGGTGGCCGCGCTGGTCTGGGCCAACTCGGCCGCGGCCCCGCTGTACCAGGGACTGCTGCACCTGCCGGTCGGGGCGCACGTGGGTGCGCGCGGGCTGGAGATGTCGCTGCACCACTGGATCAACGACGGGCTGATGGCGGTGTTCTTCCTGCTGGTCGGGCTGGAGATCAAGCGCGAGATCCTGGCCGGCGAACTGTCCACCCCCGCCCGCGCCGCGCTGCCGGCCATCGGCGCGGTGGGCGGCATGGCGGCGCCGGCGCTGGTCTATGTCGGCTTCAACCTGGGCCAGCCGGAGAACCTGCACGGCTGGGCGATTCCGGCGGCCACCGACATCGCCTTCGCGGTCGGCGTGCTGGTTCTGCTGGGCAACCGGGTGCCGAGTTCGCTGCGCGTCTTCCTCCTGGCGCTCGCCATCATGGACGACCTGGGCGCCATCGTGATCATCGCCGCCTTCTACACCGCCGGCGTGGTCCCGATGGCGCTGGGCTTCGCGGTGGTGTGCGGGGTGCTGCTGGCGTGGCTCAACCTGATCGGCGTCAGGCGGCTCACCCCCTACATGGTCGTCGGCGCGGTGCTGTGGGTGTGCGTGCTGCAGTCCGGCGTGCACGCGACGCTGGCCGGCGTCGCGTTGGCCTTCGCCATCCCGCTGCGCACCGACGGCGCGCACGGCGAGAAGTCCCCGCTGCACCGGCTGGAGCACGCCCTGCACCCCTGGGTCGCCTACCTGATCCTGCCGCTGTTCGCGCTGGCCAATGCCGGCGTGCCGCTCGACGGCATCACGGTGGACAGTCTGCTGGAGCCGGTGACGCTCGGCGTGGCGCTCGGCCTGTTCTTCGGCAAGCAGATCGGCGTGATGCTGGCGGTGTGGATCGCGGTGCGGCTGCGCCTGGCGCCGCTGCCGGCCGGGGCGACGTGGATGCAGCTCTACGGCGTGGCGATCCTGACCGGCATCGGCTTCACCATGAGCCTGTTCATCGGCGCGCTCGCCTTCGGCGGGGCGGCGGACAAGGACGTGGCGGTGCGCCTGGGCGTGCTGCTGGGCTCGCTGGCCTCGGCGCTGTTCGGCTACGCGGTGCTGGCCTTCCAGCCGGCCCGGGTGGCCGCGCCGGCGCGGGCGGCGGAACCCGACGGCATCCCCGGCGGTTGATCGGGCATGAGCATGGCCTCCCCCTACGCCCGCCGCGCCCGCGCCGACACCTTCGACCGCCTGGAGCGGCTGGACCGCCTGCGCCGTCTGGCGCGGCTGCTGGACAGCCGCTGGACCATCCCCGGCACCCGCATCGGCTTCGGCCTGGACGGCATCGCCAGCCTGGTGCCGGTGGCCGGCGGCACGCTGACCGCGCTGGTGTCGCTGCACGTGCTCGACGAGGCGCGGCGCCTGGGCGTGCCGAAGCGGCTGATCGCCCGCATGCTCGGCAACATCGCGTTCGACTGGGCGGCCGGCTCGATCCCGGTGATCGGCACCATCTTCGACATCGCCTTCAAGTCGAACCTGCGCAACCTGCGCCTCCTGGAGCGGCACCTGGAGGACAGCGTGCGGGTGGTGAATCCGCGATAGCCCCAGCGATTCTACGGTTGTCGACAGGTGCATTCGGATGAGACGATGGGACCTTGACCTGGATCAAAGCCCTTCGCCGGGCCTGGACGCACTCTCCCGACCATGACCAAGACATCCTCGATGGACTCCGCGCTGCTCGCCAAGTACGACGGGCTGCGCGTGCCCCGCTACACCAGCTACCCGACGGCGCCGCACTTCTCGCCCAACGTGGGGCACGAGACGTACCGGCGCTGGCTGGGGACCATCGATCCGGCCAAGCCCGGCTCGCTGTACATGCACATCCCCTTCTGCAAGGAGATGTGCTGGTACTGCGGCTGCCACACCAAGATCGTCGCCCGCTACGAGCCGATCTCCCGCTACCTCGCGCACCTGCGCAAGGAGATCGGCATGGTGGCGGACTGCATCCCCGGCCGCATGAAGGTGGCGCACATCCATTTCGGCGGCGGCACCCCCACCATGACCGCGCCGGAGGACTTCGAGGCGCTCATGGCGCTGGTGCGCGAGCGGTTCGACATCGTGGACGGCGCCGAGATCGCGGTGGAGATCGACCCGCGCACCCTGACCGAGGACATGGCGAAGGCGCTCGGCCGCGCCGGCGTCAACCGCGCCTCGCTGGGCGTGCAGGACTTCGACGCCGCCGTCCAGACCGCGGTCAACCGCATCCAGCCGCGCGAGATGACCGAGCGCACGCTGGCGTGGCTGCGCGAGAACGGCATCCGCCACATCAACCTCGACCTGATGTACGGCCTGCCGCGCCAGTCGGTGGAGAGCGTCACCCGCTCGGCCGAGATCGCGCTGTCCATGGACGCCGACCGCTTCGCCGTCTTCGGCTACGCGCACGTGCCGTGGATGAAGACGCACCAGAAGAAGATCGTCGAGGCCGAGCTGGCCGATTCTTACGGCCGCTGGGACCAGTTCGCCGCCATCGCGAAGACGCTGACCGACGCCGGCTATATCGCCGTCGGCCTCGACCACTTCGCCAAGCCGACCGACGAGCTGGCGGTGATGCAGGCGAAGGGCGAGCTGCGCCGCAACTTCCAGGGCTACACGACCGACGAGTCGGAGGTGCTGCTGGGCTTCGGCGCGTCCTCCATCGGCCAGCTGCCGCAGGGCTACGTCCAGAACGCCGTGCCCTTCGACCACTACGCCGAGGCCATCGACGCCGGCCGCCTCGCCACCGTCAAGGGCTTGGCGATCACCGACGAGGACCGGGTGCGCCGCGCGGTGATCGAGCGGCTGATGTGCGACATGGCGGTCGATCTCGACAAGGTCGCCCTGGCGCACGGCCTGCCCGCCGACACCTTCGACGAGGAGCTGGCCGGCATGGGCGACCTGGTGGCCGACGGCGTGGCGATCGTGGAAGGCCGCCGCCTGAGCGTGCCGGAGTCCGCCCGCCCGCTGATGCGCATCCCGGCGGCGCGCTTCGATACGTACCTCAGCACGGGTGCGGGGCGGCACAGCCGGGCGGTTTAGTCCCCACGTCATTGCCCCCACCCTAACCCTCCCCCGCTGACGCAGGGGAGGGAACTCCGCCGCCTTTTCCCCTCCCCTGCGAAGCGGGGGAGGGGGCAGGGGTGGGGGCACGTGAGCCGGGCTAAACCTCCGCCACCTCGTCGCACACCACCCTGTTCCGCCCGCCGTTCTTCGCGCGGTACAGCGCCTCGTCCGCGCGCGCCAGCAGGGCGCTGACCGCTTCTTCCCCCGGCCGCAGCGCGCTGACGCCGACGCTGACGGTGAAGGTTACCCCCACCCCGCCGGGAATCCGCACCTCGGTCACCGCCAGCGCGCGGCGCAGGCGTTCGGCCAGCAGCACCGCGCCCTGCGGCGGCGTTTCGGGCAGCAGGATGGCGAACTCCTCGCCGCCCAGGCGGCCCAGGATGTCGGCGCCGCGCACCAGCGAGCGGCAGACGCGCACGACGCTGCGGATCGCCTCGTCGCCGGTGGCGTGACCATGCGTGTCGTTGATCTTCTTGAAATGGTCGATGTCCAGCATGATCGCCGACAGCGCGCGCCCGTAGCGCAGCGACCGCATCACCTCGTCCGCCGCCCGCGCCATGAAGCGGCCGCGGTTGAGCGCGCCGGTCAGCGAGTCGGTGGTGGCGAGGCGTTCCAGCTGGCGCTGCATGTCCACCACCCGCGAGGCGGCGAGCAGCCGGGCGCGCAGCCATGCCCAGTCCAGCGGCTTGCGCAGGAACTCGTCGGCGCCGTTCTCCACCACCTCGAAGAACTGGTTGGTGATGCTGCCGGGGATCATCAGCATGAGGTAGAGGTGCTTCGCCCCCTGCGCGGCGCGCAGGTGCCAGCAGACCTCGACGCCTTCCATGTCGCCGACACGGAAATCGACCAGCACGACGTCGAAATCCTCGTCCCGCGTGCGGACCAGGGCCTCCGCACCGCTGTCGGCGAACGCCGTCTGGTGGCCGAAACCCTCCAGCTGCTGACACAGCGCGGTGCGCGCCATGCGCGAGTCGTCCACCACCAGGATCCGCATCCAGCCTCCACGCGCGATGCCGCAGTGAAGCACAGCGTCTTTAAGGAAGCGTTACAACCCTGTGGATTATCCGAACCATGACAAGACCCGCACCAGCGCGCGCGTCTTGGCACCGAACAGGGTGGGCGTGAAGGCGCCGCCGGCCGCCCGCTTCCCGGCCTCGGACAGCGTCGGGTAGGGCAGCATCAGCCCGGCGAGCGTCGACAGCTTCGCCCGCGTCGCCACCGCCAGACACCACAGCGCAATCTGCTCCCCCGCCTGCGCCCCGACGATGGAGGCACCGACCACCCGCCCGCGGTGCGCCAGCAGCTTGACCAGCCCCTCGGTATCGCCCTCGGTGCGGGCGCGGTCGTTGTCGGCGAAGGGCTGGCGCAGCACCGCGATGCCGCCGTAGGCGGCGCGCGCCTCCGCCTCAGTCGGGCCGACCTGGGCCAGTTCCGGGTCGCTGTAGGTGACCCAGGGCAACGCCGCGTAATCCTCGCGCGCCGGCAGCCGGAACAGCGCGTTCCGCACCACCAGCCCGGCGTGGTAGCCGGCGACGTGCGTGAAGGCCGGCCCGCCGGTGACGTCGCCCACCGCGTAGACGCGCGGGTTGGTGGTGCGCAGCCGTTTGTCGGTCACGATGCCGCCGCGGTGCGCCTCGATGCCGGCGGCGTCCAGGTTCAGGTCCTCGACGTTCGGCCGGCGCCCGGCGGCGACCAGCAGGTCCGAGCCCTCGACCCGCCGACCGTCGTCCAGCACCGCCGCCACACCGTTGCCGGCGCGCTGCACGTCGGCGACGCCGACGCCCTCGACCAGCACCACGCCCTCGGCGGCCAGACGGCGGCGCACGACATCCACCAGCTCGGGGTCGTCGCGCGGCAGCAATTGCTGCTTCTCCACCAGCGTGACGCGTCCGCCGAGGCGGCGGAACGCCTGCGCCATCTCCACGCCGATCGGCCCGCCGCCCAGCACGATCAGGTGCTCGGGAGCCATGCTGCGCTCGAACAGCGTCTCGTTGGTCAGGAACGGCACGGAGTCCAGCCCCGGAATCGGCGGCACCGCGGCGCGCGAGCCGGTGGCCAGCACGAATCGCCGCGCCCGCACCTCGATGCCGCCGGCCTCGACCGTCCTCGGCCCGGTGAAGCGCGCCGAGGCCCGGATCACCCGCACGCCCAGCCCCTCGAACCGCTCCTGGCTGTCGTGCGGCGCGATGGCGGCGATGGTGCCGCGCACGTGCGCGTGCACGGCGGCGACGTCGATCTCCGGCTCATGGCCCCCATTGGAAGGAAAAACCACACCGAACCGCCCGGCGGTGCGCACCGCGTGCGCCGCCTTTGCCGCGGCGATCAGCGCCTTGGAGGGCACGCAGCCGGTGTTCAGGCAGTCGCCGCCCATGGCGCCGCGCTCGATCAGCACGGTCTTCACGCCCATCTGCGCCGCCGCCGCGGCCACCGACAGCCCGCCCGACCCGGCGCCGATCACGCACAATCCACAGGACAGGCGTTCGCTCACGTCCGCCTCCGCCATGCCTTGACCGCCACCGGCAGCAGCGCCAGCGCCGCCAGCCCCAGCAACGGCAGCATCACCTCCGGACAGAAGACCAGCCCGAGGTCCGGCGTCTCCCCGGCGTCCAGCACCGCGCCCAGCCCGTTGCCGACCGACGCGTACACCAGCGCGCCCGGCACGATGCCGACCAGCGTCGCCAGCACGTACACCCGCACCGGCACGCCGAGGAACGCCGGCACCAGATTGACCAGCCAGAACGGGAACAGCGGCACCAGCCGCAGGAACAGCATGTAGTTGAAGGCGTGGTCGCGGAAGCCGTCCTCGAGCCGGCCGATCCACGGCCGCGCCTTGCGCCGCAAGGCTCCGCCCAGCGCCGAGCGGGCCGCCAGGAACACCGCCACGGCGCCCAGCGTCGCCCCCGCCACCGCGTACGCCGCCCCCCAGGCGATGCCGAACAGGAAGCCGCCGGCCAGCGTCAGCACCGTGCCGCCCGGCACCGAGAACGCCACCACCAGCGCGTACACCCCGA